>Ga0255338_1000098_pt1 | contig 390676 bp, 334 predicted proteins | sample MeOH1_35cm_T4_19_FD_203715 | JGI IMG/M metagenome (GOLD analysis project Ga0255338, IMG submission 203715) | Sandy soil microbial communities from University of British Columbia, Vancouver, Canada - MeOH1_35cm_T4_195 | ecosystem: Engineered > Artificial ecosystem > Sand microcosm >... | reverse complement strand
CGACGGCGGCGACAGGCGGCAGCGACGTCATAGTCGGCGGTGGCGGCACGACGGACAACATCGTGCTGGCCGGTGTCGGTGACGACCGGGTGAACCAGCCGCCGCTGGTCGGAACCGATCCGGCCGGCGCGGTCAGCTCGGGCCAGGACATCGTGATTGGCGACAACGGCTACGTGATGTGGGACGGGGCCGGGCTGATCACCGAGTTCGCCTCGACCGAACCGGCGCTGGGCGGTGACGATCTGATTGCGGTGGGCGACGGCAACAACATCGTGGTCGGCGGTTACGGCAACGACACCATCACCACCGGCGTGGGCATCGACGTCGTGCTGGGCGACAACGGCCAGGTGACCTACACGCCGGATACAACCCTGCTGCTGCAGGCAATCACGACCGATACGGTGAACGCTACCGGCGGCAACGACACGATAATCGCCGGCGAGGGCGACAACCTGATCCTGGCCGGGGTCGGCGCCGACACGGTAAGCACGGGCGCCGGCATTGACCTGGTGCTGGGTGACAACGGCGTGTTCAACTGGGACAGCACCGGGCTGCTGACCGACTTTGCTTCGATGGATCCGACCCTGGGTGCCGACGATGTGATCGCGGTGGGCGACGGCGACAACATCGTGGTGGGCGGTTTCGGCAACGACACGATCACCACCGGTGCCGGCGTCGACATCGTGCTCGGCGACAACGGCCAGGTGACCTACACGCCGGGCACCACGCTGTTGCTGCAGGCCGCCTCGACCGACATCACGAACGCCACCGGCGGCAACGACACGATCATCGGCGGTGAGGGTGACAACCTTATCCTCGCCGGGGTGGGTGCCGACACGGTAACTACGGGCAGCGGCGCCGACCTGGTGCTGGGCGACAACGGCCAGATCGACTGGACGCCTGCCGGCGAATACAGTTCGTTCCAGACGACCGATCCGACGCTGGGCGCGAACGACGTCATCCTGGCAGGCGACGGCAACAACATCGTCGCCGGCGGATTCGGCGCCGACCAGATCACGACCGGACTGGGCCAGGACCTGATCCTCGGCGACAACGGGATCTTCACCTTCACCCCGGACGCGGGCGGTGCCGCAGTTCTGACCGAGGCGCGTACCACCGATGTCGTGAACGCCACCGGTGGCGACGATGTCATAGTCGGCGGTGGCGGGGCGGCGGGCGATGTGATCCTGGCCGGCGTGGGTGCTGACGTAGTGACGACGGTGGCAAGCACCAGCACGCTGCTGACGGGCGCGATCGTGGCGGGCGATACCTGGACCCTGGATCTGGTCGTTGGCGGCATCACGACGACCTTCAGCTACACCGTTCTGGTAACGGATACGCTGGCAGATGTGGTTGCGGGGCTGGCGGCGGCGATCAACGCGGTGACGACCGACGACTTTGTGGCGATCGTGGATGCCGGCATGCTGGTGGTGATCAACCAGGCCGGCGTGAGTTTCACGGCGACCTACGCGGGTCCGACGGTGCCGGTCGCGACCGCGTCGTCGGTGGGGACGACCAGCAGTGGCAGTGACATCGTGATCGGCGACAACGGGTACGTGAACTGGGATACGGGCGCCCTGATCACGCAGTTCGGTTCCTCGGATCCGCAGTTGGGCGACAACGACCTGATCAGCGTGGGCGACGGGGCGAACATCGTGGTGGGCGGCTTCGGCAGCGACACGATCAACACCGGGGCGGGCGCCGACATCGTGCTGGGCGACGACGGCCAGGTCGACTACGTGGTCACCGACGCCAATTCGACCGACATCGACCTGATCCAGAGCACCTCGACGACGGCCTTCGGCGGCGCGGACACGATCACCACGGGTGCGGGCAGCGACATCGTGATCGGCGGCCGGGCGGGTGACACGATAGATGCCGGCACGGGCGACAACCTGGTGATCGGCGACAGCGGCCAGATCACGGCGGATGTCGTCGATGCACCGCAACTCGTCGGTCAGCCGATCACCCTGGGGCTGATCGAGAACATCCAGATCAATGACGGCGGCAACGACCTGGTGACCACGGGCAGCGGCAACGACATCGTGCTTACGGGATTCGGCGCCGATACGATGACCACCGGAACGGGCAACGACGTCGTGTTCGGCGACAACGGGTTGATCGACTACACGGCGGCAGTGATGACCACGCTCCAATCCACCGATACGGGGTGGCCAACCGGCGGTGACGACATCATCGACGCCGGCGACGGCAACAATACGGTGGTTGCCGGCGTCGGCAACGACACGGTGACTACCGGCACCGGGTCCGATATCGTGCTCGGCGACAACGCCACCATCTACAACTACGCCAATGGCGCGCTGGCGCTGGTGGTTTCCGGGCCTCCGACGCTGGGCGGCAACGATGTGATCGCCACCGGTGACGGCATCGATGTGGCGATCGGCGGCGCAGCCAATGACGTCGTGACCAGCGCCGGCGGCAATGACGTGCTGTTCGGCGACGGCGCGCAACTGGCCTACTCGGTCGACGGCGGGACAGTGATGCTCATGTCGATCGATACGCTGTTCGGCGGCAACGATATCCTCGACGGCGGCGCCAACAACGATATCCTGATCGGCGGATTCGGTAATGACCTGCTGGCCGGCAACCTCTCCGAAGATCTGCTGTTCGGCAGCCACGGCGCGGTGACCCTGGTCAACGGCATCGTCATGAGGATGGAAGGCGACATGAACGACCTGCTGACCACGACGATGCTGGTTAACCAGTTCAGCGGGCTGCCGCACATGGGCGACGATGCGCTCGCGGGCTGGTATGAGGATCAGCCGGGCTATATGACGGCTTCCCTGGGCGGGTTCGGCGGGCTGTTGCGGGAGTTCCAGATCGACGACGACATATTCGAGAAGATCTTCAGGTTCAGCATGGATTCGCTGCCGATGGACGAACTCGATGCCGCCACGTTCCAGGAGATGTTCAGTTTCGAGGCGGTGACGCAACCCGATGTGCCGACCCATGATGTGATCTTGGATCTGGGCGACAAGGACCGGCCCGCCGGGCAGGCAGGCGATGAGCAGGAACCGGCCGCGACCTCGCCGGAACCGCTTTCCTTCGAGTCCTTGCCAGGCGAACCGGAGCAGCCCGGCGGGGATCTGATCGTCGCCGCCCTGGGTTTCGCAGGCCTTCATGCAGTCCAGCCGCCGCAATCGAGGCGGCGCAGGCCGCTGCATCGGGACGCCGTGCAGGGGGCCGCCGGCCGCCTTCCGTCGCGGGCCCGCCCGGCGCTCGATTCGATCGCCCCTGTTTAGGCTCGCAAAGGCCTATCCGCACAGCCCCGTGAACCCGGACAAGCCGCGGTTGGCTGGTCGCAAATAGAGTGGTAGCATCGCACCCGCCTGGTGGCCGGGCCACGAGGCATTCGAATCCATTCTTTCGGCGGAATATGCAATGAAAATTATTGTCGGCGATTGCCGGATGAGCATGATTGCGGGGATTGTCGCGGCCATCGTTGCCCAGGGCGCCGAAGCGCAGGCGCCGCTGCCGCCGGTTGCCGGGTCTGCGACCGAGACGCGCCTTGGCGAAGGGTACAGGAGCGGAGAAATGGAGTGCCTGGTCGAGCCTTTCATGGCGGTCAACGTCGGCAGCTCCGTCGACGGGGTACTCGAGCAGGTCACGGTCAATCGCGGCGACCGGGTCTCCAGGGGGCAGGTGGTCGCGCAACTGCAGTCCGGTGTCGAAGCGGCGGCGGTCAAGCTGACCGAAGCACGTGTCGAGTTCGGCCGCAGGAGAGTGGCGCGAATCGAGACACTGCGGGAGAAACAACTGATTTCCGAACAGGAGGCCGACGAGTTGGTGACGGAAGTCCGTCTGCGCGAGGAGGAGCTGAAACGGGATCAGGAAGCCCTCAAGTTGAGGACCATCGTCAGCCCGATCGACGGCGTCGTGGTGGAGCGCCGCCTGGCGCCGGGCGAATTCATCCGTGCGGAAAAGTCGGTGGTTCTGCGTTTGGCGCAGATCAACCCCCTAAACATCGAGGTCATCGCGCCGGCAAAGCTTTTCGGATCGGTACGGGTCGGCATGTCGGGAAGGGTGAGCCTGGCGCCGTTCTTCCCCGGTACCTATCAGGCCAAGGTGGTCGTGGTGGACAAGGTGATCGATGCGGCAAGCGGCACCATGGGCGTGCGCTTGCAACTGCCCAATCCGGACAACAAGATTCCCGCCGGTATCAAGTGCAGTGTGGTCCTGGGAAAATAGTTCGGAGGAAAGCCTTTCGGGTAAAGTTGATTCGCGGGCTAGTCATGGTGCCGGGCTTTCCCAAGTGTTTGGACCGTCCCGGCGAATGATTTTTGAATACCCCCACGCAATAAATGAAGGCAAAGTGCCTTGTGTCGGTATAATTTGATTCTCGTGTTTCCTGGCACAGGTTTTTTGTGGCGCCGCGAAGAGTTCGCTGTGCGATGCGGAAATTTTGGCCGTCAAGACAGACATCAGAATTGGCTTTGGTGGGATCGTGACTTCAAGTCGATACGTTAAGACAAGCTTAGGCCGGTTGGCGCACATGTTGGCATGGTCGGGTGTCGCGCTCGTCCTGTCGATGCCGGCGCGCGGTGAAACGCTGGTGGAAGCCTATAAATTGGCTCTTCAGAGCGATCCGAAATACAAGGGCGCCCAGGCCGAGGCCCTGGCGGTCGGCACGGCTATCGACCAGGCCATCGCCGGATTTCTGCCGACCGTGAAATTCGATTGGGAAAACACGGAAACGCGCCAGAAGGTCCTGAGCACGGCCAACCCCACATTGACGCAAGGGCTGGCGACCTATCCGACCCACAACAAGACCCTGACGGTGACACAGCCGATCTTCCGCAAGGACGTCATCGAACGCTACGCGCAGGCGCAGGCAGTGGTCAGGCAGGCCGGGTTCACGCTTCTGGCTGCCGAACAGGATCTGCTGCTGCGTACTACCGCGGCGTATCTCGTGGTGCTTGCAGCGGCGGACAACGTGGCCCTTGCCGGCGCCGAACGGGAAACGGTGGGCAAGGTGCTCGAATTCGCCAGCGCGAAGCTCAAGTCCGGCCTTGGCACCGTCACCAACCAGCATGACGCAACGGCACGCTTCGCGGCGGCCAAGGCGCGCGAGATAGAGGCGCAGCACAAGCTGCGCGATGCCCGCCAGGGCCTGCGCGAGATCACCGGCAAGCTGATCGAGAGCATGCAGACCTTGCGCGAGGATTTTCCGCTGGAGGTGCCGCAGCCGGCGGCCGTCGAACCCTGGCTTGATTCGGCGCTCGAGCAGAACCTGACGCTGCAGGCCAAGCGTGAAGCGGTTGAGGTTGCGCAGCAGGAAGTCGAGAGGCAGCGTGCCGGCCACTGGCCGAGCCTCAGTGTTCTCGCCACCCGTAACCGGCGCGATGCCGGCAGCACGCTGTATGGCGGCGGCAGCAATGTCGAGACCACGGACGTGGTGTTGCGCCTGAACGTGCCGATCTTCGAGGGCGGACTGACGAGTGCGGTTACGCAGGAGGCGGTCCACCGCTATCAGAAATCGATGGAGGATCTTGAGCAGGAACGTCGCACGGTAGAGCGCGCGACGCGTGCTTCCTATGACGCTACGGTGAGCGGCGTATCCCTGGTGGAAGCGCTGAAGCACGGAGTCGTCGCCCAGCAAAGCGCGCTCGAGGCCAAGGTGGAGGGCGCCAAGTCGGGCCTGTTCGCCGTATTGCCGGTGCTCGACGCGACACGCGACCTGTACCTTGCCAAACGCGACTATGCGCAATCGCGCTACGACTACCTGTTCAATCGCCTGCGCCTCAAGCAGGCAGCGGGCACGCTTTCCGAAACCGACCTGGTGCAAGTCAATGCGGCGCTTCAGTAAGCGGTTCATCGTGCCGGGCATGCCTGCGATGCAGGCAATGGCTCAAGGCATAGGAGCAGCTTCGGTTTCGCCATGTGCCGAAACTCGTTTCCTTCCCTCATCGGGGATGATTGACGGCGATCGCAGGGCTTAGGATTTTCGAGTGACAGAAGACGACGGGATCGCTTTGATCGCCGATGCCCGGAGGGCGGCGGGCGACGGAACCGATGAGGCCTACGTGTCCGCGGCATGGGCGCGGCTGACTCATGCGGCGGATTCGCGCAGCTTTGCTGCAGGCTGGCTCGACATCCAGTGCCGCGCCTTCGAAGGCGTCATCCGGGGCGCCGTCATCCTTCGCACCTCCGAAGCGGCGGCCTTTGCACCGGTGGCGATCTGGCCCGAGGGAATCGAAGGCAGCCCGAAGCTCGCCGCCGCGGTGGAGCGTGCCCTGCAGCACCGGCAGGTCGTCGTGGAAGGCGCCAAGCGCGTCGCGCGCCGGCAGGATCCGATCTTCATCGCGCATCCCATCCTCGTCGATGACGAACTCTATGGTGCGGCTGCCCTGGAAATCGAGGGGCGCTCGGACAGTACGGTGCGCGACCTGGTGCAGCGCCTGGGTTGGGGCATCGGCTGGCTCGAGGCCCTTGCCCGGCGCAAGACGTTTACCAGCAAGGCGCGGCTGGTCACGGTGCTCGAACTCATCTCGACCTCGCTGCAGCACGAGCGCTTTCAGGCGGCGGCGACGGCCGTGGCCACCGAACTTGCCACGACCTTCGGTTGCGAGCGGGTCAGCATCGGCTTCATGAAGGGGCGCCATATCAAGGTGCAGGCGCTCTCCCACAGTTCCGCGTTTGCCAGGAAGACGAACCTGATCCGCGGCATCGAGGGCGCCATGGACGAGGCGGCGGACCAGCTGGCAACCGTGATTTTTCCCTCGCGCAAGGACGGACCGTTTCAGGTGACCCGGGCGCATGCCGAACTCCTTGAGCAGCATGGCACCGGAGCGGCGTGCACCATTCCGCTGACCGCCGGTGGGCGCGTGCTCGGTGCGATTGTCCTGGAACTGCCGACCGGCGCCGAATTCGATGCCCGCACCGTGGAACTCTGCGAACATGCGGCCTTGCTGGTGGGCCCGGTGCTCGATGTCAAGCGCAAGGAAGACCGCTGGCTGGCGGCAAAAGCCTACGACAGCATGCAGACGCAGTGGCGTCACCTGGTCGGGCCGCGGCATATCGCCCTCAAGCTGTGGACATCGGTCGGCGTGCTGGCGCTGGCCTTTTTCTCCATTGTCGACGGCGACTACATGATCACGGCGGACGCGAGCCTCGAGGGCAAGGTGCAGCGCGCCGTCACCGCGGCGATGCAAGGCTACATCGTCGAAGCGCGGGCTCGTGCCGGTGACATCGTGCGCGAGGGCGATCTGCTCGCCGCCATGGATAACCGGGATTTGCGGCTGGAACGGCAGAAGGTATTGAGCCAGGGTGCCCAGCAGGAAAGCGAGCGCAGGCAGGCGATCGCCGAGGGCAATCGGGCGCGTGCCGCCATTCTCGAGGCACAGGGGGCGCAGGTAAGGGCGCAACTCGCCCTTATCGACGAGCAGATCGCCCGTGCGCGACTTGTCGCCCCATTCGACGCCGTGATCGTCAAGGGCGATCTCAGCCAGTCCCTCGGCGCGGCGGTGGAGCGCGGCAACGTGCTGTTCGAGGTCGCGCCGCTGGATACCTATCGCGTCATCATGAAGGTGGATGAGCGTGACATCACCGATGTTGCCGTGGGCCAGACCGGTCGCCTGGCGCTGACCAGCATGCCCAACGACGAAATTGCGCTGGTGATCGAGAAGATCACGCCGGTCTCCGTGGTCGACCAGGGGCGCAATTTCTTCCGCGTCGAGGCAAGGGCGACGGGCGCTGTCGAACGACTGCGTCCGGGCATGGAGGGCGTCGGAAAAATTCAGGTCGATCAGCGCAGACTGATCTGGATCTGGACTCACAAACTGGTGCACTGGATGCGCATGTGGGTCTGGTCCTGGTGGCCGTAACTCCAGGCGGGTCGTGAGCGACACCCTTTTCAGTCCGTCCTGGTACCGCGTCGCGTCGCTCAAGCCGCGAATCCGCGCGCACGCCAGGATCCTGCGCCAGTCGTTCCGCGACAAGGTCTGGTTCGTTCTCCAGGATTCCGCCTCCGAGCGCTCGCATCGTTTTTCGCCGGCCGCACACCATTTCATCGGCCTGATGAACGGCGAGAGATCGGTACAGGAAATCTGGGAGGCGACGTGTGCGCATCTGGGCGATGGTGCGCCGACGCAGGAAGAGGCGATCCGCCTGCTCGGCCAGTTGCATGCCGCCGATGCGCTGCTCTGCGACGTGCCGCCCGACAGCATGGAGGTCTTCCGGCGCCACGAACAGCATGAGCGCATGCTTTGGCGGCGCCGGCTATGGACGCCCTTGGCTCTGCGCTTTCCGCTGCTCGATCCGGACCGCTTCCTGAAACGGACCCTGCCTTCGGTGCAGCCCCTGTTCGGCTGGTTCGGGATACTGCTGTGGCTGGCGGTGGTGGGCACCGCGGGCGTGCTGGCGGCCTCCCACTGGACCGATTTGACCAGGAACATCGCCGATCGCGTCCTCGATCCCAAGAATCTCGTGCTGCTCTGGTTCGTCTATCCGGTGGTCAAGGCCCTGCACGAACTGGGACATGCCTATGCCGTCAAGAAATGGGGCGGCGAGGTGCATGAAATCGGCATCATGCTTCTGGTATTGTCGCCGGTGCCCTATGTCGACGCGTCCGCTTCATGGGGCTTCAAGGACAAGCGCAAGCGCATGGTCGTCGGTGCCGCCGGCATCGCGGTGGAACTGTTCCTCGGCTCGCTGGCCCTGTTCACCTGGCTCGTCGTCGAACCGGGCGCGGTGCGGGCCATCGCCTACAACGTGATGCTGATCAGCGGTGTGTCGACGCTGCTGTTCAACGGCAATCCGCTGCTGCGCTTCGACGGCTACTACGTGCTGGCTGACGCCATCGAAATCCCCAATCTCGGATCGCGCTCCAACCAGTATCTCGGCTATCTTTTCCAACGTTACGTTTTCGGCATCGCCGACGCCGAATCGTCGGCGCATTCGACGGGTGAACGCGTCTGGCTGGCGGTCTACGGCATCACATCGTTCATCTACCGGATTTTCATTTCCTTCATCATCATCACCTTCATCGCCGGAAAGTTTTTCTTCATCGGAATCCTGCTGGCGATCTGGGCCATCGCGACGCAGGTACTGATGCCCGTAGGCAAGACGCTTGCGTTTCTGGTCACCAGTCCCAACCTGCGGCGCCAGCGGGGGCGGGCGCTGGCAACCAGCATCGCGCTTGCCGTGGTCGTCGCCGTTCTGCTTTTCCTCGCGCCGTTTCCGAGCTGGACGCGCACCGAGGGTGTCCTCTGGGTGCCCGAGGAAGCGCAGGTGCGGGCGGGGACGGAAGGCTTCATTGTCGATCTGCTGGCACCGGTCGACGGCGAGGTCAGCCGCGGGCAGCCGCTCATCCAGGCCGAGGAACCGTTCCTCGTTGCCCGCGTCGCGATGCTCAAGGCGCAGCTTGATGAACTGGCGGCGAAGTACGATGCCGCCATGCCGATTGACCGGGTGCAGGCCGCCATGGTCCGCGAGCAAATGGTTGCCGCCGAGGCGAATCTGCGGCGCGCCCTTGAACGCCAGGCCGATCTGCTCTTTCGCAGCCCCGCCAGCGGCCGCTTCATCGTGCCGAACGCTGCGGATCTTGCCGGACGCTTCGTCAGCAAGGGCCAGTTGATAGGTTACGTGGTGGAGCCCAGGGAACAAATGACCGCGCGCGTGGCACTGGTACAGGATGACATCGCCATCGTGCGCCAGGACACCCGGAGCGTCGAGGTGATGCTCGCCGGCTGGGGTTCCAGTCCGTTGCCGGCAAAAATTCGCCGCGAGGTCCCCGGGGCGTCGCAACAGCTGCCGACGGCCGCCCTGGGAAGTGCCGGCGGGGGACCGATCATCGTCGATCCGCGCGACCAGAAAGGCGTGACGGCGTTGAATCAGGTTTTTCAGCTCGAATTGAGCCTTCCGGCCGAAGTTCCCACCGAATACCTTGGCGCTCGCGTCTACGTCCGTTTCAACCACGGTTTCGAGCCGGTGGGCTTCCAGATCTATCGCGCCTTCAGACGGCTGCTGCTGAGGCAGTTCAATGTCTAGCACCGCCGCACTGCGTCCGGGGATCGCGCTTGGCCCGTATCCGCAGCGCGAGGATTTGCGGGATGGCTGGCTCGATCGCGCCGCCGCAAGCCTGGGCGGATTCATCCGCCAGCGAGCCTACGGGCGAAACCCGGGACGCGGCGAGTTTCTGGCCCTGGTGAACGCCGAAGGGCAGCGCCTGGCCGAACTGACCGACAAGGAGATCAGGGAATTCATCCCGGATCTGAGGCGGCGACTTTACAGCGAGGGTCTGGAAGAGTCGCTCGTGGCACGCAGTTTCGCCATCATCCGGGAGATCTCCGGACGTCGCCTGGGAATGCGGCCCTTCGATGTGCAGCTTCTTGGCGGTCGCGTCATGCTCGACGGCAAGATCGCCGAAATGGAAACGGGCGAGGGCAAGACCCTGACGGCCACCCTGCCGGCCTGCACGGCTGCGCTTGCCGGCATTCCGGTGCACATCGTGACGGTCAACGACTTCCTGGTCATGCGCGATGCGGCATGGATGAGCCCGATATACAAATTCCTCGGCCTTAGCGTCGGCACCATCACGGAAGGCATGGCGCCCGAGGCGCGGCGTGCGGCCTATGCCTGCGACATCACCTACGGCACCAACAAGCAGCTGGTATTCGACTACCTCAAGGACCGCCTGATGCTCGGCCGCGACGCGAGGCCGATGCAGCTGCAGCTCGAAGACCTGCACGCCGAACACGCGCACGCCAGCCGCCTGTTGTTGCGCGGCCTGTGTTTCGTCATCGTTGACGAAGCCGACAGCGTGCTGGTCGACGAAGCGCGCACGCCGCTGATCATTTCGAACATCGGCGATTCGAGCCAGGAAGAACAGGTCTATGCCGAGGCCGTGGCCATCGCGCGCCAGATGGATACCGGTTCCGACTTCTCCATTCGACCGCGCGAACACGACGTCGAGCTCACCGAGCGCGGTCGGCGCCGCGCCACCGAACTGGCGGAGCCCTACGGTGGCGTCTGGATGGGGCCGCGCCGGCGCGAGGAACTGATCCGTCGTGCGCTGGCCGCGCTGTACCTGTATCAGCGCGACAAGCAGTATCTTGTTCGCGGCGGCAAGGTGCAGATCGTGGACGAGTACACGGGTCGCGTGATGGCCGACAGGTCGTGGGAGCGCGGGCTGCATCAGATGATCGAGGCGAAGGAGGGCTGCGCCATCACGGGACAGCAGGAGACCCTTGCGCGTATCAGCTACCAGCGGTTTTTTCGGCGCTACCTGCGCGTTTCGGGGATGACCGGTACGGTCAGGGAGGTGGCCGGCGAGCTTTGGGCTGTTTACCGCCTGCCGGTGGTCACGATACCGACCAATCGGCCGGTACAGCGCCGGCACTTGCCCGACCAGGTTTATGTCACCGCCGAGGAGAAGTGGGCCGCCGTCGTCGATGCGCTGCGCCACGCGCAGAACGAAGGCCGTGCGGTCCTGGTCGGCACCCGTTCGGTATCTGCATCGGAGCATTTGAGCGAGCTTCTTTCGGTCGCCGGACTGGCGCACCAGGTGCTGAATGCGCGCCAGGACCAGGAGGAAGCCGAGGTGATTGCGAGGGCAGGGGAGCGCGGCCGCATCACGGTTGCCACCAACATGGCGGGCCGGGGCACCGATATCAGGCTGGCCCCCGGGGTAGCCGAACTGGGCGGCCTCCACGTCTTGGCCACCGAGCGCCACGATGCCCGACGCATCGACCGGCAACTGTTCGGGCGCTGCGGGCGACAGGGTGATCCCGGAAGTTTCCAGGTCATCATGTCTCTTGAAGATGAAATCTTTCACGAGTTCTTCAAGGGCCGCGCCTTGTTGTTGCGCAGGTTGTTCCCGCGGATCGGCAGCCCCCTGCCGAACTGGCTGGGGGAGCTGCTGGTGAGTCTTGCGCAACGCTCGGCGGAACGGCATAACGGCCGCATTCGTCGCGAACTGCTTCGTGTCGATGATCAATTGAGCGATCTGCTTGCCTTCACCGGGCGGAGCGAATAGCAGCCGCCTACCTGGGGACGTTGGACGAAGCCGGTGCCCGTGGCGCGGTAAAATCAGCCATGAAGTCCGATATCTCCCGACTCCTGCCCGGATCCCCATTGATCAGCCGATCGGGCGGCACGTGTCGCAGCGTGACGTAGTGCATGCAATGAAATCAAATGCCCGGATGGTGAAACTGGTAGACACAAGGGACTTAAAATCCCTCGCCGCAAGGCATGCGGATTCGACTTCCGCTCCGGGCACCAAGTACTAGCAATCGATTAGACGATGGTGGCCGCTATCGATAAAAAAACCCGCACTGGGCGGGTTTAAGGGATGTTGCTGGACTGCGTTGATACATTATTTGGTGGAGGCGGCGGGAATTGAACCCGCGTCCATAAGTGCGCCACAGGCAGTTCTACATACTTAGCCACGTCATTTGATTTAACCCGCAACACGCCGACGGACAGGCTGGTTGAAGGCGATTCGCTGAATTTTCGAACCGTGCATCGCGACTCCGCACAGCCTTATCTCCTGTATATGATTCCGATGCAGCTTGCGCTGCCTGGTCCAGAAGCAAACCAGTTCGGAAGCCAGCCGCTGTTAAGCGGCTAGAGCGAAACGCTCGTCGTTGGCAGTTAGTGCGTTCCAGATGGATTTACGAGGTACCCGGATCCTCGGTATGCCCTGCATGCTTTGTCACCCATGTCGAAGCCATGTCGCCCCCCGAATGGTGCAAATCAAATGGTGCCAGATCTGCGGATTGCAAGACGGATTCTAGCGTTTTGCGGCCGCCATGCCCAGAATATCTGCGGGCGATGCGGCGATGGCATCGGCCCCCCAGTGCGCCGGCGGCTTGCCATCGCCCAGATAGCCCCAGCCGGCGACGATGGTCTGCATTCCCACAATTCGCCCGGAGATGACGTCGCGCTCGTCGTCACCCACGTAGATGCAGTCACTCGCCGCGATTCCCATCACCGCGCTGGCGAGATGCATCGGGTGGCCATGGGGTTTGGCGCGCCGGGCGCTGTCGCCGCAGACGATGCAGACGCAGCGCTGGCGCAAGCCGAGCCCTTCCATCAGGGGAATGGCAAAACGCTGGGACTTGTTGGTGACGATGCCCCAGGGAATTGCCCGGGTATCCAGTTCGGCGAGGTGTTCGGCCATGCCTTCGAACAGGCGGGTGCCGACACAGAGTGCGTTCTGATAGATGGCGAGGAAGCGTTGCTGCAGATCGAAATAGGCGGCATCGGCGGGCGTGATGCCAAGGCCTGCACCGATCATGCCGCGCGCGCCTGAAGATACGTGCGGGCGCAATTTTTCCATCGGCAGGGGATCGCGCCCCTGTTCCTGCAGCAACTGATTGAGTGCCGCGCCGAGGTCGGGGGCGGTGTCGGCGAGCGTGCCGTCAAGGTCGAAAAGCACGGCTTCAGGCACTGCGCTGTGCCCTGAGCAGGTAATTGATGTCGGTATCGCCGCCGACCACACCTTCGCGCGTGAAGGGGTTGTAGCGCAGGCCGGTGATCTCGAGAACTTCCAGGCCCGCATCGCGGCACAGGCGGGCGAGTTCGGCCGGCTTGAGGAAGCGTGTGTAGTCGTGGGTACCGCGCGGCAGCAGGTTGAGCAGGTATTCGGCGCCGACCACCGCTACCAGGTAGGCTTTGGCATTGCGGTTGAGGGTGGACAGAAACACCTGACCGCCGGGCTTTACGAGAGCGGCGCAGGCCGCTACGGTGCTGGCCGGGTCGGGCACGTGCTCGAGCATTTCCAGGCAGGTAACCACGTCAAAACCGCCGGGAGTTTCGGCCGCCATGGCTTCCGCCGAGATCAGGCGGTAGTCGACGGCATGGCCGCTCTCGTAAAGGTGCAGGCGGGCGATGCCGAGGGCTTTTTCCGACAGGTCGATGCCGGTGACCTGTGCGCCGAGGGCGGCCATGCCCTCGCTCAACAACCCGCCGCCGCAACCGACATCGATCACGCGTTTGCCCTTGAGTTCGGCGTGCCGGTCGATCCATGCCAGGCGGGCCGGGTTGATGTCGTGCAGGGGGCGAAATTCGGAGTTCGGGTCCCACCAGCGGTGGGCCACTTCACCGAACTTGTCGAGTTCCCGCGGATCGGCGTTGGCGCTTGTAGTCATGGCGATGCCTCAGTTCATCCATACGCTGTGTCTGCGCCGCGGACCGACGGAGACACAAGTTCTAGGATACCGTCCCCGCGCAAAGGGCGGGGACATAAAAAAAAGCCCTGCAGGGCAGGGCTTTTTCCGGAGTCAGGCAGAATTACCTGGTGCCGATGACTTCGATTTCGACGCGACGGTCGGGTTGCAGGCAATCGACGACCTTCTTGCTCTTCGGACCCTTGCACTGATCAGGCTTGGTGACCGGCTGCTTCTCGCCCTTGCCTTCCGTGTAGACACGGTTCGGTTCGACACCCTTGCTTACCAGATAGGCCTTGACGGCTTCGGCGCGCTTCTCGGAGAGCTTCTGGTTGTAGGCGTCGGAACCGAAGCGGTCGGCATGGCCGACGGCGATGATCACTTCGAGCTTGATGCCCTTGATGTCGTTGGAAAGCTTGTCCAGCTTGTCCTTGCCTTCGGGACGCAGAACGGCCTTGTCGAAGTCGAACAGGGCGTCGGCGGCCAGCGTTACCTTCTGCGCGGCAGGCTTCGGTGCGGGAGCAGGTGCCGGGGCAGGCGCGGCGGGCTTGGCCGGAGCGGCGGCAACCGGGGCAGCCGGCTCGCACTTGGCCTTGGGCATCAGATCCTTGTCGCACTCGCAACCAATCGGATACTGGCCGTACATGACGTTCTCGGCAGCCGCCGGGGTCCAGTAGCTGGTGCGCCAGCACAAGCCGAAATTGCTCTTGGCGACGACGCCACGCTGGTCGATCATGTAAGGAATAACATCGCCCTCCTTGAGGGGCATTGCGACGCTTTGGGCGAAGGCAGCGGCGGAGAGTCCCAGCATGGTGGCAAGCAGCAGAGATTTTTTAGCGATAGTACTCATGATTATTTCCCCTTAAAAGGTGGGCAAAAAAGGTCGGCAAAATTGCGACGGAATTCGGTGGTTAATTCTTTTCCCTGATCACGGTTCAGCATCAGGAGGTCAGGCGAGTATGCCACAAACCTGCGATGTCTAGCAATTCCGGGATATTGATTTGCAATGGAGCGCCGTTGCTCATTACCAACATGCCGGCAACCCAGGTATGGGTGACTTGTTCCCGGCCGGCGACATACACGAGGTGCGAGGCTGGATCGAAGCACGGTTGGACCAGCCATTCATCAAGACGCACGGCACACAGGTCGGCTGCCTTGCCGGGCAGCAGCGAGCCGATTCTGCCTTCCAGCCCGAGGGCTCGCGCCCCGCCCAGCGTTGCGCCATGGAGGGTTTTGTGGGCATCCAGTATTTCGGCGTTCTGGCTGGCCCCTTTGGCCAGCAGCGCGGCGTGACGCATTTCCTGAAACAGGTCGAGCCGGTTATTGGATGCGGCGCCATCCGTTCCCAGACCGAAATTCAGCCCGTGCGCCAGGATTGCCGACATTGGTGCGATGCCGCTGCCCAGCTTCAGGTTGGATGTCGGGCAGTGGGCCAGATGGCAGCCCTCGTGGGTCAACAGATCGATCTCGCCCGCTTCGAGATGGACGGCGTGCACGGCGATAAGTTGCGGTCCCAGCAGGCCCAGCCGGTGCAATCGCTCGATCGGGCGCACGCCGTGCTGCGTCAGGCTTTCCTCGATCTCATGGCGGGTTTCGTGCACATGCATGTGGATCGGTATTTCAAGCTGGGCGGCGAGGGTGCCGATCTTTTCGAAGGTCTTGTCGGCCACGGTGTAGGGGGCATGCGGAGCGAGGCAGAAGCTGAGCAGCGGGTCGCCGCTCAAGGCGTCGCGGAGCGCCAGACCCTTGGCCAGGTAGTCGTCGGCGTCGGCGGCATAGCGGGTAGGGAACTCGATGGCGATGATGCCCAGCACGGCGCGCATCCCCATCCTTCTGGCGGCCGAGGCGGCTGCTTCGGGAAAGAAATACATGTCGTTGAAGGTGGTGATGCCGCCGCGCAGCATTTCGGCGCAGGCCAGCAAGGTGCCCGCGTGTACGAAGTCCGGCGTGGCGTGGCGTGCTTCCGCAGGCCAGATATGCTCGGTAAGCCAGCGCCTCAGGGCCAGATCGTCAGCGTAGCCGCGCAGCAGGCTCATGGCGGCATGGGTGTGGAGATTGACCAGGCCCGGCAGCAGCACCTGACCGGGCAATTCAAGCGTCTGCTGCGGATTGAAGCGCTGCAAAGCTTCTTCGTTTGGCAGCAAGGCAACGATATTGCCATCGCTGATGGCCAACGAATGTGCAGAAAGCGTGACTCCGGCCGGTTCGATGGGGATGATCCATTCCGGACGGATCAGCAGGTCTATATCAGCAAGGCCGGCATTCGGAGCAGCGAATGGTTTCATGTGCTGATTCAACCAGATTTGGTGGCGCGGGACAACCCGACGGGCTATCCGCGCATGCTAAAATTGCTCCTTTTTACGCCATCGTCCGCCGCAAGCCGGCTGAGGCCGCCTAAATGACATCGTTCGCCAAAGAAACCCTGCCGATCAGCCTCGAAGAGGAGATGCGTCACTCTTACCTCGATTACGCCATGAGCGTGATCGTAGGCCGGGCACTGCCGGACGTGCGCGATGGTCTGAAACCCGTGCATCGGCGCGTGCTGTTCGCCATGCACGAGCTTTCCAACGACTGGAACAAGGCCTACAAGAAGTCGGCGCGTATCGTCGGCGACGTCATCGGTAAATATCATCCGCATGGCGACACGGCGGTATACGACACCATCGTGCGCATGGCGCAGGATTTCTCGCTGCGTTACATGCTGGTCGATGGCCAGGGCAACTTCGGCTCGGTCGATGGCGACAACGCGGCGGCGATGCGCTACACCGAAGTGCGCATGGCGCGCATCGGCCATGAACTGCTGATCGACATCGACAAGGAAACCGTCGATTTCGGACCCAACTACGACGGTTCCGAGCAGGAGCCGCTGATTCTTCCGGCGCGCATTCCGAATCTGTTGATCAATGGTTCCTCGGGTATCGCCGTCGGCATGGCGACGAACATTCCGCCGCACAACCTCAACGAGGTGGTGGATGCCTGCCTGGTCCTGCTCGGCAACCCTGAAACCACGATCGACGAACTCATCAACATCATTCCGGCGCCGGATTTCCCCACGGCCGGACTGATTTACGGCGTTTCCGGCGTGCGTGACGGCTATCTGACCGGTCGCGGGCGCGTGGTCATGCGCGCGCGCACCCACATCGAGGATTTGCCGCGCAGCGGACGGCAGGCCATCGTCGTCGATGAACTGCCCTACCAGGTCAACAAGAAGACCTTGCAGGAAAAGATCGCCGAGCTGGTACACGAAAAAAAGATCGACGGCATCGCCCATATCCAGGACGAGTCCGACAAGTCGGGCATGCGCCTGGTGATCGAGCTGAAGAAGGGCCAGGTCCCCGAGGTGGTATTGAACCACCTCTACAAGCAGACTCAACTGCAGGACACCTTCGGCATGAACATGGTGGCGCTGGTCGATGGCCGTCCGAGACTGCTCAACCTGAAGGACATGTTGCAGTGCTTCCTCGCCCATCGGCGCGAGGTCATCACGCGGCGCACGGTGTTCGAACTGCGCAAGGCGCGCGAACGCGGCCATATCCTCGAAGGTCTTGCCGTCGCGCTGTCCAACGTCGATGAAATCATCGCCCTGATCAAGGCGGCACAGACGCCGGCGGAAGCCAAGCGCGGGCTCATGGGCCGCACCTGGCGCTCGACCCTGGTGGAAGGCATGCTGGCCCGCGCCTCGGCCGAATTTTCGCGGCCGGATGGCCTGGGAGCCGAGTTCGGCCTTTCCGCGCAAGGCTATTTGCTGTCGGATGCGCAGGCCCAGGCGATCCTCGAACTTCGCCTGCAGCGCCTGACGGGGCTGGAGCAGGACAAGATCGTCGCCGAGTACAAGGAGGTGATGGATCAGATCGCCGACCTGCTGGATATCCTGGCCCGCCCGGAGCGCATCACGACGATCATCGGCGAAGAACTGGCGGCCGTGAAGGCGCAGTTCGGTGACGCGCGGCGTTCGGAAATCGTTTTGAGCACGGCCGACATCAATCTCGAGGACCTGATCGTTCGCGAAGACATGGTCGTCACGCTGTCGCATACCGGCTACATCAAGCGCCAGCCGCTGGCGGACTACCGAGCCCAGCGCCGCGGCGGTCGCGGCAAGCAGGCGGCGGCGATCAAGGAAGATGATTTCGTCGATCGCCTGTTCGTCGCCAACACCCACGACTACATCCTGTGCTTTTCCAGTCGCGGCCGGGTTTACTGGCTCAAGGTCTACGAAGCCCCTGAAGGGCAGCGGGCCTCGCGCGGCAGGCCGATCATCAATCTCTTCCCCCTCGAGGAAGGCGAGAAGATCACCGCCATCCTGCCGGTCAAGGAGTTCGACGAGGAGCACTTCGTCTTCATGGCTACCGGAATGGGTACGGTGAAGAAGACGCCGCTGACCAGTTTCGCCAATCCGCGCAAGGCCGGTATCATCGCCGTTGGGCTGGATGAAGGGGACCGCCTGATCGGTGTCGCCATCACCAACGGCAAGTGCGACGTCATGCTGTTCTCGGATGCCGGCAAGGCGGTGCGCTTTGCCGAGGACGACGTGCGGCCGATGGGTCGCGAAGCGCGCGGCGTGCGCGGCATGATGCTGGAAGATGACCAGAAGGTGATTTCCATGCTGGTCGCCGACAGCGAGGACTATGCCGTGCTGACTGCGACCGAGAACGGCTTCGGCAAGCGCACGCCGATAGGCGAATATACCCGCCACGGGCGCGGCACCAAGGGCATGATCGCGATCCAGACCTCGGAGCGCAACGGCAAGGTGGTGGCGGCCGTGCTTGCCGCTTTGGGCGATACGAACGAGGAGATCATGCTGATCTCGACCGGCGGCGTGCTGATCCGTACCCGGGTCACGGACATCCGCGTCATGAGCCGTTCCACCCAGGGCGTGACGCTGATCAATCTCGACGAGGGCACCTATCTCGCCGGCGTCGAAAAAGTGATTGAAACCGAAGATGAGGACCCGTCTTCGGATCTGCCGACGGAAGACTAAGCGCACTCGCCCGCGGGTAATTCCCGTCGGGCGGACGTGACAACCCGGCGATTAATGTATACGGTATCCTGTATTCTTATGATTTCCTGAATTTCCCATCTTGATCTAAACACTTCCGGAGGCTGGTTATGGCACGAATCTTCAATTTCAGCGCAGGTCCCGCCGCATTGCCCGAGGCCGTACTCAAGCAGGCCGCCGACGAGTTGCTGGACTGGCACGGCAGCGGCCAGTCGGTGATGGAAATGAGTCATCGCGGCAAGGAGTACATGGGCATCCACGCCCAGGCCGAAACCGACCTGCGCGAACTGATGGGGATCCCCGCCAACTACAAGGTGCTGTTCCTGCAGGGAGGCGCCACGCTGCAGTTCGAAATGATCCCGATGAACCTGTTCGCCGGCAAGGCCAGCGCGGACTACGTGCATACCGGCGAGTGGGCCAAGAAAGCCATCAAGGCAGCCAAGGCTTTCGGCAAGGTGAATATCGTCGCCAGCAGCGAGGAAGGCAAATTCACCTACGCCCCGGCGCAGCAGGAATGGAAACTCGACAAGGATGCCGCTTTCGTGCATTACACCGCCAACGAAACCATCGGCGGCGTCGAATTTCATTGGACTCCCGAAACCGGCGAGGTGCCGCTGGTATGCGACATGTCCTCCAACATCCTGTCGAAGCCGATCGACGTCAGCAAGTACGGCCTGATCTACGCCGGCGCGCAGAAGAACATCGGCCCGGCCGGCCTGACCATCGTCATCATCCGCGACGACCTGGTCGGCAAGGGCGTACCCGCACCGCAGACCATGATGGACTACAAGACCCACGCTGAAAACGACTCGATGTACAACACGCCGCCGACCTACGGCATCTATATCGCCGGCCTGGTATTCCAGTGGCTCAAGCAGCAGGGCGGACTGGCGGCCATCGAGAAGCAGAACATCGCCAAGGCCAGGATGCTCTACGACTGCATCGATGCATCGAGCTTCTACGCCAATCCGGTGCGCAAGGAAGACCGCTCGCGCATGAATGTGCCGTTCACCCTGAAGGATGCCGCGCTGGACGAAGAGTTCCTCAAGGGCGCCAAGGCCGCCGGCATGGTGCAGTTGAAGGGCCATCGCTCCGTCGGCGGCATGCGCGCCTCGATCTACAACGCCATGCCGGTGGCCGGTGTCGCCGCGCTGGTGGCCTACATGAAGGAATTCGAGGCGAAAAATGGCTAAACCGATCAACGTCCTGATCCTCAACCAGATCTCGCAGAACGGCCTCAAGCGCCTGCCGGCTGAGCGCTACCAGGTCGGCAAGGACGTCGCCAACCCCGACGCCATCATGGTGCGCTCGGCCGACATGCACAAGATGGACATCCCGAAGTCGGTACAGGCCGTCGGTCGCGCCGGCGCCGGTACCAACAACATTCCGGTCAAGGCCATGTCGGCGCGTGGCGTGCCCGTCTTCAATGCGCCCGGCGCCAATGCCAATGCCGTGAAGGAACTGGTGGTAGCCGGCATGCTGCTGTCGGCGCGCAATATCGGCGGCGCGATGAAGTTCGTCTCTGCCCTCGACCCGAATGATCCGGAGATGGAAAAGAAGGTCGAGGACGGCAAGAAGAACTTTGCCGGCTTCGAGCTGGCCGGGCATACGCTGGGTGTGATCGGCCTCGGCAAGATCGGCTGCCTGGTGGCGGATGTGGCGATCAAACTGGGTATGGATGTCCTCGGTTACGACCCGGAAATCACCGTCGATGCGGCCTGGAGCCTGCCTTCCCAGGTGAAGAAGGCCAACAGCGTCGCCGAGGTGCTGAAACACGCCCACTTCATCTCCATGCACGTACCGCTGGTCGATGCCACGCGCAAGATGATAAACACCGAAATGCTGGCGCACGCCAGGCACGGCGCCGTGCTGTTGAATTTCTCCCGCGAAGGCGTGGTGGACGAGGCGGCCGTGATCGCCGCGCTGGATGCGAAGAAGCTCGCCGCCTACGTCTGCGATTTTCCCAGCCCGCACGTCAATAATCATCCCCATGTGATCGCGCTGCCGCATCTGGGCGCCTCCACCGGCGAGGCCGAGGAGAACTGCGCCATCATGGTCGCCGACCAGTTGCGCGAGTATCTGGAGCACGGCAACGTGCAGAACGCGGTGAATTTTCCCAACGTCTCGATGCCGCGCGAATCCGGTTTTCGCGTCGCCGTGGCCAACTCCAACGTGCCGAACATGCTGGGGCAGATTTCGACGGCGATGGCGCAGGCCGGCCTCAATATCCACAACATGATGAACAAGTCGAAGGGCGACGTCGCCTACACGCTGGTCGATGTGGACAGCGCCGTGCCGGCCAAGGTGGTCGACGCGATCGCCGGCATTGCCGGCGTGCTGGCCGTCAGGTATCTGCCGCTGGAGGGGTGAGCGTGGCCGACGATTCGCAAGAGCTGGCGAAGCTGCGCGATGGAATCGATGCGATCGACGGCGAGCTGCTGCGCCTGATCAACGATCGGGCCAGGCTGGCGCATCGCATCGGCGAGATCAAGCAGGGCAACATCTACCGGCCGGAACGCGAAGCGCAGGTGCTGCGCCGGGTGGCCGAGAGAAATCCGGGGCCGTTGTCCGCGGCGGCCGCCCAGCGCATCGTGCGCGAAGTCATGTCGGCCTGCCTTGCCCTGGAGCAGCCGCTGACCATTGCCTACCTCGGCCCGGCCGGGACCTATTCCGAATCGGCCGCACGCAAGCATTTTGGCGCGGCGCCGACGCTGCTGGCCTGCCCCGGCATCGACGACGTGTTCCGCGCCGTCGAAGCGGGAAACGCGGATTACGGCGTGGTGCCGATCGAGAATTCGACCGAGGGCGCCATCGGCCGCTCGCTGGACCTGCTGCTGTCATCGCCCCTGCAGATCTGCGGCGAGATCAACCTGCCGATCCATCACAAGCTGATGGGGCAGGGCGGCAGTCCGGAGACTGTCACCCGCATCTATTCGCACGCGCAATCCCTGGCGCAATGCCACGAGTGGCTGAATCGCAAGCTGCCGCAGGTGCAGAGGGTTCCGGTGGCAAGCAATGCCGAGGCGGCGCGGCTGGCGGCGACCGAGGCCGGAGCGGCGGCCATCGCCGGCGACGCCGCGGCCGAACTTTACGGCCTGAAAATACTGGCCGACAACATCGAGGACGATCCGAACAACACGACGCGCTTCGGGGTGATTGCCGGCCACGACGCGGGTCCCTCGGGGTCGGACCGTACCTCCCTGGTCTGTTCCGCGCAAAACCGGCCGGGCGGCCTCTACCAGCTGCTGGCGCCCTTCGCCGACAACGGCGTCTCCATGAGCCGGCTGGAATCGCGCCCGGCGCGCGGTTTCGGCGGCAGTCGCTGGGAATATGTGTTTTACATCGATATCGAAGGCCACCGCAGCGAAGCAGCCGTGGCTCGCGCGCTGGAAGAACTGCGTCATCGCGCCGGCTTTGTCAAAGAGCTGGGCTCCTATCCAAAAGCCGTCTACTGAGGGTTCGACCATGAGCATTGTTCTGCAGGCACCGCCCTACGTTCGCGCGATTTCGCCCTATATCCCCGGCAAGCCGATTACCGAACTGGCCCGCCAAATGGGCATTCCGGTCGAAAAAATAGTCAAGCTCGCTTCCAACGAAAATCCCCTGGGCATGAGCCCCAAGGCGCGCAAGGCAGTCGAGGCCGCGCTGGCCGGCATCGAACGCTATCCCGATCAGTTCGATCTGATCGCCGCGCTGGCCGAGCGCCACGGCGTCGCGCAGGAACAGGTGGTGCTGGGCAATGGCTCGAACGACGTGCTCGATCTGGCGGCTCGCGTCTTCCTCGCGCCGGGTCGTTCCGCGGTGTTCTCCAAGCATGCATTCGCCGTCTATCCGCTGGCGACGATGTCTGCCGGCGCCGAATGCATCGCCGCCGCGGCGAAGAACTACGGCCACGATCCGGCGGCCATGCTCGCCGCCATTCGTCCCGACACGCACATGGTCTGGATCGCCAATCCCAACAATCCGACCGGCAACTTCCTGCCGCAAGGCGAGGTGCGGGCCTTCATCGAGAAGATTCCGGCGCATGTCGCGGTCGTGCTCGACGAGGCCTACACGGACTATCTGGCGCCGGCCGACCGTGCCGACACGGTGGCCTGGATCAAGGATTTCCCGAACCTGATCGTCACCCGCACGTTCTCGAAAATCTACGGCCTGGCGGGTTTGCGCGTCGGCTACGGCGTCGGCCGGGCCGAGGTTATCGACCTGCTGAACCGCGTGCGCCAGCCCTTCAACGTGAACAACCTGGCACTGGCCGGCGCCGTCGCGGCGCTGGATGACCATGTCTTCCTCGCGCAGAGCTACGAGTCCAACCGCCGCGGCATGGAACAGATCATCGCCGGCCTCAAGCGCCTTGGCCTGGAACATATTCCATCCCATGGCAACTTCGTCACCTTCGAGGTGGCCGACGCCCCCACCGTCAATGGCAAGCTGCTGAAGCAGGGCGTGATCGTGCGACCCATAGCCGGCTACGGCATGCCCAAACACCTGCGCGTGACCATCGGCCTCGAAGCGGAAAACCTGCGCTTCCTCGAAGCGCTGGAACAAGCGCTCTGATGGCGCAAAGCAAGATCGTCATCTGCGGCGTCGGGCTGATCGGCGGCTCGTTCGCGCTCGCGCTCAAGAAGTCGGCGCTGGCGCTACGGCGCGACTTGCAGGTCATCGGCATGGGGCGCACGCGAGCGCCGCTGGAGCAGGCCTTGCAGTTGGGCGTGATCGATGCCATCGCCACCGACTGGGCATCGGCGCTGGACGGCGCCGACCTGGTGCTGCTCGGCATGCCGGTGGGCCAGATGCCGGCCGTGATGAGTGCTCTGGCGCCGCATCTGCAGCCGCACACCATCGTCACCGATGGCGGCAGCACCAAGTCCGACGTGGTCGCGGCGGCCCGCGCGACGCTCGGGAAAAAAATCGGCCAGTTCGTACCCGGCCATCCGATCGCCGGCGCGGAAAAAAGTGGCGTGGCCGCGGCCCAGGCCGATCTTTATGTCGACAAGCGCGTGGTGCTGACGCCGCTGCCTGAAAATCTGGCCGCTGACGTGAAGGCGGTGCGCGCGGTCTGGGAGCTTTGCGGCGCGAAGGTGACGCAACTCGCCCCGGCGGAACATGACCGCGTTTTCGCCGCCGTCAGCCATCTGCCGCACCTGCTCGCCTTTGCGCTGGTGCACGATTTCGCCCAGCGCCCGAATTCGGACCAGTTGTTCGGCTTCGCCGCCGGCGGCTTTCGCGATTTCACGCGCATCGCCAGCAGCCATCCGGAAATGTGGCGCGATATCTGCGTCGCCAATCGCCATGCCCTGCTGCTCGAACTCGATGCCTACATGATCGAGTTGATGCGCACGCGGGTGCTGCTCGCCGGGGCCGATGCGGCCGGCCTCGAGACGATGTTCAGCACCGCCCGCGAGCGGCGCGACGCCTGGCTGGATTCCCTGTTGCCGCCCGGAGAATAATGGATAGCCTGACCTTGCCCGCCCTGACGCGGGCTGCCGGTACCGTCCGCCTGCCGGGTTCGAAAAGCATTTCCAACCGCATGCTGCTCTTGGCGGCACTGGCGCAGGGCACGACCGAAATCCGCGACCTGCTCGACTCCGACGATACGCGCGTGATGCTGGCGGCGCTGGCGAAAGTCGGTGTCGGCGTCACGGCGCTGGGCGGCAATGCCTGGCGCGTCGAAGGCTGCAACGGCGTGTTTCCGGTGAAAGACGCCGACCTGTTCATGGGCAACGCCGGCACGGCGATTCGTCCGCTGACGGCTGCCCTGGCCCTGTCGGGCGGGCACTACCGGCTTTCCGGCGTGCCGCGCATGCACGAGCGCCCCATCGGCGATCTGGTCGATGGCCTGTTGCAGATCGGCGCCGATGTGCGCTACACCGGCAATCCCGGCTTTCCGCCGCTGGCCATCCATCCGGCACAGGTGAAGCTTGCGGCCCCGATCCGCCTGCGCGGCGACGTGTCCTCGCAGTTCCTCACCGCGCTGCTGATGGCTTTGCCGCTGACAGGTAGCGGGGTAGTGATCGAGATGACCACCGAACTGATCTCGCGGCCCTATGTCGAGATCACCCTGAACCTGATGGCGCGTTTCGGCGTCGAGGTGCAGCGCGAAGGATGGCAGCGCTTCACCATTCCTGCGGGCCAGCGATATCGCAGTCCCGGCGTCCTGCATGTCGAGGGTGACGCTTCGGCGGCTTCGTACTTCCTTGCCGCCGGTGCCATCGGCGGCGGTCCGGTGCGGGTCGAAGGCGTCGGCAGCCGCAGCATCCAGGGCGATGTGCGGTTCGCCGATGCGCTGCAGGCGATGGGCGCGCGCATCGAGTGGGGCGAGAACTTCATCGAGGCCGGCGCGCCTGCGGCGGGGAGGGCATCGGAGAAACTCAAGGCCTTCGACCTCGATCTGAATCACATTCCCGATGCGGCGATGACCCTGGCGGTGGCCGCCCTGTTCGCCGACGGTCGCTGCGTGCTGCGCAATATCGCCTCCTGGCGCGTCAAGGAAACCGATCGCATCGCGGCGATGGCGACCGAATTGCGCAAGCTTGGCGCGATGGTGGAGGAGGGCGCCGATTGGCTCGCCGTCTCGCCACTGCCGACTTTCAATGCCGGCGTCGCTATCGACACCTATGACGACCACCGCATGGCCATGTGCTTCTCGCTGGCGGCACTCGGCGGCGTGCCGGTGACCATCAACGACCCGACTTGCGTGAACAAGACCTTCCCCGACTACTTCGATGTCCTGGCGGAAATCACCGCGCCGGTGATCGCCATCGACGGTCCTTCGGCCTCGGGCAAGGGCACCGTGGCCGAGCGCGTGGCGGCAGCGCTGGGCTACCACTACCTGGACAGCGGTTCGCTGTATCGCCTGACCGCGCTGGCGGCCCTGCGCGCCGGTATCGCATTGGACGACGAAGCCGGCGTGGCGGGGCTGGGGGGCAGCCTGCCGGCCAGCTTCGAGGGCGGGCGCATCCTGCTCGCCGGCGACGATGTCACCGACGCAATCCGCACCGAGGAAATTTCGGTCGGAGCCTCGAAAGTGGCTGCTCTGCCCGCCGTACGCGCCGCTCTGCTGGCCCGGCAAAGGGCCTATCGCCGCTTCCCGGGCCTGGTGGCGGACGGCCGCGACATGGCCTCGGTGGTGTTCCCCGCCGCAGCCGCCAAGGTGTTTCTCATCGCATCGGCCGGGGCGCGTGCAGAAAGACGCTATAAACAGTTGATCGCAAAGGGGATGCCTGCTAACATGCACGCCCTTTTGCAAGATTTGCAGGAGCGGGATGCACGCGACGCCCAGCGCAGCGTGGCTCCCCTCAGGCAATGCGACGATGCCGACCTGGTGGATACCACCGAGATGAACATCGAAGCAGCAGTGGCGGCCGTGATGACGATAGTCAAGCGGCAGGAACTGTGAGTCATGCGCAAGGCAATGTCATACGAGTAACGCAACACAGTAACGGTGTCGCAAAGGCCGCCCGGCCTCTGTGGCGAAACTTAACCAACCCGTCACCCCGGTGACAAACATCCGTAAGGTCCCTAACTCAATGTCTACTGCTGCTATTGCCGAAGCTGCACAAGCTTCACCCATGGAGAGCTTTGCCGCTCTGTTCGAAGAAAGCCTCCAGCGTCAGGAAATGCGTGCCGGTGAAGTCATCACCGCCGAAATCGTTCGCATCGACCAGAACTTCGTGGTCGTCAATGCCGGCCTCAAGTCCGAAAGCATGATTCCCGTCGAGGAATTCCACAACGAACGTGGCGAACTCGAAGCCAAGCCGGGCGATTTCGTCCTGGTGGCGATCGAAATGCTCGAAGACGGTTACGGCGCCACGCGCCTGTCGCGCGAGAAGGCCAAGCGCATCGCCGCCTGGAACGATCTCGACAAGGCCATGGTCGATGGCGCCCTGGTCACCGGCCTGATCACCGGCAAGGTCAAGGGCGGTCTGACCGTCATGGTCAACGGCATTCGCGCCTTCCTGCCGGGTTCGCTGGTCGATACCCGTCCGGTCAAAGACACCACGCCCTTCGAAGGCAAGGAATACGAATTCAAGGTCATCAAGCTCGACCGCAAGCGCAACAACGTCGTGGTTTCCCGCCGCGCCGTGCTCGAAGCCAGCATGGGCGAAGAGCGCCAGAAGCTGCTCGAGAACTTGCAGGAAGGCACCGTCATCAAGGGCATCGTCAAGAACATCACCGACTACGGCGCATTCGTCGACCTCGGCGGCATCGATGGCCTGCTGCACATCACCGACCTGGCCTGGCGTCGCGTGCGTCACCCGTCGGAAGTGCTCAACGTCGGCGACGAAGTTACGGCCAAGGTGCTCAAGTTCGACCAGGAAAAGAACCGCGTCAGCCTCGGCATGAAGCAGCTCGGTGAAGATCCGTGGGTGGGAATCGCCCGCCGCTATCCGCAGGGCACGCGCCTGTTCGGCAAGGTCACCAACCTGACCGACTACGGCTCCTTCGTCGAGATCGAGCAGGGCATCGAAGGCCTGGTGCACGTTTCCGAAATGGACTGGACCAACAAGAACATCCATCCGACCAAGGTCGTCCAGCTCGGCGACGAAGTCGAAGTGATGATCCTCGAAATCGACGAAGACCGTCGCCGCATTTCGCTCGGCATGAAGCAGTGCATGGCGAACCCGTGGGACGATTTTGCGATGAACCACAAGAAGGGCGACAAGGTCCGCGGCGCCATCAAGTCGATCACCGACTTCGGCATCTTCATCGGCCTGCCCGGCGGTATCGATGGTCTGGTGCACCTGTCCGACCTGTCCTGGTCTGCAACGGGCGAAGAAGCCAAGCAGAACTTCAAGAAGGGTGACGAAGTCGAGGCCGTGGTGCTGTCCATCGACGTCGAGAAGGAGCGCATTTCGCTCGGCGTCAAGCAGCTCGATGGCGACCCCTTCACCAGTTTCGTTGCCACGCACGACAAGAACAGCCTGGTGTCCGGCACGGTGACCAGTGTCGATCAGCGCGGCGCGGTGATCGATCTGGGTGCCGAAGTCGAGGGCTATTTGCGCGTTTCCGAGTTCTCGCGCGATCGCATCGAGGATCTGACCCAGCATCTGAAGGTCGGCCAGACGATCGAGACCATGATCATCAATGTCGATCGCAAGACGCGTTCGATCAACCTGTCGATCAAGGCCAAGGATCAGGTGGAGCAGAGCCAGGCGATGCAGAAACTGGCTTCCGACAGCTCGGCCAGCAGCGGTACGACCAATCTGGGCGCGCTGTTGAAGGCCAAGCTCAACCAGAACCAGTCGCAATAAGCCTGATCTCATGACCAAATCGGAGCTCATCGCCCGGCTGGCGGAGCGCTTTCCCCAGCTCGTGGCGAAGGATGCCGACTTCGCCGTGAAGATGATTCTCGATGCACTCACTGCGTCGCTGGTGCGCGGTGATCGCATCGAGATTCGCGGCTTCGGCAGCTTTGCGCTGAACTACCGGCCGCCGCGCATCGGTCGCAATCCGAAGTCGGGCGAAAAGGTGCAGGTACCCGAAAAGTACGTGCCCCATTTCAAGGCCGGCAAGGAGTTGCGGGAACGGGTCGATTACCGGCCATGAGCCGCGCTGCTGTAACCGTACTACGGCGGCACCCTGCAAAGGTGCCGCTTTTTAGTTTCAGCCACTGCGTTTAACGCCGATAAAACCGGCGTTAGCCTGCACTGAGTCCGTTACGCCCCATTTTTTCGCCCGTATCCATTCGTGACTACCCTGCTCAAACTTCTGGTCTGGCTGCTGCGTATCGTGGTCTTCATCGGACTGTTCGGTCTGGCGATCAAGAACAGCGGGCCGATGGAATTGCGTTTCTTTCTGGATCAGGCCTGGACGGCGCCGATCTCGGTGGTCATCCTCGCAGTGTTTGCCATAGGCGTCGGCGTCGGATTGACTGCGGCCCTTGGCGTCTTCCTGCGGCCGCAGCGCAGGACTGATCGCGAGCCGCGCTAGCGCCATGGAAATCGAACTCTGGTGGTTGCTGGTTCTGCCGGCTTTTTTCGGCCTGGGCTGGATCGCCGCGCGCATCGATATCAATCAGTTGCTGAAGGAGTCGCGTGCCTTGCCGCGATCCTATTTCAAAGGCTTGAATTTTCTTCTCAACGAACAGCCGGACCAGGCCATCGAAGCCTTCATCGAAGCGGCACGCGTCGATCCGGAAACCATCGAACTGCATTTCGCGCTGGGCAATCTTTTTCGCCGTCGCGGCGAGACCGATAGAGCCATTCGCGTCCATCAGAACCTGATCGAGCGCGACGGCCTGTCGAACGCCCAGCGCCTGCATGCCCTGTCCGAACTCGGTCAGGACTATCTGAAGGCCGGCTTGCTTGATCGTGCCGAGGAAATCTTCGTCAAGCTGCGCGGCACCGATCGCGATGAGGAAGCGCTGAAAAGTCTGCTCGAAATCTACCAGCAGGAGAAGGAATGGGCCAAAGCCGTGGTCATTGCCCAGGCCATGCCCAACCATTCCGATCATCTCTGGCAGAAGGCGATCGCCGAGTTTCGCTGCGAAATGGCGGCCAATGAAATGCTGCATGATCGCCATGACGAGGCCGGCCGCCTGCTCGAGGAAGCCCTGGCGGCCAACCGCAAGTGCGTGCGCGCCACGATCCTGCTCGGCGACCTGGCAACAAAAGTTATGCAAAGCGGTATCCCCAGGGACGGCGCCGTCGACACGGCGATCGACTACTGGAAGCGCATCGAACAGCAGAATCCGGTGTATCTGGCGCTGGTCGCGGAAAAACTGATGACGGCGCATATCCAGCTGGGTCGCAAGGATCAGGGCATCCAGTTGCTGCGCGGCTGGCTGGAACGCCATCCCTCGCTCGACCTGCTCGACGCGGTGTTCCGTTCCGAACTCGACAACGACGGCGCCGAGGCCGCGTACGCGCTGGTGCGCGACGAGTTGCGGCGCAATCCGACGCTGCTGGGACTCGACAAATTGCTGGAGGCGCAGATTCTGCTGGCGACACCGGAAAGTCGTCCCGATCTGGAGCTGATCAAGAACCTGATCCACAATCACACCCGCCGCGTGGCGCGCTATCGCTGCGATGCCTGCGGCTTCAAGGCGCGCCAGTTCTACTGGCGCTGCCCAGGTTGCGGCGGCTGGGAAACCTATCCGCCAAAACGCACCGAAGAATTCGATATCACGCCTTAGGAGGACATGAATACAACCTTCCCCCCAGCCCCCGTCCCGCGGCCGGCTTTGCACAGCCAGCCGGCTACGGCAACGTGGAGCAGTGCTCCGCGAAACCCTGCCTGCGCCCCGAGGAAGGGGGTGACCAGGGTTCGCCGCGTTGCGGCTCCTTGTGAATCGATTTCGCCTCCTTGGGGCGGCCCGGCAGAGGCGACATGAAGATAAGCGTCATCGGCACCGGTTACGTCGGCCTGGTTTCCGGCACCTGCCTCGCCGACGTCGGCAACGACGTGCTTTGCCTCGATCTGGATGCGGCCAAGATCCGTACACTCAACGAAGGCGGCATTCCGATCTACGAGCCCGGCCTGGAGGCCATGGTCAGAAGGAACGAAGCCGCCGGGCGCCTGCGCTTTACCACCGACATCGAAGCTGCCGTCGCCCATGGCGTCATTCAATTCATCGCCGTCGGTACCCCGCCGGATGAGGATGGTTCCGCAGACCTGCAGTACGTCGTCGCCGCCGCACGCAACGTCGGGCGCCACATGACCGGCTACAAGGTCGTGGTGAACAAATCGACGGTCCCGGTCGGTACCGCCGACAAGGTGCGCGCGGCGATCGCCGGGGAATTGCAGGCGCGCAGCGCCAGCATCGATTTCAGCGTCGTCTCCAATCCGGAATTCCTCAAGGAAGGTGCGGCGGTCGACGACTTCATGAAGCCGGACCGTATCGTGGTCGGCGCCGACGACGCGCGGGCCATCGAGTTGATGCGCGAACTCTATGCGCCCTTCCAGCGCAATCACGAGCGCCTGATCGTGATGGACGTGAAGAGCGCCGAACTGACCAAGTATGCGGCCAACGCCATGCTGGCGACCCGCATCAGCTTCATGAACGAATTGGCCAACCTGGCGGAAAAGCTCGGCGCGGACATCGAACTCGTGCGGCGCGGCATCGGCTCCGATCCGCGCATCGGCTTCCATTTCCTCTATCCCGGGGTCGGCTACGGCGGTTCGTGCTTTCCCAAGGATGTCCGGGCGCTGATTCGTACCGCGCAGGAGGCCGGCCAGGAGCTGCAGGTACTGCAGGCGGTCGAAGCGGCCAACGAAGCGCAGAAGGGCGTATTGGCGGGCAAGATCACCGGTCGTCTGGGGCCGGACCTTTCCGGCAAGACCCTGGCCTTGTGGGGCCTGGCTTTCAAGCCGAATACCGACGACATGCGCGAGGCGCCGAGCCTGGTGCTGATTGCCGATCTGCTGGCGCGCGGTGCGTCGATTCGGGCCTACGATCCGGTAGCCACGCACGAAGCGCAGCGTGTCCTCGGCGACAACCCGCGCATCAACTATGCTCCGACGCCGATGGAGGCGCTCGATGGCGCCGATGCCCTGGCCATCGTCACCGAATGGAAGGAATTCCGCAGCCCCGATTTTGCGGCGATCAAGGCCAGGCTGAAGACGCCGGTGATTTTCGACGGCCGCAATCTTTACGATCCGGCGACGCCGCGCAAGGCCGGACTGGAATATTTCGCCATCGGCAGGCTATGACTACCTTCCCCCCGTCCCCCGTCCCGCGGCCGGCTTTGCACAGCCGGCCGGCTGCGGCGGCGCGAAGCAGTGCTTCGCGAAACCCCGCCTGCACCCCGAGGAAGGGGATGACTATGGTTCGCGAGCGTTGCTCGCTGCGGTTTTTTGACTTGCCGCCCCCTTGGGGCGGCCCGGCGGAGGCAGCATGAACCCCGTCCCCGACACCTCAGCCGCGCGCATCCTGGTGGTAGGCGACGTGATGCTGGACCGCTACTGGTTCGGCGATGTCTCGCGCATTTCGCCGGAAGCGCCGGTGCCCGTGGTCAAGGTCGAGCGCACGGAGGAGCGTCCGGGCGGTGCCGCCAACGTGGCGCGCAACTGCGCAGCACTTGGCGCGCAGGTGACGCTATTGTCGGTGGTCGGCGCCGACGAAGCCGGGCGGACCCTGGCGCGGTTGATGGGCAACTCCGGCATCGAATGCAGTCTGCATGAAGATGCCAAGCTCAGCACCACCGTCAAGCTGCGCGTGATCGGCCGCCAGCAGCAACTGCTGCGCATCGACTTTGAAAATGCGCCGGATCACGAGGCCTTGCAAGCCAAGCTGGCGGATTTCGAATCGCGCCTCGCCGGCTGCGATGTCGTGATCCTCTCCGATTACGGCAAGGGCGGTCTCGCCCATATCACGGAAATGATTTCCCTTGCCCGCGCGGCCGGCAAGCGGGTGCTGGTTGACCCCAAGGGCGAGGACTACGCCCGTTACGCCGGGGCCACCCTGCTGACGCCCAACCGATCCGAGTTGCGCGCCGTGGTCGGCCGCTGGAAGGACGAGGCGGATCTTGCGCTGAAGGCCACCCGCCTGCGCAACGAACTGCAGCTGGACGCCTTGCTGGTCACCCGCAGCGAGGAAGGCATGACGCTGTTTTCGGCCGACGGCACCACGCACGAGCCGGCACTGGCACGCGAGGTTTATGATGTCAGCGGTGCCGGGGACACGGTCATCGCCACACTTGCGGTAATGCTTGGCAGCGGCCTGGCCTTGCCGCAAGCCATGCGCCAGGCGAATCTCGCTGCCGGTATCGTGGTCGGCAAACTGGGAACCGCGACGTGCTCGCTGGAAGAACTGAAACAGATCAACAAATAGCGTGAAATAGCTCGTTCGGAGCGACTGGTCTTAGTCGAGTGTAGCGAGCCAATTGATAGCCTCCCCGCGAGGGGAGGATGGGCGGGGCGGGTCTTCAATTCGCCTTTAACGATTTCATGGCACGGGCGTGGTCTTGGCGACCATGCAAGTTAGGGGTTCTATGTACTATGTGGTCACCGGCGCCTGCGGGTTTATTGGCGCAAATCTGGTCAAGGCGCTCAACGAGCGCGGCGTTTCCGACATCATCGCGGTGGATAACCTGACGCGCGCCGACAAGTTCCTCAACCTGGCCGATTGCGAGATCGCCGACTATCTGGACAAGCAGGAGTTCCTCGAAATGGTCGAGAACGGCCAGCTCGACGGCGGCGTAGACGCCATCCTGCACCAGGGCGCGTGTTCGGACACCATGGAAACCGACGGCCGCTACATGATGGCCAACAATTATCGCTACTCGCTGGCCCTGCTGGATTTTTGCGCCGAGCAGGAGGTCAGCTTCCTGTACGCCTCGAGCGCTTCGGTCTACGGCGGCGGCGGCGTGTTCCGCGAAGAGCGCGAATTCGAATCGCCGCTCAATGTCTATGGCTACTCGAAATTCCTTTTCGACCAGGTTGTCAGGCGCCGTCTGCCCGGCGCCGACTCCCAGGTCGCCGGCTTCCGCTATTTCAATGTCTATGGCCCGCGCGAGCAGCACAAGGGGCGCATGGCCTCGGTCGCCTTCCACCATTTCAACCAGTACCGCGCCGAAGGCAAGGTCAGGCTGTTCGAAGGCCATGGCGGCTATGGCAACGGCGAGCAGCGCCGCGATTTCGTCTATGTCGGCGATGTCGTAAAGGTCAACATGGACTTCCTGGAAAGCCGGATATCCGGTATTTTCAATCTCGGCAGCGGACGTGCGCAGAGCTTCAACGAACTCGCCGCCGCGACCGTGAATGCCTGTCGTGCGCTGGAAGGCAAGCCAGTGCAGTCGGTGGCCGAACTGGTGGCGCAGGGCATCATCGAATACATTCCCTTTCCCGAGGCATTGAAGGGCAAGTATCAGAGTTTCACCGAGGCCGACCTTTCCAAATTGCGCGCGACCGGCTATCAGGAGGCCTTCGCGACGGTGGAAGAAGGCGTTGCCGAGTACGTCAAATGGCTGGCCCGGTGAGGCGCGCACCCCGCCGGGCCGTCCCGAGGGGGGCGCAGCCAACACACAAAGCCGCGCAGCGGCGAACTACCGTCACCCCCTGCCTTGGGGCGAGGCAGGGTTTCGCGGAGCCTGCTCCGCGCTGCCGCAGCCGGCTGGCTGTGCAAAGCCAGCCGTGGGGCGGGGCTGGGGGGAGGGCAGTCCAGTGAACTGGAAGACACTCGAAGATTTCGTCGGCAACACGCCGCTGGTGCAGTTGAAGCGCATTCCCGGCCCGGACAATGCCCGGCGCAACAATGTGATCCTGGCCAAGCTGGAAGGCAACAATCCGGCGGGGTCGGTCAAGGACAGGCCGGCCCTGTCGATGATCACCCACGCCGAAGCGCGCGGCCGCATCAAGCCGGGCGACACGCTGATCGAGGCCACCTCGGGCAATACCGGGATCGCGCTGGCGATGGCGGCGGCAATGCGCGGCTACCGCATGATCCTCATCATGCCGGAGAACCAGAGCGTCGAACGCTGCCAGACCATGCGCGCCTTCGGTGCCGACCTGGTGCTGACGCCCAAGGCCGGCGGCATGGAGGCGGCGCGCGATCTGGCCGAAAAAATGATGGTCGATGGCAAGGGCCTCGTGCTCGACCAGTTCGCCAATCCGGACAACCCGCTGGCGCATTACGAGGGAACCGGGCCCGAAATCTGGCGCGACACCGAAGGCCGCATCACCCACTTCGTTTCCAGCATGGGCACCACGGGCACCATCATGGGCTGCTCGCAGTATTTCAAGGAAAAGAATCCGGCGATCCGCATCATCGGCTGCCAGCCCGAGGAAGGTTCGCAGATTCCCGGCATTCGCAAGTGGCCGGAAGCCTACCTGCCGAAGATTTTCGACCGCACGCGCGTCGATCAGGTCGAGAACGTCAGCCAGGGCCAGGCCGAGGAAATGGTGCGGCGGCTGGCGCGCGAGGAGGGCATTTTTGCCGGGATTTCCTCCGGCGGCTCGCTGGTCGTGGCCTTGCGCATCGCCACTCAGGTGGAGAACGCGGTGATCGTCAGCATCGTCTGCGATCGCGGCGATCGCTATCTTTCGACCGGGGTGTTTCCCGCCTGACCCAGGCGTCGGGGGCCGCGGGAAAATTCTTCCCCGGGCTTATTTCTTCGCGCCGAGCCCGACGCGGAATTTTTCGAGGCGCGCCTCGTAGTCGGCGGCATCGCCGTATTCCAGGAAGCGTGAATAGTGGGCATGGGTGCCGAGTATCCTGCGCGCGTGCTTGATCGGGCAGAAGTACTCTTCGGTGCGCGCCAGGATCTCGGTGGCATAGGCCACCAGTCCGTTGCCGTAAGCGCAATACGTGCAGTGGAATTTTTCGATGAAGTTCAGGTATTCCAGGTGGCGCCGGTCGTACACGAAGTAATCGGCCCGGGTCACCTTCGCAATCCCGTAGATCGGAAAACAAACGGTCTGATAGAAACTGATGAAAAAATCGAGGATCGCCAGCGGCACGATCATGCCGTAGATGATCGGCCCGGTGATCAGGTTCTGCGGGCGGTAGGCGACCAGCCAGCGAAAAAACCCGACCTTGAGCTTGCGATGGGCCTGCCGGATGGATTCCTCGAACTCGATGCGCTTGCCCTTGATCTGGAACAACGCGTTGGCCTCCTGCTCCTGGAGCGCCACGCGCAAGTCCTCTTCGATAGAGGACATCTGGTCCATCAGGTGGCGGATGCGGTCATTCATGGGTGGCTCCGGTTGCGGCAAGGCCCCACTGGAGCAGGCCGGTCAGGCGGGCGGCGCGGTCGGCAGCGCGATCTTGTTGTCGACGCTGAATTGATAGTCTTTGAAGATGTGCTCGGCCGTGAGCAACTCATACTTGCCCGAGGCATCCTGGCGCGATGTGTCTTTCAGGCGGTAGGTGTAATGGCCGCAGGTCCATAGATCGAAATTGCGCATCTGGGTGCACAGGCAGGTCTTGTCCCATACCCGGATCTTTTTGGCATCCGGGTGCAGCGCGACTTCGCGGTTGTAGGCATCGATGTACTGGCAATTGCCCTTGGCATCGAGCAGGTAGCCGTAGGCTTCGCAATTCGGGCGGATGCCGTCGCCGATGGCCGGGCTGCTTTTCAGCATGCGCATCGGGTAGCCTGTGGGCGAGATGCCGTTGACTTCGATGTCTTCTTCCCTGGCGACGAAATAGTGCTGCTTGATATCGTCGGGCAGTCCGCACTCCTTCGACACGGTAAAGCGGGTCGCCACCTGCACCGCCGCTGCACCCGCTTCCATGAAGGCGACGGCATCGGATCCGGTGAATATGCCCCCGGCGGGAATCAGCGGAATATCAAGTTTCTCGATCTTCATCCATTCGCGGATTTCGGTCACGATGCTGACGAGGTCGTACTGTGCCCAGTCCATGCCGAAACCCAGATGGCCACCGGCCAGCGGGCCTTCGATCACCACGTAATCGGGCAGGCGGCCGGTGCGTGCGCTCTTTTTCAGGAACAGTTGCAAAGCGCGCAGGGAGGAAACGATGATGCCCAGCTTGACGTCGCGAAAGCGCGGATGATCCTCGATCAGCGCAAACGAACCCAGATGCAGACCCGCGGCGAGGGTGACGCCGTCGATGCCGTTGTCCAGCGCGGCCTTGAGGCGGGCGCGCAGGGTTTCCCTGGGCGCGTTCATGGTCAGCTTTTCCATGCAGTTGATGAAAATCAGCCCGTCGCCGCGCTTGGCCTCCATGGTGCGGCCGACATGCAGCGCCGTGGCTTCCACCAGCAGGCCGAGGTCGAACTGAACCACGGCCTTTTCGGTATTGGCGACGTTGAACTTGTATTGCCGTAGCTTGTTCTTGACGTACTTGGTATTGAAGCGGCGGTCGGAAACCGTCGGCACCATGGCGTCGGAGATGTGGCCGATGCCGCCCAGGCGCGCTGCTTCGAGCGCCAGCTCGGCGCTCGAGATGTCCACGCCCATGCCGCCGACCACGATCGGCACCAGTTCCCGTTTGCCCAGCCGCAGGCGAAAATCATCGACGCGCTTCATGCAGATTTTTCCAATGCTTTGCAGCCCGACATTATCGCCTGTCCGGCCGCCGTTCTGGCGTCATTTGCCGGGAAAATTCTGCCCGTCTCAAGCCAGCAACCGTAGCAGGGCGTCGCCATAGCGCTCGACCTTGGCCTGGCCGATGCCGGGCACGTCGAGCAGGCCGGCCGGGCTGGCCGGGCGCCGCACGGCGAGTTCGCGCAGGGTCTTGTCGTGCAGGATGACGTAGGCCGGCACGCCCTGCTCGCGGGCCAACTCGGCGCGCCAGGCGCGCAGGGCGTCGAACAGCGGCGCATCGGTTTCGGCCAGGGCCGGGCCGATGCCGGAACTTGATCGCCGTCCCGCCGGCGCCGACTTCCTGCCATGGGTACGTTTGGCCTGCTTGCGCAGCGACAGGGTCGCTTCGCCCTTGAGCACCGGACGCGCCGCATCCATCAGGCGCAGCGCGCCATAGGCCTGGGCGTCGGCGTGGAGCAGGCCGGCCGCCAGCAATTGGCGAAATACCGAGCGCCAGCCGGCATCGTCGAGATCGGCGCCGGCGCCGAAGGTCGGCAGGTTGGCATGGCCGAACTGCTGCACCTTTTCCGTGGCCTTGCCGCGCAGGATGTCGATCAGGTGTCCGGCGCCGAAGCGCTGCCCGGTGCGCAGCGCGGCGGACATGGCCTTTTGCGCCGCCACGGTACCGTCCCACAGTTCCGGCGGTTCCAGGCAGGTGTCGCAGTTGCCGCAGGCGCCGGCCTCTTCGCTGAAATAGCGCAGCAGCAGCGCACGGCGGCAGGCGACGGTTTCGCACCAGGCCAGCAGGGCGTCGAGCTTGCCGCGCTCGACGCGTTTCTGTTCGTCACCGGCCGTTGACTCCTCGATGCGCATGCGGTGGATCACCACGTCGTTGAGGCCGTAGGTCATCCAGGCTTCGGCGGGTTCGCCGTCGCGGCCGGCGCGGCCGGTCTCCTGGTAGTAGGCTTCGAGGCTCTTGGGCAGGTCGAGATGGGCGACGAAGCGCACGTCGGGCTTGTCGATGCCCATGCCGAAGGCGATGGTCGCCACCATGACGATGCCGTCCTCGCGCAGGAAGCGCTGCTGATGCAGTTGGCGCGTGCCCGCGTCGAGCCCGGCGTGATAGGGCAGGGCGGTGATGCCCTGCTGGTTGAGCCAGGCCGCCGTTTCGTCCACCTTCTTGCGCGACAGGCAATACACGATGCCGGCGGCGCCGCGATAACCGGCCAGAAAGTCGAGCAACTGGCGGCGCGGGTTGTCGCGTTCGACCACGGTGTAGCGGATGTTCGGCCGGTCGAAACTGGAAATGAACACCCGCGCCGCATCGAGGCCGAGGCGGGCGATGATCTCCTGCTGCGTCAGATGGTCGGCCGTGGCGGTCAGGGCGATGCGCGGCACCGTCGGGTAGCGCTGGTGCAGGGCCGAGAGTTGGATGTATTCCGGACGGAAATCATGGCCCCATTGTGAAACGCAGTGCGCCTCGTCGATGGCGAACAGCGCGAGGCGATCCCTGCCGTGCAGGGTGTCCATCAGCCCGAGAAAGCGCTCGGTCAGCAGGCGCTCCGGCGCGACGTAGATCAGGTCGAGTTCGTCCATGCGCAGCCGCCGCTCGATCTCCGACGCGGCGGAGAAATCCTGCGAGGAATTGAGGAAGGCCGCGCGCACGCCAGCTTGCAGCAGGGCGTCGACCTGGTCCTGCATCAGCGCGATCAGGGGCGAGACCACGACGCCGACGCCCGGCCTGAGCATCGAGGGGATCTGGTAGCACAAAGACTTGCCGCCACCGGTCGGCATCAGCACCAGCGCGTCGCCGCCGCCGGTCAGGTGGTCGATGATCTCCGCCTGCGGGCCCCGGAACGAGGGGTAGCCGAAGACCCGGCGCAGGATATCGAGGGAGTCGGTCATGCTGGAAGAGGACATCGTAGGGGGCGAAGCGGGCGTGCATTATGCCTTCTCCCCCTGTTTGCAGGAAATCGCCGGCGCGAGGCTGATATCATCGAAGTTCATACAACGGAGTCCGATCATGGCAGGAAACCCCGAAATCACCAGCATGGCGCTGTTCTGCGACTTCGAGAACGTCGCACTGGGCGTGCGCGACGCCAAGTACGCGCAGTTCGACATCAAGAAGGTCCTCGAACGCCTGCTGCTCAAGGGCAGCATCGTGGTCAAGAAGGCCTATTGCGACTGGGCGCGCTACAAGGAGTTCAAGGCGCCCATGCACGAGGCCGCCTTCGAACTGATCGAGATTCCCCACGTGCGCCAGTCCGGCAAGAACTCGGCCGACATTCGCATGGTGGTGGACGCGCTGGACCTCTGCTATACCAAGTCGCACGTCGACACCTTTGTCATCATCAGCGGCGACTCGGATTTCTCTCCCCTGGTGTCCAAGCTGCGCGAGAACAACAAGCGCGTGATCGGCGTCGGCGTCAAGGCGGCGACCTCCGACCTGCTCGCCGCCAACTGTGACGAGTTCATTTTCTACGACGACCTGGTGCGCGAACTGCCGGCCAAGAAGCAGCGCAGCGAACGCAAGGCCGCGGCCAAGCCCGCCGCCAGCGCCGCCGCGAAGCCGAAGGCCGAGGAAAAGATCGAAGAAAAGCCTGAAGACCGCAAGCGGCAGGAAGCCATCGACCTGGTCGTCGAGACCGTCGAGGCCCTGGTCACCGAGCGCGGCGAGGACGAGAAGATCTGGGGCTCGATGGTCAAGCAGACCCTGAAGCGGCGCAAGCCCGGCTTCAACGAGTCCTATCACGGCTACCGTTCCTTCGGCGAACTGCTGGAAGACGCCATGAAGCACAAGCTGCTGATCCTCGAGCGCGACGAAAAGTCCGGCCAGCACATCATTCGCCTGCCGGCCGAGGACTGATTTTCAGTTGAGCGCGATTCCCGAGATCCGGCCGGAGCAGTCGCTGGAACTGCTCAAGGAACTGCACATCCTGACGCGCGACGGCAAGCTCAACCAGGACAGCCGGCGCAAGCTCAAGCAGGTCTATCACCTCTACCAGTTCATCGAGCCGCTGCTGGCCGAGGTCATGATGCAACGCAGCGATCTGACGCTGGTCGACCACGGCGCCGGCAAGTCCTACCTCGGCTTCATCCTCTACGACCTGTTCCTCAAGGCGCGCGAGCAGGGGCAGGTGTTCGGCATCGAGACGCGCGCCGAGCTGGTGGCAAAGTCCGCCGAACTGGCGCAGCGCCTGGGCTTTACCCGCCTGTCCCTGCTCAATCTCTCGGTCGAGGAATCGATCGAATCCGAGCAACTGCCGCAACAGGTCGACATCGTCACCGCGCTGCATGCCTGCGACACGGCGACCGACGACGCGATCCGCTTCGCCCTGGCGAAGCAGGCGCAGTTCATCGTCCTCGTGCCCTGCTGCCAGGCCGAAGTGGCCGCCACGCTGCGCCGGCACAAGAGCGAAGCGCTGGCGCAGACGCCGCTGGCGGAAATCTGGCGCCATCCCATCCACACCCGCGAATTCGGCAGCCAGATCACCAACGTGTTGCGCTGCCTGCTGCTCGAATCGCATGGCTACCAGCTGACCGTCACCGAGCTGGTGGGCTGGGAGCATTCGCTGAAGAACGAACTGATCATCGCCCGTCGCGGCGATGCGCCGCGCGGCAATGCGCGCGAGCGGCTGGGCCAGATCCTGCGCGAACTGACGCTGGATGACCTGCGGGGCCGGTTCGATTATTGAATTCAGAAGTCGGCGCTGGGCGGAGCGGGGGTTTCGCAGAGCGCTGCTCTGCGCCCACGAAGCCGGCAGGCTGTGCAAAGCCTGCCGTGGGGGGGGGCGGCGAATAGACGGCGTGGACAGGGTGCGCGTGCTTGCCAGGATGCCGGATAAATCGTTTAATCCAAGTGACGCATAACTATTCACGCCGGTAGGGACATCAAGTTTTAGGCTCCACTAAAAATAGACAAGCCACTGAGCTAAATGAACATTACAAATCGAAAAAAATTTTCGCCGGCCCGATTGATGGGTTGTTTTCCATCATTTAGGCAGCCGATTTAACGTTGGGGGTTTCAATGACTGAGCAGCTCGCTCTTACCCTAGCCGCCGCGTCAGTCGGTTTCGTTTCTGCTATTTTCTTCTGCATTGGCACGGTCCTCAGTTCCGCCAAGAAGATAGAGAGGCAGGTCACTCCGCAATGGGACTTCATGGAATCCGTGGCCCGTGCATTAACCGCTCAACGAGCACAATACGCAGTTGGTGCGCTGCTTCTCGTAGTTTCGTTTCTTCTTCAAATTGCGGCAGCCCTATCATCGTCAACCACTCCCGCAGCCCTTCCTCAATATCTGCACACCTGGCCGCGTCTCGTTCTTGCTGTTCTAGTTCCCACTGGGCTGATTGCTGGCGGTCTCTCTGCACTTCTCTATAAATCCACCATCCTAGAAGTCCAGCGCCTAGCAGAAGAGCGAAAGAAAAAAGGCCGTAGCTCATGAGTCCGCACCCCCAACCCCTCCGTCAACACGGACGCGCCGCGATGAAGCTGCGTCGCGCCGGTTACGTCGAACGTTGGGAAGCTAAAGGGGTCAGAGTCATTTGACTTTCTGAGCATCTGACATGGTCTGTCGCCAACCGAGGCGAGTCCCGGAGAATTGCCTGGCGGCAAATACCGATGTTGCGCGAGCAGTTGGACGGGCTTTAGTGCGCCGCGCCGGGAAGGCGCGAAGCAGTCATTAACCGGGCGGGCGTGCGGATTGAGTACGCGCAGGCGTCAGCGCCGGCCCATCGATCCACGGTTGTAATCCTTGTCACCCGGCGGAATGCAGCGGCTATAGCCCGGCACCAGGCCGCCTTGCCAGCCGGCCGGGCAGCCCTTGTTTTCCGGAAACTGGTCGGCGATTTTCTTTGCCTCGGTTTGTTTCTGAACGTCGAGGAATTCCCAGCGGCCGTTCGGTTGCAGCAACACCTTTTCGCCCGCCGCCGTGGTTGCCTCGATGGCAGGTTTGGACTCAAGCTCTGTCGCCAGCGTCGGTGATGTCAGTACGCCCAGGATCACTGCCAAGACGAGATTCGATTTCATTGTTGATTCCCTTTTCCTGATGCCCGTCAATCATGACCCTGCCGATGGGGCGATCCACGGCGATTTTAACCAATGGGGTTACAAGCGATAAGGGGCCAGGGTCGAATTGATTTTGCATAGCCCGTTACTCTTCCCATAAAAGTCGGCGCCGGCGACACGGCGATCTGATCTGTCAAAGAACCAAGTCGGGGTTCAAGTCATCGTTCAGGACAGGTTCTCCCTGAGGTAGGCTTCGAGCTTCGCCAGGTGCTGCTTGCCACCCTCGATGGCGCCATACTTATTGACCACTTCGTCGCGGGATTCCTTGCTTGGGAAAAGATGACGCAATGTGACTAGAGTGCCGCTGCCTGTGTCTCGCAAGTCGATGGTGGCTTCAAACCACACCCGTTCACCGTCGCCGTGGTCGAAAACGAGCTTGGATAGCGGCGTGATTTCTGTAAACACCGAGTGGTTTGGGAAACGTGTCCCGTCAGGCCCCACCATGACAAACGTCCAGGCGCCGCCGACCCGTAGATCCATGACCACGCCTTCGATGGTAAAGCCGTCCGGCCCCCACCATCGCTTCATGTGCTCGGGTTCGACCATCGCCTTCCAGACCAGCTCGCGGGGAAAGGGTATTTCCCGTTGCAGCACCACTTCACGTTCGTTTTCAGTCGTTGTCATCATTTCTTCCTTTCTCTTTTCCAGGTTGCGTAGTCAGGATCGGAACGATCAGATACCTTTTTTGACCAGCGCGACGAGTTGATCAAGTGCCGTACCCCAGCCGCCTTCGAAGCCCATCTCTGCGTGCTTTTTGCATCCGGCTTCGTCGGCATGGATCACTGTCGCTGAATACCGGGTACCGCTGGCGTGATCGGCAAGTTCGATCATGGCGGTGAACATGAAATTCGCATCGTCGCTGCCGCAGGTTGCGGCAGGCTGGCTGGGGCGAAAGCCCGGTAGCAGTGCATTGGTCCAGACCAGTTTGGTCTGCGGAATGATCTCCAGATAACAGCCGGAGTTGGGAAACTCCTGGCCCTCCGGCGACTGCATGGTGGTGTGGAAAATGCCGCCCGGACGCAAGTCGATTTCACAGTCGATCGTTTTCCACGGCAATGGACAAAACCAGGGCTTGAGCAATTCCGGCTCAGTCCAGGCGCGCCACACCAGGGATCTGGGCACATCGACGATACGTGTAAAACTAAGATCGAGTTTCGAATCGGGTTGATACCTTGGCTTCACGTTGTATCTCCTTTGGTCGATGTCGGGTGCAAGGTATGCAAGTAGGCATCCAGGCGATCCAGACGGGATTCCCAGACCTTGCGTTGTTCCTCGATCCAGCCCGAGGCCGCGTTCAGGGGGGCTTCTTCCAGCCGGCAGGGCCGCCACTGGGCGTTCTTGCTGCGGCTGATCAGTTTGGCCCGCTCCATCACCTTCAGGTGCTTGGTGACGGCCGGCAGGGACATGGCCAAGGGCTGGGCCAGTTCGCCCACCGTGGCCTCGCCCTTGCCCAGCCGCGCCAGGATGGACCGCCGAGCCGGGTGGGCCAGGGCGGCGAATATCGCGTCGAGTTCCGCTTCGTAATTAACCATTCGGTTAAATTAAACCGCAAAGGCCTGCCTGTCAAGGGATGCATTGGAAAAGTCGGAAATTTTTCTGCGGGCGTGGCTGGGCAGGGAACTCGAAATCCACCATCGCCGGTGATTCATTCGCCTACCCCTCCGCCACGCCGGTCGGTCGGCCATGCAGGGCCGACCGAGGGCCCCGATCAGGGGCCGATGGATTGCGGGAGATATGACGGGAGCGGTTGCCGGCAGGAGGGGCCGGCGGTTACCCGGCGCCCAATGCAAACCCGGCTTCGTCCGGTCAAGCGGCCAAGTTAACTTTTGGGGCGTTTTCCAGGTAGTAGCGTGCCATTTCGGTATCGTCCTTCTGCATGTGCCAGATAAACCACGAACCGAGGAACTTCTCCAACTTGATGGCGACGATCAAGGGACCGCCCGGCGCCAGGACAGCCATTTCATCAAGGTAATCAAGCATCTTTTCGTGAATCGTGCGGTGCTTGTCGCGCGCCGGGAACTGCACCTTGTCCATCAGCATTTCTTCGGTCGCGAAATGGGCGCGCGTATGGCTGCGCAATTCGTCCACCGCCGCGCCTATCTGCGCGGCATCGACGTACTTTGCATGCGCCATCAGATAGACGCGATTGCCGATCCGGATCAATTCGCGATGCTCTTCGTCCATCCCGGCAACGCCGGTGAGGCACTGTTCGTCCATCAGGAAACGGTCGTTGAGGATCCGTTCGGCCTCAGAGAAATCAACATGCTTGTGGGCAATCACCATTTCGGCAGCGGCGATCGCCGGCATCAGCTTTCTGTGCGCGATATCCAGCTGACGCTGGATTTCGCCCAGGCGCGCGGCCGTCATCCGCAACTCGTTAAAGGTCGCGTCGCTTGTCGGCGTGCCGTTCTGGAACTCGGCGAGGAGTTCGTCGAGATCGGAAATAATGCGGAAGAGAGGCATGCGGTGTTCCCTGCTGAAAGCTGGCGATCATACCGACAGCGGATTAAAGGATGCTTAAGGGGGGATCAATTTTGAATGGGCGCCTCTTCCCGCAGACGGTGGGCCTCCGATTCCGGCTAATTCACCTTGCCGTAGCGGGCCAGCAGGCGAGTGCCGGCGAACAGGATGACGCCGACCGTGGCGCTGATCGAGGCCAGGGGCAGCAAGGTGCCGTCGTGACTACTGCCCACCCACATGCCGGCCAGCAGTGCAGCGTACATCGTGGCGCAACCGAACAGGCCGGCGGCGGCGCCGGCTTTTTCCGGGAAGGGCGCCAGCGAGCCGGACTGGGCGCAGGGAAAGTTGATGCCGTGCGCCGTCATCACCGTGAATTGGGCCATCACCACCAGCGTCCAGTGGCTGATGCCGGCCAGCACCAGCAGCAGGAAACCCAGGCCGCCGAGCATGCCCACGGTGGTGCCCAGCGCCAGCACGCGCGGCACGCCGATGCGGCCGAGCAGGCGGCGGCAGATCAGCGTGCCGCCCAGGTAGCCGCAGACGCCGAAGGCGAACAGGTAGCCGTAGTACTGGGCCGGCACGCCGAGCACCCTGATCAGGACGAAGGGGGTGCCGGAGATGAAGACGAAAATCGAGGCATAGGAGATCGAGCCGGGCAGGGCGTAGGCCCAGAAGGCCGGCGTGCGCAGCACATGGAGGTAGGTGCGGGCAAGGCTGGCGGGATGCATCGCGGTCGGGTTCCGCTGCGCGTTGGATTCCGTCAGGAAGCGCATGGCGGCGAGCCACATTGTCAGGCCTGCCAGGGCGAGGGCGATGAAGGCGGCGCGCCAGCCGAAGGCCACCTGCAGGTAGCCGCCGAGGATGGGGCCGAATATCGGCGCCAGTGCCAGCAGCGACAGCGCCTTCGCCAGCACGCGGGCGCCTTCGGCCGGCGCGTAGGCGTCGCGCACGATGGCGCGTGCGACGACCACCGCGGTGCAGGCGCCGATGGCCTGGACGAAACGCGCCGCGATGAGCCAGTCCAGGCTCGGCGTCAGGGCGCAGGCCAGCCCCGATACCAGATACAGGGCGAGGCCGCCGATCAGCACCGGGCGTCGGCCGTAGCGGTCCGACAGCGGGCCGCTGACAAGCTGCGCGGTGCCGAAGCCGAAGACGAACAGCGACAAGGTCTGCTGCACCGCCGCCGGGCTGACGCCGAAATCCAGCGCCATGCCCGGCAGCGAAGCCAGGTAAAGGTCGGTCGACAGGGGCTGCAGCATCATGCAGCCGGTAACCAGCCAGAGCAGGGTGGTGGGGCTCATCGGTTCGCGCGCCTGGCGCGACGAATCAGCCACGCTTGTCACGCATCACGCGCGCCTTCTCGCGAACCCAGTCGCGATCCTTCTCGGCGTCGCGCTTGTCGTGCTGCTTCTTGCCCTTGGCCAGGCCGACCGACAGTTTGATGCGGCCCTTGCTGTAATGCAGGTCGAGCGGCACCAGGGTATAGCCGGCGCGCTCCACCTTGCCGATCAGCTTGCTGATCTCCGCCTGGTGCAGCAGCAGCTTGCGCGTGCGCACGGGATCGGGATGGACGTGGGTCGAGGCCGAGAGCAGCGGCGTGATGTGGGCGCCGATGAGGAAGACCTCGCCGCGCTTCAACACCACGTAGGCTTCCTTGATCTGCGCCCGCCCGGCGCGGATCGCCTTCACTTCCCAGCCTTCGAGGACCAGACCGGCCTCGTAGCGCTCTTCTATGAAGTAATCGTGGAATGCCTTTTTGTTGTCGGCGATGCTCATGGGGCGGCGCGATAAAATGCGGCATTCTACTGCACCGCGTCTACGCGACTTTGCCATGGCCCTGGTCGAAAAATCGGTCCTGATCGAACGCACGCCGGCGCAGATGTTCGCCCTCGTCGATCGGGTCGAGGACTATCCGCAATTCCTGCCCTGGTGCGGCGGCACCGAGCTGCACGAGCGCACGCCGACGCGCACGGCGGCAACGGTGCGTATCAATTACCACGGGCTCAAGTCGCACTTTTCGACCGAGAACATCAAGGAAGAACCGCGGCTGATGGACATCCGCCTGACCGACGGACCCTTCGCCCACATGGACGGCCATTGGCGCTTCACGCCGCTGGGCGAGACCGCCTGCAAGGTAGAATTCCGCCTGCACTACGAGTTTTCCAGCCACCTGCTGGAAAAGGTGCTCGGTCCGGTGTTCAATCACATCGCCAACACCTTCGTCGATTCCTTCGTCAAAAGGGCGCAAAAAGTCTATGGCTGAAACCATCCGTGTCGAGCTTGTATATGCCCTGCCTGCGACTCAGGACGTCGTCGGCCTGGACCTTCCCGCGGGCAGCACCGTCGCTCAGGCCATCGAGGCCTCTGGCTTGCTGGCGAAACATCCGGAAATCGATCTGGCGAAAAACAAGCTCGGCATCTTCGCCAAGCTGGCCAAGCCAGACACGGCCTTGCGCGACCGCGACCGGGTGGAAATCTACCGGCCCCTGATCGCCGACCCCAAGGAAGTGCGCAAACAGCGCGCGGCGGAGGGGAAAGCGATGAAAAAGGGCGGTGGCGAAGCCGGCGACGCCTGAGCCCTGGGCGGAGATTGTCCCGAATGTCGGCGCGGGCGGTACGGCGCGTGGCACCAAGGGTAGGTGTGCTCTCGCGTATAATGCGTTTTTGGAACGAAGGAATTTACTATGCGACTGCTCCAGAAGGCGCTGACGTTTGACGACGTCCTCCTGGTACCCGCCCACTCGGCGATCCTCCCCCGCGACGTCAGCCTCGCCACCCGCCTTACCCGCAAGATCAATTTGAACCTGCCGCTGCTTTCCGCCGCCATGGACACGGTGACGGAATCCCGCCTGGCCATTGCCCTGGCCCAGGAAGGCGGCATCGGCATCGTGCACAAGAACCTGAATCCCAAGGCGCAGGCCGCCGAAGTGGCCAAGGTCAAGCGTTTCGAGTCCGGTGTTCTGAAAGATCCGATCACCGTGCCGCCGACCATGACCGTGCGCGAAGTGCTGGCGCTGACGCGCAGCTATCGCATTTCCGGCCTGCCCGTGGTGGATAACGGCGTGGTGGTCGGCATCGTCACCAATCGCGATACCCGCTTTGAAACCAACCTCGATCAGGCGGTGGGGGCCATCATGACCCCGCGCGAACGACTGATCACGGTCAGCGAAGGCAGTTCGCCCGAGGAAGCCAAGGCCCTGATGCACAAGCATCGACTGGAGCGTGTGCTGGTGGTCAATGCGGCCTTCCAGTTGCGCGGCCTGGTGACGGTCAAGGACATTCTCAAGTCCAGCGAGCACCCGTTTGCCTGCAAGGACGAGCAGGGCCATCTGCGGGTCGGCGCCGCCGTCGGTGTCGGCGAAGGCACCGAGGAGCGCGTCGAACTGCTGGCCGAAGCCGGCGTCGACGTGATTGTGGTCGATACCGCCCACGGCCATTCCGAAGGCGTGCTGAAGCGCGTGCAGTGGGTGAAGAGGAATTTCCCGCAGGTGGAAGTGATCGGCGGCAACATTGCCACCGCGAACGCGGCGAAGGCGCTGGTCGATCATGGCGCCGACGGCGTCAAGGTCGGCATCGGCCCCGGTTCGATCTGTACCACGCGCATCGTCGCCGGTGTCGGCGTGCCCCAGATCACGGCGGTGGAGATGGTGGCCAACGCGCTCGAGCCCATAGGTATTCCGCTGATCGCCGATGGCGGCATCCGTTTCTCGGGCGACATTTCCAAGGCCATCGCGGCCGGAGCCAGTTCAGTGATGCTGGGCGGCCTGTTCGCCGGCACCGAGGAAGCGCCCGGCGAGACCGTGCTGTATCAGGGCCGTTCCTACAAGGCCTATCGCGGCATGGGCAGCCTGGGGGCCATGAAGGACGGCGCCGCGGACCGCTATTTCCAGGATTCCGATGCCAATGTCGAAAAGCTGGTGCCCGAAGGCATCGAAGGCCGCGTGCCCTACAAGGGTCCGGTCATCGCCGTGATCCACCAGTTGATGGGCGGTTTGCGTTCCTCGATGGGCTATGTCGGCTGCGCCACCATCGACGAGATGCGCGAGAAGGCGGAATTCGTCGAAATCACCTCGGCCGGCATCCGCGAATCGCATGTGCATGATGTGCAGATCACCAAGGAAGCACCGAACTACCATATCGACTGATTCCGTTTCCGACGGCAAAGGCGGCTGCGGCCGCCTTTGTCATTTCATAGGCGCCTGCCATGGCTCATCAAAAAATTCTCATCCTCGACTTCGGTTCGCAAGTCGCGCAACTCATCGCCCGCCGCGTGCGCGAGCAGCAGGTGTATTGCGAAATGCATCCCTTCGACGTCAGCGAGCAATTCATCCGCGACTTCAAGCCGCAGGGAATCATTCTCTCCGGCGGCCCCAACTCGGTGTATGAGGCAGAGGAATGGCGGGCGCCGCAGGTCGTATTTGAACTGGGCGTGCCCGTGCTGGGCGTCTGCTACGGCATGCAGACCATGGCGGCGCAGCTCGGCGGCAAGGTCGAAAGCAGCCACAAGCGCGAATTCGGCTATGCCGAGATGCGCGCGCGCGGACATTCGAAGCTGTTCGACGGCATTCAGGATCGCACCAATGCGGAAGGACATGGCCTGCTCGAAGTCTGGATGAGCCACGGCGACAAGGTCACCGAACTGCCCCCCGGCTTCAAACTCATTGGCAGCAACGAATCGACACCCATCGCCGCCATGGCCGACGAGGCGCGCGGCTTCTATGCCGTGCAGTTCCATCCCGAAGTCACGCATACCCTGAAGGGGCGCGAGATCTATGCCCGTTTCGTGCGCGACATCTGCGGCTGCCGCGGCGACTGGAACATGCCCAACTATGTCGAGGAGGCGATCGCCAAGGTGCGCGCCCAGGTCGGCAAGGAGGAGGTGATCCTCGGCCTGTCCGGCGGCGTCGATTCCTCGGTGGTCGCCGCGCTGCTGCATCGCGCGATCGGCGACCAGCTGACCTGTGTTTTCGTCGACAACGGCCTGCTGCGGCTGAATGAAGGCGTGCAGGTCATGGACACCTTCGCCCGCAACCTCGGCGTCAAGGTGATCCACGTCGATGCGGTGGGCCAGTTCATGGGCCATCTGAAGGGCGTCAGCGATCCCGAGCAGAAGCGCAAGATCATCGGCCGCGAGTTCGTCGAGGTGTTCCAGGCCGAGGCGCAGAAGCTGCCCAATGCCAGATGGCTGGCGCAGGGCACCATCTACCCCGACGTGATCGAATCGGCCGGCGGCAAGACCAAGAAGGCGCACGCGATCAAGAGCCACCACAACGTCGGCGGCCTGCCCGAGACGCTGAACCTCAAGCTGCTGGAACCCCTGCGCGAACTGTTCAAGGATGAAGTCCGCGAATTCGGCGTGGCGCTGGGTCTGCCGCACGAGATGGTGTATCGCCATCCCTTCCCCGGCCCCGGCCTCGGCGTGCGCATTCTTGGCGAAGTGAAGCAGGAATTCGCCGACCTGCTGCGCCGCGCCGATGCGATATTCATCGACGAACTGCGTGCCGCCGACTGGTACGACAAGACCAGCCAGGCCTTTGCCGTGTTCCTGCCGGTGAAGAGCGTCGGCGTCATGGGCGATGGCCGCACCTACGAGTACGTGGTGGCCCTGCGCGCCGTGCAGACCTCGGACTTCATGACCGCCAAATGGGCCGAACTGCCCCACGAACTGCTGGGACGAGTATCGAACCGGATCATCAATGAAGTGCGTGGCATCAACCGCGTGGTCTACGACATCTCGGGCAAGCCGCCGGCGACCATCGAGTGGGAATAGAGGCCTGAGTCAGGCGTCCGGCAGCAATTCCCTGATCTCGGTCGCGCTGAGTCCCGCCGCGCGCAGAATCTCGGCACCATGCTCGCCGCGCTGTGGCACCGCACCGGGCTCGCCGCTCGGAGTGGCCGAGAAGCGCGGCGCCGGCGCCGCCTGCAGCACGCCATCGCGTTCGGCATAAACGCCGCGGGCGGCCAGGTGCGGATGCGCCATTGCCTCGGCGGGCGTCAGCACCGGCGCGAAACAGGCGTCGCTGCCTTCGAGCAGATCGACCCAGTGCTGGCGCGTTTGGGTGGCGAACAGCGCGGCCAGCCGTTCGCGCAGACGGGCATAGCAGCGCGGATCGTAGGGATGGCCGAACTCGGGATCGTCGCCAAGGCCCAGCTTGCGGAAGAGCAGGGCGTTGAACTGCGGTTCGAGCGCCTGCACGCTGACGAAATGGCCGTCGGCGCAGGCATAGGTGCCGCACCAGTGCGGGCCGTCGAGGATACCCTGCCCGCGTTCGATAGGCATTTGCCCTGCGGCATGCAGCGACAGCAGCAAGTTCATCAGGTTGGCGCTGCCGTCCACCACCGCGGCATCGATCACCTGCCCCGAGCCGCCGCGTTGCACATTGAGAATGCCGGCGAGGAGGCCCATCGCCAGGTAGAGGGCACCGCCCCCCAGGTCGCCTACCAGCGTCGGTGGCGCCAGCGGCGGCTTTCCCGGTTCGCCGGAATACCACAGGGCGCCTGACAGCGCGATGTAGTTGAGGTCGTGCCCGGCGGTTTGCGCCAGCGGTCCGCTTTGTCCCCAGCCCGTCATGCGGCCGTAGACCAGCTTCGGATTGCGCGCGAAGCAGGTGTCCGGCCCGAGGCCTAGCCGTTCCATGACGCCGGGGCGCATGCCTTCGATCAGCGCGTCGGCACGGTCGATCAGGCGCAGCACGGCATCGATCGCTCGCGCATCTTTCAGGTCCAGGGCGAGCGAACGCTTGCCTCGATTGAGGATGGCATTCTTGCCCATCTCGAGCGGATCGCCGGCCTTGCCGCTGATGCGTTCGACCAGGATGACTTCGGCCCCCATGTCGGCCAGCAACATGCCGCAGAACGGCCCCGGCCCGATACCGGCGATTTCGACGATGCGCACTCCGTCGAGAACTCCCATTTTCACTGCTCCTTAATGGCTGTTGTCATGTCGGATGACCGCAAGCATGGTGCCGGGTCGGTGGCGAAGATTAGCGCGGGCCGGGCGCCAAGGAAAGCAGCGCGACCGTTCGCCGCTTTCCGTGGTATTGGCCAACCCGCCTGACCCAGGTCGCGACCGACATCGTGGCCGGAGTGATACCCTTGAACTTGGTCAGCCCATAAAAACAGCTCAGGAATGGAGAGAATTCACCATGTCGGAAATTGAAAATTTCATCAAGGCTCGCGACTTCCTGCGGGAAAACCGCAGCGATTACGAGACCGCCTATCGAGGATTCAGCTGGCCCAGGCTCGATCGATTCAACTGGGCGCTTGATTATTTCGATCCCATGGCAAGGGACAACGACCAGCCCGCCTTGCTGATTGTCGAGGAAGACGGGGCACGACAGGAACACAGCTTCAGGCAATTGAGCGAACGCTCCAACCAGGTTGCGAATTATCTGCGCCGGCTGGGGGTCCGGCGCGGCGACTGCATCTTGCTGATGATGGGCAATGAAGCGCCGTTGTGGGAACTGATGCTGGCCGCCATCAAACTCGGTGCGGTGATATCGCCGGCCACGACCTTGCTGACCACCGACGATCTGACGGACCGGATCAAGCGCGGCAACGTCAAAGTGGTCGTGACCCGTAGTGTCGAGAAATTTGCCGCCATTCCCCATACCTTCACCGGAATAACCCTCGGCGAGCCGGTTGCGGGGTGGCATGGCTATGAAGAGAGCCGGGTAGCCGCCACGAGTTTCGTGCCGGAGGGGGAAACGAAAGCCGAGGATCCGCTGTTTCTCTATTTCACCTCAGGGACCACGGCGCAGCCGAAGCTGGTCCTGCATACCCACCAGAGCTACCCGGTGGGCCATTTGTCCACCATGTACTGGCTCGGCTTGCAGGAAGGCGACATCCACTGGAACATCAGCTCGCCCGGGTGGGCGAAGCATGCGTGGAGCTGCTTTTTCGCGCCGTGGAATGCGGCGGCAACGGTATTCATCTACAACTATGCGCGCTTCAGTGCAACCGACGTGCTGCAGGTTCTGGTGCGTCATGGCGTATCCACGCTCTGCGCACCGCCCACGGTTTGGCGCATGCTGATCCAGGAAAAGCTCGCCGATTACCCGGTACGGCTGCGCGAAGTGATCGGTGCGGGAGAACCGCTCAACCCCGAGATCATCGAGCAGATCAGGAATGCCTGGGGCATTACCATTCGCGACGGCTACGGCCAGACGGAAACCACCGCGCAGATCGGCAATGCGCCGGGAGCCCTGCTCAAGCCGGGTTCGATGGGGCGCCCCTTGCCGGGCTATCGGGTCGAACTGCTCGATGCGGACGGGAAGCCGTCCGCGGAAGGCGAAATCTGCCTCGACTTGAAGCACCGCCCGCTGGGCCTCATGCGAGGTTATGCGGGAGACGAGGAGAAAAGCGCGGAAGTCGTGCGCGAGGGTTACTACCACACCGGCGATGTCGCCAGCCGGGATGCCGACGGCTACATTACCTACGTCGGCCGGGCCGACGATGTTTTCAAGGCATCGGATTACCGCATCAGTCCCTTCGAACTGGAGAGCGTCCTGATCGAACATCCGGCCGTGGCCGAGGCTGCAGTGGTTCCATCACCGGACCCGATGCGCTTGGCAGTGCCGAAAGCTTTCATCGTCCTGGCGGCGGGCTATGAACCGAACCGGGAAACGGCCCGGGACATTTTCCGCTTTGCCCGCGAGAAGCTGGCTCCCTTCAAGAGGATCCGCCGGCTCGAGTTTTCGGAACTGCCGAAAACCATTTCCGGAAAAATCAGGCGGGTCGATCTGCGAAAGAAAGAAGAATCCAAGGCGCCTTCGACGGAGAGAAGCCCCCTGGAATTCTTCGAAGAGGAAGCTTGACGCCCTCCTGACGGGAATATTCATCCGCGCTGCCGATTTCGGCTATCTGTCGGCGCCTGACTCCGCCTAGAATTTCGCCGGAGCGCCGGGCACCTGGTCGCCGACCAGGGGTTTCCGGATCGCATCGCGATCACACTATGGACGGACCGTTCCGCCATGCAGACCCTGTCAGGAATGAGGATGGTGATGGCGGCAGCGCTGCTGCTGCCGCTGATCACAGCCAAGGCGGCGAATGCCGGCCAGTCGGCGGCGACCGTCTATGCCCTCAACTGCCTGGGCTGCCATTTTCCGCCCGACGAGATGACCCGCGAAGCGCCCGCGATGATCGGCCAGTTTGCCCAGACCGAAAGCGGCCGCGTTTTCTTCATCCGCATTCCCACGCATGGCGGCGAGCCACTCGACAGGGAACAGGATGCGCGCCTTCTGCGCGAGATACTCAACTGGAAAAAGAGCTGTTCGGTGATTCTGCAGGCTGCTCCGCTGCTCAAGTATGCGGGCCCCCGATGAACGGGTGGCAGCGAAAAATTTGGCCCTTGCTGACCGCAGGCGTGCTTGCCTGCCTGGGGTCGACGGCCACAGCGCAATCCCTGCGCCTGGAACCGCTGCCGCCGCCGGCGAAGGTCAAACCGGAACTGGCCAAGCTGGGCTGGCACCTGTTTTTCGAGCCGCGGCTGTCGGGCGACGGCAGTCGCAGTTGCGCGAGTTGCCACCTGCCATCGCGGGCCTTTGCCGACGGCCAGCCGCTGTCGCGCGGCTACAACGGTACCGAGTATTTTCGCAATGCGCCCGGCCTGCTCTCGGTGCGCCTGAAGACCCGCTTGATGTGGGACGGCCGGCTCGATGGCGCCGATCTGCCTACAGCGGTGCGCGACATGGTCACCGAGGCGCATTTCATGAACGCCGACGGACGCCTGATCCAGGAGCGCATCCGCCAGGTTCCGGAGCTGCTCGCGCTGTGGCGCGAGGCTTTCGGCGCGCAGAGCCAGCCCTACGGCCCGCAGTTGTTTGTCGCCATTGCCGAATTCCTCAAGACGCTGGACAGTGGCGACACCCTCGTGGATCGCGTCCTGCGTGGCGACAAGGTGGCGCTGCCGGCGGCGGTGCGCGCGGGGATGGTCTTGTTCGCCGGCAAGGGCCAGTGCGTGCGCTGCCACAACGGGGTCCTGGGCACCGATGGCAAGGCATACCGGCTTGGCGTTCCCGAAAATCCGGCGATCGCGGATGAGCCGCTGCGCATGATCACCCTGCTGCGCCACCACGCCACCATGGGCGTGCCGAACTACATGGCCGAACGCAGGGATCCTGGTAGCTATGTCGTGAGCAAGGATCCGGCCGATCGCGGGCGCTTCGTCACGCCGGCCCTGCGCGGGCTCACCCACACCGGTCCTTACATGCACAACGGCATGTTCGCCACGCTGGAGGAAGTGGTGGCGTTTCACGACCAGGGCGGAGGCCCCGGCAGCGAATTGCAGCCGCTGGGGCTTTCCGCAGGAGAGCGGGCCGCACTGGTGGCCTTCTTGCGCACCTGGTCGGCGCCGCTGCCGGCCATGGCCGAACCGCCTGCCTATGATTACTGGCTGACGGGGAGCGCGCGGTGAAGCAGCATCTGGCAAGGGGATTGGCGGCGCTGCTCCTGGCAACCGCGGCGTCTCTGGCAGCTGCGGCCGACCCGGTGCCGGGCGGTTTCGGCCCCCTGCCGCCGGTCAGCATTCCCGCCGACAACCCGATGAGTGCGGCCAAGGTGGAACTGGGTCGTCTGTTGTTCTGGGACAAACGCTTGTCGGGCAATGCCTCGACGTCCTGTGCCTCGTGTCACGCGCCGCAAACCGGATGGGGCGAACCGGAAGCCTTGTCGCGCGGCTATCCCGGCACGCGCCACTGGCGCAATGCCCAGACCATCCTCAACGCGGCCTACTATTCGCGGCTGTTCTGGGACGGCGCCGCCGACGGTCTTGAACAGCAGGCGCAGTCGGCCGCCGAAGGGGCGGTTGCCGGCAACGGCGAGGCGGCCATGATGGAAATGCGCCTGCGCCTGGTACCCGAGTATGTCGCCCGCTTCCGGGAGGTCTTCGGCACCGAATGGCCGCGCATCCACCATGCCTGGCAGGCTATCGCCGCCTTCCAGCGGACGCTGGTGTCGGATGCGAAAAAAGTTCCTTTCGATCGCTGGCTGGCGGGCGATGCCGCCGCGCTGAGCAGGGAGGCACAGCGCGGTTATGCCTTGTTCATCGGCAAGGCCGGCTGCGTGCAGTGCCACGGCGGCCCGCTGCTTTCCGACCAGGCCTTTCACGCGCTGGGCGTGCCGCGCCATGCCCAGTCCGCCAGCAATCCGCTGGTGCAGATCACCGCGCGCTGGCAGAACCTGCAGCGCGGCGTTTCCGAAGCGCAATACAAGGGCAGCGACGACGACCTTGGTCTGGCCTACCTGACCCGCAATCCGGCGGATGCGGGCCGTTTCCGCACGCCCTCGCTGCGCGAGTTGCGCTACACGGCGCCGTACATGCACAACGGCGTATTCGCCACGCTGCGCGACGTCGTCGATTTCTTCGACAGGGGCGGCGGCGAGGGGCCGAACAAGGCGCCGCAGTTGCGGCCGCTGGGACTCGGCGCGACGGAAAAGAAGGATCTCGTCGCGTTTCTTGAATCGCTGAGCATGGACCAGCCGCTGCTGCTGGCGCCGCCGCGGGTGCCCGAATCAAAGCCGCTGGCTGACGGAGGAATGAATGCACGCCCACGATGAACCGGCCTGCCAGTCGCGCCGGGATTTCCTGCTTTGCGGCGGCAAGCTGGTCATGCTTGCCGCCACCTCGGCGCTCGCGGCACCCGTGTGGGCGCAGCGCGCCGACCATGCGCCCTTGTCCGTGGCCCGCCTGTCGGCGCTCAAACCTGGTGAGCCGCACTACTTCGAGTATCCGCAGGCCGGCGATCTCAACATGCTGGTCAAGCTCGGCGTCGCCGCCGGTGGCGGCATCGGTCCGCAGGCCGATGTCGTGGCCTTCAGCACGCGCTGCCCCCATCTCGGCGGCAAGTTGCAGGATGCGCTGCAGGCGGGGATGCAGGTGCTTGGGCCCTGTCCGCGCCACCTGACGACCTTCGACCTGAGTCGGCATGGCGTGGTGATTACCGGCCATGCCACGGCCAGCCTGCCGCAGGTCGTGCTGGAACTTGACGGCGACCAGATCCGCGCCATCGGCATGCAGGGACTGGTGTATCCCGACAGGAGCCGGCATGCCTGAAATTCAGCCCGTACCCTTGCCGCCGCTCGGCGCCGAAGAAATATCCACCGCCTGCGACTACTGCGTGGTGGGTTGCAGCTATCGCGTCTGGCGCTGGAAAGTCGGCGCTGGCGGAACGGCAAATACGGCTGTGCCGTGGGCCAATCCGTCCCAGCACAACATCGTGCAATGGCAGGGAGAGCCCCACCATGTGCTGGTGCTGCCGGATCCGCAAGCGAAAGCCGTCAATCCGAAGGGCAACCATTCGATGCGCGGCGGCACCCTGGCGCAGAAGTGTTACAACTCGCAAAATAAAACCCGCGAGCGGCTGACCGCGCCGCTGCTGCGGGTCAAGGGCGAACTGCAAGCAGTGTCATGGGACACGGCGCTGGACATCATGGCGGCGGTGTCGAAGCATGTGCTGAAAAAACATGGCGAACACGCCTGGGGCGTCAAGGCCTACTCCTACCAGTATTTCGAGAATACCTACGCCATCACCAAGCTGGCGCTGGATGCCATCGGCACGCCGGCTTTCGCCCCGCACGACAAGTGCGCCAACAGCAACGACGCGGCCGGGCTGGACGATGCCGGCCTCGAAGCCTTTGCGCCGGCCTATGAAGACTGGGGTGCCTGCGACGTGCTTTTCCTGTCGGGCACCGACCCCTACGAAACCAAAAGCACGCTGTTTACCAGCTGGATCATGCGCGGTGATGCGCCGGACAAGACCCTGATATTCGCCACGCCGCAGCGGAGCATGGGCGTGGCCTGGGCCGAAAAACGCGGCGGCTTGTGGCTGCCGGTGATTCCCGGTACCGATACCCTGTTGCATAACGCGATCGCCCGCGTGATTGTCGAGCGCGGCTGGCAGGACCAGGCCTTCATCGAGCGTTGGGTGGCAAAGCGCTGGGAAGTGGACCAGGGTTATGGCCGCGGCACCCGCAACACGCCATGGCAATGGCGCACCACCTGGGGCACCTGGCAGAGCGACTGGGAGGATTTCCGCAAATTTCTGCTGTCGCGCGACGAGCACCGGCTTGAAGATGCCGCACGCATCACCGGCGTGCCCGCCACGCTGATCGAACGGGCCGCCGAACTCCTGGCCAGGCCGCGCGCCGACGGCACGCGGCCGAAATCTTCCTTCATGCTGGAGAAGGGCAACTACTGGTCCAACAACTACATGAACAGCGCGTCATTCGCGGCGCTGGGACTGATCTGCGGCGCCGGCAATCGCAAGGGGCAGATGATCGGTCGCGGTGGCGGCCATCAGCGCGGCATGATCTCCGCACCGGGAAATCCCGACTGGCTCTCGCCCGAAAAGCATCCGGGGCGGCGCAAGAAGCCGCTGAATCTCGATCGCTGGCTGATGGATGGCCAGTTGCGCTTTGCCTGGGTTTTCGGCACCACCTGGATCGGCGCCATGGCCGCGTCGGACGAACTGGAACGCCACATCGACCGCCTGACCCGCGGCAGCCCGCACCAGCCGCAACAGGCCACGGCCGCTGCAGCGGCAGCGGCGCTGATCGCGCGCGCCGATGCCGGCGGCATGGTACTGATCGATTCAGACATCTATCCGGTCGAGCCGCTCGGCACACGCTACGCCGACATCATCCTGCCGGCAGCGACCTGGGGCGAAGCCGACTTCACGCGCTGCAACGGCGAGCGCCGATTGCGCCTCTACCAGCGCTTTTGCGACGCACCGGGCCAGGCGCAGCCCGACTGGTGGGCGGTGCAGGCGTTTGCCCGGCGCATGGGCTTTGGCGACAAGTTCGCCTGGAAGAACGGCAGCGAGGTCTTCGAGGAGGCGGCACGCCACAGCCGGGGAACGCCTTACGACTATTTCGAACTGGTCGCGCAGGCGCGGCGGGAGAGGGTGACGGGGCACGAGTACCTGCGACGCCTGGGCGGCGACGGCATCCAGACGCCGGTGTGGCGGCAGGGCGATGTCATCGCCGGCACGGTCCGCCTGCACGATCCGCTGACCCGGCAGGGCGAACCGGGCGCCTTCCGCAACAAGCTGCTGAATGCCTTCAATACCCACAGCGGCAAGGCAATGCTGCTCAAGACGCCATGGAATTTCCCCGGCTGGAGCGAGTTCTACGCCGCCGTGCAACCACGCAGCGAAAAGCAGGAGCTATGGATCACCAATGGCCGCATCAACGAAGTCTGGCAAAGCGGCTTCGATGACTTGCGCAAGCCCTATACCGCGGCGCGCGGTATGCCGCAACTGCTCTTCATCAACCCCGACGACGCCCGCCGGCGCGGCATTGAAAGCGGCGACCGGGTGCGCGTCTCCAACGACACGGTGTATGTGCAGACCGGCATGCCGTTCGGCGTGACTGAAAGCGAGATGAATTTCAATGCGCTGCTCGCCGCAGGCCACATCCGGACCACGCAGGGAAGTTTCGAGGCGATCGCGGTGCTCGATCCCGGCATGCGTCGTGGCGTCGCCAAGGCCGGGTTCAACGCACGCGGCAGCCATGCCAACGCCGTGAGCCATGCCGTGCCCGATCCGATGACCAACAACTATCGCTACAAACTTGGACGGGGACGCGTCGAACGCCTTGAAGATGCCGCGGAAAAGGCCGACCTCAACGGGCCGAGCCTGAAGCCGCGCGGTCTTGCCTGATCGAGTCGCGGTTCGCCGGAGGCGCGCCGGCGGTCACTGCTTGCGCAGGGTATCCGAGGGAAGTTCGCCGAACATGGCGCGGTAATCGCTGGCGAAATGCGATAAATGCCAGAAGCCCCAGCGGGCGGCGACATCCTGAACGTGCGTGGTCGCCGGATTGCCCTGGCGCAATTCGCGGCGGACGCTGTTGAGGCGAATAGCGCGCAGATACTGCACCGGGCTGGTGTTGAGGACCTCCTGGAAACAGTATTGAATCGTGCGCCGACTCGTGTTCAGCGCTTCACAAAGTTCTGCGATGGTCACCGTGTCGTGCAGGTGGTTCAGGACGTAGCTTCTGGCATTTTCCACGATGGCCTTGCGCGCACGATAGGTGGCGAGTGGCGCCGGCACGTCGCTGGCGGTCTGGATCGAGTCGCAGAGATGGCCCATCAGCGCCGAGTGGACGGTTTTCTGGACCGTCGGATGGGACAGTATCGCGGGGTCCTTGTCGAGCACTTCGAACAGCGAATCGAGGAATACGCGCAACTCGGCCAACCCGGACTGGCAACGCAGCACGGCGGGATCGGACGAGGGCAATGTTGTCGAACCAGTCTCGGCAAGCGACGCTATCACCTGCTGGTAACCTGTCTCGTCGATGGCAATGCCGACGACATCGAACTCCGTTGGGGTTTGCACGGAGAACTCGGCGCCCGGCCCAAAGGTAAACAAGCTGTCGTCCTGCAAGGGCCGATCGCAGAACGAACCGTTACCGATCATTGTCATTGGCACCCCGAAGGTGTGCGCACCTTCCCATGCCTGCCCCTGCTCGACTACCGATTGTTTTGTGACCTCGCGAAAAACCTGCATGTCCCCGATCCATACGTCTTGCACGCTGCCACAAAAACTACCCGGGCTGATCTGGTCGTAGCTCTGGTTCCATTTGCCGAGGTTGTCCGCATGCTCATCGACGTCGAGGGCAACCAATTTCTGGTACGAATGGCCTCTCTGCAAGTCCGCCCTGGAAGGAATCGGAGTCTTGGGCAGGGGCAGTCGATTCAGGGTTTCGGAAAACGGCATCAGGCGGCTGATTCAGTTGGAGACGCGGCAATTTTAAACCGAATACAAATCAGGATTGGTGGCCACTCAGGTTTGTTCGCGTCGAGGTGAACATTTGTTGCGTCGCACAAATCGACTGACGTAGCAAATTTGCGTGCTTCAGTCCGCTCAATTATTGGCGCAGTGCAACAAAAGAGACAGTTGGCCGCGGGCGTGCCTCCTTTGCCGATTTCGGCTACTGGTATTGGGGTATTTCATTTAGACTGAAAATTGTTATGCATGGCGAAGTGCGCTTCTGGAAACATCGCGCCGAGTAGCCATTCACGATTGGCTTTGTCTTGGAAAGGGCCGAAATGCTTGCTGGCAACATCAGGAAATTATGTGCGGGCGCGATCATCGCCGCCGCTTCGTGCTACGTGCATGCCGAGGTTCCGGTCGACAAGATAACGGTAATGAACCTTGCGCCGGCGAATCCTTACAGGCTGTATCTTTCCGATATGGCAATTTCCCATTTTGTCGACAGCAAGTTGATGATCATTGATGGCGAGTCGCTGAATGTGATCGGCCACGTGGCGCTCGGCATGACCGGGCATGCCACCCTGACGCCGGATCGCTCGGAGTTGCTGGTATCGACGGCCTATATGACCAAGCTGAATCGTGGCGAGCGCATAGGCCAGATGGATGTGTATGACGCCACGACGCTCAAGCTGAAGGCGGAAGTCAGCGTGCCGCCGAAGCATTCCCAGTCGATGCCTTATCGCGGCAAGATCCGTACCTCGGCCGACGGCCGCCTGGTATTCATGCAGAACTCGACGCCGGCTTCTTCGGTGACCGTGGTCGATCGCATTGCCGGCAAGTTCGTGGCCGAGATCGCCACGCCGGGCTGCTGGATGATCTATGTCCCGCAGTCGGTATCCGACCGCTTCTCGACGCTGTGCGGCGATGGCACCATGCTCACCGTCAAGCTTGACGGTGAAGGCAAGGCGCTCGAGCGGAAGAAGAGCGCAAAGTTTTTCGACGCGGATGACGATGCCTTGTTTACGTCGGGTGCGCAACTGGACGACAGTTACACCTTCGTGTCGTTCAAGGGCAATGTACAGACCGTCAATGTGGCTGGCGACACCGCGGTTGCCGAGGCGCCCTGGTCGCTGGTAACGGCAGCCGAAGCCAAAGCCGGCTGGCGGCCGGGCGGTTATCAACCCGTCGCCTTGCATGACAAGAGCGGCCGCATCTATGTCGGCATGCACCCCAAAGGCAAGGAGGGCAGCCACAAGAGTCCGGCCAAGGAGATCTGGGCCTTCGATCCGGCGAGCAAGAAGCGCATTGATCGTGTCCCGGGGCATCATGCCACGGTGATTGCGGCAAGCCGGGGTGACGCGCCCAGGGTGTTTGCCTACTCGACCGACAAGTCCACCATGTCCGTATTCGATGCCGCCGGCAAGCTGAAGCACCTGAAAACGGCCGGTCCCTTTGGCGAGTTGGCAACCCAGCTGGATGTCCAGTGATGGCGGGATTGCCCTCGCTTGATCCCGTTGCCATCAGTGCCCTGAGTGCCGTGCTGTCGGTCATATTCCTGACCGGTGCCTGGCAAAAGTTGCGCGATCCGGCTTTGTTCCGGGCCAATGTAGAGAACTACCGGCTGCTGCCGGACGGCTTGGCCTGGCCGGCAGCCATCCTGCTGCCCGTGTGGGAACTGGCGGCGGGTGTCCTTGTTCTGTTTGACCCGACGCGGACGGCCGGTGCGCTGCTCTCGATCGGATTGCTGTCCGTGGTGACGGCGGCGGTGGTCATCAACCTGCTGCGCGGCCGGACTGAAATCGACTGCGGCTGCGGCAGCCTCGGCGGGCACGTCGGCGATCAGACGCTGAACTGGGGGCTGGCAACGCGCAACGTCTTGCTGATGGTCGCCGCCTTGCTCACCTTGCGCGAGGATGCGACCCGTGCCCTGGTCTGGATCGACTACCTGAGTGTTGCCGGCGGAACCCTGGGCTTGCTCGGGCTTTACGTCACGGCCAACCAGTTGATGGCCAATCACCCCCGTCTGCATGCCCTGAGGAACCATTAGCAATGACAGAAGCCCTGGTTGTTTCCAACATCATTCTGTGGGTCGTGGTGCTTGCCCTGTTGGTCGCCGTGCTGGCTCTGGCACGGCAGGTCGGCATTCTCTACGAGCGGGTAGCGCCTATGGGGGCCCTGATGCTCGACCACGGTCCCAAGGTCGGCGACCTTGCTCCGGTGTTCAAAATCGACGCGCTGGACGGCAGTAGCGTGGCCGTGGGTCTCCCCGGCAACAAGAAGAGCCAGTTGTTGTTCTTCCTCTCGCCGACCTGTCCTGTCTGCAAGAAACTGCTGCCGGTCCTGAAATCCATCAAGAACGTGGAAGCCAAATGGCTGGACGTCGTGCTCGCCAGTGATGGCGATCGTCCCGAACATGCAGAGTTTTATCGCAAGGCCGGCCTGACGGAATTTCCCTATCTTTTGTCGACCGAACTCGGCATGGCCTTCCAGGTAGGGAAGCTGCCTTATGCCATATTGATCGGTGACGACGGCAGGATTCGCGCCAAGGGTCTGGTCAATTCCAGGGAGCAACTCGAAAGCCTCTTCGCCGCCAAGGAACTGGGCGTCGCTTCTGTACAGGACTACATCGATCAGCAAGCCTGATGTGACGGGATTGCAAGGAGACGGAAATGCAATGGTTTGACAATTTTTTCGAGACTCGCAGCCGCCGCGCGGCACAATCGATTTCACGCCGCAGTGCGGTTGCGCGGCTGGGCAAGTTGCTTGTCGGTACCGCGTTCCTGCTGCCGGTATTGCCCTTCGACCGGATTGGCAGGGCGATTGCGGCAGACAAGGCCAAGGACAAACGCAACGACGATACGGCCTGCGAGTACTGGCGTTACTGCGCACTGGACGGATTCCTCTGCACCTGCTGTGGCGGCACGATTTCCGCCTGTCCGCCGGGCACCGAGGTTTCCAAAGTCACCTGGGTGGGCACCTGCCACAATCCGAACGACGGCAAGGATTACCTGATCAGTTACAACGACTGCTGCGGCGGTGTCACCTGCAATCGTTGCGGTTGCAATTCCAACGAAGGCGAACGACCGGGCTACCGCATGGGCGTGCATAACGACATCAACTGGTGCATGGCCAACAGTTCGAACTCCTATCACTGCACCGTGGCCGCGGTCGTTGGCACGGCCGAGAAAACCAAGGGCTGAGATGCATGGACGCCGACTCTTTTTCGCGAGCACTTTCGCTTTGCTGACGCTCGCCGCCAGCGGACCGTTGCGGGCTGCCGATGGAGCCAAGCTCTATGAAGGCCATTGCGTAGCCTGCCATCAGCCGGACGGCAACGGTGCCGAGGGACTGGCACCGCCGCTGGCCGGAGTACTGGCCAAGCGGGCGCAGTCGGCAAGTGGGCGAGAGTATCTGGCCCAGGTGCTGGTGTCAGGCATGGTCGGCAACATCACTTCGCGTGGCGTCAGGTACAACGGCAACATGCCGCCGGCAACCCTGTCCGACGAAGAACTCGTCGCTGTCGTGGACTATGTGTTGACGACCTTCAATGCCGTTTCGCAGCCCCTGCCGACAGAGCTTTTCAGCGCCGCCCGGGGCAAGGCGCTGACACCGTCCGCGGTGCGTCAGCAGCGCGAGCGGGTACTTGCGGAAGTCGGAGAGTAGGGCGTGGCAGGGGGCCTCCATCGCTTTTTGTTGGCGATCGGTTTCGCGGCCTTGCTTGCCTCCGCAGCCATGGCGAGCGAACGGCAACGCATCAGTTTTCTTTTGCATTGCTCGGGCTGCCACCAGCCTGACGGCAGTGGCAGCCCCGGCAGCGGCATCCCGGACATGCGCGGCAGCATCGGACATTTCCTGCGTTTGCCCGAGGGGCGCGCCTTTCTGGTACAAGTGCCGGGGACCGCACAATCGTCGCTGAACGATGGCGATACTGCCGAGTTGTTGAACTGGATGGTGACTACGCTGGGTCAGAAAGAGGTGCCAGCGGATTTTTTGCCGTATACGCGAGACGAGGTGACGCGCCTGCGCGGACATCCGCTCGATGATGTTCCCGCAGTGCGGACGTCCGTAGTCGGGCGCTTGCAGAAAATGGGTTTTAGAATTGAATGATCTACCAAAGAGGGGGAGTGAGATGAAGTCGAACCGCAAACTGTTGCAGTCAACCGTGTCGGCCGCAGTGCTAGTCATTTTTGCCGGCGGTGCCCATGCGGCGGTGTCCGAGGCCGAGGCAGCCAAACTGGGCAAGGAACTGACGCCGGTCGGCGCCGAGCGCGCTGGCAACAAGGACGGCAGCATTCCTGAGTTCAAGGGCGGCACGCCGAAGGGCAAGCTCAAAGTTGGTGATCCGCGGCCCGACCCCTTCGCCGCCGAAAAGCCCCTGTTCTCTATCGACGCATCGAACGTCGACAAGTACAAGGACAAGCTGACCGCCGGCCAGATCGAGTTGATCAAAACGCGCAAGGGCTACCGCATGGATGTCTATCCGACGCATCGCTCCTGCGGCTATCCGGACATCATCAACGAGCGGACCAAGAAAAACGCGACGGTGGCCAAGCTGACCACCGACGGCAAGGACAACCTTGCCGCGGCGCTCGGCGGCGCTTTCCCCTTCCCGATTCCGAAGAACGGTGCGGAAGCGGTCTGGAACCACCGCCTGCGCTGGCAGGGCGAAGGCCGCTTCGAGTACTACCAGACCAATTTCATCAATCCGGACGGAAGCTTCTACGGCCTTGCCCAGGACCAGGTGACGCTGATGCCGTTCGCCTCGACCAAGGCCAACTCCCCGGCCGATGTCGGCGATGCGCAGATGAAGATCCTGAATACCGCCACGGCGCCGGCATCGCGTACCGGTGAGGTGATTCTCGCGCATTACTTCATGAGCAAGGGCAATGACGCGTGGATGTACTTCCCCGGCCAGCGCCGGGTGCGTCGCCTGCCGGCCTTCGACTACGACAACCCGATTCCGGGCTACGAGAACCTCGAGACCGCCGACCAGTATCCGATGTTCGCCGGCAATCTGGACCGCTATGACTGGAAGCTGATCGGCAAGCAGGAACTCTACGTGCCCTACAACAGCTTCAAGTTCGTCGCCAAGCGTCCGGTCAAGGATGTGTATGGCGGTCTTTTCCCGAATCGCGATCTGGTTCGCTACGAGCTGCACCGCGTCTGGAAGGTCGAGGCGACGGTCAAGGCCGGCATGCGCCACATGTTTGTCAAGCGCGAGTTTTACCTCGACGAGGACAGCTGGATGCTGCTCAACGCCGACCAGTACGACGCCCAGGGCAAGCTCTGGCGCGTGATGGAGGCTTCGATCTATCCGGCGGTCGAACTCGGCGCCTGTGTCAGCCAGGAGTTCATGTCATGGGATCTGACGGTCAACCGCTACATGGCCGAGAACTCGACCCAGGAAGCCAAGCCGACCGACTGGCTGGCCGGCGACGAGGGCCGTATCGATCCCAAGCGTTTCAGTTCCGATGAACTGCGCCGTGCCGGCGAGCGCTGATCCGCTCACCGCTAAGAGGAGGATGACATCATGAAAAAATCAAGCCTGCAACTCAAGCCGCTGGCCATCGCCATCGCGGCGTTGGGCGCCGCGTTCGCCAATCCGGCGGCGGCCTTCAAGTTCGAAATGGAAAACGGTCTCACCGGCAGTTTCGATTCGACGATTTCCGCCGGCATGCAGATGCGCATGCAGGGGCGGGACAGGTCGATCATCGGCAACGACAATGGCGGTAATGTGCCGACCACCGCCGCCTTGGGCGCCAAGGTTAATGGCCCCGGATTCGAGTTCACGGCGAATCCCGATTTCAACTACACAAACACCGACGACGGCGACCTGAATTACAAGAAACACGACATCGTCTCCGCCGTGGTCAAGGGAACCCACGAACTGTTCCTGACGCAGAAGGGCAACTGGTCGGCGCTGGCCCGCGTCACCTGGTCGTCGGACCAGAAGGCCGATGACACGCAGCGCACCCCGTTGCGGCACGATGCCGAGGATGCGGTCAAGCAGAACGTGGCCCTGCTCGATCTCTGGGTGGCCAAGGAATTCTCGATCGGCGAGCAGACCGCCAAGCTCAAGCTGGGCAACCAGGTCATGAGCTGGGGCGAGGACATCTTCATCATCGGCGGCGTCAACTCGATCAACGCGCTTGACCTGCGCAAGTTCCACATCCCCGGGGTCCAGCTCAAGGAAGTCTTCATTCCGGCACCGATGCTCTCATTCAGCTCCGGGCTGGGCAACGGTTTTTCGACCGAGGCCTATTACCAGTTCAAGTGGAACAGCTTCAACTTTGACCCGTCCGGCACCTACTGGTCGTCTGCCGACTTCATCGGCAAGGGCGGCAAGCGTGGCGCGTTCATGCCATCCAGCTTGTTGGCCGCCAACCTTCTTCCTCCGGGAGGTGGCGACTTCAACCCGAAGCTTGCCGGACGCGATCTAGCCACTCTAAGTGCATATCCCGGTATCGTCCCGATCAAGAACACCGAGCCGAAAGACAGCGGCCAGTACGGCATCAATCTTCGCTTCAAGCCGGCCGAAGGCGATACCGAGTACGCCGCCTACTACCTGCACTACCACGACAAGATTCCCTTCGTCGGCTTCAGGCAAAACTTGACCGGTTCCTGCTTGTTCGCCGCTGCACCGTGTACTCCCGGCCAAAACGTGGTCGGTTACACGGCTATCGTTCAATACGGCGAGGACAAGGAGTTGTTCGGACTGTCGCTGAATACCAAGCTGGGCGATTGGGCGGTCGGCGCGGAACTGTCCTACCGGCCCCGCGACAGTGTTGCGATTGACCCGACGGTGCCGTCCTCGGCCCTTTTTGGCGCAAGCCCGGTTGCCAAGTACAAGTACAACCTCTTGCAGCAGGCACTGGATTCTCCCAACTTTGAAGCGACCGTCAAGGGCTATACCAACGAGGAAAAGTACCAGGCGCACGTCACCGGTTTCTACCTGTTGCCGCAAGCGATTACGGCTCCCCTCGGCGCTGCCGAAGGCTCTTTCCTCGCCGAAGTGGCGGTTACCCGTTATCCGGGTCTCGATCTCTCGGGCAGCACGCCTTATCTGCTGAACAACTACACCTTGCCCGACAAGACGTCGTGGGGCTACGTGCTCGAGCTCGGCCTGACCTACGCCAACATCTTCCAGTCGGGCTGGACCATGTCGCCGCTGATCGACTTCTACCACGACGTTCATGGCACCAGCCCGACGGCCTTGCCCTTCGTCGAAGGCCGCAAGGCGCTGGCGCTCAACCTCAACTTCGACTATCACAACCAGTGGAAGGGCAACATCGGCTACAGCGCTTTCTGGGGCGGCGGCAACATGAACATGGCGCGCGACCGCGACGTGCTGTCGATGTCGATCTCCCGTACCTTCTGATCTTGCTCCGACTCGCGGGGAAACCAGCAGCGCTGCTGGTTTCCCCGTTGTTTTGTTGATCCGCTCAATTCCGCATCTGATCACTAGGATTCCGCTCAATGCCCAGCATTGTCAGCTTCGTCAAGACGCTCGAAAATTTCTTCTTCCGCTATCGCGTGCAGACGCTCGCCGTGTTGCTGGTGTTTACCGTCGGCATGGGCTGGCTGGCAACGAAGCTGCACATGACGGCCGGATTCGACAAGCAATTGCCGATCGGCCACGAATACATCGATACCTTCTTCAAGTACCGCACCCAGCTGTTCGGCTCGAACCGTATCACGGTGGTGGTGCGCGCCAAGAAGGGCGAGATCTGGACCAAGGCTTCGCTGAAGAAGCTGCACGAAGTGACCGAGGCGGTGCTGTTCCTGCCGGGTGTCGACCGCCGCTCGGTGCAGTCCCTGTGGACTCCCAATACGCGCGTCTATGAACTGACCGAAGAGGGCTTCAACGCGGAAGACGTGATCGGCGGCAACATCACGCCGGATGCGCTCGATGCCGAGAAAATTTCCCGCATCCGCGATCGCGTCATCCGCGGCGGCTATACCGGCAATCTGGTGGCGAATGACGGCACCGCGGCCATGGTGGTGGCCGATCTGCTGGAGGAGGATCCGAACACTCACGCGCAGCTCGATTACCTTGCCCTGGCGGGAAAGCTCGAATCCGAGATTCGCGGCAAGATGGAAACGCCGGACCACGCCATCGAGATCATCGGTTTCGCCAAGCAGATCGGCGATATCGCCGCGGGCGCCAAGGGCGTGACGGCATTCTTCGTGCTGGCGATACTGCTGACCGTGGCGGCTGTGTACTGGTATTGCCGTTCGGTGCTGCTGACGCTGCTGCCCATCCTGTGTTCGATGACATCCGTGGTCTGGCAATTCGGCGCGCTCACGCTGCTCGGTTACGGACTCGACCCGCTGGCGATACTGGTGCCTTTCCTGGTCTTTGCCATCGGCGTTTCGCATGGCGTGCAGCAGATCAACGCCATCACCAAGGCTGTCGCCGAGGGCCAGGACTCGATGGGGGCGGCGCGCGAGAGCTTTTCCAGCCTGTTCATTCCCGGCACGCTGGCACTGGTGACGGCTTTCGTCGGTTTCATCACGCTGGTGATCATCCCGATTCCGATGATTCGCGAACTGGGCATCACGGCGTCGATCGGCGTCGGTTTCAAGATCGTCACCAACCTGATCATGCTGCCTGTGGTTGCTTCCTTCTTCCGCTTCCCGCGCAGCTATGCCCTGCACCTGGAGAAGGTGCAGGAAAAGCGCGGCCTGATCATCCAGAAACTGGGTTTCATTGCCGACATCAACCACGCCCGAATGGTGCTGGGTCTGACCGCGGTGCTGTTCGGCATCGCTGTGTGGCAAAGCCACGGTCGTCATATCGGCGCACTGCAGCCCGGAGCCCCCGAACTGCGCGCCGATTCACGCTACAACCAGGACGTGCAGAACATCGTCAGCCGCTTCGATCTGGGCATGGACGTGCTCACCGTGGTGTTCGAGACGCCGAACGACTCATGCAACAGTTTTCCGGTGGTGAATTACATCGATCAATTCACGCTGCATATGGCCCAGGTGCCGGGCGTGCTGTCGGTGTCCTCGCTTTCGGCGCTGGCCAAGTTCGCCAATGCAGGATTGAACGAGGGCAACCCGAAGCTGGCGGCGCTGCCGCGCGACAGCAAGGCCCTGCAGGTCGCCGTGGGCTACCTGCCCGAAGCGGGAGGCCTGTTCAACCGCGCCTGCACCATGATGGCGGCCAATATCTATCTGGCCGACCACAAGGCCACCAGCATCAAGGTGGCCATCGATGCGGTCAAGGAGTTTCGCAAGACGTATCCGGCGGACGGCCTCGGCATGAAAGTCCTGTTGGCCTCGGGCAATGTCGGCGTGCTGGCGGCGACCAACGAGGAGGTCGAGGCGCGCGAGCTGCCGATGATGCTGTATGTGTACGCGGCGATCATGATCCTGGTGCTGCTTGCCTACCGCGACTGGCGGGCCATGCTGGCCTGTTGCGTGCCGCTGACGGTGGCGACCTTCCTCGGCTACTGGTTCATGAAGACGCTCGACATCGGACTGACCGTGGCCACCTTGCCGGTGATGGTGCTGGCGACCGGGATCGGCGTCGATTATGCCTTCTACATCTACAACCGGCTGCTGATCCATCTCTCGCGCAACGAGTCGATGAAAGTGGCGCTGGAAGGTGCCTTGCGTGAAGTCGGAATTGCCACCATTTTCACCGCCATCACGCTGTCGGTCGGTGTCGCGACCTGGTCGTTTTCCGACCTCAAGTTCCAGGCGGACATGGGCATCCTGCTCACCTTCATGTTCATGATCAACATGGTGATGGCGATTACCGTGCTGCCGGCGTTTGCCGTCAAGCTCGATTCCCTGTTTCCGCGCAAAGGGCCGGTCAAGGCACCGGCCATCGGCCATTGACGAGGAGACGCTCATGACCATGCGACGCATCGGCTTTTTTGCTTGCCTGCTGCTCGGTCTGCCGCTGTTCGGCAGCATGAAAGTCGGTGCTGGCGAGACGGCAAAAGTGAGCCAGGCATTCAGCCAGGCACCTGTCGTCGCGCATCCCGAAAAGGCCGCCGTCATTGCGGCGACGCTGGCCGGCCAGCGCATAGTCGCCGTGGGCGACTATGGCGTAGTGGTGCTTTCCGACGACGGCAAGACCTTCCGCCAGGCCAGGAGCGTGCCGACGCGCACCGTGCTGACCAGCGTGTATTTCATCAATGACAAGCTGGGCTGGGCCGCCGGACATGACGGCACGATACTGGCGACTTCCGACGGCGGCGAAAACTGGCAAATACAGCGTGCCGAACCGGGCAAGGATCGCGTATTGATGTCGATCTGGTTTGAAAATGCCAAGCACGGGCTGGCTGTCGGACAGTTCGGACTGGCATTGGAAACCGACGATGGCGGCAAGACCTGGCAGGAGCGGAGGCTGGTCGAGGGCGAGGCAGGGGAGCGCCACCTGTTCCAGATATTTGCCGGGCCCGACGGCTTGGCATTCGCCGCCGCCGAGGCCGGTACCTTGCTGCGAACCACCGATGGCGGCCGTAATTGGAAGGCTATCCAGACCGACAACAAGGGCTCGTTCTGGACCGGCCTGGTGCAAAGGGACGGCAACGTGATCGTTGCCGGCATGCGCGGACATGTGTATCGCAGCGCCGACAAGGGCCTCACGTGGGTCGAGATTCCCAGCGGAACCCAGCAGTCCATTACCGGCATCCTGAGCCATGAGGATGGTGACATCCACCTGTTCGGCAACTCGGGGGTGTTGCTGCTGAGCAGCCAGGACCATGTCATGAGCCTGAAGGTCATGCCGCGCCTGGATCGCAGTAACATCACGGCGGCGGTTCACGTCAAGCAGGGAGATCGCCTGTTTTCGCTGAATGGCCTGCTGCCGGAGAAATGATCCGGCACTCCGACGGGGAATAACCGCAGATGACTGAAACTTCGAGCTATGTCCACGGCGCCAGCGCGCAAGCCCTGATCGGCCAGACGATAGGCCGCTACTTCGACGACGTCTGCGCGCGGCATGCGGCCCGGGAGGCGCTGGTAGTCTCGCATCAGCAGGCGAGACTCACCTACGCCCAACTGCGTGACAAGGTCGATCGGCTGGCCTGCGGACTGATGCGCCTCGGTCTGACGCGCGGCGAGCGCATCGGCATCTGGTCGCAGAACAACCTGGAATGGGTGTTGACCCAGTTCGCCACGGCCAAGGCCGGGTTGGTCATGGTCAATATCAATCCGGCCTATCGTCGGGCCGAGCTCGAATATGCCCTGAACAAGGTCGACTGCCGGGCGCTGATTCTTGCCCCGGTGTTCAAGTCCAGCAACTACCTGGAAATGATCGGCGACCTGGCGCCGGAACTTGCCACCCAGCCCCCCGGTCCGCTACGTGCCGAGCGGCTCCCCGCGCTGCAGTATGTGATACGCATGGGCAGTGAAAAAACGCCCGGCATGCTGAATTTCGATGCCCTGCTGACGGCACCGACTGCCGACGAACTCGCGGCGCTCGAGAAAATTGGCGGCGAGTTGCAGTTCGACGACGCGATCAACATCCAGTTCACCTCGGGCACCACGGGTACGCCGAAGGGCGCGACCCTGACGCATCACAACATCCTGAACAACGGTTTCTTCATCGGCGAAGCGATGCGCCTGACGCCTGACGACCGGCTGTGCATTCCCGTGCCGCTGTATCACTGCTTCGGCATGGTGCTGGGCAACCTTGCCGCTGTCACCCATGGTTCGACCATGGTGCATCCGGTCGAAGGCTTCGATCCCTTGGCGACCTTGCAGGTGGTGGCGGCCGAACGCTGCACCGCCCTGCATGGCGTGCCGACCATGTTCATCGCCATGCTCGACCACCCGCAATTTGCGAGCTTTGACCTGTCGGCGCTGCGTACCGGCATCATGGCCGGCTCGCCTTGCCCGGTGGAAGTCATGAAGCGCGTCGTGGACCGGATGAACATGCGCGAAGTCACCATTGCCTATGGCATGACGGAAACTTCGCCGGTCAGTTTCCAGAGTTCCACCCATGATCCGCTCGACCGTCGCGTGTCAACCGTCGGCCGCGTCCAGCCGCATGTCGAGGTCAAGGTCGTCGATGCCGAGGGCCGCATCGTGCCACGCGGCACGCCCGGTGAACTCCTGACGCGCGGCTATTCGGTCATGCTCGGCTACTGGAACGATCCCGAGCGCACCGCCGAAGCCATCGACGCTGCCGGCTGGATGCATACCGGCGATATGGCGACCATCGACGCCGAGGGCTATTGCAACATCGTCGGCCGCATCAAGGACATGATCATTCGCGGCGGCGAAAACATCTACCCCCGCGAAGTCGAGGAATACCTCTTCCGCCACCCCAAGGTAAAGGACGTGCAGGTGGTCGGCCTGCCGGACAAGAAATATGGCGAGGAACTATGCGCCTGGATCGTTCTGCGTGAAGGCCAGCGGGCGACGGAGGATGACATCCGGAACTTCTGCAACGGACAGATTGCCCACTACAAGATTCCGAAATACATCCGTTTTGTCGATGAGTTTCCGATGACCGTCACCGGCAAGGTACAGAAGTACCTGATTCGCCAGAAGATGAAGGATGAACTGGCGCTGGTGGAAGACAAGACGGCCTGAACGATTTGCGCCATGCCCGCAGAGCGCGGCATGGCACCATCAGGAAAAGTGGAATCGATCGAGAACCGCAGGCGAAAAGCCAACACCTAGGCGGCTGCGGTGGAATCGGACTGCCCTTGAGCGGCACCCCGTCGCGCAGCTTCGGCTTGTTGTACTTCCTCGACTTTTTTGAGGAATTCGCTGACGGCGGGAAAGTTGTTCTGCAATGCCACGTCGGAAGCCCGGCCCGATGGCCCGCTCAGCAAGGGTGACGCGCCGCATTTGATGAGCATCTGAACCACCTTGAAATTGCCGCGCTGGGCGGCACGCATCAATGGCGTCATGCCTTGCTCATCGCCGGTGTCGAGATCGAATTGCATGGACAGCAGGGTCTTGATGTAGGGGAGATTGCCGCGCTCGATGGCGTCGAGCAACACCTGGGTCGCTTCCGAATTCTGCTTGCGCGATTTCGGTTCCAGTCCGGAGGGAAGCATCTTGGCACCGTAGTTGAGCATGGACAGCGCAACCATGGCGACCAATGCGACCAGCATCGGGGTCTGGCTGATGCCCAGACTGTCGGCCCACTTGTCCGGCAGGTTGGCACCGACGGCCAGCAAGGCGTAGAGCAGAAAGAAGAAAAAGCGCACGTAGAGGAACAGCGCGAATACGACCATCAGCCCAAGCATTGCCATCAGGAGGCCGGGTTCGATCCCGATTTTGTCGATCAGGTGACGCGGAAGATTGGCGATCAGCGCCATCGCCCCGACCAGTCCGAGCAGGGTCCATTCCCTGATTTGTTTCTGTCTGACGATATCCATAATCAATCCCTGGCAGACGCTCCGACGGCACGAGAGCGGGAAGCTGTTAACACCCGATGAGCCGGTCTTCTCGGCCTTCTTTTGGGTTCCGAAGGACGCTTTTCACATAATTTAGCGCATCTTGTGCCTTGATGGAATTTTCTTATTCTGGAAGAAAATGGTTTCCATCGTGGAATTATCCCTACCGGGATCATAGAATGGCAATATTTGTGCACGGCGGCAAATCGACTATCTCAAGGGAACGGGGAGGCAGGAATGAAGCAGAAATGGGTGTTTGCATTCGAGGAAGGTGACGGCAAGAACAAGATGCTGCTCGGCGGCAAGGGCGCCAACTTGTGCGAAATGACGCAGATCGGCCTCAACGTGCCGCCAGGCTTCACGATTACCACCGAGGCCTGCCTTGCCTACCTGGCGCATGATGAACTGCCCGATGGCGCCTGGGAGGAGATCCTGAAGAACATGAAGGATCTCGAAAAGAAGACCGGCAAGGCTTTCGGCGGCGCCGACAACCCTTTGCTGGTGTCGGTGCGCTCCGGTTCATCGATGTCCATGCCCGGCATGATGGACACCATCCTGAACCTGGGCCTGAACAAGACCAGCTTGCAAGGCCTGATCAAGCTGACCGACAACCCGCGCTTCGCCTACGATGCCTACCGGCGCTTCATCCAGCTTTACGGCAAGATCGCACTGGGTGTCGAGGACAAGCATTTCGACGATGCCATGGCGGCGATGAAGAAGAAGGTCGGCGTTTCACAGGACGTCGACCTCAAGGCCGAGCATCTCGCCGAACTGGCCGACCAGTTCGCCAGGATCATCGAGACCAACACCGGCAAACCCTTCCCGGAAGATCCCTACAAACAGCTCGAAATCGCCATCCAGGCAGTGTTCCGGTCCTGGAACGGCAAGCGTGCGATCGACTACCGCAAGCAGTTCAAGATCACCAAGGAGCAGGCCAACGGCACCGCCGTCAGCGTCTGTACCATGGTTTTCGGCAACATGGGCAACGACTCCGGTACCGGCGTCGGCTTCACGCGCAATCCCGGCACCGGGGAAAATCTGATTTACGGCGAGTATCTGGTCAATGCCCAGGGCGAAGACGTTGTCGCCGGCATCCGTACGCCGAAACCGATAGCCGACATGGAACATGACATGCCGGAGATCTACCGGCAACTGCTGGAACTGCACAACCGCCTCGAGTCCCACTACAAGGAAGTGCAGGACTTCGAGTTCACCATCGAACGCGGCACGCTGTACTGCCTGCAGACGCGCAATGGCAAGATGAATGCCCAGGGCATGGTGCGCACCTCGGTCGAAATGTTCAAGGATGGCCTCATCAGCAAGGAAAAGGCTCTGCTGCGCGTCGATCCGGCGATGCTGGAGCAGCTGCTGGTGCCGCAACTGGCTCCCGACTTCAAGGGCAAACCGCTGGCGATCGGCCTGCCGGCGTCCCCGGGCGCGGCCTCGGGCAAGATCGTGTTCGATGCGGATACCGCCGAAGCGCGCGGCCGCGCCGGCGAGCGCATCATCCTGGTACGCGAGGAAACCAAGCCGGAAGACATCCACGGCTTCTTCCAGGCGCAGGGCATCCTCACCAGCCGCGGCGGCAAGACTTCCCATGCGGCGGTCGTCGCTCGCGGCATGGGCAAGCCCTGTGTTTCAGGCTGCGATGCAATCCACATCGACGACATCAAGCGCTGCGCCACGATTGGTGACACCACTCTGCACGAGGGCGACGTCGTCACCATCGACGGCGGCAACGGCAAGGTGTATGCCGGCGAGGTGCCGACGGTGCAGGCCGAATTCAATGCGGATATGGAAACCCTCCTGAAATGGGCGGACCAGATCGCCCGGCTGAAGGTCATGGCCAACGCCGACACTCCGGAAGATTCGGTGAAGGCGCGCGGCTTCGGTGCCATGGGCATCGGCCTGTGCCGCACCGAACGCATGTTCAATGCCACCGACCGCCTGCCGATCGTGCAGGAAATGATCCTGGCCGAATCGAGCGAGGAGCGCCAGGCAGCGCTGGATCGCCTGCTGCCGATACAGCGGGCGGACTTCAAGGGCATCTTCAAGGCCATGAAAGGCCTGCCCGTCACCGTGCGCCTGATGGATCCGCCGCTGCACGAGTTTTTGCCCACGGCCGCGCAGCTCGAACTCGAAATCGCACACTTGCACCATCTGCGCGATTCCCTGAGAGCCGTCGAGGAACTGCCGGAAACCCTCAAGCTGCTGAGCCCGCGTCTTTACCAGCAGTATGCGGATGGCCTCAACAAGCTGGTCCGCGGCATGGAGGATTTCAAGGACAACCACCTCGAGGAGGATGTCATCCACAAGAAGGAAAAGACGCTGAAGAAGGTGCGCGCCCTGTCCGAGGTGAATCCGATGCTAGGACACCGCGGCGTGCGTCTGGGCATTACCTATCCCGAGATCTACGAGATGCAGATCAAGGCGATTCTCGAAGCAGCTGCCTTGTGCGCCAAGGAAGGCATCGAGGTGTATCCGGAAATCATGGTGCCGCAGGTGGCGACGGTGGAGGAACTCAAGCGTATCCACGGCTACGTCAAGCGCATCCACAAGGTGGTCGAACTGACTCACGGCATCAACGTCGGCGTCAAGTTCGGCAGCATGCTGGAAGTGGTGCGTGCCTGCCTGCGGGCCGGCCGCATGGCCGAAGACGCCGAGTTCTTCTCCTTCGGTACCAACGACCTGACCCAGGCGACATTCTCCTTCAGCCGCGAGGACGCGGAGAACAAGTTCCTGCCCGCCTATATCGAGACCGGCATCCTGCTCGACAATCCCTTCGAGGTGCTGGACCAGAAGGGCGTCGGCGAACTCATGAAATTCGCCGTGACCGAAGGCCGCAAGACCAACCCGGAACTGAAGGTGGGCATTTGCGGCGAGCACGGCGGCCAGCCGGCTTCCATCCACTTCTGCCACAGCATCGGCCTGAGCTACGTGTCCTGTTCCGGGCCGCGCGTGCCGATCGCCCGTTTGGCGGCGGCGCAGGCCCAACTCATGGAGGCCGGCGGCGCCGTTACCAAGAACGCATAGGCCGCCAGGGGCCAGTGGCGATGCCATAATCTGTTCCATGGACGATACTGAATTCATGGGGCTGGCGCTTGAGCTCGCGCGCGAGGCGGGTGCCCTGGGGGAAGTGCCGGTAGGCGCGCTGGTGGTGCTGGAAGGAAACGTGGTGGGTCGCGGCTTCAACCAGCCCATCGGCCGCCACGATCCCACTGCCCACGCCGAAATCATGGCGTTGCGGGATGCCGCCACCCGGCTTGGCAACTACCGCTTGCCCGGTTGCACGCTTTACGTGACCCTGGAACCCTGTGCCATGTGCGCCGGCGCGATCATGCATGCGCGCGTCGAGCGTGTGGTGTTCGGCGCGCGCGACCCGAAGACCGGCGCGGCCGGCAGCGTGATCGACCTGTTCGCCGAATCCCGCCTCAATCACCACACTACAGTGTTCGGCGACGTGCTGGCAGAGCAGTGCGGCAGCCTGCTGTCGGGGTTCTTCGCGGCGCGGCGTGGACGCACGCTGGTGGCATGACCCTGTCCCCCATGCGCATCCGCATCAGCCTGCCGCAGCAAACTCTGGAACTGCACGACGAGCGCGGTGTCCTGCTGCGTCGCTACGGCGTATCCACGGCCAAAAATGGAGCCGGCGAGCAGAACGGCAGCTTTTGCACGCCGCGCGGGCGGCATGTCGTGCGGGCAAAAGTCGGTGCCGGCGCGACGGCGAATACGGTATTCGTGCGTCGCCGTCCGACCGGCGAAGTGTGGACCCCGCAACTGGCCGAGCAATTTCCCGGCCGCGACTGGATCCTGACGCGCATCCTGTGGCTGTCCGGCAAGGAGCCGGGGCGCAACCGGCTGGGCGACGTGGACACCATGCGCCGTTACATCTATCTGCACGGATCGCCCGACACCGTGGCCATGGGCACACCCGGTTCCATCGGCTGTGTACGCATGAAGAACAGCGACATCATCGAATTGTTCGACCTGATTCCGCTGCGAACGTCGGTCGAAATCGTCGAATTCGGTGTTGAGGCCGGGTCATGGACGGAACTCGCGGAGCAGGCGCGCCAGGTGCGAGATGCGGTCTTTGTCGCCGAGCAGAAGGTGCCGCGCGCCATCGAATGGGATGAACATGACGCCACAAGCCGCCATGTCATTGCCCGCGATGGTGACGGCGGCGCGATCGGTACCGGACGCCTGCTCGCGGATGGCCATCTTGGTCGCATGGCGGTGCTGGCCGACTGGCGCGGCAAGGGCGTCGGCCGCGCCCTGCTGGAACGCCTGCTGGAAGAGGCTGCCACTCAACACATGGAGCATCTGGCCTTGCACGCACAAACGCAGGCCGGCGGCTTCTATCGGCGTTTCGGCTTTGTCGAGGAAGGTCCCGAATTCATGGAAGCCGGCATTCCGCACCGGACCATGGTGCGCTCAAGCTATCCGCAGGATAAGGTTCCGGGCTAGGACGCCCGGGACGTAAACCGGTAGCGCAGCCTCCCGCCGGGCCTCGGCCCCGGTAGCCATGTCTGTTCATCGAAGCTTGCCCAGCCGTCGCGGCCTATGCACAGCACCGTCGAGCCGCGCGTGCCGTAATCCGGCGACTTGACGAAGGCCGAGGACAGCAGGCGTTCCCAGTCGAGCGGAATCCCGGTTTGCGGCAAGTGCTCGTCGGCATGGATTCCGTCGTCCCGCAGCAGGGCAAACAGCGGCCGGTCGTCAGGCAGGCGGTCGAGGGCTTGCGCCAGCGCCGTCTTGCCGGCGCCGACTTTCGGCCACGGCGTATCGAGCAAATGGTTGGATATGCCATAAACGCCCGGCTCCAACTGCCGCGGCGAACCGCCCATGTTCGACGACCACCAGAGCGTTTCGCCATCGCCTGCCAGCAGGTTGTAACCGTTGTATGCGCTGCCACGCGCGGCAATGCGTTCGAGATAGTCCTGCGGTGTTTCGCTTCCCGTCAGGAATTCCGCCACCAGGGCGCCGCGCGAGGGCACGCCGCTGCGATTTTGCGCCGGATCGCGGAAATTGGTCAGCGCGGCGAAGCGCCCGCTGCGGGTGACCCCCATCCAGGTGCCGCCGGCCTCGATGTCAAGCCCGGCCAGGACCTGCGGAGCGTGTTTCCAGAAGGCGGCGGGTGCCGTCGGCCGGGCGAAGAATTCGTCGCGATTGGCCGCCACGACCAGGGGGTAGTCCGCATGGACCCGCCAGGCGACAAGGATCAGGCACATCTTTCGCGTCAGGCTATCTCATACGGCAGAGGCAGAAACTCCATGCGCTCGCCGGCGAGCGCGCCGACATGAACCTCGCCAGCTTCCACGGCGGCGCTTTGCACGCAGACCAGGCATTCGAAGCCGCCGACCGGGGAGGGGGCCACGCTGACAATCGCGCCGCAATGCTGGTCGCCGGTTTCCGGCGCGTAGACGTGGGCGCCCGGGTTTGGCGCGGTCATCAGCCGGGCGCGGTAGGTGCGCCGTTTGACCTTGCCCAGATACTGGGTGCGGGCGACGATTTCCTGGCCGGGATAGCAACCCTTGCTGAAACTTACCCCTGCCACGGCAGGCAGTTCCATGTTCAGCATCTGCGGCACGAATGCCTCCTGGGTGGCGGCGACAACCTGCGGTTGTCCGGCGGCGATGTCCAGCCATTGCCAGGCTGCCAGGCCCACCGGACGGGCCGCCACTACCAATTCCTGCCAGCGCGAAACGGCCGTGGCAGGATCAAGTGCCAGCAACCAGCGGGTGTCATCGAGCCGGATCGTCTGCCCGCCTGCGGTCGCGGCCACGCCAAAGCGGGGCAGTTGGGCCGGCAAATCGCCAAGAGTCGCGCCAAGAGTCGGCGCCGGCTCGCCTTGCGTACCTGGAATTCCGCTTCGCGGGCAGGTAACGGCGCCGGCAGCCGAATAGCCGATCAGGGCGCGCTCCGCCGTCGCGTCGCTGAGCTTCACCTTGGCGCGCAACACGTACATCGAGAGCTTTTTCAGTATCGGCGGAAGGATTTCGCGCGGCAGCATCAGCAGGAAATCATCCCCCTCGCGCCAGATCAGCAGCAGTGCCAGCAGGCGCCCCTTGGCCGTGCATAGACCGGCAAAGCGCGCGCCGTCGCGCCCGATGCCGTTGATGTCGTTGGTCAGGAGGTTGTGCAGAAAGGTGGCGGAATCGACGCCGCTGACGCGGATCAGCCCCAGATCGACCAAGGGCGCAATGACCGCCTTGTCGCGTGCCGCGAGCAACTCGTCGGAGGTGCCATCAAAGCGACTGGCATCCGCTGCCAGTCCCTGCGCAGCAAGGAAAGAATTCCATTCTAGGGTCATGAACTGCGTCCGGGTTGAGGGTTTGGTAATGCTATTATCGCGACCATGGTGCAGATTGCGCCGGCCCCCTATTAATTCAAGACATCATGCGCACATTCAAATTTGTCCTGCTGATGGTCATTCTCGCATTTGTCGCCGCCATCGTGGGCATCAGCTGGTTCACGACGCGGCATTTGCCCATGCGCAGCGACCCGACGATGTTTTCGATACCGGCCGGCGCCAGCCTGCGCACGGCGGCTCAGGTGATCGAGTCTGCCGGCATCGAGATTCCGGCGTGGCAGTTGGAAATGCTGGGTCGTGTCATGGGGCGTTCCTCGAAGATCAAGGCCGGCAGCTATGAGGTGGAGCAAGGCCTCACCGCCCTTGCGCTGCTCAACAAATTGACGCGCGGCGACGTCACCCAGGGCGAACTGGTTCTGGTGGAAGGCAAGACATTCCGCCAGTTTCGCGCCCTGCTGAATGAGCATCCCGATCTCGCCCATGACTCGCAGAAACTCAGCGACGGCAAAATACTGGCATTTTTGGGCGTAAAAGAGGCGCATCCGGAAGGACTGTTTTTCCCCGATACCTACTTGTTCAGCAAGGGCAGCAGCGATTTCGACGTGCTGCGCCGGGCCTACAAGGCAATGCAGCCCAAACTGGCCGCGGCCTGGGAAGCACGCGAAAAGACTCTGCCGGTCAAAACTTCCTACGAACTGCTGATCCTGGCCTCGATCATCGAAAAGGAAACCGGCATACCCGCCGATCGACCGCAGGTCGCCGCCGTTTTCGTCAATCGGTTGCGTCGCGGCATGCTGCTGCAGACCGATCCGACGGTGATTTATGGCCTTGGCGAGCGCTTTGACGGCAACCTGCGCAAGACCGATTTGCTGGCCGATACGCCATGGAACACCTACACGCGTCCCGGTTTGCCGCCCACCCCGATCGCCATGCCGGGCCTTGCTTCGCTGCAGGCAGCGGCGAAGCCGCCACCGAGCGACATGCTGTACTTCGTGGCTCGCGGCGACGGATCGAGCGAGTTTTCGGCCACGCTGGACGAGCACAACAACGCCGTCGCCAAATACCAGAAGAAGCAGTAGGCGCAGCATGCCGCGCGGTTGTTTCATCAGCTTCGAGGGCATCGATGGTGCCGGGAAAAGCACCCAGCACGCGTGGATGGTGGAGCACCTGCGCAAGCGCGGGCAGACCGTCGTCGCCACCCGCGAACCGGGCGGAACCCCTCTGGGAGAAAAGCTTCGCGCCCTGTTGCTGGCGGAACCCATGCATCTGGAAACCGAGGCATTGCTGATGTTTGCGGCAAGGCGCGAGCATATCGCGCAGGTGATAGCACCGGCGCTGGCACGTGGCGAATGGGTGGTTTGCGATCGTTTCGTCGATGCGTCGTTTGCCTACCAGGGGGGAGGGCGGGGGCTCGACTGGGCAAAACTCCAGGATCTGGCGCATTGGGTGTTGGGCGACCTGCAACCGGATCTGACCCTGATTTTCGATGCCCCGGTGGAAATCGCCCAGCAGCGCCTGTATGCCGCAACGGCCAACCCGGATCGATTCGAGCAGGAACAGTCGGCCTTTTTTGAAAGAGTGCGCGCGGCGTATCTGCGCATTGCCAGGGAAAACCCTGGTCGGGTGCGTCTGATCGACGCCACTCAGACGGCGGAAAATATTAATAAAGTACTTGAGAATATAATTGCAACAATCTGTTAATAAACATATAAAGTGGAACGAAAAAATTCGAGGGCAGTTGCTTGGGCAGGGGCTTGCACGCCTTCCGCACGCGATTCTGCTGGTCGGGCCGGTTGGTGTCGGCAAAAATGCTTTCGCCGAACAACTTGCCGCGCTGCTGCTCTGTGAGGCGCTTGAACCTGGCTTGACCGCCTGCGGCGAATGCGACGCCTGTCGCTGGCTCGATGCCGGCAATCATCCCGACTTTCGACGGGTTGCGCCGGAGGACGATGGCGAAGCCGATCCTGCTGCAAGTGAAAAGAGCAGCGAAAAAAGCAGGAAGCGCGGCTCGAGCAACATCCGCATTGACCAGATCCGCGAACTCGAGAGTTTCGTTTTCGTCGGCAGCCACCGCAACGGCAATCGGGTGGTGCTGGTTACGGAAGCGGATGCGATGAATCCTGCGGCCGCCAATGCACTTCTTAAGATACTTGAAGAACCTCCTGCAAGCGTATATTTTATATTGATTTCAGCAAGATCAAAATCGCTCTTGCCAACCATTCGCAGTCGCTGCCGGGTGCTACCGTTCGGCGCCCCGGATGCGGCTGGCGCCGCAGACTGGTTACATGCTGCCGGGCTTGAAAAAAAGGCGACCCGCTATCTCGACCTGGCTGGCGGAGCTCCGATGCGCGTTGTCCAGTGGAAGGATCAGGGGCAGTTGGCGCCGATCGATGCCTTGGTCGATTCCCTGATCTCGCCGCCATCCGACCCGATGGAGCTGGCGGGCAGATGGGATGCGTTGCTCAAGGGCGACGGCCTGTTTCGTATGGAGAATCTCGTCGAAGGCGTGCAGCGCTGGCTGTTCGATCTGGCGCAGGAACGCATCGCCGGCGCAGTTCGCTACCATGGCGGTTGGTCGCGCCCCAAAGGCGTGCAAAACCTCAGCCCGAAGGCCTTGCTGGCCGCCTGGCTGGAAATCAGCCAGTTTCGTCGCAGCGCGCGCCACCCACTGAATCAATTGCTGTTTCTCGAAAACCTTGCGGCCCATTACCTGCGCGCCATGCGCCCGGCCGCATGAAATGATGAATACGCTGCTGGTAGATTCACACTGCCATCTCGATTTCCCTGATTTTCAAGGACGGGAAGAAGAGCTTCTGGCCGCCATGAAAGCCAACGACGTCGGTTGGGCGCTGATCGCGGGTGTCACCCTGGAGCGCTTTCCGGCTGTGCTGGCCCTGACCGGGCGTTTTCCCAATTTGTATGCGGCTGTAGGAGTCCATCCCGACACGCAGGAGGGTCAGGAAGCCGATGAAGGCACGCTGATTCGCCTTGCCGACCATCCGAAAGTGGTCGCCATCGGCGAAACGGGGCTGGATTACTACCGTCTCGAAGGCGATCTTGAATGGCAGCGCGAGCGTTTTCGCACTCATATCCGCGCCGCGCGCAAAACTCGCAAGCCATTGATTATTCACACTCGTGAAGCTTCTGCCGATACTTTGCGGATACTGGAGGAGGAGGGCGCCGGCGAGGTGGGCGGCGTGTTCCACTGCTTTACCGAAACCCTGGCCGTGGCCGAGGCGGCTCTTGCGCTCGGCTTCCACATTTCCATTTCGGGTATCGTCACCTTCAAGAATGCCATCCAAATCAAGGAGGTGGCAAGCTTCGTTCCGCTTGACCGGATACTTGTCGAGACAGATGCGCCCTATCTGGCCCCCGTTCCGCATCGCGGCAAACAGAATCATCCTGCCCTGGTACGCCATGTCGCCGAGGAGGTGGCAAGGCTGAAAGGTCTCAGCCTGGAAAAACTGGCCGACGCCACGACAAACAATTTTTTCCGTCTTTTTGGCAGCCATGAAAATGCGTAAGCTGCTGATAGTTATAATTTTGTATGTTTATTCCAGCATGGTGCAGGCAGGAGCCTACGACGATATCCTTATCGCTGCCAACAACGACGACACGGCAACCGTGGTCGGCCTCCTGCAGCGCGGCATGGACGTAAACACGGCCGATCGAACCGGCACGACGCTGCTGATGATTGCTTCCCGCAACGCCAACATGAGCCTGCTGCAAGCGCTCCTTGCCAGACGGGCCAACGTCAATCGGCGTAACCAGAACGGCGATACGGCCTTGCTGATGGCGGCGCTCAAACCGGCGCCCGAAGTGGCGAAGGCCTTGATTGACAATGGCGCGGACCTCAATCCAGGCGGCTGGACGCCTTTGCACTATGCGATTTTTAGTGACAGCAAGGAGATGGCCGGATTGTTGATCACCCGCGGCGCAAAGCCGGATTTGCGTGCGCCCAATGGGCAAACGGCGCTGATGTTGGCAGTCAAACAGGGAAAGCTTGAATTGGTACGGCTGTTGATCGATGCCAAGGCGGATGTGAATATGGCGGATCACGACGGCTTAACGGCTGCAGGCTTGGCGAAGAAGCTTGACCGGTCCGATATTGCTGCTTATCTGCGCAAGGCGGGTGCACGTGAATAGCCGACCAGGCGGCTAACTCGACGAGGATCTTGCCAGGCTAATAGTTCGCATAATTGGCATTATGTAAAATAAAAGAGTCGGAAAGAGTCGGGAAATATGACGCGGCCGGTCTTCAGGCACCCGGCGACACTTCAGAGGTCAAGCTGCAGAGCAGCGAGACGCGAATACAGGCCACCCTGACTGCGGAGGTCCTCCGGACTGCCGATTTCGACAATGCGTCCATGTTCCATCACCACGATCCGGTCGACCTTCTGCACCGTCGCCAGGCGATGGGCGATGATCATCGTGGTGCGGCCTTCCATCGCGGCACTGAGGCCTTTTTGCACCAGAATCTCGGATTCTGCGTCGAGCGCGCTGGTGGCTTCGTCAAGCAGCAACAAGGGAGCGCCCTTCAGAATCGCCCGTGCGATGGCGATGCGCTGGCGCTGGCCGCCTGACAGGCGCGTGCCGCGTTCGCCGAGGAAGGTCCGGTAGCCCTCCGGCAGGCGTTCGATGAACTCATCGACGCGTGCCGCCTGCGCCGCCTTGAAAACGTCAGCGTCGCTCGCCGAAGCTCGCCCGTAGCGGATGTTTTCCATGGCATTGGCGGAAAAGATCACCGGGTCCTGCGGCACGATGGCAATTCCGGCGCGCAGATCGTGCAGGCTCAACTTCCGGATATCCTGGCCATTGAGGCGGATGCTGCCGGCGGAAACCTCGTAATAGCGCAGCAGAAGTTGAAACAGGCTGGTCTTTCCCGCCCCTGAAGGTCCGACTAGGGCGACGCTCTCGCTCGGGGCGATTTCCAGGTTGATGCCATCCAGCGCAAGGATCTGCGGACGTGCCGGATAGCTGAAGACGATGTGCTCGAAACTGATCCTCGCCTGGGCCGGATGCACCGGCGTTTCGGGCCGCGGTACGTCGCGAATCGCCGGTTCGGCGTGCAGCAGTTCCAGCAGCCTTTCCGTGGCGCCGGCGGCACGCATGACGTCGCCCCATACTTCGGCCATGGTACCCACGCCGCCCGCCACCAGGGCCGCATAGAGTACGAAAGACGCGAGTTGCCCGCCAGTCAGGATGCCCTCATGGACCTGCCGTGCCCCTATCCAGAGCACGAAAATGATGGTGCCCATGACCGCCGTAATGATCAGCACCGTCATCGCCGAGCGTACCCGGCTGCGCCGGACGGCCGTGACGAAACTGCTTTCCGTCCTTTCCGCAAAGCGGCCGGCTTCCTGCTTTTCCTGCGTAAATGCCTGCACCGTCGGCATGGCGTTGAGGATTTCGCCGGCCAGGGCGGAGGCATCGGCGATCCGGTCCTGTGACTCGCGCGACAGCTTTTTGACCCGGCGGCCGATGGCAATGATCGGCAGGGTCAGCAGGGCCATCAGGCCGAAATTCAGCGAGAACAGGTAGAAACTGGTGACGGCGAGCATCACCATGCCGCCGATGAACTGAACCAGACTGCGCAGGCCCATGGAAATCGAACTGCCGACCACGGTCTGGATCAGCGTCGTGTCGCCGGTCAATCGCGACAGCACTTCTCCCGTCTGCAGGGTTTCGAAGAATTGCGGCGATTGCCCCAGCACGCGCCGATAGACGGCGTTGCGCAAGTCCGCCGTGACGCGCTCGCCGATCCACGACACGATGTAGAAGCGCGCCGAAATGACCAACGCCCAAAAGCTCGCCAGGCCGAACAGGGCAAGGAAATGTCCGTTCAGGCTCAAGGTGCCGAGCAGGCCCCCGCTCGTTCGCTCCCTGTCGCCGAAGCCGAAATCGATCAGGTCGCGAAACGCCAGCGGCACCATCAGGATGGTCGCCGAACCGACGCAGAGCAGCACGAAAGCCAGCACGATGCGCGCCCGGTAGGGCCTCAGGAAAGGCAGCAAACCTCGCAAAGGGGACAGGCGACGGGGAATGGCAGGAGCGACCGGGGCGTTCTGGGGCATGCGCCATTATCCTCGGTCGCGAGGCGCCCTGCTACGGGTACTTAACCGGCTGGACGCGGGATCGGTCCTTCGTCAGATAATCATCCGACTGCCGGCCGCGAAGGCTTCAGGGCGCGGGGTCCGGCCGAAAGCCGAAGCGCCGCGCTACGTCGCAACGCCTGATCGGCTGTACGGGTAAACTGCGCCAGGTCATGCCCGAGCCGCCGCCCATGGTTGCCAGCAGCGCTTTTTCCTCCGCCGGCTCTCCGAGTGCAGTTCGGCAGTCGGCAAGAAAGCCTCCGAGGTCGCGGTCGTCGAGCAATCCTATCCCTGCGGCGGTATCGAGCAGGGCATTCCCCTCATCATCCAGGTAGGCCCCTGTCGCACGGCCGGCCGCGGCGCCGGTGTGCGCCGTCAGTTCGCCGTCGCCCTGCAGGCGCAGCACCAGCGGTGTGTAGTCGAGTGCGACATAAACGACCTGCGGGCCATTGTGGAAAATCCATTCACCTCTGTCGTCCGGACCGTAGTGGCTGCTGATGAATGCAATCAGGCCGGGATGGCTGACGGCCTCGCCCTTCAAGCGCCAGCGGCCGCGGCGGTCCAGCGAAAGCCAGCCGTAGCAGGCGGGGACATCGGGCCATTTCACCGCGGCGACGGGATCGGGGAAGGTCATGCGGCACCCGTCGAAAATGCCAATGGTGCACCCGCCCTTGCGCTCAGGCGGGCCAGAAAGCCTCAGTGATGATGCCCGTGCTCGCCATGGACATGGCCGTGGGTAATTTCTTCGGTGGTAGCGGCGCGAACTCCGGTCACCGTGCAGGAGAACATGAGCGAGATGCCGGCCAGGGGATGATTGCCGTCGACCACCACCTTGTCGTCGGCGATATCGGTAATCGTGAACAAGGCGTCTTCGCTTTCGCCATCCTCGCCGCCGCGTTCGAACTGCATGCCGACTTCGATGTTTTCCGGGAACAGCTGACGCGGTTCGATGGCGACCAGCTCGGCATCGTATTCGCCAAAGGCGTCTTCGGGTTCGAGTTTTACTTCAAGCGCATCGCCTTCGGCCTTGCCTTGAAGTTCCTCTTCGATGCGATCGAAAATGCCGCCGTAACCGCCATGCAGATAGACCAGCGGTGCCACGCCTTCGTCGATGGAACTGCCTTCGGTGTCGCGGACGCTGTATTTCAGGGTGACTACGGTATTCCTAGCGATGAGCATGGTGCTTTCCTTTGCCGTTGAGGCCTTTGACGAGTTGATAGACCTCGGCGGCATGCCCTTTCGGTTGCACATCGTAGAGGGCGTGACGAACTATGCCTTCCTTGTCGACGATGAACGTCGAGCGTATTACGCAGAGCTTCTTGTGGCCGTCCCGCTCGCGAAACTGGGACACGCCGAACTTGCGGCAGACTTCGCCCTCCTCATCCGACAGGAGGCGCACCGACAGGCCGTGCTTGTCGCGGAAGTCGGCGTGCGACAGGCAGTCGTCGCGCGAAACACCGAGGATGACGCAGTCGAGCCGGGCGAACTCGTTCTCATGATCCGAAAATTCGGCCGCCTCCAGGGTGCAGTAGGGCGTGCCGTCGCGCGGATAGAAAAACAGTACGGCGTTTTGACGACCGCGCAGCGAAGAAAAATCGAACACCTCCATGTCGGCGTCGGGCAGCGAAAACTCCGGCGCTTTTTCACCTTGATGCAGCATGCGGTTCTCCTCCTGCGGCGAACTCGATTCATTGTAACCGAGTCTGCCGGGGAGGAATCAAGTCCCGCCGTGGGCCGGTTTTCCCTCGGCTTCGATTGACAGGAAATCCTCGTGCCGGTGGGGGCTGGCGAGGTAGTCGAGCGAGCGCATTTCAATCAGGCGGCTGACGGTACGCTTGAACTCGCCGGCCTGAACCCCCTCGGTATAGATCTCTTCGGCCGCACAGGCGGCACCGATGATCAGCTTGACCCGATGGTCGTAAAGCACATCGACCAGCCAGGTGAAGCGCCGCGCTGCGCTGGCCTGGTCGGCGGCCATTTTCGGCATGCCGGTGAGAAACAGCGTGTGATGGTGGTTGGCCAGCCAGAGATAGTCGTTTTGCGAACGCGGGCCGCCGCACAGCGTGGCGAAATCGAACCAGATCACGCCCGGCGCACGGTGCACCACGGGCAGCGAGCGCCCCAGTACCTCGATCGGTTTGGTATGACCGCCTCCGCCGGCGATGGCGTTGAAGGTTCGCTGGATGGCGGCATGCGCCGCGGCATCGTCGGACGATAAAAATACCTCGGCTTGCGCCAGGGTGCGCAGTCGATAGTCGATGCCGGCATCGATTTCAATGACGTCGAGTTTCTGCCGCAGCAAGGCTATGGTAGGCAGAAACAGTTCCCGCTGCAGGCCGTTCGGGTAAAGCCCGTCGGGCGGATAATTCGAGGTGATGCAAAACACCACGCCGGCATCGAACAGGGCCTGCATCAGCCGGCCGAGGATCATCGCGTCGGCAATGTCGGAAACGTGGAATTCGTCGAAACACATCAGGCGCGTTTCGCGCGCGATGCGCGCCGCAACCTTCGCCAAGGGATCGGATTCATTGCGATGCGCCCGCAGCGACTCGTGAATTTCGTGCATGAAGGCGTGAAAATGCACGCGGCGCTTGCGTTCGTAGGGTACGGCGGCAAAAAAACAATCCATCAGGAAGCTCTTGCCGCGTCCCACTCCGCCCCAGAACCAGACGCCGCGCGGCAATTCCGGACGCACCAGCAGTTTCCTGAGCCGGCTGCGCCGCGCCGCCTTGAGTGCCAGCAGGTCGTCATAGAACTTCTGCAGCCGTCGCGCCGCAACCAGTTGTGCCGGGTCGGCTTCGATGCCGCGCAAGGCCAGGGCGGCATTGAAGCCTTCGATCATGCCGTCCTTGGGGACGTTGAGGATTTTGTGGGGCATCAATAAGAAGGGCGGTCGGGTGTCCCCGGCCGCCCCGCCGCGTTGACCGGTGAGATCAGAAGTGTAGCGCGCGCTTATCGACGGCGAGCGACGCTTCGTGCATCGCCTCCGACAGTGTCGGATGCGCGTGGCAGATGCGCGCGATGTCTTCCGACGACGCATTGAATTCCATCGCCACGACGGCCTCGGCAATCAGCTCCGAGGCGTTGTTGCCGATGACATGCACACCGAGAATGCGGTCGGTTTTGGCGCAGGCGATCATCTTGACGAAACCGGTGGTATCGCCCTGCCCCAACGCACGGCCGTTGGCGGCAAACGGAATCTGCCCGGTCCGGTATTCGACACCTTCGTTCTTCAACTGCTGTTCGGTCTTGCCGACCCAGGCGATCTCGGGATGGGTGTAGATGACCCAGGGCACGGTATCCAGATTGACGTGACCCTTCTGGCCGGCGATGCATTCGGCCACCATGACGCCCTCTTCCATGCTCTTGTGCGCCAGCATCGGGCCCGGCACGACGTCACCGACCGCCCAGACATTGGGCAGGTTGGTGCGACAGTTCTTGTCCACGGCAATGTAGCCGCGCGGATTGATGGCGAGGCCGACATTTTCGGCGCCGAGACCTTCGGTGTGCGGCACGCGACCGACGGAAACGATAAGGCGGTCGCATTGCAGGGTTTTGGTCTCATCCCCGAGTTCATATGACACGGTGACCCCCTTTTTGCCGGCCTCGACCTTGGTAATCTTGACGCCGAGCTGGATGTCCAGGCCCTGCTTTTGCGTGAACACCTTCCAGGCTTCCTTGGCCACCGCCTGATCGGCCGAACCGAGAAAGTCTGGCAGAGCTTCGAGGATAGTCACTTCGGAACCCAGGCGCTTCCATACCGAGCCGAGTTCCAGGCCGATCACGCCGGCGCCGATCACGCCCAGGCGTTTGGGCGTGGCATCGAAAGACAGGGCGCCGACGTTGTCGCAGATCACCTTGTTGTCCACCGGGATGCCGGGCAGATGGCGCGCCTTCGAACCGGTGGCGACGATGACGTGCGTTGCTTCGACGATCTCGCCATTCACGTCTACCCGCCAGCGGTCGTTCTCCTGTCCGACGAACTTGCCGTGGCCGGGCAGCAGCGTGACCTTGTTCTTCTTGAACAGGCCCTTGATGCCGCTGGTCAACTGGCCGACGATGTTGTCCTTGCGCTTGATCATGGTCGCCACGTCCATTTTCACGCCCGTGGCCGAGATGCCATGCATGACGAAGGAATGGCTGGCCTGCTCGTACAGTTCCGAAGACTGCAGCAGTGCCTTGGAGGGAATGCAACCCACATTGAGACAGGTGCCGCCGAGGCGGACTTCGCCCTTCGGGTCGGCGTAGGACTCGGACTCGATGCAGGCGGTGGACAGACCCAGCTGCGCGGCGCGGATTGCCGCTACATAGCCGCCGGGACCGCCGCCGATTACCACTACGTCAAAGTTCTTGTTGGCCATCGTGATTTCCTTATACGTCGAGCAGGAGGCGGGCCGGATCTTCCAGCGCTTCCTTCATGGTCACCAGGCCCAGCACTGCCTCACGTCCGTCGATGATGCGATGGTCGTAGGAGAGAGCGAGGTAGTTGATCGGGCGGATCACGATCTGGCCGTTCTCGACCACGGCGCGATCCTTGGTCGCATGCACGCCGAGGATGGCGGACTGCGGTGGATTGATGATCGGGGTCGACAGCATCGAGCCGAAAGTGCCGCCGTTGGAGATCGAGAAGGTGCCGCCGGTCAGGTCTTCCAGCGACAGCTTGCCGTCCTTGGCCTTGGAACCGAATTCGGCGATCTTCTTTTCGATCTGGGCCAGGCTCATCTGGTCGGCGTCGCGCAGTATCGGGACGACGAGGCCGCGCGGGCTGCCGACGGCAATGCCGATGTCGAAGTAGCCGTGATAGACGATGTCGTTGCCATCGACCGAGGCGTTGATCACCGGGTACTTCTTCAGTGCGGCCACCGCGGCCTTGACGAAGAAGGACATGAAGCCGAGCTTGACGCCGTGCTCCTTCTCGAACCGCTCCTGATACTTCTTGCGCATTTCCATGACGGGTGCCATGTTGACCTCGTTGAAGGTGGTCAGGATGGCGTTGGTGGACTGCGATTGGACCAGGCGCTCGGCGACACGTGCGCGCAGGCGCGACATCGGTACCCGCTGTTCGGGACGATCGGCGATGATGGCGTCGGCGCTGACGACATTCGGTTGCGGCAGCGCGGGCTTGGCCGCAGAAGTCGGCGCTGGCGCGCCGGCGGCCGGCGCCGCCGGCGCGGCTTTGGCACCGCCGCTGACGTCCTCCTTGAGGATGCGGCCGCCGCGGCCGCTGCCCTGCACGTCGCCGGCAACAATGCCTTTCTCATCCATGATCTTGCGGGCGGAAGGCATCGCTGTTGCGCTCGCGGCTGGCGCGGGCGATGCGGCAGGTGCCGCAGCCGCCTTGGCCGCCGCCGGTGCCGCGACGGCGCCCTTGGCCTCGGTGTCGATCTGGGCGATGACTTCGCCGGAAGCGACCAGCTCGCCATTGGTCTTGATGATCTTGACGATCACGCCACTGTCCGGTGCCGGCAGTTCGAGAACCACCTTGTCGGTTTCGATGTCGATCAGGTTCTGGTCGCGGGTGACGGCGTCGCCTTCCTTGACGTGCCAGGCGGACAGCGTGGCCTCGGCGACCGATTCGGACAACTGGGGGACTTTGACTTCGATGATCATGATTTCTCCGTTATTCCTTGATGCCGAGGGCAGCGTTGACGACTTCCTTCTGCTGCTGGACGTGTTTGGCGGCATAGCCGACGGCCGGGGATGGCGATGAGGGGCGCGCCACCGCGTCGAGGACCTGGCCCTTCTTGATCAGCCGCTCCAAGCGATGATGCTTGGCGTACCAGGCACCCTGGTTCATCGGCTCTTCCTGGCACCAGATCAGTTCCTTGAGGTTGGGATACTTCTGCATCTCCTCGAACAGCCGACGGTCGTCGAAGGGGTACAACTGCTCGACACGCACCAAGACGACGTTGTCGACCTTCTTTTCGCGCCTGGCGGCGAGCAGGTCGAAATAGATCTTGCCGGCACAGGTGACCATGCGCGTGATTTTCTTCGGGTCGACCTTGTCGATCTCGCCGATGATGGTCTGGAAGGTGCCATTGGCCAGTTCCTCGAGCGAACTCGTGGCGTCCTTGTGGCGCAGCAGCGACTTCGGCGTCATGACGATGAGCGGCTTGCGCTGCTTGCGCAGCATCTGCCGGCGCAGCATGTGGTAGACCTGCGCCGCGTTGGAGGGCACGCAGACTTCCCAGTTGAATTCGGCCGAGAGCTGCATGTAGCGCTCGAGGCGGGCCGAGGAATGCTCCGGACCCTGCCCTTCGTAGCCGTGGGGCAGCAGCATCACCAGGCCGCAACCGCGGCCCCATTTGGCTTCGCCGGACGACAGGAACTGGTCGATGACCACCTGGGCACCGTTGGCGAAGTCGCCGAACTGCGCTTCCCAGACCACCAACTCGTTCGGCGCCGCGGTGGCGAAGCCGTATTCGAAGGCGAGCACGGCTTCCTCGGACAACACCGAGTCGAAGCACATGAAGCGACCCTGGTGCTCCTGGATGTTCTGTAGCGGCCAGTAAGTGCCCTCGTCCCACTTCTCGCGGTTCTGGTCATGCAGGGCGGCATGGCGATGGAAGAAGGTGCCGCGCCCGACGTCTTCGCCGGAGACGCGGATGTTGAAACCGGCGGCCACCAGAGAGGCGTAGGCCAGGTTCTCGCCCATGCCCCAGTCGACCGGGAGCTTGCCTTCGCCCATCAGCTTGCGGTCGTCGATGATCTTCTGCACGCGGGAATGCAGCGTGAAATTGGGCGGGATGGTCGTGAGGCGTTTGGCCAGGCGCTGCATCTCGGTCATCGATACCGTGGTGTCGCATTTCTCGGTGTAGGGAACGTTGATGTAAGGCGTCCAGTCGATCGAGAACTTGCTTTGGTAGTCGCTGATCACCGGATCGATCAGGTGTCGGCCCTCGTCGAGGGCGGAGCGGTAATCCTTGATCATCTGCTCGGCATCGCCCTCGGCGATCACACCTTGGGCCGCGAGCTTGTCCGCATACAGCTTGCGCGTTCCGGGATGCTGGGCGATTTTCTTGTACATCAGGGGTTGCGTCACCATCGGCTCGTCCTGCTCGTTGTGGCCGAGCTTGCGGAAGCAGACGATGTCGATCACCACATCCTTCTTGAATTCCTGGCGATACTCCATGGCGATCTGGGTCACCAGCGCCACGGCTTCGGGATCGTCGCCATTGACGTGGAAGATCGGCGCTTCGATCATCTTGAAAATGTCGGTGCAGTACAGCGAGGAACGGTAGTCGCGCAGGTCGGAGGTGGTGAAGCCGATCTGGTTGTTCACCACGATATGCACCGTGCCGCCCGTACCGTAGCCGCGCGTGTTGGAGAAGTTGAGCATCTCCTGGTTGACGCCCTGCCCCGCCACCGCCGCGTCGCCGTGGATCAGCACCGGCAGCGCCTGCATCTTGCCCTCGGCGCCGCGACGCACCTGACGCGCATAGACCGAGCCGGCCACCACGGGGTTGACGATCTCGAGGTGCGACGGGTTGAAGGCCAGCGTCAGATGCACCGGGCCGCCCGGCGTGCCGACATCCGACGAATAACCCATGTGGTACTTGACGTCGCCGGCCGAGAGCGCCGATTTCTTCTTGCCCTCGAACTCGTCGAACAGCATCGACGGCAGCTTGCCCAGGGTATTGACCAGCACGTTGAGGCGGCCGCGGTGGGCCATGCCGATGACCATCTCCTGCACGCCGACCGTGCCGGCAGTGCGGATCAACTGGTCCATGGCCAGGATCAGGGCTTCGCCGCCTTCGAGCGAGAAGCGCTTCTGGCCGACGTACTTGGTATGCAGGTAGCGCTCCAGGGTTTCTGCCTGGGTGAGCTGGATCAGAAAGCGCTTCTTCTCCTCGGCCGTATAGGACGGGGTCGCGCGGATCGGCTCCAGCTTCGCCTGCAGCCAGCGCTTCTGGCCTACGTCGGAGAGATACATGAACTCGGTGCCGATGGTGCCGCAGAAGGTTTGCCGGCACGCTTCGAGGATCTCGCGCAGCGTCGCCGACTCCGGCACGGCGGCGAACGACCCGGTCTGGAACACCTGGCCGAGATCGGCCTCGGTGAATCCGTAATGCGACGGTTCCAGTTCCGCAACCGCCGGACGCTCCGCACGTTTCAACGGGTCCAGCTGCGCCCAGCGATTGCCGAGGAAGCGGTAGGCATTGATCATCTGCAGAACCTTGACCTGCTTGCCATCCGACTGTGCCGTCGCTCGACCCGCTTGCAGGGTGCCATCCTTGGCGCGCTGGGCGAAGGAGCTTATTACCGGATAGTGGGCCACGTCCGGCCCCGTGTAGTTGCCAGCACCCGGCAGGGTTGCGAGCTTGTCGAAATAATCGCGCCAGGCCGGTTCGACGGAGGCCGGATTGGCCAGATACGCATCGTAAAGCGCCTCGATGTACGGCGTATTGGTGCCGAACAGATACGAGTTGGACAGCATCTGCTTCATCATTGCATCACCTGATCCTGAATGAGGTTCAAAAAAACGAGGGGCGTCGCCGCCCCCCATGCAAGCCAAGGCGGTTCAGCGCTTGGCCAGTGGCGCCACGTTGCGGCGCGCGGCACCGATATAGAGCTGGCGCGGACGGCCGATCTTGTATTCCGGATCGGTAATCATTTCTTCCCACTGCGTCATCCAGCCGACGGTACGCGCCAGGGCGAAAATGCAGGTGAACATCGAGGTCGGGATGCCCAGCGCCTTCTGCACGATGCCGGAGTAGAAGTCGACATTCGGATAGAGTTTCTTTTCGACGAAATAGGGATCCTCGAGCGCGATCTTCTCGAGTTCCTTGGCCAGCTTGAACAGGCGATCGTTTTCCAGCCCCAACTCGGCCAGCACGTCGGCGCAAACCTTGCTCATGAGCTTGGCACGCGGATCGAAGTTCTTGTATACGCGATGGCCGAAGCCCATCAGCTTGAAGCTGTCGCTCTTGTCCTTGGCACGCTTGATGTACTCGCCGACGCGCGACACATCGCCGATTTCCTCGAGCATTTCGAGGCAGGCTTCGTTGGCGCCGCCGTGGGCCGGTCCCCAGAGGCAGGCGATGCCGGCCGAGATGCAGGCGAAGGGATTGGCACCGCTCGATCCGGCGAGGCGCACGGTCGAGGTCGAGGCGTTCTGCTCGTGGTCGGCATGCAGGGTGAAAATGGTGTCGAGGGCGTGGGTCAGTACCTTGTTCGGCTGGTATTCCTCGCAGGGGGTGCCGAACATCATGTGCATGAAGTTGGCTGTGTAGTCGAGGTCGTTGCGCGGATACATGAAGGGCTGGCCGGTGTTGTACTTGTAGGCCATCGCCACGATGGTGGGCAACTTTGCGACCAGCCGGTTGAAGGAAATCGCCCGGTCCGCTGGATCGGCGAAATCAGTGACATCGTGATAAAAGGCCGAGAGCGCGCCAACCACACCGACCATGACCGCCATCGGGTGCGCGTCGCGGCGGAAGCCCTGGTAGAGCCGCACCAGTTGCTCGTGCACCATGGTGTGCTTCTTGATCGTGGTTTCGAATTCGTTCTTCTGTTTCGGATTGGGCAGTTCGCCGTTCTTCAGCAGGTAGGCGACTTCGAGGAAGTTGCAGTTCTCCGCCAGCTGCTCTATCGGGTAACCGCGATACAGCAACTCACCCTTGTCGCCGTCGATGAAGGTCACCTTCGACTGGCAGCTTGCCGTCGAAAGAAAACCGGAATCGTAGGTGAACAGGCCGGTCTTGGCACCCAGAGTGCGGATATCGATTACATCGTTGCCATGAACTCCTACCATCACAGGAAATTCGAAGGACTTGCCATCGATGGTCAGAGTTGCCGTGCGATTTGTGCTCATGATCAGATCCTCTTCCAGGTCCGTTGGTTGCCGTGGTTACTCGAAATTGGCTATGGGCGAAACTTCCCGCAGCCGCTCAATCATTGCCGCCAGTTGCGGGTCGTCGGTGGCATCTCTGCCGCTCACCAAGGCCCACAGATCGTGGTCTTCCAGCTCCAGCAAACTTTCCAGCGTCGCTTCGCTCTGCGCATCGAGACTTTCCTCGTAGCGCTCCCAGAAGCGGTCAAACACCAGGTCCAGCTCCAGCAGGGCCCGCCGGCAATGCCATTTCAGGCGATTGATGCGTGCCTTGCGGTCTTCAGTCATGGTCAGACGGCCCGCCTGACCATCATCTCTTTGATTTTTCCGATCGCCTTGGTCGGATTCAGACCCTTTGGACACACATCCACGCAATTCATGATGGTGTGGCAGCGGAACAGGCGATACGGGTCTTCCAGGTCGTCGAGGCGCTCGGCGGTGGCCTGGTCGCGCGTGTCGGCGATGAAACGATAGGCGGCGAGCAGACCGGCCGGACCGACGAACTTGTCCGGGTTCCACCAGAAGGACGGGCAGGAGGTCGTGCAGCAGGCGCAGAGGATGCACTCGTAGAGGCCATTGAGTTCCTCGCGATCCTCGGGGGACTGCAGGCGCTCGCGCTCGGGTGGCGGATCGTTGTTGATCAGGTAGGGTTTGATCGAGTTGTACTGCTTGAAGAACTGCGTCATGTCCACGATCAGGTCGCGGATCACCGGCAGGCCGGGCAGCGGGCGCAGCACGATGGGCTTGCCGGCGGGGAAGCTGTCCATCGCGGTGAGGCAGGCGAGGCCGTTCTTGCCGTTGATGTTCATCGCGTCTGAACCGCAAACGCCTTCGCGGCAGGAGCGGCGGAAGGAAATGGAATCGTCCTGCGCCTTGAGCTTGACCATGGCATCGAGCAGCTTGCGGTCGGTCGATTCGATCTCGACCGAGATGTCCTGCATGTAGGGCTTGGCGTCCTGATCCGGATCGTAGCGATAGATCTTGAACTGGACGGTACGGTTGGCGTTCGTCATCGTCATTTCCTTGTCAGTAGGCGCGTTTCTTCAGCTCGATGGTGTCGACACTCATCGGCTTCATCTGCACCGCCTTGTAGTCGAGGCGATTGCCTTCGCGGTACCACAGCGTGTGTTTCAGCCAGTTCTTGTCATCGCGACCGTCCGGGGTTTCCGGCGTATCCACCGCATCGTCGCGGACGTGGGCGCCACGCGACTCGGTACGGGCATTGGCCGAAACGATGGTGGCCTTGGCGACTTCGATCAGGTTGTCGAGTTCCAGCGCCTCGATGCGCGCCGTGTTGAAGACCTTGGACTTGTCCTTGATCTGGGTCTGCGCCACCTGAGCGGCGATCTCGTCGATGCGCTTGACGCCTTCGGCCAGCATGTCCTTGAAGCGGAACACGCCGGCATGCTTCTGCATCGTGCGCTGCATCGCCAGGCGGGTCTGATGCACGTCGGCGCCGTCCTTCTGGTGATTCAGGCGATCGACGCGGGCCAGCGTGCGGTCGATCGAATCCTGGGCCAGGGGCTTGTGCGCCTTGACGTTGTTCTTCAGGTCGTTCACAGCGGTCTCGCCGGCCGACTTGCCGAACACCAGCAGGTCGAGCAGGGAGTTGGTGCCGAGGCGGTTGGCGCCATGCACCGAGGCACAGGCGCATTCGCCGGCGGCATAGAAACCCTGCACCGGCGTGCTCTGGTTGCCGTCCTTGGGTACCACCACCTGGCCCAGGTAATTGGTCGGGATGCCGCCCATCTGGTAATGGCAGGTCGGTACTACCGGCAAGGGCTCCTTGAGGCAGTCGACGCCGGCGAACTGGATGCCGATCTCGTGAATGCCGGGCAGGCGCTTCATGATGGTTTCGGGCGGCAGGTGGGTGATGTCGAGCAGCACGAAATCCTTGTTCGGACCGCAGCCGCGACCTTCGTTGATCTCGGTGGTCATCGCGCGGGACACCACGTCGCGCGACGCCAGGTCCTTGGCGTTCGGCGCGTAGCGCTCCATGAAGCGCTCGCCGTCGGAATTGCGCAGGATGCCGCCTTCGCCGCGCACGCCCTCGGTGATCAGCACACCGGCGCCGGCCACACCGGTCGGGTGGAACTGCCAGAACTCCATGTCTTCCAGCGGGATGCCGGCGCGCGCCGCCATGCCCAGGCCGTCACCGGTATTGATGAAGGCATTGGTCGAGGAGTAGTAGATGCGGCCCGATCCGCCGGTGGCGAAAATCGTCGCCTTGGCGTGGAACACCACGATCTCGCCGGTCTCCATGTCCATCGCGGTGACGCCCAGCACGTCGCCCTCGGCATCGCGCACCAGGTCCAGCGCCTGCCATTCGACGAAGAACTGGGTATTGACCTTGATGTTGCGCTGGTACATCGCGTGCAACATGGCGTGACCGGTACGGTCCGCCGCGGCACAGGAACGGCGCACCGGCTTCTCGCCGAAGTTCGACATGTGGCCGCCGAAGGGGCGCTGGTAGATCTTGCCGTTGTCGAGACGGTCGAAGGGCATGCCGTAATGCTCGAGTTCGACCACGACTTCGTTGGCCTTGCGGCACATGAATTCGATCGCGTCCTGGTCGCCGAGCCAGTCGGAGCCCTTGACCGTGTCATACATGTGCCAGTGCCAGTGGTCTTCCTCGGAATTGCCCAGGCTGGCAGCGACCCCGCCCTGCGCCGCCACGGTGTGCGAGCGCGTCGGAAAGACCTTGGTCAACACGGCTGTCTTGAAGCCGGCCTCGGACAATTGAATGGCGGCACGCAGGCCGGCACCGCCGGCGCCGACGATCACTGCATCAAACTTGCGAACGGTATAGGACACTGTCACAGCCTCCAGATGATCTGAACTGCCCAGCCGGCATAGCCGACCAGAGCGAGCAGCGTCAGCACGTGAAGGATGACGCGGACCGCTGCGGAATTTAGGTAGTCCATCCAGATGTCGCGTACGCCGACCCAGGCGTGGTAGCAGAGGCTGATGATGAACAGGAATGTGATGTAGCGGATGAAGCCGTTGGCCATGAAGGACTGCCAGGCCTCGCGCGACGCCGTAACTCCGCCGAGGACCGCGGCGAAGATGATCAGCGTATAAACGGCCATGACGACCGCGGTGACGCGTTGCGCCAACCAGTCCTTGAGGCCGTAATGAGCACCGACGACAAGACGATTCATGTCAGTAGACTCCCAGCAGTTTGAGGCCGAAGATCAGGGTCAGCGCCAGGCTGACGACCATGACCGCCACGGCGGAAGCATGTGCCTGCTGCTTTTCGACGCCGATGTGAATGTCGATCAGCAGGATGCGGATGCCCATGCAGAAGTGGTGCAGAAAGGCCCACACCAAACCCAAGAGGACCAGTTTGACCAGCAGGTTTCCCGTTACCGCGCTGAACATCGCGGCGCTGTCCTGGCTCAAGCCGAGCGAGAGTTGCAGCAGCCAGATCAGCAGGGGCAGCATCAGGAACAGCCCGGCGCCGCTGACGCGATGCAATATCGACGCATATCCGGCCAGGGGCAGCCGGATCTGGTGAAGCGCCAAATGTTTCGGACGCTGTTTGGTCATCTCTGGCATAAGAAAAGATCTCCAATATGATGCGCTGCACTATAAGACAAATCGTTCAAGTTGAAAACAGAATCTATGTTCGTTTCTAGCCAAGTTCGTTGAAGTAACAGTGATCATTGGTCGAATACAGGCCGCGCCGCCACTCCACCGGTTTGTCGGCATAGGAAAAACTGACACGCTCGACGGACAACAGCGGACTGCCCTCGGGCACCTTCAACAGCTCCGCGCTGGCACGATCCGCGGGTACCGCGCGAATGCGCTCTTCCGCACGGATCATGCGGATGCCGAAGCGGTTTTCGAAGAAACTGTAGAGTGATCCCTCGTAGTCGCGCAGCATTTCGAGGGTTACCGTGCCGAAGATCGCGCCGGGCAGGTAGATCTCATCCACCACCACGGGTTTGCCGGCAAACTGCAGCAGGCGACGCACGATATTGATCGGATCGCCGATGTTCAGTTCGAGCATGCGTGCGACCTCCGGTCCCGCCTTGGCACGCCAGCATTCGAGCGGAATGCTTTGCGCCTGCTCGATGCCGCCGGTGAGCGGCACCAGTCGCAGGAAGCGGAAGAAGGCGCGGGGATCGTCGTGCGAGGCGACGAAAGTGCCCTTGCCCTGGCGGCGCAGCAGCAGATTTTCCGCCGCCATTTCGTCTATGGCCTTGCGTACCGTGCCCTGACTGACGTTGAAGCGGAGGGCCAGTTCCGATTCGCTGGGGATCGCCTCGCCCGGGCGCCATTCGCCGGACTCGAGTCGCTGCATGAGCAGACTCTTGATCTGGCGGTAGAGGGGGCTGAATGTCGGTGATGAGGAAGCGCTGATCGACGCCTCTTTCGGAGGCATCATGCTTGAGTTCCCGGCCGAATGTGCAGCGGAGGAATTCCCGTTTTTGATGAGGCAAGATGCAGCATGGACGGCATTTGAACATATTTTTTTGAGGACGTCCACACCATGTCTTATGTCTTATATAAGATAATAGTTAGATATTGACACAGCGCAGCATAGTTCGTAAACTGCACCGAATTGATCGTGTCGTATCATTCGTTTTCTGGCGGCAGCGCAGCGCGCCACCCGATCAGCCGGCGTTCTTGAAGTCTTGACCAATCGATTCAACCTGATACAGGAGTTTTACAAATGGCAAAAGCCCCCGTTCGTGTTGCAGTGACCGGCGCCGCCGGCCAAATCGGATATGCCCTGGTGTTTCGCATCGCCGCAGGTGAAATGCTGGGCAAAGACCAGCCGGTCATCCTTCAGATGCTCGAACTGCCGATGGAAAAGGCCCAGGCCGCCCTCAAGGGCGTCATGATGGAACTTGACGACTGCGCCTTCCCGACCCTGGCCGGCATGGTCGGCACCGACGATCCCAAGGTCGCCTTCAAGGATGCCGACTACGCCCTCCTCGTTGGCGCCAAGCCGCGCGGCCCGGGCATGGAGCGCAAGGACCTGCTGATGGAAAACGCCAAGATCTTCATCGAACAGGGCAAGGCATTGAACGACGTCGCTTCGCGCAATGTCAAAGTGCTGGTGGTCGGCAACCCCGCCAATACCAACGCCTATATCGCCATGAAATCCGCTCCCAGCCTGCCCGCGAAAAACTTCACCGCCATGCTGCGCCTCGATCACAACCGTGCGATTTCGCAACTGGCGACGCGCACCGGCAAAACCGTTTCCGACGTCGAGAAGATGATCGTCTGGGGCAACCATTCGCCCACCATGTATCCCGACTTGCGCTTCTGCACCGTCGCCGGCGCCGCCGCACCCGCCGCGATCAACGATGAGGCCTGGTATCGCAACGAATACATCCCGACCGTCGGCAAGCGCGGCGCCGCCATCATCGCCGCGCGCGGCGCTTCCTCGGCTGCCTCGGCAGCCAACGCCGCCATCGACCACATGCACGACTGGGCGCTCGGCACCAAGGGCAAATGGGTCACCATGGGTGTCCCGTCCGACGGCAGCTACGGCATTCCCAAGGACATCATCTACGGCGTCCCGGTCACCTGCGAAGGCGGCGAGTACAAGCGCGTCGACGGCCTCGCGGTCGATGATTACTCGCGCACGATGATGGACAAGACCCTGGCCGAGTTGCAGGAAGAACAAGCCGGCGTCGCCAGCCTGCTCGGCTGATGGCAGGCGGCGGGATGTGGCGGAGCACACTGAGGTCGAACTGAGGTGAGCCTGCCGCTGCATCCTGCCGCAGTCCTGTATCAGGGCGCCAATCCCTTCCCGGCGCTTGCCGCCTGCGAACATTTCGCCGGGTCGGAGAAAAACCTGCGCAAGTCATTGGCGCTGCAAGCCGAACTGCTGGTCAATGATCGTCCGGTATTCGACATCACCGCCGATTGCGAAGACGGAGCGCCGGCCGGCCGCGAAGCCGGGCATGCCGAAATGGTTGCCGATCTGCTGCTGGACCCGGCGAACCGCTACGGACGACTCGGCGTCCGCATTCATGATGTGACGCATGCGCACTGGCGCGACGACCTGAACATCATCGTCGGTCGCGCCGGTCAGCGGGTGGCCTACGTGGTTCTGCCCAAAGTCGCCGGTGCCGACGATGCGCTGACCCAGATAGCGGCTCTCGACGAAGTTCGTACCAGGCACGGCATCGGGCGCGAAATACCCGTCCATGTCCTGATCGAAACACCCGGTGCGCTGCATGAAGTCTGGCAGATTGCCGCCCTGCCGCGTGTCGAATCCATCGATTTCGGCCTGATGGATTTCGTCAGCGCGCATCACGGCGCCATTCCAGGCAGTGCCATGCGTTCGCCGGGTCAATTTTCCCACCCGCTGATCGCACGGGCCAAGTGCGAAATCGCCGCTGCCGCCTTGGGCAACGGCGTGGTTCCGGCCCATAACGTCACCACCGAACTCAATGATCCCGACGTTGCGCGCGACGATGCGCGCCGCGCGAAGAGCGAGTTCGGCTTCCTGCGCATGTGGAGCATTCATCCCAGCCAGATACAGCCCATCGTCGACGCCATGCGCCCCGATTTTGCCGAAGTCACCGAAGCCAGCGGCATCCTGCTGGCCGCGCAGCATGCCGATTGGGGCCCGATTTCCTGGGAAGGCAAACTGCACGATCGCGCCTCCTACCGCTATTACTGGGAGTTGCTGCGGCGCGCACACGCCACCGGCTCACCCCTTCCGGCAGAAGCACGACACAGATTCTTTCACCCCGCCGCACACGAACCACAACACGACCCGCAACACGACACCCACTGATTTCAACGAGAGGACGTCATCATGCTTGAAGCCTATCGCCAACATGTCGCCGAACGCGCCAGCCTTGGTATTCCGCCCCTGCCGCTGACCAAGCAGCAGACCGAAGAACTGGTCGCCCTGCTGAAGAACCCGCCCAAGGGCGAGGAAGCTTTCCTGGTCGACCTGATCACCCAACGTGTTCCGGCCGGTGTCGATGACGCGGCCAAGGTAAAGGCCGAATTCCTCGCCCGCGTGGCGAAGGGCGAAGAAACCTGCGGATTGATCTCGCGCGAAAAGGCCACCGAGCTGCTCGGCACCATGGTCGGCGGTTACAACGTCAAGCCGCTGATCGACGTGCTCGATGACGCCGCGGTCGGCGCGGTCGCCGCCAAGGCGCTGAAGTCCACCCTGCTGATGTTCGACTTCTTCCATGATGTCGCCGACAAGGCCAAAGCCGGCAGCACCAATGCCAAAGCGGTAATGCAGTCCTGGGCCGATGCCGAATGGTTTACCCAGCGCCCGGAAGTGCCGCAATCGCTGAAGGTCACGATCTTCAAGGTCACCGGCGAAACCAATACCGACGACCTCTCGCCCGCACCCGACGCCTGGAGCCGCCCCGACATTCCGCTGCACGCCCTGGCCATGCTGAAGAACCCGCGTCCCGGCATCGAAGCCGACAAGGCCGGTGAACGCGGCCCGCTGAAGCAGCTCGAAGCGCTGCAGGCCAAGGGCAACCTGGTCGCCTATGTCGGCGACGTGGTCGGCACCGGCTCCTCGCGCAAATCCGCCACCAACTCGGTGCTGTGGTTCACCGGCGAGGACATTCCCTTCGTCCCCAACAAGCGCTTCGGCGGCGTCTGCCTCGGCACCAAGATCGCCCCGATCTTCTACAACACCATGGAAGACGCCGGCGCCCTGCCGATCGAGCTCGATGTCGGCCAGATGAACATGGGCGACGAAGTCGAACTGCGTCCCTATGACGGCAAGGCCTTCAAGGGCGGCGCCGTGATTTCCGAATTCAAGGTCAAGTCCGACGTCGTTTTCGACGAAGTGCGCGCCGGCGGCCGCATCAACCTGATCATCGGCCGCGCGCTGACCGGCAAGGCGCGCGAATTCCTCGGCCTCCCCGCCTCGACCCTGTTCCGCCTGCCGCAGGCACCGAAGGATTCGGGCAAGGGCTACTCGCAGGCGCAGAAGATGGTCGGCCGTGCCTGCGGCTTCCCCGAAGGCAAGGGCGTGCGTCCCGGCACCTACTGCGAACCGAAGATGACCTCGGTCGGCAGCCAGGACACCACCGGCCCGATGACCCGCGACGAACTGAAAGACCTCGCCTGCCTCGGCTTCTCCGCCGACTTGGTGATGCAGTCCTTCTGCCACACCGCCGCCTACCCGAAGCTGGTCGATGTCAAGACCCACCGCACCCTGCCGAGTTTCATCACGGCGCGCGGCGGCATCAGCCTGCGCCCCGGCGACGGCGTGATCCATTCCTGGCTCAACCGCCTGTTGCTGCCTGACACCGTCGGCACCGGCGGCGACAGCCACACCCGTTTCCCGATCGGCATCTCCTTCCCCGCCGGCTCCGGCCTGGTCGCCTTCGCCGCCGCCACCGGCGTCATGCCGCTGGACATGCCCGAATCCGTGCTGGTGCGCTTCAAGGGCAAGCTGCAGCCCGGCATCACCCTGCGCGACCTGGTCAATGCGATTCCGCTCTATGCCATCAAAGCGGGCCTGCTCACCGTGGCCAAGCAGGGCAAGAAGAACATCTTCTCCGGCCGCATCCTGGAAATCGAAGGCCTGCCCGACCTCAAGGTGGAACAGGCATTCGAGCTCACCGACGCCTCGGCCGAACGCTCCGCTGCCGGCTGCTCGGTGCGCCTGAACAAGGAACCGATCGTCGAGTACATGCGCTCCAACATCACGCTGATGAAGTGGATGATCGCCGAGGGCTACGACGACAAGCGCGCCCTCGGCCGCCGCGTCAAGGCCATGGAGAACTGGATCGCCAACGGCACCTTGCTCGCCCCCGATGCCGATGCCGAGTACGCCGCCGTGATCGAGATCGACCTGGCCGATGTCAAGGAGCCGATCCTGGCCTGCCCCAACGATCCCGACGACGTCAAGATCCTCTCCGAAGTCGCCGGCGAGAAAATCGACGAGGTCTTCATCGGCAGCTGCATGACCAACATCGGCCACTTCCGCGCCGCCGGCAAGGTGCTCGAAGGCAAGACCGACATCCCGACGCGGCTGTGGATCGCGCCGCCGACCAAGATGGACGCCATGATCCTCAACGAGGAAGGCTATTACGCCATCCTCGGCAAGTCCGGCGCGCGCATGGAAATGCCCGGCTGCAGCCTGTGCATGGGCAACCAGGCGCAGATCAGGAAGGGCAGCACGGCGGTGTCGACCTCGACGCGCAACTTCCCCAACCGGCTCGGCATCGACACCCGCGTCTATCTGTCGTCTGCGGAACTCGCGGCGGTCACGGCGCTGATGGGCAGGATCCCGACCGTGGCCGAGTACATGGAGCAGGTCAAGTCGCTGGAAGCCAAATCCGCCGACGTCTATCGCTACATGAACTTCGACCAGATCGCGGAGTTCAAGGAACTGGCGGATACGGTGACGGTGTAAGCGGCATTGCGGCGCCGTAGCACCGGCGCCGACTTTTGCCGTCGTAAATAAAACGCCCCCGCCGGGAAATCGTCGGGGGCGTTTTCACTGCATCACGCAAGGGTCCGGATCTACGTGCGCGTCTGTTCTATCACGCCGAGAATGCCCGTGATCGTTGCCAGCCGGTCGGGATCCAACCCGGTGGACGCAAAATCGATTCCGTAATTCTTTTCGAGAAACATCACGATTTCGATGATCGCCAGTGAGTCGATCAGTCCGGAAGTGACCAGGCTCTCGTCCAGCCCGACGCTCTCGATGGCCTTGCCGGGTTTCTGGATGGTGCGCAGGAAGTCGATCAGGCCCTGCAAGCGTTGCTGGCGATCGTCAGCCATATCAGTGCTTCTCCCCGGTGAGAATTCGGTTCAGATCGATAGCCGCAAGATTTGCGCAGGCTGCCTTGACCGCATCGCGGTTGATCTTGCCGCGCGAAGTGCGCGGGATTTCATCGACCACCCACCAGCGCACCGGCATCTTGTGCTCGGCCAGATGGGATTTCATCCAGCTGTAGAGTGCCCTGATGGTCGCGTCCTCCCGGTTGTTCAGCACGACGGCGATGCCGATCGCCTGGCCGTAGATTTCGTCGTCGAGCGCAAACGTGCACACGTCGGTGGCGCCCTCGAAACGCTCGACGACGGCGTCCACGTCGGCCGGGTAAATCTTCATGCCGCCCTTGTTGATTTCGTCGCGCTCCCTGCCGCGCAAGGCCAGCCTGCCGCGCTCGTCCATCGCGCCGATGTCGCCGGTGAGGAACCAGCCGTCGCTGACCGCCAGCCGGGTCAGGTCGTCGCGCTGGAAGTAGCCTTTCATCAACGCCGGCGTATTGAGCCAGACGAAGCCCGATTCGCCGGGCTGGCATTCATCGTCGGGGTTGAGCGGAAGCGTTGCGTCGGAGGTGCGCATGACCTTGATGATCGCGCCCCAGCCCTCGCCGATCAGGCCGTCTTCGGCGTCGCAACTCGCATCGCTCAGGCCGGCGACCCAGCTGCCGGTCTCGGTAATGCCGTAGGCGTTGCACACCTGCCGCGTGCCGGTCCAGGTCCGGATGTCGTTCCAGGCGTGGGCCGACAGCGGGGCCGAACCGCAATGCACGCGCTGCAGGGTTTTCGCCTGCGGCGGCTTGGACAGCTTGAGGGCAAGTTTCCAGATGGCCGGCACGGAGGACATGAAGGTGATCCGGTTGTCATCGAGCAGCTTGCCCAGCCGCATGATGATGTCGGGCTTGAACGGCGGGGTGATGAACAGGTCCTGGCCGGACAGCCAGGGGAACAGGCAGTTGCAGATCAGGCCGTGGCCGAAATGCGTCGGCAGCAGGCAAAGCGTGCGGGCGAAAGGCTCGATGCCGATCGAATCGCGCAAACCCATCCAGCGCGCCCGCAGCGAGCGATGCGTATGGACCACGCCCTTGGGCGCGCCTGTCGAGCCGGAGGTAAACAGGATCAGGGCGTCATCGTCCAGCTGGCTCAGGCCGGCCTGCGCTTCCTCGCTGCCGGTATCGGTGGTTTCGAATGCGGGTACCCCGGCTTCCGCCAGCGCCTGGGTCACCATGGCCTCGGTCAGGTGGTCGATCACCGCCACTCTGGGAATCGCGGCCGCCACCAGGGTCTTGATTTCGAATGACGTCAGGCGGGCGTCGATTGGCACGGCACAGGCGCCCAGCTTCCAGATGGCAAGCAGTTCGGCGAAAAATTCCAGCGAATTGCCGAAGGGCAGGAAGACCCGGTCTCCGCGCGCCAAACCGTGGCGCTGAAAGCGCGCCACCCGGCGCGCTACTTGCCCGTGAATCTCCTGGCGACTCCAGGATCGGCCGCTGACCGGCTCGGTGAGGTTTCCGACATTCAGTTCAAAAAACATGTGCTATCCCATCCCAAAAAGGTTTATGCCAACCCGAAAAGACCAAAAAAGAAATTTGCCCGAGCCGTGAAGGAACCGTCGCTTCTCACATTCCAGATGAAAATCAGGCTGAAAAACGTCCACACGCCGGCAATCCGCAGAAATCGGTTCGCCAGCCCGGACGCCTGTGCCCGCCCTCCCCGGCGTTGCTGGCGCAGCATGGAGACGAATATACCGAAAGCCAGCAAAAAGCAGTAGAACAGCCGCGAACGCTGCAAACTCAGCGCCTCCAGAACCTGGCCCTTCACCATCATCATTTCGAGATTGATGAGGTGGTAATAGGAATTGCCGATGAATGCGGCGGCGAAAACGGCGGCACCCAGGCGCAAGGTGGGCCAGTTGCGCAACGTCTTGCCCAGTTGCGTGAAAGTGGGCAGGAAGAAGAAATTCGCCAGGATTTCCTTGAAATAGTAGTAATAGCGGTTCCAGAACTCGACGATCGATTCCGCCAGGAGAGGCTTGTAGGTATTGCGGAAGACGTTGAAGCCGAACAAGCGCAGGACGCCGATGATGGCATGGCCGCGTATGGCGTGACGAAGCACCTGATGGATGAGTTCGCAGTAGATGCCGAGCCAGGATATCCATAGCGGAAAGTCCCGGCTTTCTCCTGCCACCAGAAGGCCAAGCTTCGGCACTCCCAGCGTGTATCCGCCCAGTTTCTGCGTCAGTTCGTTTCCCGGCCCGTACAGCACCCCCTCCATCAGCTCCAGCACGACTGTCCACAAGCTGCAGAGGACCAGAAGTTTTATTCCCGCCAGTTGCGAACGGGCAAGTTCCTCGTCGGTTTTTGCCTCGCTGCGCGAGAGGTAGCCGAAGCCGCTGCCGTAGGGTGTGTTGGATCCGCCGTAAATCGGCCACAGGGTCAGGAAATGGTCGGAGAAACGCGTTCCGGCCATGCGGCCGTGCTGCCCGGAAAGCAGCAGGTAAGCAAAGCGCCAGACGAGGAGCGGAAATATCAGGGCCACGCCGGCCAGTACCTGGCGCCATAACCCGGCATCCGGCATGGTGACCCACAGCACCACCAGAAAGCCCCAGTACATCGAGTGCAAGCTCAGTTGCGGGTGCTTTCTGACCCACAACGGCAGGGATGCAAACCCCATAGCGGCCCGGTAGAGCAACCAGGCAATGCCGACCAGTGCCAGCGCAACCAGCAGGCCGGCGACGACGCCATCGGCCGGACCGGGCAGATCACCCGATTTGACGATGCGCAGCGTACTTTTGATGCATAGCCAGATTGCGCCGGCAACCAGGATGGCCCGTCGCCTGAAAGGCGTCAGATGGCGAAGCGCCCAGCCCAGCCGCGCACACCACCAGGCGATGATCGCCGGGTTTTCATGAAACTGGGCTAATTGCTTGATTTGCATGCAGGTGATTCAGGCGGATCAGGCTGATCGGAGAGTGTTTTTTGCCGCAATGTGCAGCCTGACTGATCAAGCTGAATCCATTCCGCGAATGGTGATTATACGAAATCCGCACCTGTCCCATTCGCTTTAGCCTGCTTCATGCATTGCGCGAATCACTTGGCGCCGGTGTAGGCCTGAAACCCGCCGTGCCGCCAGCGCCGACTCCTGTGTATCGGTAAATGAACACCCTCGATCGAAACGGGTCGGGGTATTTTTCATTGTTGGGGCCAGCCGGTAAGATAGCGGCCATTCCCCATGACCCGGGCCGGACCATGAGCAAAGAGAAGCCTCCTCGCGCCGGTTTCGCGACACGCGCGATCCACCACGGCTACGACGCCTACGCCGGCCACGGCTCGCTCAACCCGCCGGTCTATCTGAGTTCGACCTATGCCTTCCCGACCGTCGAGGACGGCGCGGCGCGCTTTGCCGGCGAGCAGGCCGGCTTCGTCTATTCGCGCGTCGGTAACCCGACCGTGGCACTGCTCGAAGCGCGCCTGGCCGAACTCGAAGGCGGCGAAGCCGCGCTGGCGACGGCCTCCGGCCAGGGCGCGACCACCTCGCTGCTGTGGACCCTGCTCGCGCCCGGCGACGAGATCATTGCCGACAAGACGCTCTATGGCTGCACCTTCGGTTTCCTCAACCACGGGCTGGCGAAGTTCGGCGTCAAGGTGACCCACGTCGACCTCACCGCCCCGGCCAATCTCGAAGCCGCCATCAATCCGGCGACCCGCGTGGTGTTTTTCGAGTCGCCCGCCAATCCCAACATGCGCCTGGTCGACATCGCCGCCGTGGCCGCCATCGCGCGCCGCAACGGCGCCCTGACGGTGGTCGACAACACCTATTGCACGCCCTACCTGCAGCGCCCGCTCGAACTCGGCGCCGACTTCGTGCTGCATTCGGCGACCAAGTACCTCGGCGGCCATGGCGACCTGCTGGCCGGTGTCATCGTCGGTCCGGCGGAAACCCTGACCCAGGTGCGCTTCCACGGCCTCAAGGACATGACCGGCGCCGTGCTTTCGGCGCAGGACGCCTTCCTCGTCCTGCGCGGCCTCAAGACCCTGGCGCTGCGCATGGACCGCCACTGCGCCAATGCTCAGGGCGTGGCCGAATTCCTTGCCGTGCATCCCAAGGTGTCCCTGGTGCATTTTCCCGGCCTGCCCGGCTTCCCCCAGTTCGAGCTGGCCCGACGCCAGATGGCGCAGGCCGGCGGCATGATCGCCTTCGAACTCAGGGAAGGCATCGCGGCCGGCCGCCGCTTCATGAACGCGTTGCGGCTGTTTACCCGCGCCGTGAGCCTGGGCGACGCCGAAAGCCTGGCCCAGCATCCGGCCAGCATGACGCATTGTTTCTATACGCCGGAGGAACGCGCCGAACACCTGATAGGCGAAGGCCTGGTCAGGCTTTCCGTCGGTCTCGAGGACCTTGTCGACCTGCTGGCCGATCTGGACCAGGCGCTGCAAGCGGCGTAGCCGTCGCCGCGTTCACGCACTCTCGAGCGAGGCCTTCCTGGCTGAAGCTCAGGCTCCGGGTTCGAAGAAGTGCATGGTGTTGCGGCCGTCGGCCTTGGCCTGATACATGGCCAGGTCGGCCTGTTTCAGCAACTCGTCAACGCTTTTGTGCTGATGGCCGAACAGGGTGATGCCGATGCTCGGCGTACTGTGGTGCTGCTTGCCGAACAGTTCATAGGCCCCGTTCAGTGCGGCGAGGATCTTTTCGCCCACGGCAGAGGCCCGGCGCCTGGCCTCTGCGGCGTCTTCGCCAAGGTCGATCAGCATGACCACGAACTCGTCGCCGCCCAGGCGTGCGGCCGTATCCACCTCGCGGATGCAACGGGTAAGGCGCTGCGCGACCTGCTGCAGCAGGAGGTCGCCATGGTCATGGCCAAGGCTGTCGTTGAGTTCCTTGAACCTGTCGAGGTCGACCAGCATCAATGCACCCCGCTGCCGGTTGCGGGCGGATGCCGTCAGCGCCCATTTCAGGCGGTCGATCAGCAGCCGGCGGTTGGGCAACTGGGTCAGGTCGTCGTAGAGCGCCAGATGCCTGATCTGCTCCTCGGCCGCCTTGCGCTCGCTGATGTCGGTCATCGTCGCCACGAAATGGCTTGCAGCCGCATCGCCGCCGTGGCGCACGGCCGTGATCGTCAGCCACTGCGGATATATTTCGCCGTTCTTGCGCCGACTCCATATTTCGCCCTGCCACGAACCGCCGCGCCGCAGGCTTTGCCGCATCCGGGCAGAGAAGGCTGCATCATGGCGGCCCGACTTGAGCAGGTTAGGCGTGCGTCCGATCACCTCCTCGGCCTGATAGCCGGTCAATTCCGAGAAGGCGCGGTTCACTTTCTGGATCAGGCCGCGGCCGTCCGTCACCATCACAGCCACATGCGTCTCGAAGGCGGTGGCGGCGATCTGCAACTGGGCCTCCGCCTGCCTGCGGTCCGTCACGTCGTGAGAGACCACCACCACGCGCCGCACCTGGCCCTTGCTGTCGGTGATGACGCCGCCGACGGATTCCATCTGGCGCACGCTGCCATCGGCCAGAACGAAGCGGTATTCGCTGCGGCGGCCGATGCCTGTCCTGACGGTTTCATCGAAGGCCTGCTTGATGCGCGGCCGATCCTCCTCGTGGATTTCGGCAAAGGAGTCGGTGCCGCGCAGGTCCCGCGTGTCGCCAAACAGCCGGTGATACGAAGGGCTGTTGTAAATCCGTCGCCCTTGAAGATCGAGGACGGCGATCAGGTCTCCAAGATTCTCCGCGATCAGCCGGAAAAACTCTTCCTTCTCGCGCAATGCGGCTTCGGACTGCTTGCGTGCCGTGATGTCCGACAGGACCAGCAGAAACTCCGGCAAGCCTTCCCGTACCAGGCGCATCCCGTCAAGCTGGGCGGCAAAGCGCGAACCGTCCGCGTGCAGCAGCGCGACCTCGCAACCGGGATGGGTTTCGCCATCCTTCATGCCGGCGAGATGCCGGGTCAGAGCTTCTCGATCCTCCGGCGCAACGAAACGCGCAAACGCGGCATCCAGCAAATCCTCGCGCGGCCGGTCAAGCAAGGCGGCGCCGGCACGATTCACTGCGGCGATGGTTGCGTTCCCGTTCAGCACCAGATACGCGCTGGGCGCGAACTCATACAAGTCGGCATAGCGATTGCGGGACAGGGTCACGGCCGTCAGGGCGGCCTGCAGGGCGGCAAACTGTTGCTGCTGGGCGTTCCCGGGGCTCTGCGGCTGCAATTCCGGCGGTCCGGCGGATTCGCCGCCGCAAACCCGCTCGAGCCGCCCTGTTTTTTTCACGACAGCGCCGCGTGCTGCCGTCCAGTCTGGCCGGCGTAGGCCCAGTTCAGATAGGCAAGCCGCAAGCGGACCAGTTCGCGCTGCGCGGCCGGATCGCCGCGCGATGCACGACGGAAAAGGGCCTGAAAGCGCTCCTCGCTGGCGCCGGCGATCTCGGCCGGCGCGGTCGCCGCCGGCAGGCCGACAATTTCATTGAGCAGTGGAATCCCGGCTGCCATCGTTTCCCCCTGCCTGACCGGTTGCGGCATCCTAGGCGGCTTGCTGCGGGAGGCGAACACGCTTGCCGACGCCGGCCAGGGCCACGGTGATTTTCAGCTGTTCGTCGTTCATCGCCAGCAGCAACAGCAAGCCGGTACGCAGCAGTTCGCTTCTCTTGATGCTGCTGCCAAGCGTCTCCAGCCGCTGCTTGAGCGCTGTGAGCTGGGCATGTTCGTCGTCCGTCAGCTTGTAGCGATGTGACGGCGGCTTCGGTTTCTTCGTCTTGATTTCCTTGGCCCCGGGCTGCTTTGGCGGCCTGGTCAGGCCGGGAATCTTGGCATTCGGCGTTGTCGCCAGCGCCTTGGCCAGCCGTACGCGCCTGATCGCCGTGGTCCCCGACTCGGCGGCGGTGGGAACAAGCGTCCTGGCGGGAGCCTCCGCTTTTGCTTCTGACATACATGTCTCCTCGGATCTGTCTTTTATCGGCCGATCGGCTGCCAAGGGATGCGACGCAAGCATCAACCTGCACCGCAGAGCCGGCAGTCAAACCGGCCCAAAGGCCAAGGCTGTCCGCAGCGGACAGTCATGGTGCAATCTTATTCAGGCTGGCCGGATTTGAAATACCCGCGCAGGAGTATTCGGGCTACCGGCTTTCGGGTAAGCCGGGTCCGCCTGGCACAGGCCGCAGCCAAGCAGCCTCAGGGCAATACCAGCCCGGTGCGAATTGCGTAACGCGTCAGTTCCACCACGTTGTGCAAGTCCAGCTTGCGCATGAGGTTGCGTCGATGGACATCGACGGTGCTCGGCGCAATGTGCAACTCGGTGGCAATGTCGGGCGCGCTCTTGCCTTCGGCCAGCAAGGTGGCCACCTGCACTTCGCGCCGCGACAGGACGCGGGTTTCCGCGTGTCCGGTGGCCGAGTGCCGTTCGCGCAAACCGTCGGCGATCACGGCCGCCACCTCGGAGCACAGATAGCTGCGCCCGGCGACCACATTGCGTATGCCCTGCTTCAACTCGGCGCCGGCGGCCGACTTGGCGATGTAGCCGCTGGCGCCGACATCGAGCATCTGCTGGATGATGCGCCGGTCGAGATAGGTGGACAGGGCCAGCACCTTGATCTCCGGATGCCGGGCCAGCAGGCGCCGCGTGGTTTCGATGCCCGACATGCCGGGCAGGGCGACATCCATCACCACCACCGCAGGCGCCAGTTCGTCCGCCATGCGCAGCGCCGTCTCGCCATCGCCGACTTCCGCCACCACCTCCATGCTCTTGTCCTGTTCCAGCACCGTGCGCAAGGCCTCCCGCATCATGGTATGGTCATCGACAAGCATTATTCGGATCATCGCAGATCTCCTTTCCTTGCATGAAGCGGGGCACGCTCAGGGTCACCGTGGTGCCATGGCCGGGACTGCTATCGACTTCCATTTCACCCCCGAGATTGGTAATCCGTTCGTAGATCGAGCGCAGGCCGAAACTGTGGTGCCCGCGCCATTCGCCGAAATGTTCGGCCGGATCGAAGCCGCAGCCCGCATCGCTCACCACGACCACCAGCTTGGCACAGTCGCAAACGCAGGTCAGGCTGGCATCCCTCACCCCGGCATGCTTGGCGACGTTGATCAGCAGTTCCCGCGCCGAACGAAAAAGCACCGCCTGGATTTCATCGACCAGGCGTTTGCTGCACGGGTCGAAATCGACGTGCACCACCAGCCCGTACCCCCGCCCTATCTCCTCGCCTAGCCATTCCAGCGCCGGCAACAGGCCCAGCCTCTGCAGAATCGGCGGACTCAGTTCCTGGGTGATGCTGCGCGCCGCGCGGTCGGCCTGCTCCACCAGGTCGACGACCTGCGCTATCGCGGGCTGCAGCGAGTCGCCGGGCATCGATGTCAGCTTGATCTTGATCAGGGCGAGCAACTGCCCGAGGTTGTCGTGCAGATCCTGTGCCAGCCTGCGTCGCTCGCGCTCTTCGATCATGGTCAGCTGTGCCGACACGCGGCGCAGCTCTTTCGTGCGCTCGACCACCCGGGCTTCCAGGCTCTCGGTCAAGGCGACCAGCTTCTCCTCGGCCTGCCGGCGACGGGTGATATCCACCGTGATGCCGCGCAACCAGCGCGGCACGCCATTTTCGGCCACCACGGTAATCATGTCATGCAACCAGATCGTCCGGCCATCCTGCGCAATGAAGCGGTATTCCAGATTGAAGGGTTTCATCAATTGGGCACACGATGCAACATAGGCGAGCGCCCAGTCCCTGTCTTCCGGATGCAGGTGTTGCTCGAGAAAGCCCGGCTGCAGCCAGGCTTCGGTCCGATACCCGAGCAGGCGTTCGGCCTGCTTGCTGACGAAGGTCGTTACCAGGGTTTTTGCATCCGCCTCCCAGACGACGCCGTCGGTGGTATTGACGATGTCGCGGAAACGATCCTGTGACGCCTTGAGTGCCTCTTCGGCCTGCCTGCGTTCGGTAATGTCGCTTACCGTGCCGATGATGCCGATGATCTCGCCCCGGGCATTGTGCAACGGCGAATTGCGATCGAGTGCCCATCCCGAACGACCGGTCTGCTTGACCCTGAACGGAAATTCAACGCTCTTGGGCGCGCCGCCGGCGAGGCTGTTTTCAAGGTTGGCAATGACACCGCTGTCCTTGAGGAAGGGAAACACTTCCAGCGGATGGCGACCGAGAACGTCGGCGGATCGCATTCCCGTGAAGTTCTCCATATAGCTGTTCCAGAGCAGATAGCGCAGGTCGCGGCCATAGACGACGATGCCTTCCTGGGCGTTGTCGATGACCTGCGCGTTGAACCGGTTCAATTCCCGCAGCTGTTCCGCCGAGCGCTGTCGTTCCGTGATATCCACGACCACGGCGCGGCACTCCTGCCGGTCGGGCGAGAGCGTGGCGCTGATTTCCACATCCCGCGGCGATTGGTCATCGATGGTCAACGTCAGTTCGCAGGTTTGCCGCGCATCTCCGGCGAACATGCTCTGCAGGAAGGCGTTGAACGCCTGCCGCTGTCCATCGCCGACGAAGGCGGCAAAGCGCTTGCCGATCAGGCGGCTGCGCTCCATGCCAAAGAGTCGCGCGCCGGTCAGGTTGAGCCGGGAAATTGCGCCGTCGCATCCCATCGTGACGAAGCCGACAGGCGAAAAATCATAGAAATCGGCGAAATGTTCCAGCGCGCCTTCCACATGCGACTGCGCCTGCCGCAATTCCTCGTTCTGCAATTCCAGTTCGATCTGGTGCACCTGCAGTTCGTGCAGCAGGCGCTGCCGGTTTGCCGGCGTATCCGGCACCGCGCGTCCGGCTGGGCGGGACTGCAGGAATGCCTCGGCGCGCCGACGCAATTCGGCGGCATCGACGGTCCACTGCGGCCTGTCGGGTTTCACCGGCTTTACTTCGACGTGGTCAGCGACGGCTTGCCGCCCTGACGACCCGTCGTCGTCAGTCGCGCGACGCGCTGCTCGAGGACGGCCTGCGCCTGGCGCAAGACGCCTTCCAGTGACCGCGCATCTTCCAGTTGCGTGCTCTGCTCCTTGACGCGGCCCTGCAACAAGGCCAGCGCCTCGCGCAGGGTCGCCTCCAGCGCCTTGGCTTCGCTGATGTCGACAAAGGTAATCACCACGCCACTGATGTGGTTGGCCTGGGTACGGTAGGGCATGACGCGCACGGTGAACCAGCGCCCGTCGCGGGTGGCGACCTGCCGCTCCTTGAACACCAGGGAACGCAGCACCTCGCCCGCATCGGCGGCCAGGGCCGGGTAGTCGAGTTCGGTCGCAAGGTCGGTCACCGGCCGGCCGGCGTCGCCCGGGATCAGCTTGATGATGCGGGTGGTCTGGGTGGTGAAGCGCCGCACCCTGAGCTGGTCGTCGAGGAACAGGGTGGCGATGTCGGTGCTGTTGAGCAGGTTTTTCATGTCGTCGGTGGATTGCGACAATTCGTCCACCTTGGCCGTCAGTTCATGGTTGACCGTCTGCAGTTCCTCGTTCATCGACTGCATCTCTTCTTTCGACGTGGTCAGTTCCTCGTTGGTGCTCTGCAATTCCTCGTTGGTACTTTGCAGTTCCTCGTTGGCGGATTTCAGTTCCTCCTGCGAGGTCTGCATCTCTTCCCGGGTGGTTTGCTGTTCCTCGTGGGCCTGTTGCAGTTGCTGCGCCAACTCGGCCATGCGCGACTGGTCGGCGCTGGCCCGCGCCACCCTGCCCGCCGCCTTGCCGACCGGCGGGGCGGCGACGTCGGCGAACACCACCAGCACCATGTTGCGCAGCACCGCCGGCTCGGTGAGCGGCTGGATCGTCACGTTCACGTGCCGGGCGGCACCGTTGCCCTCCAGCACGAGGTCTTTCAACGTGACGATGGCCCTTTCCCGCAAGGCCTTGGCGAACGCCCCGTTCAAGGCGCCGGCCAGGCCCTCGCGCGCCATGGCGAAGAGGTTGAGGTTGGCCTTGCCGGCCGCCGGTTCGAGGTATCTGCCGGTCTTGCCGCTGACATAGACGAGGTCGCCCTTGTCGGTGGTCAGCACGGCGGCCGGGGAATAGCGCCGCAACAGCAGCGCCTCGGTCTCGGCCTGCAGGCTCGCCGCGGAACCGGGCGGCAGCGGCGTCGGGGACGACAAAGAAGCCGCCGCCTCGGCGCGACTGCGGGCATGGGCCAGCGGAAATTCGACGGGTGCCATCCGCAGCAGGTTGTCCTTGCGCCGGTAAAGCCGGTTCTTGCCGGGCAGCGCGGCGAACAGATCGGTCGTGGCGCCGATGGTCTCGGAACTTCCCAGCACCAGGATGCCGTTCGGATTGAGGCTGTAATGGAACAGGGGCAGCAGCTTTTTCTGCAGATCCGCATCCAGATAGATCAGCAGGTTGCGGCAGGAAAGCAGGTCGAGCTTGGTAAACGGCGGGTCCATCACCAGGTTCTGCTGGGCGAAGATCACCATTTCGCGAACTTCCTTGTTCAGCTTGTAACCGCGCTCCTCCTGCACGAAGAAGCGGCGCAGCCGCTCATCGGAGACATCGGCCGCGATGTTGGCCGGATAGGCCCCGGCACGGGCCTTCTCGATGGCATCGTGGTCGAGGTCGGTGGCAAACACCTGCAGGGAATAGCGCGCCGAGGGCTTCAGCCGCTCCAGCGCTTCGCGGAAAACGATGGCCAGCGAATAGGCCTCTTCGCCCGTCGAACAGGCCGGCACCCAGGCACGCAGCATGCCGCCGTTGGGGTGGGCGGCGATCATGGCCGGAACGACCTCGCTGCCGAGTTGCGCCCACATTGCCGGATCGCGGAAGAAGTTGGTCACGCCGATCAGGAGTTCCTTGAACAGCAGGCCGGCTTCCTGGGGATTCTCGCGCAGGTAACGGACGTAATCGGCGATGCGGGGCAACTGGTGCAAGCCCATGCGCCTTTCGATGCGGCGGTAGATCGTGCTCTTCTTGTAGAGCGAAAAATCGTGGCCGGTCTGCGCGCGCAGGATCAGCACGACCTTTTCCAGGCCGCTCTGGTCCTTGTCCTCGAGTTCATCCGTCGGCCGCGCGGCCAGCAGCGGGACATGCTGCAGATAGGACACGATGCGGCCGGCGAGTTCCTCCGCCGGCGCGACGACGTCGGCCAGTCCGGCATCCACGGCACTGCGCGGCATGCCGTCGAACTTCGCCGTCGACGGCGTTTGCACGAACACCGCGCCCGCCATCTCCTTGATCGCGCGCAGGCCCAGCGTGCCGTCCGAGCCCATGCCGGAGAGGATCACGCCGACGCTGTGTTCCTGCTGGTCGGCCGCCAGCGAGCGGAAGAAATAATCGATGGGCAGGCGCAGCCCGCGCGGCGCGGCCGGTTCGAGCAGATGCAGCACGCCATGCAGGATCGACAGGTCGCAGTTGGGCGGGATCACATAGACATGATCGGGCTCGACCTTGGTGCGGTCCCTGATCTGCTGCACCGGCATCGGGGTGGCTCTTTGCAGCAGTTCGGCCATGACGCCCTTGTGGGTCGGATCGAGGTGCTGGACCACGACGAAAGCCAGGCCGCTGGCAGGCGGCACATGCCCCAGGAACAGTTCCAGCGCCTCCAGCCCGCCGGCCGAAGCCCCGATGCCGACGATGGTGGCGGCCACAACGCGCGCAGGCATTGGCTCGGCCGGGTGGACAGGCGCTTTCTTGGTGGTCTTCCTCGCTACCATGGCCTCCCTTTTCTGGTGGCAGCCGCCGCGAATTCGTCGCGCGACGGGCAAGCGCGCACCGTCAAGCCGAACTGCATATCCACTATACCGCGGGCAAGCCGCCATGACCATCGATGGGCCCTTCCCGGCCGAAAATACCGGAAAGCCGTTAGCCCGAATACCATTCGTTTGGTATTTACAGGCTCGGTGCAAATCCTAGACTCGGACTCACCGGAAACCGCTTTCGACACCGCATCGACATCGGGCGATGCCGTGGTTCGGTGTGGACTCCCGGAGCAAAGGATATCCGCCATGAACAGCAGAACCATTCCCCCCGGCTTTCATCAGGTCCGCCGCGACCGCGAGCTGCAGGAGCAAGCGCATCATGAAACCTGCCATTACAGGCCGGACGACAACCTGCTGCGCGTACATTGGACGCGCTGAAAGCACCCGGCGGCAAGGAGGCTCGTTCCTCATGGATGAAATCATCGGTCCCGACCAGCGCCACCCGGCGAAATACTGGCACATGATTGCCGACGGGCGCATCCAGTGCGACCTTTGTCCGCGCGACTGCAAAATGCACGAAGGACAGCGCGGCGCCTGCTTCGTGCGCGGCCGTGTCGAGAACCGCATGGTGCTGACCACCTGGGGCCGCTCGTCCGGCTTCTGCATCGATCCGATCGAGAAGAAGCCGCTCAACCATTTCTTTCCCGGCAGCAGCGTGTTTTCCTTCGGCACCGCCGGCTGCAACCTGGCCTGCAAGTTCTGCCAGAACTGGGACATTTCCAAGTCGCGCGACATGGACCGCCTGATGGACGAGGCCTCGCCGCAGGCCATCGCGCGGGCGGCGCGCGCGCATGGCAGCAAGAGCGTCGCCTTCACCTACAACGATCCCGTGGTGTTCTTCGAATACGCGCTCGATGTCGCCGATGCCTGCCATGAAGTCGGGCTGAAGACCGTCGCCGTCACCGCCGGCTACATGCACGAAGCGCCGCGGCGCGAGTTCTACGCCAGGATGGACGCTGCCAACATCGACCTCAAAGCCTTCAGCGAAGATTTCTACGTCAAGCTGACCGGATCGCACCTGAAGACCATACTCGACACGCTGGTCTATGTGCATCACGGCACCGACTGCTGGCTGGAGATCACCACGCTGCTGATTCCCGGCCACAACGACTCCGCCGCGGAAGTCAAACAACTGGCGCAGTGGCTTGCCCTCGAACTCGGCCCCGACGTGCCGCTGCACTTCAGCGCCTTCCATCCCGACTGGAAGATGGGCGATGTGCCGCCGACGCCCGCGGCGACCCTCGCCAACGCCCGCCGCATCGCGCTCGACTCCGGCCTGCACTACGTTTACACCGGCAACGTACATGACGTCGAAGGCGGCACCACCTTTTGCCCCAACTGCCACCATGCCGCCGTGGTGCGCGACTGGTACGACATCCGCCATTACGATCTGACGCCGCAGGGCAACTGCCTCCGCTGCGGGTCGCGCATCGCCGGACGCTTCGGCGAGTTCGGCCACCCCTTCGGGCCAAGGCGCATCCCTGTCGTCATGCATGCCCCCGCGGCTGCCACGCCATGCTGAAAAATACGGCATGGCGGCGATCGGTGGCCGTGCTGCTGGTCGTGCTCGGCGCCCTGGCGATGTTCTTCGCCCCCGAAACATGGGCAGGGGCGATACTCCTGGCGCTCGGCGTCTCTCTCGAAATCATCGGCATCGCGCTGCGGCATCGCGATTCGCCGTGAGCGCAGGGGGCTCGGGCAGCCCGCCGCCGCGCCCGGCGCATTGGCGGGCCGGCCGGAGCAGGGACCGCGGGCCGCAAGGGGTGCGCAACATGGCGACGGCGACATTCCGCTTTTACGAGGAGCTCAACGACTTCCTGCCGCCCGCCCGGCGCCGCTGCGAATTCAGCGTGCCGTGCGCAGTGGCGGCGACCACCAAGCACATGATCGAGGCGCTCGGCGTGCCCCATACCGAAGTCGAGCTGATCCTCGTCAATGGCGAGTCGGCCGGCTTCGATCGACGGCTGCGTGACCGGGACCGCGTGGCGGTGTATCCGAAGTTCGAGTCCCTTGATGTCACGCCCCTGCTGCGCGTGCGCGAGCGACCGCTGCGCGACCCGACGTTCATCGCCGATGCCCATCTGGGTGGACTGGCCCGCCTGCTGCGCATGGCCGGCTTCGATACGCTTTACGACAACAACTACCGCGACCGCACCATTGCGGAAATCGCCGCGCGCGAAAACCGCATCGTCCTTACGCGCGACCGCGAACTGCTGAAACTGCGCAGCCTGACCCATGGCTGCTATGTCCATGCCCTGCAGCCGGCGCAGCAACTGCGCGAGATCATGGCCCGCCTCGACCTGGCCCGCAGCGTCCGGCCCTTAAGCCTGTGCCTGGTCTGCAATGCCGCCTTGCAGCCGATAGACAAGGCTGCCGTGGCCGACCGTCTGCCGCCGTCGGTGCGTGACAGCCAGCAGCACTTCACCACCTGCAGCGTCTGTCAGCGCATCTTCTGGCAGGGTTCGCACTGGCGCGTCGCATGCAGCAATGCGTGGCCGACGCGCAAGCGGCCAGCACCAGAACGGACCGAGCCGACGACGGTGCCTGATCCCGGCCGGGGAAACTGCCAGGCGGCGAGCGCATAGAGCAGCACGGCCGCCAACACCACCATCGATTGGCCCCAGTGGATGGCCAGCAAAGTCGCCAGCAGCGTCGCCACCACCGAGGCAAAGCCGTTGATGCCGCATACCCAGGGCACCAGAGGCGCGGCGACAAGGATGGCGCGGTCGGCCAGCCCCAACCGCTAAAGTCGCCCGGGCACTCCTTCGGCGGCATAGAGCCTTTCACGCTGTTGCTGGCAAATCAGGCAGCGCTTGGCCGTGGGATGGACCTGCAGGCGCTCGAAACCGATCTCGCTGTCGCAATCGACGCAATTGCCGAAGCTGCCATCCTTGAGGCGTCCCCGCGCCGCCTCGATGTCGCGAATCTCCCGGACATGCCGGTCGATGATGGCGAGGTTGATGTCCGCCAGCGCATCGCCGATCGCCTCGTCGGCGCTATCGGCCGGTCCGCGGTCGATCAGTTCGACGTACTGCTGGTGTTGCGGCGTGTCCAGTTCAGCGCGGATTTCCTCGAGCAATTCCCTGTAGCGCCGGTCGAGGTTTTTTGTCAGCAAAGACAACTGGCTTTTATTGAGGCTCATGATGCTTCCTTCCATGATGCACGCATTGTTTTTACATTAGGCTCTTCGCCGGCGCGGCGTCTTGACGATGGTCAAGCCCGCCCGCTATCCAGCGCGTCGAGCAGGGATCCGGTCAGGGGGTCGCCGCCGTAACCGGCCGGGCCTAGCCCTTGACGCAGATCAGCGGCGAAAGACGCGCCACCTTGCCGGCCAGCCCGGCATGGGCCGACGCATCGACCACCGCCGTCACGTCCTTGTAGGCCAGCGGCGCTTCCTCGGCGACGCCGCGCAAGCTCGGGCTGCGGATCAGGATGCCGCGGGCGGCGAGTTCGTCCACCAGGGCGCGGCCCTGCCAGCGACGTGTCGCTGCGTGACGGCTCATGGCGCGCCCGGCGCCGTGACAGGCCGAGCCGAATGCGCGTTCTTCCGCACCGGTGCCTGCGGCGGCGGCGCCGGCGAGCACATAGGAAGCGGTGCCCATGCTGCCGCCGATCAGCACCGGCTGGCCGACGTGCTGATATTCGCGCGGCAGTTCGAGGTGTCCCGGCCCGAAGGCCCGTGTCGCACCCTTGCGATGCACGAACAGCCGGCGCCGGAGGCCCTCCACCGTATGAGTTTCTTCCTTGCAGGTGTTGTGCGAGACGTCGTAGAGCAGCGGCAGCTGCGCGCCGGGAAACACCTCCGAAAAAGCCTGCCGCGCCAGATGGGTGAGGATCTGGCGATTGGCCAGCGCGCAGTTGATGGCAGCGCGCATGGCGCCCAGGTAGCGCTGGCCCAACGCCGACTTCAGCGGTGCGCAGGCCAGTTCGCGGTCCGGCAGGGCGATGCCTGCCGCCGGTGCGGCCAGCACCATCTCGCGCAGGAAATCGGTGCCGATCTGATGCCCGAGGCCGCGCGAGCCGCAATGCAGGCTCACCACGACGTCGCCGACGGCCAGGCCGTAGGCGCGGGCGGCATGCTCGTCGAAGATTTCGGCGACGACCTGCACCTCGAGATAATGGTTGCCCGAACCCAGCGTGCCCATTTCGTCGCGCTGGCGCCGTTTGGCCTGCTCCGACACGGTGCCGGGGTCCGCGCCGGCGACGCAGCCGAATTCCTCGATGCGCAGGAGGTCGGCGTCCAGGCCGTAGCCCTCCTCCACTGCCCAGCGTGCGCCGCCCTTGAGCATCGCCGCCATTGCGGCCGCATCGAGGCGGATGCCGCCGGTGCTGCCGATGCCGGCGGGGATGCGGGCAAACAGCCTGTCGGCCAGGCGCGCCTTGTGCGCCTCGATGTGGGCCAGCGTGAGGCCGGTGTGCAGGGTACGCACGCCGCAGGAAATGTCGAAGCCGACACCGCCGGCCGAGACCACCCCGCCATCGTCGGCATCGAAGGCGGCAACGCCGCCGATCGGGAATCCGTAACCCCAGTGGGCGTCCGGCATGGCGTAAGAGGCCTCGACGATGCCCGGCAGGCTGGCGACGTTGGCGACCTGCTCACGCACCTTTTCGTCCATCGCGGCGACCAGTTCGCGTGAGCCGAAGATGACGCCTGGGACGCGCATGGCGCCGGCCATGGGCAGTTCCCATTCGAATTCGCCGCGCTGCCCGAGATTCTTCAGATCCATGCTTCCCTCAAACATCCACCACGCATTGTGCCAGCCACTGCCCGTCAGGCTCCTGACGTACCGCCAGTTCGCAGAACGATGCACCCTTGACCTCGGCGGCGGGCTGGTGTTTGGCGACATCGAGCCGCTCGCCCCATGCGGTTGCGGTCAAGTGATGGTTTTCCATGCTCACTTCGAAGCGGGAGAACAGCATGCGTCGCGTCGCCATTTCATAGACCAGCGCATTGAGCCAATCCACCAGCAGCATCTCGGCGTCGGGAGCCGCGCATGCGATCTTTACCGCGTCGCCGGCGCCGACTTTTGCGGGGTCGCAGATCGCCGCCGTCATGGCCGTGGCCGCGCCGACGAAGGCTTCGGCCAGGGTCGCGCCGCTGCCGCGCACGCCGACGTCGGCCTCATGGGCGAAGTTCTCCCAGTTCATTTCCGCGCTCCGGCCAGCAGGCGCCGCAATTCCGGCAGCGGCCGCGTGTTGAGTACATCCGCCGCCAGCCAGCCGCGCCGCGCCTGGCCGATGCCCAGCCGCAGATGGGCAAAGTCCTCGCGAGCGTGGGCGTCCGAGTCGATGGCGACCGGCACGCCCGCCTCCCTGGCCGTGATGCAATGGCTGTCCAGCAGGTCGAGGCGCTCGGGGTGGGCATTCAGTTCGGGGAAGCAGCCGCGCTGGCGCGCATGGCGGATCACGCGCAGCATGTCGGCGTCGTAGGGTTTGCGGCTTTCGATGACGCGTCCGGTGGGATGCGACAGCAGGGTGAAGCACGGATTGTCCATGGCACGCAGGATGCGCTCGCTCGGTCTGTCAGGCACGCGGCCGGTCGCCGCGGATCGAGGCCATGGGCCATTGCCAGGGGCTGCGAATGCTCCGTGATGGCGAGGCAGGACAAACTCATCGCCCGCTCTGCCAGGGCCATCTGCTCCAAGGTATGGTGGCCGTCGGTCGCCGCGGTATGCGCATGCAGGTCGCCGCGCAGGTCGCCCGGTTGCACCAGCTGCGGCGGGAAAGGGCAAGCCGGAAGTTCAGGACACGGAAATCTGTTTCGCCGCCGTGCCCTGTTTCTTGGGCAACACGGCCTCCAGCACGCCGTCCGCGTACTTGGCGCTGGCCTTGGCCTGTTCCACCTCCTTGGCCAGCGTGAAGCTGCGTGAGACCTGGCCGAAGTAGCGTTCGCTGTGAACCACCTTCTTGCCTTCTTTTTTCTCGGTTTCCCCCTTCACTTCGGCGCTGATGGATACCACATTGCCGTCCACCGAGATATGGATGTCCTCCTTCTTCACGCCGGGAATTTCGGCCTTGATGGTGTAGGACTTGTAGTCCTCGGTCACGTCGAGCTTCATCTGGGGAGCGGCAGCTGCGCCTTGGAAGACCGGCCGCATGACGAAGCCCTTGAACATGTTGTCGAAGTCGCCGAACGGATCGAGACGGGTCAGTTCATTGAATGGATCGAAACGGGTAAGGTTGGCCATGATGATTCTCTTTCTTGAAGAATTGAAGCTGCGCCTGTGGCGACGCCGGACCCGCAACCAGCTACTGCGGATCGCGCAGTACGCCTTCCACGTCCGCCTCGGCTTCCAGCCAGTCGGACATTTCGTTGCCGGGCGCAAAGCCGCGCCGTTCGGCACGGTAATAGGCGGCCTCGGCAATCATCTGTTCGCGCGGGCACTCGTAATTTTCGGAGGACGCCTCCGTTTGGCGTGCGCTGCGCGCGCGCTTCACGGGTGCGGCGCTCCTGGCCTTCACTGGCGATTCGGTTCTCGATTTCATTTTCTCCTCCTGTTTCAGGCAATGATGAGCCGGCGCACCCCCGGCCGGAAGCGAGAAGCAGTAGTCCCCTTCAAACAATCCTGGCTCCTGCCTCATGTAGCGACCCCGTTCAGCAACATGCATCGCTCCAGCGCCTGACCGAAGCACTTTCCTTCGGCCGCATTTAGGCGACGGCAATTGGAGCACAGCAGCGCGCGTATCATCGTCATGGCGGCCGGCGAACGATCGCCGCCACCGACAAGATCGTCGGCCAGGGCTCCCATGCGGATCACGTCGCCGCGCTGCGGATCGGCCGCATCAAAGCGTGCCAGCCAGTCCCGTCCGAGCCGCGCCACCCCTTCCAGTTGGGCGCACCAGTCGACGGCGATGCGGTCGTTGCCGGAGCGCCCGCATGAGGGGTACTCGGAATTCATGGCGTCTCTCCCGGCTGCGCTAGCGCCCTTTTGTCCTGCTCGGGGCAGCGCACGCTCAGCAGGAACATTTCGCGATCCGTGCCGGCCGTGGCCATGCGCGACAGGCTCAGTTCCACGCCAAACGGCCTCCCGGCGGCATCCCGGGCTTCGTATTTGCGCCATTGGCCGTCAGCGCACAGATGGACCAGATACCTCGTGTTAAAGCTGGGAGAGCTTCCGCAGAGGAGCAGGCCCGCAACGAAATCGGAGATCAGGCTCCCCATCAGGCGCACCCGGCTGGAGGCGAATATCCTCTCGGCGGGCGTTCCGCAGCTGATGATCCGGCCCAGCCGGTCAAGGATCAGGGTGCCGTAGTCGCCCTTTTTTTCAAAGTTTGCGACGGCGTCAAACATGTCCTGCTTCGATTCGACCTGTCTCAGCCCTGATGAGCTTTGCGCTTCCATTGCCCTTGCCTCAAGGAATAAGTCCCTTGCCTTGGCGGAACGCAAGGCAATACGGGATCTCCCGTAAGGGGAAAATATCCCGTGCATGCCCGGATGGAAATACCGCGGTGGCCGTATTCTTGATACACGAAAGGCAGTAGTGATTGCCGGGGAAGACGCATGCCGGCAACGGGTCTCGTGCTTCGCGGGCGCCGTAGCGCCGGCGCCGACTCCTTGCCCTAGCGGTCCTGTCCGGGGATACCGTCCGCGCGTCCGGTGCGGACATACCCCACCGGGGGGTACCGTCCGCGCATCCGGCGCGGACATACCCCACCAGGGGGTACCGTCCGCGCATCCGGCGCGGACATAAAAAAGGCCCCGGCCAAGCGGCTGCGGGGCTGGTTATCGGACGGGGCGGTCTTGCCTATTGCGGAGGCAGCTCGCGCTGGCCGGCTCGCCGTCGCTCCGGATAGATGTCACGCCCCGCGTCATGCACGTCGCGTCGTAACTGGCGCCGTTCTTCCTTCGACATGGGTCCGCCGCGCGGTGCGGCGGCGTCATCGGCCGCAAACTGGGCCGGGCGTGCCGTCGATGCCATGCCCTGCGGGCCGGGCCCTTCGCCGCGAGCGCGCTGCTGACGATGCGGCCCCTGCCCCATGCGTGGTGGACCGGCGCCATCACTCCGATCGGGCGGCGGACCAGACTGTCCCTGCGCCGAAGCGTCGAATGCCAGCAGCAGGGCCGCCGCTATTCCCAGCCACTTCGCACGGCGCACCGCCTTCACGTTCGTCCTTTCAATTCCATTAGTGAAGGATACTGTAAATTTGTTGGCCTGCAACTGCGCTGGCCGCCATCAACTGATCGACCGCGGCCTGCGGTTCGGCACCCCAGAGGGCCAGTCCGATGCCCAATGCCATGCTGAAAAACAATGCCTTCATGATCGTCTCCGCCTGTCGTTTCGCCGTTGTGGCTCTTTCGCCACGGTTGCATTTTCGACGGCGTTCGTAAGGCAATTGTTGCTGACGACCCGGTTTTGTAATCGTTTGTAAAGGCTGCTGGCAGGATGCGTGCGATCCGGCTAGGATTGGCGGCCATGAACGAGACCAAACCCAAGATTCTTGTCGTCGATGACGACCTGCGCCTGCGCCAGCTGCTGGAGCGCTACCTTTCCGACCAGGGTTTCACGATCAAGGCCGTACCCGACGCGCCCGGCATGGACCGCGCCCTCGAGCGCGAACTCTACGACCTGATCGTGCTCGACCTCATGCTGCCGGGAGAAGACGGCCTCGCCATCTGCCGCCGGCTGCGGGGGGCGGCCAATCCGGTGAGCATCATCATGCTGACCGCCAAGGGCGACGAGGTGGATCGCATCGTCGGCCTGGAGATCGGCGCCGACGATTATCTGCCCAAGCCCTTCAACCCGCGCGAACTGGTGGCGCGCATCCACGCCGTGTTGCGCCGGCAGGCGGCGGCACCGCCGCCGGGGGCGCCGGCCTTCACCGAGGAAAGCGTGAGTTTCGGCAGGGTGACGATCAACCTGGCGACGCGCGAACTCGAACGCGAGGGCACCAGCACCCTGCTCACCTCGGGCGAATTCGGCCTGCTGCGCGTGCTGCTGGAGCATCCGCGCCAGCCGATGAGCCGCGACAAGCTGATGGAACTGGCGCGCGGCCGGGAATATGAAGTCTTCGATCGCGCCATCGACGTGCAGATCTCGCGCCTGCGCAAGCTGGTCGAGGAAGATCCCGGCAAGCCGCGCTACATCCAGACCGTCTGGGGCTTCGGCTACGTCTTTGTCCCCGATGGCAAGAAGCACGAATGAAGCTGTTGCCGCGCTCGCTGCTGTGGCGCACGTTTCTTTTCATTGCCCTGTTGATGATGCTTTCCGTGGTCGCGTGGTTTGCGATTTTCCGGGCCTACGAACGCGAGCCGCGCGCCCGGCAACTGGCGCAGACCCTGGTCAGCGTTGCCAACCTGACCCGCGCCGCACTGGTATCCGCCCGCCCGGAGGCACGCCGCGAGCTGTTGCGCGAGTTGTCGGATCGCGAGGGCATACACATCTATCCGGCCGAAACCTCGGACCGGGTCGAGCCCCTGCCCGACCGGCCCTTTCTCCACCGCGTCGAGGAACTGGTCAGGGAACAGCTCGGACCGAGAACCCGCCTGTCCCTGGAACGCGAGGGCGAGCAGGCGCTGTTCGTCAACTTCCACATCGACGACAGCGACGAAGGCGACTACTGGCTGGCCCTGCCCCGCGAGCGCATCGACCGCGTGTTTCCGCTGGGCTGGCTGGGCTGGAGCGTGGCTGCGCTGCTGCTTTCGCTGTTCGGTGCCTGGCTCATCGTGTTCCGCATCACCCGCCCGCTCAAGGCCTTGCAAGAGGCCGCGCAGAAAGTCGGCGCCGGCGAGACGCCGCTCCGGCTCGATGAGGGCGGTCCAACCGAACTGGCGACCGTCGCCACCGCCTTCAACCAGATGAGCGCCGACCTGGCGCAGATCGACCAGGATCGCGCGCTGATCCTGGCCGGCGTCTCGCACGACCTGCGCACCCCGCTGACCCGCCTGCGCATGGGCATCGAGATGTCTGCCGACGAGGGGTTGCGTGAAGGCATGACCGCCGACATCGAGGAGATGGACAAGACCATCGGCCAGTTCCTCGACTTCGCCCGCTCGGAGGGTGGCGAAGCGCCGCAGGCCGTGGATGTCGCCGCCCTGCTGTTCGATGTGGCCAGCCAGTACCGGCGCCGGGGTTTCGCGGTGGATATGCCCGCTGCCGGCTCACCGGTGCCGGCTGTCGGCGCAGGGTTTTCGGTGCGGCCGCAGGCCCTGCGCCGCGCCGTCAGCAACCTGATCGACAACGCGCTGCGCTATGCCGGCAGTGAAAATCCGGTGGAACTCGATCTCGCCGCCGCCGCCGGTGAGCTGGCGATCGATGTCCGCGACCGCGGCCCCGGCATACCGCCGCAGGACGTCGAACGCATCAAGCGCCCCTTTGCCCGGCTCGAGGCGGCGCGCAGCAATACCGCCGGCGCCGGCCTCGGACTGGCCATCGTCGAGCGCATTGCGCGGTCCCATAACGGTCGCCTCGAACTGCTGCCGCGCGATGGTGGCGGCCTGGTCGCGCGCCTGGTACTGCGTCCCCTCGAAGCACCAACCGCCAACGGCCCATGAACGACACTGATACATCCACTCCGTTTGCGCGCATCGGTGGCGAAGCCGCCGTGCGCCGCCTGGTCAGGCGTTTCTATGAACTGATGGATACACTGCCCGAGGCCTACGGCATCCGCAAACTGCATCAGCCCGACCTGTCCGGCGCCGAGGAAAAGCTCTTCATGTTCCTTTGCGGATGGCTCGGCGGCCCGCAACTGTACGTCGAGAAATACGGCCATCCGCGACTGCGCGCACGGCATCTGCCGTTTGCCATCGCCAGCGAGGAGGCCGAACAGTGGATGCTGTGCATGCGCACGGCTATGACCGAGGTCATCGACGACGAGGCCCTGCGTGCCGGACTCGACAAGTCGCTGAGCGACCTGGCCTACCACATGCGCAACCGCAACGACCCGCCCGCGGCCTGAGCCAACCCGCCTAAAGCCCGGCGCTGGCCTGTGCCCGGCGCAGTATCAGCGCATGTCGATGACGCGCCATCAGGCGCGGATCGGTGATGATGAGGCCGATGGTTTCGCCGATCACCATGACCACCCCCAGCACCGGCAGCACCAGCATCAGGCCGGGGACGCCGGCCACGGCACCACCGACGAATATCATCAGGACGGTCACCAGCGGATGCAGTTCGAGGCTCTTGCCTATGGTCATCGGCATGTATACGAAATCGTCGAGCAGGCGCACCAGGCCGAACAGGCCGATGGCCCAGTAGGCCATGGCCGGATCGCCCGGAAAGTCGGTGGCGGCCACCAGCACCACCAGCAGGCCGCCGAGAATCGACCCGACATAGGGCACCCAGGCCAGCACCGCGCAGATCAGCCCCAGCGCCAGCGGCCCGGGGATACCCAGCAGCCAGAGTCCGGCGGCCAGGGTCAGGGTATCGAGGATGGTCAGGTTGATCAGGCCCTGGAAATAGGCGCGTGCGGTGCGATCGATCTCGTGCAGCAGGAACAGGGTCTTCTCGAAAAACGCATTGGGCACGGCGGCGCTCAGAAAACGCTTGAAACGGCGTCCGTCGCGCAGGAAGAAGAAGGCCAGGAAGGGCGCCAGCAGCAGCGAAGGCGTCCACGCCATGATGCCCAGCGCCACGGGTTCCAGATGGTCGGCGATGCTTCCCGTACTATGTGCCAGGCGCGCGGCGACGGTATCGGCAAGCCTGGCGCGGGCCAGCGGCGGCGAGTGTCTTTCGAGCGAGCGCAATGAGGCATCCAGAAGCTGCGTGCCGCCCTGCACATAACGATCCACCGTATCCTGCCACTGGCTCAACTGGCTCGTCAGGCGCGGCATCAGCGCGACACCGACGATGGCCACCAGCACGAGGAAGGCCAGGGTGACCAGGCTTGCCGCCCCGTCGCGGCTCATGCCGCGGTAGATCAGCGCCCTGACCGGCGGATACAGGAAATAGTAGAGGATCAGCGCCAGCAGGAAGGGCACCACCAGCCACAGTACCTTCTGGAATACCAGCAGCAGCAAACAGGTCGCGGCAATGATCGCCGCCCAGACCACGGGACCGGAGCCATTGTGCGCGGGGTGCGGCCGCGCTGCCCTGCTCGATGATGCAGCCATGGCCGGCGGCTACACCAGATGCTGATGGGCGCTCAAGGACAGCGCCATGACGCGCATCCGGGCGCCGAGGTGGCAGGCCAGCTGGCGCGATATCTTCGACGCGATTCTGGCGTGGGTATCGAGCAGGCTGACGAAATCGTCGCGAAAGAAGACGATCAACTGGCAGGGACTGGCGGCACGCGCCTGCGCCGAGCGTGGCGAGTTGTCCAGCAGCGCGAGTTCGCCGAAGAAGGTGCCGGGACCGAGTTGCGCCACGCGCCCGGTATCCCCCTGTCGCCGCAGGGGATGGACGGCGGTCGGTTCATTCGGATCGGACGGCGCTGCGCGCCTGCCATTCACCGGTTCCGGCAGGGAAATCAGCACTTCGCCCGAAGCAATGATGTAGATCGCCTGACCTTCTTCGCCCTCGTCGAAGATCACCTCGCCCTCGAGGTAATGCCGCTCGTGCAGCAGGCTGTCTACGATCTGCAACTCGGCCGGCGTCAGATGGACGAACAGGCTCAGCTCGTGCAGGCGCTCCAGGCGGGGCGATGTTTTTTTGGGATGAAACAGATTCAGCACGATGATCGACTCCGGAACAATGGCGGGATTCTAGTGCACTGCTCACGAAATTGCAGTCTCGTTGCGGACCGCAAGCTCATCCGGCGTCGGCTTCCGTCAGCGGAAAGCAGGACAGCGTCTTGTAGCTCGCCGCAGAGGGATGCAGTTGGCTCTCGACCAGGGAAAATTCGCCGACCTGCCATCTGACCGGCGTGCCCAGCCGCGGCAGCGATGCGATGCGCGCACGGCGCGCCAGCGTGATATGGGGAACCAGGTCGGCCCCGGAGCGATGGTCGATGGCAAAGCCGGCGGCGCGCAGATTGGCGGCCAGCGCCCCGGCCAGGCGGCGCAACGGTGCCGACGGCTGGTGGCATCCGGCCCACAGGATGCCGCGCTGCGGCCAGAAGCCAAGCCGGTCAAGGCTCAGTTCGAAGGGCTCGGCGCGAACCGCGCCGGCAATTTCCTCAAGCGTAAGAATCTGGGCCGCAGTCGCCGCGCCGACAAACGCCAGCGTCAGATGCAGCGACGCCGGCCGGATTACCCGGCTGCCGCCGCGCGCCGTCAGGTCGTGTGCCAGTGCCGACAAATGCGCCGTCGCCTCGTGGTCTGGCCATAGCGCAAAGAACACCCGGCGCGAGGGAGCCTCGCTCATTCAGACCTGCTCCGCGCGCACCAGCAGCGCCACGGCATGCGCCGCGATGCCCTCGCCGCGTCCTTCGAAACCCAGCCGCTCGTTGGTCTTGCCCTTGACATTCACGTCCGCGGCCGCAATGCCGAGATCGGCCGCGATGTTGGCGCACATGGCCTTGACATGAGGCGCGATGCGCGGCGCCTGGGCGATCACGGTTGCGTCGATGTTGCCGACTTCCCAGCCGGCCTTGCGCACCGCCTCCATGGCGCCGCGCAACAGAGTACGGCTGTCGGCGCCCTCCCACTGCGAGCCGGTATCGGGAAACATGCCGCCGATATCGCCCAGACCGGCGCCGCCGAGGATGGCGTCGGTAATCGCATGCAGCAGCGCATCGGCATCGGAATGCCCGAGCAAGCCATGGTGATGCGGAATGTGCACGCCGCCGAGGATCAGCTTGCGGCCCGGTGCCAGGGCATGCACGTCGTAGCCCTGGCCGACGCGATACGGCAACTTCATTTCAGGAATCTCCCGTTGCGCCGGCGGCATCGATCTGCCGCAGCGCCTCTTCGATGGCCTGCACGTCGCCAGGACGCACCAGGCGTGCGACCTCGTCCCCCTGCTGCAGGAAAACCAGCGTCGGCCAGAGTTTGACGCGAAAGGACCTCCCCAGCCGGCGTCCGGGACCGTCTTCGACCTTGATGTGCCGCACCGCAGGATGCTGCGCGAGCGCCTCGGCAATCAGCGGCTGGGCCGCGCGGCAGTGTCCGCAGTGGGCCGCGCCGAATTCGATGACGGCGGGTCCGGCGAGGGCATCGATTTCCTCGCGCGAGGGTTCCGGACTTGCGGTCGTGTTCTGCATGGTCATGGCCTCATTTTGCCGGCAGCTTGATGCCGAAGGCCTTGCCGATCACGGCCAGGGCCTCGGGGCTGTCCCATTCCTTGGTGCCATAGTATTTGCCGAGTACGCGGCCCTGGGTGTCGACCAGCAGGGTCAGTGGAATCCGGTTGGCGCCCAGCATGTTCTCCAGCATCAGCCGGCTGTCGATGAAGTGGCCAAAGCTGGTCGGCGATTGTTGCAGGAAGGCCTTCGCCTTGTCGGGATAGTCGTCGGTGGAAATGCCGATCATGGCGAAGTTCTTGCCGCCGTGGCGGCGGTAAAGCCGCTCCAGCGAGCCCATTTCCGCCCGGCAGGGTCCGCACCAGCTGGCCCAGACATTGATGATCAGCGGCTTGCCGCGAAATTCCGACAGCTTGCGTGCAGGCCCCGACAGGCCCTGCATGGTCGCCTCGCGCAGTATGCCGCCGGTCTCGACTTCGCCGGGAGTGGCCCCGGCCGGCGCCGCGGCCGCAAACAGCGCCAGCAGAATCAGTCGAAAAGTGATTTTCATGGTTTGCCGGCCTTTTCGCGATTCTGCAATATCCACTCGGCAAGCTGCAGATCGAGCGGATAGGTCACCTTCAGATTGCTGGCATCGGCCGCCACCAGGCGTGGCAGCAGCCCCAGTGTCTCGACGGCACTGGCGTCGTCGGTGACCTGCGGCGCAAAATCGAGCGCATCGAGCAGCAGGCGGTGGCGGAACATCTGCGGCGTCTGCGCCTGCCACAGTCCTTCGCGCGGCACGGTCTGGTGCACGCGGCCGTTTTCGTCGGCGCGCTTCAGGGTGTCGGCGACCGGCACCGCCAGCAGGCCGCCGGCATCGTCCTCGCCGACTTCGGCGATCAGGTTCTCGACCATGGCGACGGTCAGGCAGGGCCGCGCCGCATCATGCACCAGCACCCAGTCATCGCCGATTTCAGCCCCGCCCCCGAGTTCGGCCGCCATCGCCCGCAGGCCGTTGGCGACACTTTGCGCGCGGGTATCGCCGCCGCAGCGGAGCACGCGCAATTTGGGGCCGAGCGTCACCATCGCGGCCGCCGGCCAGAGCACATCGTCCGGCGCCAGCACCACGAACACATGGCTTATCGCCGGAGTGGCACACAAGGTCGCCAGGGCATGCCGGATCAGAGGCTGGCCGGCCAGCGGCAGGTATTGCTTGGGCACGGCACGGCCCGAGAGCGCATGCATGCGCGAACCCGAGCCTGCGGCGGGAACCAGTGCGAGATATGCCATCTTGTAATTCTATACAATCAACCTACATTAGATTAAGAAACCCTATGTTCCCTGCAGGCGCAGGGTATTCAGCGCTGTAGGTCCTTGTCGTCGGCATCGACCTGCTGCCGGCGCCCCGAGTGAGATGATCATGACCGCTGCCACCGCCATCCGTCCGCCGGCCGTTGCCGGCATGTTCTATCCGGGCGATCCCGCCAGCCTGCAGGACGAACTCGCGACCTGTCTCGCCGTTCCGCCGGCGCCGTCCCACCAGGGGATACCGCTTCGCATGACTCCTGCGGGCCTGCTCAAGGCCATCATCGTGCCGCATGCCGGCTATGTCTATTCCGGCGGCACAGCCGGCAAGGCCTATTCTCTGCTCGCCCCGTTGGCCGGCCGCATCCGTCGCGTGGTACTGCTCGGCCCCTGCCACCGCGTTTCGGTGCATGGCCTGGCGGCGCCGACAGTGCGGGCTTTTGCCACGCCGCTCGGGACCATTCCCCTCGACCGTGCCGCGCTCGACGGTCTGGCCGACCTGTCGCAGATCGTCGCCAGCGACGAAGCACATGCCCAGGAGCATTCGCTGGAAGTGCAACTGCCCTTCCTGCAGACCGTACTCGGTGAATTCAAGCTGGTGCCGCTGGCAGTAGGACAAATCGGCGCCGCTGAAGTCGCACAGGTCATCGATCGGCTCTGGGGCGGCCCGGAAACCCTGATCGTGATCAGCTCCGACCTCTCGCATTTCCACAGCTATGCCGAGGCGCGGAAGATCGACCATGCCACGGCCGATCACATTCTGGCCCTGGAGCAACTGAGCAGTTTCGACCAGGCCTGCGGCGCCCTCCCGATCAACGGATTGCTCGCCGTGGCACGCCAGCGCGGACTGCGCATCGAGCGCATCGCGCAATGCAACTCGGGCGATACCGCCGGCGACAGGGGACGCGTGGTCGGCTATGCCTCCTTCGCGCTTTACGAGCCCGACGCCACCGGCACGGACGTCGGTCCGGCCCTGCTGGTGCGCGCCCGCAACGCCATCGCCGCCCACTTCAAGCAGCCGACACAGGCCGAACCCGACCACCCGACGCTGGCGCGGTCCGGCGCCACCTTCGTCACGCTGACGCAAGGCGGCCAATTGCGCGGCTGCATCGGCTCGCTCGAAGCGCATCGCCCGCTCGACCAGGACGTGCGCGCCAATGCCGTCGCCGCGGCTTTCCGCGATCCGCGCTTCCCGCCGCTGACGGCCGAGGAACTGCCGCGCACCCGCGTCGAGGTCTCGCTGCTGACCGCGCCGCAGACTATGAGCTTCACCGACGAGGCCGACGCCCTGCGCCAGTTGCGGCCCAACGTGGACGGCATCATTTTCAGCGCCGGGCAGAAAAGAAGCACCTTCCTGCCCCAGGTCTGGGAGCAGCTGCCGGAACCGCGCACCTTCATGGCCCACCTGAAGCAGAAGGCCGGCCTGCCGGCAAACTTCTGGTCGTCCGAAGTGCAACTGCAACGCTACGAGGTGCAGAAATGGAAAGAAGCGCCGACCCCATAAGCGGCGTGCCCGCCCGCTGGTGGCACAAACTCGACGACGGCCGCATCCAGTGCGACATCTGCCCGCGCGACTGCAAGCTGCACGAAGGCCAGCGCGGCGCCTGCTTCGTCCGCGCCATGCAGGGCGGCGAGATGCTGCTGACCACCTACGGCCGCAGCTCGGGCTTCTGCATCGACCCGATCGAGAAGAAGCCGCTCAACAACTTCTACCCCGGCTCCAGCGTGCTGTCCTTCGGCACCGCCGGCTGCAACCTGGCCTGCAAGTTCTGCCAGAACTGGGACATCTCCAAGTCGCGCGACATGGACCGCCTGATGGACGACGCCACGCCGCAGGCCATCGCCCGCGCCGCGCAGAAGAACGGCTCGCAGAGCGTGGCCTTCACCTACAACGACCCGGTGATCTTCGCCGAATACGCCATGGACACCGCCGATGCCTGCCATGCGCTGGGCATCAAGACCGTGGCGGTGACCGCCGGCTACATGCACTTTGATCCGGCGCGCGAGTTCTATTCCAAGATGGACGCCGCCAACGTCGACCTCAAGGCCTTCACCGACGACTTCTACGTCAAGCTCTGCGGCGCCAAGCTGCAACCGGTGCTCGACATCCTGGCCATGATCCATCACGAAACCGATTGCTGGCTCGAAATCACCACCCTGCTGATTCCCGGCAAAAACGACGGCGATGACGAGCTGAAAGCGCTATCGGCCTGGGTGGCGCAGGAACTCGGCCCGGACGTGCCGCTGCATTTCTCGGCCTTCCACCCCGACTGGAAAATGAGCGACATCCCGGCCACGCCGCCGGCGACGCTGGCCCGCGCCCGCCGCATCGCCATGGATGCCGGCCTGCACTACGTCTATACCGGCAATGTGCATGACAAGGCCGGCGACGAAACGCTCTGCCCCGGCTGCGGCAAGGCCGTGATCCAGCGCGACTGGTATCGCATACTCGGTTACGCGCTCGACGACACGGGGCATTGCCGGCATTGCGGCACCGCGATTGCCGGGCGCTATGGAAAGTTCGGCAAGCCCTTCGGCCCGCAGCGGATCCCGGTCAGGCTGCACGCCGGGGCGTGAGCCGGATCGCCGTGCCGCCGGCGCCGACTTTTCAGGGACCGACCAGCCGGTCTTCGTTGATGGCGCGCAAGGCAGCGAGTATTCGCGTCTTGATCCGATAGTCGCCGAAGGCGGCCTCGTCCTGGGTGCGGACGATGGGAAAACTGTCGAGTATCCAGGCCGCGTCGTCTTCCGACAAGCCATAGAGGTGCATGAACAGCGCGTCGAGCACCACCATGCGGGCGCGGCGATCCGCATCGTCCCAGACAAAGGGCGGCCCGTCGTAGCCCAGATCGCGGGCAAAGGGTGCGAGATCGTGAGCGGTGTAGGACAGATGCAGCACCTGTTCGCGGATGAAATCGGCGATTCTGTGTTTGCCGATGCTTTCCTCGAAACGGGCGGGCGCGATAACGGGAAGTTGTTCGAGGATGAACAGGTTGATCGTCTGGCCTTGCAGTTTCTGCCGCAGCACGAAATCAAACGCAAAGCTGTTGAGATTCGCCAGCAAGAGCGCACAGAAGGCCGCTGCTTCCCTTGCTGTCCCTTCCTGCGGCACCAGCAATGGCACCTTGTTGCCGAATCCCGCACCGGGCAGCAGCATCGCGATCATGGTGCGCATATTTGTCGGTGCGGTGATTTCCTTGAAACCAAGTGCCCACGGGAACGGATTCGCCGTAGTTTGTGAAGCCTCGACAAAGAACTGCGGCACGGGCAAACGGTCCGGGTTCATCTTTTCGACCACGGAAATCGTCTGCGGCTGTGCGGCACGATGCAGATTGTCGGTATTCACCGTCACGTCGGCGGCGCGATGGTCATACATCTGCACCATCTTTCCCTCGTATAAGGGCACCGCCTCGATACCCTGCTTTTCGACTTCGGCCCGCGTCAGGAATAGCTGCGAGTCGTTGGTCATATCGAACATACGCAGATATTTCACTGGCCACACCCGGCGCTCGTCGCCGTCGCTGCGATCCACCAGCACCGGATGCTGGCGGTAAATGCGCATCGTGATATCGGCATCGCGGCGGTTGCAGAAAATCGGCGCGGCGCCGGTGTTGGGATTCACGCGCCGGAAGTCTTCCGCCGAAAGCTCCAGCGTCCGCGCCGGATCGTCGAGTTCAGCAATGTTGTGCAGATAGAAGGCGCAGCGCGTTGCATTAAAGCGGCGCTGCGCGCCTCCAAACAATAGCGCGCAGAACTTGAAGCTGGCGTGAACATCTGGGAAAAACACCTTCTTGTTCTCGAAGTCGAACAAGGCACCGAGGCGCCCGGTGCCGGAAATGCCGCGAAAGAATTCCGCCGCGCCCTTGTCGGCGGCGATGCCGGACGGCGTCAGCAGGGCCACCAGGCCATCCGCCGCCGTCAGCGCCTGAGCGCGTTCGACGAACAGGCTGTAGAGATTCACGTCGCCGCCGCCGAGCAGCGGGTAGTCGCCGCTCTTGCCCAGCACGCGGGCGTTGGCCTCGGCGCGCTCGCAGGCGGAGGCATATTCCAGCCACAAGGGCGCAGGGCCGTATTTTTTCTTTTCCAGCGCCTCGATCATGCGCTTGCGATCCGCCGCGCGCGGCTGCGCGGCGATGGCGCGATCACGCTCGGCAAACCATTCGACTTCCTGCAACTTGATGCGATCCCACGGCGGGTTGCCCAGCACCACGTCGAAGCCGCCGCGCCCCGCCGCGTCGAACACGGTCGGGAAAGCGGTCCACCAGTGCAGGAAGCATTCGCGCGCCGCAATCTCGCGCAACTCCGCCATGAGCTCTTCACCGGGCGTGGCCGGCGCGACTTTAGCCGGCTCCCTGACGACGTATTCTTCCTGTTGCTCCGACTTGACCGTTAACAGTGCAAGCAGGTTGCGGTCGGGCGAAAAGATTTCGCCGAGCGCGTCTACGAGTTCCTGATTACCCAGCTTTTCCAGTTTCTTCGCGTTATTCACCGGCCAGCCCGGCAGCTTCCAGCGCAAGGCGCGCCAGAAGTCCAGCAGCGCATGGATCGGCGCGACCTGTTGCTCCGCTTCGTCGGCAAGCTGCTTCGACAGCTTCGCCTCGGCGATATCGACATCCGTCAGGTCGGCCACCTGCGCTAGGCTCTTGGCTGCGATTTCCAGCCTTGTGAGTTCGCCGCGCTGGAACAGCATGCCCAGCGCCTCGATGCCGCGCGTCACGTCGGGCAGTCGCTCGCCATGCAGCGAATCGCCGCACTTGAGGTGGTGATCGAGGAAAGACAGCGGCGCACCGACCGTAAAGGTATGCAGCCACAGGGCCGTCTTCGCCAGTTCGACGGCCATCGGGTTCTTGTCCACGCCGAACACGCTTTTCTTGAGAATCATGCGGCGCACGACATGGCGGTCGTCGAGTTGGGCGTCGGTCACGGCCCAGCCGTGCTCGCGCGCGGCGCCCTTGATGGTGCGGCGAATGTGGGCGATGCGCGCCACCAGCGGGCTTTGCCAGGGGCGGCCCTGCTCGATGAGATGGGCTGCCCAGGGCTGCTCGCTGACAAGATGCTCGGCGGTGTTGATCGCTTCCAGCACGCGGTCGGCCAGATCGTCCACCAGCGCCACCAGAAAATGGCCGCTACCCATCGCCGGATCGCAAATCTTGAGTTCGAGGATGGCGCTGGCCGGGTCGAGCTTGTCCAGTGCGTCCCAGTCACCAGGATTGAGCGCGGTCTTTTTCTTCCACCGCTCGATACGGGTGGCGAAGGCTTCGATGCGCTCCTTCGCCAGCAGTCCCACCGATTCACGCAGGATCAGGCGCACCAGATCGTCGTGGGTGTAATAGCTGCCGGATACCTTGCGCGCGAAACTGGCCGGGCGGGCAACGATGCGGTCGATTTCGGGCGTGTTCTCGAAAGTATCCTTTGGCGCGATTTCATGCTCCAGCGTGTATTCGAGCAGCCGCTCATAGATGCCGCCCAGATGCGCCACCGACAAGTCGCGATAATTGATCCAGCCGCGCAGCAGGTCCTCGGTGCGCCGCGACAGGGCGTCGATGATCGGCGCCATGACGGAATCGGGCACGCGCGAACGCACCAGAATCGGCGAACGGGCGCGGTCGAACAGGCCGCCGTTGTAGGCCGGAATGCCTACCGCATCCTCGCCCTCGTCGATGATCGAGAACACGCCTTGCAGATCGCGGTAAAGGTTGTCGAGCTTGGTGGCAAGCGGGCGCCAGGCGTCGATGTCGTCGCGCACGCGCTCGCGCAGTCGCCGCGCGCTGTAGGCGTGGTAGCGCTCGTCGCGCACCGGCAGTAGGCCGCGATCCTCGGCGTAGAACAGGAACAGCAGGCGATACAGCAGGATCAGCGCTGCCTCACGCACCTCTTCGAGATAGCCCCGGTTGTAGCGCTTGCGCGCCGCCTTGCCGACACCGTAGTCGTGCATCCGTGCCTGAAGGTCGCCTCGGGCCAATGCCTGGGCCAGCGCCGGGAAGATGTCGGCGAACACGCGGGCGCCCAAATCCTGCGCCACCTTTTCCTCATACACCCGCGCCTCGTTGCGTGCGTAGGCATGAAAGCTGCGGCCCGCGTTGTCCCAGGATTGCGAGAGGAAGGCGGCGCGGTGAAACATCAGAAAGAACAGGCGCAGGGCATGTTCGGGTCGCGGCGCATCGAATTCCATTTGCACGCCGGGCACCCCCAGCGCGGCGGCGACGTCGATCTCGAAAAACTCCTCGGCGCGCGAGCGGGCGTCCTGCCAGTAAAGCCGCCACACTGCGCCGTTGGTCAGTACCCCCCATTTCACTGCGCGGTCGGCAACAACGTCGACGCGCGACAAATAGCGCAGCATCTGCGACGACGGCGCGCCGGGGTCGTGCGCCTCGGCGGCATCGCCGCGATCCAGCGGACGCAGCCAGCGCTTGGCTTCGAGGATGGCAAGACCGTGACGGTAACGCTTGTCGTCGCGCGGTTCGGCCAGCGCAGCCGCCTTGGCCGGGGAATCGGGAAACAGCAACACGTCGGGCACGTCCTCGCGCCGCTTGCCGGACAGATTGACTTGCGGCAGGTAGTCGTCGCCCCAGCCCAGCTCGACCAGCACCTTCTCGATCACCAATTGCTCGGTTTGAGCTTCGTTGATGGTGGATTCGATGCTCAGGGACGCATAAATGCTTTTCAACGCGGCGCAGAAGGCATCGAAGTGCGCATCGCTCAATGCGTCATACGGCGGCGTTTCGCGAATGCCCCGATGAAGAAAATCCTGGCTGAAGAGCTGACCTTGCATGAGATGGCTTCAATTGGTGAAGCCGGGATGATAACGGCAAAGTCGGCGCTGGCGACACGGCGGCCGCGCAGGATCGCGGCCGGGCTACAGCGTTACCCGCGTCCCCAGTTCCACCACCTGGTTCGGCGGCAGGCTGAAGAAGTCCGCGGCGGTGCGGGCATTGCGGCACAGCCCGGCGAACAGGGCCTCGCGCCAGTAGGGCATGTCGGCGCCGACGCGCGGCACCACGGTTTCGCGGGCGAGGAAGAAGGAGGTGGTCATCGGCTCCATGTCCAGCCCCTGCTCGCCGCACCACTCCAGCGCCGCCGGCACGTCGGGCGTGTCCATGAAGCCGAAATGGATGTGCACGCAATAAAAACGGTGATTCAGGCGCAGAACCACCACGCGCTGCGCTTGCGGCACGCGCGGCACCGACTCCACCGTGACCGTCACCAGCGCCACCTGTTCGTGCAGCACCTTGTTGTGCTTGAGGTTGTGCAGCAGGGCATGCGGCACATGCTCCGGGTAGGGCGTCATGAACACCGCCGTGCCGGGCACGCTGATGGTGTCCGGGGTCTCGATGGCGGGGATGAAATCCTTGAGGTAGAGCGCCTGGGTGTCCAGCTTCTGTTGCAGCAGTTCGCGCCCGGCTTTCCATGTCGTCAGCAGCAGGTACACCGCGCCGCCGAACACCAGCGGGAACCAGCCGCCGTCGAGGATCTTGGTCGAATTGGCGGCAAGGAAGATCAGGTCCAGCAGCAGCAGCGCGCCGAACACCGGCAGCGCCAGGCGTTTGCGCCAGCCCCACTGGCGACGGGCGACGAGGTAGGCGAACAGCGAGGTGATGATCATGGTGCCGGTCACCGCGATGCCGTAAGCCGCCGCCAGGTTGGTCGATGACCTGAAGGCCAGCACCAGGGCGATCACGCCGAGCAGCATCAGCCAGTTCACGCCGGGCATGTAGATCTGCCCGATCTGGCTGCCCGAGGTGTGTTCCAGTTCCATGCGCGGCGCGTAGCCGAGCTGGATCGCCTGCTGCGTGATCGAATACACACCGGTGATTACCGCCTGCGAGGCGATCACCGTGGCTGCGGTGGCCAGGCCCACCAGCGGCAGCAGGAACCAGTCCGGCGCCATCAGGTAGAAGGGGTTCTTGACCGACGCGGGATCGGCCAGCAGTTCGGCGCCCTGGCCCAGATAGTTGAGGAACAGGGACGGCAGCACCAGGCCGAACCAGGCCAGGCGTATCGGCCGCCGGCCGAAATGCCCCATGTCGGCATACAGCGCCTCGGCCCCGGTCAGGGCGAGGAAGACGCTGCCCATGGCGAGAAAGCCCAGGCCGGGATCGGCGACGAGAAAGGCCAGCGCATGTTGCGGCAGCAGTGCGGCAAGGATGCCGGGGTGGCTGGCCACCTGCATCAGGCCCATGGCCGCCAGCACCGCGAACCACAGGATCATGACCGGACCGAAGGCCACCCCCACCTTCGCCGTGCCGTGGCTCTGGATCCAGAACAGCCCGACCAGGATACCCAGGGTGATCGGCACGATGTAGGGCGCGAACAGCGGCGTCGCCACGTCCAGTCCCTCCACGGCCGAGAGTACCGAGATCGCCGGCGTGATCAGGCCGTCGCCGTAGAACAGCGCGGCGCCGAACAGGCCGAGCAGGATCACCGCCTGCCGTTGGCGCCCGGTAATGCCCTGGTCGGCCAGCACGCGCGCCATCAGCGCCATGATGCCGCCCTCGCCCTTGTTGTCGGCGCGCAGGATCAGCGCCACATACTTGAAGGACACCACGACGATCAGCGACCAGAACACCAGCGAGAGGATGCCCAGTATGTTCCCGGGCGTGATCGGCACCGGGTGGTGGGCATTGCCGAAGACTTCCTTGAGGGCATACAGCGGGCTGGTGCCGATGTCGCCATAGACCACGCCGAGGGCGGCCAGGGCGAGGACGGAGGTGCTGTCTTTTTGTTCTTCGTGACTCATACCGTAGCGTCCTGGAGTTGAAAGCGGTAGCCGACCCCGGTTTCGGTCAGCAGGTGGCGCGGCCGCGCCGGGTCGGCTTCGAGCTTCTGCCGCAAATGGCCGATGTAGATGCGCAGGTAATGGCCGCGTTCGGCATGGCCGGGGCCCCAGACCTCCTTGAGCAACTGGCGGTGCGTCAGGACGCGGCCGGCATTGGCCAGCAGCACGCCGAGCAGACGGTATTCGATCGGCGTCAGGTGGATCGCGGCGCCGTCGCGCATCACCGTGCGATGCACGCGGTCGACGCGGATGCTGCCGAACTCGATCACCGTCTCGCCGGCGCCGACTTTCTGTCGCCGCAGCAGGGCGCGCACCCGCGCCTGCAGTTCCAGCACGCCGAAGGGCTTGGTCAGGTAGTCGTCGGCGCCGGCATCCAGCGCCGCCACCTTTTCCGCCTCGGCCGAACGGGCCGACAGAACCAGAATCGGCAGTCGGGTCCAGTCGCGCAGCTCGCGAATCAGGTCCACGCCGTCGCGGTCGGGCAGGCCGAGGTCGATGATGGCCAGCGCCGGCGCCGGCCCGGTGAAGGCTTCCAGCGCGTCGGCGGCCGTGCCGGCTTCGCTGACGCAGCCCTGGTCTGCCAGCACGGTGCAGACGAAGCGCCGGATCTGCGGTTCGTCCTCGACCACCAGGATCAGCGGGCGTTCATTATTCACCGGCTTCCTCCTCCAGCACCGGCGGCGTGCCCAGCGGCAGCGTGAACACCACGCGGGTGCCGCCTTCCGCGCGCGGCTCCGCCCATATGCGGCCGCCATGCACATCGACGATCGTGCGGCAGATGGCCAGGCCGAGGCCGACGCCGGCCGCCGCATGGCTGCCGCGCTCGAAGGGATCGAAGGCGCTTTCCCCGAGATTCGCCGGCAGGCCCGGTCCGGCGTCGGCCACCGCAACCTCGATCATTTCGCCGGCCACTCTTGCGGCAATCATGATCGCGCCCTGCGGCGCGTATTTCGCCGCGTTCTCCAGCAGGTTGCAGAACACGCGTTCCAGCAGCACGGCGTCGAATTCCAGCGGCGGCAGGTCGGGCGCCAGTTCGACGCGGACGTCGCGTCCCGCCAGCATTCCGGCCATGGCCTGCAGGCTGCTGCCGACCACTTCCTCCAGCGGCTGCCATTCCTTGTTGAGGACGATGCGGCCGGTCTGCAGGCGCGCCATGTCCAGCAGTTTGTGCACCAGTTCCGACAGGCGCAGGGCCTGCTCGCGGATCGCCGCCGCGGATTCGAGGGCCGCCGCCGGCAACGCCGGACGTGCCAGCGTCAACGCATCGGCCATGCCCACCAGCACCGTCAGCGGCGTGCGCAAGTCGTGCGACACGGCCGACAGCAGGGCGCTGCGCAGTCGCTCCGATTCCATGCCCAGCGTGACCTCCTGCAGCACCTCGCCGTAGTGCAGGCGCTCGACGACGACGGCCGTCAGCGAGGCTACGGCATCGAGCAGCGGACGCCGCTCCGTGGCGCAGACCTGCTCGGCATGTTCGCCGAACGCCAGCAGCACGCCGCGCGTCTGCAGGGGCGAGGCCAGCGGCAGCGCCAGCGCCGGGCGATAGCCGCTTTCCTCTGCCGCCAGGAACATCGGCTGGCCCTGCTCATGGACCGCGCGCACATGGTCCTGGCAGCGCTCGCCGCCTTGCGGCGACGGGATCGCCAGCAGCGTGTCATCGGCGGCGGGGACATAGAGGACCGCCTCCAGCTGAAGCCGCCGGGAGAGGAAGTCGCGCACGATATCTGCCACCTGCGTCGCCGCAACGGCGCCGGAAAGCTCCCTGGCCATGTCGTAGAGCGCGCGCATCTCGTCCTCGCGCCGGGCGGCAAGCATGGCCTTTTCGCGCAGGCGGGCGGCAAGCTGGCCGATCACCAGGGCCACCGCCAGCATCACGGCGAAGGTGATCAGGTACTGGGCGTCGGCCACCGCCATCGAGAAGTGCGGCGGCACGAAGAAGAAGTCGAACAGGGCAACGCAGGCGAAGGCGGCGAGGATCGCCGGCCCGCTGCCGAGCCGGGCCGCCACCAGCGCCACGACCAGCAGGAAGATCATGACGATGTTGGCCGCATCGAGCGTTCCCTGCAGCGGCAGCGTCAGCAGCGTCGCCGCCAGGCAGGCCAGCGCTGCCTTGACGTAGCCACCACGACCGCATGATGAACTCAAGTCGACCATGAATTCATGCTACGCCCCGCGCTGTAAAAAGAGGGTAAAAATCAAGAGGGCACGCTTGCCTGGACCGGTGACGCGATCCTCCGCCCCGGCTGCGGCAAGGCGGTGATGAGGCATTACCGCCATTGCGGCCGCGATAACAGCGGATTGCTGGCGACTTTTGCCGGCGCTTAAACCTTGACTAATGCGGCTATTCCGTGACTTTTGACCGGATTGCGCCAGGCGACAAGCCTTATTATGGAAAATGGGAGTTCGATCAATTTCGATCGAAATGGATAACAGCGCCGGACCAGGGCGACGGTATTTCACCAGCTTCGGATGCTCCGGAGACGTGCAGGATTGCAGACTTTGAAGAATTGGTTCGCTGCGCGACGCTTGCTTGACCTGAAGACCACGATCGCCACCTTCACCGTGGTGCTTTTCGTCAGCACCATATGGGTACTGGCGCACGACATGGGCGTCAAGGTCCGCGAAAACTTCAAGACCAGCCTGGCGACCCAGCAGTTCCAGACCGTCAAGCATGTCGCCAGCAACCTCGATGAGGCCATCAGGTTGCGCATCAGCGCCCTGGGCGATGCGGCAGCGCTGATCAATCCCGACGTGATGTTACAGCGCAGCCGTTTGCAGGGATTCCTGGCAATAAGAAAGTCGCTGGAGCAGTTTTTCAGTACGGGCATGCTGGTCATTTCCAGCGAGGGTGCCACACTCGCCAGCACCGCGAGTCTGGGGACCGATGAAGCCGGAAGCCATGCCGAAGCGGATTATTTCCGCAAAGTCATGGCATCGGGAAAGCCTGCCGTTGGCAAGCCGGTTCTGGATCGATCGACGGCAAAGCCCGTCATCACCATTGCCGTGCCGATCCGGAATGACAGGAATGAAATCATCGGCGTCCTCGCCGGTGTCAGTCCGGTTGCCGGCCAGGACCTGCTGAGCGAAGTGCTGCCATCGAAACTTCGCATGGAGGGCGACCTCCATGTGATCTCGCCTGCCGATGGCATATTCGTGTCCTCGACCGATCCCGCCAATATCCTGCAGCCGGAGCCGGCAGCCGGCGTCAACACCGTCTATGACCGCTACAAGCAGGGCTACGAAGGCTCCGGCGTGGCTGTCGATGCACAGGGCATCGAGACACTCAATTCGGCAAAACGCGTGACGAGCACCGACTGGCTGGTCTTCGCCACCTTGCCGACATCCAACGCCTTCAAGCCGCTCGATGCGCTGCAAAGCGAAATCTACAAGAATGCCGCGCTGGCCTCGATCCTCATTGCCGTCCTGATCTGGCTCTTCCTGCACAGCCAGATCAGTCCCCTCGGCCGCGCGGCCAGGAGCATCGATGCCATGACGGCAGCGCAGGAAGCGCTGCGCCCCCTGCCGGTCGAGGGGAGCCGGGAGATAAGGCTGATGCTCGACAGCTTCAACAAGTTGCAGGAGCGCATCAGGGAACAGCAGCAAGCCCTGAGCAACCGCGAGGAGCAGTTGCGCGTTGCGGCGTCGGTGTTCGAAGGCACCAGCGAAGCCATCGTCATCTGCTCTGCCGAAAACCGGATCATCAGCGTCAATCGGGCCTTCTGCAAGATGACCGGCTATGCAGAAAGCGAACTGGTCGGGCAAACGCCGGCGCTGCTGAAGTCGGGTCAGCACACCCGGGGTTTCTACCAGGAACTGTGGTCGTCGCTGGAGAAAACCGGCCAGTGGCAGGGCGAAATCTGGAATCGCAAGAAGAGCGGCGAGATATTCCCCGAGCGGATCACCATTTCGGCGCTTTACGACGAAGCCGGCAGGGTGATGCGTTACATCGCCATCGCTGCTGACGTCACGGCAAGCAAGAAGGCCGAAAACGCGATAAACAGCCTGGCCTTCTACGACCCGCTGACCGACCTGCCCAACCGTCGGCTGCTGCTTGACCGACTCCGGCAGGCGATAGCGTCGAGCACCCGCAGTGCGAAGCATGGCGCACTGCTGTTCATCGACCTCGACAACTTCAAGACCCTCAACGACACCCTTGGTCACGATATCGGCGACCTGTTGCTGCGACAGGTCGCCCAGAGGCTCACCAACTGCGTCCGCGACGGCGACACCGTCGCCCGCCTGGGCGGCGACGAGTTCGTGGTGATGCTGCAAGATCTGAGCGGCGATGCACTCGAAGCCGCGAGCCAGGCCGAAGTCGTCAGCGAAAAAGTGCTGGCCGTATGCAGCCAGCCTTATCAGTTGGGCGGCTCCACGCAGCACAGCACTACCAGCATCGGTATCGCCCTGTTCGCCGACAACACCGAGGGCATCGATGAACTGATGAAGAGAGCCGACCTGGCCATGTATCAGGCAAAGGCCTCGGGACGCAACAGCCTGCGCTTCTTCGACCCCGAGATGCAGGCGGCGATCATGGCTCGCGTTGCCCTGGAGGCGGATCTGCGCCAAGCGGTCATCAAGGGCGAGTTTCATCTTCACTACCAGGCCCAGGTCGACGACGACGGGCACATCACCGGCGTCGAGGCACTCCTGCGCTGGCAAAATCCGCAGCGCGGGATGGTGTCGCCCCTCGAGTTCATCCCGCTCGCCGAGGATACCGGCCAGATCCTGGCCGTGGGGCACTGGGTCCTGGAATCGGCCTGCAGGCAATTGGCGGCATGGGCGGCGCGGCCGGGCAGGTCTCATCTCACGATCGCCGTGAATGTCAGCGCCCGCCAGTTCCACCACCGCGAATTCGTCAGGGAGGTGATGGATGTGCTCGAAGAAACCGGCGCCAATCCCCAGCGGCTGAAACTGGAGCTTACCGAAAGCCTGCTGGTGCATGACGTGGAGGATGTCATCGCCAAAATGACCGAACTGCGGACCACGGGCGTCAGTTTTTCGCTGGATGACTTCGGCACCGGTTATTCGTCGCTCTCCTACCTGAAGCGCCTGCCTCTGGACCAACTGAAAATCGACCAGGGTTTCGTCAAGGACATTCTCACCAACGCCAACGATGCCGCCATTGCAAAGATGATCGTCTCGCTGGCCGAGACCATGGGCCTGACCGTAATCGCCGAAGGTGTGGAAACCGAAGCGCAGCGGGGCTTTCTTGCGCTTCAGGGTTGCCGGGCCTATCAGGGTTATCTGTTCAGCCTCCCGCTGCCCCTCGACAAGTTCGAGGCGTTTTTGCAGCGCGCCTGACTCGCCGGCGCCGGCGGCGCTGCGCTGCGTATAATTCGCGCCTCTCCGCACGCCGCATTCCATGAAGTCCCTGCTGTCGCTCCCCGCGCCGCCCAAACCGGGCCATCGCCTCGATCTGCCCCCTCTCGCCGCGTCCGCCGATGCGCTGGCGCTGGCGCAGCTCGCCCGGCCCGGTACGCTGCTGGCGGTGGTGACGGCACGCCCGCTGGAAGCGCAGCGCCTGGCGGAGGAAATCGCCTGGTTCGCACCGGCCCTGCGCGTGCATCTGCTGCCGGACTGGGAGACCCTGCCCTATGACAACTTCTCGCCGCACCAGGACCTGATCTCCGAGCGACTGGCGACCCTGCACGCGGTTTCACGCAAGGAATGCGAGGTGCTGATCGCCGCTGCCTCGACGGCGATCACGCGCCTGCCGCCACCGGCCTTTCTCGCCGGCCACACTTTTTTCATGAAAAAGGGCGAGCGGCTCGATATCGACAAGCTGCGCGCGCAACTCACCGTGGCCGCTTATCAGCATGTGACCCAGGTCGTTGCCGCCGGCGAATACAGCGTGCGAGGGGGCCTCATCGACCTGTTCCCGATGGGCACGGCCCTGCCCTATCGCATCGAGCTCTTCGACGACGAGGTGGAAACCATCCGCAGCTTTGACGTCGATACTCAGCGAACCTTGTATCCCGTGACGGAAATTCGCCTGCTGCCGGCGCGCGAATTCCCCGCCGGCGAGGCCGGCCGCACCACCTTTCGCCAGCGCTTTCGCGAAGCCTTCGAGGGCGATGCCTCGCGCATCAGCCTCTACAAGGATGTCTCGAACGGCATCCTGCCGGCCGGCATCGAGTACTACCTGCCGCTGTTTTTCGAGACCACGGCCACATTGTTCGATTACCTGCCCGCAGACGCCACGCTGCTGCTGCATGGCGACGTCGCCGGCGCGCTGGCCGAGTTCTGGACCGACACGCAGGGTCGCTACCGGATGCTCGGCGGCGATCGCGCGCGCCCGGTGTTGCCTCCCGGCGAGCTGTTCCTGCGCGACGAGGAATTCTTCGTCGCCGCCAAGGCGCTGCCACAGCTGATCTTGAAAGTTATGCAAAGCGGTATCCCCTTGCGGGACGGCGCTGACAACACGGCAAATGCGGCGGCGACGCTGCCTGCGTTGGCGGTGAACCGCAAGGCCGACGATCCGCTCGCGGCGCTGCGCGCCTTCCTCGGCCTGCATGCCGGCCGTGTCCTGCTGCTGGCCGAGTCGCCGGGCCGGCGCCAGACGCTGGCCGACTACCTCGCCGAGTACGGCCTGCAGCCATCGCCCTGCGACAATTTCGCCGCGTTTCTCGCCAGTACCGAGGCCTTCATGCTCGGGATCGGCCCGCTCTCCGGCGGCTTCCTGCTCGACGACATCGCCGTCATCACCGAGAACGAGCTCTATGCCGCGACCGCGCGACCGCGCGGCCGTCGCTCGGACGCCCGCCGCGCCAATCTCGAAGGCTGGCTGCGCGACCTGTCCGAACTCAAGGTGGGCGATCCGGTGGTGCATGAAGCCCACGGCATCGGCCGCTACCTGGGCCTCGTGCACATGGACTTCGGCGCCGGCGACACGGAATTCCTGCACCTCGAATATGCCAACGGCGCCAAGCTCTACGTGCCCGTCGCCCAGTTGCAGGTCATCTCGCGCTACAGCGGCGCCGATCCGGAATCCGTCCAGCTGCATACGCTGGGCTCCGGCCAGTGGGAGAAGGCGAAGAAGAAGGCGGCCGAGCAGGTGCATGATACCGCCGCCGAACTGCTGCATCTCTACGCCCAGCGCGCCCTGCGCGAGGGCCACAAGTTCAGCTTCAAGCAGCACGACCTCGAGGCCTTCGCCGACGGTTTCGGCTTCGAGGAAACGCCGGACCAGCAAACGGCGATCAATGCCGTCATCGAGGACATGACATCCGGCAAGCCGATGGATCGACTGGTTTGCGGCGACGTCGGTTTCGGCAAGACCGAGGTCGCCATGCGCGCCGCCTTCGTCGCCGTGGCCGACGGCAAGCAGGTCGCCATCCTCTGCCCGACCACGCTGCTGGCCGAACAGCATTACCAGAACTTCAGCGACCGCTTTGCCGGCTGGCCGATCAAGGTCGCCGAGATCTCGCGCTTCAAGTCGGCGAAGGAGCAGGACGAAGCCGTCGAACTGCTGGGTCAGGGCAAGATCGACATCCTGATCGGCACCCATCGCCTGTTGCAGAAAGATGTGCGCTTCGACCGCCTCGGCCTGATCATCATCGACGAGGAGCACCGCTTCGGCGTGCGCCAGAAGGAAGCCTTGAAGGCGCTGCGCGCCTCTGTCGATGTGCTGACCCTGACCGCGACGCCGATTCCGCGCACCCTCGGCCTGTCGCTCGAAGGCCTGCGCGACTTTTCGGTGATCGCCACGCCGCCGCAGAAGCGCCTGGCGATCAAGACCTTCGTCAGCAAATGGTCTGCCGGTCAGGTGCGCGAAGCCTGCCTGCGCGAGTTCAAGCGCGGCGGCCAGGTGTATTTCCTGCACAACGAGGTCGACACCATCGCCAACATGAGGGAGCGGCTGCAGACCCTGCTGCCCGAGGCGCGCATCGTCATCGGCCACGGCCAGCTGCCCGAGCGCGAGCTGGAGCGCGTGATGCGCGAATTCACCCAGCAGAAGCACAACCTGCTGCTGTGCTCGACCATCATCGAGACCGGCATCGACAACCCGCACGCCAACACCATCGTCATCAACCGCGCCGACAAGTTCGGCCTGGCCCAGCTGCACCAGTTGCGCGGTCGCGTCGGCCGCTCGCACCACCAGGCCTATGCCTACCTGCTGACCCACGAGGACGCCAAGCCGACGGCGCAGGCCAAACGCCGCCTCGAAGCGATCCAGGCCATGGAGGAACTCGGCTCGGGCTTCTTCCTCGCCATGCACGACCTGGAAATCCGCGGTGCCGGCGAAGTGCTGGGCGAATCGCAGAGCGGCGAGATCCACGAAATCGGCTTCGCCATGTACACCAACATGCTCAACGCCGCGGTGAAGGCACTGAAGGCCGGCGAGAAGGTACCCGATCTGACCCAGCCGCTGGCCATCACCTCGGAAATCAACCTGCGCGTGCCGGCGCTGCTGACCAGCGACTATTGCCCCGACGTCCATGAACGCCTGACGCTCTACAAGCGCCTCGCCAACTGCGACAGCGATGACGAGCTGCACGGCATGCAGGAGGAACTGATCGACCGCTACGGCGAAATGCCGGCGCAGACCCAGGCCCTGATGGAAACCCATCGCCTGCGCCTGGCCGGCCGTGCGCTGGGACTGGCCAAGCTGGATGCCGGCCCGGCCGCGATACAATTGCAGTTTGTGCCGAACCCGCCCATAGACCCCGCGAAAATAATCCGCCTGCTCCAGAGCGACCGCAGCTTCAAGCTGGCGGGACAGGACAAGCTGCTGTGGCAGCGACCCAGCGCGAACCTCAAGGAACGCATAGGCGCGGTAAAAGAACTCTTCAAAAAGTTGAAACCCTGATGCAGACCACTGAAAACCTTAATATTGAAGCCTTCGAGCCGATGCCGACGCCCGAGGAAATCCACACCCGCGTGCCCCTGTCGGAAACCGCAGCGGAGTCGGTGCTGACGGGACGGCGTTCGCTGGAGCGCATCCTCGACGGCTCCGACCCGCGCATATTCGTCGTGGTCGGTCCCTGCTCGATCCACGATCCGGTCGCCGGCATCGACTACGCGCGGCGCCTGAAGGCACTGGCCGACGCAGTCGCCGGCACCATGCTGCTGGTGATGCGGGTGTATTTCGAGAAGCCGAGGACCGCGACCGGCTGGAAGGGCTACATCAACGATCCGCGCATGGACGATTCCTTCCACATCGAGGAAGGCATGCAGAAGGCGCGCGAGTTCCTGCTCGCCGTGAATGAGATCGGGCTGCCGGCAGGTACCGAGGCGCTCGATCCGATCGCGCCGCAATACCTGGGCGACCTGATCGCCTGGACGGCGATCGGCGCGCGCACCTCGGAATCGCAGACCCACCGCGAAATGTCATCGGGATTGTCTACGCCGGTCGGCTTCAAGAACGGCACCGACGGCTCGCTCGATGCCGCGGTGAATGCCATCATTTCCGCCGGCAGCCCGCACAGCTTCCTCGGCATCAACATGCAGGGCCGCTCCTGCGTGGTGCGTACCGCCGGCAATCGCTATGGCCACCTCGTGCTGCGCGGCGGCGGCGGACGGCCCAACTACGACACGGTCAGCGTCGCGCTGGCCGAGGCGGCGCTGGCCAAGGCCAGGCTGCCGCACAACATCGTGGTCGATTGCTCGCATGCCAACAGCTACAAGAAGCCGGAACTGCAGCCGCTGGTCATGCACGATTGCATCAACCAGATCCGCGACCAGCGCAAGGCCGGCCATCGCTCCATCGTCGGCCTCATGATCGAGAGCTTCATCGAGGCCGGCAACCAGCCGATTCCGACCGATCTTTCGCAGTTGAAATACGGCTGCTCGGTGACCGACGCCTGCGTCGATTGGCCCACCACCGAGACCATGATCCGCGAGGCCGATGCCGCGCTGCGCGGCATGCCCGCCAATCCCGCCCGAGAGTCCACATGAGCCTGATTCGTCCCTTCCGCGGCCTGCGTCCTGCCGCCGGCCAGGCCGTCGCCGTCGCCGCACCGCCCTACGATGTGCTCTCCAGCGACGAAGCGCGCGCGCGCGCCGCGGGAAAGCCCTGGTCCTTCCTGCACATATCCAAGCCCGAAATCGACCTGCCGCGCGACATCGACTCTTATGCGCCGGAGGTGTATGCCAAGGCCGCCGAGAATCTGGCACAGATGCTCGGCGCCGGCATCCTTGTCCGGGATGACACACCCTGCTACTACGCCTATCGTCTGACCATGCCCGGAGAGCGCGGCGACCACGTGCAGACCGGCCTGGTGGCCGCGGCGAGCGTCGCCGATTACGACAGCAACCGCATCCGCAAGCACGAGTTCACGCGGCCCGACAAGGAAGACGACCGGGTACGGCAGATCGAGGCGCTGAACGCGCAGACCGGCCCGGTGCTGCTGGCCTATCCCGCGTCGGCCGCCGCCGACAGCCTGATCGATGCCATCGCGCAAGGGGCTCCGGCCGCCGACGTCACCGCCGACGACGGCATCCGCCACCAGATCTGGGTACTGACGGACGCCGCGCGGATCGATGCGATCACGGCCACTTTCGACGCCATGAACGCGCTCTACATCGCCGACGGCCATCATCGCTCCGCTGCCGCCTCGCGCGTGGCGGCGGCGCGCCACCAGCAGGGACGGGAACTGTCGGCCGACTCCTTCCTGTCGGTGATATTTCCCCATCACCAGATGAAAATCCTCGACTACAACCGCGTCGTCAAGGATCTGAATCACCTTGAAAAGTCGGCGCTGGTGACACGCCTCGGCGCTGCCTTCACGGTCGAGGACAGCCCCGGGCGAGTGCATCCGGCCCGTCCCGGCGAATTCGGCATGTACCTGGCGGGACGCTGGCACAAGCTGACCATCAAGCCCGAACTGATACCCCGCGACCCGGTGGAAAGCCTCGACGTCTCGCTGCTCTCGAATCACCTGCTGGCGCCGCTGCTGGGCATCGCCGACCTGCGCCGCGACAAGCGTATCGACTTTGTCGGCGGCATACGCGGCCTGGCGGAGCTGGAAAAACGCGTTGATTCCGGCGAAATGGCGGTGGCCTTTGCGTTGCATCCGACGCGCATGGACCAGCTCATGGCTGTGGCCGACAGCAATAATGTGATGCCGCCGAAGTCGACCTGGTTCGAACCCAAGCTGGCCGACGGCCTGGTCTCCCACGTACTGGATTAATTAGCGCCGGCGCTCAGGCCCTCGGCCGCCACCGCTGCCCGGCCACCTCAGCCATCGACCAGCCGTTGCCGGCAGCGGCTGCAGGTCGGTACCCCTTCGCTGACGACATGGCCGTACTTGCGGCATTGCCGCTCGGCGGCATGCAGCGCCAGCCCCGGTCTGTTTGACGCCAGCACGAGAATCAGCACCGTGGCCAGAATGAAGCTGCCGTGTTCGCCGACGGCACCGCCCAGCCAGGCCATGAACAGCGGCTGCACCAGGCTCGCGACCAGCATCAGGATGCCCGAGCCGATCAGGAAAACCGAATTGGCAAAATGCCGTGCCTCGGCTTCCAGTTGCTCTTTCGATGGCGTCATGGCGATCCGAATCCAATAAATAACAGCTTGTCTGTCGTGCGGCGCTGTCCGGTGAATTGCCAGCAAACGATTCCGCATCGGACCTGCAAAAACCAAGGGCAACCCGCGGGTTGCCCTTGTCATGCCCCGAGGGGCATTGAAGCGCGCCGGCTTATTTCTTCTTGGCTGCGGGCTTCTTGGCTGCGGGCTTGGCTGCGGGCTTCTTGGCAGCCGCCGGCTTCTTCGCGGCGGGCTTCTTGCCTGCAACGGCGGCCTTCAGGCCGGCGCCGGCGGTGAACTTCGGCACGGCCTTGGCAGCAATCTTCAGGACGGCACCCGTTTTCGGGTTCTTGCCGGTGCGCGCTGCACGATTCACGGACTTGAAGGTGCCGAACCCGATCAGGGCAACCGGATTTCCCTTGGAAATTACCGCGGTGATGACTTCGGTCATCGCATCGATGGCCTTGTTCACGGCTGCCTTGGAAAGCTCGGCACGCTCGGCTACTGCTTCGATCAGTTCGCTCTTGTTCATTCATTTCCCCTCTGGTTTAGAAAAACGCATTGTTCCACTAAATCTGCGGCTGTTGCAAGCCCTGCAACGGTTCTTGTCAAAACTTTTTTGGCCATTGTCGCAACTTTGACTCGCTTGCGCAGCAGCCGGTCGACAGGCAACTTCCTCAAAGGCCCTTTACCGCATATACCGCCGGCAGGTTGCGCCACGCGCCCTTCACATCCATGCCGTAACCGAAAACATAACGGTTCGGCAGATGCACGCCGACGAAATCGGCGTTGATCGGCTTGCTGCGGCCGAGATCCTTGTCGGCGAACACGGCGCTCAGCACCTTGCTGGCGCCTTGCGCCCGCAGGCGCCTGACGATTTCGGCCATGGTCACGCCCTCGTCGAGGATGTCATCGACGACCAGCACGACGCGACCCGCGACGGAAGATCGCGGCTCGACAATCCAGGCCAACTGGCCGCCCGAGGTGACGTCGCCGTAGCGCGTGACATGCAGATAATCGAAATCGAGCGGGAAGACCAGTTGCGGCAATAGCTGGCCGGTGAATACCACCGCGCCGCCCATCACCGCCAGCACCAGCGGATTGGCGCCGGCCAGGCGCGCGGTAATTTCCGCGGCCACGCGCCGTACCGCCAGCGCCGACTCTTCCGCGGAAACCAGCAGATCGGCCTCGCCCAAAATCTGTTGCGCCTCCTCGGGGCTCATTTGAGGTTTTTCAGCATGGCGGCGAAGTCCTTGCCGACTTCCGGATGGCGCAGGCCGAACGCCACGGTCGCTTCCAGGTAGCCCAGCTTGGAACCGCAATCGTAACGGGTGCCCTGGTAGCGATAGGCCAGCACCTGCTCCTCGGCGAGCAGGGCGGCAATGCCGTCGGTGAGCTGGATTTCGCCGCCGGTGCCCTTGCCGATGTGCGCCAGGTGGTGAAAGATGCGCGGCGTCAGCACATAGCGACCGACCACGGCCAGGGTCGAAGGCGCCTCCTCGGGTTTGGGCTTCTCGACGATGCGCAGGATCTGCTCCAGGGATTCGGTCATCGGCTTGCTGTCGACGATGCCGTAGCTTTTGGTCTCCTCGCGCGGCACCTGCTGCACGCCGATCACCGAACTGCGGTAGTAGTCATAGACACCGACCATCTGCTTCATTACCGGCGGCACGGGTGGAATGGCGTCGATCAGGTCATCGGCCAGCAGCACGGCGAAGGGTTCGTCGCCCACCGCCGGATAGGCGCAAAGCACCGCGTGACCGAGGCCCAGCGCCTCCGGCTGGCGGATGTAGATGCAGTTGATGCTCTTCGGGATCATGTGTCGGACGAACTCAAGCAGTTCCGTCTTGCCGCGTTGCTCGAGCTCGCTTTCCAGTTCGTAGGCCTTGTCGAAATGGTCCTCGATGGCGCGCTTGGAGCGGCCGGTGACGAAGATCATGTCGGTGATGCCGGCGGCCACCGCCTCCTCCACCGCATACTGGATCAGCGGCTTGTCCACGATGGGCATCATTTCCTTGGGACTGGCCTTGGTCGCCGGCAGGAAGCGCGTGCCGAGGCCCGCGACGGGAAAGACCGCCTTGGTGACTTTCTTCATGTTTTTAGCAACTCCCTGAATTGTGTCTCGTTCAGAATGCTAACGCCCAAGGCCTGCGCCTTGTCGAGCTTGGAACCGGCTTCGGCACCGGCGACCACGTAGTCGGTCTTTTTCGACACCGAACCGGCGACCTTGCCGCCCAGGGTTTCGATCATGTCTTTTGCTTCATCGCGCGTCAGCGTCGGCAGCGTGCCGGTAAGGACGAAGGTCTTGCCGGCGATCGGCGAACTGGCGATCGCCGCCGATTCACCCTCGGGCCAGCTGAGCCCGCCGGCACGCAACTGTTCGATCACCTCGATGTTGTGCGGCTCGGCGAAGAAACGGGCGATGGACGCCGCCACCACCGGGCCGACGTCGGGCACCTGCTGCAGGCCATCGGCATCGGCTGCGATCAGCGCGTCGAGACTGCCGAAATGGCGCGCCAGATCCTTCGCCGTCGCCTCGCCGACATTGCGGATGCCGAGGGCGAAGATGAAACGCGCCAGCGTGGTGTGCTTGCTTTTTTCGATGGCGGCGAGGATGTTGGCCGCGGACTTTTCGGCCATGCGTTCGAGATTGGCCATCGCCAGCAGACCGAGCTTGTAGAGGTCGGCCGGCGTCTTGACGATGGCGTTATCCACCAGTTGCTCGACCAGCTTGTCGCCCAGGCCTTCTATGTCCATGGCGCGGCGGCCGGCGAAATGCAGCAGCGCCTGCTTGCGCTGCGCCGGGCAGAACAGGCCGCCCGTGCAGCGGGCGATGGCCTCGTCCTCGGGCTTCTCGATCGCCGAACGGCATACCGGACAGGTCTTCGGCAGTTCGAAGGCGGCATGCAGCGCTTCGCCGCCCGCCTTCATCGGCCGCCTGTCGAGGACCACCGCCACCACTTCGGGAATCACGTCGCCGGCACGGCGCACCACCACGGTATCGCCGATGCGGACGTCCTTGCGCCGCGCCTCGGCTTCGTTGTGCAGCGTGGCATTGGTCACCGTCACGCCGCCGACGAAGACCGGCGCCAGGCGTGCCACCGGCGTGATGGCGCCGGTGCGGCCGACCTGCACCTCGATCGCCTCGACCGTGGTCAGCGCCTCTTCGGCCGGATACTTGTGCGCCACAGCCCAGCGCGGCTCGCGCGTGACGAAGCCCAGGCGCTGCTGCAGCGCCAGCGAATTGACCTTGTACACCACGCCGTCGATGTCGAAGGGCAGTGCATCGCGCAGCGCGCGGATGCGCGCGTGGAAGTCGATCAGGCCGTCCGCGCCCTGCACCACGGCGCGATGCTCGCACACCGGCAGACCGCAGGCGGCCAGCGCATCGAGCACGCCCGCGTGCGTTGCCGGGACATCCCAGCCGAGCGTCTCGCCCAGGCCATAGGCGTAGAAGGAAAGCGGTCGCCCGGCGGCCATGGCCGGATCGAGCTGGCGGATGCTGCCGGCGGCGCCGTTGCGCGGATTGACCAGCGTCGGCCGGCCCAACGCGCGCTGTTTTTCGTTGTAGCGTTCGAAATCGGGACGGCTGATGAACACTTCGCCACGCACTTCCAGCACCGGCGGTGCCTCACCGTTCAGGCGCAGCGGAATGCGCCGCACGGTGCGGATGTTCTGCGTCACGTCCTCGCCGGTTTCACCGTCGCCGCGGGTTGCCGCCCGCATCAGGACGCCGTTCTCATAGCGCAGGTTGATGGCGAGGCCGTCGAACTTGAGCTCGGCGGCATACTCGATGGCGGCGTCGACCTCCCCCAGCCCCAGTTCGCGTCGTACGCGGGCATCGAAGGCGCGCGCGCCGGTCGGCTCGGTGTCGGTTTCGGTGCGGATCGACAGCATCGGCAGCGCATGGCGCACCGCAAGGAACCCGGGCAGGGGCTTGCCGCCCACGCGCTGCGTCGGCGAGTCGGCGCTGATCAGTTGCGGATGTGCCGCCTCCAGCGCCTGCAATTCGCCAAACAGCCTGTCGTACTCGGCGTCGGGAATGGTCGGCGCATCGAGTACGTAATAGGCATGGTTGTGCTTTTCGATTTCGCGGCGCAATGCCGCCACGCGTTGTGCCGCGTCCATCGGCTTTCCTGAGTCTAGGAAAACAGGCGCAGGGCCCGCACGCTGCCCGGCACGATGCCGGCCTCGCGCATGCGTTGCTGCAGTTCGGCCGTCCTGGCGCGAATCGCATCGATCATGGCGTCGGCCAGCGGTGCGCGCTGGGCATCCACCAGCACGCCGCCCAGCGCCGCGGAGAGTTGCCGCGCGGTCGCCAGCATGCGGTCGAAAGCCAGCGTGCCATCCGTCACGCGCGGCACATCGAGGCTCAAGGTGAGGCCATGGGTTGCCAGGGACTTGATCGAGTCGGCTTCGAGGCGCTCGGCGCCGAGATTGGCCACGGTAAACAGTTCGCCGCCCTCGTCATCGCGGGCGCGAAACACGCCGTCGGCTTCCAGCGCCAGGCCCGCCGCCTCCGCCACGCCACGCAGCTTGGTGCCGGCGAAGACGCCGCCCGAGGCCTCGACGACATGCAACACGAACTGGATGTCCACCCCGGCGCAGAATTCATCGAGCTTGGCGGCACGTACCACGGTTTCGCCGCGCGAAGGCAGTTCCAGCGCTGCGGAAGTCTGATTGGCCAGTTGCTGCACGCCGTCGACGAAGCGCGCCAGTTCGTTGTCGGATATCGCGCCACGCCGATCGGCCAACTGGATCGCAACCGCCCATTCGAAGTAACGCCCCGTGCTGTGGCCGTCGACCGGCTGCCATGCGGCATCCACGGCGCCATCGGCAGGCCTCCTGGCGAACCAGTGCACCGGCCGGCTCAATTCGCCGGCCCACGCTTCCTGCATGGCCCAGACGGCCGGCGCCGGAACCGGATCGGCCGCCACCAGATGCAGCACGCAATCCGCCACGGGATCGGCGCAGTCGACGGCGGCGGCCGGCAAAGGCCTGGAGCCCTCCGCCTCCGCCCCGGCTGCTGCCGCAGAAGCGTCAGTGCCGGCAAGATCCGCTTCGCCGCTCTGGTCGCCAAAATGCGGTTCCTGCCGCTCCTGCTCTTCCGCTGGCAAGTAAGCCACCGCTGGAGTTGTTCCCGCTTCCTTGTCTTCCGGCAGCAGGGCATCTGTCTGCCCGCCCTTGAATATGCGGTCAGCCATCTTGCGGTGCTGGCGGTCCTGCCAGAGGTTGTAGCCCCAGACCAAGGCCACTGCCGCCACCCCGGCCCCGATCAAAGCGAGTTGCAGTTCGCTGATTGCCATGTTCAAGCCACCCTGTTCTTCGTCCGCTACGCTGCCTGCTGCTCGTCGGCCAGACGCAGCGCTTCTTCGATATCGACTTCCACCACGCGCGACACGCCCTGCTCCTGCATGGTCACGCCGATCAGCTGCTGCGCCATTTCCATGGCGATCTTGTTGTGCGAGATGAATACAAACTGGGTGTGCACCGACATGCGCTTGACCATCTCGCAGAAGCGCACGGTGTTCGAGTCGTCGAGCGGGGCATCGACCTCGTCGAGCATGCAGAAGGGCGCCGGGTTCAGGTTGAAGATGGCGAACACCAGGGCGATCGCGGTCAGCGCCTTTTCGCCGCCGGAAAGCAGATGGATAGTGGTGTTCTTCTTGCCCGGGGGCTGCGCCATGATCTGGATGCCGGCGTCGAGGATTTCGTCGCCGGTCAGGATCAGGCGCGCTTCGCCGCCGCCGAACAACTGCGGGAAGAGCGTGCCGAAATGCTGGTTGACGGCGTTGTAGGTCTCCTGCAACTGATCGCGCGTTTCGCGGTCGATGCGACGGATGGCGTCTTCCAGCGTACCGATGGCCTCGTTGAGATCGGCCGACTGCGCATCGAGGAAGCCCTTGCGTTCGGATGCCGTGGCCAGTTCCTCCAGCGCGGCGAGATTGACCGGGCCGAGGGCTTCGATCTCGGCGCTGATCTGGGCAATTTCGCCCTGCAGGACGCTGTCCTTGAGCCTGTCGGCGCCGCCGGCATTGAGTTCGTCGAGGAAGGGCGCCTCGTCGGCTTCGGTCAGGACATGGACTTCGGCCAGGCGTTCGCGGAACTGTTCCTCGTTCATCTGGGCGGCCTGCGCCTTGAGCCGCAGGTCGTTGATCTTGTCGCGCAGAGGAATGACGCCCTGCTCCAGCCTCATGCGCTGCTCGTCCAGGCTGCGCAGCTCGGCAGCCGCCGTTTCCAGCACGTTGCGCCGTTCCGCCAGCGCCGACTCCTTGTCGCGCTTGCCGTCGAGCGCGGCATGCAATTGTTCCTGCAGCACCGTATCGCTGATGCCGGCCACTTCCGTGCGGGCGGCGCCGGTTTCGGCTTCGATGCGTTGCAGCTGGCTGCCTGCGGTCGCTCCGGCGCGGGCATTGTCTTCCAGTTTCGAGAGGCACTCGCGTTCGGAGAAACCCGCCTCCTGCGCTTCGCGCCCGAGCTGAATTTCCAGTGCCCGGGCCTCGCGCAGTGCCGCATCCTTCTGCCGGTGCAATTCCATGGCCAGTTCGAGGCGCTCGCGCACCTCGCCGAGGCGCTCGCGCTGGAGTTCGCCTTCAGCCTCGGCACGCTCGCGGCGGGCCTGCTCGGTCTCGTCCTGGCGCTGCAGCTCGGCCAGGTCGCGGTCGATCTGCGCCGAGCGCTCGTCGAAACGGGCCTGCGCCTGGGCCAGCTTGAGTGCCTCCACCTGCGCCGCATGGAAGGCCTGCTGCGCTTCCTGCATGGCGCGGCGTGCCGCGCCGAGCTGGGCCTGGGCTTCGCTCAGTTGCTGCTCGGCTGCGCGCTGCACTTCGCGCGCCGCATCCTCGGCAGCGGCGCGGGTGACGAGCACGGCGGCCAGTTCGTCGATCTCGCGCTGGCGTTCGATCACGCCGTGGGTCTTGGCATCCGGTACATACAGCGTGAGGCCGGCAGGGGTCAGCAGATGTCCGCCACGCGATACGCGCTGACCGGCAGCCAGCGGCAATTCAGAGGTCAGGTCGTCGGCGACGGAGACGCCGGCCAGCCATTCGTCGAGTACCCCGACCCAGCGTGCATCGTCGCAGCGCACCTTGCTGCGCAAGCTGTCGCCGGCGGCGGCAGATGCTGCCGGGTGCCCTGCCAGCGCCAGGGTCAGAATCGAGGGGGGTGGCGACGCCAGTGCGGCACGCACAGTATCCGCATCGGCTGTCAGCGCCGAAAAGCGTTCGCGCAGCACGGCTTCGACCGCCGTTTCCCAGCCGGCCTCGACCTGGATCGCCTGCCATAACGGTTTGACATCGGCCAGATGGCGCGCCTTCAGCCACTCGCCGATCTCGCCGCTTTGGGCGACTTTGGCCTGCAAATGGGTCAGCGCATCGTGGCGGGCCCGGGTTTCGGTCACGCTGCGATGCGCGGCCTGCAGGCCTTCGCGGGCCGTGCGCAGTTGTGCCTCGGCGGCCGGCACCGCGGTCTGCAACGCCGTCAGGCGCTCCTGGCTCACGGCCAGCGCGGTCTCGGCGCGCTGCTCGGATTCTTCGGCCGCCGCCAGCAGGGCCGGATCGGGGGCCCCCAGGGCTTGCCGGTCCTGTTCCAGCCGGCTGCGCCGCTGCGCCAGGTTTTCCAGCGCACGCTGGGCGTGTCCGCGGTCGGCCTCGGCCAGGCGCAGCGCCTGCTCGGCTTCGCTCAGGCTGCGGCGGGCCTCGGTGACGTCGGTGCCGGCGGCCTGCACCGCATCCTCGGCATCGGGCAGGCGGGCGGCGGCTTCCTCATGGCGAGCCGTGGCGGTGGCGCAACGGCTGCGGGAATTCTCCAGCAGCAGGGTCCAGCGCGCTTCATCTTCGGTCAGCTGACGCTGCTGTGCCCGCCAATGGCCGTCCTCGGCATCGAGCTGGGCCAGGCGCGCTTCCAGCCGCGCGCGTGAATCGCGCAGGTGGCCGATCTCGGATTCAAGGCGGCTGACTTCGGTGTTGGCGGCAAACATCTCGGCCTGCGCCGCATGCAGGGCATCCGACGCCGAGTAATGGCTCTCGCGCGCATGCTCGACGCGCGCCTCGATTTCACGCAGCTGCGCGGTCTCCGCCTCGACGCGGTTCACGGCCTCTTCGACGTGGCGCGCCAGGCGCTGGCTGTCCTGCCGGGCGTCGTTGCGCTTCTTCAGCCAGAGCAGGGTCTGCTTGCGCGACACCCGCTGGTGCAGATCGCGATACTGCTGCGCCACGGCGGCCTGCGTCTGCAGATGGCTGACCTGCGCTTCCAGCTCGTTGCGAATGTCATCGACGCGGGCGATGTTCTCGCGCGCGTCTTCCAGGCGGTGTTCGGTTTCCTTGCGGCGCTCCTTGTACTTGGTGACGCCGGCGGCTTCCTCGAGGAAAAAGCGCAACTCGTCGGGCTTGGCCTCGACGATGCGCGAGATCATGCCCTGGCCGATGATGGCGTAGGCGCGGGGACCGAGGCCGGTGCCGAGGAAAAGGTCGATCACGTCGCGCCGGCGCACGTGCAGGTTGTTGATGTAGTAGCTCGAGTTGCCTTCGCGGTCGAGCAGGCGCTTGACCGTGATTTCGGCGTACTGGCTCCACTGCCCGGCGGCGCGGCCCTGGGCATTGTCGAAAAACAGCTCGACGCTGGCCCGGCTGACTTCCTTGCGGTTGCCGGCGCCCTTGAAGATCACGTCCTGGATCGATTCGCCGCGCAGTTCGGAGGCCTTGGATTCGCCCAGCACCCAGCGCACGGCGTCGATGATGTTGGATTTGCCGCAGCCATTGGGGCCGACCACGCCGGCCAGTTGACCGGGGAAAAGCACGGTGGTGGGCTCGACAAAGGACTTGAAGCCCGAAAGTTTCAGCTTGTTTAAGCGCACGAGGGATGAACCGGAAAAAGGATGACTAAACGACAACTTCGCCACAACTCCGCCACGACTCTGGAGCCGCGCCATTATAATGCGTCCCGCTCCTCTTACCCGCCCCCCAGACAGCATGCCCAGCCCACAAAAACAGACCCGCGCCAAGGCGCTGGAGACCTTTGCCAACCCGGCTCCGCATCGGGATTACCGGATCCACATGGAAATCCCGGAGTTTTCCTGTCTCTGCCCCAAGACCGGGCAGCCGGATTTCGCCGTGCTGACGCTGGATTACATCCCCGACAAGCTCTGCGTCGAGCTGAAAAGCCTCAAGCTCTATATCTGGAGCTTCCGCGACGAAGGGCATTTCCACGAGGATGTCGCCAATCGCATCCTCGACGACCTGGTCAGGGCTACCAAACCGCGTTTCATGCGGCTTACCGCGCGTTTTTACGTGCGCGGCGGGATTTTCACCAATGTCGTCGCCGAACACCGCAAGAAAGCCTGGAAGCCGGCAGCGACCATCGAACTGGCGGAGTTCCCCTTGCAGTCGAATACCCGCGGCTGACGCCCGGGAAACCCATGTCTTGCCGCGCGAACCCGGCGAGCGGGAAAGCCGCGGCCGTTGATGCCCTGCCATCCGGTATTCCGGTCGGGCGCTGCACGTCAGAAGTCGGCGCCGGCGATACGGCGACGCGCATTGGCGCTTCAACGCCGCGACGGCCGACGGGCCTGGCTCAGGCGGCGGCAGAAATCGGATTGCGCAGGTACAGTTCCGCGAATTCGCCGGCCGGACAGGGCCTGCCGATCAGGTAACCCTGCCCGTAGCGGCAGCCGCTGCCGATGAGGAAGCTGCGCTGGGCCTCGGTCTCGATACCTTCGGCGATGACAGCCAGACCGAGCGCCCGGCTCATCGAAATCATCGCCTCGATCAAGGCAATATCTTCGGCATCATCGGGGATGCCGTTGACGAAGGACTGGTCGATCTTCAGCGTATCGATCGGGAAATGCTTGAGATAGCTGAGCGACGAAAAACCGGTACCGAAGTCGTCGATGGCCACCTGGATCCCGAGATTCTTCATTTCCGTCAACTGGCGCCTGGCGTCACCCTTGTCACCGATAAAAACGCTCTCGGTGATTTCGACCACCAGCTGATCCGGACCCGCGCCCTCCGCCGCCAGCACGTCGCGCAACAGGGCCGCGCAATCGCCGCGCTGAAACTGCGGGGCCGAAAGATTGATGCCGACGCGGAAACCCGGCGGCGCCGGGGTTTTCCATTGCGCGGCCTGGCGCACCGCGGCCTGCAACACCCAGGCGCCGATCGGCACGATCAATCCGGTGTCTTCGGCGACGGGAATGAACTCTGTCGGCTCGAGCAGTCCGCGTTCCGGATCCCGCCAGCGGATCAGGGCCTCGGCCTTGACCAGTGCCCCGCTCGAGAGATCGATGACCGGCTGGTAGTAAAGAACGAATTCGCCGTCGCGCAGCGCCCGTCGCAAGCCATTTTCGAGGCGCAGGCGTTCCAATGCGTGCTGCTGCATATCCTGCGTGAAGAAGCGGGAAGTGTTCTTGCCCTCCGACTTGGCACGGTACATCGCCGTGTCGGCGTTGGTCAGGAGTACCCCGGCATCCATCCCGTCATCCGGAAACAGTGTCAAACCGACGCTGCAGGAGACAAACAGGTCCTTGCCCTCGATGGCAAACGGCTCGCTGATGTGCCCGTTGATTTTCGCCGCCAGCGTCTGCAGGTCGTTCTGGCTCTGGATTTCCGGCAGCACGACCATGAATTCGTCGCCGCCGACGCGGGCGACGGTATCGGATTCGCGCACGCAATGGACCAGCCGGCGCGCCGTCTCGATCAGCAGCAGGTCGCCCAGGCGATGGCCGAGCGTGTCGTTGATGTGCTTGAAACCGTCAAGATCGAGCATCATGATGCCGACTTGGCCGCTCTGGCGCTGAGCACGGGCAATGGCCTGCGACATGCGGTCGGCGAGCAGGCGGCGATTGGGCAGGCCGGTGAGCGAATCATGGCCGGCCTGATGTTCGATTTCTTCCGCCTGGCGCTTCTGCGTCGTCACATCGCTGAACATCGCCAGATGGCGCTTGATGTGGCCCCACTCGTCGCGGATGATTGTCACCGACAAGCGCTGCGCAAACGGCTCACCCGACTTGCGCCGGTTCCACACCTCGCCCTCCCAGCGACCGTCCCGCTGCAAGCCGTGCCACATCGCCTGGTAGTAATCGGGGCCCTGCAGGCCGGCATTGAGGAACTTGGGATCCCTGCCTATCACCTCGGCGGCCGCATAGCCGGTAATGACTTCGAAAGCCGGATTGACCGAAATGATGCGATTCTGCGCGTCGGTCAGCATGATGCCTTCGCTCGCCGTCTCGAAAACCTGTCCCGCCAGCGCCAGGCGCTGCTCGATGCGTTTGCGCTCGGAAATGTCGAACAGCATGCCGCGGATCATTGTCCGCGGCAGCGGATCGCCGGCCAGGCGCGCGCCGGACAAATGGTGCACCCAGACGAAGTGGCCGTCGCGGTGACGCAAGCGATAGTCGAGCGCACACGCCTCGCCTTTTTCGATGGCCTTGATACGCGCCTCACGGACGCGGGGGAGATCATCCGGGTGCGCGTGCGCCTGGAGAAAGTTCGGCTGCCGCCAGTCCGCAAGTTCATAGCCAAGCAGGTCGGCCGCTCGCGGCGAGACGTAGGTGAATGATTCCTCCGCCGTCGAAAATTCCCAGGCAACGACCTCGATGCCTTCGACCAGGAAGCGGTAGCGCTCCTCGTTCAGGCGCAGGACTTCGGCAACATGTTCCTGGGCGCGGCGCTGCTCGGCAAGGCTGCCCATCAACTCCAGCAGCGAAACCGAAAGCTTGCCGAGTTCGTCACCGCGCTGGGGCTCGGCCCGGTTCAGCTGCTTGACGACCAGCGGCGACACCGTGCCTACTTCGGTAAATTCCTTCTGCGCCGCGCCCAGTGCCAGGATGCGGCGTACCAGCCCGGTGACCCAGATGCCGAAGACCATCCAGGCCGCAGCGGCAAACGCCAGCGCGCCCAGAATCAGGGGCTGAAAAAGCTCGCGCAGCGCAAACGGCTCGTCCGGGTGGATCCGCAGCAGAACGCGCGGATTGTCCGGCCGAACTTGGTTCCACGGCAACAGCATCGAATGCGGGGCGGCAACCAGGGCCATGTCATCGTCCGAAACCTTCATGCCGTCATCGCCCAGGGAACTCGCAACCGGACGCCTTTTCCACAGGGCCACCAGGTCCGTCTCGGGATAGGTCAGGGTGCCCAGAAAGGCATGATCGATTCGGCGATACGTCAGCAGTGAACCGTTCTGCCCCGCTCCGAGCCAGATCTGCTGACGAAACACCCGGTACAGCCGATTTCCGGCCGCATCGTAAGCCCAGTCAACGTCTCCGCCATCGAAGACGGATGACGGAATGGCGTCATGCGCATAGGAAAACACCGCAAGGCGAGTGCCCTCGCGATCGAGGACGACCACGATCGGGTATTCCGGTACACCGCCCTGCGCGATGATGAAGGTGCCGAGACGGTTCTGGCGCATGGTTGCGTCTTCCAGCACGCGCGAGTACTCGAGGCGCGCCTTGAAGTTGTAGGCATCGCGCTCCAATTCGCTTTCCCTCAGCGCCAGCGTCCCTTTGAAGTGCTTTTCCGCCTGCAGAAGATGATGTTCGAGAGAACGCTGATTGGCATGGCCATAGAACCACAGGGCCAGAGCGACCGTTGCGAACAGCATCACCAGCAGCGCCAGCGCAAGACGCGCAGCGACCTGCAGGATCAGCGGATGGCGCAAGGATTTCGGCATGAGTTCAGATCTCGTGAAGCGTTCGTGGCGCCGCGGATTTACTCACCGGATCTCAGTCCTTGCGCCCGGCCCAGCGGTCCATGATCATCGATTCCACCTTGAGCGCTTGCGCCGCGGGGTTGTCGGCCTGCGATTTGCGGAAGAAGATTTCCGTGTCCTGCAACTGGCGGGTTGAAAACTTTCCGTCGCGGCTGTATTGCCGCGGGTATTTGCGCATGGTCTCCAGCATGTACTTGCGTTCCACCGGGTCTTCGATGCCGGCCATGTCGACGACCTCCTCGGGCGTGTGGCTGTCGATCCATTCCAGCGTGCGGCGGATGATCCTGACCATGGTCTCGGCCTTTTTCGGGTCCTGCCCGATTCTGTCCTGCCGCCCGAACAATGCGCCGCGCAGAAAGGCGCCGCCGGGAATGCTGGCGGAGGTCTTCGGGTCGCCCAGGTGCACCAGCTGGAAGGCGACCTTGTCCGCCACCATGCGCGACGCATGCGGCTCGTCACCCATGATGGCATCGGCCGTGCCGTCGGCGAGCATGGCCGCCTCGGAAGACCAGCGCTGGCCGACCGAAACGAAGCGAACGCTGTCCGGCGTCACTCCCGCATTCCTCAGCAGCAGTTCCATGACGATGTGGGAATTGGTTTTGGTCGTGATCGAGAAACTGTGCACGCCGATCACGTGGCCCCTGAGGTCCGCCACCGACTTGACCTTGCCCTGAAGATTTTTGCGCACCAAAAGCACATACAGCGGCAGATCGTTGATCGCCGCGAGCCCGACGATGCGGGAATCCTTGAGCCTGGATGTCATGGCGGCGGACAGCCCGAACACGGCGAATTCGGTATTGTGCGACAACATTTCCTGGGCGGCTGCACTGCCGCCGGAAACGTAGTGCACCCTGACCTCGACACCCTCGGCGCGATCGGTACCGATTTTCGGGATCAGGGCAATCGGCAGGTAGGAGGCGGCACCCGGCCCCGGCACGCTGACCGATATCTGCTGCAGGGTCTGCGCCGCGACCGAAAACGCGCAAAGCAGCGTCAGTGCGGCAGCCAGGGCCGGGTTCCGAGTCTTCGACAACATGCTTCTCTCCCTGCGGATTAGCGCTCGTGCGGCGCGTGCATGAATAGTTCAATCATAAAGCATAAGGACAGGCCGATGGCCGAAAAATCAGATCGGGATGAAGGGTTGGCCGGTCGCTAGCCCTTCACCTTGCGGCCGCTTCACCCGGGCATTGACCCAGGTCTTGCCGAAATTGCTCTCGGTCACGGGAATGCCGAAGCGGAAACCCTGCAGGATGTCGCAATCCTGCGCTGCAAGGAAGGACCACTGTTCGTCGGTCTCGACGCCCTCGGCGATGATCTGCAGGCCCAGCGCCTGCGCCATGCGCACCGCGGCGATGACCAGGGCGCGGTCGCTGTGGTCTGCGGAAACATCGTGGATGAAGCTGCGATCGATCTTCACGGTATGGAAGGGAAATTCGCGCAGATAGCTGAGCGAGGAATAGCCGGTGCCGAAGTCGTCCATCGACAGCCGCACGCCGAGCGCATGCAGTTCCTCCAGGATGAGCTTGACCTCGCCCTGGTTGCGCAGCAGCAGGCCTTCGGTAATCTCGATCTCGAGTTGATGCGGCGGCACCTGGAACTCGGCGAGGCACTCCCTGACCATGGCGACGAAGCCGCTGCTGCGGAACTGCCGCGGCGAGACATTCACTGCCATGACGAAGGCCTTCTGATCCAGACGCCAGCGCGCCAGGGTGGCGCAGGCTTCGCGCAGCACCCAGCGCCCGAGGTCGACGATCAGGCCGCTTTGCTCCGCCACGGGTATGAAGGTGGCGGGTTCGACGACGCCGAGTTCCGGGCTGGTCCAGCGCAGCAGCGCTTCGGCGCCGATGATGGCGCCGCTGTCGGCACGCACCAGCGGATGGTAGACCACGTGCAGTTCGTGGCGCTCCAGCGCGCCGCGCAGGCAACGCCCGATTTCCAGCCGCTGCAGCGACAGATCGTGTATCGAGCGATTGTAGAAGCGGTACAGGTTGCGCCCTGAATCCTTGGCCTCGTACATGGCCAGATCGGCGTTGCGCAGCAAAACCATCGGCTCGGTGCCATCGTCCGGATACACCGCGACGCCGATGCTCGGCGTCGTGACGAGTTCGCGCTCGCCGACGATGAAAGGTGCCGAAAATGCGGCAATGATCTTTTCCGCGATGGCTGCGGCCTCGTCGCCGTGATCGAGGCCACCGGCCACTATCAGGAATTCGTCACCGCCCAATCGCGCCACAACATCGTCGCCGCGTACCGACTCGACCAGGCGGCGCGCCACCTGCCGCAGCAGGCTGTCGCCGACGGCATGTCCCAGCGTGTCGTTGACCTCCTTGAAATGATCGAGATCGATGAACATGGCGGCGGCCTTGCCGCCGTCGCGCCGCGAACGGCTGACGGCCTGCATCAGGCGATCGTTGGCCAGCACGCGGTTGGGCAGTCCGGTGAGGATGTCGTAGTGCGCCTGATAGGTGATCAGTTCCATCTGCTGGCGCTGTTCCGTGATGTCCTCGCGCGACAGCAGCAGGTGGGTCGCCTGCCCCTGCTCGTTGCGCACGGCACCCAGCCGCAGGCGCTCCCAGTAGGCATCGTTGCCGCGCCGGCTGGGTTGTTCGACCTCCCAGACGACGCCGCGCATCGCTTCCCGCAAGGCGTTGTCGGCATCCAGCGGATCGGCGGTATGCAGGACATCGATCAGCGGACGTCCGATCAACTCCGTCACCGGTCGTCCTGTGATGCGTTCGTAGGCCGGGTTGGCGAATTCCACCGCACCGCCGATGCGGGCAACCAGAATGCCGACGGGATTCTGTTCGACCACCTGCGAGAAGCGTACCAGGCGGCGATTCGCTCGCCTGAGGTCGACGGTGCGTTCCTCGACGCGCTGCTCGAGGGCGGCTTGTGCGCCACGCAAGGCCGCTTCACGGCTCAGAACCTGCTGGCGCATTATTTCGAAGACTCGTGCCAGATCGCCGATTTCGTCGTGGCGCGCGATCTCGATGTGTCCGCTTTCCTCGCCCGCGGCCAGTTTCTGCGCGTGTTCGCGCAGGATGCCGATGCGCCGCACCACGACCCGCCCGGAATAGGCCAGGCCGGCAAACATCACCAGGCCGCCGACCATCAGCAGGCGCAGAAAGAACTGGCGTTGTCCTTCCTGCTCGTCGATGGCCTTTTGGTAGGCCACTACCGCGGCGGCCTCGGTCTGGCCGGCCAATTCCGTCAGCACGGTCTGGATAGACAGGAAGGGAATGTGGGATCCTTCCGCGGTGATGCTGCGCACGCCCGCCAGATTCATCGCGGCGGCGAGTTCGACCTGTTCGCTCAGGCGCACACGGTAATCACGCCAGTGGCCGGCAAGGCGCGCGGCGTCGGCCGGTGCCACCTTGCCCAGTGCCGCCGAAAACTTGTTGATCTCGATATCCATGTCGGCGATCTGACCACGCAGCAGCAGCACCTGGCCCTGCAGCGCGAACACGTCCTCGAGATGCCCGAGTTCGAGTTCCTTGATGCGCAGGGCGCCGAACCGCGTCTGCAGGGCATGCAGACGGGCCAGTGGACGGACGTGTTCTTCCAGCGTGGCGACCAGGCGCTCCGACGACCTGTCCAGCATCCGGTTGCCGGCAACGAACAGGACGAGTACCAGGACGCCGCCGGCGGCAAAGCCGGTGAGCAGTTGCTGCAACAGGCCGTAGCGCTTTGGCAGTTTCATGAAGCCGATTCGATCCATTTACCTGGCGGCGCGCGGACCGGGTTCGGCGACACCGAAGCCGGCGTAAAAGGTCTTGAGCCAGGACAATTGCTTGTCGCGCCCGCGACGCTGGGTGATTTTTTCCCATTCCTGCGCCGTACGCTTCATCGCTTCGGTGGCCGACATCTTGCCGCTCGCCGCCTCCCAGAGATGCCTGTCAAGCACGCTCAGATACTCGCCGTCGCCGGGCAGGCCGGTCCCGGGCGGCAGGGCAATGGCCCATTCGTTGCTGAACACCGACAATGCCCCCGCTGTATAGAGTTCCTTGATGCGCGGATCGTCGAGGTGGTTCCAGCGAAACGGGTCGGTAAAGCCGCCTTTGACACCCACGGTGCGCAGCGAGTTGTCGGGGTCGGTCAGCCACATGCTGAGCAGGAAAGCCAGCTTGCGCTGTGTGCCGCGACTGGAGACCACCAGGTTGTTGCCATAGATCGGCACATTCTGGCGCACGATGCGTTCCCCGACCCGGTTGCCCGGAATCGGCACCGCAACGAACTTGCCGCGTACCGCTGAGCCCGGGGCATTGAGCAGCTTGGCGCCGGCAATGGTAAACACTGTTGCGAAAACCTTGCCCTGCATGAACAAGGGCAGCGTATAGCTGTAGTCCTTGCCATCGACGAGGATGTCCGGTGGCGAATGGCGCGCGGTGCGCACATAACTTTCGGTGGCGGCGATTCCGGCTGGGGAATCGATGAGCGGTCGCAGTTTGTCGTCGAACAGCCGGCGATGAGGCGCGGTCTGGGACAGGTAGCGCGGTAGCCAGAACATCCAGCCGCCGGCCCGTTCGCGTTGTTCCGCGGCGCCATACAGGCCCTTCTCGGGTCGATGAAAGAAGCTCACCAGCTGGTCGTAATCCTCCCAGGTCTTTGGCACCGCGAGGTCGCGGCCATGGGCCTTGCGAAAGGCGGCTTGCTCTGCCGGGTCCTCCAGCAGGTCGCGACGCAGATACAGCAGGATCACGTCGCCATCGGCGGGAATCGCCACCAGCTTGTCGCCGAAATATCCCTGCAGGCGCGGGCGGATGTAGCCCTGCGGCGGTGCACTGTCCATCTTGAAGCCGAATTGCTTGAGGAGTGGCGTCAAGTCCTCGACCAGCCCCTGATCCAGCAGGTCGGGAAATTCGTTGGTACGGGCTACCGTAAGGTCGATGTCGGGATTGGCCTTGAGGTTGAGCAGGGCCGGCTGTTGCGGTATCACCCGGGCGATGATCCTGAGTCCGCTGCGCTGTTCCCACTCCCTTTGCAGCTGGAGTTCGGGACCCAGCAGGGCGGCAATGTTGCCCGACTTGAACGCCACCTTGATCGTCGCGTCAGGGCGTACCTCGCCCGCGGCTATCATTTTTCTCACTGCGTCCAGCGCGCGATCAGCCTGCTCCGCGGCCATCGCCGAGCCGGATACGATAAATACTGCCGTGAACAGCAGCCGGACGATCAGCCAAACCCGATGGTTTGCCATCATGTTGTCTCCCCTACTCGATCGCGCCGCTGTCGCCTGGCGACGCATCATTCTAGGTGATGCCGGGATGCAGCGGAAATTTGCTCCCCCTGTTTCGGGCGTCCTGAGCCCAAGAAGTCGGCGCCGGCGCTACGGCAGTGCCTAGCGACTCGCCAGGGCCAGATTCAGGGCCAGGACGAAAAATATCGTCCCGGCGCAGCGATCCAGCCAGACGGCCAGCGCCGGCTGGCGCTGCAGCCGGGCACCAAGATTGCCGGCGGACCAGCCGAGGCTGCCGAAAATCACCACCGTCAGCGCCGCGAACAAGGCGCCCAGAAGCAGCATCTGCACCCAGACGGGACCACGCGACTGATCGACGAACTGGGGCAGGAAGGCAATGAAGAACAGGGCCACCTTGGGATTGATCACGTTGGCGATGAAGCCGCGCCGGACATGGACGAAAAGCGGCTCGGCGCTGGCGTCGTCGAGCTTGATCACCCCCAGCTTGCCGGCATGGCTCCAGGCCATGATGCCGATGTAGACCAGATAGGCGGCCCCGGCCATTTTCAGCGTAATAAAGGTTTCTTCCGAAGCCATGACCACGGCGCCGATGCCCAGCGTCGCCCACAGCGTATGGACAAAGCAGCCGAGCGCGCAACCGAGGCCGAAACCGATCCCGGCCGCACGGCCGCGGCTGATGCCGACGGACAGCACCATCAGGTTGTCCGGCCCCGGCGCGATGGTGATCAGCGCCGAGGCGGCGAGAAAAGCAAGCAGGACTTCAATCGGGATCATGTGGCGCAACCGGTCAGGAGGAGCGAAATGGTAGCACCCGCATCGTGACGTGATCCTTACAACCCGGCCATGGCCAGGTACTTGATTTCGAGGTATTCCTCGATGCCGTGACGGGAACCTTCGCGCCCCAGGCCCGATTGCTTGACACCGCCGAAGGGCGCCACCTCGTTCGAAATCACGCCGGCGTTGATGCCGACCATGCCGTAGTCCAGCGCCTCGCCGACGCGCCAGGCACGCGCGATGTCGCGGCTGTAGAAATAGGCGGCGAGGCCGAACTCGGTGTCATTGGCCAGGCGCACCGCCTCGGCTTCATCCTTGAAGCTGAAAATCGGCGCCACCGGGCCGAAGATCTCCTCCCGCGCCAGGCGCATCGTCGGCGTCGCCCCGGTCAGCACCGTCGGCTCGAAGAAGGTGCCGCCACGGGCATGGCGCTTGCCGCCGCAAAGCACCCGCGCGCCCTGTGCCACGGCATCCGCCAGCAGTTCCTCGACCTTGGCCAGTCCGGCGCCGTCGATCAGCGGCCCTTGCGTGACGCCCTCCTCGGTTCCGCCGCCGACCTTGAGCCCGGCCACGGCGACGGCGAGTTTCGCCGCGAAAGCGTCGCGCACTCCCTCCTGCACCAGGAAACGGTTGGTGCAGACGCAGGTCTGCCCCGTGTTGCGGTATTTGGACAGCATCGCGCCGGCCACCGCCGCATCGAGGTCGGCGTCGTCGAAGACGATGAAGGGCGCGTTGCCGCCGAGTTCCAGCGACATCTTCTTGATGGTCGGCGCGCACTGGGCCATCAGCAGGCGGCCGACCTCGGTCGAACCGGTGAAGGACAGCTTCAGCACTTTCGGATTCGAGGTCAGCTCGCCGCCGATGGCGACGGGCTCGCCGGTCACGATGTTGAGCACGCCGGGCGGAATTCCCGCCTGCTGCCCCAGCCAGGCCAGCGCCAGGGCGGAGAGCGGCGTCTGCTCGGCCGGCTTGACCACCATGGTGCAGCCGGCGGCCAGCGCCGGCGCCACCTTGCGCGTGATCATCGCCGCCGGAAAATTCCACGGCGTGATCGCGGCACAGACGCCGACCGGCTGCTTCAGCACGATGAGTCGACGATCGGTCAGCGGCGAGGGAATCACCTCACCATACACGCGCCGCGCCTCCTCGGCGAACCATTCGATGAAGGAAGCCGCGTAGGCGATCTCGCCGCGCGCCTCGGCCAGCGGCTTGCCCTGCTCGGCCGTCATCAGCCGCGCCAGGTCCTCCTGGTTTTCCATCATCAGCTGGAACCAGCGCTTCAGGATGCGTGCCCGTTCGTCGGCCGTCTTCGCCCGCCACGGATGGAAAGCCGCCTGCGCCGCATCGATGGCGCGCCGCGTTTCGGCAGCGCCGAAGCTGGGCACCGTCCCGACCAGATCGCCATCGGCCGGGTTGCGGACCTCCAGGCTGCTGCCGGTCGCAGTCAGCCATGCGCCGTCGATCAGGCAGGCATTGCGCAGAAGTTCGGGGTTCTTCATGTCTTCACTTTCGTAATCATGTGGTAATCGAATTATCCTGAAATGTTGCTGCCAGCTTCAGCGCGGCATTGCGCAGCAGCGTGGTGTCGCCACCAACCGCGATGAAACTGGCGCCGCAGCCGCGATAGTGCTCTGCCAGCGCGGGATCGGTGACGAAGACGCCGGCCGCCTTGCCGGCGGCGGCAATACGCCGTAACGCGTCCTCGATGGCGGCCCTGACCTCGGCATGCGCGGCATCGCCGATATGCCCCAGGGATGCGGCGAGATCGGCCGGGCCGATGAAAATGCCATCGACACCCTCGACGGCCAGTATCGCGTCGAGGTTATCCAGCCCCTGCCGCGTTTCCACCTGCACCACGAGGCAGACTTCGGCGTTGGCGTGCTTCACATAGTCCTTGACGCCGTTCCAGTGCGCGGCGCGCGCCAGCGAGGCGGCAACGCCACGTATGCCCTCGGGCGGATAGCGCAGGGCGCGTACCAGTTCCCGTGCCTGAGCGGCGTTGTCGACCAGCGGCAGCAGCAAAGTCTGTGCGCCGATGTCGAGATACTGCTTGATCAGCGCCGGGTCGTGGTTCATCGGCCGCACCAGCAACTGCACCGGGTAAGGTGCGGCGGCCTGCAACTGGGGCAGCACGCTGGCCGGGTTGTTGGGTGAGTGCTCGGCGTCGATCACCAGCCAGTCGAAACCGGCCCCGGCGAGGATTTCCATGCTGTAGCCGCTGGCCAGGCTGACAAAAAGGCCGACCTGCCACTGCCCCTGCCGCAGCCTTTGTTTGAAACGGTTCTTCGGCATGTCCATGGCGGCGTCACTCCGGATCAAGGTCGTGGTCCGGACCGATGCCGGGACCAGGTTGCCTGACCGCAAATTTGGTGAAAATTTGTATCCGCGGTCATTCTATGGGGAACGCTGTCTTAGAATCCGACTCGAAGTACCTTTCCACGGAGATTTTCATGAAAAGACTCGTTGCCCTGCTGTTTGCCACCCTCGTTTCCTCGTTCATCCTGCCCGGTGCCGGCTTTGCCGCGGAACCGCAATTCAAGCCGATCAGCCCGCCGCTGGCGAGCCCCAAAGACAAGATCGAGGTGATCGAGTTCTTCTCCTACGGCTGCAACCATTGCAACGACTTCCATCCCCTGATCACCCAGTGGGCGGCCAAATTGCCGAAAGACGTCAGCTTTCGCCGCGTTCCCGTAACGTTCAACCGTCCGGAATGGGCGCGACTGGCCAAGATCTACTACGCGCTTGAAGCCACGGGCGACCTGGCCAAGCTCGACGCCGCCGTCTTCATCGCGATCCACGAACAGCGCGTCCAGTTCAAGAGCGACGATGCGGTGATCGCCTGGGCGGCGAGCAAGGGCGCCGACGCCAAGAAGTTCGGCGACGCGATGGGGGCCTTCTCAATGCAGGCCAAGCTGCAACGCTCCGACCAGGACGCGTCGACCGCGCGCATCAGCGGCGTGCCGTCCATCGCGGTAGATGGCAAGTACCTCATCAACAACGAAGCCGCCGGCGGCTACGAGGAATTGCTGAAGATCACCGACAGCGTCATCGCCAAGGTGCGCCAGGAACGCAAGGGCAAGTAAGCCATGCAGTGGCTGCGCCTGCTGTTTACGCCGCGCGGCCTGTTTGCCGCCACCGGCCTGGCTGCCGTGGGCCTGGTCGGCGGCGGCCTGATTCTGGCCCACACCCTGAATCTCGCCGCCTGCCCGCTGTGCATCCTGCAGCGCATGCTTTACCTGCTGCTCGCGCTCGAAGCCGTTGCCGCATGGCTGCTGGCCGGATCCGCATCCGCATCCGCAGGAATGCTGCCACGACGCTTGGCGGCGCTCGTCATGGCCGCTACCGCCTTGACCGGCGCCGGCATTGCGAGCTACCAGACCTGGCTGCAGCGCTTCGCCAAGGGGGCCAGTTGTACCGCCGACCAGCCCTGGTGGGAACATCTGGTGAACTGGGCCGGCGCCCAGTGGCCGCTGATGTTCGAAGCCTCCGGCCTTTGCTCCGAGGCCGGCTGGAAGTTTCTCGGCCTTTCGATCGCAGAGTGGTCGCTGGTCGCCTTCACCTCCATGACGATCGCGATGCTGGCAGCGATGCGGCGCAAGGCCTGAGGAAAATGTCCGCGGTGATCCGGCCTGCGGCCTTGCTCCCGGAATGCGCATGAAACAGGCCCGCATGCTGAACGCCATCTGCGCCGCGATCGCATGCTGCGGGACGCCGGCGGCTTATGCCGAGTCTGTAGTGCCGGGTTCGACGATGTTCGTGCCGGGGTCGACGGCGTTTTGCCTTTACGAGATTCCCGCCGATGAACCCGGCAAGCGGCGCTGGATCAATCTCGGCATCGTGCAATATATCGAGGCGACTCGCACCGAACTGAAAATCTACTTTGGCGGCGGGTCCCTTGGCTCCGGCCACGAGGTGAAGATACCCTATGCCGGCATGGACGAAGCTGCGGCCATCATGGAAAAGCTGCGCAAGACGGCCGCGGCCTGCCGCTGAGCGAACGACAGCTTCAGTCCGTCCGTAGCGCCGCCCCGCGCCGCCGGCTAGCCCAGGTCGGGCTCGCCGCAGTAGTTGAGGATTTCCTGCCGCGCCGCGTCGCGCAGTTGCAGTGCCGCTTGCCAGCCTTCGCCGGTCGCCGCAAGGGGTTCGCAGAACGTGACGCGAACCGCGCCGCGACGGGGCAGCCAGGTCTCGTCGCGCAGGATTTCGCGGGTCCCGGCCAGCACCACCGGAGTCACTGCCCACCGGTTCTGCACGGCGATCTGGAAAGCCCCGAGGCGGAAGGGTCGCAAGCCCGACTGGCGGGTAAAAGTGCCCTCGGCGAAGAAGAACAGGGGGCGCGTCGCATCGTGCTGCGCCAGTCGGCGCACATCATCGACCCCCTGCCTGGCGTCGAAACGCTCGACGAACGCGGCACCGAGGCGACGCAGCAGGGGGCCGGCAAAGGGATGTGCGGCGAGTTCCTGTTTTGCAACGAAAGTCACGGGCGTCGGCATTGCCGCCGCCAGCACGATGCTGTCGACATAGCTGGCGTGGTTGGCGACGAACACTCCGCCCTGGCGCTGCGCATGCTCGAAACCCACGACCTGCAGGCGGATGCCGCACAGGCGCATGCAGGCTCGCGCCATCGCGCCGGCGCAGCGCCAGCGCAAGCCGACCCGCGGCAGCAGCAGTATCCCCACCACGGCAGGCAGCACCAGCAGGCCGTAGACACACCAGGCGTAGGCGCCGTAGAGCAGTTCACCGCCGCGCCGCGATGCCGACCGCAAACCCTGCCAGAATCCGGCCACGCCGAGGCGCAGCACCTGCAGCCAGAGCGCACGACCGCCGGTGCTGAATCCATCGCCGCAATACACCTCGCGTGTAGCCGAGCGACGGATCTTGCCGCTGGACGTTTTCAGCACGGCGTGGGGCGGCGCCAGCACCACGTCGTCGGGCGGCGTGCCGAGCAGATCCACGGCCAGGCCATCGATGCGCCGGATCAGTTCCTGCCGTGCCGCGGCATTCGTCTCGCGGCTTTCGGCCACCACCACCAGCTTCTCGGTGCCCTGCCCGGCCACTCCAACGCCGAACACCGCAACGCAGCCGCGACGCACGCCGGGAATGGCGCCGACGGCCTCTTCCAGTTCGTAGGGGTAGAGATTGCGCCCGCCACGGATGATCATGTCCTTGATGCGCCCGGTGATGACGATGTCGCCGTCGGCCAGATAGGCCAGATCACCCGTATCGAGCCAGCCGTCGCGGATCAGGCCTGCCGTGGCCTCGGCATTGCGGTAGTAGCCGCGCGTCGCCGAGGGGCCGCGGAATTCGAGGCGGCCGACACGCCGCGGCGGCAAGTCGTTGCCGAACTCATCGACGGTGCGGACCTCATGGCCGGGCAAGGGCTGGCCGCAGGCCACCAGTGACAGCGCGTGAATATCGTCGTCAGCCGCCGGCAGCGCTTTGCCCGCCGCCAGTGCCTCGCGTTGTACGCGATCGATCAGCGGCCCGCGGCCGGGCGGCGACACCGCGAGGCCGACCGAACATTCGGCCAGGCCATACACCGGCGCCAGCGCCGCGGCGCGAAAGCCGTAGGGCCGGAAGGCGGCCGCAAAGCGGGCCAGCGTTTCTGCCCCGACGGGTTCGGCGCCGTTGGCGGCATAACGCCATGAACTCAGGTCGAGACCCTGCAGCCGGGCCGGATCGAGATGGCGCAGGCAGAGTTCGAAGGCGAAGTTGGGCGCCGCCGTTACCGTACCGCGATGCTGATGGATGGCCCACAGCCAGCGCTCCGGACGCGCCAGAAAATCCAGCGGCGACATCAGCACCAGCGGGCAGGCATGGTAGAGGCTGCCCAGCCAGGCCCCGATCAGCCCCATGTCGTGGTACAGCGGCAGCCAGCTGACGGTGACGTCGGTCGGTGTCAGCGCCACGGCCTGGCCCCAGGCGCGGATATTGGCCAGCAGGTTGCCGTGATCGAGCGTAACCCCTTTGGGATTGCCGGTGGAGCCGGAGGTGTACTGGATGAAGGCTATCTCGGAACCCGGTCCGCGATGATCGGCCGCCGGCGCGACGAGGCTGCCAGCGTCGCGCAGTTCCTGCGGCGTCGTCACCTCGCGCAGGGTCGGCACCAGGCCGGAAAGGATGCGCGCCACCATCCTTGCGGCATCGAAAGTGATCAGCGCCGCCGCCTCGCAGTTCTGCAGAATGCCGGCCTGGCGGCGCAGGTGGTCCTCGATCTGCCCCGGCCGCGTCGGCGGATAGATGGGCACCGGAATCGCGCCGGCCAGCAGGATGCCGTAGAAGCTGTGAAAGAATTCCAGCCCTGTCGGCAGCATCAGCGCGACACAGCGGCCGGGGCCGATGCCGAGGCCGCGCAGACCCGCCGCGACGTGGCGCGCCGCCGCCAGCAGTTGGCCATAGCTCAGCGTGTCGGTTTCCGTCGCGCTGCGCTGGAACAGTACATGCGGCCGGTCGGGATGTTGCCGCGCGTGCCACTGCAATATCTCGACCAGCGTCGCGGCGCTGTCGGGGGCGCCCTCCTCCAGCAGTTCCGGCGCTTGCCACGCCGCCCTGTCGCCGGGCAGCCCTGCCGCGGCGGGCGCACCGGCGGCGACAGCCATGAGCAGGTCACGCGGTGTTTCCGCCGCGCCCAGCACATCGTCGCCGAGGCGAACGCCAAAGGCCTGCTCGATGCGCGTCAGCAGCTCCACGCGCGCCAGGCTGTCGAGCCCAAGGTCCCTGTCGAGCTTGCTGTCAAGCGTTGCGACCGAGCGCCCGCCGGGGCGTACTTCGGCTACCAGTTGATCGACGATGGAAAGCAGTCGGGTCGATTGATCAGGCGCTTGAATTGACTCCATGGTTTCAATATCGCTTGTAAGTCCTTTTGATTATTTGGCTTCATCAAGGTGAGTTTGTGTTCTTACAAACATGAACATCCATGCGGTTAACACGGAACGAACTATAAGTATCAGGAGGGAGGCGCTCACAAGATACATGCCCCATTCCGCGTGCTGTGTCAGAGCGAAACCTCCAGCAGCGCCAAGCAGATAACCCGAAATGATTGTGGCAATCGTTCCATAAGGAAACCCCTTGCCTTTACTGATTGTTATGTTCCTGCGCGAATATCTGTACAAAATATTGAGCGGTAGCCGCAGCCCGTATAAATTGAGAAGAATCAGCTCGGCGCCGAGGAAATGGATTGGCTGTGGCGCGAGAACCAGCGAAGCTCCGATGAGCACTGTCAGAAGGTGGTAATTGTTGTTCCGGGAACCTTCCATGGTCAGCTTCAGATTGTCATCCACCTGGCCCTTGATCTTGTCAAGATGAAGTGACATGACAATAAACAGGAGTCCGACAATAACTCCAGCGGTAGAGCCCAGCATTAAAAACAGCTCGTGCCAATGTGCAAGATGATTGCTTGTTTCCATCTCATTCCCCTTTGTCATTGGTTGAACCCACCGCAACAAGCGACACCGTCCGCTTGTTGCTGGTTGCGGACGCAGCCAGCATCCTACGTCATCGGCAGCTATGGCCGGCTTCTGACCACCACTTGCCAGTAGCTCGAAAATATTGAGGGGCCGCTTACAGTCTGCAACAACCATCCAGGCTGAAAACTACACGGCACTGCGGTCGATGACGCATGCAGACTAGGAGTCGCCTGATGACAAAAGCATCGCGGATGACGGCTGTACTCTTTGGATTCAACTCCGGTCGCTCAGGAATTTTCCAGCACAAATGCCAAGCACTTCATTGGCAAACCCCAAGACGCATCCTCATTTACTAATGCATGGCACGGCTGAAACGACTCTGCACAGTTGAACCGCCTTGCCAGCGCCGCCTTTTGCAGAAGGCTCAGCAGCCCTTCCATTCGGGCTTGCGCTTCTGCATGAAGGCATCGATGCCTTCCGCCGCGTCGTGGGCCATCATGTTGCAGGCCATGGTTTCGGCGGCCAGCTGGTAGGCGCCGTCGAGGCCCATTTCGAGCTGCTTGTAGAACATCTGCTTGCCCATGGCCAGGGCGACCGGGGATTTGGCGCAGATCGAGTCGGTAAGTTTCTTCACCTCCGCATCGAGCTGTTCGAGCGGCACCACGCGATTGACCAGGCCGCGCCGCTGCGCCTCGGCGGCGTCGATGAAGTCACCGGTCAGCAGCATTTCCATGGCCTGCTTGCGGCCCATCGCGCGCCCGAGCGCGACCGAGGGCGTGGAGCAGAAGAGTCCCAGGTTCACGCCGGAAACCGCGAACTTCGCCCCCTCGGCGGCGACGGCGAGGTCGCACATGGCGACCAGCTGGCAGCCGGCGGCGGTAGCGATGCCGTGAATCCGCGCGATCACCGGCTGCGGCATTTCGACGAGGGTCATCATGACCTTGCCGCAAGCCTTGAAGAGCTTCTGCTGGTAGGCCTTGCTCGGATTGGCGCGCATCTGCTTGAGGTCGTGGCCGGAACAGAAGGCCTTGCCGGCGCCGGCAAGGACCACGGCGCGCACCGAGGCGTCCCTGGCAATGGCATCCAGCGTCGCCTGCAGTTCGCCGAGCAGTTCTTCCGACAGCGAATTGAACTGCGTCGGACGGTTCAGCGTCAGGGTTGCGACGCCTTCGCTGTCCTCGCGCGTCAGGATGGGCAGCGTGGTGTCCGCCGGGGTCTTATCGGGTGCATTCATGGCGTTGTCTCCTGGCCAGGTGGATTCGGATGGATATGTCGCAAAGTGTGCCGGCTACTCGATGGCCTGGGTCGACTTGGCCTTCTCGCGCAGCACGTACTTCTGGATCTTGCCGGTGGAGGTCTTGGGCAGCGCTTCGAAGATGAACTTCTTCGGCACCTTGAAGCGCGCCATGCGTTCGCGGCAGAACTCGGTCAGCTCCTCCGCCGTGACGCTGGAACCTTCGCGCAGTTCGATGAAGGCGCAGGGCACCTCGCCCCATTTTTCGTCGGGCGTGGCGACCACGGCGGCGCCCATTACCGCCGGATGGCGGTAGAGCGTGTCCTCGACCTCGATCGACGAGATGTTCTCGCCGCCGGAAATGATGACGTCCTTGCTGCGGTCCTTGATCTTGACGTAGCCGTCGGGCTGCATCACGGCCAGGTCGCCGGTGTGGTACCAGCCGCCGTGAAAGGCCTCTGCGGTGGCCTTCGGATTCTTCAGATAGCCTTTCATCACGATGTTGCCGCGGAACATGATCTCGCCCATGGTCTGGTCGTCCCAGGGCACCGGTTGCATGGATACCGGATCCATGACCGTGATGCCTTCCTGGCAGTGGTAGCGCACGCCCTGGCGGCCGTTCATGCGCACCTGCTCGTCGAGCGGCAACTCCAGCCACTCGTCATGCTTGGCGCAGACCGCGGCCGGGCCGTAGGTTTCGGTCAGGCCGTAGACGTGGGTGATGTTGAAGCCGATCTTGCCCATGCCCTCGATCACCGCGGCGGGCGGCGGCGCGGCGGCCACCAGTGCCGACACCTTGTGATTGATGCCCGCGCGCCACTCGGCCGGGGCGCTGATCAGCAGCGAATGGACGATGGGCGCGCCGCAATAATGGCTGACCTTGTGCTCCCTGATGGCATCGAGGATCTGCTTCGGATCGACGCGGCGCAGGCAGACATTGGTGCCGGAATTGGCCGCGACGGTCCACGGGAAGCACCAGCCGTTGCAGTGAAACATCGGTAGTGTCCACAGGTACACCGACTGCGGCGGCATGCCCCAGGAGACGATGTTGGACAAGGCATTGAGGTAGGCGCCGCGGTGGTGGTACACGACCCCTTTGGGATTGCCGGTGGTGCCCGAGGTGTAGTTGAGCGAGATCGCATCCCACTCGTCGGCCGGATTCTTCCAGGCGTAATCCGGATTGCCGCCGCCGAGAAAGCTTTCGAAGTCGATGCTGCCGAGGCGCTCGCCGGGGCCGGTGTACTCGGGATCATCGACGTCGATGACGAGTATTTCGCGTCCCAGTTCCGCCAGAGCTTTCTTGACCATCGCCGAGTACTCGCGATCGGTGATCAGCACCTTGGCCTCGCCGTGGTTGAGCATGAAGGCGATCGACTCGGGGTCGAGGCGCGTGTTCAGGGTGTTGAGTACCGCCCCGCACATGGGCACGCCAAAATGGCATTCGAACATTTCCGGCGTGTTGTTGAGCATCACCGCCACCGTGTCGCCGGCGCCGACTCCTCGTGCCGCCAGGGCCGACGCCAGACGCCGGCTGCGCTCATATTCCTGCAGCCAGGTGTAGCGGCGGGCGCCGTGTATCGACGCCACTCGTTGCGGATAAATATAGGCCGAACGCTCGATGAAGGACAGCGGCGTCAGCGGGACGTAGTTGGCCGGATTCTTGTCCAGCCCGGTAGCGTAGGGATTGCTCATGGAACTCGCCTCTCTAGGTGGTGCGACAGCGGTCAACAATAGCAGGCCTGTCGCGGGAAATCTCGCCCAGCCAGTTGCCCAGATCATCTGCCAGAGCCTGCGCCGCGTCGCGAGCGGCCGCCGCGCCGCCGCGGGCATCGGCCGTCGGCGCCGGCTTGCGGACCTGAAATTCCCTTTTGGACAGCATTTCGTCACCGCGCAAGGGACTCAGCAGTGCCCGCACTTCGAGCACCGCATAGCTCTGTTGCAGGTCGTCGAAGCGCTGCTCGAACTCGTCCACGACGAGTTGCAGGCGGCAGCCCGTGCCGCTGAAATCGGGCTGGCCAAAGATGATCCGGCGCGTGAGGAAGGCCTCGAGCAACTCGGCCGGCGGTGCCGCCCAGCGACTCTCGGCATAGGTCCGGCGCCGCAGCGGCTCGGCATAGGCAAGCCGGAAATGCATGGCCGACTCGGAGAGCCAGGGTGCGGCCCGTACGTCGATCGCCGCGATCGGAATGCGCGATCCTGCCCCGTTGCCGGTCAGGCTGCCAAGATCGTAGCGGACAGGCTCGACGGTGGCCAGCTTGCCGCCGCAGGCGGCGAGGGCGAGCGACGCGCCTGCAAGAATGGTAATCAGCCACTTCATCTTTGAACTCCCACGTTCGTCGCCGGGGCAGAAAATCCGGCTTCGCCGGGGCCGGGCACGCCGGCATCGCGGCCGAAAATCAGCATCTGCGGATTGTTCTCAAGCCGCTCCAGCACACGCGAAAGCTGCCGCGAACTGGCCGTCAGTTCGCGCATCAATTCATTGGCGCGCGGCAAGGTGGTGGCCGTCAATTCATCGCCGACGCCGCCCGCCAGTTGCTCGATGCGGCGCGACAGGCTGCCCATCGACGCCACCAGTGCGCGCAGCTCGCGGGTCAGCGGTGCCGCCTCTCCAGCGGTCTTTTCGACCTGCACCAGAATCTGCCGCAGATTGCGCATGTTGCCCTCGGACAGCACCTCGCGCACCGACGCCAGAATGGCCGGCATCTCGCGCAGGCTGTCCGAGGCCGCCGCGACATTCTCCAGCGTGCGCGAGAGGTTCTGCACGTTCTTATCATCCAGCAGCTTGCCCAGCCGCAGCGATACCGCGCTGACCTGGGTGACGATGTCGACCGCCTTCTCGCCCAGCGTGTCGAACAGGGTGGGCCGCAATGCCAGGCGTGCCGGCTCGCCGTCCTTGCCCGTCAGCGGCTCCAGCGAGGAGCCGTCATCCTCGATCTGGACGTAGGCCAGACCCGTCACGCCCTGGTAGCCGAGCTGGGCGGTGCTGCTCCTGGTCAGCTTGAAGCGGCTGTCTATGTTGATGTGCACCAGGATCACGCGAGGATCGCCGTCATCCGGTTCGATGGCGGTCACCTTGCCGGCCCGGATGCCGCGATAGCGCACCTGTGCCTGGAGGTTGAGGCCGGTCACGTTGCGTCGCGTTTCGAGAATGTAGGTCGTCGTCGATTCGTCGCTCTGTCCCAGCCACCAGATGGCAACCGCGGAGCATATGCCGAGCAGGATGGTGAAGATGCCGGCCGCCAGTGCGTGTGATCGGTTTTCCATGGTCAGCTCTCAATGCGACGCGGTCGCGTGTCCTGAAGTCTGCAGGGCCCGCACGCTGCGCTCGGAAAGGAAGAAGTTGCGAATGAAAGGATGATCGATGTGCATGATTTCCTCCGCCGTGCCGTAGGCAAGGATGTGCTGCTCGGCGAGTACCGCAACACGGGTTGACAGTTCCGCCAGCGTGTCGAGATCGTGGGTGACCAGCATCACGGTGAGTCCGAGCTCTTCGCCCAGCATGCGAATCAGCCGCACGAAACTGTCGGAGCGGTCCGGGTCGAGGCCGGCGGTCGGTTCGTCGAGCAACAGCAGTTCCGGCTCCAGCGCCAGGGCGCGTGCCAGGGCGACGCGCTTGACCATGCCGCCGGAGAGCTCGGCCGGCATCAGGTTTGCGTGCCGCGGCAGCAGTTCGACCATGGACAGCTTGAGCATCACCAGGTCGTGGATGGCGCCCTCGTCGTAGCGCTTCAGCTCGCGCAGCGGGAAGGCGACGTTGTCGTACACGTTGAAGGCCGAAAAAAGCGCGCCATGCTGGAACAGTACGCCAAAGCGCTGCCGCAACGAGCGTTCGCGCACCACGCCGCCGCCGAACAGGGGTTCGCCGAAGAGTTCTATGCTGCCGCGATCGGGCAGGAGCAAGCCGATGATCATGCGCAGCAGCGTGGTCTTGCCGCTGCCCGAGCCGCCCACCAGCGAGACCAGTTCGCCGCGCTGAACCTCGAGGTTCAGGTCCTTGTGGATCCACACATCGCCGAAGCGGGTCGAGAGGTCGCGAATGCGGATGACCGGTGTCGTCATGATAGTTGGAGCTATCGAGGCAGGCCGATGCCGCGCGTGGCAATGGCAAACAGGGAATCGAGGACGATGACCAGGGTAATCGCCGTGACCACCGCCGCCGTCGTATTGCTCGACAGGCTTTCCGTATTGGGTCGCACCCTGAGGCCGAAATGGCAGGCCACCAGGGCGACGAACATGCCGAACACCGTACCCTTGGCCAGGCCGATCCAGAGATTGGCGACGGGCACCGCACGCGGCAGGGTCTGGAAGAAAAAGCCGTAGGAAATGTCGAGCTGCAGCTGCGCCGACACCATGCCGCCGACCAGGGCGATGGCCGTGGCCCAGAGCGTCAGGAGGGGCATGACGATGGTCAACGCCACCACCTTGGGGAATATCAGGCGCAGTCCGCGCGGCACGCCCATGGTCGCCAGCGCGTCGATCTCCTCGGTAACGCGCATCACGCCCAGTTGCGCCGTCATCGCGGAACCCGAGCGGCCGGCCACCAGGACGGCGACCAGCACCGGCCCCAGTTCGCGCACGAGGCCGAGGCCGATGATGTTGACAATGAAGATGTCGGCTCCGAACTGCTTCAGCTGCAAGGCCGAAAGATAGGACAGCACGACCCCGATCAGGAATCCGACCAGGGCGGTGACGGGCATCGCGCGCACCCCGCTTTTGTAGAGATTGGCGGAAATCTCGCGCCTGGGCAGATCGGCCGGGTAACGCAGCACATGAAGCAGATTCAGGGCGAACTGGCCGATCAGCGCCACGAAATCAGCCAGATGGCGACCGATGCCGATGGTCGCGCTGCCGACCACCATCACGCCGTGCAATGGCGAGACCGGAACGACCGCCGCCCGCGGCTCGTGATCGGCCGCCTGGATGCGTTCGAACACCCGCCAGTGCTCCGGCCTGATTTCCAGATGCACGGGCAACGTCCGTCCCCAGGCACGCCAGAGCAGCATGGCTCCGGCGCTGTCGATCGCTTCGAGATCCAGACAATCCCAATGGCTGCCGACTTTTGCGGCGCGGTAGAGTTCGGCGGACAATTCCGTCGTTCGCAGCGAAGTCGTCGCGAGCGTCCAGCGCCCCGCAAGCCGCACAAGCGGTCCGCCTTCGCGAACGGTCACTTCAATGTGCGCGACTGACATCAGGCTGGTACTTGCGCTAGCGGGGTGGGAAGTCGCCGATTATAACTACGCCGCATCGCCCGGCGGCTCACGTCTGGCGCTCGATCCGCAGATCGCCGCCGATGCCGGCCCACTGCTGCGCCTCGTCCTCCAGCGCCGCCGTGGTCAATGGCAGAACATTCAAGCCCTCGGCGCCGAGGCTGAGATGGAAACCATGGCGGGTAAAACCGGCAGAGTAAGGCGGCAAAGGCCGGTCATCGCGCGAGCGATGCAACAGGACGGCCGTTCGCAGGCAGAAAATCAGCGTCCATTCCGGCGCTTCACCACGCAAGGGCTGGGCGCGTTCCAGCTTGCCGCGGTGGGCCAGCACCAGCCGTGACAGGCGCGCCTGATCGCGCCTGGAAAACCCCGGCATGTCGGCATTGGCGAGAATGTAGGCGCTGTGTTTGTGGTAGCTGGAGTGGGCTATGGAAATTCCCACCTCATGCAGGCGTGCGGCCCAGACCAGGAATTGCGCATCCGGATGTCCGGCCTCCCGGCTCGCCGGCACCATCTGCTTGAGCAGATCGAGTGCCGTATGGGCCACCCGTCCGGCCTGCCGCCGATCCGCCTCGTAGCGTTGCATGAAGCGATTCACCGTGGCTTCGCGCAGATCGTCATGGTGATAGCGGCCCAGCTGGTCGTAAAGCACGCCGAGACGCAGGGCGCCTTCCGAGAACGCCATGCGCTCGAGGCCGAACTCCTTGAATATGGCCGACATGATTGCCAGGCCGCCGGGCAATACGGGTATCCGGTCCGCGCGCAAACCCTGCAATTTCAGGCGCGAGGCCTCGCCGGCATGGAGGAGTTCGTTGCGCAGTTTCTCCAGCCCATCCCGGGTGAGCCCGTGATCGGAAAATCCGTTCAGTTCCAGCAAGTCGACGATGGCCTTGGCGGTACCTGAGGAACCGATGGCCTCGTCCCAGCCGGTTTCACGGTAGGCGTGGACGATGGTCTGCAGTTCGCGCCGCGCCGCCAGTTCGGCCTCCCGGAAGGAGCGCTTGTCGACACGCCCGTCGGGAAAAAAGCGCAGGCTGAAGCTGACACAGCCCATGTAGAGGGATTCCAGACGGATCGGATCGATGTTCTGGCCGATGATGAATTCGGTCGAGCCGCCGCCGATATCGACTACGAACTGGCGCGTTTGCGGGGTGGCCAGCGTATGCGCCACGCCGAGGTAGATCAGGCGGGCCTCCTCGCGGCCGGCAATCACTTCGATGGGAAAACCCAGCGCCGCCTCGGCCTTTTCCAGGAAAGCTTCGGCGTTTTTGGCCACGCGCAAGGTATTGGTCGCCACCGCGCGCACCGCGCCCTGGTCGAAGCCGCGCAATCGCTCGCCAAACCGGGACAGCGCGTCGATGCCGCGCTGCTGCGCTGCGGCATCAAGCCTTTTGTCGGGAGTCAGGCCGGCGGCGAGCCGCACCGATTCCTTGAGTCCGTCGAGCGGATAAATCTGGTTGGCCACGATCCGCCCCACCTGCAGGCGAAAGCTGTTGGAGCCGAGATCAACTGCGGCGATCAATTCATAGGCCATGCGCCGATTCTACCGCGCAGCCGGGCTTTGCCCGGTGTCACACGGTGGCAACAGAATTGACACATAATCATGGTCTTCCGAGCCCCTGAAAGCCCTCATGCCGTCCTCGCGCCATTTTCCTGTCGAGCACTTCCTCAACCGCGAGCTGTCCCTGCTCGCCTTCAACCGGCGCGTTCTGGCCCAGGCCGCGGACGGCCGCGTGCCATTGCTGGAGCGCCTGCGTTTTCTCTGCATCGTGTCATCCAATCTCGACGAATTCTTCGAAATCCGCGTCGCCGGCCTCAAGGAGCAGATCAAGCTGGGCAGCCACGCCGCTGGCGCCGACGGCATGACGCCGCAGGAGGTCTACCGCCGCGTCACGGTACAGGCCCACGAACTGATTGCCGACCAGTACGCCCTGCTCAACGACGTCATCCTGCCGGCACTGGCCAAGGAGGGCATCGCCTTTCTGCGCCGCAGCGTCTGGAACGATGCCCAGCGTGAGTGGATCCACGGTTTCTTTGTCAAGGAAGTGATGCCGGTACTGACCCCGATCGGGCTCGATCCCTCGCATCCCTTCCCGCGCGTGCTGAACAAGAGCCTCAATTTCGCCATCGAACTCGAAGGCACCGACGCCTTCGGTCGCAGTTCCGGCGCCGCCATCGTCCAGGCCCCGCGCGCGCTGCCGCGCGTGATTCGCTTGCCAAGGGAACTTTGCGGCGTCGAGCACGGTTTTGTCTTTCTCTCCTCGGTTCTTCACGAATTTGTCGGCGAACTGTTCGCCGGAATGAACGTCCTCGGCTGCTACCAGTTCCGGGTTACGCGCAATTCCGACCTGTTCGTCGACGACGAGGAAGTCAAGAACCTCCGCATTGCGTTGCAGGGCGAACTGCCGCAGCGCCACTTCGGCGATGCCGTGCGCCTGGAAATCGCCGACAACTGCTCGGCGACCATGGCCGATTTCCTGCTGCAGCAGTTCAGCCTCGATCTCAGCGACCTGTATCGCATGCCGGGCATCGTCAACCTGGTGCGCCTGATTTCGGTACCGGACCAGGTCGACCGCCCCGACCTCATGTATCCGCCCTTCCAGCCCGGTCTGCCCAAGGTCCTGACCAAGCGCTACGACATCTTCGCCAGCATCCGCAAGCATGACATCCTGATCCACCATCCCTTCCAGGCCTTCAATCCGGTGATCCAGCTGCTGCAACAGGCGGCCGACGACCCGCAGGTGGTCGCGATCAAGATGACCGTGTATCGCACCGGCACCGATTCGGTGCTGATGGAGCACCTGCTGCGCGCCGCCGAAAAGGGCAAGGAAGTCACCGTCGTGGTGGAACTGATGGCGCGTTTCGACGAGGAGGCCAACCTGTCCATCGCGGCGCGCCTCGAAGAGGTCGGCGCCCACGTGGTGTATGGCGTGGTCGGCTACAAGACCCATGCCAAGATGCTGATGGTCCTGCGCCGCGAGGATCACGGCTACCGGCGCTACATCCACCTCGGCACCGGCAACTATCACCCGCGCACCACGCGTTTCTACACCGACTTCGGCCTGCTGACCTCGAATCCGGAAATCGGCGACGACGTCAATGAAGTCTTCAAGCAACTGACCGGACTGGGCAAGGCCAGCGCGCTCAAGCACCTCTGGCAGGCGCCTTTTTCGCTCCATTCGAACATGCTCGCCGCGATTCGCGGCGAAACCGCGGCGGCACTGGCCGGCAAGCCGGCGCGCATCATCGCCAAGATGAATTCGCTGCTCGAACCGGAAATCATTGCGGCCCTCTACGAGGCCAGCGCGGCCGGTGTCAGCGTCGACCTGATCGTGCGCGGGGTCTGCTCACTGCGTCCCGGCGTGAAGGGCCTCTCCGAAAACATCCGGGTGCGCTCGGTGATCGGCCGCTTCCTCGAGCACCACCGGATTTTCTATTTCCACGCCGACGGCCGGCAGAACATCTACCTGTCCAGCGCCGACTGGATGGAACGCAATTTCTTCCGCCGCATTGAAATCAGTTTCCCGGTGCTGGAACCCAAGCTAAAGCAGCGGGTGCTCAAGGAAGGGCTCAAGCCCTACCTGGCGGACAACAGTCAGGCCTGGGAAATGAACGGCAGCGGCGAATACCGCATCAAGCCGACCAAACACGGCCGCATCAGCGCCCAGGAACTCCTGCTCGCCGACCTCGGCGTCAGTATCGTCAGCGCAACGTAACCCGCGTCAGGACATTCGCCATGCCTTCGGCCATGTCGGCGCCGAACTGCTTGGCGAATTTCTCGGCGAAGTTCTGCTTGACGCTGAAGTCGCGCACGTCGCTGGCCTTGATGACATCGCGGGCGACGCTATCGACCGTGCCGTAACCGTCGACCAGGCCCAGTTCTATGCTCCTGGCGCCGCTCCACATCAGGCCCGAAAACATCTCAGGCGTCTCCTTCAGCCGCTTGCCGCGGCCTTTTCTCACCACATCGATGAACTGCTGGTGGATCTCGCCCAGCATCTGCCGGGCATGTGCCTTGTCGTTCTCGTTTTCCGGAGAGAAGGGATCGAGGAAACCCTTGCTCACGCCGGCCGTGAGCAGGCGACGCTCGACGCCGAGTTTTTCCATGGTGCCGGTAAAGCCGAAGCCGTCCATGAGCACGCCTATCGAGCCGACGATGCTGGCCTTGTCCACGAAGATCTTGTCCGCCGCAACCGCCACGTAATAGCCGCCGGAAGCACAGACGTCCTCGACCACGACGTGCAGGGGGATCTCCGGATATTTGGCGCGCAAGCGCCGCATCTCGTCATTGATGATCCCGGACTGCACCGGGCTGCCGCCCGGGCTGTTGATGCGCAGGATCACGCCCGCGGTATGCTTGTCCTCGAAAGCTGCCTGCAGCGCGCCGACGACGTGCTCGGCATTGGCATCGCCCTTGGCCTTGATGACGCCGTTGAGGTTCACCAGTGCGGTGAATTTGTCGCCGTCGGCAAGCTTGTCGCCCTGCCCCAGGTCCAGCGCGAGGAAGAGCAGAACCGCCAGGTAGGCGAAGCCCAGCAGCTTGAAGAAAATGCCCCAGCGCCGGCCGCGCCGCTGCTCGGCAAGCGCTTCGAGCGCGAGTTTTTCCAGAACCTTGCGTTCCCAGTTCACATCATTGTTGCTGTCCGACACCTTGCCCACCTTCCTCGATCAAAACAACCCATCCGTCCTCTTCGCTTACGGACACCTTCACCAAGCCCTTGCCATTGCAGCGCCCGCCGAGACAACGCCCCGAGTCCGGGGCGTAAAGGGCGCCATGCGTGGCACAAATCAAGTATAAGCCTGAACTATCGAAGAACTCGCCCTGCTGCCAGTCCAATTCGACCGGGACATGGCCGCAGCGGTTCAGGAAGGCAGCAACCTGACCGCGAAAACGCACCACGAAGGCCGCTTCCTCCATTCCGCTGCGCGTGACGGTGAAACGCCGACCCGGCCCGCCATCGCTGAGTTCCCCGCTGGCGCAAATCCGTCGCCCCTTCAAGGCTGTCGCCGCAGCCACCCCGCCAGTTCCGCGACGTTGGCCGCACAGAACAAGGGGGATTCCGCCTCCAGAGCCTCGCGCGGATGGGCGCCGTAGGCCACGCCCAGCGCGGCCACGCCGGCATTGCGGGCCATCAGAAGGTCGTGGGTGGTGTCACCGATCATCAGCGTCGCGCCGGGATCGACACCGAACTCGGCCATCAGCTCTGCGAGCATCTGCGGATGCGGCTTGGAATGGCATTCGTCGGCGCAGCGCGAGGCATGGAAATGCGGGCCCAGGCCGCTGACCTCGAAAGCCCGGTCGAGTCCCTTGCGCGTCTTGCCCGTGGCCACGGCGAGCATGTATCCGGCTGCAGCCAGTTCGGTTATCAGGTCAGCCGCGCCGTCGAAGAGCAGCAGATCCTGGTCGCGCGACAGGTAATGCTGCCGGTAGCGCAGCGCAACGTCCTGGTAACGCTCGGCCGGCAGTTCGGGCAAGGCATGGCGCAGGGCATCGATCAGGCCGAGGCCGATGATGTGGCTGGCACGCTCGTCGGAGGGCGGTTCGATGCCGAGATCCGTCGCCGCCGCCTGGATGCTGGCGACAATGGCGCCGGTCGAATCCATCAGGGTACCGTCCCAATCGAAGACGATCAAATCAAAGCGCCTGCCCATAGTCTCTCTTCTCGTTGCGATCCAGTTTTTCCGTGAAGTTGCGTAGTTCGGCGGGCAATGGGGACTCAAGCTCGACCGGCGCGCTCGTGAGCGGATGCGGCAGCGCCAGTTTCGCCGCATGGAGGAACATGCGGCCGAGCCCGGTCTTCTGCAAGGCCTTGTTCAGCGAAAAATCGCCGTATTTGTCGTCGCCGGCGATGGGAAATCCCAGATGCGCCAGATGGACCCGGATCTGGTGGGTGCGCCCGGTCTTGAGTTCCACCTCGACCAGGCTGAAATTCTCCCAGCGCGCCACCAGGCGTACGATGGAATGCGCAGCCTTGCCCTCGACATTGACGCTGACACGGCGTTCGCCTTCCGCCGTCAGGTATTTGTGCAAGGGCAGGCGGACATGCTGCAATTCGTTGCGCCAGCACCCCTTGACCAGAGCCAGATAGCGCTTGTTGATGCCGCCGTCGCGAAACATGTCATGGAGTTTGGTCAAGGCGGCACGCTTCTTGGCCACCACCAGCAGACCCGAGGTCTCGCGGTCCAGGCGGTGGGCCAGTTCGAGGAACTTTGCCTGCGGCCGCGCCCGGCGCAACTGCTCGATGACGCCGAAGGACACCCCGCTGCCACCGTGCACCGCGACACCGGAGGGCTTGTCGATCACGATGAACGCTTCATCCTCCCAAGCGATTTGAAAATCCCGTGCCGGAACAGCGGCTTGCGAAGGCCGCTCGGCGGTGCGGATGGGCGGCACGCGCAGTCGGTCGCCGAGCTGCAGACGATATTCGGCCGGCACCCGGCCCTTGTTTACCCTTACCTCGCCGCTGCGCAGGATGCGGTAGATATGGCTCTTGGGCACGCCCTTGGCGATGCGCAGGAGGAAATTGTCGATGCGCTGGCCTTCGGATTCCTCGCCGACCTCAAGCCATGTCACCGAATCTTTGCTCAAGTCCTTCATTTCCAATATACTGCGCCCTTGGTTAGCCGTCCCGTGACGGTGTGCCCGGCGGCCCGAAGTGGCGTCGGTGGCACGGTTTGCGGGATGTTGTCGCCACGCCTGCTTTAGCTTTCCAGCGACAGCTTGCATCGAGGCGACAAGCTTGCGAAAGCACCATCAGACAGCCGCCGGAATTCACAAGCCGACCGGCACGCAAGCCGCAAACCACAGGGTGTTTCGCTCGCCCGAAAGAGCGATACTACTTGATTGCGCGCTACACACGCACAGATTTGGGCACAGATTGCCGGACGCTGACCATGAGTCAGCGACCGCCGAACCGAAGACAAGTCATCAACCCGTTTGCCACGTTAATCAAAGGCATCATGAACCTGCCGAATCAACTGCAAACCCGAGGCACACCGCCCGCGTCCTGACGCCCGCGATGTGCGACTTGTCGTGCCCGCCTGGCTTGAGTGCGCGCGGGAGCACACATGAAACGCATGCTTTTCAATGCGACGCAGGCTGAGGAACTCCGCGTCGCGATCGTCGATGGTCAGAAACTGATTGACCTCGACATCGAATCAGCCAACAAGGAACAGCGCAAGAGCAACATCTACAAGGCTGTCATCACGCGCATCGAGCCCAGCCTCGAAGCCGCCTTCGTCGATTACGGCGCCGAGCGCCATGGTTTCCTGCCGTTCAAGGAAATCTCCCGCAACTACTTCAAGCCCGGTGTCGATGCCGGCAAGGCACGCATCCAGGATGTGCTCAGCAACGGCCAGGAGCTCATCGTCCAGGTCGAAAAAGACGAGCGCGGCAACAAGGGCGCGGCCCTGACCACCTACGTCTCGCTGGCCGGCCGCTACCTGGTGCTGATGCCCAACAATCCCCGCGGCGGCGGCGTTTCGCGCCGTGTCGAGGGCGATGACCGGCAGGAACTGCGCGAGGTCATGGACCAGCTGGAGGTTCCGCCCGGCACCAGCCTGATCGCCCGCACCGCCGGCATCGGCCGCGGACTCGAAGAACTGCAGTGGGACCTGAACTACCTGCAGCAGTTGTGGACCGCCATCGACGGCGCGGCCAAGGCGCAAAGCGGCGCCTTCCTGATCTACCAGGAATCCAGCCTCGTCATCCGCGCCATCCGCGACTACTTCCACGCCGAGATCGGCGAAATCCTGATCGACACCGACGACATCTTCGAGCAGGCGCAGCAGTTCATGGCGCACGTGATGCCCGGCACGGTCAATCGCGTCAAGCGCTACCACGACGACGTGCCGCTGTTCTCGCGCTTCCAGATCGAACACCAGATCGAATCCGCCTACTCGCGCCAAGTCACGCTGCCCTCGGGCGGCGCCATCGTCATCGACCATACCGAGGCCCTGGTCTCGGTCGACGTCAACTCGGGCCGCGCCACCAAGGGCAGCGACATCGAGGAAACCGCACTGCGCACCAACTGCGAGGCTGCCGACGAAATCGCTCGCCAGCTGCGTCTGCGCGACCTCGGCGGCCTGATCGTGATCGACTTCATCGACATGGAGTCGACCAAGAACCAGCGTGAAGTCGAGAACCGCCTGCGCGACGCGCTGCACTTCGACCGCGCCCGCGTCCAGACCGGCAAGATCAGCCGCTTCGGCCTGCTCGAACTGTCGCGCCAGCGCCTGCGTCCGGCACTCGCCGAAACCAGCTACATCACCTGCCCGCGCTGCACCGGCACCGGCCACATCCGCAGCACCGAATCCGCCGCGCTGCACATCCTGCGCATCCTCGAAGAGGAAGCCATGAAGGAGAACACCGGCGCCCTGCACTGCCAGGTCCCGGTGGATGTCGCCACCTTCCTGCTCAACGAAAAGCGCGTCGACATTTCGCACATCGAAGTGCGCCACCGCGTGAATCTCGTCATCGTACCCAACCGGCATCTGGAGACGCCGGCGCATGAAATCGTCCGCCTGCGCCACGATCAGCTCAATGCCGAAGGCATCGTGCTGGCCAGCTACCAGATGGCCGAGAAGCCCATCGAAGAAGCCTACCAGCCACCATCCGCGGCCGATGCCAAGCCCGCCAAGATTGAAGCCGCCGTGAAAGGCATCACGCCCGACTCGCCGGCGCCTATCGTCGAACCCAAGGCAGTGGCACCTGCCGCCCAGCCAGTGGCGGCAAACGAAGGCGGCTTCTTCGACAAGATCGTCTCCTTCTTCATGGGTAGCAAGAAAGCCGAAGCGCCTGCAGTCGCCGAAGAAAAGACCGACAGGCCGCCGCGTCGCGACAGCGGTCGGGATCGCAACCGCGACGGCGGACGCGGCGGACGCGACCGCAATAACCGCCGTGACGGCCGCGACAACCGCGAAGGCGGCGAGCGCAAGGACCGCAGCGAGCAAGCCCCGCGTCCCCAGGCAAAGCGTGACGAGCAGCAGGCAGAAGGCGGCAATCGCAAGCCGCGCGAGCCCCGCGAACCGCGCGAGCCCAAGGAAGTTCGCGAACCGCGCGAGCCGCGCGAACCGAAGGAAGCCCGCGAGCCGCGCCCGCCGCGCGAACCGCGTGAGCCGCGTCCGCCGCGCGCCGACGCCAACACCGCCCAGAACGGCGTGTCACCGGCGCCGGTTTCCGGCAACGAAGGCAGCCAGGACGGTGAAGCCCGCAGCGGACGCCGCAGTCGCGGCCGCGGTCGTGGTCGCGGTCGCAGCGAGGAAGGCAGCACGACGGAAGGCACCACCAACGGTATCGAAGCAGCCACGACAGCCGTGGTCGCAAGCCCTGCCGAGTTCGTTTCACAGAACGCCGGCACCGATGCCGCCGCCATGCCCGCTGCCGTCGTGACGACAGCGCCCCCGATCGCAGAGGAGCGCGCCGTGGAAGCGACTCCGGTCGCCGCGCCGGAGGCAGCAGCACCCGCCCCTGCCGCCGCCTTTGCACCTGTCGCGACGATCGAACCCGTTGCCGCAATACCGGTGGCTGCCGAACCGGCGCCGCAGCCGGAAGCCGTAGCCGAAACAGTGGTCGTCGCAACGCCGCCGCCTGCCGCCGATCCCATCATCGTGCCGCCGGCGCCGCAGCCAGCCGTGGTCGATGTCAAGGAATCCCTGCAGCAGGTCGGCCTGGTGATGATCGAAACCAGCCACGCGGCACCGGCCGCGGATAGCTTCGCCCCGGCACAACCGCTCGGCCGCAAGCCCAAGCCGGCGCCGGTGATCGCCAGCGAGCCGCTGCAAATGGTGGAAACCAAGCACGACTGACGGACAGCTAGCGCAACAAGACAAAGGGCGCCCTCGGGCGCCCTTTGTGTTATCTGGAGCTCAGCCGCAACAGGAGCCGCTGCACCGCATCCTCGACCAGGTCAAGCACCCGTTCGAAGCCGTCGATGCCGCCGTAATAGGGATCGGGCACCTCGTCATCCTCGCAGCGCTCGCTGAACTGCAGCAGCAGGGCGAGCTTGTCGTGGTACAGCGGCGGACAGGCGCGCTGCAGCCAGTCGAGATGGTCGCGCCCCATGGCTATCACGTGGTCGAAGCGGATGAAGTCGAACTCGGTCACGCGCCGTGCGCGCAGATGCGCGAGTTCGTAACCGCGCTTTGCCGCCGCGGCGACAGTGCGCGGATCCGGCGTGTCGCCGACGTGGTAGCCGTGGGTGGCCGCGGAATCGAACTCGAAGGTCTCGTCGAGGCCCAGCTTTTCCGCCAGGCGGCGCGCCACGCCTTCTGCCGTCGGCGAGCGACAGATGTTGCCGGTGCAAACAAAGAGGATCCGGTGCGGCATCAGGCAGCATCTCCGGGTGCGTCGTGCGCCTCGCCGCCGAAGGCCAGGTGCTTGACGCGGAACAGTTCGTCACGCGCCGCCGCGGCCTCCTCGAATTCCAGGTTCTTCGCATGTTCCTGCATGGCCTTCTCCAGGCGCCTGATTTCACGCGAAAGGTCCTTCTCGCTCATTACCTCGTAGCGCGCCGCTTCCTGTGCCGCCTTGAGATCGCGCACCGCGGTATCGGCATCATAAACGCCGTCGATCATGTCCTTGATGCGCTTCCTGACGCCGATCGGCGTGATGCCCATCGCCTCGTTGTGGGCCAGCTGTTTCGCCCGCCGCCGCGCAGTCTCGCCCATCGCGCGCTGCATCGAATCCGTGATCCGGTCGGCATAGAGGATGGCCGTGCCGTTCAGGTGCCTTGCGGCGCGACCCATGGTCTGGATCAGCGAGCGCGTCGAGCGCAGGAAGCCCTCCTTGTCGGCGTCGAGGATGGCCACCAGCGACACCTCGGGAATATCGAGGCCTTCGCGCAGCAGGTTGATGCCGACCAGCACGTCGAACTCGCCGAGACGCAGGTCGCGGATGATCTCGACGCGCTCCACGGTGTCGATGTCCGAATGCAGGTAGCGCACCTTGATGCCGTTGTCGTTCATGTACTCGGTGAGCTGCTCGGCCAGGCGCTTGGTCAGCGTCGTCACCAGCACCCGTTCGCCGGCGGCGATGCGCTTCTTGGACTCCGACAGCAGGTCGTCCACCTGGGTGCTCGCCGGTCGCACCTCCACCACCGGATCGACCAGCCCGGTCGGCCGCACCAGCTGCTCCACCACCTGGCCCTGGTGTTTCTCCTCGTAGTCGGAAGGCGTCGCCGAGACGAACACGGTCTGCGGCATCAGCTTTTCGAATTCATCGAACTTCAGCGGCCGGTTGTCCAGCGCCGACGGCAGGCGGAAGCCGTAATCGACCAGGTTTTCCTTGCGCGAGCGGTCGCCCTTGTACATGCCGCCGACCTGCGGGATGGTCACATGCGATTCGTCCACGAACATGATCGCGTCGCCCGGCAGGTAGTCGTAGAGCGTCGGCGGCGGTTCGCCGGCCTGGCGTCCCGAGAGATGCCGCGAATAGTTCTCGATGCCCTTGCAGAAGCCCAGCTGGTCGAGCATTTCGAGGTCGAAGCGGGTGCGCTGCTCGATGCGCTGGCACTCGACCAGTTTCTGGTTGGCCTGGAAGAACTCGATGCGCTGGCGCAGTTCCTCCTTGATCGCCTCTACCGCCTTGAGCACCGTGGCGCGCGGCGTGACGTAATGGCTGGAGGGGAAGACCGTGAAGCGGCCCAGTTTCTGCCGCGTGTGGCCGGTCAGCGGATCGAACAGCGTGATCGATTCCACTTCGTCGTCGAAGAGGGTGATGCGCACCGCGCTTTCGGCGTTTTCCGCCGGGAATATATCTATCACGTCGCCGCGCACGCGATAGACGCCACGGCGGAAATCCATCTCGTTGCGCTCGTACTGCATCTCGCTCAGGCGGCGGATGATCTCGCGCTGGCCGACCTTCTCGCCCTGCTTCAGGTGCAGGATCATGCTGTGGTAATCGACCGGGTCGCCGATGCCGTAGATCGCCGACACGGTGCAGACGATGAGCACGTCGCGCCGCTCCAGCAGGCTCTTGGTCGCCGACAGGCGCATCTGCTCGATATGCTCGTTGATCGACGAATCCTTCTCGATGAACAGGTCGCGCGAGGGCACGTAGGCCTCGGGCTGGTAGTAGTCGTAATAGGAAACGAAGTACTCGACCGCGTTTTCGGGAAAGAATTCGCGGAATTCCGAGTACAGCTGGGCAGCCAGGGTCTTGTTCGGCGCCAGCACCAGCGCCGGTCGGCCCAGCCGGGCGACGACGTTGGCCATGGTGTAGGTCTTGCCCGAACCCGTCACGCCGAGCAGGGTCTGGAAGGAAAGACCATCGTTGATGCCTTCGGTCAGCAGGCGGATCGCCTCGGGCTGGTCGCCGGCAGGCGGAAAAGGCTGGTGCAAACGCCACGGACTGCCCGGAAACTCGACCACCCTGCCCTTCAGTTCATGTATCTCGGCCACACCGTACCCGCTTGTTTATTTATGGAAACCCGGCGAAATCCTGATGAAAGGCGGACCCGCAATCAGGTATTATTGCGCGCTTTGCGCCGCAACATAGAATCGCCGTAGCGCCAGCGCCGACTTTAGTTTCGGCCGCTACGCTTAACGCCGATAAAATCGGCGTTAGCCTGCACTGAAACTTCGTTCTCACAACTTCTTGCACCCGGAGCATTCATGTCCTCTCTCTTCGCCGCCGTCGAAATGGCGCCCCGCGACCCCATCCTGGGCCTCAACGAAGCCTTCAATGCCGACACCAACCCGAACAAGGTCAACCTCGGCGTCGGTGTCTATTTCGGCGACGACGGCAAGATTCCGCTGCTGGCCGCGGTCAAGACCGCCGAGAAGGCCCGCCTGGAAACCCAGCCGGCGCGCGGCTACCAGCCCATCGAGGGCATTCCCGCCTACAACAATGCGGTGCAGAACCTGCTCTTCGGCAAGGATTCGGCACTGCTCGCCGCCGGCCGCGCCATCACCTGCGAATGCTTGGGCGGCACCGGCGCGCTCAAGGTCGGCGCCGATTACCTGAAGCGCCTGCTGCCCGATGCCAAGGTCTATATCAGCGACCCGAGCTGGGAAAACCACCGCGCCCTGTTCGAATCGGCAGGCTTCACGGTCGAGAATTACGCCTACTACGACGCAGCCACGCGCGGCGTCAATTTCGCCGGCATGAAGGCCGCGCTGGCGGCAATGCCGGCCAAGTCCGTCGTGGTGCTGCACGCCTGCTGCCACAACCCCACCGGCGCCGACCTCTCGGCCGCGCAATGGGCCGAAGTGGTCGCCACGGTCAAGCAGCGCGATCTGGTCGCCTTCATCGACATGGCCTATCAGGGCTTCGCCGACGGCATCAAGCCCGACGCCATCGCCCTCGACCTGTTCGCCGCCTCGGGCCTGCAGTTCGTGGTCTCCAGCAGTTTCAGCAAGTCTTTCTCGCTCTACGGCGAGCGCGTCGGCGCGCTGACCATCGTCACCGCCGGCAAGGACGAATCGGCCCGCGTGCTGTCGCAGGTCAAGCGTGTGATCCGCACCAATTATTCGAATCCGCCCACCCACGGCGGTGCCGTGGTGGCCGCCGTGCTCTCCAGCCCCGAGCTGCGCCAGCAATGGGAAGACGAGCTGGCCGGCATGCGCGAGCGCATCCGCGCCATGCGCAAGAGCCTGGTCGACAAGCTCACCGCCGCCGGCGCCACCGGCTTCGATTTTATCAAGGTCCAGCGCGGCATGTTCAGCTACACCGGCCTGACCGCCGAACAGGTGGAAAAGCTGCGCGCCGAGTTCGGCATCTACGCCGTCAGCACCGGCCGCATCTGCGTCGCGGCGCTCAACACGCGCAACATCGACTACGTCGCCAAGGCCATCGCTGCGGTGCTGAAGAAGTAACAAGGCTATTGCGAGCACTAGGGGGTGCGGCTATAATCCGCGCCTCTTGATATTCCTCGATAGCTCAGTTGGTAGAGCGCCGGACTGTTAATCCGTAGGTCCCTGGTTCGAGCCCAGGTCGAGGAGCCAGAATTTTGTTGTTGCGCGTCTTGCACTTAGCCCAGCCATCGCGGTTGGGCTTTTTGCATTCTGGGGGCGCTTCGGGGACCATAGAACTAAAAGTCCGCAGGTCGGTATCGGGCAACTGGCGCTACACTCGGCTTGCTTCGGGCCTATCCATGACAGAAAAGGAAAAATCATGCGTACCTTGATGACTGTATTCATGCTGGTCTTCGCCACGTCCGTGTCGGCCGCCTCCAAGGAGGAAATCAACGCCGAAGTGCGCCAGGCACTAAAGAACTTTCAAAAGCAGACCAGCGCCGGCTACGAATTGTCGAAGAAGGCAAAAGGCATACTGGTCTTCCCGAGCGTAATCAAGGCCGGCATAGGCATCGGTGGCGAGTTCGGGGAAGGTGCGCTCCTGGTGAAAGGCAATACCGTCGCCTACTACAACATCGCGTCTGCCTCCATCGGTTTTCAGCTGGGCGCACAGGCACGCAGCCAGATCGTGCTGTTCATGAACGACAAGGTGCTTGGCGAGTTCCGCAAGAGCGAGGGCTGGAAAGCCGGGGTCGACGGCAGCGTGGCATTGGCGACGCTCGGCGCGGGCGGTGCCATCGATACCGAAACGGCGAAGCAGCCCATCATTGGCTTCATCTTCTCGAACAAGGGCTTGATGTACAACCTGACCTTCGAGGGTTCCAAGATCACACGCATCGAGAAGTAACTCTTCCCCGGCAAGCGCAAATATATTCGGGGTAATAGTCAGGGGCGGTATTGGATCCGCCGCGAGGATTTGCGGCCGGGAAACCTCCCCGTCCGCGTCGAACTGCCGTTTGACAGGGGCGTCGCGCGCCTGCGCAACGACCGCAGTTTGATAAATATTGAAGCTTAAGGTAACTTGGCGCAGAGGTGCTGACGCGGATGCCGTCTCTTCGTATCGAATCGCGGGCCGCAAACATCCTCAACCACTCAATGGAGACGAATATGAAAAAGCAAAAAACCAAAGAAGAGTATGTGCAGATCGACGAACTTGCATGGCAAGCTTTCCCCGATGCGTTTTCTACCGGGGGCATTCAGTGGAAATTGCTCAACGTCTCGCCCGAGCATGGTTCCTGGACCGCCATTTTCGACTGTCCGGCGGGTTCGTCTTTTGCGCCCCACATCCATGCCGGTCCCGGCGAGTATCTCCTCACCAAAGGCAAGATGGACGTCCGCGGCGGCAAGGCTGCCGGCGGAGCTACCGCCGTAGCTCCCGGCTACGGCTTCGAATCCTCGGGCGCACGGCATGACAAGACCTGCTTTCCCATTGACAGCGAGTTCTACATGACGTTTCTGGGGCCGCTTACTTTCATAAAGCCTGATGGCTCACCCATCGCCGTCATCGGCTGGGAAGAAGCGCAAGGCGCCTAGCAGTAAGCAGTTGGCCGGGCGCAAGCTGTCTTGCGCTGATTCAAGGCCGGAAAATCCATATCGTTCGCTTACATTCTTCCTCGGACCCGCTGATTATCCATGACCCTCTCAATGTTCGAAGCCAGCGCCCCCCGCTTTGCCCATATGCTGGGCAACCTGGACGCCATTCTCGCCAAAGCCGAGGCTTATGCAGCCGCCAAAAAGATCGACCCCGCAGTCCTGCTGTCAGCCAGGCTTTTTCCGGACATGTTTCCATTCGTGAAACAGGTTCAGATCGCCACCGACCATGCCAAAGGCGCAGTTGCCCGGCTGGCCGGGGTCGAGGTCCCCCGGTTTGATGACGCCGAGCACAGCTTCGAGGAACTCCGGGCGCGCGTGGCGAAGACCATCGCTTTCGTCGAATCCTTTTCTCCAGGACAGATCGATGGTTCGGAGGAACGGCAAATCGCACTCAAGGTCGGCGGCCAGGACATGACGTTCAAGGGCATGCCCTACCTGCTCGGCTTCGCCATCCCGAATTTCCATTTTCATCTGGTGACGGCCTACAACATACTGCGCCACAACGGCCTGGAAATCGGAAAACGCGATTTCATAGGCACTCCGTAGGCCTTCGACTCGAGGACTTGCGTGCGTTCGACTCGCGCCACAGCCGCCGTCGCCCGGCTCAATTCGCGGAGCGAGGAGCATCGCTACAGGGTCGCTTTGACGGGTAGCGGTCTGTTCATCCTGCGCGAAGCAAAGAATGGCGACGACCGGCAACTTTCCGAGGCCCTTGCGCTGGACGACTTTGTGCGCCTGGTAGATGCCATGGGTCCAAAGAAAGCAGCTCGCGTCACGCGACATGAAACTGCATTCATGAAGCAGTTGGTCAGGAAACCAGGAACGGAAAGCGAATGAAGTCGGTCGTGAGCAGAGGCGTCGGTCAGCGGCCTCGAGCGACCGGCGGCATTCGGAATTGCCCATCAAGCGACGCCGGCCGGCCAATCAGGACCTTTGCCGGATGATTTGGTGGACTCGGGCGGCAACTATTTGTTAAAATGCCAAATCGAATCCAGGCGGTGATTCTGCTGCCGGTTCTCAGATTCCTGGTTTGAATCCAAGTCGAGCAGATAGAATTCATGATGTAGTTCCTGCACTTAGCCCAGCCATCTAGGTTGGGCTTTTTGCATTCTGGAACACTTCGGAGGAAGGAAAAGGCTGACGCGATGCGACGGATTCTGCTGCTGATTCCCTTGCTCTGTTCGGGATGTGCCGTCATCACGGTTGCCGATGCGGCAGTTTCCGTGGCGGCCACCACTGTCAAAGTGGCTGCTACCGTGGTCGAAACCGCTGTGGATGTCACCGCGGCAGGCGTCAAGGCTGTCGTCGGCAAGGAGCCGGAAGAAAAGAAGTAAACAGGACCCGTTCAATTTCTTGGCAATTTTTCACATGACTTCCAACCCCAGCTTTCACCGTATCAAGTTCAGCGATGTTGCGCTTGGCCAGCGCTTCTACGACCCGATCAGCGCAGAATATTTCGTCAAACAGAGCGACACCATGGCCGCCATGGTCACGGGCGCAGGCGACGGCACCGTGCCGGACGAATTCGAAGCTGACGATGTCGTCGGCATCGATCTGCAGCAGTGATCCGACCCTGGCATCTCGACACTCCTGGCATCTGCGCCATGAGCCTTGAAACCGGAACCAACCCATGAGCAAGCTGCCCGCGTGTCCCCAATGCAGTTCGGAACTCACCTACGAAGACGGCGAGATGTACGTCTGTCCGGAATGCGCCCACGAATGGCCCCAGGTGGCGGCGGCAAGCGCGGATGAAACGCGCGTCGTCTGCGATGCCAACGGCAATGTCCTGCAGGACGGCGACAGCGTGACCGTGATCAAGGATCTCAAGGTCAAGGGCTCGTCGCTGGTGGTCAAGGTGGGCACCAAGGTAAAGAACATACGCCTCGTCGACGGCGATCACGACATCGACTGCAAAATCGACGGCATCGGCGCCATGCAGCTGAAATCGGAATACGTGAAGAAAGCATAGGCCGGGCCTGGCCCGTATCGCGTTCCCCTGTTCGAACATCAACTCAAGCAAAGGCACCTCCATGAAAAAACTGACCGCAACTGCCGCTGCCGTCCTCGTTGCTTTTTCGTTGCAAACGTCCGCGGCCGAGCCCAGGGAAGAGAAGACAGCCTCCGGGATCGTGATCACCCAAATCAGGGAGGGCACCGGCGCCAGCCCCAAAAGCAGCGACACCGTGAAGGTTCATTACCGCGGCACGCTGGTCAATGGCAAGGAATTCGACAGTTCCTACGGACGCGGGCAGCCAACGTCCTTCCCCTTGAACCGCGTGATCCCCTGCTGGACGGAGGGCATGCAAACCATGAAGACCGGCGGCAAGTCGAAACTGGTTTGCCCCCCCGATCTGGCCTACGGCAGCCGGGGCATTCCCGGCACGATTCCTCCCGCCGCAACCCTGGTCTTTGAAGTCGAGCTGCTGGAAATCGTCAGGTAAAGCGTGACGCCTGCTGTTCCTGCGCGAAGGCCCGGTCCCGGCCTTCGGTCCAAAACCCATTATTCGGCAAGTACAACCATGTCCCATCCTGCAAACATTTATTGCTATCACTGCGGCCGACAGCACCCCAGCGCCGAAATGCGCCAGATCGAAACCAAGGGTGGAAAGAAATGGCGCTGCATCAAGTCCATCGAGGCAACCAAGATCAACGCCGCGCAACGTGACGCCTTCGGCAAGACCGTCACCATGATCAACAAGGCCGAGCATCAGGCGCGGGTCAAGGCCAGGCTCAACGCCGAACGGCTGTTGTCGGCGGGCTAGCTTCGCTTCCCCTTCAAGCTGGCGTTGCCGGCCACCTGCACCATCGGTGAGTGGCATTTCCTGCTTCACGAATCGAGAAAGTCGGCGCCGGCGGAACGGCGATTGTGCGATGGCCGGCAATGTTGGATAATTCGTTTGTATACCGCATACAAAGGATATCCCGATGATCGCCGCCTTCGCCAACCCGCTGCTTGCCACCCCCGCCCGCCCGCTGCCCCGGACTGTCGCCATCATCGGCGCCGGCACCATCGGCCCCGACATCGGCTATTACCTCAAGAGCGCCCTGCCCGGCCTCAAGCTGTATCTCGTCGATGTGTCGCAAAAGGCCGTCGACGGCGCCCTGCTGCGCTTTCAGGATTATTCGAAGAAGGCCGTGGCCAAAGGCAAGATGAGCGAAGCCGACGCCGTGGCCGTGACATCGAATCTGGTCGGCACGCTGGACTATGCCGACATCGCCGGCTGCGACTGGGTGATCGAGGCCGCCACGGAAAACCTGGCGCTGAAGCGCAAGATCTTCGCCCGGATCGAGGCGGTGGTACGCCCCGACGCCCTGATCACGTCCAACACCAGTTCCCTGCCGGCGGCGCAGATTTTCTCCGATTTGAAGCACCAGCAACGGGCCACGGTAACCCATTTCTTTGCTCCGGCCTGGCGCAATCCGGCGGTCGAAGTCATTGCCTGGAAGAAGACCGACCCGGCCGTGGTCGAGTACCTGCGCTGGGTGTTCTGCATGACCGGCAAGGTGCCGCTGGTGACGGCCGACGTGGCCTGCTTCATGCTCGACCGCATCTTCGACAACTGGTGCAACGAATCCGCGATGCTGCTCGACCGCGCCACCGCCGCCGAAGTCGACAGCGTCGCCGCCGAGTTCGTGCATGCCGGCCCCTTCTTCGTGCTCAACATGGCGCGCGGCAACCCGATCATCACCGAGACCAACACGCTGCAGGCCGAGATGGAAGGCGCGCACTACACGCCGGCGCCGATCTTCCGCTCTGTCGACACCTGGCTCACGGTGCCGCCGGGCAAGCGGGTCGAGGTGGCGGCGGATACGGCCAGGGCGGTGCGCGAGCGCCTGCTCGGCATCCTGTTCTCGCAGAGCGTCGACATCGTCGACCGCAAGATCGGCGATGCGGCCGACCTCGACCTCGGCTGCCGGCTGGCGCTGGGTTTCAGGAACGGTCCCCTGGACCTGATGCGCAACCTGGGTGAGCAAACCAGCGGCCGCGCCCTGATGCGCCTGCGCGAGGAGCGCCCCGGCATGCCGATGCCGCAGCGGCCCTTCGCCGTCTATCAGGGCTTCCTGCGCCACATACTGGTCGATGACCTGGACGGCGTGAAAGTCATCACCCTGCGCCGGCCGGAAGCCATGAACGCGCTGCATGACGAGATGAACGACGAAATCCTCTCCGTCATCCGCCGCTTCGAGAACAAGCCCGAAGTGACGGGCTTCGTCATCACCGGCTACGGCACGCGCGCCTTCTGCGCCGGAGCCGACATCGGCCGCTTCGTCGACATGCTGGGCGATGCACCCGCCTCGGCGCAATACGCCCGCGACTGTTCGCGCCTGCTGGTACATCTGGACCGCATGAAAAAGCCGGTGGTGGCGGCCCTCAATGGCATGGCGCTGGGCGGTGGCCTCGAACTGGCGATGCGCTGCCACGCCATCGTGGCGCAGAAGCGCGCCTGGCTGCAACTGCCGGAAGTGACCCTGGGCATCGTGCCCGGCATCGGCGCCATGGTGGTGCCTTATCGTCGCTGGCCGCATGCGACGGCCACCTTCAACGCCATGCTGCGCCAGGCTGAACGCCTGAAGGCCGTGCGTGCCTACGAACTGGGCATCGTCAGCGGCCTGGCCGAGGACTATGCGTCACTGATCTCGATGGCCGTGGCGCAGGTGCATCAACTCTCGAACAAGGTCGCGCCGATCGGCGATGCGCCGGTGGTCGTCGGCATCGAGCCGGCGGAAACTCGGACCGCCGGCGGCCAGATCCTCAGCCGGGAATGCATCGCCATCATGGAGCAGGCCATCCGCGAAGCCGCCGCCGCACCGACCCTGGCCGCCGCCCTCGAAGCCGGCTACCGGGCCTTCGGCCGCTCGGCCTGCACCGAGGCCGCCCGCGAGGGCATTACTTCGTTCCAGGAAAAGCGTCCGGCGGATTTCGGCAAGACGAAGTAGCCGGACTAGCGCTGCGCCGCTGCCCAAACCTCGTAGCGCGCTTTCGTTTCCGCATTGGGCGGGTAGAGTCCGGGCAAGGGCACCCCGGCCGCGACCTGGGTCAGGATCCAGGCCTCCATGCGCTCCTGCTCGACCGACTCGGCCATCACCTCGGCCAGCAGCGCGGCGGGAATCACCACGGCGCCGTCGGCATCCGCCACCACGACGTCATTGGGCAGCACGGCAACGCCGCCGCAGCCGACCGGCTCCTGCCAGCCGACGAAAGTCAGCGCCGCCACCGAAGGAGGTGCAGCGACACCCTGGCACCAGACCGGCAGTTCGGTGCCGAGGACCCCTTCCACGTCGCGCACCACGCCGTCGGTGACCAGCGCAGCGACACCGCGCTTCTGCATGCGGGCGCAGAGGATGTCGCCGAAGATGCCGGCGTCGGTGATGCCCATGGCATCGACCACGGCGATGCAGCCGGCCGGCATCGCCTCGATCGCCGCCCGCGTCGAGATCGGCGAGGCCCAGGAGGCCGGCGTCGCCAGATCCTCGCGCGCGGGCACGAAGCGCAGCGTGAAGGCGCGCCCGACCATGCGCCGCGGCGCGCCGTGCAGCGGCCGCGCATGGCGGACCCAGACATTGCGCAGTCCTTTCTTGAGCAGCACCGTGGTCAGCGTCGCGGTGGTCACGGCCGACAAAACCCGAAGCGTTTCCGCGTCCAGCGGCAGCGGATCGATACCCATGCAGACATCCCCCGTGTTCATTGCGAAAGGTTCAACTGCCGAATGCCGCCGTCAGGGCCGCGATCATGTAAGTGTGGTCATGGGCGCCGGCGCTTTCGCGCGCGCTGTGCATCGCCCACATCGGCGAGCCGACATCGACACTGGGCAGCCCCAGTCGCGCGGCGACGATGGGACCGATGGTGCTGCCGCAGCCCAGGTCGCTGCGATGGGAATACTGTTGCCAGGGCACCCCGGCCTGCTCGCAGAAGCCCATGAAGCGTGCCGCCGTTTCCGCTTCGGTGCTGTAGCGCTGGCTGGCATTGGTCTTGATCACCGGCCCGCCATTCACCCGCACCTTGTGTTCGGGCTCGTAGGCGGCCGGGAAGTTCGGGTTCCAGGCATGGGCCATGTCGGCGCTGATGAAAAAGCTGCGCACCAGGGCGCGACGGCTGTCCTCGCCGTCGAGACCCGCCTGCAGGCCGATGCGCGCCAGCACGTCGCCGACGAAGCTGCCGCCGGCGCCGGCGGCGCTTTCGCTGCCGACTTCCTCGTGGTCGAACAGGGCCGCCACGCAGGTGGCCGTCGGCTGCCCGGTCGCCATCAAGGCCTCGATGGCGGCATGGCAGGAGGCCAGGTTGTCGAGCTGGCTGTCGGCGATAAACTCCTCATCCGCGCCCCACAGGCAGCCCGGCTGTACGTCATAAACGGCCAGCTCCCAGCTCAGCAGGTCGGCCGCCTCGCCCTGCACGGCTCCGGCCAGCAGCTTGCGCAGGCGCGCTTCCGCATCTTCCCCTTCGCCCAGCTGGCCGAGGATCAAGGGCAGTTCGGTCTGCTTGTTGAGCTTGAGGCCTTGCTCGTTCACTTCGCGGTTCATGTGGATCGCCAGGTTGGGCAAACGCAGCAGCGGCTGTTCGAAGCGCAGCAGCCGCGTCTGCGGCCCAGTTGCGGAGCGCATCACGACGCGCCCGGCCAGGCTCAGGTCGCGATCGGTGAAGGTGGCGAGGATCGGTCCGCCATACACTTCCACCCCCAGGCGCAACAAGCCGTCGCCGGCCATGGCCGCACGCGGCTTGAGCCGCAGTCCCGGCGAATCGGTATGCGCGCCGACAATGCGAAAGCCGCTTTCCGCCAGCGGCCGGCTGCCGGCGATGAAGGCGATCAGCGACGCACCGCCGCGCACCGCGTAATAGGTCCCGCCAGGCTGGATGTCCCAGCGTGCCGCCTCCTCCAGCCGCGTGAAGCCGCGAGCCAGCAGGCGCCGCTCGACGCTGGCGACGGCATGCCAGGGGCTGGGGCTGGCATCGATGAAATCGATCAGGTCAAGGACGGTCGGTTGGGCTCGGGCGGATTTGCGCATGGCGGACAAGGAAGAAAACAAAACAGGTGAAGGATACAAGACGTCACGGAAAACCCGATGGCAGGATGGCTTGGCTGCGGATGCGGTCCATCCCGGCAAGCCGCAGCCCGGCCTTACCGGCCACGTGATACCGGGGTCTCGGTCGCCGGAGTGCCGGCGCCGACTTTCGGGTGCGTCGCGCGTACCGGTGCGGTCTGCCGGGTCCTGATCGCCGCCGCCGTCGCGCTGTGCCCGTTGTTCGCCGCCAGGACTGCCGGGGTCAGGCCGCTCACTGTTCGCAGCCGCGGGTTGGCCCCGTTTTGCAGCAGCAGTTCCGCCATGGCCATCTGGCCGGTCGCGGCGGCTATGTGCAGTGGCGTGTGGCCACTGCCATCGGCAAGATTGATGTTGGCACCCTTGGTAATCAGCACGCCGGCCACGTCGATGGCGCCGACGACGACGGCGCCATGCAGCGGCGCCATGCCGTTCAGATCCCGGGCATCGATGCCGCATCCCGCTTCGATCAGCAGGCTCGCCGCGGTCGCCTGCTGGTGGAAGGCGGCGATGAACAGGGCGCTGCGCTTGAGTGCGTCGGTGGCATTGATGTCGGCCCCGAGTTCGACGGCATCCATGATCCTGGCTCCGTCGCCCTCGGCCGCCGCAACAAACAGCTGCGCGTCATCCGCGGCGAGCCCCGCGGGCCGGTAGGCATGCGTCGCGGCCGCGCCCGGTACGGCTGAGCCGGCCCCCGCGGCCGGCGCGCCGGATTCGCCGCAGCCGGCCAGCACGGCAAGCGCGGCGGCCAGGCACAATGATTTCAGGGACATCGAAGGCGTGGAAAGTCTGCTCATGAGCTTGGTCTGTGGATGGTACACCAGCATGGAGTGTACGACGACAGGCGTGCTGCGGCCGCCGCCAGCGCCTAGTCCTTCGGCGGCGCCAGCTCCGGATACTCCTGTGCCAGGGTTTCCCCATCCTGGCGCCAGGCATGGCAATGATTGACGAAGCTCAGCGTGCTCTGGTCGGGCCACTGGCGCGGATCGCCAGCCACGACCATCTGCCGTGCAATGCGGTCGGGCCATGAAGCCTGCATGTAGGTGTTGGCAGCCTGCGCCACCAGTTCCGTGACGTGGGTGCAGCCCTCGACGCCGCCGAGAAGCTTCTTCATCTGCCGCGTGAAGCCGGGGCCGATGCGCAAGCCGATCAGTTTGCGGTAGGCGGCATCGGTGCCGCCGCACATGGCCCAGGGAGCGGTCAGCGTGCTCGCCCGGACATCCTGTATCAGGTACTCGGCGTCGATGGTCAGCTGCAGCGACATGCTGTGCATGTGGGCGCCCGGCGGCACCGCCGGACGCGAACGGAAGGCTACCTCCTGGCCCTTGACGTCGCTCAGGGTGGCTTCGATTTCCAGCCAGCCGTTCTTCAGGCGGAAGGCGCGGCAGCTGATCTGCCGCGTATGGATCAGTTCGCGTTCGGTTTCAGTGGGCATTTTGAGTTCCTCCGTCTGTTTCGGCCGCATTCGCCGCAGCGCCGGCGCCGACATTGGCCATGGCCGCCTGCAGCGCGCGAAACGGCAGCAACACGCAGCGGTGCCGGCTGGCGTGGGCGCGGGCGGGAGCGAACATCGCCAGTTCGGGCCATGCCGCGGGAATGGCTGCGGCACCTTTGAGCATGGCGTCGAGTTCGCCGTTGAGGGCCTCGACCGCAGCCGCATCCATCCCCGCCGCGCGGCTGCCGATCAGCGAGGCTGCCGCCCGGCAGAGAAGGCAGCCCCTGGTCTCGTGAGCGACCGCGACGACACGGCCGGCATCGAGCGCGACCTGCAGGCGCACGCGATCGCCGCACAGCGGGTTGTCGAGCTTCGCTTCGCCCGTGGCATTCTCCAGCCGGCCCTGGCCGTGGGCCGCCTGGGCGAACTGCTTGATGGCGTCCTGGTAGAGCGAGTCGCTGTCGCTCATGCCAGTTCCCTCAGCGCGCGATCCAGGCCGTCGAGCAGCGCCGCGATGTCGTCTTCGTCGTTGTAGAGCGCGATGCTGGCGCGGCTGCAGACCTCGACACCGAGGGCCGCCAGCAGCGGCTGGGCGCAATGGTGGCCACCGCGCAGGGCGAGGTTCTGCGCATCGAGCACCTGGCAGATGTCGTGCGGATGCAGGCCGGGGATGTCGAAGGAAACGATGGCCGCCCGCTGCCCTTGTCGCGGTCCGAGCAGGCGCAGGCCGGGGATGCGGGCGAGGCCTTCGATCAGGTGCCGGCACAGGGCATCTTCGCGCTTGCGGATGGCGGTCCAATCCAAAGTCATCATCCAGTCCAGCGCGGCGGCGAGGCCGACGGCCTGGGCGATGGGCGGCGTGCCGGCTTCGAAGCGCTGCGGCGGCGCCGCCCAGGTGCTGGCCGCAGTCGTCACTTCGGCGATCATGCCGCCGCCGCCGAGGAAGGGCGGCATCTGCGCCAGCGCCTCGGCCCTGCCCCAGAGCACGCCGATGCCGCCCGGGCCGAAGCACTTGTGGCCGGAAAAGGCGTAGAAATCGATGTCCATGGCGCGCACATTCTGCGGGCCGTGCTGCACGGCCTGTGCGCCGTCGAGCAGCACCCGGGCGCCGACCTTGCGCGCCGCGGCGACGATGGCGGCGACGTCGGTCCAGGCGCCGGTGACGTTGGAGCATTGCGTGACGGCAACCAGGCGGCAGCGGCTGCCCATGAGCTCCGCGAGACGAGACAGGTCGAACCGTCCGTCGGCGCCGACCGGAATCAGTGCCAGTTCGATGCCGCAGCGATCGCGCAGCATCTGCCAGGGGACGAAGTTGCTGTGATGCTCGGCCACCGAGACGACGACGCGGTCGCCCGGCTGCAGCGTGGCGCCGAAGCCATGGGCGACAAGATTGAGTGCGGCCGTGGCACCCGAGGTGAATACGATCTCGTCGGCCGAACCGGCGTTGAGGAAACGCGCCGCGCTTTGCCGCGCCGATTCGTAGGCCAGATCGGCGGCTTCGGCGAGGCGATAGGTGCCGCGCATGACATTGGCGCGGCTTGTGGTTTCGTGATTGACCACCGCGTCGAGGGCGGCACGATGGATCTGGGCCGTGGCCGCGCTGTCGAGGTAATGCAATTCGGGCGCTCCCGCCAGCAGCGGAAATTGGGCGCGCAGGCTTGCGGCGGTATGGCTCATTTTCGATTCAGCGCGTCGAGCGCCGCCGGCGTATCGACGTCGGCAAAAATCGCCTCGTCGTCGAAAACCACGGCCTCGACCTGCGCTGCATGGCGCTGCAGCACTTCGCGCGCGCCAATGTCCCCCTCCACCGCCATCATCTCGGCAAAAAACCGGCGCGGCCAGAGTATCGGGTTGCCGCGCCGGCCGTCCCTGACCGGGGCGACGATTTTCGGTTGCCGCGGATCGAAGGCGGCGAGCAGGCGATCGACGTGGCCGCCGTCGATGTGCGGCATGTCGGCCAGCAGCACCACGGCCGCGTCGGCATCGGCCGGCAGCGCGGCGAGGCCGCGGCGCAGCGACGACGCCATGCCGCCTGCGTGGTCGGGGTTGTGCGCGAATTGCACGTCAAGCCCGGCAAGGCAGACCTCTACCGCGTCTGCGTCGGCGCCGGTGACCACCAGCACCGAGGTGCAACGCGAGGCCAGCGCCGCATTCACCGCGCGCCGCAGCATGGCAATTCCGCCCACCGGCTGCAGCAGCTTGTTGCCGCCGCCCATGCGCCGGCTGCTGCCGGCGGCCAGCACCAGCGCCGCCAGCTTGCGCCCGGCGGGCACGCGTTGCGGCTCCGGCTGCGTCGCCTGGTCGTCCTCCTCGGCCTCGGGCGCGCTGCGGATCAGGCCGCCGACGCCCATGGCCATGATCTCGCCGGGCCCCACCGCCAGGCCGGCCAGCATGCGCTGCAACACCCAGTCGAGGCCGTTGCTGCGCCGCGAGCGGGCGCAGCCGGGCAGGATGATCACCGGCACCGCGCCGATGCGGGCCAGCAGCAGCATGTTGCCCGGTTCGACCGGCATGCCGAAGTGGAGTATCTCGCCGCCGGCGGCGGCGATGGCAGACGGAATCGTGTCGGCGCGGTCCTTGGGCACGGTGGCGCCGGCAATCATGAGCAGTTCGCAACCGGCCGCCAGGGATTCACGCAGGACCAGCGCCACGGCGTCGCGCTGATGGGCACAGCGCTGCACCAGGCCGAGATGGGAGCCGAGGTCCTCGATGCGGCGCCGGCTGCTGGTGACGGCGGTGGCGTAGTTTCTTGCAGGATCGCCGGGCTGCTCGGTGACGATCAGCGCCGTGCGCTTTTTGGCGAAAGGCAGCAAGCCGAGCGCCGCGCCCCGGCCGGCCTGCTCGGCGCAACGATCGATGACGTCGCGGCCGACGGCGAGCGGCAGGATCTTGACCGTGGCGACCACGGCGCCGGCGCGCACCATCGCCAGCGGCGGCAAGGTGGCGACGGTGACGGACTCGTCGATGCGGTTGATCCGGTCGATGATCGCGGCGTCGACCGTGACGAGACCGCGTTGCGTGGCATGCAGGTTGCAGCGTCCGGTGTAGGCCCGGCGCGCAACGATGCCAGAACCCTCGAGCTGGGCGGCGATAGCGGCAGCGGCGGCATCTTCGGCCAGATCGCCGCTGTCGAGGCGGGCGCCAAAGACCCTGGCATGGCCGGCAGCAGCGAGTGCCCGAATGTCGGCGCCGGTGAGACGGCGACCCTTCTTCATGGCGCCGTCCGGCAGGCGCAGGCTGTGCGCCAGGAGCAGGCCTTCGCATTCCGCAACCGGGAATTCGCCGAAGATCACGCGGCTGTTTCCACGCGGTCGCCCCGGTAGCGGACCTGGATGACTTCGGCCAGGATGGACACGGCGATTTCGGCTGGCGAGCGGCCGCCGAGATCGAGCCCGATCGGCGAATGGATGCGGCCCGTCAATTCGCCGAGGCCGGCAGTGCGCAGACGCTCGAGGCGCTTCTCGTGCGTACGCCGGCTGCCCAGCGCGCCGATGTAGAACAGCGTGCTCGGCAGGGCCAGTTGCAGCGCCGGATCGTCCAGCTTGGGATCATGCGACAGCGCGACCAGCGCCGTGGCCGCGTCGAGCCCGAGGCGCGCCAGGGCTTCGTCGGGCCATTCGTCGCTGAGCTGGACGCCGGGAAAACGCTCGGGCGACGCGAAAGCGCCGCGCGGATCGATGACGATGACTTCGAATCCGGCGGCGGCGGCCATCGGCGCCAGCGCCTGGGCGATATGCACGGCGCCGACGATCAGGAGACGCGGCGACGGCACGTAGGCGCGCGCGAACAGCGGGTCGGCGCCCGCCAGTCGGGTGCTGCGGCCACTGGCCAGCAGCGTCGCCGCTTCGGCCGCCTGTTCGGGCGTCAAGGCCAGTTCGCCGCTGCATCCCGCCGCATCGACCAGGCACTGGACGCCATCGGCCAGGCACGTGACGACGACCAGGGCTTCGCGCTGCCGCTGCGCCAGGGCGATACGGGCAAGCGTGGCGGCCTTCATTCCACCGGCTCGACGAAAACCTGCACGCGGCCGCCGCAGGCCAGCCCGACCTGCCAGGCCTGTTCGTCGCTGACGCCGAACTCCAGCATCTGCGGTTTGCCGCTGGCCATCACCTGCGCCGCGGCGTCGAGCACGGCGCCTTCGATACAGCCGCCGGACACCGAACCGACAAAATGCCCGGCCTCATCGACGGCCAGGTGGCTGCCCTCGGGACGGGGCGAGGAGCCCCAGGTGCTGACCACGGTGGCCAGCGCAGCGGCCTTGCCGGCGGCGCGCCATTGCCGGAGGGTTTCCATTACTGAATCCGAGTCACTGGTCATCCGTATATTCCATCAATGTCCTGATCGGGTTGCCGCTACTCTTGCCGACCCGCCTATCGTGTCGTCGATTGTGCCGCATTTGCGTCCTGCAAAACGCGGTCATTGGCACACGGCAGCGGGCCTGCATTAGCGATCCCTGAACCACTTTGCGGAATGCCGAAAAAAACCATCTCAAAGAGATTGACATCCCCGTGAATATTTGCATACAGTGTACTGTATCCATTGATTGAATCGCCGGACGGAAACGGAAACAGCCGCCAAAGCCATCTGCAGCACCCATAATAATTATCGAGGAGACAAGACATCATGAGCCAGACCCGCATCATGCTGGACGAAAAAGACATACCGACCCACTGGTACAACATAGTCGCCGACATGCCGAACCCGCCCCTGCCGCCGCTCGGACTTGACGGCAATCCGGTGGGGCCGGAGAAGATGCTGGAGATATTTCCCGGCAACATCCTCGAGCAGGAGATGAGCGCGGAGCGCTGGATTCCGATTCCGGAAGAGGTGCGCGAGATATACAAACTGTGGCGCCCCACCCCCCTGATACGCGCCCACCGCCTGGAGAAGGTTCTCGGCACGCCGGCCAAGATTTTCTACAAGTACGAAGGCGTCAGTCCTTCAGGTTCGCACAAGACCAACACGTCGGTGCCGCAGGCCTATTACAACAAGCAGGCGGGGTTTTCCCGCGTCACCACGGAAACCGGTGCCGGACAGTGGGGTTCGGCGGTGTCGTTTGCCGGACAGATGTTCGGCATCGAAGTCCGCATTTACATGGTGAAAATCAGCTACGAGCAGAAGCCCTATCGCCGTTCGATGATGCAGACCTGGGGCGGCAACGTCTTCCCCAGCCCGACCAACATGACCCAGGCCGGTCGCGATGCCCTGGCCCAAGATCCGAACAATCAGGGCAGCCTTGGCCTGGCGATTTCCGAAGCCGTCGAGGAAGCCGCCTCGCGCGCCGACACCAACTACACGCTCGGCTCGGTGCTCAACCACGTGCTGCTGCACCAGACGGTGATCGGCCTCGAAGCCAAGCAGCAACTGGCCATGGTGGGTGAATATCCCGACATGATCTTCGCCCCCTGTGGCGGCGGATCGAATTTCGGCGGCATCGCCTTCCCCTTCCTGGCGGACAAAGCGGCCGGCAAGAAGGTCCGCCTGGTCGGTGTCGAGCCGATTTCCTGCCCGTCGATGACCAAGGGTATCTATGCCTACGACTATGGCGACACCTCGGGCTATACGCCGCTGATGAAGATGTACACCCTGGGCCACAACTTCATGCCGCCCGGCATTCATGCCGGCGGCCTGCGCTACCACGGTGAATCGCCGCTGGTTTCCCAGCTGTATCACGAAAAGCTGATCGAGGCCGTGGCCGTGCCGCAAGTGGCCACGTTTGCCGCGGGCGTCCAGTTCGCCAAGGCCGAGGGCATTATCCCGGCGCCGGAATCCTGCCACGGAATTCGCGCGGTGATCGACGAGGCGTTGCGTTGCAAGGAATCCGGCGAGCCGAAAACCCTGCTTTTCTGCCTCTCGGGACACGGCCACTTCGACATGGCGTCCTACGACCGCTATCTCTCGGGAAAACTCGAGGACTACGACTATCCCAAGGAACTGGTGGACGAGGCGACGCGGGACCTGCCGAAGGTCGACTGGCCCAAGGCCGCCTGAGCGCAACCAGAATCTGAAGGCCGGTTCACGGAAAAGAGAGCGTAAGCTCTCTTTTCTTTTTTCTGCGGAGCAAACCTCAGTGACCCCTAGCCCTTTCGAATGCGACAAGCTGATCCGCTTCCATCACTGCGATCCGGCCGGCATCGTGTTCTACCCGCAATACTTCGTGCTGTTCAACGAACTGGTCGAGGACTGGTTCAACCAGGGCCTGGGCATCGACTTCGCGAAATTCCACGTCGAGCAGGGTATGGGCGTGCCGATGGGCAGCATCACCTGCCGGTTTCTTTCGCCGAGCAAGGTTGGCGAAATGTTGCGCCTGTCCCTGTCGATCAACCGCATCGGCAAGAGTTCGCTGGAACTGAACGTGACCGGCAAATTCGGTGGCGAAACCCGCGTCCAGGCGACGCTGACGGTCGTGCTGGCCTCCCTGAAGACCGTGCGTTCGGTGCCCTTCCCGGCCGACATGCGGGCCAGGCTGGAGCGCTACGTGATGTCGCCGCCCGGATGAGGTCCCTTTGTCGCGTGCTCATCAAGCGCACGCTGAAACTCTGCAATTGAATCAGCGGTAATCTCCTCGCCGCATTCGTAGCAGTAGGCGACACCCTTCAGGCGATCTACCCAGCGGCAACCGCAATGGTCGCAGGCGAGTTCCGGCGCGCCGGTGGGATTGTAGAAAATCATCGGCAGGCGCCGAGAAAGGCCAGTCCGAGGGATTCGAGGAAGTCTTCGTAACCGGCGTCCTGCAACTGGGCCTTGTTCCTGAAGACGAAGAACATGATGTTGCCGCGGCGGATCAGGCGCTTGATGGTCTTCAGCATGTCGCCGCCGAGTTCGGCCAGCATCGTCTCCATGGCATCCCGGTCGGCCACCAGCAGGAGGTCGACGCGCGTCGATGCCATGCCGGCAAAGCGCTCGATGCGCGCCGACATGCCACCGTTTTCCACTTCCCAGGCCATCAGCGGCACTTCGGTCGCCACCACCTGCATGCCTTCCAGGCGCTTGCCGGGCAGGATGCCCGAGGCTTCGCGCGAAACGAAGCCGATCCGCGAACCCGAGTCCATGCCGACGAACAACTCGCGCTGGCGGTCGAGCATGGACTGCCACAGGCTCATGTCGCCGAACATTTGTTCCGTCGCATCCATTGCTGTTTCCATCAGTGCTTGGGCGTTGCCAGTTCCAGTGATTCGATGAATTCCAGTATGCCCGACGCGTCCAGTTCGTCGCGTTGCCGCAGGACGAAGGGCTTGATCTCGAGCAGACGCGCAAGGTGGGCCATGCACGCCGTGCCGTCGGCGCCGACTCTTGCGATGGCCGTGTCGTTCATCACCAGCAGCAGGCCCCAGTCCGCCGGATGGCGGCCGTCGTAGGCGACCGGCCCCGTGGTGCGCGCACGGCTGCCCGGCCACCACAGCCACGCCCGTCCGCGTTTCGCGGCAAAGTCGTCGCTGCCGATGAAGGCCACGGCGAGCGGCGGCCCGGCGACCTCCTCGATCTCCGGCATGCGTTCCAGCAGTCGCGTCCAGCGTGCTTCATCCAAGTTCAGGCATCCGGGATCACGGCGGTGGCCTCGATCTCGACCCGGGCTCCCTCCTCGACGAAACCGGCCACCTGCACCGCTGTCATCGCTGCGCCGTAGTGGCCGATGAGGCGGCGGAACACCGCGCCGAGTTCCTTCTGCCTGGCCCAGTATTCCTCCTTGCTGCCGAGGTACCAGGTCATGCGCACGATGTGTTCGGGTTTGGCGCCGGCCTCGGCCAGTATCGCCACGATGTTCTTCAGCGCCTGTTCGGCCTGGCTGACGATGTCGTCGCCGGGAAACTCGCACTTCTCGTCCCAGCCGACCTGGCCGGCGACGAACACCATCTGTCCGCGCGCCATGACGCCATGGCTGTAGCCCTTGGCCAGCGGCCAGCCGGGTGGCAGCAGTGTCTTCATTTTTTTTCTCCTTGGATAGTCTGGCGCAGCCTGAAGCGTTGCAGCTTGCCGGTCTCGGTGCGCGGCAACGCGGCGACGAACTCTATGCTTCTCGGATACTTGTAGGGGGCGATGTTCTGCTTGACGAAATCCTGCAGTTCCCTGGCCACATCCGGGGTCGACTCATTGCCGGGTCGCAGCACGACGATGGCCTTGACGATCTGGCCGCGCTCCTCGTCGGCGACGCCGATCACGCCGCACTCGGCGACCTTGGGATGGCGCAGCAGGGCATCCTCGACTTCGGGCCCGGCGATGTTGTAGCCGGCCGAAATGATCATGTCGTCGGTGCGCGAGTGATAGTGGAAGTAGCCGTCGCCATCGAGCGCATAGGCATCGCCGGTGTAGTTCCAGCCGTCCCTGACGTACTTCGCCTGGCGCTCGTCGGCCAGGTAGCGGCAGCCGGTGGGCCCCTTGACGGCCAGATTGCCGACCTGCCCCGGCGGAACCGGCTGGCCCTGGTCGTCCATGACGCAGGCGACATAACCCGGCACCACCTTGCCGGTGGCGCCGGGGCGGGCCCGCGTTTCGTCGGCGGAGATGAAGATGTGCATCAGTTCCGTGGCGCCGATGCCGTCGATCATCTCGATGCCGGTCGCCTCCTTCCATAGCGCGCGTGTCGCCGCCGGCAGTGCCTCGCCGGCCGAGACGCATTTCCTCAGCGTACCGCCGCGCAGCGGGCCGGCGATGGCGGCGATGGCGCGGTAGGAGGTCGGCGCGGTGAACAGGATGGTCGCCTGGTATTTCAGCACCGCATCGACCAGGTCCTGCGGCCCGCCCTGCTCCAGCAGCACGGTCGAGGCGCCGATGGAAAGCGGAAACAGCAACAGGCCGCCGAGGCCGAAGGTGAAGGCCAGCGGCGGCGTGCCCATGAAGATGTCGTCCGCCGTCGGCCGCAGCACATGCGGCGGCCAGCAGGCGCAGGCGGCCATGACGTCGCGGTGGAAGTGCATGGTGGCCTTGGGCTGGCCGGTGGTGCCGGAAGTGAAGGCGAGGATGCAGGTGTCGTCGCGCGCCGTGTCGACGTTGGCGAAAACCGGGGAATGTTTCGCCATCGCCGCTTCGAGACCGTCCGCCGAGCTATCGTTGAACCAGCGGACGTGCTTGAGGTCGGGCGACTCGGCGGCGGCCAGCTTGAGTTCTTCGGCCAAACGCAAATCGCACAGCGCGTGGGTCACCCTGGCCTTGGCGATGACGTGCTTGAGTTCCTTGGCGCGCAACAGCGGCATGGTCGCCGTGGCGACAGCGCCGACTTTCATGACCGCGAGCCAGCAGGCGGCCATCATCGGGTTGTTGGGCGCGCGTAGCAGCACGCGGTTGCCCGGCACCACGCCGAGATCCTGCACCAGCACGTTGGCGATGCGGTTGGCCTGCGCCTGCAGGTCGGCATAGGTCCAACGCAGGCCGGGCGCCTGGATGCAGACGCGGTCGCCGCGCCCCTGGGCGACATGGTCGTCGAGCAGCGGCGCGGAACAGTTCAGCCGCTCCGGAAACTTCAGTTCCGGCAGATCGAACAGGAATTCCGGCTGCTGCTCGGGCGGCGGCAGGTTGTCGCGGGTAAAGGTATCGATATGGGCGCTGTAAGGCATGCCATGTCTCCCTTGCTGACGCGGCCTACCTAAATCCTGACGCCGAGCCGATAGCCTTCCTGGATTGCCGCGTCAAGGCCGCGCGGCACCGTGGCGTCGCCGCCGCCGTGCAGTTCGTCGACCATCCACTGGAACTCGTGAAACAGGTCGTGGTTGGCCTTGCGCGGGCTGGAGACGATGACGCTGTCGCAGGGAATGAACTGCTCGCCCTTGGGCGTCTTCACCGTCGCACCCTCTTTCGTCACCTTGACCAGGCTCGCCAGGGTCACGGTCTGAATGCCGAGTTCGTCGACCCAGGCGGTGTGGCGCCACTTGAAGGTCGGCATGATGTCGCCGCCGATGCGCTTTTCCTTCTCGACCACGGTGACTTCATGCCCGGCCTTGGCGAGGAATTCGGAGATGGTCAAGCCGATCATGCCGCCGCCGATCATGACCACGCGCTTGCCGGTCTTGACCTTGCCATGCGCCACGTCCAGCGCATCGACCAGCAGGTCGGCGCCTTCGAGGTACTGGAACACCGCCATGTCGGTGCGCGCACCGGCGGCGACGATGCAGACGTCGTATTCGTGCAAGACGCTCCTCATGAACTTGGCGTTGGCCTCGGTGTTGAGGCGCACTTCTACGCCGAGCTTCTTGGCCATCACGCCGTAGTAGTCGATCACGCTTTGCAGGTCCGCAGGCCGTGCCAGGTCGTTGGCGGCATAGGCGCCGAGCGCCCCGCCGATGCGGTCGGCCTTGTCGAACACGGTCACCGTGTGGCCGCGCTTGCGGGCGGTGATCGCCGCTTCCATGCCGGCCGGACCGGCGCCGATGATCATGATGCGTTTCTTCTCGGTGGCCTCGGTGACGTGGTACTCGGGCTCGACCTCGTGGCCCAGCATGGGGTTCATGGTGCAGGTATAGGGCAGGTCGCGGAACAGGCGCGACAGGCAGTTGAGCGAGCCGATGCAGGGGCGGACTTCTTCCATGCGGTCTTCGGCGGCCTTGTGGATCATCTCCGGGTCGGCCAAGAGCGGACGGCAGACTTCCCAGTAGTCGAAGATGCTGTCCTTGACGCAGACGTTGGCCATGGCCGGGTCGGGCAGGCGGTTGCCGAAGGCGACCAGGGTGTTGGGGAACATCTTCTTGGCTTTTTCCGAGAGGAAGTTCCAGTAGCCCGGCTCGACGTCGCGGCCGAATGAAGATTCCGGCGCTTCCTGCCAGCCGACGGTGACCGAGATCATGTCTACGCCGCAATCGACCGCCTGCTGCATCAGTTCGAAGGATTCGTCCTGGGTGTTGCCGCCCCATTTGTCCATCAGTTCGGCGCCGTTGAGGCGAATCGACAGCGGATTGTCGGGCGTGGCCTGCTTGATGGCGTCGATCAGCTCGCGCATGAAGCGGCCGCGGTTCTCCACCGAGCCGCCGTATTCGTCGGTACGCTGGTTGGTGAAGCGGGAATTGAAGTTGGCCAGCAGATAGCCCATGAAGCTGGTGACTTCGGTGCCGTCGAAGCCGGCGCGGATGGCACGTTTGGCGGCGTCGGCGTGCTGCTGGACGGTGAGCTTGATCTGGTCCTTGGTCATTTCCCGCGGCGGACGGAAGTGCGGCAGGGTCTGCGGCACGACCGAGGGCTGGACGCAGTAACCGAGGTCGATGCCGCCGTAGCGCCCGGCGTGCAGGATCTGCTGCATGGCCATGGCGCCGGCGTCATGGATGTACTGGGCAATCTTCTCGAACTGAGGCAGGAACTTGTCGTCGTGGATGGCGACCTGGCGGAAGTAGGACTTGCCCTCGCCCAGCGGGTCGGGATAGGCGCCCTGGTTGGTGATCAGGCCGCAGCCGGTGCCGGCGATGACCCGCACCCGCGCCAGTTCGCGCGGGGTGATGGTGCCGTCGCGACCGTTGTAGTTCGAGACGCAGCAGGCGCCGTACTTGATGCGGTTCTTGACCTCGAACCTGCCTATTTTTCCCGGCTGGAACAGATGCTTGAGCTTGGCTTCGCCTGGTTTGGTCACTGGGTGCTCCTCCTGGTGTCTTGTCGTCGGCGCGGGCCGAATCTTTGATTGGATACTGTATACATTAGAGACAGAGTAGTCAATTCTCGCCGGAGAAAATCCTCGCTTGAATTGACCTCCGTCAGGTTTCGATGTCGCCGAGGAAGCGGTCAACCGCTTCTATGACCGCAGCGGTCTGGTCCTTGTGCGGCGAATGACGGCAATCGGCAAGCTTCAGCAGCTCGACGCCCGGCGAAGCTGTCGCCTGTCGCTCTATGGCCTCTATCTGCGCCATGGTGCCGTACTCGTCGTCCTCGCCCTGGATGGCGAGGATCGGGCAGCGGATCCACGGCAGGCAGTCCTCGATGTTCCATGCAAGGAAATCGGGATGCAGCCAGATGTCGTTCCAGCCGTAAAAAGTGCGCCCGACGTCGCGGTGATACTTCGCCAGCCTGGCCGGCAGGTCGGTGGTTTCGAAAGCGCGCTTGGCGGCTTCGATACTGCGAATCGAAATGTCCTCGACGAAGCAGTGCGGCGCCATGACGACCAGTCCGGCGACCTCGAAACGCCCGTCGCCGGCGTGCAGCAGCGCGATCGAGGCGCCATCGGAATGGCCAACCAGCACCGGGTTTTCGATATCCAGCGCCGCCAGCAGTTCGGGCAGCGCCTCGCGTCCCTCGCGGTGCATGAAGTCGGGTTTGAAGCTCTCCTCGAGAATGTCGGACTGGCCGTAGCCGTAGCGCGAATACACCAGCGTCCGGCAACCGGTCACGGCGGCCAGGCGTGCCGGAAAATCGCGCCACATCGCCAGCGAGCCGAGCCCTTCGTGCAGCAGCACCAGCGTCGGCCGGTTGATCTGATGCGCGGGGATCAGCAGATATTCGAGATTGCGGCCAGCGGCCGTGACGAAGCCATGATGCACGCGATCAGACTCCCAGGAAACGGTGCATCAGTTCCTCGTTGTCCGCGAGCTCCCTGGACTCTCCCGAGAACACCACCCTGCCCTTCACCAGCACCACGCTGCGATTCGCCAGTGCCATGACGGCCGCGTAGTTCTTGTCCACGATGATCGTGGCAATGCCGGAGGCGCGGATGGTCTTGATGATGTTCCAGATCTCGCGCGCGATCAGCGGTGCCAGGCCTTCGGTGGCCTCGTCGAGGATCAGCAGGTCGGGATTGGTCATCAGCGCGCGGCCGATGGTCAGCATCTGTTGCTCGCCGCCGGAGAGTTGTGCGCCGCCGTTGCCCAGGCGTTCGCCGAGACGCGGAAAGGTATGCAGGACACGTTCGAAATCCCATTCGCGGCGGCCGTCGACGCCGGCGCGTGCCGCCATGAGCAGATTCTCGCGCACCGACAGGTTGGGAAAGATGCCGCGGCCTTCCGGCACGTAGGCGATGCCGCGGCGGGCAATGGCATGCGTCGCCGCCTGCGTCATGTCGACGCCGCGCACCCGCACCTGCCCTTCGCGCGGACGCACCAGGCCGAGCAGCGTCTTGATCAGCGTGGTCTTGCCCATGCCGTTGCGCCCCATCAGGCCGATGGTCTCGCCGCGTCGCACCGCGAAATCGACGCCGTGCAGGATGTGGCTGACGCCGTAGAAGCTGTGCAGGCCGCTGCCTTCGAGCAGCGTGTCGGCCGCCGAGGCCGGTGCGGCGGAAGTGTTTACGACGTCAGTCATGGAGCAGTTCCTCGCCGCCGAGGTAGGCCAGTTGCACGGCCGGGCTGGAGCGGACTTCGGCCGGCGTGCCGGATTCGAGCACTTCGCCGTTGACCATCACCGTCAGCCGGTGCGCCAGGGCGAACACGGCATCCATGTCGTGTTCGATCAGCATGATGGCGTGATCCGCGGTCAGCTTCTTGATCAGTTCCACCATGCGCTGCGACTCGTGCGGCCCCATGCCGGCCAGCGGCTCGTCGAGCAGCAGCACGCGCGGCTGCGTCGCGAGGCACATGGCGATTTCCAACTGGCGCTGTTCGCCGTGCGAGAGCGTCGCCGCCACGCGACCGGCGCGATGGCTGAGGCCCGCTGCCGCCATGGCCTCCTCCGCCCGCCGGTTGATCTCGGCGTATCCCTCGGCTGGCTGAAACACTCTCAAGGCGTGCGGCGTACGCGATTGCGCGGCGAGGCGGCAGTTCTCGAACACCGTGAAGGGCAGGAAGATGTTGGTCTTCTGATAGCTGCGACCGATGCCGAGACGCGAGATATGGTCGGAGGTGCAGCCGGCAATGTTGCGGTCCTCGAACATGACTTCGCCCGAGGTCGGCGGCAGGTCGCCCGACAGCAGGTTGGTCAGCGTGGTCTTGCCGGCGCCGTTGGGACCGATCACGACATGGACTTCGCCGACATGCAGGTCGAGCGATACATTGCTGACCGCGACCAGTCCGCCGAAACGCTTGGTCAGCCCCCGGATGCGCAGGATGGATTCGCCGCTCACGGTGTTGTCACTCATCGGCAACCTCCGTCACGGGCTTGCTGCGGAATTTCTGCGCCAGACCGGCAAGGCCTTGCGGCAGGTAAAGAGCCACCAGGATGATGAAAATGCCCATCGCCAGTTGCCAGTGCTTGGCCGCGACGCCGAACCAGGCCTGGTTGGACAGCACTTCCTGCAGCAGCACGAAAACGCAGGCACCGATCACCGAGCCATACAGTGTGCCCATGCCGCCCAGGATGACCATCATCAGTACCGCTCCCGACTGGTGCCAGGAGAGGATTTCCGGATTGACGAAGCCGTACTGCACGGCCGCCAGATAGCCGGCAATGCCGGCCAGCGCTCCCGACAGCGTGAAGCTCGCCAACTGGTAGCGGAACACCGGAAAGCCCAGGGCGCGCATGCGATGCTCATTGACCTTGATGCCGAGCAAGGCACGACCGAAGCTGGAGCCGAGCACGCGATGCAGCAGCAGATAGGTCGCTGCCATGAGGAACAGGGCCAGCCAGTAGAACTGCTCGGGCTTTTCCAGGTTCGCCAGATCGAAGTCGCCCAGCTTCAATGCGGGCTTGACGTAGATGTAGGCGCCATCCGAGCCGCCACCAAGTTTGGTGTCGTGGAAAACGAAGAACAGCATCTGGGCGAAGGCCAGCGTCACCATGATGAAATAGATGCCGCGCGTGCGCAGCACCAGCATGCCGGTAATCAGCGCGAACAGCGCACAGACGCCGATCGCCGCCGGCAGCGACCACCACAGGCTGACCGCCTCGTATTTCGGCGTCATCAGGGCCAGGGCATAGCCGGCGAGGCCGAAATAGGCGGCGTGGCCGAAGCTGACCAGGCCGGTGTAGCCGACCAGCAAATCGAGGCTCATGGCGAAGATGCCCATGATCAGCATCTTGGTCAGCAACTGCATGTAGAACGTGCTCTCGACCAGCGGGAACAAGGCCAGCAGGCCGAGCACGAACCAGGGGAGAAACTGCTGCAGGCGTGAGTTCATTCTAGGAGCGTCCGAACAGGCCTTCCGGCCGCCAGACGAGGACCATGGCCATCAGCACATAGACGATCATGCCTGCCACTTCCGGCACCAGCACCTGGCCGAAGGTCTCGGCCAGACCGATCATCAGCGAGGCCGCCATGGCCCCCTTGACCGAGCCGATGCCGCCGATGACGACGACCACGAAGCAGATGATCAGCACCTGGCTGCCCATGTTGGGGAATACCGAGGACAGCGGCGCGTTGATCATGCCGGCGAAGGCGGCCAGCGCGATGCCCAGCGCGAAGACCAGGGTGTAGATCAGCTTGATGTCGATGCCGAGCGACTGCACCATGTCGCGATTGCTGGCCCCGGCGCGGATCATCATGCCGAGCCGGGTTTTCTGGATCAGGAAATACAGCGCCGCGGCGAGCAGCAGGCAGACGCCCGAAATGGCCAGACGGTACACGGGGTAGGACAGGTTCTCGGTCAGCGGAATCGAGGCATTGAGCAGCGCCGGCACCGCAACGCCATGCACGTCGTCGCCCCAGATCAGGCTGCGCAGTTCTTCGAAGACCAGGATCAGGCCGTAGGTCAGCAGCACCTGGTAGAGGTGGTCGCGCTGATAGAGATGGCGGAACAGCAGGCGTTCCAGCGCCATGCCGAGCACCACGGTCAAGGGGATGGCCAGCAGGATGGCGGCCGTCAGGCTGCCGGTCAGGCTGGCCAGCGACCAGGCCAGATAGGCGCCGACCATGTAGAAGCTGCCGTGCGCCAGATTGATGATGCCCATGATGCCGAACACCAGCGTCAGGCCGCTGGCGACCAGAAACAGCAACAGGCCGTATTGCAGGCCGTTGAGCAACTGGATCAGGAAAAAGGCGAAATCCATGGGCACTCAAACTCAGGAGTCGGCACTGACGGGACGGCGATCTGGATGCCGCCGGCACGTCCGGGGATTGTCCCGCCGGGGGATACCGTCCGCGGCAACTGCCGCGGACGCAAAAAAGGCGGCAGGCACCTGCCGCCTTCGACTTCGATAGGACTAGGCCTTGCAGCCACGCGCCGGATCGGCCAGAGCCTTCCAGGCAACGCCCGTGTTCTTGTTCTCCTTGCCCACCACCTTGCGCAGATACATGTCCTGCACCGGGTTGTGCGACTTGGACAGCGTCCAGACACCACGCGGGCTGTCTATCTTGGCCGCTTCCATGGCCTTGATCATGCCGGCCTTGTCGCCGACATTGCCCTTGACCGCATCGAGGCCCGCAGCCAGCAACTGGCCGGCGTCATAGCCCTGGACGGCATAGACGTCAGGCTGCAGCTTGAAGGTCTTGGCATAGGCCAGGCGGAAGGCCTTGTCCTTCTTGGTATCGAGACCATCGGCATAATGCAGCGTGGTTTCGACGCCTTCGGCGGCATCGCCCACCGCATCCAGCACGCCATCGGTGAGGAAACCCGGGCCATACAGCGGAATCTTGCCCTTGAGGCCGGCCGCCTGATAGTCCTTGAGGAACTTGGCCGCACCGCCGCCGGCGAAGAAAGCCACCACGGCATCCGGCTTGATGCTGGCGATTTCGGTCAGCAAGGCCTGGAACTCGACCTGCGGAAAGGGCACATAGAGTTCCTTGCTCAGCTTGCCGCCTTCCTTTTCGAAACCTTCCTTGAAGCCCGCCATCATCTGCTCGCCGGCGGCGTACTTCCAGGTGATGAACACGGCATTCTTGTGGCCCCTGGCCTTGAGTATCTTGCCCAGAGCATAGGTGGTCTGCCAGTTGGAAAAGGACGTGCGGAAGATGTTCGGCGCGCAGAGGGGGCCGGTGACTTCGTCGGCACCGGCATTGGGATTGATCCAGAGGGTGCCCGACTCGCGGATCACCTTGGCCATGCCCATGGCGACGCCGGAGTGCACCGTGCCGATGACGACATCGACCTTGTCGCGCTGCACCAGTTTATTGACGTTCTCCGGCGCCTTGGCCGGATTCGACTCGTCATCCACGGTGAAATACTCGATCTCGCGACCGCCGAGCTTGCCGCCGCGCTCTTCGACAGCCTGCTTGAAGCCGTTGGTAATGGCGACGCCGAGCTGCGCGTAGGTGCCCGTATAGGGCAGCATCAGACCGACCTTGATCTTTCCCTGCTGGGCTAATGCCAGCCCGTTCGGCAACAGCGTGCCGGCGGCCGTCGCGCCGGCAAGGGCGCTGCTGCCGAGCAGGAATCCGCGGCGGTCATAGTTCGATTTTTTCTGCATTGTCCTTCTCCTCACTCATGGTTTCTGACGGGGCGCAAGGGCGTCGGCGCCCAGTGCAATATTTAAGCTGCAATCACAACACTTCCCCGCCGACGCGTCAAGCCGATTGACACTTCAAGCGTCCCGTGTCACACATCAGCGCAGCTTGAAACGCTGTATCTTGCCGGTCGCCGTCTTCGGCAATTCGGTGGCGAATTCTATCCAGCGCGGATACTTGTAGGGAGCCAGCTTTTCCTTGACGTGCGCTTTCAGGGCCTGCTTGAGTTCTTCCGACGCCACGACGCCGGCCTTGAGCACCACATAGGCCTTGGGTTTGACCAGTTCATCGGTATCGGCATGGGCCACCACGGCGGCTTCGAGGATGGATTCATGCGTCATCAGCGCCCCCTCGACCTCGAAGGGCGAAACATAGATGCCCGACACCTTCAGCATGTCGTCGGAACGACCGCAATACTGGAAATAGCCGCCCTCGGTTTCTATGTACTTGTCGCCGCTGCGCGTCCATTCCCCCATGAAGGTATGGCGCGACTTTTCCCGACTGTTCCAGTACATGACCGCCGCACTCGGCCCCTTGATCTGCAACTCGCCGATCTCTCCGCGCGCCACCGGACTGCCGTCTTCACCGATCAGGCGCAGTTCATAGCCCGGCACCGGCTTGCCCGTGGTGCCGTAGCGAACTTCGCCGCGGCGATTGGAAAGGAAGATGTGCAGCATTTCGGTCGAGCCGATACCGTCGAGGATCTCGACACCGAGCAACTCCGTCCAGCGCCGGCCGATGTCGGCGGGCAGCGCTTCGCCGGCCGAAGCGCAGACGCGCAGCCGCGGCACTTCGGCGCGCGTCAGCATGTCGGGACTGGCCAGCAGCGCGCCGTACAGCGTCGGCACGCCATAGAAAATCGTCGGCTGATGCTGGCGCAGGCGCTGGAAAACCGCCTGCGGCGTCGGCCGCTCGGCCATCAGCACCGTGGTAGCGCCGACGGACAGCGGAAACGTCAGCCCGTTGCCCAGGCCGTAGGCGAAGAACAACTTGGCCGCCGAGAACACCAGGTCGTCCTCGCGAATACCGAGTATCGCCCTGCCGTAAAGTTCGGCCGTCTGGATCAGGTGCGAATGCAGATGGACGGTGCCCTTGGGCGTACCCGTCGAGCCCGACGAATAGAGCCAGAAACAGAAATCGTCGCAAGTGGTCGGCGCCGGTTCGAATCTCGGGCTGACGCCCATCATCAATTCGGCGAGGTTGGGATAGCCCTTTTCGTCGCTGCCGGAAATGATGACATGCTTGAGCGTCTTGTGCTTGCCGACGATGGGCGCGAACTGCGGCCACAGGGCCTTGGAAACCACCAGGGCCTTGGCCCGCGAATCGCCGAGCATGAAGTCGTAGTCGGCCGCGGTCAGCAGGGTATTGGCGGCAATCGGCACGATGCCGGCCTGGATGCTGCCGAGGAACGCCGTCGGAAAGTCGATGGTGTCGAGCAGGCACAGCATCACCCTGTCTTCCTGCTCCAGCCCGATGCCGCCCAGCACGTTGCCGAAGCGGTTGACCCGCTCGGCCAGGTCGCCGAAGGTATAGCTGCCGTGGTCGTCGATGTAGGCAAGCTTGCCTGCCCGCCCGGCCTGCAGGTTCCTCTGCACCAGGTCCCAGGCGGCGTTGTACTGCCGCGGAATGCTTACCCGCGGCGGCGATGTGGCGTGATCGGCAGTACTCAATTGCGACATTGCGGTCTCCTCCTCCGCTCTGTGGCGGGTGTCCGGCCGAATACTTTACAACGGTTCGAATGGATTCTGCAGCTGCGGGTCATCAACTGAAAGCCTGTATCCCCGTCTGCGCCCGACCCAGGATCAGGGCATGGATATCGTGCGTGCCTTCGTAGGTATTCACCACTTCCAGGTTCACGACATGGCGGATCACGCCAAATTCATCGGAGATTCCATTGCCGCCGAGCATGTCGCGCGCCATGCGGGCGATGTCCAGCGACTTGCCGCAGGAATTGCGCTTCATGATCGAGGTGATTTCCACCGCCGCCGTGCCCTCGTCCTTCATGCGGCCGAGGCGCAAACAGCCCTGCAGGGCCATGGTGATCTCGGTCTGCATGTTGGCCAGCTTGAGCTGCACCAGTTGGTTGGCAGCCAGCGGCCGGCCGAACTGCTTGCGGTCCAGCGTGTATTGCCGTGCCGCATGCCAGCAGTATTCAGCGGCGCCCAGCGCGCCCCAGGCGATGCCGTAGCGCGCCGAATTGAGGCAGGTGAACGGTCCCTTGAGGCCGCGCACGTCGGGAAAGGCGTTTTCTTCGGGACAGAAGACCTCGTCCATGACGATCTCGCCGGTGATCGAGGCACGCAAACCCATCTTGCCGTGGATGGCCGGGGCGGAAAGGCCCTTCCAGCCCTTTTCCAGCACGAAGCCGCGAATCTGGCCGCCGTCGTCCTTGGCCCAGACCACGAAGACGTCGGCGATCGGGCTGTTGGTGATCCACATCTTGGCGCCGGAAATGCTGTAGCCGCCATCGACGGCGCGGGCGCGGGTGATCATGCTGCCGGGGTCGGAACCGTGGTTCGGTTCGGTGAGGCCGAAGCAGCCGATCAGTTCGCCGGTGGCGAGCTTCGGCAGGTATTTTTTGCGCGTGGCTTCGTTGCCGAACTCGTAGATCGGCACCATGACCAGGGAACTTTGCACGCTCATCATCGAGCGGTAGCCGGAATCGACGCGTTCGACTTCGCGCGCGGCCAGGCCGTAGCAGACGTAGTTCATGCCGGCGCCGCCGTATTCCTCGGGAATCGTCGTGCCGAGCAGGCCGAGCTCGCCCATTTCGCGGAAGATCGCCGGATCGGTCTTTTCGTGACGAAAAGCTTCCAGCACGCGCGGCGCCAGCTTGTCCTGCGAGTACGCGGCGGCGGTGTCGCGCACCATGCGCTCGTCGTCGGTCAGTTGCTGGTCCATCAGCAAGGGGTCTTCCCAGTTGAATCTCGGTTGGCTGCTCATTTCGTCATCCTTAATGTGAAATACCTTGCCCGAAGCGCCCGCCAATTAACGAGCGCAGCGAGCCGATCAGTAGCCTCCCCGCGAGGGGAGGACGGGAGGGGCGGGTCAATTTGCCATCTTGAGCCGTAGCGAAGTCGGAGGCCTTCATGATATCGGACGGTTTATCGGAGGCGTGCGGCTCAATGTATTGTCATGCCGCCGTCGGCGGCGAGTATCTGTCCTGTAACGTAAGCCGAGGCATCCGAGGCGAAGAACAGGAATACCGGCGCGATTTCCTCGGGCTCGGCCCAGCGCCCCAGAGGAATGCGATCGAGGTACTTGTCCTTGAATTTCTCGTCGGTGCGTATCACTTCGGTCATCGGCGTCGCGGCGCCCGGTGCGATGGCATTGGCGGTGATGTTGTAACGCGCCAGTTCCTTCGCCGTGCTCTTGGTCATGCCGAGGATGCCGGCCTTCGCCGCGCTGTAGTTGATCTGGCCGATGGTGCCGAGCACGCCGGCGGCAGAGGTGACATAGATGATGCGGCCGTACTTGCGCTCTATCATGCCGCCGACCACCGCCTGCAGGCAGTTGAAGGCGCCGGTCAGATGCACGGCGACGACCTGGTTCCATTGCTCGATGGTCATCTTGTTAAGCATCGCCGTGCGCGTGATGCCGGCGTTGTTGACCAGGATGTCGATGCGACCCCAGGCGGCATTGGCTTTGGCGGCAGCGGCCTCGACCTGTTCGCGATTGGAAACGTCGCAGGCAATGCCGATCGCCGCACCGCCGGCGCCGACTATCTCGGCGGCGACTTTCTCCGCCGCCTCGACGTTCATGTCGATCACCGCCACCTTGGCGCCCTCGCGGGCGTAGGCCTTGGCCACCGAAGCACCGATGCCCTGCCCGGCACCGGTGACGAAGGCGACTCTATCCTTGAGCTGCATCATGCGCCTCCGCCGGGCCGCCCCAAGGAGGCGCCGTCAATGAACCGGAAGCCGCGCAGCGGCTGAACCGTGGTCACCCCTTTCCTCGGGGCGGAGGCGGGGTTTCGCGGAGCACTGCTCCGCGCCGCCGCAGCCGGTCGGCAGTGCAATGCCGACCGTGGGGCGCGGGCTGGGGGATAGGCTCTCATATCAGCCCTTGGGCTTGGCCATCACCTGCTCGGCGAACTTGTCGTCGAACAGCGCACCTTCCGCGACCAGCTGGCGGAACTTGATGAAGTCGATGACGTCCTTGCCGGTCGGCTTCTTGGCGTCGAAGGCATTGAAGCCGAGCCAGGCTTCGTGGTTCATGTTGGCCGCGAGCCAATGGCGGTTCGGCAGCTTCATCTGGTCCCAGAAGAACTTCTTCTTGCCGCGGATGCCGTCGATCGAATTGATCAGGCAATTCGGGAAGAGGTTGGCGAACTTCCACACCAGGCGATTGACTTCGGCGTCGAGCAGTTCGAAATCGGTCTTGCACTCGGCCATCAGCGCCTTCGCAGCGGCAACCTTGTCGGCGGCGACGGGCTCGCCATAGACGATCTCGCCGTCATCGACATAGGTATCGGTGCGCACCAGCGGGTTGCGGACCCACTTGCCATCCTTCTTCAGCACCGGCACGGCCTTGGTGACGAGTCCCTTGGACTTCATCTTGTAGGCGCTCCAGGTCTCGCAGGAGATGCAGTTGTACATCGCGTCTTCCATGGAGAGGAACCAGGGCAGGAAATCGGTCGAGCCGCCGACCGGGGCCGAGCCGTGCTTGGGACCGGCCTGGCCGAAGACGGCGAGGTCGGAGGTCACCGTGATGTCGGTGGCCATGCCGATTTCCTGGCCGCCGGCGACGCGCATGCCGTTGACGCGGCAGATGACCGGCTTCTTGCAGTTGAGGATGCCGTCGACCATGGCGTTGAACAGGTCCATGTACTCGCCGTACTCGTTGGGGCGCTTGGAGTAGTAGGACGCATACTCGGCGGTGTTGCCGCCGGTGCAGAAGGCCTTGTCGCCGACCGCGGTGAACACCACGGCGACGATCTTGCGGTCACTCGATGCGCGCTGCATGCCGGCGATGACGCCCTTGACCATGTCGGTGGTGTAGGAGTTGTACTGGCTCGGGTTGTTGAGCCAGATCCAGGCCGAGAACAAACCCGGCACCGCAGCGCCCTTGTCGTCCAGCACCGGACGCTCTTCGTAGATCACCGTCGGCGCCTCGCTGCCGAAGTGGGAATTGTCGATGAGCTGGTGATCCTTCAGATCGTTTTCCCTGCGTAGCCATTCCAGTGCCATGGTAGTTCTCCTCTGTGAATTCGGTGGGTGCTTCGTCTAAATAATGAATCTGTTTCAGAAATCCGGTGTCAGGATCACGCGCCGCTTGAGCTTGCCGTGGTGGGCTTCGTCGAAGACCTGTTCGATCTGGCTCATGGGCCGCGTCTCGACGAAGGGTTCGAGCGCGATGCGGCCATCGACGCACATCTCCAGTACCTTCGGATAGTACTCGGGCAGGCAGCCCCAGGTGCCTATCAGTTCGGCGTCGAAGGCCATCAGCTTGGACAGCATGTAGGAGGTCTCGTCCGTGCCGTAACCCACCACCACCAGCGTGCCGGTGAAGGACAGCAGCGACAGCGCCAGTTCCTGGCCGGGCTTGCTGCCGGTGACTTCGAAGATCTTCCAGCCGTAGTTCGAAGGAATACCCTGCTCCTTGCAGAAGGCCTTGAACAACTCCTTGACGTCCTTGGCGCTCTTGCCCTTGGGGTTGATGGTGAAGTCGGCGCCGTAGCCCTTCATGAACTCGAGCTTTTCCTCGTTGATGTCGATGCCGATCACCGCCGCGGCGCCCATGCCCTTGGCCACCTGGGTCATGAAGCTGCCGACGCCGCCGGCGGCGCCGATGATGATGACGCGGTCGCCGGCCGCAAGGCGCGCGCGCTTGGCGGCCTGGTAGGGCGTGGTCACCGCATCGGCGATCACCGACAGGTGTTCCAGCGGAATCTTGCCGCGATTGCCGACGATGCACAGATCTTCCGCCGGCACCGGGATGTGGCTGGAATAGCCGCCGTAGATGCCCATCGAATTGCCCGGCATCTTCTGCGCCAGGCAGCGGTTGCCGCGGCCGGTCTTGCACAGCTCGCACTTGTTGCAGGGCAGCACCGCCGGAATGATGACTTCCTTGCCCAGCACCCGCGCGTCGCCCGCCACGACCACGCCGGAAATCTCGTGGCCGAGCGACAGCGGACCCTTGTGCACCGTCGGCACGCCCATGTAGAAATAGGACAGGTCGGTGTGGCAGACGCCGCAACCGTGGACCTCCACCAGTGCCTCGCCGGCCTGCAGCGCGGGCATCGGTATTTCGGTGCGCAGCAGCTTGCCCGGTTCGGTCATCTGCCATGTCTGGATGGTGCTCGGAATCATGCTTGCTCCTTTGTTGAAATTATTTGTTGGTCCACACCGGTTTGCGCTTCTCGATGAAGGAGTTCAAGCCTTCCTTGGCATCCTCGGTGGCCATCAGATCCTTGAGATAGTGCTGTTCGATGTGGAACAGCGCCTCGTAGAACGGCCGCGTCGCAGCTTCCTTGACGGCTTTCTTGGTATGCAGCAGCGCGACGCGGGACAGCGAGGTGAATTGCTCAAGGAATTTCGCCGTGTCGGCGGCGAACGTCTCCTTCGGAAACACGCGATTCACCAGACCGATGCGATGCGCTTCCTGCGCATCGATGATGCCGCCGCCGAGCAGCAGCTCCATCACCTTGGTCATGGGAATCTGGCGCGGCAGCAGGATCGCGGCAATGGGCGGAAACACGCCGAGCTTGATTTCGGGTTGCCCCAGCTTGGCGTTTTCCGAGGCCACCACCATGTCGCAGGCGATGGCCAGTTCGCAGCCGCCGCCCAGGGCCGCGCCATTGACGGCCGCCACGGTGGGGATCGACACCTGCATCAGGCGCTTGAGGATGCCATGGAAGACTTCGATCATCTTCACCACCTTGTCCGGCGTGTGATCCACGACGTCGACGCCCGAAGAGAAGGTCTTGTCGCCGTTGCCGGCAATCACCAGCACCTTGGCCGTGGTGTTCTCCATCGCCAGGTCGAGCGCGGCATTCATCTCTTCCATGGTGGCGATATCCAGCACGTTGTAAGGCGGCCGGTTGATGGCGATGCGCAGGACCTCGCCCTGATCCTCGTAGGAGATGAATTTGAAGTCTGCCATTTGCATTTGTCCTTGGTAAGCGTGTTGCCGATTAACGTTAAACACCATGTTCGAAGTCCCCTCCGATGAACGCGCGCAGCGCGCCGATTAGTAACCCCCCGCGAGGGGGGAAGGGGGGCGGGCGACTAATCTGCTTTTCGCGTGTTTCATCTTCGGCGGGCGGCGCTCGGTACCATCAGCGTTAGAAAAGATCGTCCATTTCGTCGGCGCCGACGCCCGGGGGCATGCCGCCGTATTGCTGCATGTAGGCCTGCACCAGCTGGTTCTCGCGCTGGCTGAAGAAGGGTGCGTCTTCCCAGATGAAGTATTTGGCGATGTCGGCCTTGTCGAGCATGGCTTCAAGGCCTTCGCGCAGATTCTCGACGCCCTTGATGACCAGCACCTTCTTGTCGGCATCCAGCAACTGATACACGCCCGACTCGGTCTGTACCGTGGCCACGTTCCCGGCATTCAGTTCCAGCCAGCTTTCGGGCGGCAGGACCATGTCCTCGATCTTCGCCGCGAGGTTGCACTTGAGGCAGCGCAGGGCCTCGGCACGAGCGGTCGCCTCGTCGAAACCGAGCTCGACCTCATCCCAGTTGTTGCGTTTGGCCGGATCGATGAAAATCGGGTGCAGGCGCTTTTTGGTGTTGAAGCCCTCCTCGCGGCCGATGCGCGGATCGGTATCCCAGTCCGGCAGCAGCTTTTCCTCGATGTTGCCGTCGCCACCGAGAAAGGCATCGATCGCCGCCGCGGCCTTGCGGCCCTGGGCGACGGACTCGATCAGGGTCGATGGGCCGAGCACGCAGTCGCCGCCGGCATACACGCCGGGACGGCTGGTGAGCATGTTGTCCTCGCGCACCTGCACCCTGCTGTTCTTGCCGAGTTGAACACCGTAGCCACTGATTTCTTCCGGGCGCTGGCCGATGGCGGAAATCACCAGGTCCACGTCTTCGGTGAATTCGCTGCCCGCCACTTCCATCGGCCGACGGCGCCCGGAGGCGTCGGGTTCGCCGAGTTGCATCTTGATATAGGTAATTCTCAGCCGCGAACTGCCGCTGTCGTTGAGTTCGATCTTCTTCGGCGCCAGCAGGAAACGGAAGTTGACCTGCTCTTCGATGCAGCCCTGGACTTCATCGTCGCGTGCCGGCATTTCCTCGCGGGTGCGGCGATAGACCATATCCACGACTTCGGCACCCAGGCGCCGCGAGGAGCGCGCATTGTCGGTCGCGACGTTGCCGCCGCCGATCACGGCGACGCGCTTGCCGATGGAAATCGCCGTATCGCCATCGCCGACTTTGCCCATGGTCGCCGCACGCAGGAAGGTCGGGCTGTCGATGACGTTGGGCAGGTCGTCGCCGGGAATGCCCAGCGGATCTCCGTTTTGCGCGCCGATGGCCAGGAAAGTGGCATCGAAACCCTGCGCCCTGAGTTCGTCGACATTCTCGATGCGGGTATTGAAGCGGAATTCCACACCCAGCTTCGCGACCTCGGACACTTCCTGGTCGATGACATCCAGCGGCACGCGATAGGACGGGATGCCGTAGCGCGCCATGCCGCCGGCGGCCGGCAACGCGTCGAACACCGTCACGGCATGACCTTTCTTGGCCAGGTAGTAGGCGGCGGTCAGTCCGCCGGGACCGGCGCCGACCACGGCGACCTTCTTGCCCGAAGGCGGCAACTGATAGGAATGCTTGCGCCACAAGCCCGTGTCGTTGTCGGCGGCGATGCGCTTGAGGCTGCGGATCGACAGCGGGTCGTCGAGGTCCTTGCGCCGGCAGGCCGATTCGCAGGGGCTGAAGCAGGCGCGACCGAGTATGCCCGGAAAGGGCAGCTTTTCGCGTACCACCGCGACAGCCTCGCCGTACATGCCGAGACCCACCAGCTGCACGTAGCGCGGCACGTCGATGCCGGCCGGGCAGGTGGCCTTGCACGGCACTTGGGTTTCTTCCTTGCGCGCCGGATCGAGCGTGCGGTCCATGAGGGCGCCGGTGGGACATACGGTAACGCAGGCGCTGCAGAACTTGCAGCCCGATTCGAGCAGCGTCGCTGCGATGGTGCCGACCCAGGTCCGTCCATCCGTATTCTTGACTTCCAGGCAGCCGACACCGCGCACATCGTTGCAGGCGACCAGGCAGCGCCGGCAGTCGATGCACAGGTTGTAGTCGCGGTCGTAGAAAGGCTCGTCCTTGATCACCGGCAGCTGGACATGCTTGTAGTTCGGCGTCGTCGGCGGGATGCCGACGTAGTCCGCCACTTTGCGCAGTTCGCAACTGTTGAAGATCGAGCAGCAGCGCTGTTCGACCGGGTTGCCGAAGGAACAGGTGGTGCGGCTGCAGCCGTCGCGCTGCGGGCAGGTCAGGCAGACATGGGGATGCGTGCCCAGGGTCTTGGCGATGCCGTCCTTGCGCAGCTTTTCGATGGCTGGCGATGTGGTGGTGACGACCATGCCCGCCGTGACCGGAATCGAGCAGGAGGTGCGCATGCCGCTCATGCCGGCGATTTCGACCACGCAGAGATTGCAGCCGCTGGAACCACCGCCGCGCTGGGCACTGGGCGGCAGATCCGGATGGGCACAGAGGGCAGGAATATAGATGCCGGCGGCGGATGCGGCGGAAAGCAGGGATACACCTTCGGGCGCTTCGACCGCCTTGCCGTCAATGGTAAGACTGACCATGGCTCCGTTGTCGGCGGCGAAACCGCCTGCAGCGGAAGCCTGCCGGGTCTTGTACCACCTGATCTCGGACGTCTGTACGGCTTGCATTGCTTCCTCCTCGATGCCACGCCTGTTTGTGGTGCGAATGCCCTTGCGGTCCCGCACTTTCTGCTGCGCTACTGCCCTAGCCGACCGCCATGTAAGGCGGGTAATACGCGCCACGACAAGCACCGGCCTTGACCGCGGCGATGAAGCTCGCCATGTCGCTTACCGGCTCGAAAAACTCCGTTGCGCAGCGCCCCACCGCAACCGTCTTGTGGCAATCGCTGCCGCCCAGTGTCGGCAAACCAAGATGCGTCGAGGCCCGGATTGCCAGATCATTGTCGCTTTCCGCATTGACCCCGTTGTGCGATTCCACGGCGGCGATGTCCTTCAGTTCCAGCAAGCCCTCCATCAGGCTCGCCAGTCCCACGTTGCGAAACGGATGCGCCGGCGCACAGATGCCGCCGAGTTCATTGATGCGTGCTATCACTTCCTCCAGCGGCAGATAGCTGTCCCTGCCCCAGATATTCCAGCCGTCATCTTCCATTCCGTAAGCCAGAAGATGTCCCTTGTCCGTCGCGATCTCTACCCCGCGCAGGATCAGCAGGCCTTCCTCGCGACCGACGCGCTCCACCGGTTCCGAGGCCTCGTAGGAATAGTGTTCGGTGATGCAGACACCATCCAGGCCGAGTGCCTTGGCGCGCCGGATCAGGTCAAGCGGTTCGAGCCAGTTGTCATAGGAGTACTTGGTATGACAATGGGTGTCGATCCACATGACCTGTCGACGTGCCGTCGGGCTATCAGGGAAGCACGCACTCGTAATTGATCCGCTTCGACGGCACGAACTTGTTCGCCCCGAAGAATTTTTCGAGGGCGAAATCGTCCCAGTTCACCAGCGTGTAAACCTTCTTCACCCCCGCGGCTTTCATGTTCATCATGAAGGTGTCCAGCATCTCGGCGGCGACGCCGTGCTTGCGGAAGTCGGGATGCACGCCCAGGGTGTCGATGGTCGAGGTCGCATCGGTAATGCCGAATTCGCCGAAAAACACGTAGCCCATGACGAAGCCGACCACCTTGCCGTCGATTTCGCAGACGATCGAGGTGTTGATGTTGGCGTTCTTGTTCAGGATGCCGGCAATCTTGCGCTCGTAGTATTCAAGTCGTGGTTCCTTCGAAGCGAATGCGTCGATAGCGACGATCGCGTCCAGATCCGATTGGCGCAACACGCGCATTACTCTTTTCTGATCAGGCATTTCTTTCCTCCTTGTGGTGTCGGCAGCGCCCTGGGCGCTCCCAATTCTTAACGTGAAACAACTCTTTCGAAGCGACTGGTGATTGACGAGCGAAGCGAGCAAATTAGAAGCCTCCCCGCGAGGGGAGGATGGGAGGGGCGGGCCTCCTTTATGCCGCCTTTCGCGTGTTTCATCATCAGGGGCGCCGAGCTCCGCATGAAAGTTAGAACAGTTCGTCTTCGCCGGCCGGTTCGCTGCGCTTGCGCACATAGACCGTGCCATACATGAAGCCCAGGCCCTGACCGGCGTCGAAACAGGTGTTGCAGCCGCTCTCCCCTTCCGTCTTGAACTCCTCGACATGGACTTCGAAGCCCATCGCCTTGTAGTTCTGCACGATTTCGGACAGGCGCGGCTCGCCGATGACGGTCTGGCGCACCCAGCCGTCCCTGAGCAGTGCGTCCTCGGGGTTGACCGCCTTGGACTGTGCGATCGGAATGACACGCCGTGGTGTTTCAGCCATGGGAATCACCTCCCTCACCACGAGTGCTTGATCGCGCCCGGCGTACAGGCGGTCATGCAGGGCAGGCTGGTGTAGCCGCCCGACGGCTTGCAATCGGCGCAATCGTAGGACAGGGTGCGGCAGTTGGGCTTCTTGATCCAGGCCACTTCGTCGTCGTAATCATCGGTGATGATCTCGAACATCTGCTTCGGGCACGCGGTCAGGCAGGCGCGCCCGGCCGCGCAATCGATGCACTTGTCGGTGTCGATGCTGATGTAGTACTCACCCGAACCGTCCTTGTAACCGTAGTTGGCGATCATGTGTCTTCCCTTCTGGTCAGATCTCGCGGCAGCCGGAAAAATCCGGCCGCCGCAAGATTATCAGGCAGCGGCAGCTTTCTTCGACATCAGCGTATAACCGAACAGCGCGGCGCCAAGGGCACCGGCGATCTGGCTGTCGACCTTGGTCTCCATGGCCTTGATGCCGAGGATCTTTTCGATGCGCTTGACCACACCCGGATTTTTCGCGATGCCGCCGGTGATGAAGAAGCCTTCCTCGACGCCGATCCGCTCCAGCAGCGAAACCACGCGCTCGGCCATGGCCTGGCAATACGCGGCGATCACCTTGTTCTTGGTGTAGCCGGCTTTCAGCAGGCCCAGCGCTTCGGATTTGGCGAAAACCACACAGACCGACGAAACCGCTGCCGGCTCGACATCAACGTCGAAGGAACGCGGACCAAGTTCGGCGATCGGAATCTGCATCAGGTCGGAGATCACTTCCATGCCGCGCCCGGTACCGGCCGCGCACTTGTCGTTCATCAGGAAGTTGGTGACCTTGCCTTTTTCGTCGCAGTGGATGGCCTTGCAGTCCTGGCCGCCCATGTCGAGGATGGTGCGCACGCCATTGCCGCCCATGTAGTTGGCGCCGCGGGCATGGCAGGCGATCTCGGTGATTGCCTTGTGGGCGAAGGGCACGTTGACGCGGCCGTAGCCGGTGCCGACCACATAGTGGATGTCTTCGAGCTTCATGCCGCACTTGTCCATCACGCCCTGCAGCGCGTTGGTGGCGGAATCCGGCGAGTTGTTGCCGGTGCGCATGCTGTTGAAACCATAGAGTTCGCCGTCGACCACGAGCACGGCCTGGGACGACACCGAACCGACGTCGATGCCGCAGGTAACGATCTTGGCGGTCTTCCAGTCCTTGGTCTCATCGATCCAGACGTTTTCCTGCCAGCGCCAGAATTCCTTCTTCTCCGGAACCGTTTCGGCAACCACGGGGGCTGCTGTCACTTCTGCATTCATGTTTTCGCTCCTTATCCGTGGGGGTTCAGTGTTGACGCTCGGCGGCAATCATCGCGCAACCCAGCGCGCTGATGTACTCGGGCATGTCAGGCAGGGAAATCGCATCGACGCCCATCGCCACCTTCAGCGACTGAACGAAACCGGCGTTATGCACCATGCCGCCGATCAGCACCACTTCGCCCTCGATGCCGACGCGTCGCACCATGGCGCAGACGCGGCTGGCGACGGCGTCGAGCACCGCCTTGGCGATGTCGTTCTTCGGCGTCGCCGAATGGATCAGCGACACCACTTCGGACTCGGCAAACACCGTGCACTGGGCGTTCATGGGAATGGACTTGTCGGACAGGAGGCTGGCCTCGCCGAATTCCTTGAGCGTCATCTGCAGCGCGCGGCTCATGGCTTCGGCAAACGACCCGGCGCCCGCCGCGCATTTCTCGTTGCCGGCAAAGTCGATCGCGCGGCCCTCGGCGTCGGTCTTCATGCCGCGGCCTTCTTCGGCGCCGACATCGACCACGGTACGCGCCTGCGGGTACATGAACACCGCACCCTTGGCGCCGGCGGTCATCTCGGTGATGCCTTCGGTGGCAAAACCCACCTGCTTGCGCCCGGCGCCGGTGGCGAACACCACCTTGACGTCGTCACGCTTGAGGCCGGCCGAGGCCAGGGCCTCGTCGTAGGCCTTGTCGGCGGCAACGTCCTGATCCAGGTCGCCCGGCATCATGATGTGCACCTTCTTCACGCCGTATTTCAGCTGCGGCGCACCGTTCACATTGAGTTCTTCCAGCAGCACCACCTTGATGCTGCGCGAGCCCATATCAATTCCAGCGGTAATCATCCTAGATTCCTCCTGTTGTCACTTGTGTTAGTCAGGCAGCCTGGCGACGCAGACCGAGCTGTTCCATGAAGGCATCGACGCGGGCCTGGGTGCGCACTTCGTCGAACTCGCGCTCGTCGCCCATGTTGCCTTCGAAGGTCATGATCGGCACGCCGGCCTTGGCGATGCCGCCACGGTTTTCCATGATGCCCATCGACAGGCCCTCGCAACCGCGGTTCAGGTGCAGCATCACGCCGTCGACCTGCCACTCCTTGACGATGCGCAGCATCATCGCGGTCTTCAGGCGCGGATCGAAGAAGTGCTGCCATTGCGGCTTGGACAGGTTCCAGTCGGCGTAGAGGCGCAGAATCTGGTCGCGGGTATTCATTTCGATACCCTTTTCCCAGGGCAGCGAACGACCGCCCCAGCTGCCGTCCGGCTTGTCTTCCCAGATGCCTTCGAGGGCGAAGGTGTAGAGCGAGCCGATCGACACCGCACCATAGGTTTCGAGGTAGCGGAAGATCTTGAGGAAGGACCAGGGCGGCTGCGTGTCGGACATCATGCGGCACTTCTCGTTCGGCACGGCGGCGATGCCGCGTGCGACGCGATCCTTGACCTCGTCGTAGAGCTCGTCGTAGAAGTCGGCACACCATTGCGAGGACTTCGACAGCGTGGCCAGCACGTAAAGCGAGTACATGGTCTTCTCGTCGAGCGGTGCCGGCTTGACCTTGTTCAGGGCGCAGATGTCGGCCCAGCGGCTGGTCGAGCGCATTTCGTTCTTGACCGCCTTGAGGAATTTCTCGTCGTCGAACTTGCGACCCGTCGACTTCTCGAGGAACTCGATGCCGTCGTGCAACTGGTTGGTGACGTAGTCGAGGCGCGCCGCGTTCATGTCCTTGTAGGGACCGACGCCGACGTCCACGTAGAACTGCGGCACTTTTTCTTCCTTGGCGACGTGCTGGTACCACTTCGAGTGCGAGCAGCAGATCTGGGTCTGGAAGATGAAGTCGGGCTTGGGGAACTTGCCGCCGTACAGGTACTTGTCGAGGTGCATGCCACCCCAGTAGATGCGCATGTAGGAGCACAGGTCGCGGGCAAAGCCGACCGACTCGGCGGCGTCCATGCATTCCTTGGCGAACTTCTTGTCGTGCGCGACGGCGGCGGCGTAGGGCTCGCCGGTCAGCGAATAGACGTCGTCGCCGAGACCGGCCGGCAGCGCATCCAGCGCCCAGGCCGAGCCGGACCAGCGCAGGCCGCCGTTGTCCTTGGCGCGCGCGTAGTTCTGGTAGTACTGCTCGCGCAGTTGCTTGGCCTTGCCCCACAGCTTGAGGGACTCGGTCGGATACTTGTTCGGTGCATTCATTAATTCTCTCCCGTCAGGTTAGAACAGCTCTTCGTCGCTCATCGTCTCGAGGAAAGCCTCGATGCGGATGCGGAAGGGGCCGATCGGGTTGGTAATGTCGAATTCCAGGAACAGCGTCGGAATGCCGGCGTTTTCGAGATGCGCCTTCAAGTCGGGATAGTCGCCCTCATGCGGATCGCAGAATTTCTGCTGCAGGAAGATCGCGGCACGGGCGTTGAACTCCTTGGCCAGGCCCAGCACATGATCGAAGCGGGTATGGGCGGGATAGTCCTTGGTCGGGCAGGCCGGGCGATCGCAATAGCGGTCGGCGATGGCCTTGATCACGTCGTCCTCGGGCTTCGACTCGTTCCAGAAGTAGCGGGTGCCGGAACACTGGTCGTCGATGACGATGGTCGAGCCGACCGACTCCACCATGGCCATGAAGGCCAGATCGTCGTTTTCCGAACCGATGGTCATGAAACGCACGCCTTCGGGACGATTCAACTGGCGCGTCGGCAGGGCGGCAAGCACCTTCTTCAGCATTTCGTTGTGCTCGCGCTTGTCCACGAACTGCGCCGTGATCGAGGCATACAACGCTTCGACGCCTGTCACTTGCGGATTGGCCACCTTGCGGTACTCGAACAGCTCGCGCAGCAGGCGGCGGTTCTCGTCGACCACGGCCAGCGCTTCCTTCAGCATCGCGTCGGTCAGTTCCTTGCCGGTCAGCGCCTGCAGGAAGGTACGGAAGGCCTGGAGTTCAGCGTAGTGAGCCTTGCGCGCATGGGCCGACTGCACTTCGTTCGGCATCGCCACGTAATAATCCCATTCCACGGTGGGCACATTGCCACGCCAGGAACTGAAGGTCTGCCGATACTGGATGCAGGACTGCGTCAGGGTCACACCCTGACAGTAATCGTAGCGCCCGAGCAGGCCCTGGGCCAGGGAATCGCGGCAGAAGGGGCAGAACATGCCGAAGATATGCGGCTCGGTGACGTTCTGCGGCTCGTGGGCACCAAGCACGCGCACCGGCAGCATGCCGGCGGCGATCAGGAGTTCTTCCGCGGTATAGGTACACATCGTCGCGACGACCTGGCCGCCGGTACGCGCTTTCCAGTCGCGGGCGTAGTCGTGGCGCTTCTCATACCAGTTCTGGAACTGGTCGAACAAACCATCTGCCATTGCTGCCTCCTTTATTGGCAGCCCGCAGCATTTTCTTGCCACGGACGCCGTTCATTAGGGAATGGAACTATTGTTCCACTGCTGCACCATACTTCACATTCTGAAGCGGAGTATGAGTAAGTGGAATTCGCCTGTCAATACCGACATGCAGTATTGTTCTTCAATGGCAAAATGCTTTATTGCATTGTTTTATTGTGTTTTTTGTTATTTTATCGACTAAATAAGCATTTGCTGAATTGAAAAACTGTTGACATACATCAAAAACATGCACTATATTGCTTGTACCGTCGCTAAACCCCTCAGCGAGGTACAAGCCAAATGGACACCAAGACCAAGGAACAAGCAAACGCCGCCCCGGCCCTGCACGACGAAACCGCCGATGCAGAGTTCATCCGCGCCCTCGGCAGGCGGGTGCGCGAAGGCCGCGCCCGCCGCGGCATCTCGCGCAAGGCCCTGGCCTTGAACGCCGACGTCTCCGAGCGCTACCTGGCCCAGGTCGAGAACGGCGAGACCAACCCCTCCATCATGGTCCTGCGCCACATCGGCACCGCGCTGGGCTTTTCGCTGACGGAACTGCTCGATGCCCAGCAGGAGTCGACCGAATACCGCTTGATCCAGCGCTTTCTCGAACAGCTGTCGCCCAGCCGCCTGGAAGACGCCCTGCTCTGCCTGATGCGCGACTTCGGCCAGGAAGACACCGCGCGGCGCAAGCGCATCGCGCTGGTCGGCCTGCGCGGGGCGGGAAAATCCACTCTCGGCCGCGCCCTGGCCGGCGAACTGGCCGTGCCCTTCGTCGAACTCAACAGCGCCATCGAGGCCGAGGCCGGCATGAGCCTCAACGAAGTGTTCTCGCTCTATGGCCAGCCCGGTTTCCGCCGCCTCGAGCGACGCTGCCTCGACAAATTCATCACCGAGCACGAGAGCGCGGTCATCACCGTCGGCGGCGGCATCGTTTCCGAAGCGGAAACCTTCAACCTGCTGCTGATGAACTGCTTCACGGTCTGGGTCAAGGCCACTCCGGAAGAGCACATGTCGCGCGTCGTCGCCCAGGGCGACTTCCGGCCGATGGAAGGCAATGCGGAAGCCATGGAAGACATGCGCCGCATCCTCGTCGCGCGCGAACCCCTGTATTCGAAAGCCGACTTTACGCTGGACACCACCGGGCGACCGCCCGAAGAATGCCTCACGCACTTGCGTCACGCCGTCGCCCCCAACCCCTGAAACAGAGCAGACCATAAAAGCCCACAACGGAGAACTCCATGAACAGTCCCGAAGCCGTCAAATCCGTGATCACCTACGACACCAGCCCCGCACAGTACAAGCACTGGCGCCTGTCCTTCGACGGCCCGGTCGCCACGCTGCACCTCGACATCAACGAAGACGGCGGCATCAAGCCCGGCTACAAGCTGAAGCTGAATTCCTACGACCTCGGCGTCGACATGGAACTGCACGACGCCCTGCAGCGCGTGCGCTTCGAGCATCCCGAGGTCAGGACGGTAGTGGTCACCTCGGGCAAGGACAGGATCTTCTGCTCCGGTGCCAACATCTTCATGCTGGGCCTGTCCACCCACGCCTGGAAGGTGAATTTCTGCAAATTCACCAACGAAACGCGCAACGGCATCGAGGATTCCAGCCGCCACTCCGGGCTCAAGTTCCTCGCCGCCTGCAACGGCACCACGGCCGGCGGCGGCTACGAGCTGGCGCTGGCCTGCGACGAGATCATCCTGGTCGATGACCGCTCCTCCGCCGTCAGCCTGCCGGAAGTGCCGCTGCTCGGCGTGCTGCCCGGCACCGGCGGCCTCACCCGCGTCACCGACAAGCGCCGCGTCCGCCGCGACCACGCCGACATCTTCTGCACCCTGACCGAAGGCATCCGCGCCCAGCGCGCCAGGGAATGGCGCCTGATCGACGACTTCGCCAAGCCGCAGGTCTTCGCCGACAAGGTCAGGCAGCGCGCCACCGAACTCGCCGCGCAGAGCGACCGTCCGGCCGATGCCAAGGGCATCGTCCTGACGCCGCTCAAGCGCGTGACCGACGACGCCGGCTACCACTACGAGACCGTCGACGTCACCATCGACCGCGCCGCCCGCCGCGCCACCCTGACCGTCAAGGCGCCGACCGCCGCCGTGCAGTCCGACATCGCCCAGATCGTCGCCGCCGGCGCCGACTGGTGGCCGCTCTTGATGGCGCGCGAACTCGACGACGCGATCCTGATGCTGCGCACCAACGACCTCGAAGTCGGCACCTGGGTGCTCAAGACCAGCGGCGACGCCGCCCATGTGCTGGCCGCCGATGCCGTGCTCGACCAGCAGCGCAAACACTGGTTCGTGCGCGAAACCATCGGCATGCTGCGCCGTACCCTGGCGCGCCTCGACGTCACCTCGCGCACCCTGATCGCCCTGGTCGAGCGCGGCTCCTGCTTCGCCGGCACCCTGGCCGAACTGCTCTTCGCCGCCGACCGCAGCTACATGCTGGCCCTGCCCGACGCACCCGCCGAGGAAGGCCGCGTCACGCTGTCGACGATGAATTTCGGCGACTACCCGATGGTCAATGGCCGCTATCGCCTGGCCGCGCGCTTCTACGACGAGGATGCGCCGCTGGCCGCCGCCAGGGCCGCCACCGGCAAGCCGCTGGATGCCGCCGCCGCGCTGGAACTCGGCCTCGTCACCGCCACGCCGGACAACCTCGACTGGGACGACGAGATCCGCATCGTCTTCGAGGAACGCGCCAGCCTCTCGCCCGACGCCCTGACCGGCATGGAAGCCAACCTGCGCTTCGGCCCCGGCGAAACCATGGAAACCCGCGTCTTCGGCCGCCTCTCGGCCTGGCAGAACTGGATTTTCATCCGCCCCAACGCCGTCGGCGAAGGCGGCGCGCTGAAGGTCTTCGGCAGCGGCAACAAGGCCAAATTCAACTGGGAACGCGTCTAAAACCCCAACCCCAAATAGAACCCACCCCACGGAGAATGCAATGAGCATCGATTACAGCCAGAAAATCCCCAACAACGTCCACCTCAACGACAACAAGACCCTGCAGCGCGCGCTCGAGCACTGGCAGCCGGAGTTCATCAACTGGTGGAAGGACATGGGCCCCGATGATTCGCAGAACTTCGACGTTTATCTGCGCACCGCGGTCAGCGTCGACCCCGGCGGCTGGGCGCACTTCGACTACGTCAAGATGCCCGATTACCGCTGGGGCATTTTCCTCAACCCGGCCGAGGAAGGCCGCAAGGTGAATTTCGGCGCGCACAAGGGCGAGGCCGCCTGGCAGGAAGTCCCGGGCGAGTACCGCAGCAACCTGCGCCGCCTGATCGTGACCCAGGGCGACACCGAGCCGGCCTCGGTCGAGCAGCAGCGCCACCTCGGCCTGACCTGCCCCTCGCTCTACGACATGCGCAACCTGTTCCAGGTCAATGTCGAGGAAGGCCGCCACCTGTGGGCCATGGTCTACCTGCTGCACGCCTACTTCGGCCGCGACGGCCGCGAGGAAGCCGAGGCCCTGCTCGAGCGCCGTTCCGGCGACGCCGACAATCCGCGCATCCTCGGCGCCTTCAACGAGAGCACGCCGGACTGGCTGTCCTTCTTCATGTTCACCTACTTCACCGACCGCGACGGCAAGTACCAGCTCTGCTCGCTGGCCGAATCCGGCTTCGACCCGCTGGCGCGCACCTGCAAGTTCATGCTGACCGAGGAAGCCCACCACATGTTCGTCGGCGAATCCGGCGTCGGCCGCGTCATCCAGCGCACCTGCGACGTCATGAACCAGCTCAAGACCGACGACGTGGCCAAGATCCGCGCCCAGGGCGTGATCGACCTGCCGACCATCCAGCGCTACCTTAACTTCCATTTCAGCGTGACCATGGACCTGTTCGGCGCCGACGTTTCGTCGAATGCGGCGACCTTCTACAACACCGGACTCAAGGGCCGCTACGAGGAAACCAAGCAGGACGACGACCATCTGCTCAACGACGCGGCCTATCCCGTGCTCGAAGTCGCCGACGGCAAGCTGCTCACGGTCCAGGCGCCCTACCTCAACGCCCTCAACGAGCGCCTGCGCGACGACTACGTGGTCGATGCCAAGGCCGGCATCGAGCGCTGGAACAAGATCATCCAGAAAGCCGGCATCCCCTTCGCGCTGACGGCGCCGCACAAGGCCTTCAACCGCAAGATCGGCCCGCTGTCGGCGGCCAAGATCTCGCCCGCGGGCAAGGTGCTGTCGGAAGCCGAATGGACCCACCACCACCTGGCATGGCTGCCCTCGGCCGAGGATCGCGCCTTCGTCGCCTCGCTGATGGGTCGCGTCGCCGAACCGGGCAAGTTCGCCAACTGGATCGCCCCGCCCGCGCGCGGCATCAACAACCAGCCGGTGGACTTTTCCTACGTTCGTTTCAACTAGGCGACAGGCAGCGAGTCGCCCCGATCTTCCGGCCGCAGTCCGCTGCGGCCGGAAGGCTGGTATCTTCTGTCCGCCCGAGCGACGAACCGAAAGAAGGAAACCAACATGACCACGGCCACCACCACGCCGGTGACGATCATGCGCCAGCACCTGATCGACCCCGAAATCTGCATCCGTTGCAACACCTGCGAGGAAACCTGCCCGGTCGACGCGATCACGCACGACTCGCGCAATTACGTGGTCGATGCCGCCAAGTGCAAGCTTTGCTACAACTGCATCTCGCCCTGCCCGACCGGCGCCATCGACAGTTGGCGCAACATGCGCTCCGATCAGTCCTACCCGATCGCCGAGCAGTTGCTGTGGGACTCGCTGCCCGCCCAGATTGCGCTCGACGAGAGCCCGGGAGTCGGCGCCGGCGACACGGCGACGGCCCTGCCCGATGACGTCGAACGCATCGCCGCCGTGTCCACCGCAGGACAGGGCGGCGTCGCGCCGCCACCCTGGTCGGCCGCTCACCCCTACGTCAATCTCTACTCCATCCACCAGCCGGCGATAGCCACGGTCAGCGGCAACTTCCGCCTCACCGCCGAGGATGCCTCGAGCGACATCCGCCACATCGTCCTCGATTTCGGCAATGCGTCCTTCCCCGTGCTGGAAGGCCAGACCATCGGCATCCTCGCGCCGGGTCTCGATGCCAATGGCAAACCGCACCACGTGCGCCTCTATTCGGTGGCCAGCCCGCGCGACGGCGAGCGACCGCGCTACAACAACCTGTCGCTGACGGTGAAGCGCGTCACGGCCGACCACGAGGGCAATGCCGTGCACGGCGTGGCCTCCAACTACCTGTGCGACCTGAAGAAGGGCGACACGGTCAATGTCGTCGGCCCCTACGGCACCAGCTTCCTGATGCCCAACCACCCCGGCAGCAATCTGCTGATGATCTGCACCGGCACCGGCTCGGCACCGATGCGGGCGATGACCGAACGACGCCGCCGCAAATCCGCGCCGGCCGAAGACGGCAAGCTGATGCTGTTCTTCGGTGCCCGCACGGCCGGAGAACTGCCCTACTTCGGTCCGCTGACGCGGCTGCCGAAAGAATTCATCGACATCAACCTGGCCTTCTCGCGCGTCCCCGGACAGCCGCGCCAGTATGTGCAGGACCTGATCCGCAACCGCGCCGAAAACGTCGTGCGCCTGCTCAAGGACGAGAACACCTATTTGTACCTGTGCGGCCTGAAGGGCATGGAACAAGGCGTAGACGAAGCCTTCGCCGACGTATGCAGCCGCAACGGGCTGGACTGGAAAACCATCCAGGCGGGCCTGCTGCAACAGGGCCGCTACCACGTCGAGACCTATTAAAACCTGGTAGACGCGCAGCCGGCCGGCGAATCAAGCAGTCGGCGCTGGCGCTACGGCGATGGCGCTTGAATTGGCGGCGCTAAGAATTCAATTCCGGCGCCGCGACCTTGACCTCATCCATGTACACATTCGGTCCAGATCCGGCGGACGATCTCTCCGGCGCTCGCGATATCCCGAATCTCGCCTACACCCAGACCAGCATATAGCGCCATGTCTGCGGGCTGCCCCGTGGTCCCTGCAAGAGGAGGCCACACGTGGTAACGCTCATAGGTCATATCGCCGTTCCTCCCGACGACATCGCCTTCTCCGGGCCGCGCCCCTGCAGGCTTGGCTCCAGCGGCCTCCCACTTGTCGAGGGTGGGATTTCGCAATACCCGGTGCAACACATTTGTCCAACCGCCATCGAAACACACCGTCAGCGCCGTATCGCCTGCCTTTGCCTTGACCAGGCGATGCTTGTATTCAGGATGGGCCGGATATTCCTTGCTTGCGGCAAAGCGAGTACCGAACACCCCCCCCGAAGCCCCCATTGCCAGCACCTTGCGCAAATCCTTGCCACCGCCGAGCCCGCCGGCTACCAGCACCGGGGTCTGGCCTGCCGCGGCCAATATTTCAGCAATATGGCCATGCCAACTTGATTGCGCCTGGACATGGCCACCCGCCTCCTGTCCCTGGCAACTGACATAGTCAGCACCGAGATCGAAGGCCTGCCTGGCACCGGCCAGATTGCTGATCTGCATGCCGAACTTTGCCCCGGCCTTGCGAATCTGCGCCACCTGTCCATCGCTGGGCGTTCCGAAGGAGAACTGGATCACGGGAGCCCCCGCTTCCAGTGCCACCTCCAGTGTGGCGGCACCGAATGCGAGGACATAGCCGACTGCGAATGGCCCCTGTGTCGCCGCGCGAACACGTGTCACATAATCGCGAACTTCCGCCTTGGAAGACCATGTCAGTCCCATCCCGCCCAGCCCGCCGGCCTGCGCAACGGCTGCTGCAAGGTCCGGCGTCGCTCCACCCATAACGGCTTGAACGATGGGATAACGGATTCCCATCTTCTTTGCAAAGGCCTGGGCGCGAGACGAAGCTTCATAGGGTGGCTCCCTGGCGGCAACCGCCACGTTGGCAGCAGATTCCGCGCGGGCATTCCCAAGCATCAACGAAACCGAAGCAAGTGCACTTCCCTTGGTGAACGCACGTTTTGATTTATCCACATCGCCTCCGGATATGTGTTGTGTTCCACTTGTTGCCTGCCAGAAGTTCCTGATACAGGACTCCTGGACTCCGATTACGCAGCTTAACAGTTGAAACGAGTCGGCCGATGATACCAAGGAGGACGATTGACAAGGCGATCCAGCGGGAGTTGGCAGACCTAATGATGGGAATGGAAGAGTTGCCTGACGCGGTTACGCACGCCGGAGGCCGCCCGCCTGATCCATCGATAAAAAGCTTGCTGGTGAATCCACGAATGTGCGGTTTCGCTGATCGAACGGACAATGGCGTGGCTCCTGGCAAACCAGCGGATTTGCAGCAATGCCGGCTTGGTAAGATTGAACAGCCAGGCGAACAATGCGGTACCGACAATCTTGGCAGCCAGAAAAGTGGCAATCCCGGACAGGGGATGGCCGTGGCCAACCAGCCAGAGCCCGCCGACCTTGAATGGCAGCAACAGGATCATCGGGCCGATATAAATCGCCAGCGCCAGTCGTGGCGAGAACCTGACAATCATCCCTGATACCTGCCTTACCAACGGAAGCCGATTGAGCTGCTCCGTCAGTCGCACCAACGGATCCCACAGCCACTCTTCGAAAAGGATGACGATGGCAGCCAGAGCGACAAACAGGGACTTGAAAAATCTAAGCATCGGGAAGACCAGGTGACGATCGAGCTTTCTTGGCAGGTGACCGGAATGACGGGAGAGCGTATTGGAAATGCTCATCTGGCATCAGCCTCGTATTGATGCGTTCCTTGGCAGAACTCGCCAAGCATTCTTCCAATCTGCCGAATGACAGAGCTTGCGCGTCCGAACACGAACTGCAGAGCCGCAAGGCGGATTGCCGACGATGGTCAAAGCTAGCCCTCGATAAGCACGGCTGTCCCGCTTGCCGAGACCATCAGCATTCCATTTTTCTCGCCCAACACTTCGTAATCGAGATCAATACCAACGACAGCGTTGGCACCCAGCTCCCGCGCCTGCTCTGACAGTTCATCCAATGCAATCTGCCGCGCCTTGCGAAGTTCCTTCTCATACGTGCCGGAGCGACCGCCTACGATGTCACGAACACTGGCAAACATATCCTTGAAAATATTGGCACCGAGAACAGCCTCACCGGCGACAACGCCGCAGTACCTGGTGATTTTCCTGCCCTCGAATGAGGGAGTAGTCGTCATGTCCATTCTTAAGGTCTCCGGAAATTACATGTGAGATTGATGGCAAGACGACAAGGATACGCCTGCCAGGCAGCAGGAACGGCCATTGGCGGTGGCGGGCTGCACTTCAGTATCCGGCCAGAAGCAGCCACATGAATTCGCCGTAAAGTGGACATAAGCTCCCTGTCCGTATGATTGTTGATTGATAAGGAGACCGGGATCAGATAATCTCCCCGTCATTCAATACCTTAAGGGCATTTCGATCGTGCCCCGTATTATTGGCAATAACCCGGACGCTTCTGTCTTTGAATAACTGTTGGGCATTTCAACTATGGCTGGCGACTTCAATCAAGAGCGACTCACAGAGACCTACAAATCGCTCATAAATCTATCGATCGAAGGCTTTCGCTATCTCGCCTTGATCAACGGCGGTGCTGTAGTGGCTCTACTGACTTACCTCGGGAACGTCACGAAGAATGGCGGCAATATCCCAGACGTCAGTTGCCCAATGCTCTTCTTTCTTCTCGGCTTGCTCTCATGTGGGTTCGCCATGTTTTTCGCATACTTCACACAACTTCGTCTTTTGAATGAGCTTCTCCAGTTAGGTCAGCTGGCTGTTCGCCATGTCTTTACACTTTGGGCGGCCATGGCGAGTTTCGTATTAAGCCTCTGCTTTTTCGGGGTGGGCGCCTGGCTTGCTGTCGAGGTCTTTGGTGGCCAGGGCTAATCCTGCGGTCGACCTCGCTCCCTTCGGCCCCTGGACGCTGCGCGATGAGGCCGCGCAGCGCCAGTTAGCTCTACGTTCGGCGTCACGAGGACTCTGATGAACGCAACCGTATTTCTAACTGTTCTATCCGGGGTCATCACCTTTGTGATTGGCCAATTGATAGTGAAGTTGGTAATTGATCCTGTTCAGGAAATGAAGAAGACAATTGGCGAGATTTCTCACTCGATGGTTGAGCATGCAAATGTAATCGCCAATCCGGGAGTGCCGAGTGATGAAGTTATGAGAGACACTTCAAAACATCTGCGCCAGCTCTCATCACAGCTACAGGCGCACCTCTATCTCGTTCCGAAATATCAGAAGACTGCAAAGATCTTTGGGTTACCTAGCAAGGACAAAGTTTTGGCAGCTTCTGGTTCATTACTCGGGCTATCGAACAGTGTTTTCCGTGCAGGTCCGGGCGAGCGCATCTATGAAAACAATGCAAAACGTGTTGAAAATGTTTGCGACTCACTGGACATCTATATGGCGGAAGGTGATCGCTGGCCAAAGGACTAAGCATGACGCCGAACCCGGCGTTCTAGCGGAGCTTCGCCAAAATACCGGCGAAGCCCACTTAACTCTATATTGAGCGTCCGCTTTCTCAACCGGCCTACGCACGAAACGGACCCGCGAATACCAAATGTCACGAGTCCGGAAGGGCTAGGAGAGAGGCAGCGCACCGGCCAAACACTCGCACCCCGGCCGTCGCCGCGCCAACTGATATAGTCCTCGGCCTTCGGATTTAAAGAAAGTAGGCATTGCCATGAGCCTGATTGCTCGCGTTGCTTTGTCATGTTTGCTGCTGAGCTTGCATCTGCCCTCGGCTCTTGCCCTCGACGGCGCTGCGCCAAACGAGGTTTCCGGCCTTGTGGCCTTCTCCTCGGAAGAGGGTCTTGCGCGCCTGTCGCGATCGTCGGCCAAGTCGGACTTCCCCGATCTGGCCAATCAGTTCGAGGCCCAGTCCAACGGGGCTTTCTGCGGGCCGACATCCGCGGCCATCGTGCTCAACGCCAGCCTCAGTCGCAAAGCGGTACTGCCGCGCGACAGTAGCCGCTTGCGCGCCGAGGACCAGCGCTTCCTGCCCGCCGGATTCGATCTCAGCCTTCCGCGCTTTACGCAGGACAACGTGATTGAAAAGGGCCGCAAGACCCGGGCCCAGATACTGGGTGAACCGGTGTCGATCAATGGCAGGCAGATTACGGACTTCGGCTACCAGATCCGGCAGCTTGACGAGATGCTGCGCGCCAACGGGCTGGTCACGAAACTGGTCATAGTCGATGACGACAAAGCCCTGGATGACATCAGGAGCGATCTGGTCGGAAACCTCAGGCGTTCGAACGACTACGTCATCGTCGGCTACAAGCGTTCCGCGGCAGGACAGCAGGGCGGCGGTCATATCTCACCCGTCGCCGCCTACGACGAAGCTTCCGATTCCTTTCTCCTCCTCGACGTCAATCCGGCCAATGCCGGCTGGGTCTGGATGTCCGCCGCCACGCTTGCCAGGGCCATGCGCACGTTTGATACGGTCGAGAACCGCGGCTACATCCTCGTCGGCGCTCCATGATAGTCGGCGCTGGCGATACGGCGATGGCGGTCGAAATATCTGCCCTTAAGATTTCCGGAATCGGCCAGGAGCCGTCGTTGGCGCCCCTAAAATCATGAACTTTTGAATGACCGTTTTGACCTCTTGGACTCAACCGGTAGATGTAATCATTTCCGGGGCCAACTCTCTGGGTTGCTAAATACTCAGTAGCGCTAAGGCAAGTTGGTTGGCAAGTGCGGGTACATGTTTTTGCTGAGTCCGATTGGAGGGGAGCAGCATTTGCAGTGGCGTTGCAGGCAGAGGATGGTCAGTAAGGAGCTCGACCAGAATTCCGGTCCTGATATCCGGCCCGACATTCATTTCCAACGTCTGAATGATTCCATGGCCGGCAAGACACCACTGCCTCACAAGCTCCTCGTCATTGGCCACTCGATTGCCACGCACGATAATGACCTGCTGCATTGTGTCGGGACCAAACCGCCAGACATTGTCCAGACGCGCGCCGTATCGCATGACAAGACAATTATGATCCTTCAGGTCGTCAGGTCTTTTCGGGATGCCATGGCTTTCAAGATAGTTTGGCGCGGCACAGACCACCCGTCTTTTTTGACCAAGGTCTCTTACGCGCAGTGAACTGTTGGTAGCAGACCCAAACCACAACACGATGTCGAATTCATTGGCAACAAAATTGACATCGCTATCCGTAAGCTGAAGTTCGACGGCGACTGACGAATGCTCTGACAGAAAGCGAGCAATCTCGGCAGAAATAACGGTTCGCCCGATATCACTTGGTGTGCTAACTTGAATCGGGCCGAACAGCGTGTGCGCACCAAACCGGAGGCCGGTTTCGAGATGATCAACCTCGTCCAGCACCTTTTTTGCACTGCTAACCAGCCTATGTCCCTCTTGCGTCAGACTGAGTGTGCCAGCCGTCGTGCGCTTTAAAAGAGCGACTCCAAAATGAGCCTCAAGCGTGGAAATTCGTTCAGATATCGCTGTCGATGAAAGTCCGATTTCATGACCAGCCGTTTTAAGGCTACCTTTCTCGACGACATGCAGGAACAAGGCGATATCTTTGAGTAACACTATACAATTTTCCCGTATTATTTTTTAGCGCTCGGCCTCCATGTATGCTCTGCGAGCAGCCAGATTGCTTGCCTTTGTCCTCATGCAGTGCAAGCCGACCAAGCTATGACCGGCCATGAAATGAAAATGACATAATGTTCATTTTCTGTTTCAGTCCGAGCTAATCAACTTCTGAAAGTACGTTTGTAATTTCCGCCTTGTCTTGAATGCCAAGCTTTGAATATGCTTGCCTCAAGTGGTGCCTGACAGTTGTCGGCGAAATCCCTAGCCGTTTTGCCACCTCTTTGTAGGTATTACCCTCTCCATAGAGCACGGTGACCGCACTTTCGCGTGGAGACAGTAAATCTTTCTTGGTTCGGAACTTCGCAACAACCATCACCTGATCGTCCATTCCCTCCATGTCGACAGAAATACGTTTTCCGGAGTAACTGGCTTTCACTCCGGGGCCGGGAGGCACGCCTAGTGCTTTAGGTAAATATGCCCCATCCCAATCAGGCCACTCCAGCAGCATGAAATCTCCAAAGATTGGATCTGTATGCATGATGACGCCAATGCTGCTGGTAAGAGCTATACCCGAACTTCGGATTCCAGTGCAAATATGTGCGTTGTTGATATGGCGAATCCGGTTTATTGCAATTGCGGAAACAATATTCGGCATGATCGCCTCATGGAAATCCATTTGATCTGTCGAAAACGGCGAAGCCAACGAGTTGCGATACAGAGACAAGTGAGTACAGACTTTGCTGGCTGGATCAACCGAGATGGCGCACATTGCGTGGGCGATCCGAAATTTCGCAAAAAAAGCGCGAAACTCTTCATGTAGGTTTGAATCTGCAATACACACCGACGCTGGAATACCTGGCGCAGAAGTTACCATCTGGGCGAGTGGATCGATGCGCTTTACTTTGGCCCAGTCGTTCAGATATTCCTGTGGAAGGTTGAATAGTCGACTGGAGTGAAGAACCGGGCCCATTGAAGTGATTGTCGATTGGCCCATCCATGCAGAATCAAAGGGCAAGAGCTCTTGGAGCATTGGAACCAGCAAGTCTTCGAATTCACCTATCTGGACGCTTACGGCCGTACGGTACGTCGTGTTAAGCAGTTTCCCCAACGCAACCAAGTTGGACTGCGGAATCAATACCTGCGAGTCGTGAAGCGACTCCAGTTGTGAGTGGCTTGTCAATCTGGACGACCACGCCTCGTTGGCAGTGCTCGGCAGCTGCTTGGATGTAACTCGCATTAACGCGACCTCCCTGCTTTCGTTCGATCAATCTTATCGACTGGACGGCAACATTCGCATCGTTCATCTGAACGATGCCGAGAACTTTTAATCTTCTTCAAAAACGGTTGTGCGTTGCGGAGCACCACTTTTCTTTAACACGCCTCTTCCAGGTTATTTCTCCCTGATCACACGGCGACGTCTCATATCCGAAGAACGCCCACTTCATGATGCAGTGCGATAAACATTTGGAAGAGCGATCAAGGCTGAGCCGGCATATCCGTCACATGAACGATTTACTGGTGACCCCGACAAGAAATAAAGTAGTCCAAGCAATGAAGCATTGCAAGTTTGCGTTCTTGCTATTTCTGAATCGGGGGACAAGTGCGGGATCGAATATTAGGTTTATTAGTGTCAGCGATGCCGATGATCATTATCGGCGGGTTGCTGTACGCAAGCTTTTTTATTCAGCCTACCGTCTCCGGTAAAGCGCTAGCGCCGACCTTTATTGATCGTCGCGATCATCTTTACTCGATTGTTTCTCCCTCGAAAGATCGTATCGTCGTCGTCGGCTCCAAAGGCAAAGTTCTGGCCTTTGAACAAAAGTCGGGCACATGGGAGGTTACGCGTGGCATATCCGGTACCCAAGGGCACCTTCAATCGATCGACGCGTGGGATCAAAAGCGCCTTGTTGTAGTAGGAAATGATGGTGTCGCTTTGCACACCGAAGACGGTGGGCAGAATTGGCTGAAGGGCGCGGTGCCACGCTCTCGGATCTCCAACAAACTCATTCGTGTGAAGGCGGTCAAGGATGGCTACGCCTATGCCGTTGGCGAATCCAATACATTCCTTGCTACTTTCGACTATGGCGCGACATGGAAACGCGTCCTGCCGGAGGAGGATCGTGCGCTGTATGGATTGGACGTATCAGAAAGAAAGTTTGTTGCCGTCGGCGAGTTCGGCGGAATTGTAATCAGCAACGACGCCGGTACGACATGGACAAAACCGAAACCCGCTGTCACCGCGCACCTGCAAGGCGTTGCGATCGGTGCTGATGGAAGGATGGTTGCTGTTGGATTAAACGGCGCAATCGTGCATTCAGGTGATGGTGGATTAACTTGGCACGAAGTAAAGACTGAAATAACAAGTCATCTTTACGATGTCGCTTGGATCGGCAACGAGTTCATTGTCTGTGGTGATCGTGCGGTTCTGTTTGCATCGAGTGATGGGGAACAGTGGGCCCCAATTAATCGGGATACGGCGGTCCGACAAGACTTTGTGTGGTTCACCCAGGTTCGCGGATATTCGGATGGAGTCCTTCTTGCCGGATCCAAAGTCGTGATCGCAAGCCAGGGAAAACTGACCGAGTTGTCGGAATTGCTGACCAAAAGCAACCCTCCTTCAACAGCGACAAAAATTAAATGAATATGTCAGCACATCCGGCCAGTCATTTGCAGAAATTTGTCAAGTTTTGTATTGATCGGCGCAGAGCTATCACATCCGTTGTACTGAGCCTCTCACTGTTGATGCTGTTTTTCGCGTCTCGAATCCATGTTGGAACGACATTCAGCGACTTGCTTCCGAGTAGTCATCCCTACGTACTGGTACATAACGAGTACAAGTCTACCTACGGAGGCTCGAATGTAGTCACCATAGTAATGGAAGCCGAAAAGGGCGACATATTCAACATCAAATTTCTTGAGCAGTTAAAGAAGCTTAGTCTCGACCTGCGTCTGGTCAAAGGTGTCAATTCAGAGCAGATTCTCTCGCTTGCATCCAGAAAAATGCGCGAGGTTCGATCCACATCTGATGGAATCGAAACAGAGCCATTGATGTTTCCGGATGTTCCTCAGGACGCAGTGGGACTTGAAAGGCTGAAGTCTCGCGTACTCAGAGACGGCTTGGTTTATGGAAACTTTGTTTCGACAGATCTCAGAGCTGCGTTGATATCGGTTGACTTTTACGACCACCTTCTTGATCCGGTAGTGGCCTTCAAGCAGATTGGCGAACTTGTCAATGCAGCCAAGGCACCTGGTATCTCGATCAGGATGGTCGGCGAGCCGATCCTTGCCGGATGGGTCGCCTACTATCTGACGGAAACCCTCGTTGTATTACTAGCGACATTGTGTGCGTTGGGCGCAATATTGTTCCTGATCACCCGGACCTGGCGCGGAACACTTTTACCCGGCTTCGCGGGCGTGATGAGCGGGATATGGGCCCTTGGCGTTGCGTCGCTCGCCGGTATCCAGTTCGACCCTCTGGTTATTGTGGTTGCCTTTTTGATCACCGCAAGGTCCATATCGCATTCGGTTCAACTGGTGACGCGATTCGATGACGAACTGAGCGCCGGCGCTGCCTCGGCAGTTGAAGCGGCCAAGGCGGCAATGGTCGGGCTCTTCAAGCCCGGAATGCTTGGTGTCGTGGCGGATGCAGGATGCATGCTGATCGTCATACTCATGCCAATTCCGCTGATGAAAAAAGTGGCGATCATCGGCACAGTATGGGTAGTAACTATTGCGCTGAGCGCCGTCATCATGACTCCAGTGCTGCTTTCATTTTTGAAAACACCGGTCAAGTTCGCCCACAAGATCAATTTGCATCCGGCATTGGAGCGGCTGCTCGGGTGGATTGCTTCCATTGCGTCTGGAAAGGCGGCCTACTCAATCATCGGGATTGCCGGGCTGATATTCGTCGGGTCTGGAATTTATGCGTTCAATATTCAAATTGGTGACGCCAATCCAGGGTCGCCGATTCTCCGACCAGACTCCGAGTACAACAAGGATGCGCGCGCCATCAACAATGTGTTCTCCGGGGCCGATCGAATGTTCGTGGTTCTTGCAGGCAATGAGCCAGATGCAATGAAAAAGCATGAGGCACTTGATTTGATGTCCGGATTCCAGCGGTACATGGAAGCCCAACCCGACGTGGGTGCGAGCCTTTCTTTGGCGGACATTATCCCTGTGGTCAAACGTGTGATGCGCGATGGCAATCACCGATATGAGGAGCTAGGGCAAACCGCCCGCGAAAACGGTGAACTTCTTTACCTCCTTGGCGCCGATGCGTCGGATATGAGCCGCTTCGTAGACGCGCAATACAAGACCGCAGGAATCAATCTGTACTTTCGTGATCACAAGGGTGACACCATACGAACAGCTGTCGCCCGCATCAAGGAGTTCATTGCGAGCAATCCAATGACAGACATGAAACTGCTCCTCGCGGGGGGGTACATTGGAGTAACAGCTGCTGTCAACGAAATCATTCTTCTTAAACAGATAGAAAGCATTTCGCTGGCTCTTCTGGTCCTAGTGTTCTGCTGTGCCTATGCGTATCGCTCCCTTGCAGCCGGTATGTTTTTTATGGTGCCGGTAATTATCTCCAACACCTTGACATTCAGTTTTATGGCGTGGAAAGGCATTGGAATGAACATCAATACTCTTCCTGTGGCTGCACTCGGCATTGGCCTGGGTGTTGATTACGCGTTCTACATCATTGACGACATTCGTGAAGAGTTGCATCACGGAAAAGATCTATCTGAAGCAATCAATCTTTCCCTGGCAGGCGCAGGAAAAGGAGTGATTGTCACCGCAGGTGCGCTCATTCTCTCTGTTGCAATGTGGTCCATGTCGTCCCTGAGATTTCAGGCAGACATGGCTTTGCTGATGGCTATCTGGCTGGCGATTTCTGCCACAAGCGCACTGATTCTCATGCCGGCCATGGTAGCTGTATTCAAGCCGAAGTTTGTTTTTGAGGGGCGTACGCGATGAAAGCTAATTACATGAACATCAACCAACCGGGAGGTCTGTTTATGACTGTAGGCAAAGAAAATCAGCCATTTCGCATGAAACTGGCAACCATTACCACGGCTGTTGCGCTAGCGTTTTCAACCGGCGTTCATGCGGCGGATGACAAAGGCAGTTCGGTGGAAGGCAGCAGCTTCAACTTTGGTGGATATGCCCGTGCTTACTTGGGTTGGAATACCGATAATCCTCGCGAAATCGGCGGAAACGACCGTGGTCGCCTGGCAATGGAACGGGGTCAGCTATATCTGGAGGCCGACGGGAAAGTATCCAACTTTCAGTGGAAATTGGCGGGTCGTTTTGCGAGGGAGGCTCGCACCAGCTACCTCAAAGACCTTCAAGACCTGACACGGACACGGGTGGGTTTTGGCAATAACCCCGGATTTGACGTAACGGATATTTATAACAGCACGGATATCCGCGAAGCCTGGGTGCAATTCCAGCCGACCGACAAGATTAACGTGAAGTTTGGCCGTCAGCAGGTAGTGTGGGGCGAAACGGACATATTCCAGGCGCTTGATGTGATTCACGGATACAACTTTACGTGGGCGCCGCTCTTGGAAGAGCCCGACGAAACAAGAAAACCTCTGATCCTGCTGAATACGACGCTATCGTTTCCCTCACTTGATGGCTCGCTGCAGTTTGTCTTTCGTCCAGGATGGGACAATGAAGACAACCTCGGATCCACCTGGGATCTATTTGGCGGTCGCAGTCGCGTTGTTGGTTACAAGGGATACTCAACGACCTACGGCGCTGAAACCGACTGGAAGCATCCTGAAGGGAAAAATAAAGACAAGTCGTATGCGCTCCGCTGGAAAGGCATGATGGGTGGTATTGGATATCACCTGAGTTATGTGAATTCTTTTTATACAAGAAATCCAATAGCGAACTCCGTTTTTGCACCATACAAGAAAAATCCGGTGGATAACGGAAATGGCGGTGTATACAACCTGATTGTGCCGACCGTGCAGGTATTCGGAACCGGTTTGAACGGTTATATGCAGTCAATCGATACTGTATTGTCGGGAGAGCTTGTTTACACTCGAGATGAGCCATTCAACCGGGGGGTTATTCCAGGTGGGGCGGTGGCAACAGCATGCTTGGGCGGAGTTGCATCGCTACCCGACGCATCGGCATTTTCCGGTTTTTGTGGAGTAAAGCCGAAAAATACATTGATGACGATGGCTCGCGCCGAAAAGACATTCCGGACTGAGGAGGTGCTTGGCACAAGCGGATTGACATCAGTGTCGTTGCAGCTGTTTAACACCCACATCATGGATTTCAAGCGGTCTGATGAACTAGTCCAGGCAGCGGGTTTCCCTGATCGAGTCAAAGAAAACACCAGTATTGGGACCATGGTCGTTCGCGCTCCCTGGATGGGAGACAAGCTCTGGACGACGGTAGCACTGGGCCGTGAGTTCACGAACAAGGGTACTTTCGCTGCCATTGCGGCCGATTACGAAGCCGGTACCCATTGGCGCCTGCGTGCGGAGTGGGACATATTCGACGGGCAGAACTCCATGACAAATGGCGGTTTACTCGGCCCGAACATGCCGATGGGCAGTGCCAAGGGCACTTCAGGCTTGCTGGACAGGAATGACCGCTTTTATCTGCGGACCACTTATCAATTTTGATTGTGAGGTACAAGAAAATGAAATATGAATTTATCACCAAGGCATTTGTTGTCTGTGCGGTGACCTTGGCCGTCGCAAACGCCTATGCCGGCGAAGTAGCACCTGGCACGGTTTTAAACAAGTCCAACATCGACTCCTTGTTGAATGAAACCCTGGATGGCAAGCCGATCAAATCATTGCTGACCGACAAAATGGACTGGATGGTTAGAAACATCGGTTGGTCGATGAAACTGGGCAAAGCCAAGCCAATCGTCCTGGACGCCAAATGGATGCAGGCCAGCGAGAAGAATGCAGCGTCAGCAAAGTTTGATGATAAATCCCGGACTGTGTCTGGCTGGAAAGGTGGACTGCCCTTTCCAAAGATCGACACGAATGATCCGCATGCGGCCGACAAGGTGGCATGGAACGCCCGCTACGGACTCCTTGAAGGCTATACCCAGGACGAGCCATGGGTTCCTGTATACCTGGTCGATATTGACAAGGGGATTGAACGTACGCAGAACTGGGCGTACAAGCGTTTGATCATGAACGGCCGGATCGGCGCTAAGGAAAGCACCATTGGTGACGGCAGCCTGTTTGCCAAGACATTAACCTTCCTGACGGCGCCGCTGGATATTCGCGGTATCGGAATTTATACCGTGCGCCACATGGATTCGTCCAAGGTTGACGATAAGTGGGTTTATATCAACCAGTTTCGTCGTACCAAGCGTGTTTCTGGTGGTGGCTGGATGGACCCCCTTGGCGGTGGCGTCGACATTCAAGTCGAAGATCTGAACGTATGGGATACCCCGCCTAACTGGTATCCCTCGGTGAAGATGAAGGGCAAGCGGTGGATCCTTGCGGTTGCCAACGCTGGCAGCCCAACAGCAGAGTCGAAGAAGGGAACAACAGACGAGTTGCCTCAGGTCGATCTCACGCAGGCGCCCTACTTCAACTCGAAGAACCCGTATGAGCCACGCGAAGTCTACGAAATCGAAGTGACTCCGTCTGCTGAGCATCCATATGGCAAGCGAATCGTCTATATCGACTCCCAGGTGTTCCAAGCCTTGTATTCGGAAATCTACGACAAGAAAGGTGATTTCTGGAAGGCAATCAACTATGAGCGCGCACCACTGAAGTGTGCGGATGGTTCGACAGGGTATTCGGTGTTGCAAGGACGCTTCGTGGACGTAAAACGCCGTCATGCAACGATTTTCGGTTCGGACTGGTTGTGCAACGATCCCAGCAGCATTAACGAGCGCACGGTTAACGCAGAAGCGCTTGAGCGGGAAGCTGCCAAATAAATGGGCACATGCACGGGAAAAGATGCGCAGAAAATTGCATGCGGATCCAGTTCAACGACTCCTGCCACATCTTTACCTTTGTGCGTTTGTGATTAACTAAAAGGAAAGCTGATATCGATTATGGATAAACAAACAGGATTTGTGTGGCACGAGGTGTATGGCTGGCATGAACCAGGGAACGCAGCGGCTTTTGTACAGCCCGGTGGATATATTCAGCCCGACCGACATGCGGAGAACTCTGATACCAAGAGAAGGTTGGCCGAACTTGTGGCCGTCAGTGGCCTTGGTGGAAAACTCAAGCGGATCGCTGCCACTCCTGCAACGGTCGAAGATATCTGCTTATTTCACACCAAGGAATATGTGGCCAAGATTCAGGAGATGAGTGCAGGCTCAGGTGGCGATGCCGGTGAAATCACTAATTTTGCACATGGTGGGTACGATATTGCTGCTCTGTCTGCGGGTGGCGTTATCGAACTGGCGCGTAGTGTCTGGAAGGGCGAGGTCAAGAATGGTTATGCCCTTTGCCGTCCCCCAGGCCACCATGCGGACGCTGATCGTGGTCGCGGATTCTGTATCTTTGGTAACGCTGTTATTGCAATCAAGCGACTGCAAAAAGAATTTGGCGTCAAGCGGGTTGCTACATTCGACTGGGACGTCCATCACGGCAACGGTACACAAACGGCCTTTTATGCTGATCCGAGCGTCCTGACAATTTCGATTCACCAGGATCGGTACTTTCCCCCGGACATGGGGATGGTCAGTCAGAATGGTGAGGGCCCGGGGGCAGGCGCCAACATCAACATTCCACTTCCGCCTGGATCTGGCCATGGCGCTTATCTTGAGGCTATCGAGAAGGTAGTCATTCCTGCCTTCGATCGCTTCAAACCGGAAATTATTTTCGTTCCATCCGGTTTCGATGCGAGTGCTATGGATCCGCTTGGCCGCATGCTGTGTAACAGCGAAACATATCGGCTAATGACGCGAAAACTGATGATCGCTGCTGAACGATTGTGCGGCGGCAAACTAGTGATGAGTCATGAAGGCGGCTACTCGACCGCATATGTTCCGTTTTGCGGTATAGCGGTGCTAGAGGAGCTCTCCGGTATCAAGACTGATGTTGAAGATCCTTTCATGGGCTTCTTTGGCTCCATGCCAGGGCAGGAACTTCAGCCTCATCAATTATCTGTAATTAACGAGTCTGCGGCACTGGTTAGCAAGATACCTGTCGGGTGAATCGCCATCATCTCATCCAGTGGCGCCCTAAATTTGCTCATCAATCGTTGCGGCTTTTCACTCCGCTATCTACCGACAACCCACCGCAACCCGGTGCTGGTCGCAACGCCCTACGACGACCTCCCGTGATAGCCGCCTACTATCTAGTACATGTCGGCTGACTATGAGTGGTCGCATGGAACGAAGGGATACAACGCACATGGCCCATGAATTGAACGAACCGAGAAACCGACCCGCCATGCCTCGAGCCTGCTGGCCAAGCCGGGCATGGAAGGGAATTGCCGCTTTGGCGGCGATCCTCGGCGCCGGCGTCACCGCGACCGCCGCGACCACCCCGACGGCGCCGGAAATCCTGCGCGCCAAGTGCGGCGTATGCCACCTCGAGGCAGGAAAGTTGCAGCGCATCACCAATCTGCGCAAGTCGCCCGAAGGCTGGGACATGACCATCGCGCGCATGGGCGTCTGGCACAAGGTGGATGTGAGCCGCGATGAACGCAAGGCGCTGGTCAAGTATTTGGCTGATCACTATGGTTTGGCGCCGGAGGAGAGTCAAGCCTACCGGTTCCTGCTGGAAAGGCAGCCGAATAGCCAGGACAAAGCGCCGAATGACGATCTTGCGCAGATGTGCGGGCGTTGTCACAGTTACGGTCGGGTGGCACTACAGCGGCGCGAACTGGAAGAGTGGTCGAAACTGATTCATACCCATCTCGGCCAGTTCCCGAGCATTGAGTATTCGGCGCTTGGCCGCGACCGCGACTGGCGCGATATCGCACTTGTCAAGACCGCCGGGGAGCTTTCTAAGCTTTATCCATTTCAGACGCCAGAGTGGAAGACGTGGAAAGCGCGGCAGGCGCGGAATCCGGGAAATGCTGCCGGATCGTGGCGAATCGCAGGTCACCGGCCGGGCTGGGGCGACTACGCAGGTTACATGCGCGTGACTGCACGCGGTGGCGATCGTTACGATGTTCAGTACGAACTGCACTACGCGGCGGGAAACAAGGTAACCGGGCACGGAGAGGCGGTGCTCTATACAGGCTACGAATGGCGCGGCGATGCGCGCCTCGGCAACCAACCGGTGCGCTCGGTGTTCGCGCTCAGCAAGGACGGGGCGCGCCTTGCTGGCCGTTGGTTCCTACGCGGGTCCGACGAGATCGGTGCCAGTCTTGAGGCGGTGCGAGGCGACGCGGTGCCGCGCGGCACGATACTCAGCGTGCAGCCGGCACTGGTCAAGGCCGGTGGTACGGCGAGCGTATCCGTGCATGGAATCGAGGTCGGCACGAAGTTCGATCTCGGGCCAGGTATCAAGGTGCTTTCGGCGACACCGGTATCGGCCCATGAGACGCGCCTGCAGGTCGAGGTCGCGGCAAGCGCGCCGGCTGGCTGGCGCGAGGTACGCGCGGCCGGCGTCAGTACCGCCGGGGCCACCGGCCGGCTGGCGATCTACCCGCAGCTCGACGCGATCCGCGTCGAGCCGGCCTTCGGTATCGCCCGTGTCGGCACCGTCAGCGGCACCACGGCGCCGCAGACGGCGCAATTCGAGGCCATCGCCTATCTCAACGGCGCCGACGGCAAGCCGGGCACCGATGACGACGTCCGGCTCGGCGGCGTGCCGGCGAGCTGGCGCATCGATAACCACGACGAGAAGGCCAAGGCCGCCGAGGATGTCCGCTTCGCCGGCGTGATGGAGCCGCATGGCCAGTTCCTGCCGAACTTCGCCGGCCCCAATCCGGCGCGCAAGGGGCTCAACAACGTCGGCAACCTGAAGGTAATCGCCACGGTCGATGACGGCGAGCGGACACTTAGTGCCGACGGACGCTTGGTGGTCACCGTGCAGCGCTGGAACACGCCACCGCTGCGCTGAGGAGGGGCTAATGACTACGCTTGAACTGCAGCGCCACAACTATCGTGCCGTCGGACCGGTCGGCGCCGCGGGCCACCGTGTGCTGCTGCACGTGCCGACGACCTCCGTATTCGAGCTCGATCCGGCCGCGGATGCCGTCCTCGGCCTGCTCGAGGAGAAAAGCCGCGTGAGCCGCGAGGACGTGCAGACACGCTTCGACGGCGCGTACTCGCCGGGTGAGGTGGTCGATTCGCTGGCTGACCTGATGGCGCTTGGCATCGTCGCCGGCGGCCGCAAGGACTACGCGATCATCGCCCGGCCGATCGAGCGCACGCCGCTCAACACGCTGGTGCTGACCCTGACCACCGGCTGCAACCTCGGCTGCTCGTACTGCTACCGCGAGGACCTGACGACCCCGCGCGCTGCGCAGGTCATCGAGCGCGAGACGGCGATGCGCGGCATCGACCTCCTGCTGCGCGAGGCGGTCGACCATCCGCGCGTCAACATCGTTTTCTTCGGCGGCGAGCCGCTGACGCGCTTTGCCACGCTGCGCGAACTCGTCGCCTACGCCAACGAGCGCGCCGCCGCGGTAGGCAAGGGCGTCGACTTCTCGCTGACCACCAACGCCACGCTGCTCACCAACGAGATCATCGACTTCTTCGTGGCGCAGCGCTTCGGCATTTCGGTCAGCATGGATGGCGACGAGATCAATCACAACCGGCACCGCATCACCGTTGGGGGCAAGGGCACCTACCGGCAGGTCGCGCATAACGTGAAGAAGCTGCTTGCAGCCGGCATTGGCCGGCCGGTCGGCACCCGCGTCACCCTGGCGAGCGGCAACACCGACGTCCTGCGCCTCTACCGCCACCTGCACGACGAGCTCGGCATTGCGGAGGTCGGTTTCGCACCCGTGACCGCCGGCAAGGACTCGCCGCTCGGCCTGGACGGCGACGAGATGCGCACCGTCCTTGACGCCATGAAGGTGCTAGGCCGTGAGTATACCGCGGCAGCGAAGCTCGGCCTGCGCCACGGCTTGTCGAACATGACCGCGATGATGCAGGACCTGTGGAGCGGCACGCGCAAGACGCTGCCCTGCGGCGCCGGTGTCGGCCTGCTGGCGGTGGGCACCGGCGGCGGCCTGTCGCTCTGCCACCGCTTTACCGGCACCGACTCCGGGTATTTCGGCGATGTCGAGACCGGTGTCGACCGCGCGGCGCTGAGCGCATTCCTGCAGCAGGCCCAGGAGCTGCACCCGGCCTGTCGTGAATGCCGTGCCCGCAGCATCTGCGCCGGTGGCTGCTATCACGAGGCCTACGTGCACGACGGCAACCCGCTGTCGCCGACCTTCGCCCACTGCGATTTCGTCCGCGAGTGGCTCGACTTCGGTGTCGAGTGTTTCGGCGAGATCATCATTGCCAATCCCGGCTTCTTTACTGCGCGCGCATTGACCAACACACCAGCCGAGACGTCGGTGCTCACGGGCACCGTGGCTGACACGTATCACTGATGGCTTCGAGAGGACCACGATGAAGCACTTGCGACCCCTGAACCACAAGGCACACACCCTGGCCCAGCCTGCTGCCGGAACCTTCGCCGATCCGTCGGCGCCGGAGGCCGCCGGGGAGAACGCCGCGACAGTGCAGCCGATGGCCAGCGTCGTGGGCTGCACGACGACATTTGATCCGGGCTGGGAGATCGACGCCTTTGGCGGCCTGGCCAGCCTGTGCCAGCCCATGGAGGCCGACCTCTACGGCTGCACAGACCCCTGCTGGTGGCCTGCGCAGCTGGCGGACAGCATGAACACTGCGCGCGAATGGACCGACGGCAAGAACTCGGCCTTGCGCGACTGGCGCGAATTGCAAGCGCTTTTTCCCGAGGACTGACCATGCGCGCACGCTGGCTTCGACACACCCTGATGGCGTCCGTCAGCGCAACCGCGCTCTCCGCCGTCCTGACGCCGGTTGCCGAGGCTACCGAATACCTGCTTGCCGTGACGCGCCCCAATACGCTGCATGTGGTCGATGTCGTTGCGCGTAAGGTGGCGCGATCGATCCCGATTCCAGGTGATGGCATTCCCGGCGGCTTCGCGCTGGCCGACGACGGCAAGGTCGCCTATGTGCTGACTAACCGCTTCGAGAGCGTCTCCGGCATAGACCTCGACAGCGGCAAGCAGGTCTTCCGTGCCGACATGTCCAGCGGCGACGTGCGCGTGAAATCGATGTCAGGCCTGACCGTCAGTCGCGACGGCAAGCAACTCTACGTGCACCAGATCCCAACACGCCTGAAGCGCACGGAGTATGAGTCGCTCGAGACGCGCATCGCGGTCTACAACACGGCCGACGGCATCGGCGCGAAGCCAGTCAAGACCTTCCCTGCGCCGCGGCGCATTAGCGTCATGGCGCCCGGCGCGGGGCCTGACCGCATCGTCGCGCTCGGCTGGGACCTCTACGTCTTCGATGCCGCGCGCGGCGCGATCGACAAGACGTTCCCGCTGCGCAACTGGCAGCGCAAGAACTTCGGCGAGCCCGACATCCTCAACATGTGGTACCAGTACGAGCAGGCGGGCGTGCTGTCGACGCCCTACTATGCGCCCAAAACCGATGTCGATCAGGCCTCGCCCGAGGCCTTCATGGTCGGCGTGATGACCTTCGACCTGAAGCGCGAGGAGATGGCGCTGACCGACTTGGCCAACGCCGAGACCGCGATCTTCTCTTCGGTGGTCAACCCGGTGCGGCGCAGCGAAGTGTTCACGGTGATGAACCAGCTCTTCCGTGCCGACCTCGATGCGAAGCAGTTCACCCAGCGCCTCGATCTGCCGCAGACCTACTACGCCATCAACATCTCGTCGGATGGCCGCGAGCTCTATCTCGGCGGCGCGCTCGATAACATTGCAGTGTACGACGCGGCGACCTTCAACAAGCTCGCCGATATTCCGCTACCCGGCGGTGCCGACCAGTCGGTCGGCTCGATCCGCATGGTGCGGCACTAAGGCCCTGACGCTTTGTCGGCCGGCGCGCCAATGACGTCCACCGCTGTGGTTTCCCCTGGACAGCCGTCGGCCGAAGCGCTTCCGCCGGCCGGGGTGCTGGCCTTCCTGCGCTGGGTCGTGCCGCTGATCGCAGGCCGAGGCGGCGTACTCGCCCGTGTTGCGCTGCTCTCCTGCGTTGCAAGTCTGCTCGTGCTCGCGCAGCCGTGGCTTGCGATGGTGCTCGTCGACGACGGCGCGCTCGCCGGCAACTTGCACACCCTCGTCGTTGCCTGCACGCTGATGCTGCTCATGCCATTGCTCGGCCTCGTGGTCGAGGCGGTCACGCGCTTCGACTACCTGGCGCTCTCCTCGCACGTGCTCTTTGCGCTGCGCGAGCGTATCTTCGCGCACCTGCAGCGGCGCTCGCCAGCCTTTTATGCGCAAGTCGGCTACGGTGACCTGTTGGCCCGTTTCGACGGTGATCTCGCCGAAGTCCAGCGCTTTGCGGTCGACGGGCCTCTCGCGGTGCTTAACGGGGCTTTCAACCTGCTCGCGCTGGGCGTTCTGCTCACGCTGCTTAGCCCGACGCTCGCACTGCTGGTGTTGGCCATGGTGCCGCTGCAGTTGCTGCTCACCCTGGGTCAAGGTGGACGCATGGAAGCGACCACGGCCGATGTGCGCCGCGAGGCGACGCGACTGTCCGCCTACTTCCTCGATTCGCTGCGCGCGCTCAAGCTGATCCAGTCGAGCAACGGCGAGGGTGCCCGGCTGGACGGCCTGCGCCGCCGTCATACCGACTACTACGTCGCGCTGCGCGCCGCGCAGCAGGCCGGCTTCGCGCTCACCGCCTGGCAGCGCTTGGCTGGACTATGCGGCACGGCGTTGGTGTTCGGCGTCGGCGGCTACCTGGTGGCTACGCGCCAGATCAGTGTCGGCGTGCTGCTCGGGTTCGTGATCTATGCCGCGCGGGCGGCGGCGCCGGTTCAGACGCTGCTCGGCGTGATTGCCGGCTGGCAGCGGGCGCGGGTCAGCGTCGCGCGCCTGGCTGAGCTGCTCGATGCGCCGGTGGGGGCCGGCAGACCCGACGCGCCGGTGGGGCCTGCGCCGCCGAGACTGGCCGCCGACGACGCCCCGGGCCGGACGCCAGAGGGCGACCGCAGCACGGCAGGCGGTCCGCTCGCCGATCGCGTCGTCTCGGTGCCGGTGCGCGGCGCACTGACGCTCATCGGTGTGCACTTCATCCACCGCGACGGCCGCGTCGTGCTCTGCGACGCTAGCTTGCACATCGACGCGGGCCGCAAAGTGATCATCGTTGGCGCCTCGGGCGGCGGCAAGTCCACGCTCGCCGATCTGCTGCTCGGCCACCTGCAGCCAACCGCCGGCACGCTATCTTTGGACGGCGTGCCGCTGTCGGCCATCCCGCTGGCCGAGCTGCGCCGCCGGATCGCGGTGGTTGACCAGGAACCGGCCTTCCTGCCCGGAACGGTTGCTGACAACATGCGCGTCGTCGCGCCCGGCGCGAGCGACGAGACGCTCGTCGCGGCGCTGCGCGACGCGGGACTCGCAGCCCACGAGCTGGGCCTCGACACCTCCGTGGGGGCCGCGGTTGCCGCCCTCTCGCGCGGCCAGCGCCTGCGCCTCGCGCTGGCCCGCGCGCTGCTGCAGCGTCCGGCCGTGCTGGTCCTTGACGAAACGACCAGCGCCGTCGACCGCGACATGGAGCAGCAGCTGCTCGCCACCATCGACCGCCGCTTCGTCGACTGCACGCGGCTGATCCTCACCCATCACCCCCAGGCTGCCGCCGGTGCCGACGCTACCTGGCGACTGCAGGACGGTTGCTTCGTCGCGCTGCCGGCGCCGGAGGACGCACATGCGCTTTGAACGATGTGCATCCGAAGCACCAGTCCGCGTAGCGGTCATCGACAGCGGCATCGATGCCTCCGTACTGGGGCGCCGCCCTGCCGAAGTTTCCGCCGCACGCTTCGCGTTGGACGCAGTCGGGGGCCCGGACGCCCCTCCGTTGTGCCGACTGCCGCCTGTCGGCGACCCGCTGGGGCACGGCACGGAAGTGGCCCGGCTGATCCTTGCTGCGGCGCCCGACGCCCAACTGCTCGACGCGCAGGTGTTCGCCGACGACCGCCCGGTGGCCGGGTTAGCCGCTGTCGCCACTGTAGCCGTCGTCGCCACTGCGATCGACTGGGCCATCGCGCAGGGAGCGCAGCTGATCAACTTCAGCCTCGGCCTGCGCGAGGACTGCTGGGTGTTGCGCCACGCCTGCGCGCGCGCGCGCGCAGGCGGCGTGTTGCTGGTCGCCTCTGCACCGGCACGCGGCGGTCCGGTCTATCCGGCAACTTATCCGGGCGTCCTGGCTGCGACCGGCGATGCCCGCTGCGCAGAGGGCCAGTGGTCGTTTCTCGAACGGTCTCCCGGCGTCATGGTCGGACCCGCTGCCCTGGTCGGGGCCTGTCCGGGACCTCGGTCGGCCGGCGAGGTGGGCGGCGGCGCGAGCTACGCTGCGGCGCGACTCTGCGGGCTGCTTGCCCGCTGGGTCCAGATGCAGTCGCCCGTCGGTCCCGGCGCGGACATCGCCACCCCGGTCATCGAACACCTCGCTACCGGCGCAGCCTACCGCGGCCGTGAGCGATATTACTCGGAGTACGCTGCATGCCCCTCCCCGACATTGCCATCTCGATCGTCGATCCGCACCGCCTCACCGCGCTAGCCGCCCTGGCCTATCCCGAACGAACGCTCGGCCGCGAGGCGTTGCGCGACTTCCTGCGGGACCCGGCGGTCGATGCGCTGCTGCCGGCCGATGCGCACCTCTCCCATCTCTACGTCGGCAGCGAGTACTGCGAACATCTCTTTCCGAGCGACGCGACCCTGGCGCTCGCCGTGCAGCTTGCCGAGCGCTGGAGCCTGCACCTGGCGCTGGCCACACCGATCGCCTGCGATGCAGTGATCGCCCGCCTGGCCGAAACGGCTCCGCGCCTGCCCGCGGGCAGCGAGGTGATCGCCAATGACTGGGGCGTCGCCCACTGGCTGCACGCCCACGCGCCGGCGCTGATACCGGTCGCGGGCCGCCAGCTCGCCAAGATGATCAAGGACCCGCGCATCGGCAATCCGGCTTGGCTCAAGGTCTATCCGAGCAACTACGAAGCCTCCCCGTTCGGCGCATTCCTCGCGCGTCTGGGCATCGTCCGCGTAGAGCTCGACGTGCCGCCCTTCGCCACGCCTGAGGTCTTCGCGCTCGACGGCCTCGGCGTCTCGGTCTGGGCGCCCTACGCGTATATCGCCAAGGGCCGCATCTGCAAGATCGGCTCGCTGCGCCAGCCGCTTGCCGAGAAGTTCGCGTCAGGCCGGCCCTGCCACCACGAGTGCCTCGCTCTGCTCGAGGCCGAACCCGAGGGAGCGGTGGTACGTGGTGCCGGCCTACGCACCTATAGCCGCGGCACCACGATGTTCTACCGTCACGACGACGCGATGCACGGAGTTGTGCGCGAAGCGACCGAGCGCGGCCTGGTGTCGCGCCTCGTCCTGTGGGAGGTCTAGCGATGGAAATCACTGCCCCCATCAGCCACATCGACGAGATCACACCGATGATCGCCGCCGGCGCCAATGAGCTGTACTGCGGCGTAGTGCCGCCGAGCTGGGTCGCGCAGTTCAATACCGGTGCGGTCAATCGTCGCTACTTCGGCAATCTGCCGAACCTCGCCGAGCTAGAGAAGGCGATCGCCTTGGCGCACGCCGGTGGCGCCAGGCTCTTCCTCGTGCTCAACGCGCAGCACTACGGCAGCAACCAGACCGAGATGCTGGTCAAGCTCGCGCGCGGCTTCGCCGAACACGGCGGTGATGCGGTCATCGTCGCCGACATGACGCTGATTATCTCGCTGCGCGCGCAAGTGCCCGAGCTGGCCATCCACGTCAGCTCTGTCGCCAGCTGCCGCAATAGCGCGGCGATCGGCCTTTACCGCGACCTTGGCGTGCACCGCGTGATCCTGCCGCGCGACGTGATGATCGCAGAAGTCGTGACGATGGCACACTCGATGCCCGATGTCGAGCTTGAGGCCTTCGTACTCAACGACGGCTGCGTCTTCGAGGAAGGGGTCTGCCACACCGTGCATCTGCCTAGCAAGCAAGGTGGCCCGATCTGCGTCGACAGCTACGACTTTCACTACAGCCGGAGGGGCGGACGCGCGATACCGCCCCGCGTCGCCCGCCGCCTGCACGACCACGACGAGGACTACAAGCGCTGGCTGTGGTACCGCTTCGGCTGCGGTTTCACGACCACCGAAGAGGGCTTTCCCTTCGGTCCGTGCGGGCTCTGCGCGATTCCGCGCTTCGCCGCGGCGGGTCTTGCGTCGGTCAAGATCGCAGGCCGTGAGGGCGCGACTGCGCGCAAGCTAAAAAGCGTTGAAATGGTCCGTCGCGTACTCGACGTCCAGCGCAGCGGAGAGGTAGAGAACGCGGTACGTGCCACCGCGGTTGGAGTACGCAATACCCTAACCCATTGCCAAAGCGGCTTCATGTGCTACTACCCGGAGCTGCGATGGCAGGTCAATGCGGCGACCGGGAATCCGGATTTCCATCAGTGCACCGCGGTCGTGACTGCGCCCGACAGATAGAGGAGAAAACAAAAAGACGATCGAGCCCAGCCAGGTCGGGGGGGAGCAAGGAAATCCAACAAGGCTTTGAAAAAACCACAATGCGGTCATTCGGCTCAATTCGAGCTTTCTTCTGTTTTTCGTCGTCCAACCCGAAGGCATATGCTGCCAATTTCTCTTCATACTGAGTTCTGTTCCAGTCTTCCAGGAACTTCAGTGGCGAGGCATAGCCGAGCGTCGAATGCTGTCGTCTCGGGTTGCGGAACGACTCAAAGTAATCGAACAGATCAGCCTCTCCGCGGCGCGCGTACTGTAGCCAGACCAAGGCACCCACTCATGCTTCAAGCTGTTGAAGAAAATTTCGGTCGGCGCGTTTTCCAAAATTTGACCGCGTTGGCGCTTGCCGATTTCGGCTAACGTCGGGCAATTACTTAGGTAAAAACGTGAAAGCATTGCTTGGCTGTGCTTGCTTCAAGAGACACAAAAAAATTTCGCAGAATTTCGGAAATAACTAGTTCTGACGCAAATTGTATGTTGAGCGAACAGGCGAACCTGTCTGTTGAACAGGTTAATCACCTTGGATTCAACCGGTGGATGCAACTTAAAGAAAGTAGGCATTGCCATGAGCCTGATTGCTCGCGTTGCTTTGTCATGTTTGCTGCTGAGCTTGCACCTGCCCTCGGCTCTTGCCCTCGACGGCGCTGCGCCAAACGAGGTTTCCGGCCTTGTGGCCTTCTCCTCGGAAGAGGGTCTTGCGCGCCTGTCGCGATCGTCGGCCAAGTCGGACTTCCCCGATCTGGCCAATCAGTTCGAGGCCCAGTCCAACGGGGCTTTCTGCGGGCCGACATCCGCGGCCATCGTGCTCAACGCCAGCCTCAGTCGCAAAGCGGTACTGCCGCGCGACAGTAGCCGCTTGCGCGCCGAGGACCAGCGCTTCCTGCCCGCCGGATTCGATCTCAGCCTTCCGCGCTTTACGCAGGACAACGTGATTGAAAAGGGCCGCAAGACCCGGGCCCAGATACTGGGTGAACCGGTGTCGATCAATGGCAGGCAGATTACGGACTTCGGCTACCAGATCCGGCAGCTTGACGAGATGCTGCGCGCCAACGGGCTGGTCACGAAACTGGTCATAGTCGATGACGACAAAGCCCTGGATGACATCAGGAGCGATCTGGTCGGAAACCTCAGGCGTTCGAACGACTACGTCATCGTCGGCTACAAGCGTTCCGCGGCAGGACAGCAGGGCGGCGGTCATATCTCACCCGTCGCCGCCTACGACGAAGCTTCCGATTCCTTTCTCCTCCTCGACGTCAATCCGGCCAATGCCGGCTGGGTCTGGATGTCCGCCGCCACGCTTGCCAGGGCCATGCGCACGTTTGATACGGTCGAGAACCGCGGCTACATCCTCGTCGGCGCTCCATGATAGTCGGCGCTGGCGATACGGCGCTGCAGCTTGGCTTGATAGCGGTGGACTTCATTTGCTCCGCACCGGTCGCCTCTCCACGTCGCCACGATCCCCTTTTCAAATCAGCGCCATTTTGCGAGCGGCGGTAATGGCCTGCAGCCGACTGGTTACGCCGAGCTTGGAGTAGGCGTTTTTCAAGTGAAACTTGACGGTATTCTCCGAGACGAACAGGCGCCGGGCGATTTCCTTGTTCGAGACGCCGCTGGCGAGCAGGGCAAGAATGTCATTCTCGCGCTTGGTCAGCGGTTCCAGCGGCGAGAACTGGTTGGCTGCTTCGGCTTTTTGCAGTTCGATGCCCGAAACATGGAGCAGATCGCGAATCTGATCACATTGCGGGCCGGCCGTGCCGCCGACTGCGCTTGCAGAGTTCTGCACCTCGTACTCCTGCTGCAGCAAGCGGATCACGGGTTCGCCTTCGTCCAGCATGATCCGCACGAAACCCCGGCTGCCGGCAAGCTGCAAGGCTTCGCGCAGCACACGATGGGCGTTGGCTGAATCACTTTTCTTCGCATGGGCCAGCGCTTCCAGGACGAGCAGCCTGATCTGCCGTCGCACGCGTCCGCTTTTCTGGGCCAGGCTCGATTCGCGTGCGATGAGGCGCAAGGCCACGGCCGGCTGCCCCGAAAAAATGGCCAAGCGGGCCTGGCCGACGCTGACGCCTTCCGCATCCTCGGCGAACGGGATCCAGTTCTCCGGCAATTCGCTGCCATCCCCTGCCGGCGCCAGGCGTGAAGCAAGCAGCCTCGCCTGCTCGATATCGCCGCGATGGATCAGGCGCCGGATGCGTTCCCAATTGACGATGCGCACCAGGCGCGGCAGCGAATTGGCAAAACCGATGTCTTCCGCTTCGTCCAGCAGCGCCGATCCGCGCTCGGGCCGGCCGCGCAAGTCGTCGATCCGCGCCATCGAAACGTAGGCCACCGCCAGATAGTCGAGCAGCGTGGCGTGGGCGATGACTTCATGGAATTCGTTGAACAGGTTCTCCGCCGCGTCGATGTCGTTCGCTTCGTAGAGCGCCTGGACGTAGCACGACACCAGGGACGCACCGGCGATCGATTCGTTGAGGCGGATGCGCGGATCGGCGGCCCCTGTTCGGAAACAGTCGAGCGCCTCGCGCAGCTTGCCCTGCTGGATCAGCGCGGTGCCGGCGTTGGCATGGGCATAACCGAGGCAGAAGCCTGAATCGGCACGGTCGCTGAGGACTCTTGCCAGTGCCAGGCATTCGCGGGCGCCCTCGAAATCGCCGGCCGCCTGGCGGAAGTAGCCCTGCAAATTCGCCGCGGCGCCGAGTTCGAAGGCGGCGAAGGCATCCCGTTCGCTGCCGTCGATGGTCACCGTGCTGATGGTGGCTTGGGAGCGCGGCAGGTCGTCGACCAGAATCGCCGACATCGCCAGGACGATTTGCGGGTTGGTGGCCGCCGGGCGCGCGTCGCCGCAACGCTCGAGGAGGCGCAGCACAGGCAGCAGCTTTTGCTGACGCCGCAGAAACGTCAGTGCCCAGGCGATCTTGACCGCCAGTTGCGGGCGCTTCTCGACTTCCTCGAACGGCAAGCGCTCGTACCAGCGCTCGACCGTCATCAAGTGGCCCTTCTCGATGAGTTCGGAGGCCCCGACATCCATGACCTCGCCGGCCAGGGAGTACTCGCGCGCAGCCACCCAGTGGTGTATCGCCTCTTCGTGCAGGCCCTGATCCTGGTACCAGCGGCCGGCGCGGCGATGAACGTCGAGAAATGCGGCTTCCGAGCCCTGCCGCAGCTGCTCCTGGAGAAAGACGGAGAAAAGGGAATGCAGGCGAAACCACTGCCGGTCCGAATCGAGGCTGCGCACGAAGAGGCCGGAGCGCTGCAGGAACATCAGGATTTCCTGCGAGTCGTCGCGGCCCGTGACTGCGTCGCAGAGAGCCGCGCAGAGCCTTGTCAGCGGCGAAATCCGGCGCAGGAAATCCTGGATTCCCGGCGTCTGCAATGCCAGGACGTAGTCCGCCAGGTACTCCGCCAGTTCCGGCGGGCGATACGTCCGCAGGTCGCTCAGGGAGATGCGCATCGACGGGCTGACGAGTGCCAGGCGGAACAGTTGCAGTGCCGCCGGCCAGCCTTCGGTCTGCGAGTAAATCACCTCGACCTCGTCGCTGCGAATGATGATGTCGCGCATCGAGGAAAAGAATTGTGCCGCCTCGGCCAGGGAGAAACGCAGTTCGTCGGTGCGGAAAAGCAGCGCCTGGTTATTCACCACCAGGCGCGCGAAACCGACTTCGGGAACCGTGCGTGAGCCGATGAAAATCCGCACATTCTCGGGCAAGCGCTCGAGAATGTCGCGAAAGAAGCCGAGTATGGTTTTGTCGTTGAGATGCTGAAACTCGTCGAAAAACAGGCTGACTGCAGCGCCGCTTTCAAGCAGGCCGTTGATGAACCAGTCCACCGGCCGCAGCAGGCCGACGCCACCGTTGTCATCGATTTCCGGCAGTTCCGGCAGCTTTGTCGTCGCTCGTGTGCTCGCGATCAGCGCCTGCAAGTGCAGGAAGAAGCGGCGCGGATCGTTGTCGGCCTCATCGAAAGTCAGCCAGCCGGTCAGCGCGCCGCGCTGCTCGCTGTCCGATTTCACCTGCTGCAGCAAGGTCGTCTTGCCATGGCCGGCCGGCCCCTGGATCAGCACGGCATGCAGCCCCGGGTCATCGAAGATCCGTTCGAGAATCGCAGTGCGGCGGACTGCGCCCTTGAATTCCGGTGGTGCAAAAAACTTGTGGGCTCCGACCTCAGCGGCGGAGCTGCCGTGCCCGTATCGATCGGCACCCATCGACCTTCTCCCTGGTTTCATGACATCTCCGCGGACTTGCCGCGGATGGGCATTGTGCGTTCAACCCGATTTTTGGCCAAGCGATTATTGAGCTTCGTCGCGGCAAGAGCAAAGCCGGCTCAGCGAACAGGCGAAGGCAGGGCCGGTTGCAGTGCAGCAATTGCGTGGTCGCCTGCGTTTGCAGAATGCAACAAGGCATTGGGTCGAAAACTACCCGTTAGGGTGGCGCTTTACGGGGGGGCGCTGACTAGCATCCTGCCAAGGCCTGAACGCCAGCCTGGCGCGACACCGGTCCATCGCTTTTACGGAATCACAGGCAACCATAACAAAGGAGACTGAAATGACGGCAACGTCGACAGCGGTTCCCGTCCGCAAGCCGAGGATCCTCGGCATCGATTCGGGCGGCACGATGACCGATACCTTCATCATCGACGACAACGGCGATTTCATCGTCGGCAAGGCGCAATCCACCCCGCACGACGAATCAATAGGCTTCATCGGCTCGGCGCGCGATGCGATGAACTACTGGGGCCTGACGGTCGAGGAAGGCTTCCCGCAGTTGCGCACCGGCATCTTCTCCGGCACGGCGATGCTGAACCGCCTGCTCGAGCGCAAGGGCCGTCGTGTCGGCGTCATCGTCTCCGGCGGCATGGAAGACTACCTGCGCCAGGAGCGGGCGATCCAGACCTACCTCGGCTATTCCTTTGCCGACCGCGTGCACCTGGTCACCCACCACCACAACGAGCCTATCGTGCCGCGCGAGCGGATGTTCGGCATCCGCGGCCGCATCAACATGTTCGGCGACGAAGTCATTCCGCTCTACACCGGCGAAGTCCGCGACGCCGTCGAAAAGCTGCTCGACATGAAAGTCGAGGCCATCGTCGTCAACTTCATCTTCGGCTACAAGAACCCGGCGCACGAACAGCTCGCCAAGTCGATCATCGAGGACATCTGCGCCGAACGCAAGATCACCCTGCCGATCTACCTCGCCAGCGAGCTCTACCCGACGCGCCAGGACTTTCCGCGCCTCAACACGACGCTGATGGAAGCCTATGCCGCCGAACCGTCGCGGCAGTCGCTGCAAAGCGTACGCGCCAAGGTCCGCGAAGCCGGCGGCAAGTTCGACCTGCGGGTCATGGCCAGCCACGGCGGCACGATCTCGATGGACGCCAAGGAACTGGCGCGAACCATGGTCAGCGGCCCGATCGGCGGCGTCATCGGCAGCCGCTACCTGGGGGAGCGCCTCGGCGTCAAGAACATCGCCTGCTCCGACATCGGCGGCACCTCCTTCGACATCGCCCTGGTCACCGACGGCGAATTCGAAATCAAGCAGAACACCGACATCGGCCGCTTCCTGCTCAACATGCCGCTGGTGCGCATCGACTCGATCGGCGCCGGCACCGGCTCCTTCGTCCGCGTCAACCCGACCTCGGGGCGGATCGAGATCGGTCCCGACAGCGCCGGCTACCGCGTCGGCATGTGCTGGGCCGAATCCGGCCTCGACACGGTGACCATCACCGACTGCAACGTCGTCCTCGGCTACATCAACCCCGACTTCTTCCTCGGCGGCGACATCCAGCTCGATCGCCAGCGCGCCATCGACGCGGTCAAGACCCAGGTTGCCGACAAGCTCGGCATCGATGTCTATCGCGCCGCCGCCGGCGTCGTCGAACTGTTCGAGGACAGCCTGAAAAACGCCCTGCTGGGCCAGATCCTCGGCAAGGGTTACGGCCCGGAATCCTTCACCGCCCTCTCCTACGGCGGCGGCGGCCCGCTGCATGTCGGCGGCTACACCGACGGCCTCGGCTTCGACGACATCCTGGTGCCGTCGTGGGCGCCCGGTTTCTCGGCCTTCGGCTGCGCCTGCGGCGATTTCGAATACCGCTACGACTACACCCTCGACCTGCCGCTGCTGCCGGTCCATGACGCGGCAACGCGCGACCGGGCAGCGGCGACGATACGCGAAGCCTGGGAGCGGCTGGCCGACCAGGTCGCCGTCGAGTTCGCGAAAAACGGCCTGCCGCGCGAGGAAATCCAGTTCAAGCCGAGCGTGCGGATGCTCTACTACGGCCAGCTGAATGCCATCGAGATTCCGTCGCCGACGATGGACATCCGCACCGGCGCCGACATCGAGATCCTCAAGGCCGGCTTCGAGGACGTCTATGGCCGGCTTTACGGAATCTCGGCGCGGACGCCGGAGTTCGGCTATCTGGTGCAGGGTGTCGTCATGTGCGGCATGGTGCCGGTCGACAAGCCGGCACTGCCGGTCGAGGCGGAAGCCGGCGCAGCGCTGGCGGCGGATGTGCAGAAGTCCGAACGCGACCTCTACTACCGCGGCACCTGGCACAAGGCGCGCATCCTCGACCTCGACCGGATCAAGGCCGGCAACGTGGTGCACGGTCCGGCGGTGGTCGAGGCCCCGGCCTCGACGATGGTCGTGCCGCCGGGCCGCAGCGCCCGGCTCGACAAGCATCGCATCTTCCACATGAGCACCAACGCCGCCCTCAAGCGCTGAGCGGACACAATCACAGGAGACATGACATGGGCCACATGAACGAAGTCAAGAAGGTGACGGAGGTCAAACCACTCGGCGAACACGGCAAGACAGTCAAGCAGATGCTCGCCGATTCCGAGAAGCGCATGGCCGACAGCGGCCACTACCAGGGCGTTACCGAGCTCGAGATGCGCAACCGCGATCCTATCCACTATGAAAAGCTCTGGTCGCGCCTGCGCGGCGCAATGGTCGGCGCCCGCGAGACGGCGATCAACATCTCGGCCTCGCCGATCGTCCGCGAAATCGGCGAGCTGTGCTTCGCGCTATACACGGCGGAAGGCGATTCGATCACGCTGTCGACCGGCATCATGGCGCACGTGCATACGATGTCGGAAGCCATCAAGTACATGGTTCGCGCCGACTATGAGAGCGATCCGGGCATCCGTCACGGCGACATCTTCGTCAACAACGACCCCCAGCTCGGCGACGTGCACAACGCCGACGTCATGGACCTGGTGCCGATTTTCTGGCAGGACGAACTGATCGGCTGGGTCGGCGGCGTCAGCCACGAGATCGACGTCGGCTCGCCGCAGCCGGCATCGATGCCGATCGGCACGACCAGCCGTTTCGAGGATGGCTGGATCCTCTCCTGCCAGAAGGTCGGCGCCAACGACAAGCTTTTCGCCGACTACGAAAACCGCTGCAAGACTGCGGTACGCCAGCCCTTCTACTGGATCCTGGACGAGAAGTGCCGCATTGCCGGTTGCCAGCTCGTGCGCGAGGCGGTGCTGCGCCTGATTGCCGAAGAGGGGCTCGAGACCTACAAGAAGTTCAGCCGCGAAGTCATCGAGGACACCCGCCAGTCCTTCGTCAAGAGCGTCAAGGAACTCCTGATCCCCGGCATCTACCAGTATCCGAGCTTCATGGACGTGCCTCACTCCTATGACAAGGGGCGCCTGCCGGACTATGCCGCGATCGATTCGATGATGCACTGCCCGCTCGAGATCCGCGTCGGCGCCGATGCCAGCTTCGAGCTGGATCTCGACGGCGCCAGCAAGTGGGGCTACCACTCCTTCAACTGCACGCCGTCGGGCCTGCAGGGCGGGCTCTGGGTCAGCATCACGCAGTGCCTGATCCCGAACGACAAGGTCAACGACGGCGCCTATCTGGCGACCAAGTTCAACACGCCCTACGGCACCTGGTCCAATCCGGACAACATCTACGTTTCCAACACGCTGTCGTGGATGTTCCTGATCCCCTGTTTCACCGGCCTCTTCCTCGCCGTCAGCCAGGGCACCACGGCGCGCGGCTACCTCGAGGAAGTCGTTGCCGGCTACCCCTTCACCGGCAACGTCACCCAGGGCGGCGGCCCGAACCACTATGGCGTCGAAGGCGGCTGGTCGAACTTCGAACACAGCTCCTGCGGCACCTCGGCCGGCATGGTCCGCGATGGCGAAGCCAGCGCCGCCGCCTGCTGGAATCCGGAAGGCGACATGGGCGACGTCGAAGCCTGGGAACTCCTGGCGCCGATGCTCTACCTCGGCCGCCGCCTGAGCCCGTCGACCGCCGGCATGGGCAAGCACCGCGGCGGTTCGGGCTGGGAGTCGGTGATGATGCTGCACAACGCCCCGCACCAGATGATGTTCAACGGCGCCAACAGCTTCACCTTTCATGGCAACGGCCTCTTCGGCGGCTACCCGGCGTCGACACCCTACCGCCACAGCGTCAAGAACACCGACATGAAACAGCGCATCGCCGAACAGATGCCCTATCCGGTCTCCGACTCCGACCCGGAAAACAGCGATTTCGACACCATGGTCAAGGGCGACGTGCTGAAGGACAAGTATCTCTATCACCTGCCCGACATGCACCGTGAATACGACCTCTACGTCAGCCATATATCGGGCGGCCACGGCGTCGGCGATGTCCTCGAGCGCGATCCGGCGTCGGTCGTCAAGGACCTCAACGACGGCCTGCTGCTCGAGCGCTTCGTCGGCTCCGGCTACGGCGTCATCGCGCACAAGGACGGCAGCGGCAGCTGGCAGCTCGACCTGCACGCCACGCAAACCCTGCGCGCCGACATGCGCAAGAAGCGCCTCGCCCGCAGCGTTCCGGTCGAGGAGTGGATCAGCCAGCAGCGGCCGAAGGTGATGCGCGCCGACTACATCGATCCGGTCCGCGTCATGTATCGCCAGAGCATGGAACTGTCGGCGACCTGGGCCGACAAGTACCGCAAGTTCTGGGATCTGCCGGCCGACTGGATAGCCTGATCGCAGGCACGACAAATCCGATCATTCGAGGAAAATCATGAGCCAATATACGAAAGAAGTCATCGCCGACCTGGTGGACGGCAAGCTGCCCTGGAAGATGCTCAAGGAAATGATGAGCAAGTACAAGGACCCGGACCGCTTCGACAAATACCTGACCGTACTGCAGGAACGGCAGACCTGGAGCGAGCGCATCCTGCTGCCGCTGGGACCGCACCTGTTCATCGTGCGCAAGGACGACGGCAGCATCGTCACCAAGAGCACCAGCGGCTACGAGTTCGGCGACTACCGCCAGAACTGGAAGCTCAAGGCCCGCATTTTCGTGCGCGACAGCGACGAGGCCTACCGCGAGATCTATCCGAAACTGATGCACGCCGACCCGAAGTGGATGGAACTACGCGAGTACTACGACCCGCTCGACGGCACCCTGCTCGAAATCGAGGCCGTGCCCCCCGGCTATCCGATCGTCCATAGCTTCCAGCCGGACCTCGAAGGCTTCTATCGCGAGTGGCTGAAGCGCCCGCTGCACTAGGTCAGGAGTCAGCGACGGCCGTGCCGCCCCGGCAGCGGGGCGGCACTTCTTTGAGCAGAAGGGATGAACGGATGGTAAGCGAAGGGCAATTGCTGTGGACACCGGACGCGGACTTCGCCCGCTCCTCGAACGTGGCCGCCCTGCTCGGCTGGCTGAAGCGCGAGCGCGGCCTCGATTTCGCCGATTACGACGCGCTCTGGCGCTGGTCGGTGGCCGACGTCGAGGCCTTCTGGGCGGCGCTCTGGGATTATTTCGCCGTCGCCTCCGATACCCCGTATCAACGCGTGCTCGGCGGCGATGCGATGTTCGGCGCGCGCTGGTTCGAAGGCTCGCGCACCAACTATGCCGAGCACATGCTGCGCCACAGCGATTCCGACGCCACCGTCTTCCATCACGAATCGGAGCTGCGACCGCTGGCGCGGATGAGCTGGCGCGAGCTCGGCGCCGCCGTGCGCAAGCTGGCAACCTGGCTGCGCCAGTCCGGCATCGAACCGGGCGACCGCATCGTCTCCTACATGCCGAACATTCCGGAAACGGCGATCGCGATGATGGCGTCGACCGCGGTCGGCGCCGTGTGGTCGAGCGCGGCGCCGGAATTCGGCGTCAAGACCGTCGTCGAACGCTTTACCCAGATTGCGCCGAAGCTGATTTTCGTTGCCGACGGCTATCGCTTCGCCGGCAAGGACTTCGACCGCAGCGACGAGATACGCCAGATCGTTGCGGCGCTGACGCCTGAGCTGCGGCAGGTCGTCTTCCTGCCCTACCTGCGGCCCGATGCGGCGGCGCTGCCGCTCGCCGGCGCCGCCACCACGGCCTGGGGCGAGATCATGGCCGGCGCCGACGTCGCCGCCGCCGACTTCCGCTTCGAGCGCGTCGCCTGGAACCATCCCCTGTGGGTGGTCTTTTCCTCGGGCACCACCGGCCTGCCCAAGGCGATCGCCCACAGCCATGTCGGCATCCTGCTCGAACACCTGAAGACCCTGCACTTCCACCTCGGGCTTGGCCCCGAGTCCTGCATGCTGTTCTACTCGACGACCGGCTGGATGATGTGGAACCTCCTGCTCGGCGCGCTGCTGGCGCGCTCGGCCGTGGTTCTCTACGACGGCAGTCCGACCCATCCCGGCCCCGACCGGCTGTGGCAGATCGCCGCGGCCACCGGCGTCACCTGTTTCGGCGCCAGCCCGACCTTCGTCCAGCTCATGCGCCAGAACCAGTTGCATCCGGGACGCGATTTCGACCTTTCGCGCCTGCAGTCGGTCCTGATGTCGGGCTCGCCGGCGACGCCCGAGGTCTTCGCCTGGTTCTACGACGAGGTCAAGCGCGACCTGTGGATCAATTCGTCGAGCGGCGGCACCGAGATCTGCTCCGGCTTCGTCGGCGGTTCGCCGACCCTGCCGGTGTATGCCGGCGAGATCCAGACCCGCATGCTGGCCATGGACGTCCACGCCTGGAACGACGACGGGATCGAAGCCATCGACGAAGTCGGCGAACTGGTCGTCACCCGGCCCTTCCCGTCGATGCCGATCTTCTTCTGGAACGATGCCGGCGGGCGCCGCTATCACGAATCGTATTTCGAGCATTTCGAGGGCGTCTGGCGCCATGCCGATTTCATCAAGATCAACCGCCGCGGCGGCTGCTACATCTACGGCCGCTCCGACTCGACGCTCAACCGCTACGGCGTGCGCATCGGCACCGCCGAAATCTACCGCGCGCTGGAACGCGTCGAGGAAGTCGCCGACAGCCTGATCGTCTGCTGCGAAGAGGCCGACGGCGGCTTCTTCATGCCGCTCTTCGTCAGGTTGCATCCTGGCATCGTCCTCGACGCCGCGCTTGGCGAAAAGATCCGCGCCCGTCTGCGCGGCGACTGCAGCCCGCGCCACCTGCCCGACAGCATCCATCAGGTCGAGGCGGTGCCCTACACGCTGACCGGCAAGAAGATGGAAGTGCCGGTGCGCAAGATCCTGAGCGGCGTGCCGCCGGCGAAGGCAGCCAGCCGCGACGCGATGATGAGTCCGGCGGCGATCGACTGGTTCGTGAACTTCGCCGCCGAGCGCCAGGCTGCCGGCATGGGCACGGCGACGACCAGCGAACGCCTGTGACCACAGACAAAGGAGAACCCGCCATGACGGCAAATCCGCAATCGATATTCAGCCTCGACGGCAGGGTGGCACTGATCACCGGCGCCTCGAGCGGCATCGGCCTGCACCTGGCGCGGCTGTTTGCCACCGCCGGGGCGCGGGTGGCGCTGACCGCGCGCCGCACCGACCGGCTCGATACCGCGGTCGCCGGGATCGCGGCCGCCGGCGGCAAGGCGGCCGGCATTTTCATCGATGTCACGCGCCCGGAAACCATCGCCCCGGCCTTCGACACTGCGGCAGCGGCGCTCGGCGGCGTCGTCGATATCCTGGTCAACAACTCCGGCATCGTCTACGCCGGCAGCTTTCTCGACCAGGACGAAGCCGAGATCGACAGGATTTTCGCCACCAACCTCAAGGGCGCCTTCCTCGTCGCCCAGACGGCGGCGCGGCAGATGGCCCAATGCGGTGGCGGTTCGATCATCAACATCGCTTCGACGGCCGGGCTGCGCGCCAGCGGACTGATGTCGAGCTACGGCGCAGCGAAGGCCGGGCTGGTGCACCTGACGCGGATCATGGCGCTGGAACTCGCCGGCAAAGGCATACGCGTCAATGCCCTGTGTCCCGGCAACATCGAGACCGACATGCAGCAGACTTTCCGCGACCATGGCCTCGAGGATCGCGTGCTCAAGCGCATACCGCAGCGTCGCTTCGGCCGCCCCGATGATCTCGACGGCGCGGCCCTGCTTCTGGCCTCGGATGCCGGCCGTTACATGACCGGCACGGTGATTCCCGTCGACGGCGGGCAATCCCTTTCCTGGATGTGAGCATGACCGCACTGATCCCCGAGCGCGACCTGCGCTTCATGCTTTATGAGTTTCTCGACACCGCGGCGCTGACCGCCCGACCCTGCTACATCGAGCATTCGCGCGAGGTTTTCGACGCCGTGCTGGAAACGGCGCGCGAGGTCGCCGAGGATTTTTTCGCCGACCACAACGCCAAGGGCGACGCCAGCGAACCGAAATTCGAAGGCGACGGCGTGGCGCTGATCCCGGAAACGAAAGCGGCGTGGCAGGCCTTTGCCGCCGCCGGCCTGCTCTCGGCCCACTGGCGCAACGACGAAAACGGCCTGCAACTGCCCGAGGTGGTCTTGCGCGCGGCGATGGCGTATTTCATCGCCGCCAACGCCGCGACGACGGCCTATCCCTTCCTGACCATCGGCGCTGCAAACCTGCTGCGCAATTTTGGCAGCGACGAGCAGAAGGCGCTCTACCTGGCGCCGATGGGCGACGGCCGCTGCGCCGGCACCATGGCGTTGACCGAACCGGCCCAGGGCTCGGCGCTCGGCGACATCAAGACCTACGCGGTTGCACAAACCGACGGCAGCTATCGCCTCTTCGGCCAGAAGATGTTCATTTCCGGCGGCGACCAGAACCTGACGGAAAACATCGTCCATATGGTGTTGGCGCGGATCAAGGGCGCCCCCGCCGGGGTCAAGGGCATCTCGCTCTTCCTGGTGCCGAAGTTCCTCGTCAATGCCGACGGCTCGACCGGCGCACGCAACGACGTGGCGCTCGCCGGCCTGCTGCACAAGATGGGCTGGCGCAACACGACCTCGACCGTGCTCGCCTTCGGTGAGCGCGATGGTGCCGTCGGCTACCTGCTCGGCACTGAGGGTCGCGGCCTGGCCCAGATGTTCCAGATGATGAACGAGGCCCGCATCGGCATCGGCCTCTTCGCTGCCTGCATCGCCTATCGCGGCTACCGCCTCGCCCTCGACTACGCCCGCGACCGGCCGCAGGGCCGCCTGCCGTCGTGCAAGGACCCGCTGTCGCCGCAGGTCCGGCTGATCCGGCACGCCGACATCCGCCGCCTGCTGCTGGCGCAGAAGGCCTATGCCGAGGGCGCACTGGCGCTGTGCCTGCTGGCTTCGGCGCTGTTCGAGGACCAGCGGACGCATCCCGAACCAGCCGAGCGCGAACGCGCGGCGCTGCTGCTCGACCTGCTGACGCCGGTGGTCAAGTCGTGGCCGGCGAAGTACGGCTGCCAGGCCAACGACATGGCGATCCAGGTCCTCGGCGGCGCCGGCTATACCCGCGACTATCTTGCCGAGCAGCTTTACCGCGACCAGCGGCTGAACCCGATCCACGAGGGAGCGGAAGGCATCCACGGCCTCGATCTGCTCGGGCGCAAAGTGGTCATGGGAAACGGCATCGCCCTGGCCGCCTTCACCGCCGCGGTCGCCGGAACCGTCGCGGCCGCGCGACTCGACGACGAGCTGCGGCCGCTGGCCGATGCCCTTGCCGCCGTCATGCCCCGCCTCGCCGCCGTCACCGCAACGCTGGTCGAGTTGCAGACCGACGATCCGGATCGCGCCCTCGCCAATGCGACGCTCTACCTTGACGCTTTCGGCCGCGTCGTCGTCGCCTGGGTCTGGCTGCGGCAGGCGATCGCCGCCTGCCGTGGCCTGGCGACGACGGCGTCCAGCGCCGACAGCGATTTCTACCGCGGCAAGCTGCAGGCGGCACGCTTTTATATCGAATGGGAACTGCCGGCAACCGCCGCCCAGTTCGACCTGCTGTCGGCCGTCAACTCGCGGCCGTTCGAGATGCATGACGAGTGGTTCCAATAAGCTTCGGAGTTCGCATGAGTGCTGCAGTCACATTGCAAAAAAACGGGGATATCGCCGTCGTCACGATCGACAACCCGCCGGTCAATGCTTTCTCGCGGCCGGTCCGCGTCGGCCTGCTCGAGGCCTTCGCCGAACTGGCACCGGATACGGCGGTCAAGGCCGTGGTCCTGCGCTGCAGCGGCCGCAGCTTTGTCGCCGGCGCCGATATCGCTGAATTCGCGGCCGGCACCGCGCTCGACCCGGATCCGAGCGAGGTGCACCGCGCGATCGAAAACCTCGGCCGTCCGGTGGTCGCCGCCATCCACGGCAGCGCCCTGGGCGGCGGCCTCGAACTGGCACTTGCCTGTCATTACCGGATCGCCGCCGGCAGCGCCCGCCTCGGCTTGCCGGAGGTCAATCTCGGCCTCCTTCCGGGCGCCGGCGGCACGCAGCGGACACCGCGCCTGATCGGCGCCGAAGCTGCACTGGCGATGATGCTCTCCGGCGCCTCCGTCCCGGCGCAAAAGGCCCTGGCACTGGGCCTGGTCGATGCGGTGACCGACGGCGACCTGCAGACCGAAGCCGAAGCCTTTGCCGCACGACTCGCGGCCGCCGGCGGCACGCCGCGCAAATCCAGCCTGGCGACGACGCCCGCGCCTGCCGCCACCTTCTTCGCCGACGCACGGGCGGCGCTGAGCGCCCGCGAGCGCGCCAATCCGGCCAAAGAACGCATCATCGACTGCGTCCAGGCGGCGCTCGACCGACCCTTCGCCGACGGCCTGGCCTTAGAGCGCGAGGTCTTTGTCACCTGCATGAACTCGCCGGAGTCGGTCGCCTTGCAGCGACTGTTCTTCGCCGAACGCGAAGCCGCCCGCATTCCCGGCCTCGACGCCGGCACACAGCCGCGCCGCATCGGCCGTGTCGGCATCGTCGGCGCCGGCACCATGGGCGGCGGCATCGCCATGTGCTTCGTCAATGCCGGCATCCCGGTGCGCCTGCTCGAAGTCACCGACGGCGCACTCGGCCGGGGCCTGGACGCGATCCGCAAGAACTACGAAATCAGCGCCAGCAGGGGCCGGATGACGGCCGCCGAGGTCGGGTCGCGCATGGCGGCGATCGCCGGCACGCTCGACTATGCCGACTTCGGCGACTGCGATCTGGTGATCGAGGCCGTCTTCGAGAACCTGTCGATCAAGAAGGAAGTCTGCGTCAAGCTCGGCGCGGTCTGCCGGCCCGGCGCCCTCATCGCCACCAATACCTCGACCCTCGACGTCGATGTGCTGGCCGCCGCCTCGGGCCGGCCGGAGGATTTTCTCGGCATGCACTTCTTCAGCCCGGCCAACGTCATGCGCCTGCTCGAGATCGTGCGCGGCGCCAAAACCGCGCCGGACGTGCTGGCGACGGCGCTGGCGGTGGCGCGGAAGATATCCAAGGTCGGCGTCATCTCCGGCGTCTGCTACGGCTTCATCGGCAACCGCATGCTCGAAGGCTACCTGCGCGAAGCCGAATTCCTGCTGCTCGAAGGCGCGTCGCCGCAACAGGTCGATGGCGCGCTGGAGACCTGGGGCATGGCGATGGGGCCGCACCGGATGATGGACCTCGCCGGCGTCGATGTCGGCGCCAAGGTCCTGCTCGAATGGCAGAAGAGCGGCGGCATGCCGGCGCATCCGGCCTATCGCGCCGTCGGTCGCCGGCTGGCCGAGCTCGGCCGCCACGGCCAGAAAACCGGCGCCGGCTATTACCGCTACACCGGCCGCACGGCCGAGCCCGATCCTGACGTCATGCAAATCTGCGCGAATCTGGCGGCGCAGCACGGCATCCACCGGCGCAGCGACATCGGCGATGAGGAAATACTCCGCCGTTGCCTGTTGCCGCTGATCAACGAGGGCGCAAGAATCCTCGAAGAGGGAACCGCCTACCGCCCCGGCGACATCGACGTCGTGTGGGCCAGCGGCTACGGCTTTCCGGCGGTGCGTGGCGGGCCGATGCATCAGGCCGAAGTCATGGGCCTCGGCAAGGTCGTCGACGATCTCGAAGCACTGGGCAACACTCTCGGCAACCACTACGGCTGGTGGACGCCGGCAGCGCTACTGCGGCGCGGCCGGCTGACCGGTTCTTGAGCGGCACGACAACGGCAGTTTCCTGGCAGCACCCTTCATTGCAAAGGACACCACATGATCATCATTCACCACCTCGGCGTTTCACAGTCGGACCGTATCGTCTGGCTGATGGAAGAACTGAACCTTCCCTACCAGCTCAAGTGGTACCACCGCCAGCCCAATGCCCTGGCGCCGGCGGAATACCTCGCCCTCCATCCGGCAGCGACCGCCCCGGTGATCGAGGACGGCGACCTGGTCCTCGCCGAGTCGGCCGCGATCGTCGAGCATATCTGCCACCGTCATGCCAACGGCGCACTGACGGTGGGGCCGACGCAGGACAACTATGCCGAGTACCTGTACTGGATGCATTTCAACAACAACGTCCTCGGCATCTTCCTCGCCCAGCTCGCTCTTCGCGCCGGAACGCCGGGTCCCGATACGGAAAGAATCGGCGGCCTGCTCACCCGGCGGGAAGAAAAATATTTCCACCACCTCGACCAGCGCCTCGGCGTCGCCCCCTATCTGGCCGGTGAGGAATTCAGCTGTGCCGACATCATGGTGATGTTCAACCTGACCTCGCTGCCGCTCTTCGGCGGCCGCGGCATCGACGACCTGCCGAATGTCGTGGCCTATGTGAAGCGCGTCACCGCGCGACCCGCGTACATCAAGGCGATGGCCATTGCCGGCCCCACCGCGGTGGCGCCGCAGGCGTAAGCCGGAAAACGACCGCTCCCCGACGTGGCCGCCTTCGGCGCGGCCACGAAGGTGGCAGGCAGCGGCTACAAGACCTCGAACAGGCCTGCCGCCCCCATGCCGCCGCCGACGCACATCGAGATCACGACATGCCTGGCACCGCGGCGCTTGCCCTCGATCAGCGCATGGCCGACGAGGCGTGCGCCGGTCATGCCGTAAGGATGACCAATCGAGATCGCACCGCCATTGACGTTGTACTTGTCGGGATCGATGCCGAGGTAATCGCGGCAGTAAAGGGCCTGCACGGCAAATGCCTCGTTCAGCTCCCAGAGGCCGATGTCATCGATGGCGAGACCGTGCTGCTTGAGCAGCTTTGGAATTGCGTAGATGGGGCCGATGCCCATTTCTTCCGGAGCGTTGCCGGCAACGGCAATTCCGCAGTAACGGCCGAGCGGTTCGAGGCCGCGCCGTTCGGCAAGCCGTGCTTCCATCAGGACGCAGGCCGAAGCGCCATCCGACAACTGGCTGGCATTGCCGGCGGTGATGACGCCACCGTCGATGACCGGCTTCAGCGCGGCCAGGCTTTCGGCCGATGTCTCCGGTCGATTGCCTTCGTCACGGGCGAGGGATACCGCCTGATAAGAAACGGCTTTCGTTTCCCTGTCGACGACGGCCATGGTCGAGTTCAGCGGCACGATCTCCGCATCGAACCGACCGGCCACCTGGGCGGCCGCGGTGCGCTGTTGCGATTGCAACGCGAAGGCGTCCTGCTGTTCGCGGCTGATGCCGTATTTCCTGGCGACGAATTCGGCCGTCTGCAACATCGGCATGTAAGCGTGGGGCGCGGCGGCGGTGACGGCGCCGTCGACCTCTTTGGCCACCCATTCCATGTAGGGCGTCTGGACCGCGGATATGTTGTCCTGGCCGCCGGCGACGACGATTTCCATGCCATCGACGAGGATCTGTTTGGCGCCGATGGCGATCGCCATCAGGCCCGAAGAGCACTGGCGGTCTATCGTCTGCCCGGGGACCCGGGTGCCGAGCCCGGCGGCCAGGCTGGCGAGGCGGCCGAGGTTCATGCCGGCGGTGCCGGCGGTGAGGACGGTGCCGATGACCACGTCATCCACTTGGTTTTCTTCCAGGCGGGCACGCGCGGCGGCGTGCCGGATCGCATGCGCCATCAGGGTCGGTGACTTGATGTTGTTGAAGGCGCCGCGAAAGGCCCGGCCTATGGGCGTTCTGGCGGTGGAGACAATGACGGCGTCACGCATGTTGTTTTCCCTGGAATTATGGTGTGGTCGATCTTCGCGCGGCGACTTCTGCGGTGCGCCTGGCGCAGTGTTTGAGGACGGGTGCGTTGCGGCCCTGCCCGGCGGTCGACTTTGCAGCCCGACAGTGCAAAACGCACTACCCGTCCGGGTAGTTTTGGACGGCGGCCGGCGACGCCAGCGAGGCCCCGGCAAACGCCAGGAATCGTGCGCGCAGCCACTGGTTGGCCTGATCCTGATCGGCACTTCGGTGCCAGTAGCAATGCAGTTCCAGAGGCGACACCGGAAACGGCAGTTCGATGATGCGGGCGTCGTAGCCGGACAGCAGGCGGATCGGCGCCGTCAGCGCCAGGTCGCTGCGCAGGGCAACGATGGGGGCGACCAGGTAGTGCTGGACCCGCATCTGTATGCTGCGGCGGCAGCCGATCCGATTGAGTTCGGCATCGACCTGACCGATACCGCGGCGGCGACTCGACACATGGATGTGTTCCAGCGCCAGATAGTCCTCCAGCGTCAGGGTGTCGCCCTGGAACGGATGGCCGTGGCGCAGCATGACGGCATAACGATCGCGCAACAGCGGCACATGGTGCAGCAGCGGATCGTCGATCGACGGAATGTCGATCGCCAGGTCCACGCCGCCGGTCGCGAGTTCGAGCGGAATCTCGCGCCGACCCGGGTAGTGGCTTTCGATGCCGATGCCGGGAGCCTCCCGGCGCAGGGCTTCGCCAAGGGCAGGCAGGAAGATCGCTTCGGAAAGGTCGGACATGCCGAGGCGGAAAGTCTTGCGGGCCTTGGCCGGATCGAAGGCGGCCCCCTCGTGCACGGCGGCATTGAGCAGTTGCAGGGCCTCGCCGGCGTGCCGCGCGATGTTGTCGGCAACGGGAGTCGGCACCATGCCCTGCGGCGTACTGACAAAAAGCGGGTCGTTGAAGGTCTTGCGCATGCGGTTCAGCGCGTTGCTGACCGCCGGTTGAGTGATGCACAACTGCTCGGCAGCCCGCGTCAGATTGCGGCGGCTGTAGATCGTCTCGAAGACGACAAACAGGTTGAGATCGACTTGAGAGAGGCGCATTCGCTGTTCCTTGTCTTGCCGAAAGCGGCGGACGGGATCGTCGGCCGCGATTTGGCTCTGATGCCGGCCATCATTATGGTGAATGCCGACATATTCATCAAATAAATTTGCGGAATGGCAGAACGGCCGCTACGATCCTGCAACAGGTGGCGACCCGCCGACCGGGACAGGCCCGGACGAGGACGGGTCGCCGATCAGGATTTCTATTGTTTTGGTATCGTCAGGGTAAGCAATGGCCGAGCTTTTTCTGGTGCGACACGGGCAGGCATCCTTCGGCTCGGACAACTATGATTGTCTTTCGGCGCTCGGCGAAAGGCAAGGCGAATGGCTGGGCGAGTATTTCGCCCAACGCGGCATCGAGTTCGACCGTTTCCTGACCGGCTCCATGCAACGACATGAACAGACACTTGCCGCAATCTCTCGCGGACTCGGCCGCCCGCTGCCCTGCGAGGTGCATCCGGGATTGAACGAGTACGATTTCAGGGCCCTGTATCGGGCCCTCGGCGAGGAGCACCACGAACTGAGGGCCCTGGCGAGCGGCAGCATGGCCGACTTTTACCGGGGCCTGAAAGAGGTTCTGCGACTTTGGTCGGAAGACCGGATCGCCGGCCCGGTGCCGGAAACCTGGGCGCAGTTCCAGCAGCGTGTCGCCGCGGCCGGTGACACGATCCGGCTGGGCAGCGGACGGAAGGTACTGGCCGTCAGTTCGGGCGGGGCCATCGGCGTCATGACCCAGCAGATCCTGCGGGCCCCGGCGGCAACGGCGATCGCGCTTAACATGCAGTTGCGCAACAGCAGCATCAGCCACTATTTTTTCAATTCCGCATCGATCCAGATGGCGAGCTTCAACAGCCTTCCCCATCTCGACCCGATCCGCCTCGATGCGATCACCTACGGCTGATACACCGGGATGAACCGCGATACGCATCACTTCGACATCGACAGGCTCTGCGGCTATCTGGAAACCCATGTCGCCGGCTTCCGGGGACCGCTGAGCGCCGAGAAATTCGCCGGCGGCCAGTCGAACCCGACCTTCCTGCTGCATGCCGCCAGCGGCGACTATGTGCTGCGGCGGCAGCCTCCCGGCCTGTTGCTGAAGTCGGCGCACGCGGTGGACCGCGAATACCGGGTGATCGCCGCGCTGGCGGCGACCGACGTTCCGGTGGCCCGGGCCTTGCACCTGTGCGAGGACCGCGAGGTCATCGGCAGCATGTTCTATCTGATGAGCTACGAGCCCGGCCGCATTTTCTGGGATCCGGCGCTGCCGCAGCTGCAAGCGCAGGAGCGCGGGCAGATCTACGAGCAGATCGTGACCGTGATGGCGCAACTGCACAGCGTCGACGTGGAGCGTGTCGGACTTGGCGACTACGGTCGTGCCGGAAATTATTTCGAGCGCCAGATAGGCGTCTGGAGCAAGCAGTACCGTGCCGCCGAGACCGAAACACTGGCGCCGATGGATCGCCTGATCGAATGGCTGCCGGTCCATTGCCCGGCCGACAGCGGGCCGACCAGCCTGGTCCATGGCGATTTCCGCCTCGACAACATGATCTTCGATGCCAACACGCCACGCATCGTCGCGCTACTCGATTGGGAACTGTCGACGCTCGGCCACCCGCTTGCCGATCTCGCCTATTTCTGCATGTGCCTGCGGCTGCCGGCGGATGGATATATCCGCGGTCTCGCCGGCATGGACCGGGCGGCGCTGGGCATTCCCGACGAAGCGAGCATGGTCGCCGCGTATTGCGAGCGGCGCGGCATGCCGCCGGTGAGCGACTGGCATTTCTACCTTGCCTTCAGCTTTTTCCGGCTGGCGGCGATCGCGCAGGGCGTCAAGAAACGGGCGCTCGACGGCAACGCCTCCAGCCCGGAGGCGCTGAAAGTCGGGCAGATGGTCGCGCCGCTCGCCGCAGCGGCAATCGAACTGATCGAGCAACACGGCTGAGCGCAGCCATGTTCCGGGCAAACATTCAGGAGAAGACTCAATGAGCACGAAACTGCTCGACCTGAGCGACAGGATCGCACTGGTCACCGGCGCCAGTCGTGGCATCGGCGCCGAGGTCGCCAAACTGCTGGCGGAACAGGGAGCCCGGGTCATCGTCTCCAGCCGCAAGCTCGAGGATTGCCAGGCGGTGGTCGCCACCATCCGCGAGGCCGGCGGCCAGGCCGAGGCGATCGCCTGCAACGTCGGACGCATGGAAGACATCGCGGCGATCTTCGCGCGCATCCGAATCGATTACGGACGCCTCGACATTCTGGTCAACAACGCCGCCGGCAATCCCTATTTCGGCCATATCCTCGATACCGACCTCGCCGCCTACAACAAGACCGTCGAGGTCAACATGCGCGGCACCTTCTTCATGTCGGTCGAGGCCGGCAAGATGATGAAAGCCCAGGGCCGCGGCGCGATCGTCAATGTCTCATCGGTCAATGCGCTGCAGCCCGGGCTGCAGCAGGGAATTTATTCCATCACCAAGGCGGCGATCGTCAACATGACGCGGGCCTTTGCCAAGGAATGCGGACCCTTCGGAATCCGCGTGAACGCCCTGCTTCCGGGTCTGACCCGCACCAAGTTTTCGGCCGTGCTGTTCGATCACGAAGACATCTACCGGCAGTGGATCGAGCGCATCCCGCTGCGCCGCCACGCCGAGGCGAGCGAGATGGCCGGCACCGTGCTCTACCTGGTCTCCGACGCCGCCAGCTACACCAACGGCGAATGCATCGTTGTCGACGGCGGCATCACGATCTAGCGCACACCAAGCACTGCGCCGGCCAAAACATCACTTAAGGAGCAATTGCACATGGATTTTGCCTACACCCCGAAGGTCGAGGAGCTGCGACTGCGTGTCCGTGCCTTCCTCGACGAGCATATCGTTCCCCGTTGCCGGCAATGGAAGGCCGAGGTCCATGCCGGCCACTATCCGGTGTCCTTCATGGAAGACCTCAAGGCCATGGCCAAGAGCGAGGGCCTGTGGAACATGTTCCTGCCCGGCCTGCGCGACGACGAGCCGGGCACGCCGCTGAGCAACCTCGACTACGCACCGCTGGCCGAGATCATGGGTCGCGTCGCCTGGGCGCCGGAAGTCTTCAACTGCAACGCGCCCGACACGGGCAACATGGAACTGCTGCACATGTTCGCCACGCCGGAGCAGCGGGAACAATGGCTGATGCCGCTGCTGCACGGCGAGATCCGGTCGGCCTTTGCGATGACCGAACCCGACGTGGCCTCGTCCGACGCAACGAACATCACGACCTCGATCGTCCGCGACGGTGGCGACTACCTGATCAACGGCCGCAAGTGGTTCATTACCAATGCCGCCCATCCGCAGTGCCGCATCCTCATCGTCATGGGCAAGACGGATCCGCAGGCCGACAACCACCGCCAGCAGAGCATGATTCTCGTGCCGCGCGACACACCGGGGGTCGAGGTGGTGCGCAACATCGATATCATCAACCACCACTCGCCCGAAGGGCACTGCGAAATCCTCTTCCGCAACGTCCGCGTCCCGGCGCACAATCTGCTCAGCGAGGAAGGCAGCGGCTTTGCGCTGGCCCAGGCGCGCCTCGGACCGGGCCGCATCCATCACTGCATGCGTTCGATCGGTGTCGCCGAACTGGCGCTTGAACTGATGATCGAGCGCTCGCAGGAGCGCAAGACCTTCGGTCGCTACCTGCACCAGCACGGCATCGTCGGCGAGTGGATTGCGCGGTCGCGAATCGAGATCGACCAGGCGCGCCTGCTGGTGCTGAAGACGGCGTGGATGATCGACAAGTTCGGCGCCAAGGCCGCGCGCAAGGAAATTTCCATGATCAAGGCGCTGGTGCCCGGCCTGCATACGACCATCTGCGACCGCGCGATGCAGACCTTCGGTGCGATGGGCATCAGCCCGGACACTCCGCTTGCCGATCACTGGACCTGGGGCCGCGCCCTGCGTTTCGCCGACGGACCCGACGAAGTGCACCTGCAATCGATCGCGCGCATGGAGGTCAAGAATAGCCAGGCGACGCTGGGCGCGACGGCGGCCTATCTGACGCCGCCTGATTGAGCCTGGCCGGCAAGGAGAAATCCTGCGCCACCAAAGAAAAAGCCCGCTCGAAGCGGGCTTTTTCTTTGCGCGGGAAGACTCAGTTCACCAGAGACCAGTCGCCGTTCTTGATTTCCAGCATGCGGAAGGCCGAGAGATCCAGGCCCATGTGATCCGTGGCCGACATGTTGACCTTGCCGCCGGTGCCGATGTAACCCTTGGTGGCTTCGATGGCGTTGCGGACCTTGGCCTTGTCGGTGGAACCGGCACGCTTGATGGCATCGACGGCGATCATCAAACCGTCGTAGGCGTGGCCGCCGAAGGTGGACACGTCTTCCTTGTAACGGCCGACATAGGCTTGCGTGTAGAGGACAGTGACCGCCTTCTGCGGATCGTTCTGCGGCAGACGACCGGCGACCAGCAGTGCCGCCGCCGGCAGACGCACGCCTTCGGCGGCGCCAGCGGAAAGCTTGATGAACTCTTCCGAGGCGACGCCGTGGGCGTGGTACAGCGGCAGGGTCATGCCGAGCTGCTTGTAATTCTTGTTCACCAGCGCCGGCCCCTGGCCCAGACCGAAGACGAACACGGCCTGGACACCTGCCGCGTTCTTGATCTTGGTCAGCTGCGGCGTCATGTCCGTATCCTTGGGTCCGTAGGTTTCATTGGCCACCAGGGTGATGCCCATCTTGCCGGCCATGGCCTCGGTTTCCTTCTTGCCCGAGGCACCGAAGCCGCTGGTCTCGGAAAGCAGCGCGACCTTGGTCAGGCCGCGCTTCTTCATGTCCTCGAATACCTTCTCGGCGGCCATGCGATCGGTATGCGGCGTCTTGAACACCCACTTCTTCACCGGCTCGACGATGACTACCGCACCGGCCAGGGAGATGAACGGAATCTCCGCCTTCTCGACCAGGGGAATCATCGACATGGTGGAACCCGTGACGGTGCCGCCGACAATGATGTCGACCTTGTCGTCATCGATCAGGCGCTTGGCAAAACCGTTGGCCTTGCTGGCGTCCGTACCGTCATCGTAGTGCACCAACTGCAACTGGCGGCCGAGCACACCGCCTTCCTTGTTGATCTTCTCGACGTAGAGTTGCAGGGTTTTCAGTTCCGGATCGCCGAGGAATGCGGCGGGACCCGTGACCGACAGCACCGAGCCGATCTTGATCGGGTCGGCGGCAAAGGCCGAGAGACTGGCACCGACTGCAATCGCAGCGGCGGTGACTAGCTTGATGAACGAGTGTTTGACCACGTTTGTTTCCTCCTTGTGTTTTTAAATGACAATTCCAGCGACCGGGTGATTCTAAAGAACATTTCCTTGCCTGCACACCAACCCGCCAAATCCTGCCGCCCGGGCAGAAGTCGGCGCCCGCGCTACAGCGCTTTTAGGGCGTAAAGCAAGCCCGTGCGCTCAAATGCCGAGGTACGCGGACTTGACCTGCTCGTTGACCAGCAATTCGCTGCCGGGACCTTCAAGAACCGTTTGTCCGGTTTCGATCACATAGGCGTAATCGGCGATCGACAGTGCCGCCTGGGCATTCTGTTCGACCAGAAAAACCGTCTTGCCATGTTCGCGCAGCCTGATGATCACATTGAAAATTTCCTGGATCAGCAACGGCGCCAGGCCCATCGAAGGTTCGTCCAGCAACAGGAGCTTCGGCCGGCCCATCAGCGCCCGCGCCATGGCCAGCATCTGCTGCTGTCCGCCGGACAAGGTTCCTGCCGCCTGCCTGAATTTCTGCTTGAGGATCGGGAACATCGCATACATCTGTTCCATGTCTTCCTGGATGGTTTCCTTGTCGCTGCGCGTATAGGCGCCCAGGCGCAGGTTGTCCTCGACCGTGAGCGGGCCGAACACCTGCCGCCCTTCCGGCACCTGGCAGATGCCGAGGCGCATGCGATGGTCCGGGCGGGCATGGGTGATGTCCTGCCCGGCAAAACTGATGGCACCACCGGAAATCTTCTGCACTCCGGAAATCGCCCGCAGCAGCGTGGTCTTGCCGGCGCCGTTGGCGCCGACCAAAGCCACCAGCTGGCCTTGCCGCACCTCGATGGTGACGCCGCGCAAGGCTTCGATGCGACCGTAATGGCTGGACAGATCCTGCACCGCAAGCAGCACCGGATGGGCTTCCGCATCCTTCTTCTCCTCGCGCGCCAGGCCGAAGCCCACGGGAGCCGGCGCCTGGTTGACGATGCGCGAGAGCAATTTGCGGAATTCAGTGCGGGATTCCTCGCCGAAAGACGGATCGTGGCTGTCGGCAAACGCGGAGTCGATCTCGTCCCAATCGACATCGGTGAGCACCTTGCGCGCCAGGGGAAACAGTTCGGACTCCTCGCGCCTGATGTGCGTGCGCAGCAAGTCGATGTAGCTTTCCAGGTCGGCCTGGAACTGTTCCCTGCCCTGCGGAAAGTGCTTCATCAACTGGTGCAGCTGCCGGCGCAGGGTGGCGACGATTTCCGGGCTGGCCGCATGCTCGCGGCGGAACTGCTCGATCATCGCTGCGCCCTCCTCGGTACGCTCGGCGACGGCGCGATACAGGTAGGCTTCTTCCTTGGGCTGGTGCACACGCTCGATGTACTGCTCGATGTAATTCAGGATCTGTTCGAACAGCTCGGCATCGGGCCTGTGCTCGGGATCGGCGCACTGCTTGCACAGCTCCTCGAGCACCACCGACACCTGCCACATGCTGCGGTGTTCGTTGCTGATGATCTGCAGCGCGTGACTCACAGGACGGCCCTCCCCTCAGTCCCGTCCCCACGGCCGGCTCTGCATAGCCGGCCGGCTACGGCAGCGCGGAGCAGTACTCCGCGAAACCCTGCCTCCGCCCCAAGGCAGGGGGTAACAGCAGTTCGCCGCTGCGCGGCTCCGGATTGTGGCTGGCGCCCCTGCGGGCGGCCGTGCGGGGCGCTCATACCGCGCTACCCAGGTAGGCGGCGATCACGTCCGGATTTTCCCGGACTTCCTGGGCCGTGCCTTCGGCCAGCTTCTTGCCGTAGTCGAGAACCAGGATGCGATCGGAAATGTTCATCACCATCTTCATGTCGTGTTCGACCAGTACCACCGTAATGCCGCTCTCGGCGACCTTCTGCACCAGGTCGTCGATCTCGGCGGTTTCCTTGGAATTGAGACCTGCGGCCGGCTCGTCGAGAAACAGGATGCGCGGCCTGGCGGCCAGCGCCCGGGCAATTTCCAGGCGCTTCAGCGCACCGTAGGGCATCGAATTGGCGCTGAGGCTCCAGTAGGCCTCGAGGCCGACGAAACGCATCAACTCCCGCGCCTCGTCGCGCAGTTGCGCGTCGCGCCGCGCCAGCGAGGGAAAGCGCAGCATAGCCTTGATCAGGTTGCGGTCGAGCTTGAGGTGGGCGCCGACCATGACGTTCTCCAGCGCCGTCATGTTCATGCAGATCTGCAGGTTCTGGAAGGTACGCGCCATGCCGCGCAGCGCCAGCGCATGCGGCGCCGTGCCGGCGATGGATTGGCCGTCGAGGCGGATCTCGCCCTCGCTCGGCGTATAGACGCCGGTAATCAGGTTGAACAGCGTGGTCTTGCCGGCGCCATTGGGGCCGATCACCGAGTAGACGATCCCGGGATCGACCGAGAAGCTGACGTTCTGCACGGCCTTGACGCCGCCGAAGGCGATCGACAGGTTTTCGACGTCGAGCAGGGCCATCAGTTGTCCTCCCCGCGACCGCCGAAGCGCTCGGCCAGCGTCGGCACCAGGCCGCGCGGCATGAAAATCATGCAGAACATCAGGATGCTGCCGAAAACCACCGTCTCCCAGCCCTCGAACGTGGACAGTGCCTGCGGCAAGGCCGTGAGCAGCACCGCACCGATCAGCGAACCGTAGATCGAGGCCATGCCGCCGACCACCACCATGGTAACGAGCTCGATGGAATGGAAGAAGTCGGCGATGTTCGGCGTAACGAAACCGATGTAATGCGCCGTGACGCTGCCCATGAGGCTGGCGAAAAAGGCCGAGAGGATGAAGATCGCCACCTTGTAGCGGACGATGTCGACACCCATCACCTGCGATGCCACCTCGGAGCCGTGCAAGGCGCGCAGGGCCCGACCGAAGGGAGAATCGATCAGGTTGCGCGCGGCCCAGAAGCTGAACAGCAGGAGGCCGGCCAGCACCCAGTACCATTGCTTTTCGCCGTTGATGCTGAAGTTCATCAGGCCCAGCGCCGGAACGGCCATGCCGTCAGGCCCGCCGGTATACGTGGCCTCGTTCTTGATCACGATGGCGATGATGATGCCGAGGCCCAGGGTGGCCATCGCCAGGTAATGCCCCTTGAGGCGGAATATCGGCCGCGCCACGATCGCAGCGACCGCGCTGGCGCCGGCGGCGCCGGCGAGCATGGCCAGCAGGGGATGCCAGCCGAAGTGCGTCGGCAGGATGGCCGAGGCGTAGGCCCCGATGCCGATGAAGCCGGCGTGGCCGAGGCTGATCTGGCCGGCGAAGCCGATCAGCAGGTTGAGACCGAGCACGATGATGGCATTGATCGCCATGCGGATCGCGATGTCGTAGTAGAAGTTGTTGGGCAGCACCAGCGGCAATAACAGAAGCACCGCGGCGAGCACCAGCAGCGGCTTGTGGCGACGAAGGAGGTTCATACCCGCTCCGTGATCTTGGCGCCGAAAATGCCGCGCGGCAGGAAGAAAAGGATGACCAGGATCAGGATGAAAGGCACGGCATCCTTGTAGGCCGAGGAAATGTAGCCTGCAGCCATGGCTTCGATGATGCCCACCAGCAGACCGCCGACCACGGCGCCGAGGCCGCTGCCGAGGCCGCCGACCACCACGGCCACGAAGCCCTTGAGACCCAGCATGATGCCGACATCGTAGGAAGTCAGGGTGATCGGCGTCAGCAGCACGCCGCCGAGTGCGCCCAGCGCCGCAGAGAGAGCGAAGCTGACCAGCAGCACCCACTGCGTGTTGATGCCGACCAGTTGCGCCGCCAGCGGATTGCAGGACGTGGCGAGGATGGCCTTGCCGGCCAGGGTGCGGCTGAAGAAATACCACAGCGCCACCACGACCAGAGCCGTGATGCCCAGCACCCAGAGGCTTTGCGGCAGCAGCGTGGCGCCGCCGATGAGGAAGGGTTCGCTGCCGGAAAAGGCCGGATAGCTGTGGGTACCCTTGCCCAGCCAGATCTGGATCAGGCCGCGGATCACCAGCGAGGCCCCGATGGTGATGATGATCAGCGTCACCACGTCGGCATCGCGTGCCGGCTCGATGGTGAACTTCTCCAGCAGGACGCCGACCACTGCCGGAATGGCGATCGCCAGCAGGATGGCCAGCGGCATCGGCAAACCGGCCTGCAGGAAGTAGAAGACCAGCATGCCGCCGAGCATGATGAACTCTCCCTGGGCGAAGTTGATCACGTTGCTGGCGTTGTAGATCAGCGTGAATCCCAGCGCCGCCAGGGCGTACGTGGCGCCGACGGTGATGCCGGAAAACAGGAACTGCAGGAACTGCGACAAGATGGCTTCTCCCCGACCGGCTGCTATTTCGGCCGCCGGTCGATGACCCGCTTCGCCTTGCCGACCAGAGTACGCTCCACCTTGTCGGTCTCGACGACGTGGACATCCGCGGTAACCCCGACCAGCGACTTGATGTGGTGCTTGACCTCGGCGCCGATCTCCTTGCGCTTTTGCTCGCTGATCTTGTCGGACAGGTCGGCGCGGACTTCGACATAGACATCCAGCTTGTCGAGATGCCCGTCGCGCGACACCTGCAACTGGTACTGGGCGCACAGATTGGGGTTCTTCAACAGGACTTCCTCGATCTGCGTCGGGAACACATTGACACCGCGAATGATCAGCATGTCGTCGCTGCGCCCGGTGATCTTTTCCATGCGGCGCATGGTTCGCGCCGTGCCGGGCAGCAGGCGTGTCAGGTCGCGCGTGCGATAGCGCAGGATGGGCAAGGCTTCCTTCGACAGCGAGGTGAATACCAGTTCCCCCATCTCGCCGTCGGGCAGCACTTCACCGGTTTCCGGATTGATGATCTCCGGGTAGAAATGGTCTTCCCAGATGTGAGGACCGTCCTTGGTCTCTATGCACTCGCAAGACACGCCGGGACCCATGACTTCCGACAGGCCGTAGATATCGATGGCATCGATACCGAGGCGCTCCTCGATTTCGCGCCGCATTTCGTTGGTCCAGGGCTCGGCGCCGAAGACGCCGACGCGCAGGCTGCTTTGGTTGGGCTTCATGCCCTGCCTGATCATCTCGTCGGCGATGGTCAGCACGTAGGACGGCGTCGACATGATCACTGTCGGCTTGAAGTCCTGGATCAGTTGCACCTGCTTTTCGGTCTGGCCGCCCGACATGGGAATCACCGTCGCGCCCAGGGCCTCGCCGCCATAGTGGGCGCCAAGGCCGCCGGTGAACAGGCCGTAGCCGTAGGAGTTGAGGATGATGTCGTCGGCCGTGCACCCCGCGGCGCGCAGGGAGCGTGCCATGAGGCCCGCCCACATCGCTATGTCGTTCTTCGTGTAGGCAACCACCGTCGGCTTGCCGGTAGTGCCCGACGACGCATGCACCCGCACCACGTCCTTCATGGGCGTCGCGAACATGCCATAAGGATAGGTGTCGCGCAGGTCGATCTTGGTGGTGAAGGGAAACTTCGCCAGGTCGGACAATTGCTTGAGGTCGTCCGGATGTACTCCGGCGGCATCGTATTTCTTGCGGTAGTGCGGCACGTTGTCGTAGGCGTGCTTCAGCGACCACTTCATGCGCTGCAGTTGCAAAGCCTGCAATTCGTCGCGACTGGCCGTCTCGATGGGTTCCAGACCGCCTGGTGGATTGTTCCGGGTACTCATGCTTCTCCTCCCTATACGGCTTCTCGATGAGCCATCTGTTTGACGAAGGCCAGATTTTCCACGACCTTGGCCTGAATGTGTGAAATCTGCTCCGGACTCAGGTGACGGAAGCGTCCCATCGCCTTGAGGTACTCGGTGACTGGCAGCGCATCATCGACCGGGCGGGTGAAGTGCAGGCCGTCGGCCGGGTTGTATTCCCACAACATCACGAAATTGGTTTCGACCGCCTTGCGCGCAACTTCCATGTTCTGGTCGGTCGGGAAGCGCCAGCCCGTGGTGCAGGGCGAATAGACGTGCAGGTAGGCGAAGCCGCGCTTTGACGCCTGGATCGCCTTGTCGAGCTTGTCGTAGAGATCCTCCATGTAGGCGGTGGACGCCGTGGCGACATACTCGCAGCGATGGTTGACCATGATCAGCGGCAGGTTCTTGGCATCCTGTGTCTTGCCCTGCGAGGGCATGCCGCCCGAGCCCTTGCCGATCGGCGTGGTCGAGGTCCACGCGCCGTAGGGCGTGCAGCTCGAACGCTGCATGCCGGTATTCATGTAGCCCTCGTTGTCGACCACCATGAACAGGATCTGCTCGTTGCGCTCGGCCGCACCCGACAGGGACTGGAAGCCCACGTCCGAGGCGCCGCCGTCGCCGGCAATCGCCAGCGCCGTGACGTCGCGGCCGACCCGCTTGTACTGGCGCTTGACGCCGGCCAGCATGGCCGCGGTGTTGGTCAGCAGCGGATGGAAAACCGGGATCTTGGTGCCGGTGGTGCCATTGAAGCCGACTGAGCCCATGCCGGGCACGCAGCCCGGCGGCGTCGCCAGCACGGTTTCCGGCCCTACCCGGCGCAGCGTGTGGCGCATCAGCAATTCCGTATTGCAGCCCTGGCAGCCTGCCAGGCCAGGGGCGAAGAGGTCTTCCCAGTCGCCGACCTCGTTGTAGATGCGCGAGGTGGTGACGTAGGTCAGCGCGTCATGCGGACAGGCCGGCACGCAGGCCGGTGCGCCATCACACATGTCGCACTTGGCGACGTGCCCGCTGCCGGCATCCAGCGCAATGCCGGCATAGGCGCAGCCGACCGTGCACAGCAGGCAATCGACGCATTTGTCGGCGTTCCAGTCGATCACGCCGTTCGCGTAGTTCTTGGTCAGCGCCGCCGCCGGACAGACCGTGACGCACTTGGGATCGCCGCACTGGCGGCACAGCGCCAGTTCGAAACCATCGGCTTCGCTGCCGACGATCTGGATGCGCGACCGCGCCGTGTCGCCAACGCCGACTTTCGCCGTGGCACACGCCGTCATGCAATCGCCGCAGCCGTCGCATTTGTTGGCATCGAAGGCGATGGTGTTATATGCGTGTCCCATGCTTATCTCCACAGCTTCGACATCAGTTCGCGACCGACGGCCAGGGGATTCGCCAGGAATCGCTCCTTGACCGGCGTCAGATCGACGCGCCGCAGGATCAACTGGCACATCACGCCGCCGTCGAAGAACTCGTTGACGCCGTAGATTCCCGTCAGCCGGTTGTCGGCACTGAAGATCGCCTTCAGGTAGCGGCCGCTGGCTTCATCGAAACGCGTCACGACTTCCCCGCCCTCGGGCACCTTGCTCGAACCGACGGAAATCGCATGGCGGCCGAAGAAATGATAGGTATTCAGCGGCACGCCGCCGGGATATTTCTTCAATCCCGGATCCTCTGCCATCGCCATGCCGGCGATGCGACCTTGCTCGGTGGCGTCCGGCAGGATCGCGTTCATGATCTTCGCATCGGTGTAGAAGCCCTTGGCCTGGGCGCAATCGCCGGCGGACCACACATTGGCGACGCTGGTCTGCATGGTGTCGCTGACCAGGATGCCGCGGTCGTGTTCGACTGCGCTGCCGGCCAGATAGTCCATGTTCGGCTTGACGCCGGTGGCGACCAGCAGCAGGTCGGCTTCCAGCGTCGTGCCGTTTTCCAGCGTCAGCAATGCGCCGACGGCCGACGGGGCGAGTTTGACCACGCGGCTGCCGGTGAGGATCCTGGCGCCGTTGTCGGTGAAGGCTTTCTCGATCAAGCCGGCCGCTATTGCATCGAAGTAACCGTCGGTCAGTTGCTTGGCCATCTCGACGATGGTGACCGAGGCGCCGGCCTTGACCAGATTTTCCGCCGCGTGCATGCCCACGAGACCCGCGCCCAGCACCACGGCTTGTTTCGAACTCTTGATCGCGGCATTCAGCTTGGTCGCATCGTCGAGCGTGCGCAGCACATGGTAGGACACCTGGTCGAGGCCGGGAATCGGCGGAATCGCAGGTGCCGCGCCGGTGGCGAGCAGGATTTTCTCGTAGGCGATCTCGCTGCCGTCGGCGAGTTCGGCGGCATTGCGTTCGGCATGCAGGGCCTTAAGAGCGGTGCCGCGCTTCAAAGCAACGTGATGGTCGGCAAAGAACTTCTCGTCGCGCAGGAAAATGCCGTCGGGCGCGGAGCGACCGGAAACGACATAGGGCAGGACGGTCGGCGAATACGGCAGATGCGGATCGCGCGTCAGCAGCGTCAGGCTGCCCTCGGGGTCGTGCATGCGGATCGCCGTCACGGCTTCGAGCGCGGCGTGGCTGCTGCCGACCACCAGGTATTTGGTCTGTTCCATGGTCAATCCTTTTCGTTGAGCCAGACCGGCTCGATCGCCATCGTGACATTGGGACTGCTCAGCAGTTTTTCCGTCGCTTCGATGACGCGATGGAAATGCCCGACCGTGATGTCGGCACCGGCCAGGCCGCCGATGAAACTCATCGACGGAATGTGGCGCCCGAGGCGATACAGAACGCCCATGGTTTCCTGGTACATCGGCCCGCAGTTCCAACGGAAACCCACCGACCGGTCGACCACACCCAGCGCCTGAATCTTGGCGAAGGACTTGAGCAGTGCATCGATCGGGAAGGGGCTGAAGGTCTTGATCTTGATGAGTCCGACGTTCTTGCCGGCATCGCGTGCCTCGTCGATCGCATCCTTGGCGGCGCCGGTCATGCTGCCCAAGGTCATGATCGCGTAGTCGGCGCCATCGAGACGGTATTCCTCGACCAGCGGCGCGAAACTGCGGCCGAAACGCTGCGCCCACTCGGCATGCACTTCCTCGATCACGCGCAGCGAATTCTGCATGCCCTTGCACTGCCCCTTGCGATAGCGGACGAAGGTCGACGGCCCCTTGCCGCCCGAGCCGCCGGTCAGCGGGTCGACCGCCATCGGCCGCAGCGGGTCGAGCGCGACGTGCCAATTCACGTCCTTGACACCCATGAAGGCATCGACGTCTTCCTGGTTCGGCAGTTCGACGCGCGAGGTGCCGTAGGAAAGATAGTTGCCGTCGAGGCAAACGTTGACGGGCAGCATCACGTCGTGGTGTTCGGCGATCTTGAATGCCATGATCGTGGTGTCGAGCACTTCCTGCACCGTCTCGCAGTACACCTGCACCCAGCCCACCTCGCGCACCGTCATCGCATCCTGATGGCCGCCCCAGACCGACTGCGGCGTGATGCCGTCGCGCGTGACGATGGACATGACGATAGGCAGCCGCATGCCGGAGGTGCGGAAATAAGGCTCGAACATGAAGGCCAGGCCGGGTCCGCAGGTCGCGGTATAGGTCCGCGCCCCGGCCAGCGCCCCGCCCTGCAGCACGGAAAGCACCGAGTGCTCGCCCTCGGCATCGACGATGTCGGCATCCATCTTGCCGTCAGCGATCAGTTTGGCGACATGCTCGACCAGCGAGGACTGCGGCGTGATCGGATACACGGCGACCATGTCGGGCCGCGCCAGGGCGACGCCCAGCGCGGCGGCCTCGTTGCCTTCGACCAGCATGACCTTCTGCTTGGCGCGCTTGGCCTGGCCCGGCGTTTCAAGGGTAGCAGTCGTCATGCGGCCTCCGCAATCGGTGTGACGAGACAAAAGTCGGCGCTGGCGGTACGGCGATTCGACCTCATGTTGCCGCCTCCGAGCCCAATCCTGTAATTCGAATTACCGCGCTGTCGGCGGCTCGCGACATTCGCGGGCGCTGCGATCCCGCTCGCTGCGCTCACGGGTCCCTCTCCGCTGCTCATGTCGCCTCCGGAATCATGGTGATCGCGCGTTGCGGGCACTCGTTGGCGCAGATGCCGCAGCCCTTGCAGGTTTTCAGGTTGAAATCGAACCAGGCTGGCTTTTCCTCGACGCACTGCACCGGGCAGTAGAGCCAGCACACCGCGCACTTGACGCACTTGTCGCGATCGACCACCGGCCGCATGCTGCGCCAGTCGCCGGGCAGCATCGGGCTCATGACGGTGGCGACGGGGCTCAGATCGTCCGGCACATTGGCCAGTTCCAGATTGAACATCGGGTAGCTGGTATGCCTGCTCATGCCACCGCCCTCCGCTCTATGGTATGCACCGTCGTCTCGTTGTAGCCGCGCTCGAGCGCCATCATGTTCTGCTTGAGGCCGGCATCGCGGAAGTCGGAATCTTCCAGCGAGCGCTTCAGGGCGTCCAGCGAAACAATGCCGGTGGTCCTGGCGAAGGCACCCAGCATCAGGGTATTGGTGATCGGCTTCTTGAAGATCTGCAGCGCAATGCCTATCGCATCGCAAAGGCCGACCCTGCCCACCGTATCGGCAATGGCCACCTCCTCAAGCGGCCGGTGCGTCGCCTGTACCAGCGTGCCGCCGGCCTTGAGTCCGCTGAAAATATCGACCGACTTCGCCAGCGTCGGATCGACGCAGATCAGGCAATCAGGCGTATAGATGTTGGTGAGCTGACGGATCTCGCGATCGCTGCAACGCAGGAAGGAGACCACCGGAGCGCCGCGCCGTTCGAAGCCGAAGGACGGAATCGACACCGCGTACTTGCCCTCTTCGAGCAGCGCCGCAGCGAGCATCGCTGCCGCGGTAACGGCACCCTGGCCGCCGCGGCCATGAAAGCGTACTTCGTACATCCCGTCTCCTCCGGTTCGACGCGGCTCATTGGCCCCGTCTCTTGTTTGCTTCCCTGAAACCTATTATGCGACTTCTGCGCCTGCAATGACCTTCCATCCGGGCTTGGCGGCGGGGCCTGCCGGCCCTCCACCGCGCACCGGCAGGTGCAGCAAGGCCAGCCCCTGGGTAAATGCGGCACGCCGGACCAATGTGTACTTCAGCACCCAGCCGGCAGCGACCACCACGAGCCCGGCGGCAAAGACCAGACCGGCCCGTCCCGGCATGCCGGCCAACGCCAATACGATGAGCAGTGCCGGTACGACATGGCCCAGCAGGACAAAACGCGCTGCGAATCCTGTCAATACCTTCAATGCCGCATCGGGCGCACCATCGGCAAGCAAGCCGGCAAGATACCGCCTCCAGAACCAGGCCCGGACGGCGATCAGGGCGATCAGGAAGACCAGCGCCAGGGGGCCGATCGGCAGAGCGGACAGCGACACCACGCAGGCCAGGAAGCCGCCGCCCTCGGCCAGACCGGTGGCTATCATCAGGGCAATGCTGCGCGGATGCCGCCAGGTCGGGATGCCCTTGTTGGCCGCCAGGATCCGGGCCTGGCTGTAAAGAAAGACCAGGCCCAGAATTCCGGTTAGAAGAACGAATACCGGCTGCACGGTCAGCAGCGCGATTGCCCCGAGAGGGAAAAGTATCAGCGCCGCCACCGCTTCACGCGTCATCCAGGAGGTACCGAAATGCCGATAGACGTTCAATGCACGCCACGGCCGTCCGATCTCGAACCAGACACAGGTGAGGCCGCCGCCGATCAGCATCAGTCCCAGCAGCAGCGCGGCACGGATGACATCCGGGTCGATGCTGACCGCTGAATTGAACAGCAGCAGGCCGCCGCCGGCACCACCGGCGATGAAATTTGCCGCCGCGCGCCAGTCCCAGTTGCGCTGCTGCCGCGGCGACACCAGGTCGGCAATTCTCTTGGCTGGTTTCTTCATGACTGATTCCATATGTAATACACGCCGGGCTCGGTGCCGAGTTCTTCGTGCATGCGGTAGTGCTGCGTGCGCGCCAGCAACTGGCTGACATTGCTTTCCGGATCCTCGATGTCGCCGAATTCCATGGCGCCGGAAATGCATGAATTGACGCAGGCCGGCGTCACCTCGGGATGCACGCCGGGAATGCGCCCGGTGATGGCAGCCTCATCGATGCGATCGACGCAGAATGTGCATTTCATCGAAACCGCAATGCGCGCCGGATCGAAACCCATCGCCTCCGATGCCAGCGGCTGGTCGCCGTAGGAGAAATGCGAGGCATGCACGATCGAGCGCGCATCGTAGGGACAGGCCATGACGCAGTTGGCGCAACCGATGCACAGGTCGTAGTCGATCGCCACCAGGCCATCGGCGCGCTTCGTGGTGGCCTTGGTCGGGCAGACTTCCTCGCAAGGCGGATTGGCGCAATGCATGCAGGCCATCGGCAGGAAGGTGCGGCGCACGTCGGGAAACTCGCCGGTTTCGATGTCGAGCACGCGCCGCCACTGTATGCCCGGCGGCGTCGCATTGGCGCCCTTGCAGGCGGCCGTGCAGGTCTGGCAACCGACGCAGCGGCGCAGATCGATGGTGGTGATGTAGCGGGTCATGCCTGCGCCCTTTCCATATGTCCTTCCATCTTGCGCACCTGAACCTTGACGATGTCGGAGCCGGAGCCGGTAGCATCGGTCAGTTCCAGCGACATCGGCGCAACCGTGTTGAGGCTGGGCCGGTCGAGATCCTTGGCGAAGGGCTGGGCCCAGTGATCGAACTGCCCGAGGATCACCAGCGTGTCCGGCCGCACCCCCTGCACCAGCACTGCGGCGCCGTAGGTGGCGCCGATATGGGAGCGGACTTCGATGCGGTCGCCCTCGGCGATGCCATAGCGCGCCGCGGTTTTCGCGTTCATGATCACGCCATCATGGCCGCGGATGTTCCGCGAAACCTCGGCCATCAGTTCGATGCCGACATTGCCGCCGGCGTGGTACTGCATGCTCTTGCTCGCCAGCAGCCACAGCGGGTAGTCCTCGACCCTGGCGCCGGCATTCACCAGCGCCGCATCCCAGCGGCCCGGAACGTCGTGCCATTCCGGCAGGGCGGCATATTCCGACAACTGCTCGTCCCACCAGGCCATCTTGTTCTCGTGCAGGCGGTTCCCGAGTTCGCGCCCGACGCGCAGCAGGCGTTCCTGATACGGCAGTTCGTAGCGCAAGCCCTGCTTCTCCATGGTCGGCGACAAATACCACTCCAGCCGCGACATCGGCACGGTATAGAAGCCGTGCTCCTTGAACCACTCCAGGTCACGGGTCTCTTTGCCTTCGGACAGCGAAGTCGTCGCCGCGCGGCAGACCGCATCCCAGATCACTTCCGGCGTGTGCTCCACCTTCGGATCCAGGCTGAAGTCGTAACCGTCGCCCTTGAGCGGGGAAACGCCGGCCGCGCCGCGATTGATCGCATCGTTGTACTGCTCGAGCAGACCCATGCGTTTCGCCAGTTCGGTGGTGATCCAGGTGAAGTCGCGGGTGTCGCCTTGGGCCGCCACGGCCTTCTGCCGCAATGCGACGCCCTTGTGGTCCCAGAACTGCTCCATGAACTTGGTGCCGCCGACCCGGATCATCTGTGCCGATTCGAGATCGGTGGCTTCCGGCAGGAGCATGTCCGCCATGTAGTTGGTCTCATCCACCGTGTAGGCAAAGGCGACAGTGAAGGGAAAGGTAGCGATGGTCTTGACCAGGGTCTGGGTTTCCCAGAAGGAAATCGCCGGATTGGTGCGGTAGATGATCCAGACATCCGGCAGCGTCGGCTGCGGCATGTCCGAACCCGCCGGCTGCTCGCGCTGGAACATCCAGGCCAGCTGCGTCGGACCCAGCGCCTGACTCCAGGCCGTATTGCCGACGATGGGGACCAGCGTCTTGTGCATGTTGCGACCCGTCGGCTTGACGGCCCAGTTGGCCTTGTCCGTGGCGTTGAATTTCTGCGCCATGAAGCCGTCTTCACCGGGCAGCACGCTCTTGTGGCGGTTGTCGTGCGGACGATTCAGGCGCACCGTGGTGCCCAGCGTGCCACCCGGGTTCTCCAGCGCACCGACCAGCACCGCCAGCACGGTGCGCGCCCAGCAGCATTCGAAGGCGCCCCAGCCGTTATTGACCGACTTGCCGAGAATCACCGCCACCGGCCGCAGGGGCAGCGTGAGGCCATCGATCACCGTGGTGGCGCCGACGCTGGCGTTTTCCAGATATTCGTTGGCAATGCGCCGGATGTTCGCCGCCGGCACATCGCACACGGTCGAGGCCCATTCCGGCGAATATTTCTCTATATGCTCGACCAGCTTGGTGAAGGCGGTCACGCCCTCGGCGCTGCCCATCTCGCGGACTTCCTCATCGGCGTCGACGCTGACCGCCCCGCTGACGGGGAACTTGCCCGCAACGGCAGGTATCGCGCCGACGGTATCGAAAGGGACGGCCTTGCCCGACACCGTGTCCCAGAGCAGAGGCTTCCTGCTCGCCGCATCGCGCAGATACAGGCCGTCCGGTCCGACCAGATAGGGTGAGGAGGTCCGGTCGCGCAGGAAAGGCACATCGAGTTCATCCAGTTTGTGCTCGATCAGCAGCACATGGATCAGGGCAAACATGAAGGCCGGATCGGTCTTCGGCCGGATCGGCACCCACTCCGCCGAACAGGCGCCGGTCACGGAAAGGTGCGGCTCGACCTGCACCCGCTTGTAGCCACGTATGCGCGCGTCGGCGTGCCGTGTCACGGCACAGGGGCCGCCGGAGGACTCGGCATTCGCGCCCAGCGAAATCACATAACGCGCCGACGGCGTATCCGCCGCAACGGTGAAGGCGCGGTGCCAGAACTCCCCGTATAGATGCTCGGAATGCACGCACTTGACGCCCTGCCCCGAACCGAAACTGTAGTCGATCGGCCCCCAGGCCGCGAGAAAGGCCGGGAAGGTGCCCATGTACATCGCCGGCGTGCCGCCATGACCGAAAGACGCCGCCAGACGCGGGACTCCGGAATCGTCCAGCACACCCTTGGCGCGCGTGGCCTTCAGCTTGTCGGCCAGCATGTCCAGCGCCTCGTCCCAGGAAATCGGTACGAATCCGGGATCTTCGTCGCGCCCCTTCTTCGGGTTGGTCCGCTTCATCGGCGACAGGATCCGATTCGGGTTGTAGGTCTTCTGCACCAGGCCGTAGGCCTTGACGCAGACCTTGCCCTTGGCCGGATGGACGTTCTCCGCCGCAAAATTCGGCTCGATCTCCGTCGCCACGCCATCGACCACCTTGACGGTCATGAAATCCGGACCGGAAACGCAGTTGTAGCAATAGGTCGGGACGTGCTTGACGGATTTCGGGACTGCTTGCATGCTCATTTCCCTCGACTAATGAACGCGTTCAGGATGCGAATAGACGCAGTGCCGCTCACCGCGCACAAAGCCGATCAGCGTGACCCCGGAGTCGGTCGCGACCCTGACGGCCATGCCGGTCGGCGCGGAAACCGCAGCCACAACCGCAATGCCGACCGCGGCAGCCTTCTGCACGATTTCATAACTGGCGCGACTGGTCATGAGGACGAAACCGCCATCGAAGCCCGTGCGCCGTGTGGCCAGAGCACCGATCAGCTTGTCCAGCGCGTTGTGGCGGCCGACATCCTCGCGCACCAGTTCGATACCGCCATCAAAGTTGCACCAGGCCGCGGCATGCACAGCACCGGTCAAATGAAACAGCTGCTGCTCAGCGTGCAGCGCCTCCATGGCACGCGCCAGGGCGCCATGGCTCAAGGCAGCCGCCGATCTCACGGTAACGGCGCGCCGGGTCAGCTGATCGAGGCTTTCGGTGCCGCACAGGCCGCAACCGGTGCGACCGGCCAGGGTTCGCCGATGCTGCTTTAGCGCATGAGCGCGTGCGGCGGAAAGCTGCATTTGAATTTCGATGCCGTTGCTACGCTCCACGATCTCCATGTCGTGGATTTCGCCTGAATGCCCGACGACGCATTCGCTGAGGCTGAAACCGAGCCCAAAGTCTTCAAGCTCGGTCGGTGTGGCCAGCATCACCGCATGGGAGATGCCGTTATAGACCAGCGCCACCGGCACTTCCTCGGCCACCGTCTCGTCGCCGTGCGTGACGACACTGCCGATCCAGCGCTGCGCGCCGTAGCTGTTATGTGCCTCGATGCCGATAGTCGACTCGTGCTGCATGGTCCGCTTCGCCCGCTAACGCCGGGATGAATTCATCCCCGATACTCGTTACGATACACTTTGAGCCATACAGATGCAAGCATTGTGTATCACATTAGAAATGTCTTATGCTGCATGCTGGACACGGTGCATCCAATACAATGCATCGGCCTGTGCGGACAACGCGCCCGATGCTTGCCGCCAGATGACACCGCTAGTGCGAATGGAAATAACGTGAAAAGTCGACATATCAGCCAATGGATCAAGGATTTCCTCGATCAGCATCCGACCCGTGCGAATTCCCTGATCATCACGATCTATGGCGATTTCATCGCTCCGCATGGCGGCACGGTCTGGCTCGGCAGCTTCATCCGCCTGGTCAAGCCGCTCGGCCTCAACGAGCGCATGGTGCGCACCAGCGTCTATCGCCTGTCGCAGGAAAAGTGGCTGGTGTCGGAGCAAATAGGACGCAAGAGTTACTACAGCCTGACCACCTCGGGCCGGCGCCGCTTCGAGCACGCCTACCGCCGCATCTACTTCGCCCCGCCGGACACCTGGACCGGCGAATGGCAACTGGTCCTGGTCCCCGCATCGCTGGCCGGGACGCCACGCGACACCCTGCGCAAGGAGCTGGCCTGGGCGGGCTACGGCGCGCTGGCATCGGGCATCATGGCCCACCCTTCGGCCGACACCGAGGCACTGCTCGACATCCTGCAGGAGACCGGAGCCCACGACAAGGTGGTCGCGCTGAAGGCCATGAACATCAGCGCCCTGACCAGCAAGCCGCTGCAGGAACTGGTGCATGAATGCTGGAACCTGGATGTGCTTGCGGCAAGATATCTCGACTTCATCGAGTTGTTCCGCCCGGTATTGCGCACCCTGCGCGCCGCCAGCAGCCTCGATCCGGAGCAATGCTTTCTGGTGCAAACGCTGCTCATCCACAACTTCCGGCGCGCGCTGCTGCACGATCCGCAACTGCCGTCGCAGCTGCTCCCTGCCAACTGGAGCGGCGGCATTGCCCGTCAGCTGTGCCAGGACCTCTACCGCATCACCTACCCCCTCGCCCAACAGCATCTTTTGTCGGTCTGCGAGACCGCCAGCGGGGCCTTGCCGCCTGCAGCGCCCTACTATTACGAGCGCTTCGACGGGCTACAGCCTTCCGTCACCAGGAAAAATACCGGCAACCCGAAAATTTGATGGACCTCACACGATACATATTCATTTATTTTTTACATAGTTTCTGTATCTGATATAGTTGCCCTCCGCGAAGCATCCTGCCTTGTCGATTGCGCCGCACCCGGGGAGCCAACAGCATGCATGAACCGTCAGCGTCCGCCACCGCATTGGCGGCCGGCCTTCTTCGACAGGCCGCCGCCGCGGGGCGCGATTCCCTGAATCAGGCGGAACTCGATAGCTTGCTGCCGGCGCTCGGCATCGCCTTCCGCCGCGAGGCGATGCCTGCCCCCCTGGCCACGGTCGATCTGCGTATCGGCCTCAACCACACCCGGGAATTCGGCATGGTCATCAGTGCCGGCATGGGCGGGCTGGATGCGGATCTGGACGAAGGCAATTTCCGGCAGGACCGGGCCTCGGTTTACGCCGCCACGGAACTGACCGATGCCGCCGGCTTCCTGCGCCTGTTCCGGCGCACACTGGCCTGGCAACGGCTGGCGGCGATTGCCCGCCGCGACGGCCTGCCCGCGCCCGACAAGGCATTGCAGGCCTGCTTCGAAACCCTGCTTGCGCTGGCCGGCGCATCCTCCGGCCCCGATGCCCCCTTCCTGCTGCGCAGCCTGGAACTCAACCCGGTGCATGTCGACGCCGGACCGGGCGGCGCCGGGCTCAGCGTGGATCAAGTCCGCTGCGAAATCGGCCCGCCTGCTATCGGCCGCCTGCCGCGCCCGATAGCCAAGATCGACAAGCTGATCCATCCGGCCTCGATCGGCATCATCGGCGTCTCGTCCACGAACATGAATTTCGGCCGCATCATCCTGAAGAACCTGATGGGCAGCGGCTACAGCAAGGAACGCCTGTGCATCATCCGCCCGGGCGAGACCGAGATCGACGGCGTCAGGTGCGTTGAAAGCCTCAAGGCGCTCGAGCACAAACTGGACCTGCTGATCGTCGCCGTGGCCGCCAGTGCGGTCTACGAACTGGTCGACGAAATCATCGAGACCGACTCGGTCGAATCCGTCATGCTGATTCCCGGCAGCCTCGGCGAAACCAGGGCCAGCAGGGAACCCGCCGCCGCGCTGGCGGAGCGCATCAATGCCGCCCACGGCAAACCGGGCGGTGGCCCGGTGTTTCTCGGCGCCAACTGCCTGGGCGTGGTGTCCCACCCCGGTTCCTACGACTCCTGGTTCATTCCCCTCGAGCGGCTGCCCAAGCCGCAGAAAAAGGTCGATCGCAACTCGGTCATGCTGAGCCAGAGCGGCGCCTTCATGATCACCCGCATCAGCCAGAATCCGTGGCTGGATCCGCGCTACATGCTGGCCCTGGGCAACCAGACCGATCTGACCCATGGCGACATGCTGAGCTACTTTGCCGAAGTGCCCGAAATCGAAACCATCGGCATCTACATCGAGGGTTTCAAGGACCTTGACGGACTCGACTTCGCCAGGGCGGTGCGCAAAGCCGTGCTCAAGGGCAAACAGGTGGTCGTCTATAAATCCGGCAAGACGGCACCCGGCATGGGCGGCGTCATGGGCCATACCGCCTCCATCGCGGGCGGACCGGTGCTGTTCGATTCGGTCGTGCGCCAGGCCGGGGCCATCGTCGCCGAGGACTTCAACAGCTTCGACGATCTGTTCTACATCGCCGGGGCCCTGCACCACAAGAAAATCGGCGGCAATCGCCTCGGCGCCATCAGCGGCGCCGGTTTCGAAGCGGTCGGCATGGCCGACTTCATCGAGTCGGACAGCTTCGCCATGGCAATGGGCACGCTCGAAGCCGGCACCGTGGGCCGGCTCGAAGAAATTCTCAAGGCCAAGAAGCTGGATGCCCTGGTCGAGGTCAGAAACCCGATCGACATCAATCCCGGTGCCGATGACGAAGCCCACCTCCAGATCGTCGAGGCCTTTCTGCAGGACCCGAACATCGATGGCGTGGTGGTCGGACTCGACCCCACCGCGCCTTCCGTGCGTGCCCTCGAATCGAGCAGGCTGCGGCCCGGCTTCGACATCGCGGATCCGAAAAGCACCGTGCATCTGATGCCGCCGCTGGTCGATCGCAATGACAAGCCGGTCATAGGCATCGTCGACGGCGGGCAGCTCTACGATGCCATGTCGGCGCGCCTGATGGATCAGGGCGTCTGCGTTTTCCGCAATTGCGCCCGCGGCACCCGGGCGCTGGTGCGCTATGTCGAAGCGCGCCTGTATGCCGATTCACTCAAGAAGCGCCACTGAAACCCAGAACATCAACCGAGGAGAAAACCATGAGCGAAACCCTGAAAGCCGGCCTCACCGCCACCCGCCGCGTCGAGGTCGACCGCGAGCGCACCATCAGTTTCATGGGCGACGACTGCCGCGTTTATTCGACGCCCAACCTGCTCTACGACATCGAAATGGCCTGCCGCGACCTGCTGCTGGCGAACATCGAAGCGGGCAAGGACTCGGTCGGCACCCGCGTCGAACTGGATCACGTCGGCGCCACGCTGATGGGCATGTGGGTCGAGATCACCGTGACGCTGACCGAGGTCAACGGCGGCGCCGTCTCCTTCGATTTCACCGCACGCGACGCCGTCGAAGAAGTCGCGCGTGGCAAGCACAATCGCTTCATCGTCGGCATCGAGAAGACGGCGCAACGCCTGCAGGCCAAGCGCGCCAAGGCCGGCGGCTGATCGCTTGCGGATGGCGGCGCCCGCCGCCTTCTGCAACTCATCAAAAGTCGGCGCTGGCGTGACGGCGACAGGCGCCGTCACGCCGCTATTCGTCCGCTACGCCGGAAAGACCGAGGACATCGGTGAAGCCGAAGCGGCGGAAGTCCCGCACCCGCATCGGGTAAAGAATGCCGTCAAGGTGGTCGCACTCGTGCTGCACCACGCGCGCATGGAAACCCTCGACGCGGCGCTCGAAACGCCGCCCGTTTTCGTCGTGGCCCTCGTAGTACAGGCGCTTCCAGCGCGGCACCCAGCCGCGCATGCCGGGAACCGAAAGACAGCCTTCCCAGCCCTCCTCCTCTTCGTCGCCGAAGGGTGTCAGCACGGGATTGATCAGCACGGTATCCGGCACCGGCGGCGCATCCGGATAGCGCGGATTCGATTGACAGCCGAAGATCACCACGCGCAGGTCGACACCGATCTGCGGCGCGGCAAGCCCGGCCCCGTCCAGATGCGCCATGGTGTCGCGCATGTCCTGCAACAACTCCTTCAGCTGTTGCGTCGCAAATTCTGCAACCGGCTGCGCCACTCGCAGCAGGCGCGGATCGCCCATGCGCAGGACGTCGCGAATCATTCTGCCGCCGGGCGAATGCGCCCCACGTGGAAGGGCAGCGAGCCGGTTTGGCGAGCTTGGAGGGCCATTACTGTTCGCAAATGCCTTCGATGATGCGACGCACCCGGGTCATGGCCAGATGCAGCACCGCTTCAAGGCTGTCGAATCGAATGCCGTGGGCCGAATCGCCACGCCCCGCCGCCCAATTGGAGACCACGCAAAGCGCCGCATAGGGTAGCCCCAGTTCGCGGGCCAACCCTGCTTCGGGCATGCCCGTCATGCCGACGATGTCGGCGCCATCGCCCTGCATGCGGTTGATTTCGGCCGACGTCTCCAGTCGCGGTCCCTGAGTCGTAGCGTACACGGCGCCATCGGCCACTTCTTCCCCTATCCGGCGTGCGACGTCAAGCATCAGCCTGCGCACCGACTCGTCATAGGGCTCGGTAAAATCGACATGGATCACCGGACCGTCGCCACCGGACTGGAAGGTCATCTCGCGGCCCCAGGTGTAATCGATGATCTGGTGCGGCACCACCAGCGCCCCCGGCCCGAGATCGTCGCGAATTCCACCCACCGAGGCCACCGAGATCACCTGCGTCACGCCGGAAGTTTGCAGGGCATGCATGTTGGCGCGATAGTTCACCAGATGCGGCGGAATGGTGTGGCCGTAACCATGACGGGCAATGAAAACCACGTCGCGACCGGCCATGCGGCCGAAGGCCAGAGGGCCCGAGGGCTCGCCGTAGGGCGTGCGCACCACCTCGCGGTGGGAAACGTCGAGGTTCGCCAATTGCGTCAAACCGCTGCCGCCTATGATGCCGAGCATAAACAATTCCCTGAAAATTCAATCGGAAAAGGGCCCATCGGGTGATATAATTTCGGGTTCTTCCGAATCGCAACAACGCCAAACACCCTATGTCCCGCGCCCTCAGAAACATCGCCATTATCGCCCACGTTGACCACGGCAAGACCACCCTCGTCGACCAGTTGCTCCGCCAGTCCGGCACCTTCGCCGCCCACCAGGCCGTTACCGAACGGGTCATGGATTCCAACGACCTCGAAAAAGAGCGCGGGATCACCATTCTGTCGAAAAACTGCGCCATCGACTATGAGGGCGTGCATATCAACATCGTCGACACCCCCGGGCACGCCGACTTCGGCGGCGAGGTCGAGCGCGTGCTGTCGATGGTCGATGGCGTGCTGCTGCTGGTCGATGCGGTCGAAGGCCCGATGCCGCAAACCCGCTTCGTCACGCGCAAGGCGCTGGCGCTGGGCCTCAAGCCCATCGTCGTGGTGAACAAGATCGACCGTCCGGGCGCCCGCCCCGACTGGGTCATCAGCCATACCTTCGACCTCTTCGACAAGCTCGGCGCCACCGAGGAACAGCTGGATTTCCCCGTGGTCTTCGCCTCGGCACTCAACGGCTTCGCCATGCTCGATGCCGCCAAGCCCGGCACCGACATGCGCCCGCTCTACGAAGCCATCATCCAGCACACGCCGCAGCCCGACGTGGATGTGGACAAGCCCCTGCAACTGCAGATCTGCTCCATCGACTACAACAGCTATGTCGGCCGCATCGGCATCGGCCGCATCAAGCAGGGCCGCATGAAGGCCGGCCAGGAAGTCACCGTGATGTACGGCGACGAAAACAAGGGCAAGTCGAAAATCGCCCAGATCATGATGTTTACGGGTCTCGAACGCGAACAGGCGAGCGAGGCGGAAGCCGGCGACATCGTGCTGGTCACCGGCATCGAGCAGGTCGGCATCGGCGTCACCATCTGCGACCCGGCGGCACCGGTCGGCATGGCCCCGCTGGTGGTGGATGAACCGACGCTGACCATGAATTTCCAGGTCAACACCTCGCCGCTGGCCGGCAAGGAAGGCAAGTACGTCACCAGCCGCCAGATCCGCGAGCGCCTGCAGAAGGAACTGCTGTCCAACGTCGCCCTGCGCGTCGAGGAAACCGAGGATGCCGACGTATTCCTGGTTTCCGGCCGCGGCGAACTGCACCTGACCATCCTGCTCGAAACCATGCGCCGCGAGGGTTACGAACTGGCGGTGTCGCGCCCGCGCGTGCTGTTCAAGGAAATCAATGGCGAGAAGTGCGAACCCTACGAACTGCTCACCGTCGATATCGAAAACGACAACCAGGGCGGGGTCATGGAAGAGCTCGGTCGCCGCCGCGGCGAGCTGCTCAACATGGAATCCGACGGCAAGGGCCGCGTCCGTCTCGAGTACCGCATTCCGGCCCGCGGCCTGATCGGCTTCCAGGGCGAATTCCTGACGCTGACCCGCGGCACCGGCATGGCCAGCCACATCTTCGATGACTACGGCCCGATGGCAGGCATCATGGCCGAGCGCCGCAACGGCGTGCTGATTTCCCAGGATGACGGCGCCGCCGTGGCCTACGCCCTGTGGAAACTCCAGGATCGCGGTCGCATGTTCGTCAGCCACGGCGACCCGCTCTACGAAGGCATCATCATCGGCATCCACAGCCGCGACAACGACCTGGTGGTCAATCCGATCAAGGGCAAGCAGCTGACCAACGTGCGCTCCTCGGGTACCGACGAAGCCGTGCGTCTGGTGCCGCCGATCCTGATGACCCTCGAATCCGCCGTCGAATTCATCGCCGACGACGAACTGGTGGAGATAACGCCGAAATCAATCCGCCTGCGCAAGCGCTTCCTCAAGGAACACGAACGCAAAAAAGCCAATCGCGACGCGACGGCATAAAGAAACGGTAGCCGCGCCGACTGTGTAAAAACACCCTGCGAAGGTGAACCAGAAGATGCCCCGCTTATGCGGGGCATTTTTTTGATGGTTTGGCAGTAGGCGAGCGATGGCGTGCCAGCTCAGGCCGTTGCGGCGAGAGCCATTTCAGCCAACCCCAGAATGGTGGTTGCTCGCTTGAAGTTACAGGCAAGTACTGCAATAGAGGCATGAGCGCCGCGGGCCTTCACCAGTCCCTCCGCCAATATTGCTTCATTGCTGCCTCCTTAGCAGGCGATTGCACCGCCCATCAGAGCAAAGTTCGTTACTTATCGACCAACAACAATTTCCGGGGCCATCTCTGCAGTTGCCGGAAAAAATGACGGCGATCAATGGCGCTCTATTGACTTGCCAATAGATCATGTTTTAGAGTCAACTCTAGTTCGTACTTTCCGATGACCGATACCAACGATGTATTCGGCGGCATGCAGCATTTACACAGGGAGCAGATGTGCATAAGGAAATCAGCATTGACAACGGCGGGACGCTCACCGACATCGTCGTGCTGGACGGCTCTTCGATTTACACGGCAAAGACGCTAACCACGCCCTTTGATTTGTCGCAATGCTTCTTTGATGGCTTGCGGCGGGTCTCTAGTGAAATTTATGGTGATGAAGATATTGAAAGGCTTCTGAACGAGACCGCAACAATCAAATATTCGACCACGCAAGGTACGAACGCCCTAGTCGAACGCAAGGGGCCGCGTTTGGGGCTGATTGTGTCCGAGGGATTTGACGTTGAAAACCTGAAACGCAAGGACGAGAACCATCGCACCCTCTTCTCGTCACTAGTCGGAAATCGCGTTGCATCCATACCAATGGATCAGAACAATCTGGCGCTCACGGAAGCCGTTGTCTGCGCGGTTAACGAATTAGGGGCGCGCGGTGCAAGCCGAATTCTGGTTTGCTTGACCAGCGCGGACTTCGTGACACACGAGCGCGATGTCATCACGCATTACGAAAATGCCTTCCCGACTCACTTATTGGGGACTGTCCCGGTCTCGGCGTCCCACGAAATCAGTGGCGACAAAGATGAGTTCCGTCGCATCTGGACGACGATCCTGAATGGATTTCTTCATCCGCCGATGGAGAGCTTCCTGTTTAATGCCCAGAAGCGCCTGCGCAATGTTCGCGGTGGCGCTGCATTCCGGATTTTTCGGAATGACGGAGGTTCGGCGAAGGTCTCAAAGACAAGCGCAATAAAGACATACAGTTCCGGACCGCGGGGGGGAATGGATGCAGTTCGTGCTGCCGCATTGCAGCGCAAGTTCCAGCATGTCATTTCTGTGGATGTCGGCGGTACAACCTCGGATCTTGGTTGCGTTGAGGATCATCATGTCAATAGCAATCTCCGCGGAGCCGTTCAGGGAGTCGAGACCTCCATAGAACTATGCGACATCGTCAGTATCGGCATTGGCGGCGGGTCGATAATTTGCGCTGAAAACGACGCAATCAAGGTTGGTCCGTCAAGTGTGGGCGCTGCCCCCGGACCGGCTTGTTTCGGCCTCGGGGGAACGAAAGCCACGATTACGGATGCCTTCCTGGCCTTGGGTGTCATCGAGCCGGTCGCCTTCTTCGGCGGCAGTATGGCTCTCGATAAATCGCGTTCGCTGGCCGCAATTGAAAAAGAAGTCGGTAATCCGTTGGGACTCTCGGTACATGACGCTGCTCGTGCAATGGTGGGGAAATGGGTCAAAGACCTTGCCGAAGGCATCCGACGTTATACATCTGTGCGTGATAACACCGTGTTGATGGCATTTGGCGGCGCCGGGCCGCTCTCGATCTGCGAGGTGGCACATGTTCTTGGGGTACGTCGCATTTTGATCCCCAAGTACGCTGCGATGTTCAGTGCCTATGGCGTGAGCCATTCGGAAGTGTCGCAGGAATATGAAGTGCCGCTCCTGCAGGGTTCCAAGGACGAGCTTCAGATGGCGATCGACGGTTTGCGTGAACGGGCGCGGCGTGACATGGAGGCAGAGGGTGCGCAATTCGATGACTGCGATCTGCGGGTACGCACTATCAGCGCCGAAAAGATCCAGGAGATCGATTTGGAGTCGCGCACCGGTTGGCCAACCGATGCGGGCTCGCTGCAAATGCGCGTATCCACCGTACGACAACGTGGCGTGAGTGCGTCGCCCAAAGACGGAATCCCGTCCAGTCCAGCCAGGGCTGATGGCCATCGCATCGTCCGCACAGACGCCGAAGAAAGCCAAATTCCAGTCTATCGACTATTGGCGTGCGAAGAAGGTGAAGAAGCCATGGGCCCTGCCGTGCTCGAGGGACATTACTTCACCGGCTACGTGCCGAAGGGCTGGAAGTTCCGGCTTATCGATGGTGGCGACACACTGCTCGAAAGAGCAGGGTCATGAGGAGTTCGAAATGAAGGTAGTAATCACCGAATATTTGCGCATCGACCTCGGTTCAGAGCGGTGGGAGTGTCGCAACTGCTCAAAAGAACTTGGAAATGCCCGCGAGAACTACAAGCGCGGCCTCTTGGTCTATGACCGCGATCCGCGAGAGATTCATGCGCCGAAGCTTGATCCGGAACGCTACAAGTACACATTCGCCCCCGATCCGGGCTGGTGTCGGATACTTGAATACTATTGTCCGGCGTGCGGCACCCTTGTTGAGGCGGAATATACGGTTCCTGGCGCGCCACCGTTGCACGATATCGATCTGGACATCGATTCGATGAAGCGCCGTCTTTCCAATTTCATTGAAGAAGGCGATCTTCGCAAGGACCCGATGCTTCCAGCACCGGATCCACGCAAGCATCTTGGTCATGCGCATGGTCCTGAGGGTTGTCTCGCGCATTCTCACGCGCACAAGGCGAGGCCCTGACCATGAAACGAATTGCAGTTGATATCGGAGGAACGTTCACCGATTGCTTTGTCATATGGAATGATGGCTACTTGCAAGCCAAATCGCTTACGACGCATGGCAATCTTGCACTCGGTTTCAACGCCGCCCTCGATCAAGTGTGCGAGCAACTCAATCAAAGCAGAAGCTCGGTTCTCTCGCAGGTCGATTCCGTCCGCTATGCAACCACGCTAGGTACCAATGCATTGATCGAGCGCAAGGGTCCGAAAATTGGGCTTCTGATAACCCACGGGTTTGAAGGCACTATTCCGGTCAGTCGCGGGCGCGGATATGGAGAAGGATTATCGGTTGCCGAACAAATGGATCTGACACGGGCGCGGCGACCTGAACCGCTGGTGCCGATCACGCTGATTCGCGGTGTTCGCGAGCGCATCGACTATCTCGGAAATGTGGTTATTCCGATCGACGAAAATGATCTACGCGCAAAAATTCGCGAATTGGTGGATCTGGGGATCGAGGCTCTGGTGGTTTCAACGGTCAATGGAACGGTCAACTCCGCGCATGAGAAGCGCATCTGCCATATTTTCCGTGAAGAGTATCCCAGCAGCATGCTCGGCGCATTTCCCGTGATCTGTGCCTCGGCCATTTCAGGCCGTCGTGGCGAATACGTACGCACAACCTCGGCAATCATTGACGCCTACCTGCACTCGACCATGTTCTTTGCGATGAGCAGTCTGGAAATGAATCTGCGCGAATTGTGCTACGACCGACCGATGCTGCTTGTTCATAACACAGGTGGCATGGCGCACCTGAATTCCACTGATGCCTTGCAGACGGTGCACTCCGGCCCTGTTGCGGGTATCTCCGCTGCCGAGAATCTTGGCACCCACAGTAGCCTTGGAAACATCGTTGCCACTGACATGGGTGGAACAAGCTTCGATATCGGCATTGTCGTTGAGGGCGGCTTCAAGCACTATGACTTTAATCCGGTAATTGATCGATGGCTGGTGACAGTGCCCATGCTGCACCTGGCCTCGCTGGGAGCAGGTGGCGGGTCAATTGCGCGCTATGACCCAGTCTACAAGACAATCAAAATTGGCCCTGATAGCGCAGGATCTGATCCAGGACCTGCTTGCTACGACCGCGGCGGACTTAAACCGACGGTGACTGATGCAGATCTGCTGCTTGGCTATCTTGATCCTCGCGGTTATGCCCATGGCTCGATCACGCTCAACCTTCGCCGATCTAAATCTTCCCTAGAAGACCTGTGCGATACCTTGGACATTAATGAAATTGAACTGGCCAAGCGTATCAAACGTCGCGCCGACAGCGACATGGCTGTCGGCATCAGCTCGGAATTGAGCTCGCGGGGCTACAAGGTTTCGGACTTCACGATGCTGGCCTATGGCGGCAATGGTCCCTTGCACTGCTGCGGTATTGCCGATGCTGCACAGATCAACAAGGTACTGATACCCCCGTACTGCTCGGTGTTTTCCGCCTGTGGAGCGGGAGGGATGGCGCAACTGCATATTCACGAGTACACACTCACGACTGCGCTCTACAACCAGCTACTGAGAAGTGTGTTCAGTGACTTTGACAAATTTAATCGTATCGTCGAGCAACTGGAAGCCAAAGGCAGGAATGACTTGCTGCGGCAAGGGGTTCCACCCGAGACGATTCGGCATCGGCTGGAGCTCGATATACGCTACGGTGCGCAAAAAATCGATACTGCCGTGGTGTTTGAGAAGACACGGCTGGATTCCTCGCATGACGTCCTGGACCTGATCCAAAAGCACCGGCAGGACTTCGAGCGACGTTATGGAATGAACGCACCGGCGCCGGAAACCGGGATCTGGATATCCAATTATCGTGTTGCAAGCTACATTGATCCCGACCCGGTCAATTTCGGCGATCTCCAGTTGGAAAAGGCGCGTCCGAGTGTCCACGTCGAGCCGGTTGCGCATCGGGACTGCCATTTTGTCGGCCATGACGGTTCGCTTGAAACGCCGGTTTTCGATTCGCTGGCTTTGCAGGAAGGTGTGGTCATCAATGGACCCGCGGTCGTCAATACCGGTTCTACCACCTATCTTGTTGAACCCGGCTGGGTCTTTCACGCCGTTGCGAAGGGTGGTGTGTGGATGAAGAAAATCGGCGTAGTGAATTAAAGGATGGAATTGACGATGGAACCCATTGGCCAGATGAAGAATGAAGAAGTAAGCCGCATCCAGGAGTTTGTGGCGGCAAATACTCCCTTCCTCGCACCGGATGAAGAGATCATGCGCGACCATCGTATGGCTCCCCGGTCGACGCGCGAGCAGCGTGTCTTGATGGAAGGCGGAAACGAATATCTTTACGACGAAATCCGTCGTTTCCTGCAGGGGACGCTTGACGACAACTTTGAGATTACCGAAAACATGATCGTCTCACCGGCGGCGCGTTTCGGAGACATGACCACCGCGATATTCACAGCATCCGGGGATCATGCCATGGCATCCACCAAAGGCGTCATCGGCTTCTGCAGTTGCATTCACTACCCGGTGCGCTTTGTCCGCAAATACTACGAGACGGATCCTCAGGTAGGCGTCCGCGAAGGTGATGGATTCCTCTTCAACGATCCGTTCTACGGTGGATTGCATTCGCCTGACCAGTCTTCGTTCATGCCGGTATTTCACGACGGAGAACGGATCGCGTGGGTTTGCTGTGGCTTGCATCAAGGCGAGGACGGCGCAAAAGAACCGGGCGGGATGGGGCCAGCAATGGAGTCGCCTTACGACGAAGGACTCAAGATGCCTCCCATCAAGGTTTTTGAGAACTATAAGGTTCGGACGGATGTCCTGACGTTTCTTCAAAACTCTACCCGTGACCCGCGAATGCAGGGTGCGGATGTGAAGACGCGGTTTGCCACATGTCATCGACTTGAACAAGCCGTAAAACGGGCCGTAGCACAGTATGGTGTGGACGCTGTAGTGGGGGCATTACGACAGAACATCGAATACGTGGCGGCAGAAGTAAGGCGCCGTATAAAAGAGTTGCCGGAAGGGACTATCCGGGCAAACTCCTATATGGACTCCACGATGCGCGAGGACGTCCTGATGAGGGTGCCGCTTTCGGTGACGGTTCGAGACGGAAGAATGATCCTGGACTTTCGCGGTAGCTCACCTCAGATTGGAAATCGACCGATAAATTGCCCTCAGACCAGCATGAAGGTACTGCTGTCGATGTCTTATCTGTGCTTCGTTTGGCCGGATCTTCCAAGACTTAACGCGGTGCTTGAGCCGATCGAGTTCATTACGGATCCAAACAGCATTTGCGACGCTACGCGTAATGTACCGACCGCCCTGAGCATGCAACTGCTCTTCAAGGGCATCACGATGACGCACATGGCCGCCGCGAAGTTCTATTTTCCATGCAAAGCCAAGTACGGAAAAATCATTGCACCCTGGTTTAATCAGCCGGTGACGTTCATCTACGGCGGAATCACGCAAAACCATGAAATGACAGGAAACCTGTGCGCTGACCTGAATGGCATGCCGGGAGGCGCACATTGGGACGGCGACGGCGAACACAGTCTGACTCCGAACTTCTCGGCGATGACCGACTGCGGTGAATCGGAATTGACCGAGCTGGATTTGCCATTTATGCAACTCATTTCAAAGAAGTTCTCGACGGACAATCTTGGATTTGGAAAATTTCGCAGCGGAGCCGGCTATCAAACATCCGCTGCGATGCGCGGATCCCCGTTTTGGGGCTTTTCGTCAATCGCGGGTGGCTCCAAGTTTTCATCGGTTCCAGGTCTTTTCGGCGGCTATGGTTCCCCTGCGTACCCATTGTGCAAAATAAAGAACACCAATGTCTTTGTCGAATTGAAGAATGCCCCCGGGCTCTTTACCGCTGACATGGTTTCCCTGATGAATGAGCGACCATTCAAAGGAGCTGAGTACATTTCGACCCGTGGCGCGGTGCCTTTCGAGACGTGTACCGAGGGGGAGCTCTATATGGTTTCGCAAGGAGCCGGGGGAGGTTACGGTGATGTTCTGGATCGTAATCCCAAGAACGTGATCAAGGATATTGAAGAGGGACTGCTGTCCCCAGAAGTCGCCCAGAAACTGTTTTGCGTGAGGTTCGACCCGGTTACCTTGAGGGTCGATGTCATCGCGACAGAAAATGCGCGGCGTTGTGAGCGCGAAGCGCGTATCGCCCGTGGCAGGCCCTTCGACGAATTCTGCGAGTCGTGGGTAAAGCCGGAGCCTCCAGCCGAAATCCCCTATTTCGGGAGTTGGGGAAACGATATGCGGACCGTCTACGCAAACGGTGCGAAGGGGACTCCGGAGACATTGCCGTTGGTAATGATGGCAAATCCGGATGAACTGACAATCAGCGCGCTGAAGCTAAGGGTAAAGGAACTGGAGAGCATGCTCGAGAGCGGCGCCTCAGACCGCGGAGCAGCGTAAGTCACACCTGATTCGGCGATATGTTCTTCGCCCGGTAAACAAAGGCAGCGATAGGAGAGACCATGGGCACGGTATATGTAGCAGGCATCGGGATGACCAAATTCGGTCTGTACATCGAGCGGAGCATCAAGTCGATGGTGCGCGAGGCGGTCACACAGTGCCTCGCGGACGCCGGTGCGGATCCTTCTGATGTTGATGCGTTGTTCTTTTCCAATATGGCCCAGGGCGTGATCGAGGGCCAGACGGCCGTGCCGGGCCAAACGGCGCTGCGCCCGTTGGGCTTCCAGGGAACGCCGATCATCAATCTTGAAAACGGCTGTGCTTCAGGCTCATCGGCTTTCTACCTTGCATGCATGCAGGTGCGAGCTGGCATGGCGGATGTTGCGCTGGCGGTTGGTGTGGAGAAGCTCTCCACAACCGATACGGATTTGCGTGACAAGGTGTTTCATGGCGGCATGGACGTTACCGACATAGCCGGTTCGCTTGCTCGCCTAAAGGAGTTGGGACGGGGAATTGACGGGCCGGAGGCAAGCGGGGAGCGCTCGGTTTTCATGGACGTGTATAGCTACTGGGCCCGGGGCCACATGCGAGAGTTCGGGTCTACCCAAAGGCAGCTTGCAGCGATTGCATCGAAGAACCATTGGCATTCGACGATGAATCCGCTATGCCAGTTTCAGCGCCAGTTCAGTGTCGGCGAGGTGCTCGCTGGTCGTCGGCTTTCCTATCCCCTGACGGTGCCCATGTGTTCCGCATATTCGGATGGGGCGGCGGTGACTCTGGTGTGTTCGGAAAAGGCACTGGCCAGGTTTGGGCGTCGCGGCGTGCGTCCCGTCAAGGTCGACTCCTGCGTGCTGCGCTCTGGAGTGAACCGGAGTCCGGACAAGTTCTGGGAACAGCACATCACGAAACTGACGGCGGATGCCGCCTATGCTGCGGCGGGCATTGGGCCGGAGGATGTCGATGTGGCAGAAGTGCATGATGCCACCGCTTTCGGCGAATTGCTCAATGCCGAAAACCTGAGTTTGGTACCTCGCGGAGAAGGTGGTCTTGCTGCCGAGAAAGGCGAGACGAAACTCGGCGGCCGCATTCCGATCAATCCGTCCGGTGGTCTGGAATCGAGAGGGCACCCCCTGGGAGCGACGGGTCTTGCACAAATCCACGAACTGGTGATGCAGTTGCGGGGAGAAGCAGGGGCTCGTCAGGTACAGGACGCCAAAGTGGGCGTCGCCGAAAACGGGGGAGGCTTTTATTACAACGAAGAGGCAGCAGCGGTCGTCAGTGTTCTGTCCCGGTAAGCAGGGAAATCCCCGGAAGCTCCCTTTCCATATCGTCGATTTCTAGGAGGTAGTGATGGCTTTTGTCAATTTTCTCGACCAGGGTGCCGCGCGAAATCCGGATGCCACCTGTTTGCAAATGGCGGACTCACGGCTTAGTTTCAGAGAGGTACAGAATTTCAGCTACCGTATCGGCAACAAGCTCAAGTCGCTGGGTATTGGCCGCGGTGATCACGCATGCGTTTTGTCGACAAATGACCTGATGGCATTCGTCTGCGTATTTGGATTTTCGCGCGCAGGTGCCACATGGGTGCCGGCGAACCCCAAACTATCTGCAGATGACATAAAACATCAAATAGATGCTTTTAGCTGCAAGGTTGTAATTTACCAGCGCGATTTCGCAGAGACCATGGATACGATCCGAGAGAGCTTACCGGGTGTGAACGAATTTATTTGCCTGGACAACGATCTGCCAAACGCCCCTTCCCTGCTACGCTGGCTCGAAGACGCGAAAGATACTCCCTTGGCAATTTCGGTGAAACCGGAAGATTTTGCACTGGTAATGCCTACCGGTGGCACTACAGGGCGTTCCAAGGGGGTATCGCTTACCAACCGGAACATTGACACTTTCGTCGCGACCGGCTTCTATTGCTTCGGGTATCCGAACGATCAACTACCAGTAATTCTGGCTGCGGCACCGCTGACACATGCAGCCGGACTATTTTCACTCCACGGGATGGCACGCGGTGGTCGCGTCGTCATTATCGCAAAAGCGGATCCTGTAGAGATTCTCGACACCATAGAGAGCGAGAGAATCACGGAGTTGTTTCTTCCCCCGACAGTCATCTATCGGTTGCTGGATGTCTCCGACGTGAATAGTCGGGACTTCAGTTCGTTACGCTACTTCGTTTATGCCGCCGCCCCGATCTCTGTCGAAAAGCTCAGGCAGGCGCTTAAAGTTTTTGGTCCTTGCATGACACAGGTGTTTGGCCAGGCCGAAGCACCTGGTCTCTGCACATTTCTTTCGCCGAAAGATCATTTTTCGGAGAACGGTGAACTGGCGGATGACGACTGCCTGTCGAGCTGCGGGTATCCGACTCCGTTTGTGAAAGTCAGGATTCTCGATGCTGACAACATCGAGGTCGCAGCCGGCGAGCGAGGTGAGATTTGCGTTAGCAGCGATCTTGTAATGAAGGAGTACTACCTGAATCCGGACATTACATCCCAGACGATTATCGACGGATGGTTGCATACCGGAGATATTGGATTCATGGATCCGAATGGTCGCCTGCATATTTGCGACCGCAAGAAGGACATGATTATTTCCGGAGGTTTCAATATCTATCCGCAGGAAATCGAACAGGTGGTTTGGTCCCATCCTTCGGTCCTGGATTGTGCAGTCGTCGGTGTTCCGGATGATGACTGGGGGGAGGCAGTAAAGGTCGTGGTTGAACTCAACGCCGGAATGACAACAAACGAGTCTGATCTCATTGAGTTGTGCAGAAAGAGATTGGGCAGTTTGCGAACACCAAAGTCCGTGGATTTCTTGGTTTCCTTGCCGCGCAGCCCTAATGGAAAGGTCTTAAAACGTGAAATACGTGATCAATATTGGATTGGTAAAGATCGAAAAATCTAACTTGCCATTTATCGATACGGCGGATTGACTTAAACCGCCGTTGCGGTCCAATAAAGCCAGCCGGGCCAGCGAAAACGGGCTTTGCCTTCCCAACAAAGTGCTGCCACTAGGAGGAAGGTGGCTTTCGAGCTTTTTTTGGTGAGGTGCGCCGGGTCTTTGCAGGCAACTCCGCAGACGATGCCGAAAGTGGGCTATCGCGTATAGGATCCGACTTCGACAAACTACGTTCGATACGAGAGTCCGCGTAGGTGGGCGGAAATTGATGACGAAGAAATGTATGGTGCTGTGGCAGTTGCCGCTTTGTAGTCTTGATCCATGTATGCAGCCGCTTATTGCTGGCGACATCTGCAACTCCGGACATTATCAACGCCACAATATGCAAAGCTTGCGCGCGGAATCCAGCATCGTCCAGATCCCCGTGCACCCAGAGATCCACGCACCCGATAAAGCCTATCATCAAAGCTCTCGGCAAATCATCTCCCTCACCATCCGCCGGAGACAGGCGTTTGCTTTTTAGCGCCACTTCAAGGGAGTGACGCCAGAACATCATTGAACGATGCATGAACCAAGGCCGATGAACTTCATCACGCGTGCCGAGGAACACTAACAACAACTCTCGGAAAACAACGGAATCGGAAGTAAATAGATCAACGGCCAGGCTTGCAGCTTCAACCGGATGCACAAGCGGATCGGCATCCTTGTACCTTCTTACTCCAATGAACAGGCTATCAAGCGATCGGCTCAGAAGCGCATATAGCAATCCATCCTTACTTCCCAGCAGGTTAAATATGGTAGCGGGTGCTACATGGGCACGGTTGGCAACATCCTTCATCGTAAAGCCGACACTCCCGGTCATGTGAATGATGTCGCGTGCTGCATCTAGAATCCACACAAGGCGCTCTGAGGTCTTTTGCTTTAATAAATTCATTGCTAATTGCCTTTCTGTAGCCCAACTACACACCAGGAAACAATGTCAATTTGGCAGTGCAACATAGCGGACAAGTATTAGGGAATTCTCCCTGAGTTAAATACCAGATTCATTATATGGCTCATTGTGGAAGGCATGGCATCGGCGCCGTCATCCTGAAGCCGTTGCAGAAAGGAAAGTCACGCCGTGCTTTCCTTCGATAATGCATTGGCATAGTTCATGTCGGTTTCCTGAACATTGCGGCAGCTCCAGGGTACTTGATCGTGTCGAGTGTTCCATCATGCCGGGTATGCTTTTGCGATGTCGCACTTTTTCTACCGTGCAGACACCTGGCCACACCAAAACAGAAACGGGAGCCGCGGCTCCCGTTATTACTCAAAAGTCGGCGCTGACAACACGCCGGTTCTGGACCACAATCAACCCAGTGCCTTCAGCGCTGCATCGTAATTCGGCTCTTGCGCAATCTCCGGCACCATTTCGGCGTGAATCACCTTGTCGTTCTCGTCGAGCACGACCACGGCACGGACCGTAAGGCCGAGCAGCGGGCCTTCGGCGAAGGCGACGCCCCAGGCCTTCATGAACTCGGGGTTACGGAAGGTCGACAGATGGGAAACGTTGGCGAGGCCTTCCATGTCGCAGAAGCGCTTGGCGGCGAACGGCAGGTCGCCGGAAACGCAGAGGACGACGGTGTTGGCCAGCTTGCCGGCGGCCTCGTTGAACGTGCGCGTGGACTTCGCGCAGGTCGGCGTGTCGATGCTGGGATAGATATTGAAGACCTTGCGCTTGCCGGCGAAGTCCTTGAGCGAAACTTCGGCCAGCGAGCCGCTGGTCAGCTTGAAATCGGGAGCCTTGGCTCCGACAGCGGGAAGGTCGCCTTCGACGCGCAGCGGCGTGCCGCGCAGGGTTACGGTAGTACTCATGGATAGCTCCTGTTCTGGATGGGTTTCGGGGGTTGAAAGAGTTTAGTGTATCCGTGCCAGTCCGGGAAGAACCGCCGTCGCGTTGCGCGTGGTGGCCGCCGCAAGCTCCTCGACGGCAATGCCGCGCAGGCCGGCCAGCGTCAGGGCAATGCGCGGCAACTGATCCGGCGTGTTGCGCGCGCCGACTTGCCACTCGGGCGGAATGTCCGGCGCATCGGTTTCGAGCACAATGGCATCGAGCGGCAGGGTCGCCGCCAGTTCGCGGATGCGGCTGGCGCGGGGAAAGGTCATGGCACCGCCGAAGCCGAGCTTGAAGCCGAGCTTGATGAATTCATCGGCCTGCTGCCGGCTGCCGTTGAAGGCATGGGCGATGCCGCCGGCCACCTTGCACAGCCGCAAAGCCTTGAGCACCGGGTCGATGGCGCGCCGCACGTGGAGCAATACCGGCAGATCGTTCTCGCGGGCGATCTGCAACTGGGCGCTGAAATAGAACTCCTGCTGCGCGTCATCGCGCGTTTCGACGAAATGATCGAGCCCGATTTCGCCCACCGCCAGGGGATGCTCTCGCCGCACGGTTTCGCGCAGGGCATCCAAATCGGCTTCGCGGGCGTGTTGCACATACATGGGGTGAATGCCATAGGCCGCGCCGCAACCGGGATGCTCGCGACAGACCGAGGCGACGGCGCCGAAGTTGGCGCGTTCCACCGCGGGTACCACGATCAGACCCACACCCGCCTGAGTTGCCGCCGCAGCAACGGCGGCGCGGTCGCCATCAAACTCGGCGGCATCCAGATGGCAATGGGTGTCGACCAGCACCGGCTACTCCAGTTCGTCGATCCAGGCCTGCTGTATCGCTTCAAGCTTCTTTTCGCCGCAGTGGCTCTCGTTTTCCTCGAAACCCGGCAAGGCCATGACCCAGCGCATCAGATCGACAAAGTTGAGGCGCGTCGGGTCGACGTCGGGATGGGCTTCGGAGAGCTGAATCGCTATCTCGAGAGAATCGGTCCACTTCATTTCTTGGAATGCCCTTCCTTGACCATGTTGATCGTGTATTTTGGAATTTCGATCACCAGCGGAGTACTGCCGACTAACGCCTGGCAGGAAAGCCGCGACTTCGGTTCCAGACCCCAGGCCTTGTCGAGCAGATCCTCTTCGAGTTCCTCGGCCTCAGCCAGCGATTCGAAGCCTTCGCGCACGACAACATGGCAAGTGGTGCAGGCGCAGGATTTCTCGCAGGCGTGTTCGATTTCAATCTCGTTGCCGAGCAACGCATCGCAAATGGAGGTACCCGGTGCGGCGTCGATGACGGCACCGTCGGGACACAACTCGACATGGGGAAGTACGATTATCTGGGTCATAGGGATAGCTGATCGACTTTACGTCCGGCGAGCGCGCGTTGCACGCTCTGGTTCATGCGGCGCGCCGCAAATTCGTTGGTCGCGGTGCTTAGCGCCTGCATAGCCTGATCGATCGCGCGGCGATCGTCACCGATCATCACGGTCTGCAGTTTGGTTATCGAGGCGTCGATATGAGCGCGTTCGAGCGTAGACAGCAAATCGGCCGAATCCTGCAATGCCGACTGCGTGGCCTCGATCAGCCGCTGCGCCTCCACTTGCGCTTCGCGCAAGGCGCGACGGAAGGCGTCGTCGCCGGCATGACTGAAACTGTCCTTGAGCATGTCCGCGATTTCGTCGTCGGAGAGGCCATAGGCAGGCTTGACCTCGATGCGCGCCTCGCGGCCGCTGGTCTCCTCCCTCGCCGTTACCGAAAGCAGGCCATCGGCGTCGACCTGGAAGGTGACGCGGATGCGCGCCGCTCCCGCCACCATGGGGGGTATGCCACGCAATTCAAAGCGCGCCAGGCTGCGGCAATCCGAAACGAGTTCGCGTTCGCCCTGGACGACCTGAATCACCATCGCCGTCTGGCCGTCCTTGAAAGTGGTGAATTCCTGGGCACGCGCGATTGGAATCGTCGAATTGCGCGGGATGATCTTTTCCACCAGGCCGCCCATGGTCTCCAGTCCCAGCGAGAGGGGGATCACGTCGAGCAGCAGCCAGTCGTCGCCGGCCGCGCGGTTTCCCGCCAGCAGGTTGGCCTGGGTCGCCGCGCCCAGCGCGACGACTTTTTCCGGATCGAGGTTGTTGAGCGGCTCCTGCTTGAAAAGCTCGGCCACCGCGTGCTGGATCTGCGGCATCCGCGTCGAACCGCCGACCATGACCACGCCGCGCACGTCGGCCACGGTGAGACCGGCATCGCGCAAGGCCTTCTTGGTAGGCGCAAGCGTTTTTTGCACCAGGGTGCGGGTGATGTCGGTAAATATTTCGGTGGTCAGCGTCAGGTCGACGTACTCGCCGCTGCCCAATTTCACGGTAATCGGCGCCTGGCCGTGCTGGGAAAGCTGTTCCTTGGCTTCGCGCGCGCGCATTTGCAGCAAGCGTGCATCCTGCGGAGAGAGTGGCGCCAGTTTTGCCTGTTCTATGATCCAGCAGAACACGCGGTGGTCGAAGTCGTCGCCGCCGAGAGCGGAATCGCCGCCAGTGGCCATGACCTCGAAAACGCCTTTCGAAAGACGCAGGACGGAAATGTCGAAGGTGCCGCCACCGAGGTCGAACACGGCATAAATGCCTTCGGCCGAATTGTCCAGGCCATAGGCAATCGCCGCGGCGGTCGGTTCGTTGAGCAGGCGCAGCACGTTGATGCCGGCAAGGCGTGCCGCATCCTTGGTCGCCTGCCGCTGCGCATCGTCGAAGTAGGCCGGGACGGTGATCACGGCGCCGGTCAGTTCTCCTCCCAGCGAGGCCTCCGCCCGGTTGCGTACCGTCTTCAGGATCTCCGCCGAGATTTCAACGGGACTCTTGATGCCGGCTATGGTCTTCAGCTTGACCATGCCTTCGGTATCGACGAAGTCGTAGGGCAGGGTTTCGATGTGGGCGATGTCGTGCCGGCCGCGACCCATGAAACGCTTCACCGACACGATGGTGTTTTTCGGATCAATGGACTGCTTGGCTTCCGCGCCGTAGCCGACCTCGACGCTGCCGTCGGCCCCGTAGGCGACCACCGAAGGCAGCAAGGGCCGGCCCTGAACATCATTGAGCACCACGCTCATGCCGCTCCTGACCGTGGCGACCAGGGAGTTGGTGGTGCCGAGGTCGATGCCGACGGCAAGACGATGCTCGTGGGGCGCCGCGGATTCTCCCGGCTCCGCTATTTGAAGAAGTGCCATAGTAATTTCTAAGCAGTGACGGCTTCGAGCGCGTCGTCGATTTCGTTCAGCAGTTTTTCCTGAAACATGAGTTGTCGCACCAGATTGCCCGCCGCCTCCAGATCGCGGGCCACGTCGATCAAACCGGCGAGCCGCTCGTAGTCCGCCTTTATCTCGTCCAGCAGGCGCCGCCGGACGGCATCCAGCGCGTCTTCGTCGGCCGCCGAGCGGGCTTCTTCCACGGCTTCACGCAGTTCCATCTGGCCCATCAGGAACTCCGCGGGCATCGCGGTGTTGCTTTCGATCTGCGGATCGTGGCCGAGCAGTTCGAGCAGGTAGCGCGCGCGCCTGCCCGGCGACTTCAGGGTCTGGAACGCCTCGTTGATCCGCGTCGCCCATTGCATGGCCAGCCTCCGGTCGGCCTCGGAGGCGTGCGCGTGCTTGTCCGGATGCACCCGGGACTGGATCGCACGAAAGGACTTATCGAGGCTTTCCAGATCGAGGGCCTGCACTCGCGGCAGGCCAAACAACGTGAAGTGATCGGCAGCGAAATTCAGGTCGAACGTAGTCATCGAACACGCATCAGGTGTTGAAGGACTCGCCGCAACCGCATGCATCTTTCACGTTCGGGTTGTTGAACTTGAAGCCCTCGTTGAGGCCCTCGCGCGCATAGTCGAGCTCGGTGCCGGCAAGATAAGGCAGGCTCTTGGGATCGACCAGAACCTTGACGCCGTGACTGACGAACACGATGTCTTCGGGATTGGAGGTGTCGGCGAATTCCAGCTTGTAGGCCATGCCCGAGCAACCCGAGGTGCGCACGCCGAGGCGGATGCCGATGCCCTTGCCGCGCTTGGCGATGTACTTGGCGATGTGGTCGGCAGCAGGCGCGCTGAGAGTCACCGGACTGGCGCTCTCGCTGCCCTGCCAGCTTGCCGGCGGGACCTCGGGCATGACGGCTGAACCCGCCTCAGGTGTGGTACAGGCACTCATTTCATCAGGCTCCCTGCTTTTTTCTGTAGTCGGCCACGGCGGCCTTGATTGCGTCCTCGGCGAGGATGGAACAGTGAATCTTGACCGGCGGCAGCGCGAGTTCTTCGGCGATCTGGGTGTTCTTGATGTCAAGCGCCTGATCCAGTGTCTTGCCCTTGACCCATTCGGTTACCAGCGATGAGGAAGCGATGGCCGAACCGCAGCCATAGGTCTTGAACTTGGCATCCTCGATGATACCGTCCTTGCCGACCTTGATCTGCAACTTCATGACGTCGCCGCAGGCCGGAGCGCCGACCATGCCGGTGGCAACACCTTCGTCGTCCTTGCCAAAGGAACCCACGTTGCGCGGGTTTTCGTAGTGTTCCAGTACTTTTTCGCTATAAGCCATTTGCTTCTCCGTTTAGTCGCCTCCGCCCCGAGGCGGGGGCCGTGGGGTGGTCCTTCAATTTGCCCAAAGGGCAGCACTTGATGCGGCAAGCTGCATCAATGCGCTGCCCACTGAACGGTGCTCAGATCGACACCCTCCTTGTACATTTCCCAGAGCGGGGAAAGCTCGCGCAGCTTGCCCAGCTTGTCGTGCAGCAGCTTGATGGTGAAATCAATCTCTTCCTGCGTCGTGAAGCGGCCGAGGGTGAAGCGGATCGAGCTGTGCGCCAGTTCGTCGGAACGCCCCAGCGAACGCAACACATAGGAAGGTTCCAGGCTGGCCGAGGTGCAGGCCGAGCCGCTCGACACGGCGATGTCCTTGATCGCCATGATCAGGGACTCGCCTTCGACGAAGTTGAAGCTGACGTTGAGGTTGTGCGGCACGCGCTGTTCGATGTCGCCGTTGATGTAGGTTTCCTCGATGTCCATCAGGCCCTTGAGCAGCCTGTCGCGCAGCATGCGGATGCGTTCGTTCTCGGTAGCCATTTCCTCGCGCGCCAAGCGGAAGCATTCGCCCATGCCGATGATCTGGTGCGTCGCCAGGGTACCCGAGCGCATGCCGCGCTCGTGTCCGCCGCCGTGCATCTGAGCCTCGAGCCGGACCCGCGGCTTGCGCCGCACGTAGAGGGCACCGATGCCCTTGGGGCCGTAGGTCTTGTGCGCGCAGAAGGACATCAGGTCGACCTTCAGCCTGGAAAGATCGATCGGCATCTTGCCGGTGGCCTGCGCGGCATCGACGTGGAACATCACGCCCTTGTCGCGACAGATCTCGCCGATCTCGGCCAGCGGCTGGATCACGCCGATTTCGTTGTTCACCGCCATGACCGAGGCCACCACGGTGTCGGGCCGCAGTGCGGCCTTGAACTGCTCGACGGTGATCAGGCCGTTTTCCTGCGGCGTGAGGTAGGTCGCCTCGAAGCCCTGGCGCTCGAGTTCCTTGACCGTATCCAGCACCGCCTTGTGCTCGGTGGACACCGTGATGATGTGCTTGCCCTTGGTCCCGGCGTAGAAGTGCGCCGCGCCCTTGATGGCCAGGTTGTTCGACTCGGTGGCGCCCGAGGTCCAGATGATTTCCTTGGAGTCGGCGCCGACCAGCGCGGCGACTTCCTCGCGCGCCTCCTCGACGGCCTTCTCGGCCTCCCAGCCATATGAATGGGAACGCGAGGCGGGGTTGCCGAAATGTTCGGTCAGCCAGGGAATCATCTTCGCCGCAACGCGCGGATCTACCGGCGTCGTGGCGGAGTAGTCGAGATACACCGGCAGTTTCATGCCTGAATTCATTACAAGCTTCTCCAGTTCAGCTAGTGAGGGCCGTCAGGCCCCTGAGTTGCGAAATTGTAGTATTCAACGCGGCCAGAAAATCACACACCTGCACTGCGTTGTTGTCGATGCCGAAACTTGTTCGCACGGCACCGCGCGCCAGCGACGATGGCACACCCATCGCCAGCAGCACCTGCGACGGCTCCGGATTGGCACTGGAACAGGCCGCGCCGGCGGCGACGGCAAAGCCGGCACGATCGAGCTTGCCTACCAGGGTCTCGCCATCGATGCCGGCAAAGGCGAAATAACTGGTGTTCGGCAGGCGTTCCGCAGCACGTCCAAAAATCCTTGCCCCCTGTGCCGCAAGACCCGCTTCCAATTCGGTACGCAAGGCCTCAAGCTCCCTCGCACGGACATCTAGCTGCGCCGTTGCCAACTCGGCAGCAATGCCGAAACCGACGATCGCCGCTACGTTCTCGGTGCCGGAACGCAAGCCGCGCTCGTGGCCGCCACCAGCGATCAGCGGCTGCAGTTCCATCCGCTTGTCGACCACCAGTGCGCCGGCACCCTTCGGCCCGCCCAGCTTGTGGGCAGACAGCGTCACGGCATGCACACCGGCGCCGTTGAGCGCACGGAAGTCCACGCGCCGCTTGCCGAAGGCCTGCACCGCGTCGGCATGAAACCAAGCACGCGAAGATTTGGCCTGCGCCGCCAATGCCGCAACGTCCTGCACGACACCTGTTTCGTTGTTGGCCAGCATGACCGAAATCAGTGCGGGCTTTTCGGCTAGCGCGGCCTGAAAGTCGGCGCCGGCGATACGGCAGTTTTCATCGACGGCAATCTCGCGCAAGGTCCAGCCGGCACGCTGCAATTGCCTTGCCGGCTCGCGCACGCAGGGATGTTCGACGGCCGATATCGCCACCGTACCCGGCGCACAACACACCGCCGCGCCCTTGATGAAAAGATTGTTGGCTTCCGAACCGCCGCTGGTAAACACCACTTCGGTCGGATGGGCACCGACGGCATACGCCACCCGCTGCCGCGCCTCGTCGATCGCGCGCCGCGCCGCGCGGCCGTATTCGTGGCGGCTGGAAGCATTGCCATACTGCTCGCGCAGGTAGGGCAGCATGCCTTCCAGCACGCGCGGATCGAGCGGCGTGGTGGCGTTGTGGTCGAAATAGACGGGAGCGAACATGGCGAAGCGTGGTCGTGATCAGGCGGCGGCGAGTTGCTCGCTCGGGCGACGCACACGACGCAGCGGCCGTTCGTCGTGCAGCACGTTGGCGGTACCAGCCCGCTCCCGTTGCTGGGCCACCAGTTCGGCCAGACTGACCGAATTGAGGTACTCGAACATCCTTTCGTTGAGGCTGGTCCACAACTCATGGGTCATGCAGGGGCGCATGTCTTCCGCGCAATTGCCCTTGCCGCCGCAATTCGTCGCATCGAGCGACTCGTCGACCGCATGGATGATGTCGGAAACCGACACCGCTTCCAGCGGCTTGGCCAGGTTGTAGCCGCCACCGGGGCCGCGCACGCTGGTAACCAGCTGGCGGCGACGCAGCTTGCCGAACAGTTGCTCAAGATAGGAAAGCGAAATTTTTTGGCGCTCGCTGATGCCGGCCAGAGTGACCGGACCCGCATGCTGGCGCAGGGCAAGGTCGATCATCGCGGTTACGGCAAAACGTCCTTTGGTCGTCAGTCTCATGAAAAATCTCCGTCGGGGAATTACGTAAGGGAAATGCTTCAGAAGCAATACCTGAGCATTTCCCTCAACTATATGGTATCCCGAGCATTTTAGTCAACTATCTTCGAAAGATAATTCGGATCGAACTTGTCGGCAGTCGCGACATCGTCGTCGAGCGACACTCCGCAACGCTCGATGGTTTTCAGCAGGGCCTCGATGCGGCGGTCGGTTTCGACCGCATGATCGAGCAGGCCGTGAATTGCCAGGGCCAGCGGATCATCCTCGGCGCGGGTCACCGCGTAGGCGGAGAAGCCCATCTGGCCGGCCTTGACCTCACGGTCGATCTCGCTGCGGTCCTCGATGATGCGCGCCGGAATGCCCACCGCGGTAGCTCCCGGCGGGACATCACGCACCACCACGGCGTTGGAACCCACCTTGGCGCCCGGGCCAAGCGTAATCGGGCCGAGCACCTTGGCTCCGGCCCCGATCACGACGCCTCGCTGCAAGGTAGGATGCCGCTTGCCCTTGCTCCATGAAGTTCCGCCCAAGGTCACGCCGTGATACAGGGTGCATTCGTCCTCGATCACCGCCGTTTCGCCAATGACCACACCCATGCCATGGTCGATGAAAACCCGGCGACCGATAGTGGCGCCGGGATGAATCTCGATGCCCGTGATCCAGCGCGTGAAATGCGAAAGAAAACGCGCCAGCCAGCGCACGCGGGCGCTCCACAGCCAGTGCGAGACGCGATGCAGCGTCAGCGCATGGAAGCCCGGATAGCAGGTCAGCACCTCCCAGGTGGAACGGGCGGCGGGGTCGCGTTCAAAAACGCAGGCAATATCTTCACGCAGACGAGGGAACATGGACCGGTCTTTTATTAGAACTTGCTGAAATGGTAAAAATCCCCAGCGCCGGGGTCAAGTTTTATTTGCATTTCGGGCCGGACGCGGCTTTTTCCAGTGCCGCAAACAGTCCGCGCAGGATATCGACTTCTTTCTTTTCCGGCACGGCACGCGCAAACATGCGCCGCAGCCTCGGTATCAAGCGCTTCGGGCTGGCCGGATCGAGGAATTCGCTGGAAATGGCCGCGCGTTCGATATGGGCGATCAGGCCTTCGACCTCCTCATGGCTGGCGGGCTCTCCGGCGCCCGAAATCGCTGGCGGCAGGCCGGGATCGAGAGCCGCCAGGCGCAACTCGTAGCACATGACCTGCACCGCGGCGGCAAGATTGAGCGAGCTGAATTCGGGGTTCACCGGAATCATCGCCCAGCGCCGGCACATGGCCAGTTCATCGTTGGAAAGCCCCGAGGTCTCGTTGCCGAACACCAGGGCGACATCACCGGTAGCGGCCGTGGCGACCAGTTCCGCCGCGCCATCGCGAGCCCACAAGGCCGGTACCGCCAGTTCCCGGCGGCGCGCCGTCATCGCCATGGCCAGCACGGTTCCGCTCAATGCCGCCGAGAGCGACGTCACCACGTCGGCCTGCACCAGCAGATCGGTGGCGCCCGCCGCCATGGCGTCGGCCTGAGCATCGGGAAAGGCTTTCGGATTGACCAGCACCAGACGTGACAGCCCCATGGTCTTCATGGCCCGCGCCGCCGCACCGATATTTCCCGGATGACTGGGGTGCGAGAGGACGACGCGGATGCGATCGAGGGCGGCGGGTGCGAGCAATGGCATTGTGTTCATATTATGTCCCGGTCCCTCCGGGCCGGGACGGTATCCTAGCGATATGTCCCGGCCCCTCTTGGGCCGGAACGGTATCCCGGGATAGAATTGCGGCCTTCGCGCGCTGATTGCGCCCCTCTTTGGCTGCCCCGCCGCAAAATCCATGCATCCCACGCTGAACATAGCCGTAAAAGCCGCGCGTCGCGCCGGCCAGATCATCAACCGAGCCAGCATGGATGTCGACAAGCTCAGGATCGACGTCAAGCAGCAAAGCGATTACGTAACCGAGGTCGACCGCGCCGCAGAAGCCGCCATTCTGGATGTGTTGCGCGAGGCGTATCCGACCTATGGAATTCTAGCAGAGGAGTCGGGGCTGGCCGGTACCAGCGCCGACAACGAGTACCAGTGGATCATCGATCCGCTGGACGGCACCACCAACTTCATCCACGGCGTGCCCCAATATGCCATTTCCATCGGCCTGGCGCACAAGGGGGTGATGACGCAAGCCGTGGTGTACGACCCCAACCGCAACGAAATCTTCACCGCCAGCAAGGGCGGCGGCGCCTTCGTCAATGAAAAGCGCATCCGCGTCGCCAAGCGCTTCCGCCTCGACGAGGCGCTGATCGGCACCGGCTTCCCCTATCGCATGTTCGACCACATCGATACCTACCTGGCGATCTTCCGCGATGTCGCGCAACGCACCGCGGGCATGCGCCGTCCCGGCGCCGCAGCGCTGGACCTGGCCTGGGTCGCCTGCGGCCGCATGGACGGCTTCTGGGAACTCGGCCTCTCGCCCTGGGACATGGCGGCCGGCAGCCTGCTGATTACCGAAGCCGGCGGCCTGGTCGGCGATCTGTCGGGCGAAGCCAACTACATGAAGACCGGCAACATCATCGGCGGCAACCCCAAGATATTTTCGCAGTTGCTGCAACTCATCGCGCCCCATCTGACCGCAAAACTCAAGGCCTGACCCGAGCCCGATGTCGGCAGCGCTGACGGCCGCCGAACTGGCGGCGCACACCCCCGTAATGCAGCAATGGCTGCGCGCCAAGGCGGAGCACGCCGACAAGCTGCTGTTCTTCCGCATGGGGGATTTCTACGAGCTGTTCTACGAGGATGCCGAGCAGGCCGCGCGCCAGCTCGACATCACGCTGACCGCGCGCGGCCAATCGGCCGGCAAACCGATCGCCATGGCCGGCATTCCCTACCACGCCGTCGACGGTTACCTGGCCAAACTGGTCAAGCTCGGCGTCTCGGTCGCCATCTGCGAACAGATCGGCGACCCGGCCCTGAGCAAGGGCCCGGTCGAGCGCGCGGTGACGCGCATCGTCACGCCCGGCACGCTGACCGATGCCAACCTGCTCGACGACCGCAACGACAGCCTGCTGCTGGCGCTGACCATCGACCGCCAGCGCGCCGGCCTCGCGTGGCTCAACCTCGCCAACGGCGACCTGCGCCTGCTGGAAACCTCGCTCGACGCCCTGCCCGCCCACTTCGAACGCCTGCGCCCGGCCGAACTGCTGCTGCCCGACGCACTTCGCACCGGCGTGCCGGAGCACCGTGCCGTCGCCCAGCGCCTGCCCGACTGGCATTTCGACGCGCGCGCCGCGGCGAACGCGCTGGCGGAACACTTCGGCAGCCGCGACCTGGCCGGCTTCGGTGTCCATGATGAAGAACTCGCGCTGGCAGCAGTTGGCGCGCTCTATCGCTACGCACAAGCGACGCAGTTGCAGGCGCTGGCCCACGTCACGCAACTCACCGTCGAGCACGAAGGCAACTACCTGCGCCTCGACGCCGCGACACGGCGCAACCTGGAAATTTCCGAAACCCTGCGCGGCGAGCCCGCCCCCACCCTGTTCTCGCTGCTCGACACCTGTGCCACCAGCATGGGTTCGCGCTGGTTGCGCCATTGCCTGCATCACCCGCTGACCGAGCGCGGGATTCCGCGTGCGCGACACGAGGCCGTCGCGGCGCTGGTCGGCGATGCCGGCAACGGTCCGTTCACTGCGTTGGCCAAGGCACTGGCGGGTTTTGCCGACATCGACCGCATCGCCGCCCGCATTGCGCTGAAGAGCGCCCGGCCGCGCGATCTGTCTTCGCTGCGCGACAGCCTGGCGCGCCTCGACGGCATCCGCACAATAGTCGGCGCCGGCGACACGGCGCCGCGGCTTGCCGAACTCGCCACAGCGCTGGCCACGCCGCTAGCCTGCGTCAGCCTGCTGACCCAGGCGGTGGCGATAGAGCCGGCGGCACTCATTCGCGAAGGCGGCGTCATCGCCCCTGGCTACAACGCCGACCTCGACGAACTGCGCGCCATCCAGCACAACTGCGGCGCCTTCCTGATCGAACTCGAAACGCGCGAACGGACCCGCAGCGGAATCGCCAACCTCAAGGTCGAATACAACAAGGTGCATGGCTTCTACATCGAGGTCACCCACGCCAACGTCGAGAAAATTCCCGAGGACTACCGTCGCCGGCAGACGCTGAAGAATGCCGAGCGCTACATCACGCCCGAACTGAAAAGCTTCGAGGACAAGGCGCTGTCGGCCAACGAACGCGCGCTGGCGCTGGAAAGACAGTTGTGGGACGAACTGCTCGGCGCGCTGATGATCCACATCCCGGTGCTGCAGCGCATTGCCCGCGCCATCGCAGAACTCGACGGCCTTGCCGCCTTCGCCACCGCCGCCGTGCGCCACGACTACCGCCAGCCCGAGTTCTGCGACGAAGCGCTGATCGAAATCGAAGGCGGACGGCATCCCGTCGTCGAACGGCAGATCGACAGCTTCATTGCCAACGACACGTGCCTGTCGCCCGCACGCCGCATGCTGCTGATCACCGGCCCCAACATGGGCGGCAAATCGACCTACATGCGCCAGGCCGCGCTGATCGTCCTGCTGGCCCACTGCGGCAGCTTCGTCCCGGCCTCACGCTGCCGATTGGGGCCGATCGACGCGATCTACACGCGCATCGGCGCCTCGGACGACCTGGCCTCCGGGCGCTCCACCTTCATGGTCGAAATGACCGAAGCCGCCGCCATCCTCAACGGCGCAACGGAAAAATCGCTGGTGCTGATGGACGAGATCGGCCGCGGCACCTCGACCTTCGACGGCGTCGCGCTGGCCTTTGCCATCGCCCGCCACCTGATCGAGAAGAACCGCGCCTGGACGCTCTTTTCCACGCATTACTTCGAGCTGACGCGACTGGCGCAGGACTACCCGCTATGCGCCAACGTCCATCTCGATGCCGTCGAACACGGCCACAAGATCGTGTTCCTGCACGCAGTGGAAGAAGGTCCGGCCTCGCAGAGCTATGGCGTGCAGGTAGCGGCGCTGGCCGGCATGCCGGCGGCCGTGGTGCGCGAAGCACGCCGACGACTGACGATGCTGGAAAACCGCGACGTCGGTTCGCTAAACCAGCCCGACCTCTTCGCCAGCACCCCGCCGCCGCTCGAACCGCCGCATCCCGCGCTGGACGCCCTGCGCGATGTCAATTGCGACGAACTGAGCCCGCGTGAAGCGCTGGAAAAACTCTACCAGCTGAACAAGCTGGCAAAGTCGTAAGCGGCCTCAATGCAACTCGTCTTCCGGCGGTACCGGCGCCGGCAGCACGGCAATACCCTCTTCCAGCAGTTCGCGTGTTTCATCAGCGGTGGCGACGCCGCGAATGCTGCGCGCAGGCGCCTCGTCGTAGTGAATGCGCCGCGCCTCCTCGGGAAATCGCTTGCCGACGTTTTCGGCATTTCGCGCCATGCTGGCCAGCGCCTGATGCAACTGCGCCATGGCAGGCGAAAGCACAGGCATTGCCTCCTTTTCCGGCGTCGCGATCTCCAGCGCGCCGCGCTTCACATGCGGCGCCGACGGCAACTGGCTTACGCCAGCGGACTGGCACTGCGGACAATGCACCAGATGACGCTGGCTTTGGTCGCGGAACGCCTCGCCCGAAGCGAACCAGCCTTCGAAGCGGTGTCCCTGGTCACAGAGAAGATTGAGGACTATCACGTGGTCCCTGGAAACTCGGCAGTGTTCCTACAGTCGTCCATGGCAATGCGCCGGATCAGGACGTGATGCCGGGTCGCGGACACGCTCCGCTGCTTATCCCTGCCGAACCATGAAAGTCGTCGTAATTTCGACTATCCATCAGACTCAGGGCAGCGATGGTCGCAACGCTGACAGCGATGACCAATTGGATCAGCAGCTTGATGACTTTCAGAGAGCTGCCCTTGCGCCGCTCGACTTCCCGGGAAACGAGAACGCCATTTTCGTATTTTTCGCGAATTATTTTTGCCATGTCGTGAGGACGCCGGGATCGATCAAGGAATGGGTGAGTTTAATTGATGTCACTGGAGTGCTGGATAGTTTCCAATTCGCGATCCACAGCCACATCGCGACGTTCCTCATCGTCCCGGGGATCAATCAGTGGCCGCAGCTTGTGCCGGTCGGTGATGCACTCGTCGGAATGGCCGCGCAACAGGTCACCGCCACTCCAAATTTGATGGAACGGCCTGCCGGTCACCGTCTTGATCAGGTAGGCGTCGGCACGCCCCTCGTACCGACCCAGATGACGGATCACCCCGACCACCAGGCCGATGTTCTCGGGGCAGCCGGCAACGATGACACAGAGACTCCCGGGTTTGAGGAAGGACATTTTGCATTGCTCCCGTTTCGATCAGCAACTGTGGATTATGCCGCCGCTTCCGCGGCGGAAGTGGAGATGTGGCCGACTGGTTCGGCTCATGCGCATCACTTCTCCATTTCGCAGAGGGACTTGAAAATTACCGAGAAAAACGTGTTGGGTGCGACGGGCTTCCATGAGCGATCAAATTCCCTGGATGAGCCATCGAAGGCGTAGCTGAAGACCACTTCGCCCAAAGCCATCTGTTCCGCATGATAGGCAAGTGTGAGTACCCTGCTCTGCCTCGCTACGCAATCAATCTCCTGCTGCGATTTTGCGGATCGATAAGGCGCGCCGGGTAAATCCGTTTGAGCTGTCGTGAAATCCCATAGCGTCCAGAAGTTGAACACATTGCCCTTCCTGCGGATCGCCGAGGAATCGATATAGACAGAAACCTCTCGTATGCTGTCTTCCGTAAGAATTTCAACCCACTCGGCCCGGGCGATAACCGGCGCCAACAGCAGCAGAATCAGGAGCAGAATTCTCTTCATGCTGGAGCCTTATCGGATGGCGAGCGTTTGCTCGCACGGCCAGACAATCAATCTACTGCCGGTACCCATTGATATGGTCGATAAATTCATTCATTGGCGCAACGGAAATGAAGTAATGGTAGTAATTTTGTGCGTCTGTTTCACGATCTCCCTCCGCACCTGGAGTTGCCCATGAAATAATGGGCTCCACATCCTGTTGCCCGCCGTCCCGCCAGCGCCGACCTTATGCCGGGTCTCAATGCAGTTCGTAGGCCAGGACAAAAGCGGTTGCCACCATCAGCATCAACCCCGCCATGAATGCCAGGTCGGCGATCTTTTCCAGGCGTTCCGTCTGGTGGCTGGAGCGGATCGAGAGATAGGAAAAGATTGCACTGAACAGGAATATCAGGCTGTCGAAGGCCATCATTTCGTCCACAATGCCGTGACGAGTACGTTCTTCCAGAAGTTTGGCGATGCTGAGGACCGTCATGCAGACCCCCACCATCGTGGCGGATGTCGGCAGAATGTGGGAGGAAAGTCCCCTGTTCGACATGATCATGCCGACGGGACCAGGAAGACCAGCGAAAAACGAAGTCCACCATCAGCACCTTCCTCCAGGCGCATCTCGGCGTTATGCAGGGCGGCAATTTCCTTGACAATGGGCAGACCCAGACCGCATCCGTCACCGAGGGACCCATTGATGCGATAAAAGCGCTCGAACACATGCTCGCGTTCGTCGGCCGGTATGCCGGGTCCGTTGTCCTCGACAGTCAGCGCACATTCGTCCCCGCGCCGGTAACTGCTGACGGTAACGACGCCACCGCGCGGCGTGTAGCGCAGTGCGTTGTCTATCAGGTTGGCAAGCGCCTCGCGCAGCATCCAGGGTATGCCCGGAACGGTAGCCGGCCCGGCCTCGAAGCCGAGGTCTATTTCCTTGCTTAGCGCCTGGTCGAGAAAGATCGATGCTGCCTGCTCCACCAGCTCGTGGAGTGCCACGGGTTCGAACGACTGGCTGAGGTAGGTGGCCGGCTCGGTGCGGGCATAGGTGAGCAATTGGCCGATGAGGTGGCCGATCCGTTCCGTCGCTTCGTTGATGCGTAGCAGCCGCTCGGGGTCGGAGCTGAAACGGCCTTCGTTGGTGGACAGGTCGATCTGGGTCTGCAGGCCGGTGAGCGGAGTGCGCAGCTGATGGGCGGCATCGGCCAGAAAACGCTGTTGCGAAGCCGCGGCCTCCCGCAACAGGCTGAAAAGATCGTTGAGCCGGGAAAGCAGCGGCCGGATTTCCTGGGGGGTGAGCGCATCGTCGATTGCGCGCAAGTCGCGTGGGGAGCGGCGGGCAATTTCACTTTCGACAATTTCCAGGGGCGTGAGCCCGCGTCGCACGCCGAAGTAAACCGCGAGCAGGGTTGCCAATATGACTGCCAGGCTCGGCACGATCATCGCTGTCAGGATGCGGCGACTCGAGAGCTCGCGCTTATTGACGGTTTCGGCGACCATGATCGTGACGGGACCGTGTGCCGAAGCGGTCTGGTGCATGGCGATGCGAATCGGTTTGCCGTGAAGCTGGCGATCCGCAAAGGAGATCTGGTTATCCACCCGGGTGACCGCAAGCGCGCCGTGCGACGGAAGGGATTCGTCACCGGCCAGCAGCCGGCCCGCCTTGTCCCGCACGGCAAAATAGATAATGTCGGAAGCATCGCTGCGCAGGATCTCCTCGGCTTCGGCCGACAAAGCCACGGACAGGCTTTCATCGGTCGTGCGGACATGGGAAGCAAGATCCAGGGCAACATCGGCCAGAGAATGATCGAAAGCGGAATCCGCCGTTTCGCGCGCCAATCGATAGTCGAACATCGCACTGACGGCGAACACCACGCAGAGGGGCGCGATGATCGCCAGCAGAAGGCGACTGCGCAGGCTCAGGACCACGGGCTTCATGTCTCGGCAACGGGATCCATGCGATAGCCGATACCCCGTACGGTGCGGATTTCGATGTTCCCGGCGGCAAGCTTGGGGCGCAGCCGCGAAACATGCACCTCTATGGCATTCGGCGTGATGTCCTTGTCCCAGCCGGCGAGGGACTGCACCAGGCGATCCTTGCTCACGATGCCGGGTGAGGCCATGAGCAGGATTTCCAGTATGGCCCATTCGCGATTCGTCAGATCGAGCGGGCGATCGCCCAGGGTGGCGCTGCGCGTTGCGGTGTTCAGCGACAGGGGGCCGTGGCGCAGCGAGGCGTCGGTCAGCGCGTTGGAGCGGCGGATCAGCGCCCGGATCCGGGCCACAAGTTCCGGGAGCCGGAACGGCTTGCACATGTAATCGTCGGCGCCCACGTCGAGGCCCCTGACCGTGTCCTCCATGCTGGCGCGCGCCGAAAGGACCAGGACCGGAATGGGGTTGTCGCCGGTGCGCAGTTGCCGGATGAAGGACAGACCGTCCAGACCGGGAAGTCCTATATCGACAATTGCCAGGTCGAAGATTTCCGACTTCAGGCTGCGTTCCGCCGCTTCCGCAGAACCGGCCAGATCAACGGTATAGCCGGCTTGCCGCAGCCCCTGCTTGATGCCGGTGGCAACAAGATCATCATCTTCAACAATAAGAATGCGCATGGCGGCTTCTATTTCTTCGCGGTAATCATGTCCTGAGGCTCAAAATTGCCTCCGGGTTGCTGGTGGGCAATGCCGAAGTGGCAGTCGATGCAGGTCCGGCTGCCGTCGGCAAGCTTCTGGTGCTGCTTTTGCGCGGTCTTGCCCTGGATTTCGGTGGCCATGGCCTTGACGTCATGACAGTGGCGGCACTCCCGCGAATCGGTTTCCTTCATGCGCAACCATACGCTCTTGGCCATTTCCAGGCGATGTTCCTCGAACTTTACCTTGGTGTCGATCCTTCCGGCGAAATGCTGGAACACGTCGTTCGCGGCGAGCACCTTGCGGATCAACGTATCGACAAATTCGTGCGGCACGTGGCAATCGGAGCAGGTCGCCTTCACGCCGGTGCGGTTGCGCGCATGGATGGTATGGCTGTATTCCTCGTAATTGTTGTCCCGCATTTCATGGCATGAAATGCAGAACTCGACGGTATTGGTCTGGTCGAGGGAAACCTTGCCGCCGATCACCAGCAGCGCACCAACCAGCATCAGGAACAGTGCCTCCAGTTCAAGAATTTTCGCCCAGGGTCTTTGTTTCCGGAATCTGTCCCACAGGGATTTCATCTTCACCTCCAATGCATTACGACGGGCAATGGTCGTCGAAGCAAGCTTGCAAAAATCTGACGATGGCCCGGCCCGCAAGGAAATGTTCGTCAGGCTTTCGCAAGGCCGGTCGGCCTACAGTGCGGTCCGTCGCCGGGTGCGCCTGCGCAATCCCGCAAAATTTTTCGACTGGAGAGGATTAGCCATGAACATCAGGAAGTTGCCCTGGCACGCGCTGGCGCTGTTTACGTTTTCCATGCTGGCTTTGCTGTTCGGTACGGCTGCCCACGCCGTGCCCAGCTATGCCCGGCAAACCGGCAACGCGTGTGCCGACTGCCACATCGCCGGATTTGGCCCGCAATTGACGCCTTACGGCACGCAGTTCAAGCTGGGCGGCTACACCGACACCGACGGCAAGGGAGTAAAGATTCCGCTGTCGGCGATGCTCGTAGCCAACTGGACGCGCAGTTCCAAAGACCTTCCAGAAGCGCCACAGCACTTCAACAGCAACGACAATGCCGCCGTGCAGGAGGTTTCGGCATTCCTCGCCGGGCGCCTGACCGACAACATCGGTACCTTCATCCAGTCCACCTATTCCGGCGTCGACCGCAAGTCGTCACTGGATCAACTGGATGTCCGCTTTGCCAGCCCCCTCAAACTGGGCGGCCAGGAAGGTATCGTCGGCGTTTCCCTCAACAACAACCCGACCCTGACCGATCCCTTCAACAGCATGGGTCAGTGGCGCTTCCCCTATACCGAGTCGGATTTCGGCTTCGGCACGGGACCCTCGCCGATGGTCGAAAGCCTGGGCGGCAGCGTCATGGGGCTGAACGCCTACACGCTGTGGGACAAGAACTTCTACGCCGAATTCGGCCTGTACGATACCCTGTCGAAACGCGGCCTGAGCATGGTCAACGCCGACGATCCGGGCAAATTCAAGAATCTCGGAAAATACTGGCGCGTGGCCTATTTCAAGGACATGAAACGCGACAACTTCACGGTCGGCCTGTACGGTTTCAACGCCGATCTGCAACCGGATCGCAACGTCTCTGGCCCGGCGGACCACTATAACGATATAGGCATCGACGCCGGTTACCAGTTCCTCGGCAACCGCGAGCACATCTATACCGTGAATGCCAGTTACGTATGGGAAAAGCAGAACCTGAAGTACACCTACGGCCTGGGAGACAGCGACAGGAAGAACAACGACCTGAACAAATTCCAGGTCGCCGCCTCCTATCATTACGCGCAGACTTGGGGAATTACCGGCAGCCTGTTCGATACCACCAGCAGCAAGGACACCACGCTCAACAGCAGTTCCTACAACGGCCGCACCAACACCTCCGGCTACATGCTGCAAGCCGACTGGACGCCCTGGGGCAAGGAATCTTCCTGGGCTGCGCCGTGGGCCAACGTCCGCCTTGGCATGCAATACACGGGCTACAACCGTTACGAAGGCGGCAACCATTACATCGACGACGCCGGCAACGACCGCAGGGCCAAAGACAACAATACCCTGGGCTTCTTTGTCTGGACGGCCATCTGATGAGGAATACTGCCATGACCAAACTACGACACCTGTGCAGCGGCGCTTTCGGACTTTGTCTGCTCGCTTGCATCCCTGCAGCCATGGCTGCAGGCGACGTCAAGAAAGGCGCCGGTGCCTTCGCCGAAGAATGCGGGGACTGCCACAGCACCAAGGAAGGCAAAGCCAAGAAGGGCCCGCCGCTGGTCGGCATCAACGGGCGCAAAGCGGGCGCCATCAGCGACTTCGCCTACTCCGATGCCATGGTCCAGAGCGGCATTAACTGGACTCCTGAAAAGATCGACGCCTACATCGCCCAACCGAGAAAAGTCGTGCCCGGCGGCAAGATGAAGTACGACGGTCTTGGGGATGCTGCAGCGCGGGCCGACGTGATTGCCTACGTGCTGTCCTTGAAATAGACGGGGGACGCGTCTCGCCAGGACCTGCAGCGGGATGCCGTAGCCAGGCCTGTGATGACTTCCGGATCGCGCTCGGGACTAGCGGTGACGCAGCGCCATGTGGGTTGAAATCATCTGGGGTATCTGCCGCTGCACTCCGGCATCCATCTGGAAACCAAGCAACAAATGCAAAATTCCGCTGGTGAATGCCCATGTGTCACGGGCTGCTTCCTGCGGATCCAAGCCTTCGCGCAACAGGCCTTTTTCTGCTGCCCGTTGGTAGAGGCGTTCGATTTTTTGCAAGAAATCACGCGCCGGGCGGCTTGCCTCCTCCTGCACGCCGGCAAACTCGTCGACGTATTCGCAACGCGAGATCATGATCTCGAACACTTGCCGGACCACTGCGCAGTCATCCAGGGCGCGGAAGAATTCCTTCAGCGAGGCTTCGATGGCGTTTAGCGGGTTTTCATAGGCCTCCGAAAAAAGAATCGAATCGCTGCGTTCTACCAGCGGCACGAAGACATCTTCGCGCATGGCCGAGAACAGTGCGGCCTTGTCCTTGAAGTGCCAGTAGAGGGCTCCGCGCGTGACGCCGGCTTCCTTGGCGATCTTCTCCAGCGTCGACCGACTGACGCCGTACTTGTGGAACACCCTGCGTGCGGCCTCGACGAGTTCCTTGCGGGTTTTCTCCGCATCTTCCTTGGTTTTTCTTACCATTTCATCTCTCCCGGGCGCAAACGCGCACCGAATTTTCATGAATGACAGGCAATCAAAAAGAATGATTCATGCCTCTTATATACATCCATGTTTGTTTATAATAGCGCAAACACCCTTCGAAGGAGTAAACCAAATGGCATCCCCTACCCCGTCCCGGTTTAGCGGGTTCTACTTCATTGTCGTCGCCAGCGTGCTGGCGCTCAGTGCATGTTCCGACGGCAAACCCGCGGCGCCCCCTGCCATGGGCCCGCTACCGGTAACGGCGCTGGAAGTCCAGCCCCAGAAAATTCCGACATCCATCGAAGTCATGGCGCAAACCGAAGGTGCACGCGAGACCGAAGTCCGTGCCCGGGTCGGCGGCATTCTGGTCAAGCGCCTCTATCAGGAAGGCGAAACGGTCAAGGCCGGCCAGGCCCTGTTCCAGATCGACCCGTCCAGCTACGAAATCGCCCTCAGCGAAGCCCGCGCCAAGGCCGAGCAAGCCAGCCGCGAAATGAAACGCCTGAAAGGCCTGATCGAATCGAAGGCGATCAGCCAGAAGGAATACGACGATGCCGCCTCGAACAACGCCATCGCACAAGCCGCTTTGCGTCAGGCCGAACTGAATCTGGCATGGACCACGGTCACCGCACCGGTCGCCGGCACCACCGGCCGCGCCGCCAAGTCTGAAGGCAATCTGGTCACGGTCGGCGGCGACAGCCTGCTGACCTCGATCTACCAGCTCAATCCGATGTGGGTACGCTTCAGCCTCGGCGAAAGCGACCTCGCCAAATTTCCCGGCGGCCGGGTTTCGGCCAAGGATGTCAGCGGCGTCCAGCTGGTGCAGGCCAATGGCGCGATTTATGGCAAACCGGGCAAACTGAATTTCCTCGCTTCCAATATCGACACGACTCTCGGCACGCAGGCCTTGCGCGCCGAATTCAGCAACCCGGACAACCAGTTGCTGCCCGGCCAGTTCGTCCGCATCCGCCTGCTCACCGGCGAGCGCGACGGCGTGTTTCTGGTGCCGCAATCGGCCGTGCTGCAGACCGAACAGGGCGCCCTGCTGATGCTGGCCGACGCGGAGAATAAGGTGGCTCCTCGTCCGGTACAGGCGGGTGAATGGCTGGGCAAGGACTGGGTCATCCTCGGCGGCCTGAAGGCGGGCGACAAGGTGATTGTCGACAACCTGATGAAACTGCGCCCCGGTGCACCGGTTGCCCCGCATCCGCCTGCCGTGCCGGGTGCCAAGGCGCCGGCGGCGGCGCCGGCCAAGCAGGGTTAAGGAGCGACCATGTCGGAGTTCTTCATCAACCGGCCGATATTCGCATCGGTCATCTCGATCATCGTCGTTATTGCCGGGCTGGTCGCCTCGCAGGTGCTGCCGATCGCGCAATATCCGCAAATCGCCCCGCCGACGGTGCTGATCACCGCCATCTATCCGGGCGCATCGGCCGAAACGCTGGCCAAGACGGTGGCGGCGCCGATCGAGGAACAACTGAACGGGGTCGAGGGGCTGTCCTATTTCACCTCGTCGGCCTCGGCCAACGGCGCCGTAACGATCACCGCCACCTTCGATGTGGGCAGCAATGTCGACATGGCCTCTGTCAACGTCAATAACCGCGTCAAGGCCGCCGAACCCCGGCTGCCCGAAGAGGTGCGGCGCAACGGCGTGATCGTCCAGAAGCGCTCGAACGATATCCTGCAAGTCGTCGCACTGGAATCCGGCAAGGGGCGTTACAGCACCCTCTTCCTGTCCAACTATGCCAGCCTGAACATCGTTGACGAGCTGAAGCGGGTCAAGGGCGTCGGCGATGTCATCATTTTCGGTGCCCAGGACTACTCCATGCGCGTCTGGCTGAAGCCGGACCGCATGGCCCAGCTCGGCCTGACCGCCAGCGACATTTCCGCCGCGATCAAGGCCCAGAATGCCCAGAACGCGGCCGGCAAGATCGGCCAGGAACCGGCGCCGGCCGACCAGATGCTGGTCTACACCGTCACCGCCAAAGGCCGCCTGCTGACGCCGGAGGAATTCGGCAACATCGTCATCCGCGCCAGCGGCCCCGGCGGCGTGCTGCGCCTGAAGGATGTCGCGCGGCTCGAACTCGGCGCCTACAGCTACGACCAGAGCGTGACGCTGGACGGCCAGCCGACCATTGCCCTGGGCGTCTTCCTGCAAACCGGCGCCAACGCGCTGGAAGTCGCCCAGCTGGTGCGCACCCGGATGGATGGGCTGCAGAAGAAATTCCCCGAGGGCATGAATTACATCATCCCCTTCGACACCACGCTTTTCGTTTCCGCCTCGATCACCGAAGTGGTCAAGACCCTGGCCGAAGCGATGATCCTGGTCCTCGCCGTCGTCTATGTCTTCCTGCAAAGCTGGCGCGCCACTCTGATCCCGATGGTGGCCGTGCCGATTTCGCTGATCGGCACCTTTGCCGGCCTCTGGCTGTTCGGCTTCTCGATCAACACGCTGACGCTGTTCGCCATGGTGCTGGCAATCGGTATCGTGGTCGATGACGCGATCGTGGTGCTGGAGAACGTCGAACGCCTGATGGCCGAGGAAAAGCTCTCGCCGCGCGCCGCCGCGATCAAGGCCATGCAGCAGGTGCAGGGGGCGCTGGTCGCCATCGTGCTGGTGCTGTGCGCGGTATTCGTGCCGGTCGCCTTCCTCGGCGGCATCGCCGGCCAGCTCTACAAGCAATTTGCCGTTACCGTGGCGGTCGCCGTGGTGCTTTCCGGCATGGTTGCGCTGACGCTGACGCCGGCCCTCTGCGCCCTGCTGCTCAAGGCCCAGCACACCGAGCACAAGCTGTTTCGGCCCTTCAACCGGCTGTTCGAGCGCATCACCCGCACTTACACCGGCACGGTCGCGCTTACCCTGAAGCACGGCATCATTGGCGGTTTGCTCTTCGCACTGGTCATCGGAATCACCTTCGCTTTCTTCCGCATCATCCCCGGCAGCTTCGTGCCTGCCGAAGACCAGGGCTACCTGATCTCGGCGCTGATGCTGCCCGACGGTGCAACGCTGAAGCGCACGCAGCAGGCCGGCGAAGACATGCGCGCCGCGGTGGCGCAGGATCCTGCCGTCAAGCACACCTTCGTCGTCGCCGGCTTCGATCTGATCGGCGGCGGCAACAAGCCCAACGCCGGCACCATCTTCATTCCGCTCAAGGACTGGAGCGAACGCCAGGCCAAGGCGCAGGATCTGGCCGGCAAATTCATGGGCATCGGCATGATGCAGCCCGACGGCCTGGCACTGGTTTTCAACCCGCCGCCGATCATGGGACTGGGTACCGCCGGCGGTTTCGAAGTGTATTTGCAGAACCGCGTCGATGGCGATACCCGGAAGCTGAACGAGATCACCCAACAGTTCATCGCCGACCTGCAGAAGCATCCGGAGTTCACCCGCATCAGCACCTTCTTCCGCCCCACGGTACCGCAGCTGTTTGTCGAGGTGGATGAGCCGAAGGCGCTGGCACTCGGCATCCCGCTGGCCAGCATCTACGAGTCGCTGCAAAGCACCATGGGCGCGCTGTACGTCAACGACTTCAACAAGGCCGGTCGCGTCTATCGGGTGCAGCTGCAGGCCGAGGCCAGCTACCGCATGAAGCCGGACGACCTGACCAGGGTCTATGTGCGCAGCGCGACCAGCAACGCGATGATTCCGCTGTCCGCCGTCAGCAGCATCAAGCGCATCGTCGGCCCGGAACAGGTGGAACGCTTCAACGGCTTCGTCGCGGCCAAGATCATGGGCGACAGCAAGCCGGGCATCAGCTCGGGCGATGCCATCAGGATCGTCGAGGAAGTGGCCGCGACGCTGCCCGCCGGCTACGAAATCGCCTGGACCGGCCAGGCCTTCCAGGAAAAACGCAGCTCCGGTTCGTCGCTGCAGGCCTTTGTCTTCGCCATCATCATGGTTTTCCTGATCCTCGCCGCCCAGTATGAAAAATGGTCGCTGCCACTGGCCGTCGTCATGGCGGTGCCTTTCGCGCTGATGGGTGCGCTGACCGCGATCTGGCTGCGCGGCATGCCCAACGACATCTATTTCCAGATCGGGCTCGTCGTGCTGATCGGCCTGGCATCCAAAAACGCCATTCTGATCGTCGAGTTCGCCGCCCAGAAATACGCCGAAGGAATGAATGTCGTCGATGCCGCGATGGAAGCCGCCCGCCTGCGGTTCCGGCCGATCGTGATGACCTCGCTGGCCTTCGTGCTCGGCGTCTTCCCGCTGGTCAAGGCCAGCGGCGCCGGCGCGGCGGCCCGCCAGTCGATGGGCACCGGGGTATTTGCCGGCATGATCGCCGCCACCTTCATCGCCACCATTTTCATTCCGCTCTTCTTCAAATGGCTGGAACGCGGCAAGCAACTGGCACCGGCCGGTGACATGCACATCCCGCCGACGGAGGAACACTGACATGCCCGTTCGCAAGCAAACCCATTCGAAAATCAGCCTGCTCCCGGGCTTGATCGCAAGCCTGCTGCTCGCCGGCTGCACGGTGGGGCCCGACTATGTCCGCCCGACGTCGACGCTGCCCGAGCTGTACAAGGAAGCCACCGCCGAACCCAAGGCGCAGGCCAATGTCCGGGTGCCGGTCAATCCCGAATGGTGGACCCTGTTCAACGACGCCACGCTGAACCAGCTGGTGCAGCAGGCGCTGGTCGCCAATCAGGACCTGCAAGCCGCGATCGCCCGCCTCGCCGCCAGCGAAGCCGCCGCCCGCGAGGCCGGGGCCGAGCTTTATCCGGCGGTCGGCCTCGGCGCCAGCGGCAGCCGCAACCGGACCAGCGGCGAGACCTTCAACGGCCGGCAAAGCGGCCAGGCGACTTATGACAATCGCCGCGCCGCGCTGTCGCTGAGTTACGAAGTCGATCTCTGGGGCCGCATCCGGCGCAGCAACGAAGCCGCCAGCGCCGAAGCCCTGGCCAGCCGCTACGGCCGCGACAGCATCCGGCTGGCGCTGATCGGGCAACTGGCCAACGAATACCTGGCCCTGCGCAGCCATGAAGCGCAACTGGAAGTGACCCGGCAGGCGCTGGAATCACGACAGGAATCGCTGAAAATCGTCCAGGCCCGCGTCGATGGCGGCACGGCTTCGGGGCTGGATCTGGCCCAGGCCGAAAGCGCCCTGAGCGCCGCACAAGGCCAGTGGAGCCAGGTCAAACGCCAGCGCGCCCTGTCCGAAAACCAGATCGGCCTGCTCAGCGGCCAGCCCGGCCTGAAGATCGCCCCGACCGGCCTGGAGCAATTGCCGGTGCCGCCGACACCCCCTGTCGGCCTGCCCTCCACGCTGCTCGAAGCACGGCCGGATGTGCGCCAGGCGGAGGAAAGACTGATCGCCGCCAACGCCCGTATCGGCGTCGCCAAGGCCGCCTATTTCCCGACCATCGGCCTGACCGGCATGTATGGCAGCGAAAGTGCCGCGCTCGCCAACCTGTTCAGCGGCGGCGCCGGTATCTGGACCGCCGCCATCGGCTTGTCGATGATGGTGTTCGATGCCGGCAAGACCGAGGCACGCGTCGACCAGGCCAGCGCCGCGCAGGCGGAAAACCTCGCCAACTACCGCAAGACGCTGCAGACGGCGTTCCGTGAAGTGGACGACGCCATCGTCAATCTGCACGAATTCGCCAACGAAGAAGCGGCCTTTGCCGCCCAGGTCGAAGCCTCGAAAAGGGCCTACGACCTGGCGCAGAAACGCTACGAAAGCGGCTATTCCGGGTACAACGACCTGCTCGACACCCAGCGCACCCTGAATACCTCCCAGCTGCTTTACCTCGCCAGCCGCAAAAACTGGCTGGGTGCGGCAGTGGATCTGTTCAAGGCGCTGGGCGGCGGCTGGCAAACCGCGCCGGACAAGGCCGGGTAATCACCGACCGTTGTCCCGGCTTTTCTGCGGTTGGCGCTCGGCCGGGCTGACTGGGCAGGATCGTGGCTACTCAGGCCTTACCGGGTACAAACGAAATATAGGGCGAACGCGCCGTCGGTGCCGGACACAATGGCCGTCCATCTGCCGTAATAATCGTTCGTCAGCAGCATTTGCCCGCCTGACTTCGGTTCGGTGTGCAAGGAGTAAGAGATGGGTCGGCTTCGCTCCTCCTTGCAGTCGTACTCGACCAGGGTTCGCCGCGACATCTCGCCGTTCTTGCCCTTTTGCTTCAGGTCTTGGACCATCCATGCCCGGCGCAGATTGCCATCCTTCCGGACCGTAGCGGGATCAACGTAGGTGGCCGGATCATCGTTCTCCGACATCGACACCCACTCGGCCCAGGCGGGCGCAGCGGCCAGGGCAATCAAGAAGCACAGGATTACGCGCATAACATCCCTCCATTAATATCGGAACGATTATAGGTGAGACTTTCCGGCCGGTCTAACCGGGCTTCTCGCCTGGAAGGGGATTGACCTCCGGTTGCTGCAGCGACTGCGGCTGCTACAATCATTCGGTCTTCAACACCGGAACAAGCAATGGAAATGAGATACACAGGACTTGCGCTCTCGGCGCTCCTGGCTGCGTTGCATATCAGCGAGGCGGCGGCGGGCAACAAGTCATATCGATGCACGGATGAAACCGGACTGACCTTGCTTACCACCGATGCAAGGGCCGCCGAAATCTGCAAGCACATGTCGATGGCCGCCAGGCAATGTGCCGGCAACTCATGCCCCGTAAAGATTACCAAGGACCAGAACGGCCATTTGTACCTGAGCGGCACCGTCAACGGTACCCGTGTGACGTATCCCGTCGAAAAAAGCGCCGGGACCAGCACGATCTGCATTCGGGACCAATGTAAAACGCAGTAGGCCGGCTCAAGCCAAAAGCCTTGCGATCACCCCTCCGGCTTCGAGGCTGAACACTTGTGGTCAACCTCGACTTATGTGCCGCAGAACGTGCAATAACTCGCCGTAAATGATTCCGGAGCGGATTTCGCGAATCGGGCGAACCCGGCATGCTCTTCATAGGGCCTGCCGAGCGCTTCCAGCAGCTGCTCAAACGGACCGAGGTCATTTTCATCCGATGCCGCCGACAGCGCATCCTCGACGCAGTGGTTACGCGGTATGAGCCAGGGATTCGATCTGCGCATTGCCTGTGCGCGTGTCGCTGCGGCAAGGCGCGACGCATCGGTAACGGCGCCGCCGTCTTCGGCGGCACACCTTGCCTGCCACTTCGGCAACCAGGCATCCAGCGCCAGATGATCGCAGAAGAGGCTGCGCAATGGCAATGGATTGCCCTCCGCGGCATCCGCCAGATACCGCCATGCCAGAGTGAAATCGGCCTTGCTTCCCTGCAGCAAAGTCAGCCATTCCTCGATCAGGGCCAAGTCGTCGCCATCTCCATTGCCTGCTCGCCCAGCTAGCCCCATCTTCGCGCGCATCACTGCCAGCCAATGGTGCCGATAGCGGCCATGAAAGCTGGCGATGGCTTCGGATGCCAGTGCGATGGCAGCCGCCTCATCGTCTGCCAGCAAGGGCAGCAAGGACTCCGCCAACCGGGCCAGGTTCCATTGCGCGATGCGCGGCTGGTTTTCGTAGGCATAGCGGCCATTCTGGTCAATCGAACTGAACACCGCCCCGGGATCGTAGGCTTCCATGAAGGCACAGGGGCCATAGTCGATGGTCTCCCCGGCAATGCTCATGTTGTCGGTATTCATTACGCCGTGGATGAAGCCCACACCCATCCACTGCGCCACCAACGCAGCCTGGCGTTCCACAACTGCGCGCAGGAAATCCAGATGGCGATCTTCCTTCCCGATCAATCCGGGGTCATGCCGTGCGATGCTGTAATCCGCCAGCCGTCGTACGCGCTCATGCTCCCCGCGAGCAGCGTAGTACTCAAAGCTTCCGACACGGATATGGCTGACGGCGACGCGGGTCAGCGTCGCGCCGGGCAATACCGTCTCGCGACGAATCGATTCACCCGTGGCGACCACTGCCAATGCACGTGTGCTGGGGATGCCCAAGGCGTGCATCGCCTCGCCGATCAACACCTCGCGCAGCATGGGCCCGATGGCCGCCTTGCCATCGCCGTTTCGCGCGAAGGGCGTCGGTCCGGAGCCCTTGAATGCAATATCGCGTCGCCTGCCGTGACAATCGACAAGCTCGCCGATCAGCAACGCCCGCCCATCGCCGAGTTGCGGCGAAAAGCGGCCGAACTGATGGCCGGCATAGGCCTGGGCAACGGGATCCGCTCCCTCCGGCAAGCGGTTTCCCGAAAGCATGGCGGCGAGCATGGCCGCATCATGCTGTTCCAGATTCACGCCGAGCTCTTCTGCCAGGGCATGATTAAGGTAGAGCAGCCGCGGCCCGGGAACCTGATCCGGTTGCCACTTCACATAGAAACCCGGCAGTTCGCGGGCAAAGCTGTTGTCGAAAGCGAAACTCATCTTGTGCGTCGGACCGTAGTTGAGTTCGCTCGTTCAGGGGCAACAGCGTTCAATGAACACTGCCAAACGAGCGATTGGGCGTGATGCATGGATGCAGTGGCCGTCACCGATGCAAGCGCAGAATTGCAGAGATCGCTTGAGCTGACCGGAATGACCCGCCTGAGAAACAAAACCTCGTTACAACATAGGGTAGGGGACCAGGATATTCAACTACTTTCTGGATAGTGGTATTCGGTGGTTTTGACCGTCGAGGAATTGTCAATACCTAAGCTCACCGTCCCGTCAAGACTGAGAGCTGCCTGCTGACATCGTCATAATGAATTGCAGGAATGTCCGGATTCCAGCCAACCTCGGCTTGATCGGATAGCACTTGCGGACCCAAAGCCAACACAATCTGACTTAAATACGACCCGCACAACCAATTTTATTTGAACAACTGGGGCTATTATCTTTCAGTCGATATGAAAGCCGTGAGTTGAGAGCCGCCATATGAGTAATTCAAGAATTATTCCCGAAATTTACTGGGTGGTTGGCGATCAAACGGACTCAGGCAAGACGACCATTGCGACAGCATTAATCAGGGCACTTAATCAAATCGGGATTCCCACCGTCGGATTTAAGCCCGTGGCGGCAATTCGCTTGCAGCAACAGATCGATTTTATATTCGAGAATTATCCGAAGCACAATTCCCGGCTCTTTGGTTCAGATAGCTTGGAACTCTCCAAAGCATCCCCGCTGACTGATGAGAGTCTTTTGGAAGTAGTTGTCCCGACCCACTTTCTCTGCTATTCGAACTGGCTTAGCACGGTGTTAATCCGCAACGGATCAGGCATCCTCAATGATGCTGAGTTTTACAAACCCTCCGACACGATTGACTTTTATCAGCGTGAGGACATTCAAAAATTGGTTGCGAGAATCCATCTGCCAATCAGTAAAGCCAAAATTTGCAATGGTATAAACGCGCGAAATTTCCACTTACTCCCTGGCGAGAAGCAAGCAAAGGCCTTTAATTATCTTGTTGGACTCAACCCAAATGCAGTTGTTTGTGAAGGGGCCGGGAGCCAGCTTCCAGTTTGGGCCGGTTGTCCTGTAGCCAACCATCTGGTGCTTATAGCCGGTGGATGGATTAATTTTTTCCCGGGCATCAACATCAAAGTGCAGATCGATAATTCAACTGCGACGTTACCTAATCTCGAAACCTTAGCTCCTTTACTGAAAAATGCGGTGAATGGGTGTGTTAGCTCTCCACTAGAGTTGGTCGCAAAGGAAATCAGAGATGAAGCTACAGAAAATTTAGTCCATAAACTTCTCGGTCGCGCCGAAAAACGATGATGCATAGCACAAACCACTTCCCCTATCTTGCGTAAGCCCTGCTCCATTTCCGCCCATTGTCTCGGTGGCCGGATACCTTTGACACCAGCAGTTCAAATCTAATTGCTTCGTCATTGCCACTGACGGTTTCCGCTGCATTCCATCCGGTCGAGCGGTGACAGGAAAGTCGGCACTGGGGCGCGGCGAAACGACCGGGAAGAAATCCAAAGTAACACCAGAAGTGGCACAGATCGCAAAATAATCCAGGCAAAAAAAGGCCTCCATCGCTGGAGGCCCTGGTATTGCTGGTGCGGCACCCGGAATCGAACTACACCGGCCTAGCCTTGGTATCACTAGATACCATTAAGAATTAATACAATTATTACCATCTTTATTACCCACTCCAAGCGGCCCCGGCAATTTTCTAACGCGCTCCGATCAATCTTGCAAGGTTGTGACAAGCGCAGAATATACAGCTACTCGCGCCCCCACAACTTGCAACGGTTGACACCCATGGCGGCACCATCCGCGCCGCAGGCTGCACCATTATATTGACACTTTTCCACAATAGGACAGACGGCACAAGGCTCAACAGCGTGCGGCCTGCTGAGGGGCTACCACCTAATACTGGGAAATTTTCTACTCTCTGAAACTTTCCTTGACCGCCCAGAACAAGTAGACGCCCACTATCTCAGCGTTTCTTTACGCCTGAGTACTTCTGACCATGCCTCTTTCTCCAAACGGATATTTTCTAGCCGGGCCTCCTCTTGACGGCGATGCTTTTCCTCGCGTTCCTCTGGTGTTGAAGTGAATAGTCCCATTGATACCCCCTCTGGTATGAATATTGGACAATAACCGCTATGTCATGAGTTGCGTATTCTGCTAGCTCACACCACCGTTAATGCTTGCGAAGCCGCCACCTGGAATGTGATCATTGGCGCCAGCAGAAATACTGAACCTGCGAGTGGCAGCAAGGTGCCTTTAGCAGACGTAGACATCTCGAAAAGGTGTGTCCCCTTCTCAGATTCCAAAGCATCCCTCCGGGTGTCGGCTCACTCAGCCTGCCGACTTATTCTAAGGAGGTAGTAGTAGGGGCTGCGGGCAAGTCCTTCCTGCTTAGCCTTGTCACCTTTCATCTGCATGAGAAGACCAGCTACCGTGATCAATGCTTTGGCGATAGTCACGCTCAAGGGCATGGAGAGGTAGCTGGTCACTATCTCTGGCGTCTCCTTCGTCAGCCCAAACCCTTTCTCCAACAGACCGCGCGCTGGCTTTTCCACGGCGTCTTTCAGCTCCAGCAACTGCGGTCTAACTTCAGTCTCCACAAGCGCCTTCGCAGCAGCCTCCACGTCTTTGAAATCCGCCCCCTCGGAAATGGCGGTATTGAGTTGGCCAGCCAGCCTCAGGACTGCACGACGAAATGGTTTTAAGTAGGGCTCAAACTCGGCCCGCATCTCCATTATCTGTTCGGGGTTAAGTGCCTTGACGTGAGGCACCGCCAAAGCAACGCATTGCATTGCGGCAATCGTGGAAAGGGCTTGAACGTTATTCTTGAATGCGCCGGGTCGCGGTTCCGGAATCGGCAGCCCAGGGTGATCATTGATAATTGGAATGCCGTTGCGAGCGGCGTAAATCAACGCTTGCGCGTGATAATGCAAACGTCCTGGATAGTTCATGGAGACACTGCTGTCGTCTGTTAGACCCTTCGCATGACCTCCGAAGTGCATCGGAACGAAATTCGGTTTAGGTGGCCCGAATATGGCGATATCTAGCTGCTTAACAAGTTCATCGGCGCCTTCCTCCTTGCCTCCCATTACCCCGGCCTCGCCAGTGAAGGCGCAGAAGCCATCGAGCGTTTTAGCGTGGCGCACGAAGCGCAACATCGCAACCAGTGCGTCACCATCTCCAAAGCCACCGGGAGGTAGCGCGGCAATACGTGCTGCCTCCCTTTCCACCCATTCCGGGTCGTAGCCTTCCAATGGGAGATAGACGTGCGGGAAATGGATACGATCGAACACCAAAGCCATGTGCGTTAACGCCAAAGCGGTTCCCGGAATGGGGCTGGCGTAGTAAACAGCTTCGAGAGTCGGCTCTTGCATTTCGCTACCTTAAGGGCAACAGGCGTAACACGCTTCAAGCGGCCACGCTCGCCGCAGGTTCAGCCCGCAGTTCCGATAGGATCCCACCAACTCTGGGGGGGCGTTCCTGGCCGATCGCACACATCCCATGGTGAATACCTGCGTGGTATCCGATGCCGCATAACGTCTGACATAACCGGTGCTGCGCGGCTTCATCGCGCAGCGTCCGTGTTGATGGATGGGTTGGGCGTCATCTCATGAGCCTTTTGGGGTCAACGACGTGGCTGCTGCATGCCTCGCTCGCTCGCCCTTCAGCAGGCGCCGAGCTTCTACCCGAAGGAGAAGTATTGACTGCTCAAGAACGCGAACATAATCCTGAAAGACACCCTCCAGTTCTGGATTGACGTCAAGTTCAGGTTCGGGCCCAACTAGCGGCTCAATTTCCCTTGATATACGTTTGGCAGTCAATATTGCTTCAAAGGGAACCTCGGCAGTAATCGATTCGAGAGGATACCGTTGGATCGCATCAGCAAGTTCTCTGAATCTTGAGCTCGGGTCCACTGGATGTCCTGGTGGCCATCTTTCCAACTTTCGCTTCTCAGCGCGGGACTCGATAGCGGCATTCTTGAGATGAATTAGCAGGGTGGCCAATCCATCATGAGCTCTTGCTTCCCGCTCAGAAAGTTCTAGCCGGCCTCGCCTTACTTGCCATTGAACCGCGACTGCGCCAGCCATTATCGCCGCAGAACCTACAATCGCTTGTGCCCAGGCAGCTAAGTCTGAGCTTGATAGGTTTGTAAATAGGCAAAGCTGGTTCATAGGATTTGAGCTCGGGAATGACGACGCTTTCGTGATGTCATGACGTCCAACGTTCAAGTTCAGGGGGCTTCGCGGGCCTTATCGCGAAGCTCCCCTGGAACGCCGGGTTCGGCCTCAGTCGCTCGCACAGCCGACCCGACTTCAAGCGCGACAACGCTGTTGTAGTTTGCATATATTTCCCTCAATGGCGGTGTGTCGAGGATATCCGGAGCGATTAACTGGCGAACCCATGAATCGTAAAAGAACGCTACTTCAAGCGCTCGATCGAACAACGGGACTGGCCCCTGATTGGTGAGGTCGCGATGGGCAACGTATTGATTGCGAAACGTAACCATTTCCTTCCAGTAGCGTTTCCATTCAGCTTCAGAAATACCCAAGTGTTCGCAAATGCCCTTTCGAAAGGACCTGCGCAGTGTGTTGGCCGGACCAACAGCCAATTTGTGCCAATGGGTTTTGTTCGAAACATAGCTTCCAAACACCATGCACCAGTAGATGCAGGCTTGCGAAATATGGGCGTTTGAGGTATCGATCCAAAACGACGAGCGGCACTGCTTTCCAGCAAGTGCAGCTTTCAATGCTCGGTAGTGGATTAGGTGCCGCGCGAACAAATACACAAGGGGAACCTGCTCTGCGAATACCTCACTGTGATATTGGGTGGAGTTCATTGTCCTGAGGCCGAACGTGGAGTTGAGGCGCCTGCGCGGCTTTTCGCGCAGGTCGCCTCGAACGCAGGGTTAGGCATCAGGTTCCAGATCGACACTTTTCCAATACCAATAAATGCTTTTTAGCGGGGTCGCGTTCCTTGATAAAGGCAGCGTGTAGCTTGTACTGAAGCTCGCTTGGTGCGGCTGCATTTTTGTCTTTACTGTCTTCATTCATATGTTCAACGATGAGCGTAACCAGATCGTCGCCTTTGAAACACTCACTTCGCCCAGAAAACGCCTTTGTGGGCCAGTATTGGAGTGGCTTAAGTACTTCTAAAAGTTGTTGCTCTGCAAGTAGCGCGTCGCCGTCTAGGCTGTATGAAACGGAGTGAATCACTTCAAGATCATATGGAAAGTCAGACAAATACTTCTCACCAGCGAATAGTTTCTTCAACTTCTCTTGAGGCGATAAATCGCTGTCGATGACACTGGTTGAGCCAAAAGCAAATCTTTGCCTTGGGTCTGCGTGCCCAGTAACACCAACCTTGAAAAACTCTTCGTCATCTGAGCCACTAAAAATCCGTACTAGGTAGAGAAGCATGGTTTGATGCCTAACGTGGAGGTGACCGGCGCTGCGCGGCTTCATCGCGCAGCGTCCAGAGAGCGAAGCGAACGGGGTCGACCGCAGGGTTAGGTTGCATGGAATTACTTGATACCGAGAGCATTTCGTTTAGCCAACCACTCGCCCACGAGCGACTTGAGCAGTAGAAAGTATTCCTCGCAAAGGCGAAAGACGCCCCCACTGCTACCGGGAATGAATTTCTCAATACCATCAAAACGCAAGAAGGTCATGGTTCCCCCTGGTGGCTGGAGCACCCCGTCGATTTTTAAGTCGTGAATGGGGGCAGTATGCGCGATCGGGGCGACGACGCCCTTGTGGATTGAATACACGCGACTGGCATTGAAAAAGCGAAGTATGGGCAGTTCCTTGAGCGATGACATTCGATCTTCGTACCACGCCTTCAATTCTGGATATTCGGCCGATTCTCGCTGCATGACGAAGGTGACACTTCTTGCGAGGGAGATGTATGAGTTGACGCATGAGCGAACAGTTTCGTCATTTGCCATGTGCTCCACCGCAAGTTTCATCTGGGTTGCAGCGTCGCGCAATTTCATCTCTGTTTCGGTCATAGCATCGTGCTGGGTATGCAACCTAACGTCAAATGGGCGGCAAATTTGCAGGGTTTCGCAGACCGCTTGCTGCATAACATGGGAGATGCGTCATAAAAAACTCCTTGCAATCCATACGTTACCCGGAAGGCTGTTGTTATTTACAGTAGTAAACAATACTTCAAACCCTGCAGCCTTGGCACATCCGGCCAGTGGCATTGTAAGGCCGCTTTCGGGCGACTTGGCCAGCGGCCGGATATGGCCGATGGCTGCCGAATTACCTGAACTGAAGCCTCCAAGTCAAAACGTGGCGCCATTGCTGCATTTATTGGTGGCGGGATACAAGCATCACGACCGGCGTGATTGGAGCACCGTACGCAATGAGTTCGCCGTATGCCCTATATCCTCAAGGACAGCGCCACAATCGCAGCGCCACAAATGCCCACCATTGGGAGGGGTCAAAACCACCTCGATCATTCCTTGATCTTCCAGGGCATCCAGTTCGTTGTTATTCAGTGCCAAACTAAGCCGTGCCTGATCAGAACCCCCGTGACGAATGAGCTTACCCGTGTGGCTGTCTCTGGAGTAATACGCTCCCTGTTCCTCCGCCGACATTTCCCAACTATGAAGCCAAAACTCAGTGGTTCCCCATTTAGGTCTATTGCCAGAGTTATGCCAAGGTATTGTGAAACCAACCGCCCCCACGCCCTCCAAGTAGCAAGATAACTGGCGTATAAGCCGCCCCATATCGTCCTGATTTGTAGCCGCAACAAGCCTAAATGTACGCAGTTCACCGTGAGACATCCAATGGGCCAAGTCCTCAAGCATCTGAGTGGTTATGTCCATAGTCCGCAAGCCCATCACATTTGAGTAGTTTGCTATCCAAGCAAGTCCCGTGAGGTTGGCAGCCCACTGGCCTTTGACAAATGAGGCTAGACCTATGCCCCGCTGCTGAAGTTTTACATCGATCTCAGTCATTATTATTCTCCATGTTGTTGACTGTCCTGCCCTACCGCACTGCTACGAAATCCCCGCCACCGCCACTGCCCGCAAGTGCGTTCAATGCCGCTGCCGAGGCCAAAACCCGCGCCGACGAATCCGACGCCCTCAATGCCAGGCGGATAAGTTCCGCCCGCCGCTCAGCCGGCCGGTATCCACCGTCAACATCATCTGCTGCTGCCATCAGCTTCACCGCTGCCGCTGCCAGCCAACCCGCCTGACCTATCAGGGCTTCTCGTATCGGCCCGAAGTCCCCTACCTTCAACCTAGCCGCTGCCGCTCTTATTGCCGCCGCCGTGGTCGCTGCCGTGGTTGTCCCTACCTCTCCTCCGTCACCAAGCACCCCAGCCGCTGCAAGGCCCCAAAACGTAGCAGGATCAGCAATAGCAGCTGCCAGGTGCTGCACCCCATCGGGAACCTGCCTAAGACCCCCACCCCCCCACCGTGACGCCGCATAGCTCGACAACAGCTTGCGCCCATCTTCCAACGCTCTGACCGCATCCTGTTGCGCCTCGTTTAGTTCGCTCATGCCAACGTTCTCCCTGTAGGTCTGGTTGTAGGGTCTGTTGTAGGGCAAAAAGCCGATTTTGTAGGGGGCAAGTCCCCGATTGTAGGGATAGCCGTAATGGCACTTTCCGTTGCAGCACAAGGCCTTCCACCAGATTTACTGGATTTTGTAGAGGGCTGGAACCTCCAAAATTCGTATACGGGAAATAGGGTGCCCCTCCTACCCATCCTTTTCCTTCTATAAGGGGCACAGGGGGGAGGTACTACTCGCTCCCGCGTATCCCTTGCAGCACAAGGGAGTAGGCTATTTTTGCCAATTTCGGCACCCCTACAGCCGTTCCGGCCTTGATCTACTGCAATCCATTGCAGCGCAAGGCTTTCCGGCGATTCAGCCAGGCTGGCCCCACCCCTACAATTTTCTAGCCTTACCCCTACAGGATTGATGGAGTTTTTTTGGCTGGTACTGTTTCCCGCCCCTTCCCAGACGCTTTGCAAAAAATAGGGTCTCATGATCGGCCCTTGCTGGATATCAGCCGAAGTCCACCGGCTAAACTGGCGGGAGGTGAAGGGTTCCCCTCAGCTTCCATGCTGCTGCGCTTTTCCCTCTTGAGCCGCCACTTGGTATAGCCGCCGCTGGCGTAGCTCTCCCATCCTTCTCCGGCAAGGGCATTGCGCAGCCTGCTTTCATCTGCCGCCGACCGCTCGCCGAGTTTCTGGTCCCCAAGGACCAACTGCATCAGTTCTATCAATCTGAACGAACTTGTAATGCTCTTGGTATCGCCGTCTTTATCCTTCACCGCATCACAGAACAGCTTGCTATTGAAGTCCTGAACCATTTCCCGCCAAGCATCCGGCATCATCCGGGCCAGCGCCTCACTGTGCTGAGCTTTCCGCACCTGCTCATCTTCCTGCCCCTGCTCGGAAATCCACCAACGTGCACCAGCCCTGTACTTGTGCACTGCCTCTGCCCAAAGCAGGGGCGCATCTTGCCGTAATTTCTCAATGTCAATCTGCCCTACCCGTACAGGCCAAAAGCGCCTATTCCCCGTCACATCGCGGACATAGTGCTGATCGTTTGTTGTCCCCAGGAATACCGCAGTACACGGCCAATCTTGTGTAACGAAGCCCCACACAGCCCGGTATGCGTCAGAGAGTCGAGACAAAAAATTTTTCATCAAGTTTGAATCGTGCCGAGTAAGCCCCGACAGTTCGCCCCATTCCACAATCAGCCTGCCACGCAGCATCATGAGAGTGTCTTTACCCATACCGGCCAAGTCGAAGCCCTCAAGAAATACGCTGGGGTCAATCGCGCCAGCAAGCACCCGCGCCACCGTTGATTTGAAACCGCCTTGCGGCCCCTCAAGCACGAGCATCGTATCAACCTGTTCGCCAGGGTTGAACGCCCGCGCCACCGCCGCAATTAGCCACCGTTCGCCGACTACCTCAAGGTATCGAATTAGTTCAGGACTCGCACCGACGCCAGCGCCGCAGTAGTCAATCAGCCAACGCCCCAGCCGAGGCACGCCGTCATACTGCCCTGCAAGCTCATCCAATCTTTCTGTAACTGGATTGCGCCGCGTCTTTTCCGCCCAAGCCAGCAGAATTGGCAAAGCATCCTTTGGTTGAACCGATACGCCCCACTCACGGGCAAGCCACATCGCCACGGCCCGGACATCGGAATCAACAAGCACCCGCCCGGATACCCCTCCACCCGTGACCACACCGAAAGCGGCCGTCTTAACCGGATCACTCCTGAACTCGTCAAGCCACACCGCACCAAGTAGCCTTTTGTCGCGGTGCAAGAGTTCGACGTGCACATAAAGGTTTGAAGGTAGCGCCCCCTTGGCATTCAGGAGGCCATCGAAACCACCGACTAGAAATTCCGTTGCCTTCTCCCGCAGTCCCTTATGCATGGCCTTGGCCACGGCAACGCCCGCCGCTTTGGCCGCGCTATCGACCCAATAAGAACCGCCGCCATCAAGCCCCTTGAGCACGCGCTCAACGTCCCAAACCGCGAACGGCTTGCCGTCCCGCATCTGCCCTTTCTTGCTGTCCAGTAGGCCAGATGCTTCAACGATGCAAACAATCTGCCCCACGTCCCGCGTGTAGTAGGCAACATGCCCAATGAGCGCCGCCCGCGATTCAGACACACCCCCGCAATCTTTCGTTTCGCCATTCATCAGCCGAATGATTTTGCCGGCCTTGTTGTTTCGCCTTAGCAGCATCAGAATTTCATCATCAGACTTGGCAGGCCATTGGGCAGGGTCCCCGACCAAGGCCGCTGCCATGGCCTTGTCTTTGGCTACATCCTTAGCCGTCTCCGTCCCCGGCTTCACGAAGCCGAAGCGGATCATGTATGCCTCGATACTTTTCTGATTGGAACTGATCGGGCGGAACTCCCGATACACTCCACCCGTGACTGTCACATAGCGAATGGAGTCCTTGCCGTACACCTCAAGGTTCCCGACCTTCTCCTTACAGTCATCCAAGGTCATGCCATAGACGAAGCCGCGCAAGCCGGTTCCGCTGGGGCTGGTCTCGACATATGAACCCATCGCAACCAGGGCGGCAATCGCCTCTTGTTCCGCAATGACGTTGCCCTGCTCATCAAGGCAGTTGTCGATGTCAAAGGCAACAGTCAGTTTGTCGCATGACGACATCAGCACGCCGACACCATCGAAGCCACCACGCTCGTACAGCGCACGGGCTTGCTCGAATGGAAGCCAATCAGCCGGCTTGTTGCCGTCGAGGCTGTGCTTCCCGTTGCTGGGCACCTTCGCCGGTTTCTGTCCCACGCGGGGTTTATTCGTGAAGACGCACCACCCCGCCCCAATTCCCAGCCGCCCAATAACCTCAAATTCCGGGCGTACTGCCGCACTCCATTTTTTCGTTGCTGCCATGATCTGCCACCATTTTTCTTATTGTTCGGGGTGGAAGTGACGCGCTAAAATATCAACGCTGTCACCTAGCCCCTGCCGCGATTGGTCCTCGCGCCAGGGGCGTTTCTATTTGGCCAGCGCTGTCCGCAACTCACCAACATGCCAGCGAGTAGACCGACCAAAGCGCCGAGGTTCTGGCAGGATGCCCGACTTTGCCCAGCGCCACAGCGAAGCATGAGAGCAACCGACGATAGCCCGGACAACAGGCTCGGCAACGTGAGCCGAATCGGGTAGAGAGTCAAACGACTTTAGGAGATTCGCCGCATCAGTGCTCGCGGGCTTATTGCGTGTAGTGGTCATCACGGGCCTCTTATTATTATTGTTGGCTTTTTATTTTCCGGCCCTATCTGACGGCACCGGGCACTATGGCTATGCTCAGGAAGCATGCCAAGCGACTTCAGGCAATGATACGCGACTGAAGGATTCGGTCAAGGACCAATCGCGGTTATGCAGCCAGCGCCGCCCCTGGCATCTGAATCAGATCAGCACCCTTTCCCGCTGCACAAATCTCGTCCGCATACCACTGCATCAGCTTGACCCGTTCTGCGTAGTGGGTAGCGCGGTCATAGGCACCCTCTACCCCGAGCTTGCCATGCGCCAGCGCCGCCTCTTTCACGTTATCGGGCCATTTCAGCGACTCGGCAACGTAAGTGCTGAAAGTGCTGCGGAAGCCATGAGCATGAATGTCCGAACCCGAAGCCCTACGCACGGCCTTAATCAGCGCCATGCCGCTTAACGTCTTCACTTTGGACCCCGGCCGCGATGGAAAGAGATACTCACCGAAACCCGTCAGCTTCCTTAGCTCCGCCAAGACTGCCAGTGCTTGCTTGCTGAGGGGTACTGAATGCGGCTTACCCATCTTCATACGCTCACCCGGAATTGTCCAACGCGCTTGCACCGCATCAATCTCCCCCCACCGTGCCCCCAGCACTTCCCCGGGCCGACAAGCCGACAGCATCAGCAACTTGATTGCGCAAACAGTCTCAGGCTCCGCACTGACCGTTTTCAACGACTTCACGAAGGCGGGCATATCTCCCCAAGCCAAGGCCCGCATACGCTCGCCTTGGTGCCGTTCAAAGACATTGCGCAGCAGCGCTTTTGCTGGGTTGTCCCCTGTATAGCATCCATGCGCCTTTGCGTAGTCGAATATCTCACCTGCCCAGCGGCGCACATTGCCCAGCATTTCAAGCGCCCCCCGCGCCTCAATCTTGCGTAGGGCATCCCGCAGGATAGGCGCATCAATCGACTGGATAGGTAATGGCCCTAGCCTAGGCAGCAGGTTCGCCCGTATGCCCCCATCCATCTTTTTGTAATAGGCCGGAGAGCAGTTCTTTTTCTTCCCCTCTAGCAACTCTTTCGCAATTCCTTCGAATGTCGTTGCCGTCTGAACCTTGTTACGCAGCTTGCGTATCTGATTCTCAGCGACAGGACTGCGGCCCTCGCGCACCAACTCCCGCATGCGCTCAGCCTCTCTCCGCGCCTTGTCCAAGCTCATGGCGGGATAGATACCTAGTTGTGCAGTGCTTTCCTTGCCGCCTGCCTTGGTCTTGAATTGCCAGTACTTGCGGCCCGCAGGGGTCACAACGAGACGAAGGCCGTAGCCATCAGGCAGCACACGGCTTTTCCCGCCTTCTGTATCAGGCTTGGCTTGCCTGACTACCAAGTCACTCAATCTATTGGCTTCGCGCGCCATCTCATCCCCTTTGCATACGGTCTTCGGTGGAAGTGGGTAATTTTTAGCGTTACCCCCTTTCGTTACCCACACTTGTACCCGCATCGCACTGAGATTACAAGATGCTTCTTGAAACCTTGAGATACTCCCTGACACAAAGAAAATGCCCGCCAGTCTTGGTTCTGCTAAGACTTGCGGGCCTGAGCAGCAGTCCCCGCAAGGGTTCTGCTGTTTGTCGCTGGTGCCGGCACCCGGAATCGAACTGGGGACCTACCGCTTACAAGGCGGTTGCTCTACCATCTGAGCTATGCCGGCTCGGCACGAATTATAACGGAGCCGATCCGCTATACACTCCACTTCCATTCCATCCGACGTCGCCCATGGTCGCCAGTTCGCCTCCCCGTCAGCCCTTGCATCTGCTGCTCATCGCTGCCTCCGACGAGGCGGCGGCGCGTCTGCTGCCGGTCTTTGCCGAGACGGACAAGGACTGCCGCTTCGACCGCATCGACAGTGGCGACGGATTGCGCAGCGCGCTGGCCGACCAACCCTGGGATGCCGTGCTGTACCTGCCCCGGGTTGCCGGACTGTCGCTGCAGGCTGCGTTGCGGCAGATCGACGAAATGGGCGTGGATCTGCCGCTGATTCTGGTCGCCGGACCCGGCGAACAACCGGCCATGCAAGCGGCGATGAAAGCCGGTGCGCGCGACGTGATCGACGCCGACCGGCTGGAGCGCCTGATACCGGCGGTCGAACGCGAAGTGCGCGAGGCCCGGCATCGCGCCGACCACCGCGCGGCGCTGGAAATGCTCAACGAAAGCCAGGCGCGCTTCGATGCGCTGGCCTCCAACCTGCCGGGCATGCTGTTCCACCTGCGGCGCGATGCGCATGGGGAATATCGCTTCCTGTTCGTCAGCGAAGGCTGCCAGAAGCTCTTCGGCTTCAAGCAGCAGCATTTGCTGGCCTCGGCCAGCAAGCTGTTCGACGCCCTCGAAACCGACAAGCGCAAAAGCCTCGAAAGCGCCCTGGGCGAATCGGCGGCGAAGGGCACGCTGCTGAACTGGGAAGGCTACACTAAAGGGCGCACCCGGCAGAAGTGGGTCAACCTGCGCTCGACGCCGCACCGCTTCGACAACGGCATCGTCGAGTGGCGCGGCATCGCCAGCAACATCACCGAAAGCAAGGAAAGCGAAGCGCAGCTGCGCGGTTCGCGGCAGCAACTGGCCGAACTTTCCACCCACCTCGAAGCCGTCAAGGAAGAAGAGCGCGAGCGGATTTCGCGCGACATCCATGACGAACTGGGATCGATCCTGGTGTTCCTCAAGATAGAAGCGGCGCAACTCGCCGGCAAGCTGCCGGCGGATGCCGCGCGGCTGAGGGAGAAGGCCCATTCCATCGAGTCCCTGCTCGACCAGGCCATGAGTACGGCGAGCCGTGTCGCGCGCGAATTGCGCCCCGGCATCCTCAAGGAATTCGGCCTGCCCGCCGCCATCGAATGCCAGGCGGAGGATTTCACCCAGCGTTTCGGCATTCCGTGCCGGGTGCAATGCGACGAGGACGCCATCGAGCCGGAACCCGATACCTCGCTGGCGCTGTTCCGCATCGCCCAGGAGGCGCTGACCAATGTCGCCAAACATGCGCACGCATCGCTGGTCGTCATGCGTTTGCGGCGCGAACGCGGTAACATCCTGCTCGAGATCAGGGACAATGGTCGCGGCATTTCAGAGGTGGATATGCAGAAGCCGAAATCCTTCGGATTGCGCGGAATTCGCGAGCGGGTCCTGAGTCTTGCCGGCGAATTTTCCATCGGGCCCGCGGAACACGGCGGCACGCATATCGTGCTGCGGGTTCCGGAACGTGCCGGCATAGAAGTTCCCGGCGAAGAAGAATTGCAACGCAACCTGTTTTGACCATGTCCGACAAGATTCACGTCCTGATTGCCGATGACCATGCCATTGTCAGGCAGGGCCTCAAGCAGATTCTTTCCGAAACCGAGGACCTGCTCGTCACCGGCGAAGCCGACGACGGCGCCGAGGCCCTGAGCCTGGCGCGTCAGCAGCCCTGGGACGTGTTCCTGCTGGATGTCTCCATGCCCAACCGCAACGGCATCGACACCCTGAAGCAGCTGAAGAAGGAATTTCCGCGCCTGCCGGTGCTGATCCTCAGCATGCATCCGGAAGAGCAATACGCGGTGCGTGCACTGAAAGCCGGCGCCTCGGGCTATCTGACCAAGCAAAGCGCGCCCGAACTGCTGGTCACCGCCATCCGCCAGGTCGCTTCCGGCAAGAAATACCTCAGCCCGGCGGTCGCACAGCAACTGGCGGAAGCGATTTCGGACAACTCCGACAAGTCGCCCCATGAGCGCATTACCGATCGCGAATACCAGGTACTGGTGATGATTGCCGCCGGCAAGACGCTGACCCAGGTGGCCGAGCAACTCAACCTCGGCGTGGCCACCGTCAGCACCTATCGCGCCCGCCTGCTGGAAAAAATGGGCCTCAAGAGCACGGCCGAACTGATCCGCTATGGACTGGAACACGGACTGGCGGAGTGATCCGCATTGGAAAACCAGCCTCGGCCATTTGCTGAATCTATTCCGGGGAAACACCTAGCAGGTAACTTCCTGCAAAATAGCGGACAGGGAAACGGAATTCGAAGCCAGGGAGACTGGCGCGAACTGGGGAAAGACCGGCCAGATCAGGCCAGCCTAATATCGTGAGAGGGGTCACCAATGAAGACATTGAAGAAACTGCTTGAAGAAAATCCGCGCGCACCGGTTTCCGTTTCGCCCGATGACTCTGTGTTTTCCGCCCTGCAACTGATGGCGAAGCACGACATCGGCGCCGTAATGGTCATGCGTGACGGGCAACTGGCAGGGATCTTCAGCGAGCGCGACTACGCGCGAAAGATCATTCTCCTCGGCAAGTCGTCCAAGGAGACCCTGGTGCGGGAGATCATGACCGAAAAGGTGCTCTACGCCCTGCCGACGCAGACGACCGATGAAGCCATGGCCCTGATGACGGAAAAGCATATCCGCCACCTGCCGGTGCTCGACAGCGCCAAAAAAGTGACCGGCATGGTTTCGATCGGCGACCTGGTCAAGGAAACCATTTCCGAGCAGGCCTTCCTCATCAAGCAACTGGAACAATACATCGCCGGGTGATCCGGCTTAAATTGCGCCATGGCAGCCAACGATGCGAGCGACACTCCCGAGGCAGTACTGGCCCGCCTGGTGGAATTGCGCACCGAACATCGCGATCTGGACGAGGCCATCAACCGGCTGACGCTGACGCCCCCGGACGACCAGTTGATGCTGCGACGCCTGAAGAAGCGCAAGCTGCTGATCAAGGACCGCATCGCCGTGCTTGAGCGCATGCTCGATCCCGACCCGGACGAATACGCATGAGCGTTGCCGCGCCGCCGCGCCGGCGGCCAACCGCAGTCACTGTCTGCCGTGGGGACATGGCCGGAAGGAAGACGCATCCATGAGCTACAACTTCGACACCCTCGCCCTGCATGCCGGCCAGGTTCCCGACGAACGCTTCGGCGCGCGGGCGACGCCGATCTACCTGACCACATCCTTCGTCTTCAAGGATTCCGACCAGGCCGCGGCGCTGTTCAACATGGAACGTGCCGGCCACGTCTATTCCCGCATTTCCAACCCGACCAATGCGGTGCTCGAAGAGCGCATCGCCGCGCTCGAAGGCGGCGTCGGCGCGATTGCGGTCGCCTCGGGCCAGGCGGCACTGCATCTGGCCATCGCCACCCTGATGGGCGCGGGCGGCCACATCGTCGCCAGCCGCTCGCTGTATGGCGGCTCGCACAACCTGCTCGATTACACCCTGCCCCGCTTCGGCATCACCACCACCTTCGTCGATCCCCGCGACCTCGACGCCTGGCGCGCCGCGATCCGCCCCGAAACGCGCCTGCTGTTCGGCGAGACCCTCGGCAATCCCGGACTCGACGTGCTGAACATTCCCGAAGTGGCGGCCCTGGCCCATCACCACGGCCTGCCGCTGATGGTCGACAGCACCTTCACCACGCCCTGGCTGATGCGTCCCTTCGAGCATGGCGCCGACCTGATCTTCCATTCCGCAACCAAGTTCCTCGGCGGCCACGGTGTCGCCATCGGCGGCCTGCTGGTCGACGGCGGCAGCTTCGACTGGGAGGCCTCCGGCGGCAAGTTCCCGACCCTGACCGAGCCCTATGAGGGCTTTCACGGCATGGATTTCGCCGAGGAATCCACCGTCGCCGCCTTCCTGCTGCGGGCGCGGCGCGAGGGCCTGCGCGATTTCGGCGCCTGCATGAGCCCGATGACGGCCTTCCAGCTCCTGCAGGGCGTGGAAACGCTGCCGCTGCGCATGGAGCGGCACATCGCCAACACGCGTCTGGCCGTCGCCCACCTGGCCGAGCACGAAGCCGTTGCCGGCGTCGGCTATCCGGAGCTTGCCGACCATCCCGACCACGCCCTGGCGAAAAAGCTGCTGCCGCGCGGCGCCGGTTCGGTGTTCAGTTTCACGCTGAAGGGCGGCCCCGCTGAAGCAAGGGCGGCGGGACGCAAGTTCATCGAGGCCTTGCGCGTGTTCTCGCACCTGGCCAACGTCGGCGATGCCAAGTCGCTGGTGATTCATCCGGCATCGACCACCCACTTCCGCATGTCCGATGCCGCGCTGGTGGCGGCCGGCATCCATCCCGGCACCGTTCGCCTGTCGATCGGCCTCGAGGATCCCGGCGATCTGCTCGAAGACCTCAATCGCGGCCTCGCCGCGGCGGCAAAGGCCTAGCCCATGCAGATCGAACTCGACGGTCAATCGGCCTACGCCTACACCGGCGGCAAGCCTTTCGATGCCGCGCTGCCCTGCGTCGTCTTCATCCACGGCGCACAGAACGACCATAGCGTCTGGGGCCTGCAAAGCCGCTGGTTCGCCCATCACGGTTTTTCCGTGCTGGCCGTCGATCTGCCTGGTCATGGCCGCAGCGCCGGCGATCCGCTGCCGTCGATCGAAGACCTGGCGGACTGGATCGAATTGCTGCTGGAAAAAGTCGGCGCAGGGGATACGGCGAACTGTGCGGCGAAAAACGTCACCCTGGTCGGCCACAGCATGGGCTCGCTCACCGCCCTCGAATGTGCTGCGCGCCATCCGGCGCGCGTCGCACGCATCGCGCTGGTCGGCACCGCCGTGCCGATGCCGGTATCCGACGCCCTGCTGGGCGCGGCACTGGAGCGGGAAGGCAAGGCCATCGGCATGATCAACAGCTGGTCGCATTCGGCGCGAGCCACCATCGGCGGCAACACCGTCCCCGGAATCTGGCTGCTGGGTGCTTCGCGACGTCTAATGGAGCGCCAACGACCGGGCGTGCTGCACAACGATCTGGCGGCCTGCAACGCCTACATGCACGGCATGGACGCCGCGGCAGCCCTGGCCTGCCCGGCAATGATCATCAGCGGCAGCAAGGACATGATGACCCACCCCAAGGCGGCGGCAAAACTCGCCGGCGTGATCAAGGACGTCAGGAGCGTCAGCCTCGACGGTGCCGGCCATGCGCTGATGGCCGAACAACCCGATGCGGTGCTTGACGCCCTGCGCGGCTTCATCGCCTGAACCCTTGGAAGCGGCCAGGAAGCAGCCTCATCAATTTCCGGTGATCCGCACCGGCCTGCCGCTGTCGGCGCCTTTCGACTGGCTGCGGCGCGGCGCCGATGACCTCAAGGCCTGCGGCTTCGCCAGCCTGTTCTACGGCCTGTGCTTTGCCGCCGGCGGCTTGTTGCTCTTCCTCGCCTTCCGCCATGCCGTGCAGCTGGTCACCGCAGTCACCGCCGGATTCATGCTGCTGGGTCCGTTTCTGGCCCTCGGCCTCTATGAACTCTCGCGCCGTCGCGAAACCGGCGAGCCGCTGAACCTGACCGGGACGCTGGCCGTCTGGAAGCGCAACCTCGGCTGCTTCGGCATCTACTCGCTGATACTGATCGTCATCTACCTGGTCTGGGCGCGAGCCTCGCTGGTGATCTTTGCGCTCTTCTACCAGGGTGGCATGCCGACCCTGGGAAGCTTCATGACGCAGATCCTGAAATTCGACAACATCGAGTTCCTGCTGGCCTACCTTGTCATCGGCAGCTTTTTTGCCGCACTGGTGTTTGCCTTCTCCGTGGTTTCCATCCCCATGATGCTGGAACGCAACCAGGATACCGTCACCGCCATGCTGGCCAGCTTTCTGGCGCTGGTACGCAACCTGCCGATGATGCTGATCTGGGCCGCACTGATCGTCCTGCTCACGGTCGTCGGCATCGCCACGGGCTTCCTCGGTCTCATCGTCACCATGCCCCTGGTAGGCCATGCCACCTGGCACGCCTACCGGGCCCTGATCGACCCCCCGGCACTTTGAGCCACAAGGGGGATATCGCGCTGCTGGCGGCGGCGGCGCAGGCCCTGCTGTTGACCAACGCCATCATGCTGGTTTCGATCAACGGCCTGCTGGGGCTCCAGCTTGCATCGGACAAGCGTCTGGCGACCCTGCCGATCACGACCTAGGTCATCGGGGTGACGCTCGGGACCCTGCCCGCCGCCTTTTTCATGAAGCACCATGGCCGCCGTGCCGGTTTCATGCTCGGCGCCGGCCTCGGCATGCTCGGCGCGACGATTTCCGCCTTTGCCGTCGGCATCGGCAGTTTCCGGCTGCTGTGCCTCGGCACCGTATTCGCCGGTACCTACAACGCCTTCGGCCAGCAATATCGCTTCGCCGCCGCCGATGCCGCACCGCCCGACTGGAAAAGCCGCGCCATCTCGCTGACACTCACCGGCGGCATCCTCGGCGGCGTGATCGGCCCCCAAGTCGGCAAGCTGACGCGCACCCTGCTCGAACCGGCCTACCTCGCCAGCTATGGCGCGCTGATAGGCTTTGCCGCACTGGCCATGCTGGTCGCCAGCCGGCTGACCATCCCGCCGCTGACGATCGCCGAACAGAACGCCGTCGGTCGTCCGCTGCACCGCATCGCGCGCCAGCCCGCCTTCGTCGTCGCGGTGCTGGCCGCAGCCTGCGGCTACGGCGTGATGAACCTGCTGATGACGGCGACGCCGCTGGCGATGGACATCTGCGGCCTGCCCTTCGCCGACACCGCCCTGGTCCTGCAGTGGCACGATCGGCATGTTTGCGCCTTCCTTCTTCACCGGCGGCCTGATCAAGCGCTTCGGCGTGCTCAACATCCTCGTCACCGGCGCCGCTGATGTATCTCTGCATCGGCATCGCGCTGTCCGGCGTGACGCTGATGCACTTCTGGTGGGCGCTGGTGCTGCTCGGAGTGGGCTGGAATTTTCTGTTCATCGGCGGCACCACGCTGCTCACCGAAACCTACCGGCCCGAAGAAAAAGCCAAGGTGCAGGGCAGCAACGATTTCATGGTACTCGGGGTGCAGGGCATCACCTCGCTGTCGGCCGGCGTCCTGATCACCGGCGACGGCTGGGCCAGCCTGAATGCCTACGCCATTCCCGTCATCGCCATGACCACGCTGGCCACCGCCCTGCTCTCGCAGTATCGGCGCTCTGCGCGCGGCCGCGATGTTTCAAGCACCGGCTAAACGGGTCGAGGTCATGGCAGCATTATGGCGACTCAACCGGCAGCAAGGGCCGGGGCAGCTGCCGACGGGTTAGGCGGGGCACTGAGCTACTTTTTTGCTTGCCACGCGGCGCTCTTCCTTCCTCTCTTCCCTCTTGTCCCGCGTTTTCTCTTCTGTTCCCTCTCCCGCAGCGGGTTGCTCGCTGCCGCCGAACGTCCCCTCTTCACCGCCGATGGTTTGTCCGGTCGAGCTCAGGAGTGTCGTGCCGGCTGATCCCTCTCCAACAGGCGGCATCTCTGTACCGACGATGCCGTCGCCGAGCGCATCGTCGGTCCGGCTGACTGCGGCGTTGATTTCGTTGACTACGACGACGGTATTTTCCTCGATGGCGCTGGGTATTTCACCGGTGACGGCCAACTGCAGCAAGCTCGGCGTCGCTCCGGCGAAGTTCGCCGGGATCGAGGTGATGGTGCCGGCCAGGGCGCTGTAGTTGATGGCGCCGCCGGCCGGAACGCTGCTCAGGGCAGTAGTGGCCAGCGTGATGTTGCCGGTGCTCGTTGTCAGATCGATGTTCTGGCCGGAAATGCTGGCGTTCTGGATGATTCCGGCATAGGCCAGCAGTGTCACGCTGCCGCCTGACACCAGCGCGCCGTCGAGCCGGATGATGCTACCCGGGCTGGGCGTCATCGCGCTCAGTGTCATGTTCCCGGTCGAGCTCAGGCCGCCGCTGCCGACATTGATCGGGCTCAGCGCGGTCAGTTTAAGCACCCCGCCGTTGGCCGCCACCGGAATGGTCGTGGTGATCCCTCCCGTGGCCGTAATGTCGATGTTGCCGCTGACGGTGCTGACCGCGCCGAGAGTCAGCGCGCTGCCGTTACTGAACACCAGGTTGCCGCTGTTTTGGGTGATCGACAGCACCCCCGCCATGCCGAGAGTGCCGTTGCTCTTGCTGAAACTCTGGGTGACTGTCAGGCCGCCGGCACCGTTGAGCAGGCCGCCGGTCTGGACATACGTCGGGGTCGTCAGGAGGCTGCCGATCCCGAGCGTGCCGCCGGCCATGGTCAAGCCGCCGACGTTCGATATTCCGTTCAGGGCGGTAGTGCCGGAATCGTAGGTGACGCTGTTGCCATTCAGATTGACGTTGAGCACGTTGCTGCCGTCGACAGTGATGCCGCCCCAGTTGGCCACGGTCGACCAGTTGCTGTTGCCGCCGCCACCGGTCCAGGTGATGCTGGACAGGGGCGTAATCGAACCGCTGCCGCTGGCCGTGGCAGCGCTCAGGCTGTAATTACCGGCGGCGCTGCCGCCCAGCACCAGACCGCTGTAGCTCACCGTCTTGCCGCTGCCGGCGTGGCGCGTGTCGTAGCTGCCGCTGCCGGCGCTGAAGTTGAGGTTCACGCTGTCGCCGTTGACGACATTGCCGAATGTCGGCGCCGGCAATACGGCGACGCTGGCATTGCCGTCGTAGGGCTTGCTGGTAGCACCCATCGCCGTCACCGCCAGGCTGCGCTGGCCGATCGTGACGTTGTTCGGCGTAAAGGATGTCAAGTTGTAATTGCCGCTGGCCGCCAGGGTGTTCTGCGTGATGGCGTAGCTGCCGACATTGGCAGTGTTGTTAGCGGTGGTGGCGAGTGTCCCGGAAAGCGTGTCGCCATTGACAAGGCCCAGCCCGCCGGTGACGTAGGTCAGCGTTGGTGCGGTGTTGCCGTAGGTCATGGTCTGCGGGTTGGCGGTGACGGTGAGGCCGCGCTGGCCGATCGTGACGTTGTTGCCGGTATAGCTCAGGCTGTAGTTCGCGCTGGCGGCCAGGGTGTTTTGCGTGATGCCGTAGCTGCCGACGTTGGCCGTATTGCTGGCGGTGGTCGCCAGGCTGCCGCTGAGCGTGTCGCCGTTGACCAAACCCAGCCCGCCGGTGACGTAGGTCAGCCCCGGAACACTGTTGCCGTAGGTCATGGTCTGCGGGTTGGCGGTGACGGTGAGGCCGCGCTGGCCGATCGTGACGTTGTTGCCGGTATAGCTCAGGCTGTAGTTCGCGCTGGCGGCCAAGGTGTTTTGCGTGATGCCGTAGCTGCCGACATTCGCGGTGTTACTGGCGGTGGTGGCCAGGCTGCCGGAGAGCGTGTCGCCATTGACCAGACCTAGCCCGCCGGTGACGTAGGTCAGTGCCGGGACGGCATTGCCGTAGGTCATGGTCTGGGCGTCGGCGGTAACGGTCAGGCCGCGCTGGCCGATGGTGACGTTGTTGCCGATATAGCTCAGGCTGTAGTTCGCGGTGGCGGCCAGGGTGTTTTGCGTGATGCCGTAGCTGCCGACGTTGGCCGTATTGCTGGCGGTGGTCGCCAGGCTGCCGCTGAGCGTGTCGCCGTTGACCAGACCCAGCCCGCCGGTGACGTAGGTCAGCGCCGGGACGGCGTTGCCGTAGGTCATGCTTTTAGGGTCGGCGGTGACGGTCAGGCCGCGCTGGCCGATGGTGACGTTGTTGCCAATATAGCTCAGGCTGTAGTTCGCGGTGGCGGCCAGGGTGTTTTGCGTGATGCCGTAGCTGCCGACGTTGGCCGTATTGCTGGCGGTGGTCGCCAGGCTGCCGCTGAGCGTGTCGCCGTTGACCAGACCCAGCCCGCCGGTGACGTAGGTCAGCGCCGGGACGGCGTTGCCGTAGGTCATGCTTTTAGGGTCGGCGGTGACGGTAAGGCCGCGCTGGCCGATGGTAATGTTGTTGCCGGTGTAGCTCAGACTATAGTTGGTACTGGCAGCCAAGGTGTTCTGGGTGATGCCGTAGCTGCCGACGTTCGCCGTGTTGGTGGCGGTGGTGGCAAGGCTGCCGGAGAGCAGATCGCCATTGACGAGACCCGGGCCGCCAGTGACGTAGGTCAGCGTCGGTACGCTGCTGCCGTAGGTCATGCTCTTGGCGTCGGCAGTAACCGTGATCAGGCGCGGGTCAATGGTCAGGTTGCCATCGACGTAGCTGAAGTTGTAGTTGGTCGCCGTCCCGCCAGCGCCGACTATTGAATAGCTGCCCACATTGCTGGTGGCATTGGCCGCACTGCTGTATGTGGGTTGCACCGTTAACACTGCGCTGGTCTCGCTGTTCTTGAAGCCGCTGATCGTGCCGTTGAAGCTCGGATTGAGGTCGCCGTAAGCCCGAACGGCGTTGGCGGCCGTCACGGTCAGCGGCGCCTGGCTGATGGCAAGCGTCCCCGGCGTGAAACTGAAGCCGCGGTTTGAATCGGCCACCAGGGTTCCCGTTGCGCCACTGATGGAATAGCTGCCCACGTTGCTGGCAAGCGTCGCCGTGGTCGTCAAAAGGGGCGAACCCACCAGGCTGTCACCGGCGTCCGGGATCAGAAAATACGTAAAAGCGGGATTCGCATCTCCGTAGAAGCGGTTTGCGTTATCGATCAGCACAACATACGGCGTGCCCGCATTGGCATAAAGGAATCGGTTGCCAGTCTGTGTAACCGAACCGGGCAGGTACGTGGCATATGTCTTGCCATACACTTGACCGGCAACAAGTCCGCCAAGGGAAACAGTGCTCGAATCGGCTGTATAGACCAGGTAGCGCGCTGTGCCGGCAACAGTCAAAGGTGTCGCGCTGCCGCTGGAATTGACGAAGTTGCCGATGCCTGCATCGAGAACGACGCTATCCCCACTCGCGGCAGTTGCGGTCAACTGAGATCCGGCGTTCAGCGTAAGGCCGCCACCACCAGCTTGGGCGAAGATGGTCGATCCGGTCAGGTCATTCAAAATCAGGCTGCCGGTACTCGCAGTTATCGAAACGGGGCCGGTCGCCGATAATGATCCCAGCGACAGGTTACCGCTGGTATCTGTAACCGACAGACCGTTGCCTACGCTGCCGATCAGGGATGTATCGAAGGTCCCGGCAAACGAGGCAAACAAGCTGCCGTTCGTGACGATGCTGAAACCATCGGCGTCGTCCTTGAAGAGGCTGCCGGTGCCGGCCGTCACATCGAGGTTGCCCACCGCTGTAACGGCGTTGGCGACGTTGCTGGCGCCGAAGTCCTGCACCTTGAGGTTGACGTCGCGTGCGCCTTGCAGCCGGATGCCGCCGCTGCTCAGTGTGGTGAGGTTGCTGGTGGAGGCCACCCGTACATCGTGCCCGGCACTGATGTCGATGCCGTATTGCGTCACCAGCAGGCCGCCGTTGGTGGCCTGCACCGTGCCGCCCAGAATGACGTCGGTGGCCGCTCCCGTGCCGCTGACGGCAATCACGCCGTTGCCGGCCGTCAGGGGGCCCAGGCTGATCGTGGCCGTGCCATCGACCGTGATGCCGGTCCCGGCGGTAAGTGCGCCGGCCGTGACGCCGGCGGTGCTGTTCACGTCGATCTGCCCGGCCGTGGCAGTGAGTCCGCTGCTGTTGATGCCGGCGCCGGTCAGCGTCAGGTTCTGCGCCGCGCTCATGCCGTAGTTGATGGTGTTGATGGCGCCGCCGGCATTCAGGACGAGGTTGCCGCTGCCGGCCGCCATGCCGCCGCCACTGCCGGAAGTAATGCTGGTTCCGGCGGTCAACGTGATGGCCTTGGCTGCCAGGTTCATCACGTCAGGGTCCGTGCGCGTGATGGCGCCGGCCGTCGCCGTGATGTCGAGGTTGCCCGCTGCCGTGACGGCGTTGGCGACGTTGCTGGCGTCGGCGTCCTGCACCTTGAGGTTCACGCTGCCCGCCGCATCGAGCTTGATCGCGCCGCTGGTCACGCTCGTCAGGTTGGCCGTCGAGGCCACCAGGATGTCCCGCCCCGAGCTCACCTGGATCGCCGCCACGTTGTCCGCCAGCCCTGCGTTCGTCGCGCTCACGTTGCCGTTCAGGAGAATGTCGAAGAGGCCGGTCGTCGCCAGGCGCAGGGTGCCGCTATTGGTTAATCCGCCAAAGCTGAAATGTCCCAGGCTGCGCGTCAGATCGACGCTGCCGGTCGGCGCAAACGTGCCGCCGGTCTGGTTGAAATCGCTGCTGACGGTGAGGCTGCCGCTGCCGTTCAGAGCACCGGAAGACAAAGCCAGGGTTTGCACCGTGGCAGCCCCGTTCAGGGTCAGGGTACCGCCCGATACGCTCACGGAACCGCCGACTGTGGTGGCGCCGCTTACGGTCAACGATCCTCCGGATACATTCAACGAGTTGCTTGCATTCACCGTCAGGGCCGCAATGCTGTCAGTGCCGTAGCCATGGCTCACAGCATGGCTGCCGCTGATCAGCGCCGTATCGCCGGCTCCCGGCAGGCCGCCGGTCCAGTTGAGCGCAGTTCCCCAGTCGAGATTGCCCTGGCTGTTGTTGAAGGTGCGCGTACCCGAATTGGAATAAATCAACCGGGCCGCCTCACCGCCGGCAAGGTTGTAGCCCAGGCTGAAGTTGACCGGAACGACGCCCGGCGTCATCGTTCCCGCCGCGGTGCCCCCCATCGTCAGGAAGGGAATCGCATCGGCATTCGCCGGGACATAGCTACCTGTGACCGCAGCATTGAGCGTGCCGCCCATGGTGACGTTACCCGCCACCGCGATCTTGTCGAATTGTCCGGCGCCAGTACCGCCCAACTCGATCTCAATGGTGCCGCCGGTGAGGTTCAGATTGCCGGTCACGCTCAAGGTCGCCGTGCTGCCAGCGCCGACTCCTGGGGAGATGGTGCCGTTATTGGTCACTGTTCCGGAACCGACGTTAAGCGTCCCCACCCCCTGAATCACGCCCGCCGCATTATTGGCAAGAGCAGCGTTCGTTAGACTCAGCGTTGGGTTGTTTACCGAAAAAGAGATCGTGCCGTCGTTGGACGGAAGATTGGATACTGTCAGGCCTCGCTGAACGTCGATGGTACCCAGGTTCGTGACCTCCGCGTTGAGCACGTTGTCTGACGGAGTTACGCCCGTGCCCGCGCTGCGGATCGTCGCCCCCAGCGCATTGACAAGCGCCCCGCTGGTGACGTTCAACACGCCTACGCCGGTGCCGCCACCGGATCCAGGGTTGGTCAGCAGTTCGATCAGCCCGCTGTTGGTGAAGCCGTTGGCCACCGTCAGCGTGGTCGGCGTACTGCTCGCGCCAGAATCGACCCGCAGCGTGCCGCTTGCCGCATTCGTCAGTCCGCCGTTTATCGCACTCGTCGTATTCCCTACCACCGTCACCGTGCCGGAGTTGATCAAGTCCACGCTGGGCGCAATCGTGTCATTCGTCAGCGTCAGCGCACCCGTCGCCGGCACGATCAAGTCCGTGCCCGGCGTTCCAGAACTCACCGTCACTCCACCGGATCCGTTCAGATCCAGCACCACGCCACCCGAACCCGCCAGCGTCAGGTTGCTCGCCAGATCCAGCGTCGGACCCGTCAATCTCAACGTTCCCGCACCACTGAACACCGTGCCCGAGCCAAGCGTTGTGGTGCCGCCATTCACCGTCAGAATTTGTCCGCTGGCAATGCTCAAGGTCCCTGACGAACTGGTAAATGTCCGTCCGCCGTTGGTGACCGACAGCCCGCGCTGCACATCGATGGTACCCAGGTTCGTGACCTCCGCGTTGAGCACGTTGTCTGACGGAGTTACGCCCGTGCCCGCGCTGCGGATCGTCGCCCCCAGCGCATTGACAAGCGCCCCGCTGGTGACGTTCAACACGCCTACGCCGGTGCCGCCACCGGATCCAGGGTTGGTCAGCAGTTCGATCAGCCCGCTGTTGGTGAAGCCGTTGGCCACCGTCAGCGTGGTCGGCGTACTGCTCGCGCCAGAATCGACCCGCAGCGTGCCGCTTGCCGCATTCGTCAGTCCGCCGTTTATCGCACTCGTCGTATTCCCTACCACCGTCACCGTGCCGGAGTTGATCAAGTCCACGCTGGGCGCAATCGTGTCATTCGTCAGCGTCAGCGCACCCGTCGCCGGCACGATCAAGTCCGTGCCCGGCGTTCCAGAACTCACCGTCACTCCACCGGATCCGTTCAGATCCAGCACCACGCCACCCGAACCCGCCAGCGTCAGGTTGCTCGCCAGATCCAGCGTCGGACCCGTCAATCTCAACGTTCCCGCACCACTGAACACCGTGCCCGAGCCAAGCGTTGTGGTGCCGCCATTCACCGTCAGAATTTGTCCGCTGGCAATGCTCAAGGTCCCTGACGAACTGGTAAATGTCCGTCCGCCGTTGGTGACCGACAGCCCGCGCTGCACATCGATGGTGCCCAGGTTCGTGACCTCCGCGTTGAGCACGTTGTCTGACGGAGTTACGCCCGTGCCCGCGCTGCGGATCGTCGCCCCCAGCGCATTGGCAAGCACCCCGCTGGTGACGTTCAGCACGCCTACGCCGGTGCCGCCACCGGATCCAGGGTTGGTCAGCAGTTCGATCAGCCCGCTGTTGGTGAAGCCGTTGGCTACCGTCAGCGTGGTCGGCGTACTGCTCGCGCCAGAATCGACCCGGATCGTGCCGCTATTGGAAACGGCATTGGTGATCGTGAGCGACCCAGGATTGGCGACGTTGACTGTATTCGTAGCCGACACCGAGAGAGATTTGGCAGATTCGACCGTGCTAACCGCAACGGTATTCGCACCGCCCAAGCTGATCACTGCATCTGCATTGGCGTTTGGCGTACCGCGATCCCAGTTGCCGCCAATGTTCCAGTTGGTGGCCCCGGTCGCGATGTAGCTGGTGGTGCCGCTCGTGAGGTTGATGCCAGCCGTTGTGCCGGTATTGGCGGCGCCGAATGCGGCCGTTCCGCCCGACACTGTCGTATTGATGGCTGCAAACGAGCCGCCCACGCCGGTGTTGTTGAGTACCACATAGACCCCGTCGGAGAACCTGGCTTTGTAGCCGGCCAGCTCGATGACGTTCAGGGTGCCGCCGAGCGTCACGCTGGTACCGGTCACATTGAACTGGTCATGTTGGGTAAGCGGCGTGGTGCCGGCGAGGTCGATTTCCAGCACACCGCCGACGCCGAAGGTGAGGGAACCGGTCAGGTTGAGGCCCCCTACCGCACCCGCGCCACCGGGACGGATGATGCCGTTGTTGGTAAGTAGGTTCGCGCCGCCGCCTACATTGATGGTCCCGCCACCGGTAAGCATTGCACCTGCGGCATTGGTGAAGCCACCGGTTTTCTGGAAAACCGCCCCACTGGCGGTATTGATGGTTCCGCTTTGCGTGAACGTCCCGCCAACAGCCAGCGTCCCCGCGCCGACACTGATCGTGCCCGTGCCATAGTTGTTCAGGGTCGGCGCAACATTGATGTCGCCGGAGCTCACCGTCTTCTGCAAGGTGCCGAAGTTGTCGATCGTGCCGGCGCCGCTGATGTCGGTAAAGCCGCCGCCGGCCTGGAGGTCGATCACCGCTCCCGCCTTGTTGGTCAGGATCGAGTTGACCGCGATTCCCGTGCAACAGCCGCTTGTCCAGGTCACTTGCCCGTAGTTGTCCCACGGTCGCGACAGCGTCTTGGTACTTCCGGTCAGTGCGCTCGTCACCGCTGTCAGCGTGGTGAACAGGCCGGTGCCGCCCAGCGTGCCGCCAGACCAGTTGAAGCTGCCGCCGGGATTCACCGTCAGCGCGCCGTTGCCCGTCAGTGTCCCGCCCGAGACCGTGAGCGCATTAACCGATGCGTTGCTGGTACCCAGCGCGAGCGTTCCGCCGCCGCCGCGTGTCAGGCTGGTGAGCGCCGTGAATATCGTGCCGTCCTTGAACGTGGTATTGCCGCCGTTGACCGTGACGCTGGTCAAGCCACCAAATCCGCTTCCCTCTCCGGTCGCTGCGGCAAACGAGACGCTGTTGCCCGAATCACCGTTCTGGATGTATTGCGTCCCCAGCTTCACGATGTTGCCGCTGAACGTCAGTGACGAGGTCCCGGAGTAGCTAACCACGGTCGCACTGCTGCCCCCCGACAGGTCATAGCTCCCCGTTACCAGGTGGGAACGGTTGCCACCAATGAAACTCATTGAGCCCGTCCCGGAGACCGCACCGCTGACCGTGCGCGACGCATCGAATCTCAGCGTCGCTCCAGCACTCGCGGAATAGCTGCTGGTCGCATTGTCTGCACCGGATCCGCTCAAAATCAGCGTCCCCGCGCCGACACTGATCGTGCCCGTGCCGTAGTTGTTCAGGGTCGGCGCAACATTGATGTCGCCGGAGCTCACCGTCTTCTGCAAGGTGCCGAAGTTGTCGATCGTGCCGGCGCCGCTGATGTCGGTAAAGCCGCCGCCGGCCTGGAGGTCGATCA